>ERZ795049.35-NODE-35-length-209107-cov-11.382053_pt1 | contig 209107 bp, 176 predicted proteins | sample MGYA00375133_ERZ795049 | MGnify/ENA primary metagenome ERZ795049 (study PRJEB30178, sample SAMN05720147) | activated sludge metagenome | isolation source: anaerobic digester from wastewater treatment plant | place: Japan | collected 2015-04-20 ...
AACGGAGAAGAGCGTCTTTGGCCACATAGTCTCCGAACACCCCGGAACGCGGTGGCAGCGAAAACATGTCCTCTCCATTCAGGCCGCGCACCGCGACAAAGGTGATGAAGAGCCCGTCGCTGAAATGAACGTAGAGGTCAAAGTCCAGCACGATATTGTCCGGGAAGTCCTTGACATGGAAGAAATTGCATCCCTCTGCACCCTGAATGCTTCCCACCGAGTCAAGGCGCAATGCGCGTTCTCCCCGCGCATTCTCTACCACGCGAGGACTCCCAATTCCTTCAAGACGCCATTGCGTGAGCTTTTTGTCGAAGGTCTCGTGAAAAAGAGTCTGTCCGCGAGGTGTGAGGAGATCCATGGCCGCGCTCCCACGGTTTTTTGGAAAGGGGGAACATTGGTTCTGCCCGAGATTATCGAAATATAGAAAACGTGTTCCGCACGCAGAACCCGTGGGACAGAAATCACCCTTCTTGACGCTTATCTTGTTCTCGGCCTATATTCCCAATTCAGCGCCGGACAGGGGTTCTTGCGCCGCATACGGCGGCGCTGTGTGCCACACTCCGGGCTGCGGCCGGTTGTTCCCTCAGATTCTTGCAACGATCTCGTTGGTGTGAGGTGCTTTTTTCCTGCGGAGGATGGGCACATGGAAAAGACCATTGGTGTCGGAATGATTGGTTACGCGTTCATGGGGCGGGCCCACTCGAACGGATGGCGTCAGGTCGGGCACTTTTTCGATTTGCCGATGAAGCCTGTGATGAAGACGATTTGCGGGCGGAACAAAGCGGCCGTGACGGCCGCGGCAAAGACCATGGGGTGGGAAAAGGCCGAAACCGACTGGATGAAGATGATCAAGGATCCGCAGATTCAGATTGTTGACATCTGCACTCCCGGGAATGAACACAAACCGATGGCCCTCGCCGCGTTGAAAGCCGGGAAGCATGTGGTGTGCGAGAAACCTCTCGCGAACACCCTGGCCGAGGCGAAGGAAATGGCGCACGCGGCGAAAGAGGCCGGTGTGTGCACGCTCACCGCGTTCAATTACCGTCGGGTTCCCGCAATCGCGCTCGCCAAACAGATGATCGACCAGGGCCTGCTCGGAACGATCTACCACTGGCGTGCGGTGTATCTGCAGGATTGGATCATTGACCCGAAGTTTCCCCTCGTGTGGCGATTGAGGAAGGAAGTTGCCGGTTCTGGGCCCCACGGCGATCTGAACGCGCACATCACCGATCTCGCCCGGTACCTGGTGGGCGAAATAACCGAAGTGGTGGGTATGGGCAAAACGTTCATCAAAACCCGTCCCATTCAGGAGGCGTTGGCGGACGGCGGGCTCGGTGCAAAGGCGGGGACGAAGAAGGGGAAAGTTACCGTCGAGGACGCGATGTTGTTCCTGGCGAAGTTCGAGAACGGGGCGTTGGGATCGTTTGAAGCCACCCGCTTCGCGGCGGGAAGGAAAAACTTCAATTCCTTCGAAATCAACGGCTCGAAAGGTTCCATCGCGTTCAATCTGGAACGCCTGAACGAGCTTCAGTACTTCAATCGCAAAGACGATGCGAATCTCCAGGGGTTCCGCACCATTCTCTGCAACGAAGGCGGGCAGCCGTACAATGCAGCGTGGTGGCCTTCCGGTCACATCATCGGCTGGGAACACACGTTCACCCATGAGTTCAAGGATTTCATCGAGGCCATTGCAGCGAAAAAGGACACAATGCCGAATTTCGAAGACGGAATGAAAACGCAGGCGGTTCTTGAAGCAGTCGTGGCTTCCGCAGACAAGAAAAAATGGGTTAAGGTAACACTCTGAACGGGCACCTGAATAACACCCGGAATGTCCGGAACGCAGGGATGCCGTTCGCCGGCATCCCTGTTTGCGTCTCATACAGAAAGGGCACCGGCAGTGGCAAACGAAGCCAAACGTATGATACTTGAGGTGAAACACCGACCGGGTAAGCCCCCTCTGGAATGGGCGTGTGAGTGGGTGGATGGTGAGGTTGGCAAATGGGCGCGCGTCCGGTACGTGAGCGACACCGAACAGAAAGTGCAGGATACCGTGCTTCCGGTCGGCACCGTTACCGACGGGGTATACTGGGCGGACCGTCCTTTTCACGTATGGAAGTTCTCAACCGGTGCAGGTGGGCACATCGGGTACCGTTTCGATGTTTGTACGAACACGTTCATCTGGAAGGAAAAACTGATTTGGTACGACCTTGAACTCGATCTCTGGATTCCTTGGGGCGGATCGCCGCAGTGGCAGGACGAGGATGACATGAGACGACTTGTCAGGATGGAGCATCTCAGTCAGGAGGAACTGGAGGTTGCCGAACAGGCGAAGAAGTATCTTGACAACCACTGGAGAACCGTGATTGAGTGTGCGTTCGGGGAGGTGCACTCTTAGAAAACAGGGCAACAAGTTTGCGCCGGGGAGGCGGTTTCTTGGCACGAAGCTCGAACGATCGCATTCTCATCCTTCAGACATCAAAAGCCCCGGTGGCACTCTCGGATGAACGCTTCTTCCGTTCACGGTTCGATGTACGAGCTTTTCGTATCATTCTTGCGCCGCCCGTTCGTGTGCTGACCAACACGGCAGCCCTGGCTGTATGGTTGTGCTGGAACCTTCCGCGAGCACGTGGGGTCTTCTTCCGCTTCGCGGATTACTACGCGTTCCTGCCCGTGTTTCTGTCGCGGGTGTTCAGACGCAAGTCATGGATCGTCCTCGGCGGATATGACGCCCACCATTTCCCAGAATATGGCTACGGCGTCTACGAGCAACCAGTGCGGGCATCAATTGTGCGGTACGCCGTTCGGAATGCAACCGCAGTGTTGCCCGTAGACCAGTCGTTGTACGATGGAGCGAACGCGTACGCGTTCGATCCGCCCCGCCCCACGGGGATCAAATCGCTGGTTCCCAATCTCAGGTGCGAAGTCCGGGTTGTTGCGGACGGGTTTGATCACGAATTCTGGACGCCCTCTCCCGGAGATCGGAAAGAACGGCTGGTGGTGGCGACCGCGAGTGTTCCGCAGAGTACCTCGCGGGAGAGCCGCATGCGGATGGTGGTGCTCAAAGGTGTTCCGCTTTTGCTGGAGGTCGCCCGGCGGATGCCGGGTGTCACCTTCGCGATTGTTGGTCCCGAAGGGGGAGTTCTTCCTCAGGGGGGCCAGGCCGTTCCGGCGAATGTCCAGTTGCCGGGGTATCTTTCGCCGGAGGAACTCCGCGAGTATTACCGGAGAGCGGCCGTATATGCACATCCGTCTCTTACCGAGGGGTTGCCTGCTGCCGTTGCGGAGGCGATGCTTTGTTGTTGTGTACCGGTCGGTTCCTCGGTGAACGGTATTCCGGAACTGATCGGGGATACGGGGTTCGTACTGACGCGGCCGGCGGTTGACGAATGGGTCGCCGCGGTGACTCGTGCATTGGAACTCGGTGCGTCTTCACGGGCGCGAGATCGAATCGTTGCTCTTTTCAGCCTGGCGAAGCGGCATCGCATGCTGCTCGATGTGATTGAGGGATGAGTCTGGTGGCTATCCGTCGGGGAAGAAGGGTCGAATCAGAAAACCGTTGGAAGGTGTCATAGGAGAAGGCAGATGCCATCAATCGCGATTATAGGCGCATCGAAAGACCGTGCGAAGTTCGGTAACAAAGCCGTTCGGGCTTACGTGCGTCAAGGGTACACCGTGTACCCGGTCAATCCTAAGGAACGCGAAATAGAAGGGATCCTGGCGTATCCTTCCGTGAAGTCGATTCCTTTTCCGGTGGACAGGGTTGCCCTTTACGTGCCTCCCCAGACCGGCATCGCACTACTACCCGAGATAGCCGGAAAGCATCCCGCGGAGTTGTTCGTCAACCCTGGTGCGGAAAGTCAGGAGTTGCTGGACGAAGCCAGAAGGTTGGGTCTGGAACCGATCGTTGCCTGTGCGATAGTGTCAGTCGGGGAAATGCCGGATTAGGATGGACGGACAGCGATGAGAAAGGTCGTGAAGGCACGGCCTCGGCTTGAGAACTCGCCATCGGACGGAGCGAAATCGCTCTTTCTGGAGGCGGTGCGCGCGCTCCGGCCGGAGGACATCCCGGTCAAACCGGTTGATCGAGAGGAAAGCGGCACCTCTGAACCAGTTGCCAGACGTCGTACTGAGAGGGTTGTGGAGTCTATCGATCTTCACGGCATGACTGCAGAACAGGCGATCAGGTATCTCACGGAGGTGCTCCCAGATTACCGACGAACGGGTGGAACGGTCCAGATCGTTGTCGGCAAAGGGCTGCACAGCCCCGACGGGCAGGGAGTTCTGCGCGAGGTCGTCTCTGGCTGGCTCGACCATGCCGGAAAACGTTTCGTCTCGCGATGGCGGTGGGGTGGGCGGAGACAAGGGGGAAATGGTGTCATCGTCGCGGCAATCCGCGTTCCTGGGAAACCAGACTGAAAGCAGGGTGGTGTCTTGAACCGGAATCTTCTTCGGGAACTCATCGAGCCGATCCTCAACACTCCTACGGGGCCATTCCACGAGGATCACGTGGCGTCCTTCGTCGCGGAAACAGTACGCGGCACAGGACTCACGATGAGCACTGACACGTTCGGGAACATCCTTGTCCGCCGCCCCTCAGCCGGCAGGAACAACCTCCGTATCGGGTTTATGGCGCACATGGATCACCCGGCCTTTGAAGTGATAGAGCAGCTCGAGGGAGCAGTTCGTGTTGCGTGGCACGGAGGTGTGGATGCGGAGTACTTCCCGCAGGCGCGCGTCAGATTTCACTCCCCGGGCAATCCGTGCACGGGTGAGATTCGAGAGGTGGAGCTTGAAGAAGCTCGTAACAGGGTGAAAACCGCCGTTGTGGCGTGCGACCCACCTCCATCCGTTGGGACTCTCGCAACGTGGGAACTTCCATCGGTGGAGGTAACAAACGGGGTTCTGCGTGCGCCGGCCGTGGATGACGTCGCGGGATGCGGCCTTCTGTTGGCGCTGCTCCTTGAACTGGGCGACCGACCGCTGGAAACGGAGGTTTGGACCCTTTTCACCCGAGCAGAAGAAGTCGGGTTTGTGGGTGCGATTGGACTGGCGCGAAGCGGGCGATTACCAGTTTCGACGCCCGTTGTTTCTGTGGAGATGAGCAAAGCGACGGCGGGCGTGACGCAGGGGATGGGTCCGGTAATCCGTCTGGGAGATCGATCAAGCATTTTTGACGCAATGTTCGTGCTCTTCATGAAAGACGTGGCCAGCGACCTCAAAGGGCGTATCGAGGGCTTCAAATACCAGCAAGCGATGATGGAAGGGGGCAGTTGCGAGGCAACTGCGCTCAATCTTTTTGGGTACCGAACCGCCGGTCTGGCAGTTCCACTGACAAACTACCACAACCAGCGCCCTTCCGGCCCGAGTGGCCCCTTCGTCATAGATTCAGAGGAAATTGCCATCAATGACTTTGCAAATGCCGTGGATCTATGCGTTGGAATGTGTGAACGATTTCGCGGCCTTGACGCGATCAGGAGCGGGCACAGAAGCAAAGCCGTGGAACGCGCAGCGGAGGGTTTGCAGCGTCTGGAACGAATGGAGCGCGCAAGAACACGCAGGTGAGTGCTCAGTTGCTCGATGAACGGTTCGAGCGTTGCGTTACCGACTTCAGGTCACGTCCTCCCGTCCTTCTTTCTCCAGCGTTTCTACCAGGTTCTTCACCTCCTGTACCCGCGACTTCGGGCACACCAGCACCGCAGCGTCGGTTTCAATGATCACAAGATCGTGCACTCCCAACGTCGCAACGACGGAGTTGCTGGTTCGGATAATACAGCGTTCGGTATCGAGACCCACGTGTTGGCCTCGTACCACGTTGCCCCGGGCGTCGTGAAGGCTTATCTGATCGAGAGCAGCCCACGTTCCAATATCCAGCCATCCGAAATCAGCTCGGATCACCTCGACGTTAACTGCCTTCTCCATGATGCCCACGTCCAGCGAGACCCGGTCGAAACGTTGGTACGCGTTCTCAGTTACGGCAGGTTCGTCGGGCGTTCCAAGAGACGATTTGATCTCTTCGAGCAGGGCGAAGTGGCGGGGGAGGAAGCGCGAGAAAAGGTTCAGTGCATGCCGTGCCTGCATCACGAACATCCCCGAGTTCCACAGATATCTCCCGTCTTCGACGTATTGAATCGCTCTGGCCTTGTTCGGTTTTTCCACGAACTCGTCGACCCTGTAGAACTGGATTCCCTCGATTTCACGTGTCTCGTGGCCAAAACGAATGTACCCGAGACCGGTATCCGGTCTGAGCGGCACGAACCCCACCACCACCACAAGAGGAGCGTTTTCCGCGACGGTAACCGCGGCGTGCAGGACTTCGCGGAACCCGGTTTCGTCGGCGATGAAATGATCCGCGGTGACTACTGCCATCGTCGCGGCCGGGTCGCGCTCGGTTACCTTCAGAGCCGCCCATCCTATGCACGGGGCAGTGTCTTTGCCCAAGGGTTCTACCAGAATGTTTTCCGCGGGAAACGCCGGCAGAGCACGAGCTATTTCCGATGCGTACTCGCGCGTCGTTACGATGATCTGCCGCTCAACTGGTATGAGCGGGGCAAGCCGATCGACGGCCACGCGAATCATCGGCCGGTGGTCTATAAGGTCAAGCAATTGCTTGGGTCGGGTTTTCCTTCCTTCAGGCCAAAGCCGCGTACCTTTTCCACCCGCCATGATTACGCCGTACGTCATGCGTCCCCCGGGGTATTTAACGTGGCGCTTGGTCGCCGGAAGCATCATCTGGCGGCAGAGATGTCAAAGGACCGAGGGCCCCGAGGTCCCCATCGAACCGGGTAGAGTCGCCGACAACGAGAACGCGCAGTTGGTCGCTTCTCAGGTATTTCCGCGCCACTCGTACCACGTCATCCTTTGTTACGGAACGGATCCGAGGGATGTAAGACGTGAGATAATCCTCGGGGTACCCGTCGAACACAAGGCGCATCTCCTGTCCGGCGATTCGTTCGGGCGAGGCATAAGAGAACACAAACGAGTTGATGATAGTCTCTTTCGCGGCGCTGATTTCGTCGTCGGTAACAGGTTTGATACTCATGCTGTCAATCACGGACCGCATTACGGAGATCGTTTCTGATGTCTTGTCAGCACGGGTGCCGACCGCTGCAAGAAACATCCCCTGATCGGGATCAGGGCTATCCAGTACGATTCCAAACACGTAGTACGCCAGGCCGCGGTTCGAACGAACCTCCTGGCCGAGGCGGGACGTGAACGTTCCCGCTCCGAATATCTGGTTCATCACGGCGACGGCGTACTGGTCTGGATCGTGTCTTCGCAGTCCTGTGCTTCCCATCCGGATTGCGGACTGATTCACTGCTTTCTGGATGTGATAGACCCCCGGAGGCATTCCGTGGTTCTGCTCAGGTGATGGCAGCGGCGGAACCTCCGCAACAGCCCACCCGGCGAAAGCCCGACTCACTTTGGCGACGGCCTCTTCTGGTGTAATGTCTCCAGAAATCGCCATGTAGGTCACGTTCGGTCTGAACCACGTCCGGTGGAACGCGACGAGATCTTCTCTGGTGATCCTGTCGACATCCTCCAATTCGAGCTGTCGTGCCCAAGGGTTGCCTTGTCCATACACGATCTGGCGGAAACGGCGCCTTCCGATCTCGTAGGGGTCATCATTCCGCCGACGAATGCTTTCCTTCGTCAATCGTTGGAGTTCAACGATCTTGTTCTCAGGGAATGCCGGCGAAATCAGCACATCGGCAAGCATGGCGAGGCCGGAGTCAAAATCCTTGCGCAGCACATTCAGATTGGCACTGGCGCAGTCCACGTCCATTCCCACATTCAGGTGTGCTGCGAGGTAATCCAGCGTGTCGTCCAGCGCGTCGGCGCTCAAATGCAGCGTTCCACCGCGTCTCATCACGCCTGCGGTGAACGAAGCGACCCCCGGCTTGCCTGCGGGGTCACACTGGGATCCGCCTCTGATCAGTATGTCGACATTCACAATTGGCTGCTCGTTGTCGGTGAGAACGAACAACTTGATTCCGTTCGGCAGCGTTGTTCGGAAAACGGGCGGCGGCGTGAACTTCAGCGAGTCGAACGGAGGGAGGTCGTCGGGGTGCAACGCAACAGGGCGAGGGGTTGGCTCGGTTCGGCGGACCGGCAGGCACGAACTCATGAAAACGGTGAAGGCCAGTGCCGCGACCAGGTGATGGATTCGCACCATGGTTACTGGTCCTCCCTTCCGCGTCCATTGTTTTGCCCATTCTCGCGAACGATGGCTGCTACCGTCCGATTCTGGGGTTTGAAATACAACCTCGCCACGCGCATCACATCATCCGCCGTTACCTTGGAGACATTCGCTCGATGCTCAGTAACCACCCGCCAATCTCCGTGAATTGCCTGCGCACGCGCAAGCGCCTGAGCCAGTGAATTGTTGTCCGAGATTTCGCGGATGTACGACGCCTCAAGCTGGTTTTTGCATTTCGTGAGCTCTGCCTCTGAAACGGGCACCCTCGCCAGGCTGTCGAGTTCCGAGTAAAGAATCTCTTCCACTTCCCCCGTCGTATGGGGCGCTGCCGGCGAGGCGTGCAGTACAAACAGATTCGGGTACCTCTGGCCGGGCAGTTCTTCGTACACGGCCACATCGCTGGCGATACCGGTCTGGACCAGTCTGCGGTACAGCCTGGAAGAGTTCCCGCTATCGCGGAGGATGTTGGCGATTACGGAAAAAACATATGCATCCGGGTCCGGGTAATTTGGTTTGTGGTATCCCACCATCAACTGCGGTTCCGCATCGAAGTCTACCGAGACCCTTCGCTCTCCGGTTTGAGGTGGTTCCACAGTCCGCACCTCAGGCGCCCGGCGATTTGTCGAAGGTATTCGTCCAAAATACCTGTCTACGAAAGCCTTTGCACTGTCAATTGAAATGTTTCCAACGATCACGCCGACGGTGTTGCCGGGGATGTAGTACGCCTCCCGGAACGCCGCCGCGTCCTGGGCGGTAACCTTCTCGACCTCGCTCATCCACCCTACAATCGGGATACGATATGGGTGGGCCTGCATCGCGGTTGCCATGAACTGCTCGTAAAGCTTGCCTTCCGGGTCGTCGTCCGTTCGCATGCGGCGCTCCTCTGCTACGACGTCCCGCTCGCTGTAAAACTCCCGCATTACGGGGTTCATGAAACGTTCTGATTCCAGCAAAGCCCACAACTCGAGTCTGTTGGCGGGAAAGGACTCGTAGTAGATCGTGTAGTCTTTTCCCGTTCCCGCGTTGTTGTCTACCCCACCGTTCCTGTCGATTATTCGCGAAAACTCGTCCTTCACGATGAAGGTTCTATGTATCGCCGTGTAACGCTGGAGGTCTGCCAAATAGCCTTTTGCCCGGGCGTACGCACGAAGGGATGGGTACCGGACGGGTGCAGTGCGCAGGGTTTCCGCGAGAGCATCGGCGAGCGCTCGGGTGATTTCGTAATCCTCCGACCCCTGGTTGGCAACAGCCACTTCGCGGGCAGTTCTGCGTTCCAGCGCTTCAAGAGCCCGCCGGTGTCCAAGCGGGACAGTTGCGAGTGTCTGGGTGTACAGCACGGCGACACTGTCGATATGGCGCATGATCCCCTGTTCGGCGGCGAAATCCACCGTGCCGATGCGCGGCGTGCCTTTGAACGCCATGTGTTCGAAAAGGTGCGCGAGGCCGGATTGGCCCTGAGGATCGTCTACTCCTCCAACGCGGACAATCACTACGCCGGAGAACACTGGCGCGGTGCCTCTCTTGACGAAAAGAAACTTCATCCCGTTGTCTAGCGTGTGCTCAACGACCCGTTCTTCGAGTGGCTGCGCATAGCCTGGGGCTGCCGGCAACACACACGTCGCGCAGACCAGGAGAAAAACGATTCGTACCAACAGAGGACTCTCCTTCATGGTGTTTCTGTACCGGAGGTGTTGCCGTGTAGTGATCGATATGGCACCGAGGCCTGAAGTTGACCGCACGCCGCAGCGATGTCGTCGCCCTTGCTCCAACGTACGGTGACCGTCAGATTCCTCTCCCAGAGAATACGATGAAAACGGTCAATTCGTTCCTGGCTGGGACGGCGGAATGGCTGGCGTGGTACAGGATTGAAGGGAATCAGATTGATCTTGCAGGGGAATCCGGATACCAGCTCGGCCAGTCGGCGCGCGTCCTCGTCCGAGTCATTTGTTCCCTCGATAAGCGCGTACTCGAAGGTCACCCGCCTTCGGGGAGACACTCCCGCCATGTGCCGCGCGGCGTCCAGAAGTGTTTTCAATGGATATTTCCTGTTGATTGGCATCAACGAATTGCGGACTTCGTCCGTCGTGGCGTTAAGCGAGATCGCGAGACCCACTTTGGGAAGATCACTGGCCAATCGGTATATCATCGGCACTACGCCGGCCGTGCTGATCGTCACTCTGGTGGCGGAAATCGCCAGCCCCATCTCGAGGCCGGACAGTTTTGTGGCTCGCAAAACAGCCTCGTAATTGTTCAAAGGTTCTCCCATTCCCATGAAAACCACGTTCGTAACGGGATGCTCATATTCCTCTCCGGTTGCTCCCCGGGCTCGAAAGAAACGGGCGGCGTGGTGAATCTGGTCGAGAATCTCTCCCACGGTCAGATTCCGCTGGAAGCCGATCTGGCCGGTGGCGCAGAAACGGCAGCCGAGCGCACATCCCGCCTGCGATGAAACGCAGACCGTGCGACGACCATCGTCGAGCATCATCACCGTTTCGATTTTTCGGCCGTCTGAAAGACCAAGTACGAGCTTGGTTGTTTGTCCGTCGCGTGAGACTGCTCGATGCCGCTCGGCAAGGCACTCCACCCGCGCCTCCGCTTTGAGTTGCGACCTGAATTCCTTACCAAGGTCTGTCATCTGGTCGAAATCAGCGACACCTTTTCCGTGTATCCAGCGAAGGAGTTGATTGGTCCGGTACTTTTCCTTTCCAAAACGTGCCAGGAACTCGCGCAAGTCGTCGGGCAGGAAACCTTTCAGGTCGGGTTTTTCTGCACAAACAGCGGGGTGTGCCAGAGCTGAGGCACGATCGAAGGATTCCTCGGGAATGGTTGAAAGCATATTCGAAAAATACCCTCGCCGATGTCATTCCGCCAGCGCTCCGTTCACCGGTCGATGCGCAGCTTGACCGTTCTTCGCAAATCAGGGTATACTTCAAAACTACCGAAATGCGCGTTTTACGCCGGAGGTAACCGTGGTGTACCGATTTCTGTTGGCTGTCGTTGCGACGTCTGTGATTTGCGTGTTTGTTCAGGCCTGCACGCCGTCGCGCTCTTTGCCGCAGATTTCGACTCGAGAAGTTCCCGATCCGTTCGTCAGGAGCACTCAAGATGCCTCGGACGACAGCCTCGTTCGAGCAAAATGGATGTGCCGTACAACGGTTCCCGACCCTTTGGCAGGGCAGGAAGACGGGCCCAAGATCCGGTTTGAAGCAACGCTGTACGGTGAAGATGTCATAGTAGCGGAAGTTGTCAAAGAGTGCCGCGGGCCGGCAGGTCTGGTCGCCTCTGACACGTGCGTGTCGGCTTCTCGTGAACGTTACCGGAGCGTTCACCGCGACGACACCCGGCTCAGAATCCGTCTGGACCTGGAATCAAGTTTCAGCGTGAATTCCCTGAATTCACGGTTTTGGGATGTGTATCTGAAAGACGAGCGAGGCATTGCGTACGAACCCGTCGAAATTGTTCAGAATGCCCCGGTCATTGTCCGCGAGGACACCCTCCCGGAACCCGGTCGTGCGCCGGTGAGAGGCGCGGTGTACCGCCGCGCGATCGACATGTACTTCCCTCGGGAAGACGCGTTTGGCACAGATGTCATTTCCAGTTCGACGCGTGAAGTGCGACTTGTCGTGTCTCAGAACCGGCGTGAATTGACCACGTTTGTCTGGCGCATAAAAAGAACTGGCGACTCCGGAACCACAAGGACTGGCAGTGCACAACGTGCGCCATCGGGTTTCTGATCGCACCGGATTGGTTCAGACCCATGAACACCCACGAAGAACTGGTCGAAAAGGTTGAGACACTTGCCGAAAGGGACGGACGCTTCCGTAAGGAAGCCTACTTCTTTGTGTTTGAAGCGCTCCAGTTCACAGTCAAATCCCTCAACCTGACAGGCAAACAGCGACACGTGACAGGGCAGCAACTCGCCCATGGGATCAAGGAATACGCTCTTGACCGGTTTGGTCCGATGACGTTGAGCGTGTTCGAGCACTGGGGCGTTCGGTCTACGTTGGATTTCGGCGAAATTGTGTTCGGCCTGGTTGAGGCCGGTCTCATGGGGAAAACCGAGGAGGATTCCATCGAAGATTTCGTGGACGTTTACGACTTCCAGAAAGCCTTCGACTGGCACAACGCAATTGGCAGAAAGCTGCGCAAATGACATCCGAACAACCGCAGCACACAGGCAAGCCTTTCGTCCTTGCAAGTTGCAGTATTCTACCCGAGAAATGGAACAAAGAGGGAAACGCCGAGAAGATGCTCTCCTTCATGGAGCGATCGCTGCGGTGCGGTGCTGACGTCATCGCGGTGCCCGAAGGCTGCCTTGAAGGCTACGTGGTAATGGAAGCAATCGAAGGGAACCGGGGACCGGAACTGTTGAACATCGCCGAACCGGAAGATGGTGAAATGATCGGGCGTTTCCGGAGTTTCTGCCAGAAGCACCATGTGCACGCGCTGATATGTTTCTGTGAGAGGGAAAGGAACGAGGCTTTCAACACCGCCCTGTGGATTGGCCGGAACGGCGAAACAGTGGGCAAATACCGTAAGACACATCTCAATGAAGGATATAACCCGGATCACCCTTTCAACAGTACCGGGAACGTAATTCGTGCGTTCGACACCGAGTTCGGGCGCGCAGGAGTAATGATTTGTTTTGACCGGCGAGTTCCCGAGGTTGCCAGGTGCCTCGCCCTCGATGGTGCGCAATTCATTCTGAACCCTTCTTACGGCGTGTACAAGGGATGGAACGACTCCGTTCTGGTTGCGCGTGCGCACGAAAATCAGGTTCCAGTGGTATTTGTTCATCCGAACAAAACGTTGGCGGTTAACGAAAAAGGCGATATCACGTTCTGCCGCGAAGAAACGGATGTGATTTCTCATCTGACGGTTACGCCACGGACCTCGTCCTCGCTTCTCCTTTCACTCCGTCGCCCCGAACTGTACGGGCGGCTCACCTCCCTCAGATAGTTCACAGGGGCCAGGTGCCGAAGTTCCCAACGGTGGCCCGCAGCAAACGAAATCGTTATAATCTCTCATGCCGTCTGCGCCGCAGGTGTGGCGCTTTCTGACGGGGGTGCGCAACGAGCAAAAAACAGTCGGGAGGTAACATTCAATGGCGGGCAAAAGCATCTGCCACAAGATCATTGAGCAGCACCTTGTCGCGGGCAAAGTAATTCCTGGAACTGAAATTGGAATCCGCATAGATCAGACGCTCACCCAGGACGCAACCGGAACGATGGCCTACCTCCAGTTCGAAGCGATGGGAATACCCAGGACAAGAGCCGGATTGTCGGTAAGCTACGTTGATCACAACATGCTGCAGGATGGCTTTGAAAACGCTGACGACCATCGGTACTTGCAATCCGTGGCCCGCAAATTCGGCGTGTATTTCAGTCGGCCGGGGAACGGAATCTGTCATCAGGTGCACAGAGAACGGTTTGGTGTTCCCGGACAGACGCTTTTGGGAAGTGACAGCCACACACCGACCGGCGGTGGCATCGGCATGTTGGCGATGGGTGCCGGTGGATTGGACGTCGCGGTTGCCATGGCAGGGCATCCGTATTTCTTCCCGTGTCCCCGCGTGACGCTCGTTCGGCTCTCAGGCCGGTTGCGTCCGTGGGTAGGAGGAAAGGATATCATCCTCGAACTTCTTCGCCGCCTTTCGGTGAAAGGTGGCGTGGGCTGCGTCATGGAATACGGCGGTCCGGGTGTGGCCACGCTTCCGGTGGCGGATCGTTTTACCGTCGCGAACATGGGCGCGGAACTCGGTGCGACCACGTCTGTGTTTCCCAGCGATGAGCTGACGCGGAAGTATCTTGAAGCTCAAGGCCGGCCAGAGGCGTGGATTCCCATGTATGCAGACCCGGACGCAACGTACGAGGCTGTGGCGGAAATAGATCTGGATAAGTTGGAACCCATGATCGCCCGGCCACATAGCCCTGATAATGTTGCACCAGTGCGTGATCTTGAGGGTACGCCCGTTCAGCAGGTCTGCCTCGGCAGTTGCACCAACTCCTCCTACCATGATCTCCGAATAGCTGCCGCGATGCTCCGTGGGAGGACAATAAGCCCGGCTGTTTCATTGACAGTTACCCCCGGTTCAAGGCAGGTCCTGGAAATGATAGCTCGTGACGGCTCGCTCGCGGATCTGATTGCTGCCGGAGCCCGCGTTCTGGAGGCCGCCTGCGGGCCGTGCATCGGAAACGGGCAGGCTCCTCCCTCTGGAGCGAACAGCGTGCGGAGCTTCAACAGGAATTTCGAAGGGCGTTCGGGAACGCGCGACGCGGGGGTGTTCCTGGCAAGCCCGGAAACGTGCGTTGCATGCGCCATCACGGGCGTCATTATGGATCCGCGGGATCTCGGGATCGAATTCCCTGAGATTCCCGAACCAGAAAGCTATTCCCGGAATGACAGTATGATCATACCGCCTTCGACCGAACCGGAAGAAGTCACTGTGTCACGAGGTCCGAACATCGTATCGCTCGGTTCGTTCGAAGCGATGGCAGATACCCTTCGAGGGCGCGTTCTGATCAAAGTCGGAGACAACATAACGACAGACCACATAATGCCGGCGGGAAGATGGCTGAAGTACCGTTCCAACGTCCCCAAATATTCGGAAGCGACCTTCAACCTGATAGATCCGGATTTCCCAAAACGTTCCAGGGAATGGGGCGGAGGACTCATCGTTGCGGGTGAGAACTACGGTCAGGGGTCAAGCCGTGAACACGCGGCGCTGGTGCCTCGCTGGATGGGTGTGAAAGCGGTGATTGCGAAGTCGTTTGCGCGGATCCACGAGGCCAATCTGGTCAATTTCGGGATTCTCCCACTGGTATTCGCGGATCCGGATGAGTACGGACGGATTCAGCAGGGCGACACGATAGAGATTCCGCACGCGCGCCAGGCGGTCGAAAACGGGTTGAATGTCATCGAAGCGACGAATCTCACGCAGGGTGCCAAATTCCGTCTGAGGGTTAATCTCACGGAGCGAGGTCGGAAAGTGGTTCTTGCCGGCGGCATGTTGAACTTCGTTCGGAGTTAGGAGCCATCCTTGGAGAACTCACCGAGTGAGAATCAGTTGCTCGTCGGTGCCCATATGTCCACCGAGGGAGGGTTATTCCGCGCGGTTGAGCGTGGTGCGCAGATAGGGTGCACCGCAATTCAGTTGTTCACACGAAATCCGAGCCAGTGGTTTTCTCCTCCCCTTTCGGAAAAAGACGTGACAGAGTTCAGGGAGGCGGTCTCACGGACAAAAATGGCTGCGGTAGTGGCGCACGATTCTTATCTCATCAACCTTGCGAGTCCAGATGCGTCATTGAGAAAGCGGTCGATTGCAGCGATGCTTGACGAACTCGATCGTGCGTCAGCCCTGGGTATCCCGCTTCTTGTGACCCATCTTGGGGCGCACACTGGTCAGGGAGAGGAAAACGGACTGCAGACGCTTGCGGACAGCCTCAACGAGGTGATTGACGCGCGGCCGGATGCTCCTGTTTCTGTGTGCCTTGAAACTACTGCTGGTCAGGGGACTTCCCTCGGATGGGCGTTTGAACAAATCGCGTGGGTTTTGTCAAAATTGTCGGCACCGGCGCGGTTTCGAACCTGTTTTGATACCTGCCACGTGTTTGCTGCGGGGTACGACCTTGCGACGCGCGAAGCGTACGAAAAAACGTGGCGAGAGTTTGATAAGGTTGTGGGAATTAGGTATCTTGCAGTAATGCATTTGAATGACGCAAAAAAAGAGCTTGGCAGTCGCGTAGATCGGCATGCGCACATCGGAAAGGGCGAAATCGGCGAAGGGGCGTTTCGCCGGATAATGCAGGACCCGGAGTTGAGGGGTATTCCGAAAATCCTGGAAACCCCCGAATCAGAAACGATGCACGCCGTTAATCTGAGCGTTTTGCGAGAACTCGCGGCACGTACGGGCTGACCCTCGCGATGTCGGAGGGTTTCAGCCTGCAAGGAGGAAAGCGACGATGGATGGGGCTTCAAAAGGAATGACGCACCTTGGCCGAGGCATCGTTCTCGCTCTTTTTGCCGTGTGTATCGGCTTCGGTGGTTGCGGCAGACGCGGCAGCGGCGAATCCGATAATACCGACCTGTCAAAGCAACTTGTCGGAACCTGGTTTGCCTACAGAGATAACGTCATTGAGAATATGTGGACCTTCCGGGAAGACGGTACATGTGTGAATGACGGGTGGCCCGGCGACGTCCAGGCCCCACCGTACCACCTTGAAGGAACGTATTCGGTCGAGACGGCGAAGATTACCGTCATTTTCAAACTCGAGGAAGGGCTGACCGATACCGTGATCCTTTCCGACCCCGACATAACAAACGACCGTCTTGTATACTCCGCGGGCGGAATTCCTGTTGCCTTTCTGCGCGAGCGAACCGCCGCGGCTGCGGAATCGGCGCCAACGGCGGATGAAGGGGCCCCTGTTCCCGCCCTGGCAGACTCGATTGTCGGGGGATGGGTCGCCTTTGTCGGAGGGATACCGGCGAACACGTGGCAATTCAACCAGGATGGGACGTTTGTAAACGAAGGATGGACACAGCTCTCGCCGGGCTCGGTTATCCTGAAACGCGCGTACCAGGTTTCCGGTAAGTTCGCCGTAACTGGTTCGCGGGTTCTCCTGACCAACGAACGCATCGTCCATTTTGGCACCGGGCCGCAGGGTGAGAACTCTGAAGTTGCTGTTTCGCAGAACATCGTGCTTTATGACGTGACGGTATCACGCGGACGACTGGTGTACACGAACGAGGGGGGACTCCCCGTCGCATTCCGTCGCGGATACGTAACGCCAACCGAGTGGTAAGCGCGGGTTCTCCTCTCCGGCATCGCTGAGGAGGTCCCCGTCAGCGATGCCGCGTGCTGTTCCCCGCCACCCGTTCTTCCGGCCCGCCAGGGGGCTCTTTTGAAAATGCCTGACCCCGGCAAAACTCTACAGAATGTCCTGCTCGGGGTTTTCCCGGAGCTCTCCCCGGATAGCTGCACAGAACTGTTCGTGCGGCATTTCCCGCAATATCAAGAACGCGTCTCCCGTGCAATTGAGACTCTTGCGGGGTTGCTTCCTTCGCAGACGGTGCGCCTGCTGGTGGAAACTTGTGTGGTTTCCCCCGATCCCGGCGCCGCGATCTCCTGTTTGTCTGAACTTGTTCAAGCGGCACCTTCCTCGTTCCGTGACGTGGCCCCTGAACAGGCGAGAAGGCTGGCCTCGTCCCTCTCAGGTGGGGCCTTTCTCAGGGAACGGATCCTCAGACACGCAACGCGAGTCTTCTGGTTGGTTGATGAATCGGGACGGACGTTCTCCCGGCCGGAACTCGAACGAGAAATTGCGGAGACCCGCGAGGGAAGCGCTGGGTGGGACGCACTGCGCGTCTGCCACGATCTCCACCTGATGCGTATTGCCGTTGCAGATTGTGCCGGCACGCTGGGTATCGTGGAGATAACAGAACAACTTTCTCTCCTTGCCGAGGTGACGATCAATGAGGTTGCCCAGCGGCAGGCGCAGGCGCTCAGAGCGCGGTACGGAGATCCGCTCCAACAGGACGGCGCAAACGCGGAATGGTGTGTGATCGGCTTGGGCAAGTTGGGGGGAAACGAACTCAACTTCCGTTCAGACGTGGACGTGATGTTCGTATACTCCGCGGAAGGATACTCGACGGGAGGAACTTCCGGGGCGGTACCGGTCGCTCAATGGTACACCCGGTGGGCAGAAGGAATATTGAGTGTCCTTACTGAAGTGAGCTCGACGGGGCTGCTGTACCGCGTCGATACGCGTCTCCGTCCAGATGGGCAGTCTGGCGCATTGGTGCGCAGCATTGCCTCGTACGTCCATTATTACGAGCAGAGGGGCGAGGTCTGGGAGAGGCAGATGCTCGTCAAAGCGCGTCCCGTCGCAGGCTCAGTTCGCATGGGGCAAGAGCTGCTCGATTTCCTGGAGTCCTTCATTTACCCGCGAAGCCTCGTAACAAGTCCACGGGAGGAAATCCACAGGGTCAAGAATCGGATCTTGCAACATCTTGACGCGAGAGCAACCATTTCAAACCCGGCGAATGCAGAACGGAACCTCAAGCTGGGCCGGGGGGGGCTGCGAGACATCGAGTTCGTGGTTCAGTGTCTTCAACTGGTCGTAGGGGGCAGCGACAAAGCCGTACGGGAGCAGAACACGCTCGCGGCGATCAGGAGACTCCACCAGCGTGGTGTGCTCAGTGACACTGAGCAACGAGCGCTGGATGAGGCATACCGGCTCTTCCGACGCACGGAACATCGTCTGCAGATGGCGACAGGGCAGCCATCATTCGTCCTTCCTTCAGAGCATGACGAGCTATCACTTCTGGCGCGAAGAATGGGTTACTCTGATCCAGCCGCGTTGATGGCAGACCTGGAAACGGCCAGGAAGAACGTCATGTCGGTATATGACAGCGTTCTGGGCCCGCCGGAGACAGGCACAGAAATCGGCAAGATTCTGAATCTCCCCGCAGGCGATGCCCAGGCTGTCTCGGAATTGGCGGGGCGCGGTTTTCGCAACCCCGAGGCGGCGCACCGAAATCTGCTCCACCTTGCGTTCAGTCATGGCGATACGGTTCCTGCTTCCACGCCTTCCCAGCCCGTGCTCCGGCTGGTGCCTCGTTTGCTGGATGAACTCCGTGGGAGTGCAAACCCGGATCGGGGGCTCAACAACGTCGAGAGGATGCTCAGAGCATTTGGCGCAGTAGACAGCTTCGCTGACCTTCTGTCGTCGCACAACGCATTCCTCAACCTGCTCGTAACAATCGCAGCACGCAGCGAAGCTCTCACCGAAACGATCTCCAGGGATCCTGGTCTCGTGGATTGGATGCTGTATTCCGGCGCCCTCTTCGCCGAAAGGCACCCGGAAGACGTCGACCTGGAATCCCGGGCGGCCGTTGCCGGTCTGCCCAGTGCTGCATTGCAGATTGCCGCACTTCATTCGTTTCGAAAGCGCGAGAACCTGCGTGTGGGAGTCCGTTTCCTCATGGACCTCGCGAACGAAGAGGAGACATCTGAGCAGCTCACTGCCATCGCGGAATCGGTGGTGAAGCGGATTGTCTCTGTCGCGAGCAGATCGCTGGCAGGGGCAGCTGCAGAAAACCGTTCCTACCAGTGGGCAATCATCGGCTTGGGAAAACTGGGCGGACGCGAAATGAACTTCGGGAGCGATCTCGACATTTTCTTCGTACATGCCGAAGAGCAAGACGAAGGCCAATGTGTGGACTATGTTACTTCACTCGCGCAGGAGGTTCTCCGGCTCCTGTGCGAAAACACGGAGTACGGGGTTCTTTATGAAGTCGACACCAGGCTTCGTCCCGAAGGAAAGCACGGTCCATTAAGCCTTTCGATCGACGGTTTCCGCGAGTACCTTCGCAAACGTGTGGCACAGTGGGAGCGTCAGGCACTGACCTTCTCACGTGTGATCGTTTCCGCGCCGCAGCCGCGCTTCGGAGAAGTTGTCGAGGAAGCAATCTGGAACGCGATTGCGGTGAAACCCACGAGGGAGATATTTGAGAGCGCGCTTTCGATGCGGTTGCGCATGCAGGAACAGGCACAGAGCAACTATGGAACGCGGCCAAACATAAAGACCGGCTTCGGCGGGCTGGTGGACGCAGAGTTCATTGCGCAATTGGGGAGGATGATCGGCGGAGTACGCCTTTCGGAAGGGCGAAAAGGCGACACCAGAGCCACTCTCGAATGCATGAGATCTGCAGGCCTTCTTCCAGACCGGGTTGCCCAGACGCTGATGGATGCGTACCACGCGTTACGGCGGATCCAGATGCATCTTCGCGTGAACGACTATCGCGCGCACAATGTTCTGCCCGACGATGAAGACGCTATTCTGACCCTTGCAAGAGGGTTGGGTTTCCGGGACAGGAGTGATCTTTCCGTGCACGTTGAAAAAGTGACGGAAGACATGCGCGGTGCGTTCCTTTTAGCCCTCGAATCCCTCGCGACCGCGAATACAAAAGCACTCGGAGGATCGCTTGTCTGACCGATTCATGGGCGGATGGCGCGTACTCGCAATCCTGATTGCCGCAGTGATCTCACTCGCAACGGGTCCAGCCCTCTCGGCGGCGGAAGAGACGCGTAATCTCCGAATCGGTCCCATTGCGGAGGTCCGGGTCTCGCCGCAATTCTCGGTGTCTCTGGTGATCCAGCGGAGAGGGCGCTCCTTACAGGAACTGGGGAAGCATTTCCTTGCTCGCCCACAGCACGCGTCTCGTTACACCCGTCGGGACCAGATGACAGTACCGTTCCCTGCATTGAGTGATCCTTACAAGGCAATCGTCGCTCTGCGTTTGTTTCCTGAGGACAGCCTTTCGCAAGACGGCCTCGAACATGTGGTAACCGACGAGCGCGAGAATGTCGCGGCAATCGCCCGGTTTTTCACTGGTTCGTCGGAAAACGCCGGCCAGATACGCCGAACCGGGACAGTCGGCGAAGTCTCCATCACTCGGAACCACGAAATCCTCGTGACGATCGGCAAAGAAGGTGTCGAAACGGGCCGTCTCGCCGAAGCTGTCCTGAAAGACCCGCGTCGTATCCGTGAGTTTGACAGGGGTGCAACGATTGTAATTCCCGCGGATGCGATGAAAGACGGATATCGAGCCGCCGTTCTGACACATCTGTTTTTTTCTGACGTGATTCGGGAAGACTCGCGACGGCACATCGTCACTCTCCCGATAGAAAGCCTTTCTCGGGTCTCGCTCTGGTTCACGGGAACCGGCGAAAACTGGCCGCTCCTTAAGCACGCTTCGGGGAAACGCTCAAATGATGTGGCGAAGGGTGAAGTCATTGTCATCCCGCGAAATCTGCTGGGAAGCTGGGCCCTTATGACGGAGGAGGACATTTCCGAGGAAACCAGGGATTACCCTCTCGCCCTCACCTCCCGTAGCAGGCGGGATGCGGTCAACCTCGGCCAGCGACTTCTGATTCCGAAGCGACTGCTTTCTGCGTGGACCGCCCTGATGGAAAAGGGAGAGGACGGGGCACAGGATGCGGCAAAATGGTACGTCTACTGGGGGACGAGAAATCCGCCCCTTGTGTATTCGGGGGACCGGCTGGGCGGTTATGCGGGGTACCGTCTGCAGCGAGGCCAGGCGCTGTACTCCGACGTTGTCATCCGCTTCACGGGGGTGGTCGAAGTCGCGGAGGTCCTGCACCTCTCCGAGGTCGTTCTTCGCAGGTCCGGTTTCAGGGATCCACGCAAGCTTCCGGTCAACGCTCTTATCAAGATTCCCATCGGGTTGTTAAGCCCCGAGTGGAGGCCTGAAGGCGACCCCGCGCGGCTTGCCGAGCGTGAGGAAGACACGGCGGTTGCCCGCGTGGAAGAGGAAATCCGCGTCGAAAAGGCGGAGGCACGCGCTGCAGAGCCGGTCCGCCCACGTGGCGAGGCGCTACGCGAAGTTACGATCGTTCTTGATGCGGGTCACGGGGGGCACGACCCGGGCGCTATCGGACCGCGAGGTCTGACGGAAAACGAAGTGGTGTACGATATAATGTGTCGTGTGATGAGGCAATTTGCCCAACGAACACAGGCAACCGTGTACGTAACAATTGAGGACGCACGGACGGGGCATACGCCTTCGGAGCGGGCTACAATACCGGACAATCGGGAGGAGCACCTCCTCACCACGCCGAAATACCCCAACGCGGACGTTGTCACATCAGCCAATCTTCGATGGTACCTGGCGAACTCCTACGTCAGGCGCGCGATCAATACGGGTACTGACCTCGAGCGGGTTGTGTTCACGAGTTTTCACGCGGACGCGCTCCACCCCAGTATGCAGGGATGTATGGTGTACGTTCCGAGCGCACGCCACAGCAAGGGACGGTACAGCGCGGGAGCGCGGTACGCGGGCTACCAGGAAGTATCGGAACGTCCCACCGTGAGTTATTCGTACAACGAACGGCTCCGTTCGCAGGCGTTGTCTTCGGGGTTCGCTGATGCGCTTTGCCAGGGGCTCAGAAGCGCGAACGTAGGAGTTCATGGGCGCAAACCTGTACGCGGGTACATTATACGGCGAAGCGGCGGTGGCGAATGGGTTCCGGCGATACTCAAATACAATGCCGCGCCCACCAAAATTCTGGTGGAAATCGGGAACATCAGGAACGAAAACGACGCTGCCAACATGAGAGATCCTGCATGGCGGGAGCGGTTCGCTTCCGCGTACGTCGACGCGGTGATTTCGCATTTCTCTACCCAGTGAGAAAAAAGCATGAACGTCAATATCGAACCCTACCTCATGCGCTTGAACGACGTCTTTGATCCTGAGCGGAGTTCAAAATCGGTCGAACGCCAGAAAAACGTGTGCCTTTTCCACAAATCGGACCGGTTGCCGGTAGCATTCGTGCTGGATGAAGTGCCAGGCTGGGAACGAATCAGGCTGGACGAGGCGTACGCGTGTCCTGAACTGATGTTGCTCAACGAACTGCGTCCCATCTACGGTAGTGCGCTCGTAGGTGATGATCGCGCGAATACGATTCGAGCAAATTTCGGTGTTGGGATACTCCCGTCTCTTTTTGGGTGCGAGATCAAACTCACGTATGACGCCATGCCGTGGGTAGAACCGCTGAACAGCAGAGAAGCAATTGCGAAGATTGTCAGCGCCGGTGCCCCGGATTTGCGTGGAGGCCTCTGGGCGAGGATAGAGGAGTTTCAGGAGTTTGCGATTGCACAGCTTGCCGATTTCCCTGCTCTGCGTTCCGGGATTCGGCTTTCCATGTGCGACATGCAGGGACCGTTCAGCATTGCGCACCTGGTGTGGGGGAACGACATCTACTACGCCGTAGTGGACGACCCCGACCTGGTGCGGGATTTCCTGGAATTAGTCACCGACGTGTACATCCGTTTTGTTCGTCAGGAACGAGAAGCGACAAAAGCCGACGACGAGTTCACGGAGTTTCTCAATGTACTGGTTCCCGGCAAGATTCTCATTCGAGAAGACTCGGCAACAAACCTCTCTCCCGCGATGTACGAGGAGTTTTGTCTTCCGTACATCCAGAAGACGCTTGACGCGTTTCCGGGAGGCGTTCATTACTGTGGCGCGGGACACCAGTTCTTCGAACTGGTAGCCGGATGCCGGAATCTGACCGCGATGAACTTCGGAAACCCGGAAATGCAACGTCCTGAACGGGTCAGGTCTCTCGCGGCGCGGGGCATTGCAGTGGTGGGATGGGGGCTATGGCCGCTCGATCATCCGTTGGACGAACTGGAAACCGGTATCAGCCTGGGCATCTCCGTTCACGATGTGGATGAGGGCAAGCGGATCATGGAACAGGTGGCGTCACGCGGATGATTTTTGCCATTCCTACGGCGTGAACAGCTCGAACGCCAACCATCCTGCGCCTGTCAGAACAACCACGAGAGGGAGGAAGGCTGCGGCACCCGCGATTGTCCACGTTCGGAGGTTGTCGGGTGGCAGGAATCGTACGGTGTACGCACGCAAGACGGCGAACGCCGAACCAGGGATCACGACGATACACGAGGTGAACAAACCTGGAACGTAGCCGCGGAAGCGTATGGCGAAGAGGATCGTGCAAAGGGCGACAGCCAACCAGAATCCGTCGCACGCCAGCCACAAACGGATTCGTATACCTTCGGGACTGCGGAACGCCGCGAATCCGGCCGCGCACGTGCACAGCACCATTAAAGCCAGTGCAACTCGAAAGGCACCTTCCGGAATCGAGAAGTAGAGGACATTCGAGAGGAACCAGGTGTACGCCAGCACCTGTTCGATTCCCCACGCGGATGCCCCGAGGGTGCCCAACCAGAAAACGACATTGCCTTTGAAGTTCACGTGACCTCCTGCGCCGGATGAAGACATGATCGGGAAAGATGAACTGGAAAAACGTTACCCGTTGCCTCGTGGAATAATCAGCGTACTCCAGACTCCCTTCGATGACAACCGGGACGCAGACACGAAATCGCTGGAGCGCCTGGTGGAACACGCTATCGGGGCGGGCGTGAACGGGTTTCTGGTACCCGCGGTTGCGAGCGAAGTGGATACCCTTTCCGTGAAGGAACGGGAACATGTCGTAGAGGTTGTTCTGAAAGCTTCAGGCCGGAGGGTGCCGGTAATCGTCGGAGCATCGGCACCGTCGGAGGAGGATTGCGCAGCGTTTGCGCGGTACGCGGAGCGGGTCCACGCGGACGCGTACCTTACGGCGGTTCCGTCTCTCCTTTACGCCCATCAGGAGAAGGTTCAACCCTTTTTTGCCCATATAGCCGCCTCCACTTCCCTCCCCTTGGTGATTCAGGACCTCCAGTTCGGTGGGTACGGTCTGCGGATCGAGGAGATAGAACGCCTGTGGGAGACCATTCCCCGGCTTGCCGGGTTCAAGGTGGAAACCGTTCCAGCGGGTCCGAAGTACACCGCGATACGGGAGAAACTGGGTGCGAGCGTTTTCATTGCGGGAGGATGGGCCATTCCGCAGATGATCGAAGCGCTCGACCGCGGCGTAGATGCTCTGGTGCCGGAGAGTTCGATGGTGCCCGTGTACCGGAGGGTGTACGAGCTGTACGAAAGCGGCCGCAGACGCGAAGCAGTAACGTTGTTTCGACGGATTCTCCCGGTGCTCTCGTACACAAATCAGGAACTTCTGACCTCCATCGCCTTCTTCAAAAGACTTCTCTGTCGCAAAGGCATTTTCGCGCGAGAACATATGCGTCTTCCCGGTTTCCAATGGGACAGGTTCTCGGAGCGGATTGCGGAGGAACTGATCGTCCTTGTTCTGGAAGTGGAGGCCACGGTCTCTGTGCGCACCGGCTGATTCCGGAAAAGCACGGGTTGGCCGCCTCCGCGTTCGTGTGTATACTTCCATTGGAACGCGTGCCAGAGTTTTCGATGGAATATGTTCAACCGGCGTTTTTCGCGATCTCATGTGAGCTTCCCACCGTTTTCTTGAGAGAGCAGAGGGCCACAGGCCTGACTTCAGGCCCCACTACTGAATCGACAGGTATTGCCTGCTGCACCGTACACAACGGATTCCAGGCCCGAGTCTACGCCCGGAAGATTGCCGCAAGACCTGGAGCAAGAGCTTTCGACGTTTTGAGAATACCGTACGGAGATGCCAATGGCTGAGGTTCCCCAAACATCTGGCGACGTCCCCGCCAACGGGAATGGCGTGAATTCCTCTTTGTGGCGATTGCTTGGCAAGATCGGCAAATGGCTCCTCATCGTGTTTGCCGTGGCGCAACTGCTTGCCGTCACGGTGTTTGACCCCGAAAAAGTATCCGTCTGGTTGTTCGGGCTGGATTTGAACCCCCATCGCACAACCCGTGCGGATTTCGGGCGCGTAGATGCGGAGAGCCAGGCTGTGATGGATGCCGTCACGAGGGACAACGTGGCGCGCCACATGGCGGCGATCGTGACCGGAGAATCGCGCGCGGTGGGGTACCCGGGCGAACGGAAGACATTTGAGTACGTGCGAAGCGAGTTCCAGCGCCTCGGACTCCGGGACATGGGAGTAGACTCGTTTGAAGTGGTAGTACCGCGCGATGAAGGCGGCAGCGTCACGTTTGGCGGCGGCGAGACCAAACCCATCTACGCCCTCTGGCCGAACCAGGTGAAAACGCCCACCTTGCCACGGGCACAGATATCTCTGAACGATACCCTTCTGGGGCCGGTCTCCGCGGTGTTCCCCTCCAAACCCTCCACATTCGAGCTTCCCCCGGAAGGCGTTGCCGCTGAATTCGTCACGATCCCCCGACATGATCTGTCGCTTACACCAGAGGAACAGGAACGATTCGGGGCACGCCGCGGACAGGTGGGAATCTGGGACGTGGTTGACTTCTCGCGCCACCAGGTTCGAGGCAAAATCGTCGTATTTGATCTTATCGGGAGCGCGGCGAAAGCGAAAGGCTCGTCCGAAACGATCAATATTGACTCCGCCAACGTGATGGGGGCACGCGCAGCAGGCGCTCGAGGCGTGGTTTTTCGGGACTATCAGGTTACGGTGCTTCTCAACCCGGAACGGCGGCTTCCCGAACTGCCTGACGACATTCTCTATTTCTCTGCTGACAACCAGATTGCCGCCCGCCTGAAAGACAAGAATGGCAATTCCTCCGGTGTTCTGAGATTCACGCCGGGCATAGGCGGGGAGCTTCTCTACGCCGGAAGTGGCGACTTCCACTCCTTCAACGGGAGAAAAGTTGAAGGTTCCATCGTCGTGATGGACTTTTCCACGCAGAAGAACTATCTGAATGCGCACGAACTGGGTGCGCAGGCCATCATTTTCGTCGACGACGGAAAGATCACCAGGGAAGAAGCGGAAGCCAAATTCCACCTTGTTCCCGTGGATGTTGCCAGATTCTGGGCGGAAGGCGCATGTGCTGACACTCTGCGCCAGCTCGGAAGTCAGCCCGGCAATCGGGTGGTCTTGCGCAGCCGGATGCAGTGGTCGCCCGTTCGCACCTACAACATCTGGGGTCGGATTCCCGGGACGCGCACCAACAGACCGGAAGACACGATTGTTCTGGAGGCGTATTACGACGCCAACTCGGTTGTTCCGGCTCGCGCGATGGGCGCCGAAAATGCAGCAGGGATCGCCGGTCTGCTGGCCATTGCGGAGTCTTTCAGCCAGCATCCACCTGAGCTTCCGATTCTTTTCCTCGCCACCTCCGGGCATCACTCCGCTCTCAGCGGAATCAATGAATGGCTGTACCGCCACTCGCGTACTGAGAACGCATTCCTCCAGCGCATACCGAAAAACCAGCGCATACCGTTCGGCCTGTTTATCGGGCTGGACCTTTCCAGCCAGAACGATCAGGTCGGCTCCTTTGCGCAGGGGACGTTCTATACGGGATGGAACACCGATGCGCGCCGGACTAATATGCACACCGGGTACGGCAAAGCGTTCATGCGGTATGCCGAAGAGCTGTTCCCGGGGCAACAGGTCAACGAGGCGTACCCGCAGTTCGTGGACGGAATCGCACCGGCAAAACGAACGTGGCGCACGTTCCTGCCGGTAGCGATGGCTTTCGACCACGAGCCCGTCAATTACGTGGGTCTGAGCGCGATCACCTTGGCGACGACCAATGACATACGGGAACGAGTAGATACGCCGGTTGATTCCCTGGGCGCGGTAAATATTGACAATGTGGCGACTCAGGCCCGCACTATCGCCGGGCTGATCCATCGCGGCGCGCGCGACGAAGGGTTCTTCCAGGAGACGAAGATCAAGCCGAAAGACACCCAGCGTGAACTCACGGGCAGGATTCTCCAGTTCGATCGGCGGAAGTCCTTCATTCCAAGCACGCAAATTGGTGGAGCGATAGTTACGACGAGTTACGGAAACGTGAAGTCATTCTGCGGTGTTCGCGGGATGCTGGCCACCCTGACGAATTCCGGCCCTGACGACGGGCTGGATTGCACGCGCTGGACGCTGACCGATACAGTCGCCACCAACCAGATTCCGAGCCAGGTGGGCCGTTTCCGGTTCCACATGGTAGGGCCTCATGTTCCCGAAGTAATGATCAAGGCGTATGAAATCGGCGATGATGGCCGGATCGTCATGGCACCGGATCTCGGCCAGGAAGGCGACAAGACCTACCCCATGCGCGTCCGCGCAGACAGCCCCCTCCTGCAGACCCTGCAGGTTCTGTTCGAAGCACGTGCCCTTTCGCTTTTCGAGATAATCGACAGCAGGTACTTGAGTGCACTCGACATGATGAGCGTTCGGGGGCCAGACGGGTCGGAACTGCGCAGCTACGGGATGGAAGTTGTCCCGTTGCAGAGCCGCTCCGAAGGCAAGGTGGAAAGCGGCGCCGTCGCGTTCGCGCAGCCGGGGACGCGCGTGAAAGTCCTGATGAGCACGAGCCTTTTCGGCATAAAATACCTGCTGATCAACGCTCCGGATGAGTTCTTCACGAATCCGTTGAAGCCTTCGGAGGTGACACCCGCGCACCAGATCCGCGCGGAAGGCTCGGGGTACCCGGTTGACCTCGGCAGAATAGATCGGACGTCGTGGCGAGTCGCGCGCGACATCTGGGTTATTGACGATGTGCGGATGAAGACCTTGACGCGATTCGGCATCGTCAATCAGCGCGTCATGAAGCTGCATGAAGACGCCCGGGAAGCTCTCTTGCAGGCGAAGCAGGCGTACGACAAGCAGGAATACGACGGTTTCATCGCGATGTCTCGCCGCGCATGGGGATATGAAGCGAGGGCGTACCCGGACGTCAAAGGAACCGCGATAGATACGATTCAGGGCGTGATTTTCTATTTCGCGTTACTGCTGCCGTTCGCGTTTTTCATGGAACGACTTGTCATCGGTGCGGTAGACATACGCAGGCAGATACTCGGGTTCGGACTCATTTTTGTCGGCATCTTTTTCGTGCTGCAGTTTGTCCACCCCGCGTTCAAGCTCAGTACTTCACCTTACATCATTTTCCTGGGCTTCGTGATCTTCGCGCTTGGAACCATCGTGACAGTCATCGTCGTGGGCAAGTTCAACTGGGAACTGAAGCGGATGAAGATGGCAGCGAGCGGCATGCATGAAACGGACGTGGGCCGTCTGCAGGCTACTGCCGCCGCCATAGCGCTGGGTATCAACAACCTGCGGAAGCGCCCGATGCGGACCGGACTCACCGCAGTTACGATAGCCATTCTGACGTTCAGCGTCCTTTCTTTCACCTCGGTGGTAACCGAGCTGAAGTTCTACAAGATCAAGCGGGATAATCCCCCTGCGTATGACGGTATGCTCGTGAGGGACCGCAACTGGTTCGGGCTGCAAGAAAGTGTTCTGGATTACGTCCAGACTGCGTTTCGCGGAAAAGCGCTCATTACACCGCGCAGTTGGTACATGGCGCAGATGAAGGCCGACAAGGCGTTCATTGATTTCCGTAATCCCGCAAACGACAAACGGAGTTTTGCCTCGGGAATCCTCGGCGTTGAGGCAGATGAAGCGAAGGTTACCGCGCTGGACAAAGCGCTCGTGGCGGGACGCTGGTTTGCGCCGGGCGAACGTGGTGTGTGCATCCTCCCCTCTCGGATGGCCGAGCTGGCCGGCGTAACCGCCGCCGATGTCGGCACCGCAAAACTCGAGATGCTCGGAAGGGTGTGGACGGTTATCGGGCTTGTGGACGAGCAGGGGATCTCGAGGCGCCCGGACCTTGATGCGGAAATCCTTACCCCGGTTGACCTTGTCGCAGAACAGCAGCGCCAGACGGAGGCATCCGCGGAAGATCCGACGCAGATGGCGGAAGCACCCATACAGACGTTCACGCACATTGCTCCAGAGAATGTCCTGATTCTGCCGCATGTGGATGTCATGGAAATGGGTGGCATGCTGCGGTCCGTGGCGGTGAGCAATTTTGCGGAACCGCACGAAATGCTTTCGCAGATTGAAGGCTTCATGTCCCGCGTGGCACTTACCACGTTTGTCGGGCACGACAACAAGGTGGAAGTCTACAGCAGTCTCGGTGCGACATCGCTCAAAGGTTTGTCGAACCTGGGTGTACCGATCGTAGTGGCGGCACTGATTGTTTTGAACACGATGCTGGGCGCGGTATACGACAGAAAGCGCGAGATCGGGATTTTTGCGACGATAGGTCTTACGCCGTTCCACATTGCCGCTCTGTTTATCGCGGAAGCGTGCGTATTTGCGGTGATTGGGGCCGTGTGGGGGTACCTTATCGGACAGGTGCTCGCCATTGCGCTAAGCCAGACCAGCCTTCTCGCGGGCATGTCGCTGAATTACTCCTCCCTTTCGGCGGTTGCTTCCACGCTGATAGTGATGGCTACCGTTGTACTTTCCTCTCTGTATCCCGCCAAAGTTGCCGCCGATAGCGCAGTGCCGGATGTCACCCGCCGATGGTCATTCCCGCCGGCGGACGGCGATTACTGGCGCTTCGATTTCCCGTTCACCGTGGGCGAAAGCGACGTCATCGGCCTTTACGCGTACCTGCAGCGGGTTCTGGAGGCATACGGCGCCGGATCAGCAGGGGAGTTCGTTGCTCAGAACGTGGAACTTGAGGCTCTTGAGGTGAAGGAAGGCGAGGACCCGCAGTATCGGCTGTCATTCCGGACCTGGTTGGCGCCGTACGACCTCGGCATCAGTCAGGACGTTCAGATGGACGCGGTGCCGACCGGGGAGTATCGAATTTACCGGATCGAAATGACGATCCACAGACTGAGTGGCGACGTTGATTCGTGGCAGCGGATCAACCGCGGTTTCATGAACGTGATGCGGAAGCGCTTTCTCGTGTGGAGAACTATCCCGCCGGCTCTCAAAGACGAGTACCGCGAGAGAGGCAAACGGATATTCAGGGGTGAGACTGTGGGAAGTACGGTCAATGTCGATGGCTAACACGCTCCCGTCAGGAGAGTAGACGTGGCGACGGATTCTACGGAATTACGAACAAAACCCGCGCGGCCAGAAGACCTGGCGGATGTCGAAGAACCCTTTACCGATGGGTTCAACTGGAACACAATCATGGCGATGCTGTTCATCGGTATCGTCATGATGCCCGGTGCCATATATCTGGGTCTGGTTGCGGGCCAGGGCATGGGTGGTGCGGCGGAATGGGTTACCATCATCCTTTTCCTGGAGATTACGAAGAGATCGTTCATTACCCTGAAACGGCAGGAACTGATCCTTATCTACTGGTCGGCGTCGATGCTGGTCAGCGTTGCCGGATCAGGCCTTTCCGGCGGTATTTTTGCCGGGCTGATATGGAACCAGTTCTTCGTCCAATCCCCGCAGGCTGAAGCGATCGCGGCGTATATACCGACATGGTATGCACCACCGAAAGGCAGTGCGGCGCTGCTTGAGCGCACGTTCATGGATGCGGTGTGGATTCAGCCTGTCGCGGTTGTCGTCATAAGCACAATCTTGTTTCAGATTGTGTCGCTCTCGCTCGGGTACGTGATATTCCGTATCACGAGCGACATTGAGCACTTGCCCTTCCCGATGGCTCCGGTAGCTGCAGGTGGCGCAACTGCCCTGGCGGAGACATCCACGAAGAGTGAAACGTGGCGTTGGCGGATCTTCTCCATCGGCACCGTTATCGGCCTTATCTGGGGCACTATCTACGTCGTCATACCAACGCTCTCGGGAACCTTCCTGACTCAAGCAGTAGCGATTCTTCCCATCCCCTTCCTTGATTTCACGGTGAACCTGCGTTCCCTTCTCCCGACCGCCGTGCTTGCCATCAGCACGGACATGAGCACGCTTCTCGCCGGATTCGTATTCCCGTACTGGACCGTGATCGGGATGTTCATCGGTTCCATGGTGAAGAACTTCGTGGTGAACCCGATGCTGTACAACTACGGAATCCTTCATCGATGGGAGCCGGGGATGTCGCTGATTCCGACGACCATCGCGGTGGAGTTTGATTACTGGCTCTCCGCGAAAATCGGGATGGCGGTGGCAGTGTTTGTCATCAGTTTCTATGCGGTAATCCGCAAACTGATTACGGGGAAGGACGAGATCAGCGAACGCCCGACGGATAACCTCGACCCGGAGAAAGTGGGCCCGGGAAGTGGACGTGGCGACCTCCCGCTGTGGATCCCGATCACCGCATGGTTCGTATGCACCACGAGTATCGTTTTCTTCGTGCATTACCTTGTGCCCGATTTCCCCTGGTGGATCACCGCGTTCTTCGGTTTCATCTTCACGCCGATTCTGAGTTATATCTCCGCGAAGATGACAGGAATCACCGGAAGCGCCGCCGGAACATCCTTCCCGTACGTGCGCGAGGGTGCGATTTATCTTTCGGGGTACCAGGGGGTTGCGATATGGTTTGCGCCGTTGCCGATTGGCGACTACGGCGGGTTCTCATCCACCTTCCGGGTGCTTCAGCTGACGCGCACGAAGTTCATCAGTTACATCAAGCTGATCGTGGCGAATCTGCTGATTCTCACGACCTTCAGTTTCATTTTCTGGACACTGATCTGGCGGATGACTCTGATTCCGTCCTCGGAATTCCCGTACGTGCAGAAAATGTGGCCGTACTTCGCGACGATGCAGGCGTTGTGGGCATCCAGCACGTTGCCGGGGGGCAACAGCCTGATGCAGGGGATCGTGACGATGCCGAAACTGGTATCGGGGTCGATCACGGCGTTCGGTCTGTATGGAATCGTTCTGCTGTTCAAGGCGCCGCTGAGTCTGTTCTACGGTATGATCGGTGGCCTGACCGGGTTCCCCACCGGCACCTATTTGCTCTTCGCAGGGGCAATGTTGAACCGGTTCTACTTCTACAAGAAGTTCGGGCAGGCAACGTGGGCAAAATACGCGCCGATCCTGCTTGCGGGCTACGGATGCGGCATGGGTCTGGTCGCCATGTCCTCCATTGCAGTGTCGCTGATTGTGAAAAGCGTGTCTCAGGTTATCTTCTGAGGCACGTGTGCCGGGGCAAGCTGAACAAACGGGCGCCTTTCGCGGGCGCCCATTTCATTGAAGCGGCTTCAGATGGGAGAAATCTGGACTCTGCTCTTCGTCGACGATAAGCATATTGAAGCGACAAGACGCGTTTGCCGTGTGTTTGAACAGCCGCGGAAATTCGGCCCGGTTGTGGTTCCAGACCGGCCGTGGGAAGCCCAGTGCGTGATCGTGTACGGTTCCGTGCTACCTGACCCGGCGGGGTCCGGTTTCCAGATGTGGTACCAGAGCTATGACCGTTCCAAAAATGGTCCCGACCGGGCACACAACTGCTACGCGGTCAGCGAAGATGGCGTTCACTGGGAAAAGCCTGAATTGGGCGTCCACGAGTTCCGGGGGTCCCGCCACAACAACATCTTTGCCAAGGGCTTGGGATCATTGAATGTGATCGTTGACCGTGGAGACCCGAACGGCGAACACAGGTACAAGATGTTGTTCACGGGCGCTAACTCCGAAGGTCCCGGTCTCTTCACGGCGTTTTCGCCGGACGGGATTCACTGGAAGGTAGGCACGGAACGGGTAATTGACTCGGTGAGTGACAGGACGACTCTGCTTTTTGACCCTCAACTTAAGGCTCCCTTCGTGGGCTTCACGCGCCGCCATGGAAAGGACATGCAGGCTGAATTCGGTCGCCGCGTCATTTACCGGATTGAAAGTGAGGATTTTGCACACTGGTCGGAACCAACTCCTTTGCTGGTTCCCGACCTTGCGGATTCGTGGGACCTCCAGTTCTACGGGATGCCGGTATTTCGGTACCGTGACCTGTACCTCGGCGGCCTCAAACGTCTGTGGTCAACACCGGATCGGATTGACACGGAACTTGTGTGGAGCAGAGACACCAACTCGTGGGGAAGATCCCGTGTGCCTTTCCTGGATAACGGGCCAAGTGACTCCTGGGATTCCTCGTGGGTAGGTCTGGCCTCGTCTCCGCCGTTGGAAATCGGTGGTCAGCTTTTCTTCTACTTCGAAGGCAGGCGTCAGGCGCACGGGCAAAGGTTTCCGTTCCCACAGGGTTCGATAGGCCTCGCGGTGCTCCCGAAAGATAGATTCGCAGCAATTGAAGCCGGTCCGGCGGAAGGATACGTGGAGACGAAACCGTTCAAATGGCACGGAGGCAGATTGGGGGTCAACCTGCGCACCAACGGGCACGGGTACCTGCGTGTCGCGTTGCTGGACGAGGACGGCAATGAGATACCGGGATTCTCCGCCCCTGCCTGCACAAGCCTTACCGGGGACATTCCGTGCGCCGAGCCATCGTGGGGGAACCAACCGCCTCGGGAACTCATCGGACATAGCATTCGTCTCCGAATCCACATGGTGAACACTCGTCTGTACGCAGTATACGCGCTTGCCGCACCCAACGATCACGCGTGAGGAACAGAGAGCGGTCGGTGATGGCCGAGGATTGAGTTCCGGAAGAGGACAGACGCCATGGTTACCATCACAACAGATGGAGTCACTGTCAGGATCAAAGTCCGGGGGCTCCATCAACTATGGGCTTTCAGGCGAACACTCGAGATACCGTTGAGGCATGTGACATCTGTAACGCGGATGGCTCCTGGGCTCCACCCACCCTGGTTACGCCTCATAGGAACCGCTATTCCCGGGCTCATTTATGCGGGAATGTTTCGCGGGCGTGGCAGGAGGGAGTTCTGGGATTGGACCTGTGGCAAGGATGCGGTGCAACTGGACCTCGCGGAGGAAACGCTCAGCCGAATAGTGGTGAGCGTAGACAACGCAGAGGAGGTGATACGGCAGATAAGCGGAGAATTCCGCGCAGGTGATAGCAAAATGGACGAAAACATTGCGTAATAATGATACTTTTCCGCGTGTCTGCGCGCACCGCGGACTGAGCAAGGCATGTCCGGAGAACACTCTCCCTTCATTTGGCGCAGCGATCGGCGTCGGTGCGCACGAAATCGAATTTGACGTTCGGTTGAGCCGTGACGATGTAGCCGTTGTCTGCCACGACGAACGAGTGGACCGCACCGCGGACGCGCCGGGAGCCATATCCGAAATGGAATGGGCTGAACTGCGCAAGCTCGATTTCGGTGCCCGGTACGGTGAAGCGTGGCGGGGAGTTCGTGTGCCCCGGATTGAAGAGGTTCTCGACCTTGCCGGTGGACGGGTCGGTATCAACGTCCATATCAAAGAACCGGGGAACGACTCACGCCTGGTCCGCCTTGTTGCAAATGAGATTCGCAGACGCCAGATCGTTGAGTCCGCGTATCTGGCTGGAGCGACCGAAGCCGTGCTCTCTGCGTGCACGGAGGTTGCCCCGGAAATTCCACGTGCGTGTCTTGTTTCAAAGAATGGGCCTCGAGAGCAGATCCACGTGGCGATCAAGTACGGTTGTGCGCGAATTCAGTTCCGTCGCGTGGCGACACAGGAACATTTCCGTGAAGCGCATGATGCCGGTTTGGTCTGCAACCTGTTCTATTCGGATGACTTTGAGGAGGCGTGCGAGTTCGGACGCCACGGTGTTGACGTTATCCTGACGAACTGCGCTCACCAGTTGATACACGCTCGCGATAATAGCCACGCGGCGTGAGCCAAATCCCGTCTACACGCAAGGAATGGGGATCACGTGAAAACTGCCCGGATCAGGCCGGACCTGCTCGGCCCCGAATGCCCGGAAGGGCTGGAAATCATCCAGATCACCACCGGTGAGCTGCCCTCCACCCACATCTACATGGAGGCGCAGATATTTACTCCTGATTCAAAACGCTTTCTCCTTCACGAATCTGCGACGCCACACGGCAGTGACCGGAAGGATCCGAACCACCGGTACCTCCTCTGCGATCTTGAACAAGGTTGCAAGCTGTCGCCGGTAACACAGGAAACGGGGGCAACAGCGCCTTCAGTATCGCCAGACGGCATGCACGTATACTATTTCGTCGACGAAACCCGCCTCGACGGTGGGAAATTGACGCTGAAACGAATGAATCTCGACGGAAGTGCGCGGGAAGTGCTCTACGTGTTGCAAGGAACCGTACCAGGTACGCCGTTCTTTCCCAGCCAGATTTATCCCCTGTCGACCATTCGTTCAGACGGGAAAAGCCTCGTCCTTTCCTGCTTCCTGGCTGACATGGGTTCCGGCAGAAGGACGTGGGGGTTGATGGTATTCGATCTGGAAAGCCCTTCCGTGACTCTGATTCTGGAAGGACCCAGCTGGTGCAACGTACATCCCCAGTACAGCCGATCGATTCATCCCGGGTCTCAGCGCGACATTCTGGTTCAGGAGAACCACGGTAACACGCACACGCCTGAAGGGGAAATCATTGACCTGACGGGAGGAAACGGGGCGGATGTACACGTGATCCGAGATGACGGATCCAGCTTCCGTAACATGCCGTGGGGACGGGATGGGAACGAGTTCTGCCAGGGGCACCAGTGCTGGCGGGGAAACACCGCCTGGGCGATCACGAGCACAGATACGCGCCATCCGGACGAGCAACAGCTTATCGAGAGCGTTTGTGTGCCACACACGGGCCACGACGGCGCGCGTTCACCGGGGGCAATCAGGAACAACCTCAGCCGGGAGTTCCCCTCGCCTTCGTTTTCCCATTTCGCAACCGACGCCAGCGGCTCATGGTTCGTTACCGACACATTTGCGTGCGATAACGGAGGACGGGTTTTCGTCGCCAGAATGGGGAACGCAGGAACGGACCCCCTCTCTTCATGGACGTGTATCGCCTATCCCCGTTGCTCGTGGAGGAAGGACGCCCATATCCACCCGTTCCTGTCGCCCGACGGCAAAACCGCGTTTTTCAATTCTGATGAATCGGGTGTTTTGCAGGCTTACATGGTTCGCGGGCTGGAATCACTCGGAATTTGATGTGGCCGGCAGGGAATCACCGGGCGCGGTCAATGCGTGAGCGCGTACACGAGGATGTTCGTTCCCATTCGGAGGGCCTCCAACCGTTTCTCCTCCGGGTCGTTGTGCACGTGCTGATCCTCCCATCCATCACCCAGATCGGACTCGTATGAGTAGAACACAACAAGGCGGCCGCCGGCGAAAATGCCGAATCCTTGCGCGGGTTTGCCGTCGTGCTCGTGTATTTTAGGCAATCCGTTCGGAAACACGAACCAGCTTCGGTAGATAGGATGGTCAAAAGGCAGTTCCACGAGTGCGTTGTCAGGGAACACCCGTCTCATTTCCCGCCGGAAGCTCTCATCAAGACCGTAGTTGTCATCCGCGTGAAGGAAACCTCCTGAAAGGAGATATCGGCGAAGCCGGACCACTTCCTCGTCGCTGAAGCGAACGTTGCCGTGCCCGGTCATGTAGATGAGGGGATAGGCAAACAGCTCCGGGTCTGTTATGCGAACTCGTCCCGGTGTGGGGGAAACGGATATTCCGGCTTCTTTTCGGGCGAACTTCAGCAAGTTAGGGAGCGAGGAAGGATTCGCGTACCAGTCACCGCCGCCGCCGTACTGCAACTGCGCAATAGCGGCCCCGGCGAAAGAATCTGCCGCGTGTACTTCCCGGGGGTATCCATTCAGGAGAGAACACAGGGAAAGCGCCAGCAGTGCTGCGCGAAAATGTTTGAAACAGAGCCGCAACGTCATACGATTTCCACCGGCGTCCCTGCCAATTGCCTGATTCGAGCAATCACTTCTTCCACGACACTGTCAGGGGTAGAAGCCCCCGCGTGGATGCCAACCGTGTTGACACCGGAAAACCAATCGGCACAGAGATCGTCCGCGCCCGTTACCTGATAGGTTCGAGGGTTCAACCCTCTGGATATCTGCGTCATCCGCTTCGTGTTTGCGCTGGTAAAGGAACCGACTACGATCATGACGTCGTTCTCCAGCGGCATCGCTCGGATTTCCATCTGGTGCTTCGCAGTCGGGTAACAGATCGTGTTCACGAACCGGATTTCGATACAGATCGGGATCAGCTCGCTGACGATTGCGCGCACATTGTCAAGGTCCTGCGTTGATTGAGCTACCACGCCGATACGACGGAACTTCCGCCCGAGTGACCTGACCTCTTCGGGAGTCGAAACCACAATGGCGTCGGGCACCTGCGCGGCGATCCCTTTGACCTCATCGTGCCCGTGGTCGCCAATCACGAGAAGGGGATAACCGGCGGCATGAAGTTCGCGCGCTCGCTCGTGGATCTCCTTCACAAGTGGGCAGGTAGCATCGACGATCTGCAGGCTACGTGTTTTCGCTTCCTCGTAGGTTGCAGGTTCTGCTCCGTGCGCCCGGATGAGAAGGACACCGTCATCCACCTCATCCAGACTTTTCACGACCCGGATTCCCGCCTCACGCAATTGCGCCACCACTCGTTCGTTATGGACGATATCGCCCAGCATGTGAACCGGCTTGTGCGTGTTCTGGCAGGTCTCGAGGGCCGTATGCACCGCCCGTCTCACACCGAAACAAAAACCAGCGCTCTTCGCTCGGGTTATTTTCAACATCCATTCCCTTCTTCGAAGGAACCGCGTTCCACAAGAGGTGTGGGTTACGACACTCCCGGATGTGATCGCAAACTTCATCTGCAGGTGCGAAGTATCCTACAGAAAAGGTACGCACCGCCCTTCTTCGGAAGAAGAAAACCCTCAATAAGCGTGAGCGGTTCCCGAGAGAACCGCTCACACCGGCTGATAATACTGTGACACCGTTGAGTTTCGGAATAATCTAGGATGGACGAACAGACCAGATCTTCACGGTTTTGTCGTCGCACCCACCGACGAGATTGCAGCCATCGCCGGTGAACGTTATGTCGCGGATCGCCGTTTCGTTTGAGAACGTCCGTTGCACGAGCCCGGACGAAATGTCCCAGACTCGCACCGTTCCATCCGCGCTGCTGGAAGCAACACAGGTTCCACCCGGATTCACGGCAACTCCGTAGACTGTCCCCGTGTGGCCTCTCATAGTCCGTATGAGCGTACCAGTAGACAGGTTCCACACGCGGATCGTCCTGTCGACTCCTCCGCTCAGAACGTACCGCCCGTCCGGCGTCACCGTCACATCAAACACCGGGGCGGTGTGCCCTTCCAGCGTACGAATCAGGGCACCGTCGGCCACGTTCCATACCCCTACCTTGTGGTCGCTGCTTGCCGACAGGAGGTACCTGCCATCGGGAGAAAACGCGACAGACCATACAGGAGCCGCGTGTCCCGCAAAGGTTCGGACCAGTGTTCCGTCTTCAAGTTGCCAGATTCGAACAGAGCCGTCATTCCCGCTCGAAGCGACGTAATGGCCATCCGGGCTGATGGCAACGGAGTACACAGGACCGGATGTCGTGACTATTGTTCTCAGCACTGCCCCGTCCGTGCAGGTGCATACGCGAATTGTGTTGTCGGCGCACCCGAGCACCAGCAGGTGACCTTCGGTACCGACAGCGACGGAGAGGACAGATCCGGGGAACTCGCCGAGAACGCGCATCGCGTTTGACTGGTCGGTTTGCCAGACGCGTACTGTCTTGTCGAGGCTCGCGGAGGCGATCATGCGTCCGTCGGGGCTGCACGCGACCGACCTGACTGCGTTGCGGTGCCCGCTGAACGACGCTTCCTGGCTTTGTGCCGTCCCGCCGGTTACCAGGAGGATCGATCCGAGGAATGCGAGGGCGGATGACAATGGGCTGCGCATCGTGTTGCTCCTTCTTCTCCGGCTATGCTTTTGGCATGCCGATGGTTCGTGAAGGGGGATTCCCATCGGGTTTTCCAACGGGAATCCGGGGAAGCACGCCGGGGTTCCCGGGGTGCTTTTCCTGTGCGAAGAATGTCGCGTTTGTTGTCTCTGGTTCAAAGACGCTTCGTCGACATTCCGGTTCCCCGCCCGAACGTGTTGAAAGTTCAGACGCCGGATCCTCCTGATTTGTTACACGTTCGCTTTTTTAACCGTACCATTCCGCGCCCGGCCAGTCGCGTTGACTCCCGGCGACCGTCCTGCGTACCTTTGAATTCCTTGCTCCGGCCAACGCGAAAACGTTTCGCAATGAGGAATCTTCCGATGGGGTTGCTTCTCGGTCTGGATATCGGCACCACGGGTGTGAAGGCGCTTGTTATCGACGATTCGGGACACACGCTCGGACGTCACACCGTTGAGTACCCACTCCTTATTCCGAAGCCCGGGTGGGCTGAGCAGGACCCGGCGACCTGGTGGACCGCTACTATTACGGCGATCGGTTCCGTACTTGCAGAAGCGGGCGTCAAAGGCGCCGATATCGCGGGCATCGGATTATCCGGCCAGATGCATAGCTCGGTGTTCCTTGACGAACACGACGAAGTGATCCGGCCGGCCCTTCTATGGTGCGACGGGAGAACAACGAAACAGCGCTACTGGATCACCGAGAGAGTCGGTGGTGATGCAGAGATGCGGCGGCTTGTTTCCAACCCCCCATTGGAAGGGTTCACGCTGCCGAAAGTCATCTGGCTGCGCGATGAGGAACCGGCAAATTTCCGGCGGCTCAAAACGCTTCTTCTTCCCAAGGATTACGTTCGCTTCCGGCTTACCGGCGAGAAGCTCATGGAGGTTGCGGACGCCTCGGGAACCGCGATGTTCGACGTCGCGAACAGGGTATGGTCGGAAGAACTGATGAGGAAAGTGGATCTTCCGATGGATATCCTCGTTCCGGTACGCGAGTCGGTCGCCGAGTGCGGCAGGATCTCGCGTGATGTGGCCGCAATGACTGGCCTTCGAGAGGGCATTCCCGTCGCGGGAGGCGGAGGCGATAACGCGTGCGGCGCGGTGGGGACCGGGATTGTTCGAGAGGGTCGCGTTCTGGCGAGTCTGGGCACGTCGGGAGTCGTGTTTGCTCACACTGACACCGTCAAGGTTGATCCTGATCTCCGCGCGCACACCAACTGCCACAGTGTGCCGAACCGGTGGTGCTTGATGGGGGTGATGTTGTCCGCGGGGGGTAGCCTGCGGTGGCTTCGTGATGTGGTTGCAGACAGCGAACGCGCTTCCGCGATCCAGTCGGCGCGAGACCCGTACGACGTGATGGCCGAAGAGGCAGCAAAGGCACCGATTGGCAGCGAAGGGCTCGTTTTTCTTCCCTACCTGAGTGGAGAACGCACCCCTCACAGAGATGCGAATGCCCGCGGTGCGTTTGTCGGGCTCAGTTTGCGGCACGGAAGGGAACACCTCATGCGCTGCGTCTTCGAAGGAATAACCTTCGGTATGCGCGATTCGCTCTCGATCATGCGCGAACTGGGATTGCACATCTCGGAGATTCGAGCTACGGGTGGCGGGGCCAGGAGCGCGTTCTGGCGTCAGATGCAGGCGGATGTGTACGGTGTGCCGGTGGTCACGGTGAATGCGAGCGAAGGTCCCGCGTTTGGCGCTGCGCTTATGGGCGGCGTATGCTCGGGAATGTTCAGTGATCTCGCGGATGCGTCCGACGCGCTGGTGAAGATCGTTTCAGTTTCGGAACCGATTCCTTCGAACGTTTCGCGGTACGAGGAATGGTACGAACGATACCGGGCGTTGTATCCCGCACTCAAGCAGGAATTTGCCAACGTTGCCACCATGGTGGAGAAGCATTCCCAATAGAAGGAGTTATGCGTGCAAGCAACAAAAGCTCGCGGGAAATTGACACGGCGGGAAATCAAGCAGGACAAGCTGCTCATCTGGTTTTCCCGTGTTTCAATGGTCGTCCAGGATAACATGTGGTACATCGCCGGAGTCATTCTGGGCGTCGTTCTTCTGGGAACCGGGTACTACATCTATCGCTCATGGGACGCCCGGCAGACTGAGCGCGGGATGGCTCAGGTGTCGGGACTGGAGATGCTCGTCCGCCAGGAGCAGTACGATCGTGCCATCACCCAGGCCGACCAGATAATCGGGAGTTTCGTGGGTTTGCCGGACCGAATGGCACGCCTCTACAAAGCGGATGCATTGCGTGGCAAAGGGGACTACGCCGGTGCACGGGCGATCTACGAGAAATCGAAATGGGATGATGAAATAACGAGCTTCCACGCAACGAAGGGACTGGCGGACTGCCTTGGTGCGGAGAAGCAATACGAACGCGCCGGGAAGCTTCTCATCGAATGGGTGGACGACAACAAGGGATCGGGATTCGCCCCCATGGCCCTGTTGGAGGCGTCCACGAACCTGGAGCTTGCCCTCAAATACAGCGAAGCTCAGGCTGCGTTGCAGAGGATTCTGGACGACTACAACGAATCGCAGCTTGTCGGGCGTGCGCGGCAGAGAATCCGAATGCTGGAGGGGGCAGTGCAGGTAACCGGCAGTTGAGGTGTTTTTGTGCAAAAAGCGTCCGCATAGCATCGTTATTTCTCCGCGCGGACGGGTGTGATGCAGGAGTGGTTTGGAGGAGCCGTGAGCTTCCGCTTGCGGCTCCTGTCGCTTGTGTGGGTGGTTACCGCGAGCCGGCGCACGTGCGCGGCGCAAAACGAATGATCCAAGAACAGGACTGGGTTTTCTCATGAGGCATAAGCGGTTATTCAGTGGCATTCAGCCCACTGGCGAGCTTCATCTCGGCAACTATTTCGGCGCAATAACGAACTGGGTGCGGTTGCAGGATCAGTGGGACGCCATCTATTGCGTCGTTGATTACCACGCCATGACAGTAGAGTACGATTCCGATACGATGCGTCGCCGCGTGTTGGAGGTTTCAGCGCTTCTTATCGCCTGCGGCCTCGACCCGGCGAAGTGCTCGCTTTTCGTCCAATCGGACGTGCCGGAACACACGGAACTCATGTGGGTTCTCTCGACTCTTGCTCCGATGGGCAGGCTTCAGAACATGACCCAGTTCAAGGAAAAGAGCGAGAAGAATGCCGACAACATCAACCTCGGGCTTTTTGCCTACCCTGTGCTGCAAGCCGCGGACATACTCATTTACAAAGCGGAGGCAGTGCCCGTGGGTGAAGATCAGTTGCAGCACCTCGAGTTGAGCAGGGAACTCGCCAGGAAGTTCAACACGCGGTTCGGCGAGACCTTCCCGGAGCCGAAGCAGCTCATGACGGAAGCGCCGCGGATTCTCGGCCTTGACGGGAAGAGTAAAATGAGCAAGAGCCTGAACAACTACATCGGGCTCACAGAAACTCCTGAACAGGTGTGGGAAAAACTGAGGCCGGCATATACGGATCCCGCACGGCTTCGCAAAAGCGATCCGGGAAACCCGGACATATGTAACATCTTCACCCTTCACAAAATGGTGTCTCCGAAAGAACTCGTTCTCGAGATCGACCGCGCATGCCGGAAGGCGGAGATCGGGTGCATCGAATGCAAAAAACATCTCGCGCAGAACCTGAACAACGTTCTCGACCCGATCAGAAGCCGATATTCAGAACTGGAGGCGCGTCCGGGCGAGGTGCTGGACGTCCTCGCGGCGGGAAAGGAACGCTGCAGACGAACGGCGCGCGAGACCATGGATGAGGTGCGCGAAAAGACAGGATTGAGACCGTGACTGTGTGAAAACCGGAGGGAGGCGATGGAAATCTGTCCCCTGTTCGTGGAAAATGTGAACCGTTGGCCCCTTCCATCCTTCCCGGTCACCTTCGGAGTACCGTTGGCGGCCGGCACTCTGTTGCCGGGTGCTCCGCTGGTTCTGCGAGACTCTTCCGGCAAGCTCTTCCCCGTTCAATCGAAATCCCTTGCAATCCACCCCGATGGCTCCGTGCGCCGTCTGCTCGTTACGGCAGAGCCTCCCGTTCCAGGCCAGAAACGAGAGGCATTCAGTCTGGAAGCCGTTGGACCGGAAGCCTCCGAATCCCTCGGCTGGAATGAAACGCGGTCCGAATGGGCGAGCATCGTTGTCGAAAGGCAAGGAGATACCCTTGTCATAGAGAGGGGTGGGCAGGGCTGGCGCTTGTCGGTCGATGGGGCACTCACGGTGGAGGGATTCAACCATTCTCTGGTTGGATCATTCCGAATTGAAACGCTATCCGCTACGGAATCTGGTCCCGTCCGATTGCGGCTGGATGTTGCAGGTGCCATCTGGAATGGCGCGACGCGGCTTCTGGACGTGGACCTGGTTATCCAGATTTTTTCCCGTACCCCGGTTCTGGCTCTTGACGTCATCGCGACGAATCGCAGCAATCGTGAACCGGTTGCTGTTGACCACCTGCGCGCAAAACTTGAAAGATTGGGTGGCGCATACGACTCGAGCGTGAAGGTGGAGGTGCGCAACGGGCCAACCGAAAGGGAAGTGGAACTTCCGTGTGCCGTGCGAACGGACAAGCTTGTGACCACCGTTTTTCACGGCAATGAGGAGAAGCTGCGTCGGGCGAGTCGTTTGATCGGGTATGGTGAAACCGGGTTCTCACGGGTAGGCCAATCGGGAGAGATCGTGCTGGCGATTCGCAATTTCTGGGAGAACTACCCGGCCGGGGTGGCATTTGATTCAGATGCCATCGAAATCGAATTGTTTCCGCGTTGGGCCCCGCCCGTGCAGCTCCATCTTGGCGTAGGAAAGACACACGAGATTCTCGTGGCGTTGCTGAATCCGGAAGATCGGGAGTGTTTTCCTGCCCGTGGATTGGTGTACTCATTCGGAAAGCCGCCCCTGGTTCAGGTGCCGTTTGAAGTCAGGGTGCGCGCAGGCACACTCTCTGAGTACCTGCCGTACATGCCGGAGACGTATCCGCGGATGGAGGCCAACCTGTTCGATCTCTTCCAGAACCGGATTCGTGGTTTCGGCAAACTGAACTGGGGCGATGATTACTCTCCCCTCTACACCAACCAGAAACGCGGCGGAGAGGACGTGGTATGGAACAATCTCGAAGGCGACCACCCGTACCACGCGTTCTGTCAGTTTGCGCGTACGGGGCAGTTCGCCTACTTCAAGGATTTTCACGACAGCATTCTCCACTGGATGGATGTGGACTTTGCGGAGCGACATGCTGACCCTCGACATGAGGGCGCCCTGATTGCGCACACAAGGCGACATGTCATAAATGGCGGCACAACGCCGAGCCACAACTGGGCGGAGGGGTTCAAAGAGTGGTACTTCATGACGGGTGATCCTCGTGTGGAGCGCGTGCTGAATCAGATGGCAGATTGGTTTTTGAGGAACAAGGACCGGGAACTCCGCCTGCCGCCGTACGTGAGAACTTGGGGGTGGGGCCTTATCCAGCTTGCCGCGATCTGGGAGGTGACGAATCGGGACGAACTCCTGGAATTGATGCAGTGGATGGTGGAACAGCTTCAAACGTATTTCGCCGAACACGAAGGCCTCACACAGGGTTTCGGCGAAACCCCCGGTGCGTCCAGCGTGAATGCGTTTCACAGCGCAACGGTGGCCATAGGCGCATACCATGTGTTCAGGATTACCCGGAATGAGACCGCAAAGAACCTGTGTCTGGAGGTGACTCGGAGTATCAGCGACAGGCGCGCGACAAGCCCTGAAGGCATCCCCACGTATGTGAACGGCCCCGAACAGAACTTCCCCATGCAGCAGGCGGCCACGTTGACGTTAGGTGCAATCGGTTGCGCATGGGAACTTACCCGGGGCAAAGACCTCGTTCGCAGGGGCATGAGAATGCTGGAATATTGCCTCGACCGGGGACTGCAGGTCGACCACATGAGGATCCCGGGGCAGTTCGTGGAATTCGAAGACGGAATCTGCCTCATGCCGGAGCTCGTGTGGCCGAATTGTCAACTTCTCAGTTACCAGCTCCGTGGGATTCTCTTGTTCATGAAGGCGGCACACGAATGCGGGTACCTCAAAGAGGTTGATTACCGGTTTTGAGGCAACTTATTGCGGGACGGGGGAATCCAGTGCAACGCAGTTCCGGGCGGGAACCTTCCGTCTGCTGATTGAGTTACAGAGATTGGGTCGGTACAGAGCAGCGGCGTTACCAAGGACCCAGAAGCGCTGCAGTCGAGTTCTGGGGTTTCCACCGAGGAAGCAGGAAGGAAGTGAAATCCACCCGACAGGAGGTTCCCGTGAGCAGAGGCGACCTGAATATCGGCAGACTGGAAGGTAAACAGATCCTCAAGCCCCGGGTGGGGAAAAGCAGTTTGGCGCGTCGTCGCATCGGCCGCGTAACATCGAAGGCGCGCCGGCGATGCGCAAAGGCAGAACTTCTTTTTGAGAGCTGGTGGATGCGCGAAGCATGACACACGGCACTATGCCGCATTTGCAAACCGGCGGGCAAAACCGCCGGTTTTTTGTTGTAAGCCCAGGACGCGTTGACGTGGTTCCCTGCATGCCCTATACTACACAAGCTGTAATGCCGTGTGCCGGCGGCCTGAGCTGAGTTGATGAGCATTCCGGGACGGCGTCCGTGTGCAGACGGGCCCGTGTGCTCCATGTCGAAAAGGTGACGAAAATGTTGCAGCTACGTGGATCTTTTGTTGCTCTGGTTACCCCGTTTACGTCCGATGACCGCGTTAACCACGCGCTCTTGCGGGAACTTGTCGAATGGCACATCGAGCAGGGCACCGATGGACTGGTTCCCGTAGGAACCACCGGCGAGTCGCCGACGCTGACGTATGAGGAGCACGAAGCTGTTATCGAGACGGCAGTGGAGGCAGCGGCGGGGCGCATCCCTGTGGTCCCCGGCACGGGCTCGAACTCCACGCGGGAAGCGGTCCACATGACCCAGCACGCCAAACTGGTGGGTGCTGACGGGGCGCTGATTGTACTCCCGTACTACAACCGGCCGTCACAGGCAGGTCTCATTGCGCACATAGAGCGACTGAACGAAGTCGGAATCCCACTGGTGCTTTACAATATTCCAAGCCGCACCGGCATCAATATGGAGCCGGAGACAACCGAGAAACTTTCGTACCTCGATAATGTGGTGGGAATCAAAGAAGCGAGCGGAAACATTAATCAGATGAGCGAGGTGGTAATCCGGACACGAGGCCGGTGCGCCGTGATGTCAGGCGACGACGCGCTGACGCTTCCCCTGCTATCCGTTGGGGGGACTGGCGTCATATCGGTGGTTGCGAATCTCTTTCCGCGCGAAATGGCCCGCCTTGTTGCCGCCTGGGAGGAAGGGAAACGCGAAGAGGCACTCGAACTGCACCAGAGATTGTTCCTCCTCTCAAAAGCGTTGCTTGCCCTGGAGACGAACCCGGGTCCTATCAAAGAGGCGATGAGTATGGTAGGGTACCCCGTGGGGCACGTCCGACAACCGCTCGCCCCTCTCAGCGCCGCGAACAGGGAAAGGCTTCGGAAGCTGCTCGTGGAAGCGGGCCTCCTCTCCTGAACAAAACGCAGGGCCAAAAAGAAACGCCCGGCGACTTTGAGGTCGCCGGGCACTGGGAAACAAGCGCTCAACGCAACCGGGGGACAGTTTGCGTTTGGCGCCGTCTCCGAACAACACTCCTAGTGATGCGCGGCGCTGTTCTCATGCGCCTGCTCCAACACCTGTCGGATGTGGCCGAGTAGATCCTCCGGCCGGAGTGGCTTTTCGAGGAGCAGGTCAGCCCGAATCCATTGGCGCTCCTGAGGAGTATCCAGACTGTAACGGTGCCCCAGGTGCTCGCTGACTCCCGTCACCATGATTATCGGTGTCTTCGCCAGTTCCGGTTTCCTCTTGAAGCGCTGAGCGAGGGTGAAGCCCGAATCAGCTCTCTCCATCATCACGTCAAGCAGAATCACATCGGGAGTGACTTTCTCGACGGCCTCCATGGCCGCGCTGCTGGAAGCTGCGGTGACGACATTGAACCCCATCGCATCGAGAAGAGTCTCGGTCGCTTCGAGGAAGTCCTGATCGTCGTCAATGACGAGTACTGTTTCAGCCATTGATTTTCACGCCTTTCCTTTAACTGCGCTCGCGCGCCATGTAAGTAGTGTGGAGCAGGTGGTGTGCACGTTCAGAACCGGGTTCGCCAAGGTATTCCTCGTACAGTTTCCGGATCGCGGGGTTCTGGTGTGAACGGCGGTACACCTTCGTCTGGTCTATCGTGTAAATCGCCCGCATTCGAGCGCGGACCGTCTCCACGTTTGAACCCTGCGGCATCCCACCCCCGTTGATGCAACCGCCCGGGCATCCCATGATCTCGATAAACGCGTAAGGACTTTCGCCCTTGCGGATCTGGTCCATAAGCACTTTCGCGTTGGCCAGTCCACTCGCCACGGCAACATTCACATCCATGTCGCCGATCTTGATCGTCGCTTCCTTGATGCCACGAAGACCACGCACGTCCCGGAAGTCAACGTTAGCGAGTTCCTTGCCGGTGAGGTAGAACGCCGCAGTTCGTAGTGCCGCCTCCATGACGCCACCGGTCGACGCGAAAATGTCCGCAGCCCCGGTGGAAGTACCCAGCGGATTGTCGAAATCACGCGGAGGAAGGTTCAAGAAGTCGATGCCGGCAGTCTTGATCATGCGGGCAACCTCTCGAACCGTCAGAACTGCGTCCACGCTCGGGAAACCATTTGTCTCAAGCTCAGGGCGTTCGGTTTCGAACTTCTTCGCGGTGCACGGCATGATGGATACGACGGCGATATTGCCGGGGAAAATACCGTACTGCTCGGCATAATAGCTCTTTATCAGCGCGCCCAGCATCTCATGTGGCGACCGGCAGGTGCTCAGGTGCGGGATCAGGTCCGGGTAGTAATGCTCACAGTACTTGATCCACCCAGGGCTGCACGACGTGATCATCGGCAACGGCTCGTCGTTCTTCACTCGACGCACCAGTTCCGTTGCTTCCTCGACAATCGTGAGATCTGCGGCAAAGTTGGTGTCAAACACGCGGTCGAAACCGATATTGGAAAGCGCGGTGACGAGTTGGCCCGTGTAAATACCCCCGGGAGCGGCGCCGAACATCTCGCCGATACCTACCCGAACAGCAGGTGCGGTTTGCGCCACCACGTGCATGTTCGGATCCTGCAGCCATTCCCAGACTTTGCGCACAGAGGAGTGCTCTCGCAGCGCGCCCGTAGGGCACTGGATGATGCATTGCCCGCAATTGACGCAGGAGGTGATGTCCAGTTGCCTGTCGTACGCCGGTGCGACTTCGCTCTGAAAGCCGCGCTTCGTGAACGAAATGGCGCCGACATTCTGGATTTCCTGGCAGACACGGACGCACCTGCCGCAGAGAATGCACTTCTCCGGATCGCGTTCTATCGCGGGGCTCGAGGAATCAACCGGGGCAAGCCTCCGCTCCCCCTGGTAAGGGATTTCGCGGATGTTCAACTCGCGGGTGAGCGTCTGCAGCTCGCAGTCCCCGTTGCGCACGCACGTGAGGCATTCCTGCGGGTGGTTCGCGAGCAAAAGCTGGACGATCGCGGTCCGCGCCGCTCTGACACGGGCAGTATGCGTCCGGACAACCATTCCGTCTGCGACAGGAAATGCGCACGATGGAACGAGCGTGCGTGCCCCTTCCACTTCAACGACGCATACCCTGCAGGCTCCGGTCGGAGAAAGACCACTGAGATAGCAGAGAGTGGGTATCTGGAAGCCTGCCAGACGAGCAGCCTGCAGAATGGTCGTACCCGCTTCGACTGTTATTTCACGGCCATTGATAGTGAGGTCAACGGTAGGCATAGATTAAGGCCTGTTCATCCTGTGCGCCATATGGTTCGGTTATCCGAGCAACGGAACAACATTGCAGAACGTTGCGCACACCGTCTGTTGTCGTGAATTCCCGTTGCCCTCGAAGCGCGATAACAAATTCGCGAGTACTACTCTGCGAGCACTGCGCCAAAATTACACACCTGACGGCACGCATCGCAGCTTATGCATCGTTCTGATACGATGAAATGAGCCTGTCTCTTCTCGCCCAGAATCGCTCCCTGCGGGCACTTCGCGGCACACAAACCGCATCCTGTGCATTTGGAAGTATCAATCCTGTAGGTGAGAAGCCCGCGACATACCCCCGCGGGACACTTTCTATCAAACAGGTGAGCTTCATACTCGTCGCGGAAGTACTTCAAAGTGCTGAGAACCGGGTTCGGTGCCGTTTGTCCCAGACCGCACAACGAAGTGTCGGCAACAATGTGCGCCAGGGATTCCAGGAGCATGGCGCCATCAAAACGACGCAGTTGGTCGTCCGTGTTCCGTTCGGGCTTCACCATGGCAACGCGTTCGAGGATTTCGAGCATCCTCTTGGTGCCTTCACGACACGGGATGCATTTGCCGCACGATTCGCCCTGGACAAAACTCATGAAGTAACGGGCGACGTCCACCATGCAGGTGCTCTCGTCCATCACCACCATTCCGCCGGAACCCATGATCGCCCCGGTTCCCTTGATAGACTCATAGTCAACCGGGGTGTCGAGCAGGCTTTCCGGAACGCATCCTCCGGAAGGTCCACCGAGCTGAACGGCCTTGAAGCGCTTGCCTCCGGGAATGCCGCCACCGATCTCGTAAATCACCTCTCGCAACGGCAGGCCCATCGGCACTTCGACGAGCCCGGTGTTGTTGATCCTGCCGGTGAGGGCAAAGACCTTTGTGCCTTTGCTGCCAGGCGTTCCGATCCCCGCAAACCAGGCGCCCCCGCGATTGATTATCGTGGTGATGTTCGCAAGGGTTTCCACATTGTTGATGTTTGTGGGGCATCCCCACAAGCCGGAATTGGCGGGGAAAGGCGGCCGGGGCCGCGGCATGCCTCTGCTTCCCTCGATTGAGGCAATCAACGCGGTTTCCTCGCCACACACAAACGCGCCCGCACCCATTTTGAGTTTCAGATGGAAGTCGAATCCCGTCCCGAGGATGTTGTCTCCGAGAAGCCCCGCTGTCTCGGCATCGGCGATGCAGCGTTTGAGTCGTGCGACCGCCAGAGGATATTCCGCGCGGATGTAGATGTACCCCTCGTGCGCACCAATCGCGTACGCGCCGATCACGAGTCCTTCGATCACACGATAGGGGTCACTCTCCAGTACGCTCCGATCCATGAACGCCCCGGGATCACCTTCGTCCGCGTTGCAGATGATGAATTTGCGGTCGCCTTTTGCCTTGTTTGCGAATTCCCACTTCTTACCGGTGGGGAATCCTGCGCCGCCCCGCCCCCGAAGCCCGGAGGCTTGGACCTCCGCGATCACCTCCTCCGGCTTCATATTTTTGAGCACTTTGGTAAGTGCGCTGAAACCGTTGGCGGCGATGTAGGAGTCAAGGCTGTCCGGATCAACCAGCCCGCAGTTCTCCAGAACGATTTTCAATTGCGGTTTGAAGAACGGAATGTCCGTGATGCGCGGCAGATCTGAGCCTTCAGGCATAACAACGCCGTCGTTCCCAAGCCAGCCAAGAGCGATATCTGAGGCACATTTCCCCTCGATCAGCACGTGCTCCACGAGACGTTTCGCAAGTTGGGGAGTGACATTCGCGTAAAAAACGCGGGGTTTTCCAGGCAACTGGATGTCTATCAGGACTTCCTTTTCGCAGTAGCCGTAACACCCGACCGGCATCACGTCCACGGAAAGATTGCGAGCGGCGATTTCTGCAAGGAATGCGTCATACACTGCCTGTGCGCCGGCTGCCATGCCGCAGGTGCCCATTCCGATGTGAACCACGGGACGCTCAAGCAGATCTCCTGAAGCACGGTCTTTACGTTCCTTGCGCAGTGCGCTGCATGCTGCGTCCTCGTGGCACTGTGGCCCGTGGAGAGCGCAGTAGACCGCATCGGGGCAGCGTTTCTCCGCGGAGTGCCAGCACTTGGAGCAACACGGTTCTAGCAATTTGAACATCATTGGCCTCATCTCTTAAGCAACCGCTTTTTCGGCTGCGCCTTTGGCATCTTCACGTTTCAGCGATTTGACCAGACGGGGAATATCCTTCACCGTCAAACGTCCGTGGAATTTGTCGCCAACCATGGCAACAGGAGCGATGGAACACGCACCGATACAGGCCACCGTTTCAATGCTGAAAAGCCCGTCTTTTGTGGTGGACCCGGCTTTGATGTTGAGTTCCATTTCCAGAGTGTCCAACAACGCGGCGGAGCCTTTGACGTGGCAGGCAGTACCCCGGCAGATACGAATGACATGCTTGCCAAGAGGGTGCAGCCGGAACTGGTTGTAAAATGTCGCCACGCCGAAAATGCGGGTTGTCGAGATGTCCAGTGCGCGGCCTATCCGATCAAGCGCAGCTTCGGGCAAGAACCCATAATGCTCCTGAACGTCCTGGAGTATGGGAATCAGCGCATGGGGGGCGAGCGGTTTGTAAGAGTCAAGGATCTCGTCAACGGCAGCAAGATCAACCTCGCGGTTCTTGTGTCCATTGTCGAGGCGCGCGATAGACGCGAACTCCGTCGTGGAAATCATGGGTCTCCCATCTGTGTGGATTGATCCAAAAGGCCCGTTTACTAAGAAAAAGCCTCGAACCCGGGTGCGTCCGATTGCGGACATTCACACCGAGTGCGAAACAAGTGCAAACCTCGTACCGCAACATCGCTCCCCGGACGTTTGTCAGAGACAATCACACTCATCCGCATGGGGCCTCAGATGGGTCCACCGAACCGTTTCTGTTGCCGTAAGCACCGTGGGGAGTCTGCCGCAGACTTCCTTTTCGTCCCCACGTGCCTTGTTCCTGCACGCACATCAAGGTTCTCCCACGGCAAGAAATCCGGGAGAACGCGTCGGAAAACGCAGACAAGAAAAACGGTGCGCATCATAGATGAGCACCGTATCTCACAATTGAGCAGGAAGCACAATGTGATGGGCGATCGTTACACCATCACGTCACGTTCACCTTTTCGAACCCGGTCGACAAGGGCGCGCGACGTGCGGCGCAGCGCCTCCGAATCGATCCCTTTGATGTGTTCTTCGATCGCCTTGATGCCGATTTCCTTTGTTTCGGGGGAGGCATAGTCCTCGAGGTATTCCGCAAACGTGGATAACGCGTTCGGGAGGCAATACTGTTTGATGAGGCCCGGTTTCGCGAGGTCCATGAAATCCATTCCGGTTCTACCGGATCGGTAACAGGACGTGCAGAAACTGGGTATGTACCCAAGCGACGCGACTTCGCGTAGAACTTCGTCCAGGGGGCGGTGATCCCCGAGGGAGAACTGAGCCAGTTCTTCAGGGTCATCCGCTTTGTATCCGCCGGGTTGCGTTCTCGAGCCTGCCGAAAGCTGAGAAATACCGAGTGCGAAGACTTCCCGCCGCAGGCTTGGGTTCTCGCGCGTGGAGAGAATCAGCCCCGTATACGGCACGGCCAACCGAAGGATCGTGACAACCTTCTTGAATTCTTCGTCAGTCAATGGATGAGGCGGATTCATGGCCCACGGGGCGTTTTCTGCCGGATTGATGCGGGGTACCGAGATCGTGTGAGGTCCGGTTCCAAATGTGCGGTCGAGGTGTTCCGCATGCATCACCATCGCCAGAACCTCGAAGCGGTAGTCGTCCAGACCCAGTAACGCGCCTATTCCGACGTCGTCAACTCCGCCGAGTTGCGCCCTGTCCATCGCCTGAAGGTGGTAGTCGTACCGCGATTTCGGGCCTCCCGGATGCGCACGCTCGAACGTCGAGCGACGGTACGTTTCCTGGAACAATTGGTACGTGCCGATTCCTGCGGCTTTCAGTCGCTTGAAATGCTCGACATCAAGAGCCGGCACGTTGATATTGACCCGGCGCACCTCGTCGGGCCCCTTTTTTGTCGCGTACACAGTCGCGATTGCCTGTTCAAGGTAGTCCACGATCTGGGAGAGAGGCCCGAATTCCCCTACGAGCAGGAGCAGGCGCTTCTGGCCAATCCTCTCGCACGCTTCCACCTCCTCCCTGATCTGGTCCATCGTGAGAGTGGCTCGCGGCACCTCCTTGTTGTCTCGCCGGAATGCGCAGTAAAGGCAGTTGTTCACGCACTCATTCGACATGTACAGTGGCGCGAAGAACACAAGCCGTCGGCCATAGATCTCCTCTTTCACCCAGCGTGCGGCGTGCCCCATCTCCGCGAGGAGATCCGGGTCCTCGACCATCAACAGACGCGCGACTTCCTCATGGGTGAGCCCGTGCAGTTCCTTCGCCCGATCCAGTATCTCTCGGATCTCAGATTTGTCGGCAGACCTGGATGAAGACAACAATCCCTCTATGTGGGCTTCGTCGATGATGTCCGAAGCCTTTGCGGGTTGCTCCGCAGGTTGCTTGGGGCGTGGCTTTGAAAGGGGCCTTGGCTCGGGGGTCTGCATCACTTCAATCTCTTTCATGTCGAAAGTCCTTTGGAGCGCTTTTGTTTCAGGTCTTGACGGAATCAAACCCAGGTTGAGTCGCATGCAGTACACGCAATCTACGTACCGTTAAAAACACCCGTCAGGCCGAGTTCGTTCCATCGTTCTTTTGATTGAGGAGTCACTGACGAATCTGGTGGAACGGCCTTCGCAGCCTCGCCAAGCGCTTCAATTGGAGATGTGACGGTTCTTCGACTCGTCGGTAAGTGGGGCCTGCCGAATCTGCCGGGAAAGCGGTTGTTCCCTCCTTGCAGCGATCCCCGTGCCGTGGGCATATTACTCTTGATGCAGATTTCGCTCAAAGACGGGACGGTTTCTGAGGCAATGGCTGAAGCGCGAAATGCAAATGTCTCCCCTGTCAAAGATCACCCATTTCCGTCTCCTCAGCGCAAGATCTTCGGGTACCTGTCCTTCCAGGTTTTGGGAACACTCGTAAGTCGCGCCGCCGGTTTCGTGCGAGAGCTTGTCACCGCGGTTGTTTTCGGCGCGGGCGCTTCCGCAGATGCGTTCATTGCAGCACTCACCATACCGACGCTTTTTCGGGACGTGCTTGGTGAGGACGTGGTCGAACGCTCCTTCATGCCGGGTATCCGCGAGCATCTTGCGCGAAAAAACCATGCGGACGCCTGGCGCCTGGCTTCCGTCTCACTCAACTGGATGCTGGTAGCGCTCGTTCTTGGAATGGGCGTTCTGTGGGTTGCCGCGCCGTGGCTGGTCGATCTCGTTGCGGCGGGTATCCACCAGCGGTCGGTCAGCGAGGGGACGGTAGCCGACGTCATCGCAATGACACGCATACTGATCCCTTTTCTGGTGTTCATTGCGCTTGGTGCTTATGTTGGCGGCGTGCTCTACTATGGGTTCGATTTTCACCTGGTCTTCAGCCTCGCCCCCACGATGCTGAGCGTAGGTGTGATCGCGATTGTATTGTTCAGCTCGCAGGATATCGGGATTTACGCTCTCGCGTGGGGATTCACAGTGGGAGCGGTTCTGCAGTTTGCCGTGCAGGTGCCGTTTCTTGGCTCACAGAAAATCCGATCCACGAATCCAGAGTACACTCTGAGTTTGCGACTGAACCCTGCGGAGCGGTCGCGAATATCTCGGGAAACGGCCCACGTCGCACTTCAGTCGCTGCTCACGAAAACCACAGAAATAGTCGATCGCAGAGTCGCGTCATTTCTTGTCGAGGGAAGTATCTCAAGCCTTTGGTTCGCCGCACGGCTTGTTCAGCTTCCTTTTGCGATAATCGGGATAGCAATAGGCCGCGCAATTGCTCCGTATCTGTCTGAGAAAGTGGGAACTGGCGACCTGAGGGAGTTCAAGAATGCGGTTCTTATCGGATACCGCTACAATCTCGTTCTCGTGCTCCCCGTTATCGGGCTTTTCACCGTGCTGGCACACCCTTTTGTCCGGCTGATTTATGAGCGGGGCAATTTCGGCGCACACGACACGTCGATGACGGCAAGTGCTTTCTGGGCATATGCCTTGGGGTTGCTCGGGCTCTCGCTTTACACGCTTGGAACGCGCATCTGCTCTGCGCTGGAACACAATCGCGTGGCAACGTACACCGCGGTGCTCGGCGCAGGTCTGAATGTATGGCTGAATTACGTTCTTTCTGCCACCTTCCTCCGTCACGCCGGGCTTGCTCTTGCCACCTCCATTGCCTTCAGCGTCAATGCTGCCTTACTTCTCATGTGGGTACACCGATATCTGGCTCAGCGTGGGCAAGGCTTCCGCACTCGGGAACTGCTCGTGCCTTTCCTGCGGGTTCTGGCCAACACCGCAGGGGCAGTGCTGGCAGCCTGGGTGGTCTTCGCGTTTTTCGTACCTGAATCCTGGTTCGTAACGCGGGGTTTTGCAGCTTCCGTGGGAGCTTTTTGTGTGCCCTTTGTCGGGGGCTTCCTGGTGTATCTCGTTCTCGCGGTGATTAACCCGGTTGCGGAGATTGAGCCCGTGAAACGCTGGATGAAACGCTCCGTGATTCGGTTTGGAAACCGTTGAAAGGAAACACAGGCCTCCGTATCAGGGGGCACTTTCGCCACGCAGGTTCTGAATGGGACATCGGTTCATACTGACGGGAGGCGGCACGGGCGGCCATGTTACTCCGGCCATAGCCCTTGGTGAAGAACTGCGTGCCCGCGAACCTGACGCGCAGTTTCTTTACGTTGGGACGCGGACCGGCAAGGAAGCGGAGATCGTGCCCCGGTACGGGTTCCCGATCGCGTATGTACAAAGCCACCAGTGGAGCTTTCGTCGGAAATGGCACGTTTTGCGCTTTATCTGGCGCATCGCGTGTGGAACCATCAAAGCGTGCCATCTCATCATCAAATACCGACCGGACGCGGTGATCGGCACGGGAGGGTATGTTGCCGCGCCTGTGGTTTTTGCGAACGTTCTTCTCCGCCGAATTCGACTCTCCCGTGCCCTGACAATCATTCACGAACAGAATACCGTCCCAGGAAAACTGAACGCCCTGGTGGGCAAAGTTGCGGACATTGTGCTTCTGAGCTTTCCCACTGCTTCCGCTCGTTTCCCGCGGGCGGTGTGCGTTGGTTACCCGGTCCGGCCAGAAATCGCGCCCGCGGATCGGACGGAAGCAAAACGCCGACTCGGAATCCCGCAGGAGACGACAGTCGTACTCGCTTTTGGCGGCTCGATGGGAGCGAGAACGATCAACCGCGCAGTCGTGGACGCGTTGCCCTTCCTCCGGGACCGCAAGGACCTCCACATCGTCCACGGAACCGGGCGAAAGCTCTCGTCGTATGACCCGGTTGCCGATTGTGAGTCGCGGATGCAACGGAACGGACTTACGTACGAGTCGCTTTCAGGATGGTACGAGGTACACGAGTTTATTGACCGGATCGGCGAATACTACGCCGCCGCGGATGTCGTTGTCTGCCGTTCTGGTGCCGGGACGCTGGCAGAACTGTGCGCCTGCGGGCGCGCGGCTCTTCTCATCCCGAAGGCGAATCTGCCCGGAGACCACCAGGTACTGAATGCTCTGGAGATGGCGCGGCGCGGCGCAGCCGATATTCTTTTCGAAGATGCGGTTACGACGAACGGTGCACCGGAGGAATACGTGGCCGGCGAGGAACTGGCCCGCAAGATTGTGGAGTTGCTGGAAGACAAGCCGAGACTGGGCAAAATGGAGTCGAATGCTCTGGCGAGCGCACGGCCTGAAGCAACCAAGGTCTCAGTCGGCGTCATTCTTTCGTTGCTTGAAGGCAGGTCCCCGGACGGTTTGTTGTTGGAATTCGCCGCGCGGGAACCGGTGGTGGGAGACGCGCACCTCGACACGAGGTTTGGACGCGTCGCTGCGCTCTCAGGAGAGGCGCTCCGCGCGTATGCGGAGACGGCAGTATCCCGCATCTGTCGCAGCCTGAACTGCGCGTCCGGTACGCCATCAGACCAGGAAGACGCTCTTGTCCGTGCCCTGGATGCGGACGAAATGGTCGCGTATCTCAGATACCGGGCCGCCACACACCTGACATCGAAGAACTGGCGAATGCGGAATGCCGGTGTAAAAATGGTGGGGATCCTCCGGCAGCGTGACAAACTTCCGGTTCTGGCCGGATTCGTGAAGGATCGAACGCCCGCCTCGCGCGTGCGCCGAATCTTCGGCGGCGATTTCGAAACGAACGGGTTCATTCGTCGCAACTCAATGGCAAGCCTGATCAGGCTCGGAGTGGCGTCTCCTCTTATGCGCGAAGTCATCCTGTATGGACTGGAGGATCCGTATTTTGAGGTTCGTTCGCAAGCCGCGCGCGCGGTCCAGGCGTTCCGTGCGAGTCTCGAAAATGATCAGGAAATTGTCGAGAGGTTGCTGAATTGCGCGAAGGACAAATACTTTGAAGTTGCAGTTGAAGCAGTGAAGGCTATGGGCTCCGTTGCTTCTGCAGAAACGGCCCTGGAGGTGTTCCGTTCTCTATCCCAGCACGAGAACTGGCGCGTGCGGCAGGCGGTGGTGGAAGCGTGCTGCGCCCTCTTGGATAGAGGGCAGGACGTACCGAAGGCATTTTTGAGCGAAATACTGGCGGGGATGATGGTGACAAGTACCGGGTTCTGCCCATCGTTTTCGCTGAAACTCGCGGTGGCGAAGCTCGGAGAACGAATCCGCGAACCTGACAGCACAGCGGACGACCGAGGGAAATTGTAATGCTTTATCACCTTGCGTCGGAAGCATTCCAGTGGTACAGGCAGGCGCCGTTCAGTTTTCCGGTACTTGGATCTGACGTACTATTGCTGACCCGCTTCGTCATGTACCTCTCCGTTCGTGCGATCCTCGCGATACTGACGTCGTTTGTCGTCACCATGCTCGTTGGACGAAGGCTGATCCGGTTTCTGCATGCGCACCATGTGCGTGACACGGTGAAAGATTTCGGGACCATTTCAGCGACGGACAAGCGCGGAACGCCCACGATGGGCGGCCTCATCATCATCACTTCCCTCGTTGTCCCGGTGCTGCTGTGGTGCGACTTGACCAACCGGTTCGTGCAAATCGCACTCGCCGCAACCGCATGGTTCGGAGCGCTCGGGGTCGTCGATGACTACCTGAAAGTACGACCGTATCGTGGACGTATTCGCGGACTCGGCGAGGCTCAGAAGCTCGCGCTTCAGGGATTGTTTGGTCTGGGGTTGGGCATCGCATATCTGACACCGGCGATTTCTCCCGTACCTCAGGAGGTAGCAGGCAGCTTCTACGTCCCGTTTTACAAATATGCGGTCCTGCACGACATTGGCTGGTGGTATCTGGCGTTTATCGTGTTCGTAACCCTGCTCATTTCGAACAGCGTAAATCTCACCGACGGCATGGACGGCCTCGCGATCATGCCCGCCAACTTCGCGGTTCTGGTTTACGGGGTCATTGCATACGCAATGGGTAACTTAGTGTATGCGGAGTACTTGAGGTACGATTACCTGCACGGTTCCGGGGAGTTGCTGGTATTCTGCGCAGCGCTGTTCGGAGCAGGTCTCGGGTTTCTCTGGTACAACGCATATCCCGCCGAGATCATCATGGGAGATACCGGCTCGATGGCACTCGGGGGTATTCTTGCGTCTCTGGCCATCATGTTGAAGCAAGAGGTTCTTTTTCTGATCGTGGGTGGTGTGTTCGTTGCAGAGACTCTGTCTTCCTTCATTCAGCAGAAGATTGGAGAAAACTTCCTGGGAAGGCGCATCTTTTATCGTGCGCCGCTGCACCACCAGATGGAATACCGGGGCCTGGCCGAGACGAAAGTGGTGATCCGCCTCTGGATCATCGCAGGTTTGCTCGCGATGGTCGGGCTTGCCTCCATGAAGCTGAGGTGACAAACCCATGCCTGACGTTGCTTCGCCAAACGACAAGCTTGACCCGAACCAGATTGTGCGCCGAATGGCGCAGACCCTCGTAGCCCGCTTCTCACCCGAACGGGTCATTCTTTTCGGCTCTCGCGCACGGGGCGATGCGGACCCGGAAAGCGACGTTGATTTGTTGGTCGTCATGCCCCACATCGCCGACCGAAGGAGACTTCGTGTCGCGATGCGGAGATCGCTGAACGGGCTAGGGCTCCCGAAAGACGTCGTTGTGTTGACCTCGCAGGAATTTGAGGCGAAACGGAACATACCGGGCTCTATCGCTTATCCAGCGAATAACGAGGGGAAAGTGCTCTATGCAGACGAAAGAAGCGTACGAGGAAGTGGGAAGATGGGTCCGGAAAGTGGAGAATGATTTCCGGAACATCGCGCTGGTTCTCCCCGACGAGCGCGCCCCGTTCGATACGGTTTGTTTCCACGCCCAGCAAGGGGCATAGAAATACATAAAGCCTTGCTCACTGCGTTTGGGATCCCGTTTGGACGATCTTACGACCTGCCAGAACTGCTCGCTTTGCTTCCCGACTCCTCCGCGGTCGTTCGAGAAGTCGGTGACCTGACCGAATTGACGGATGCCGCCGTTTCCGCCCGCTATCCCGGGTCGGAAGACGAGTACGATCGTGCTCTTGCCGAGGAGATGGTGGCGGTGGCGCGGCGAGTGGAATCCTCGGTTCGCAGGGAACTGGTACGATTGGGGTTTGTCGTTTGAAACATCCCCTTTTTCGTGCTCATCTCCACACGGATTTCCCCTTCTTCGCAGGACTTGTTATGTGAGTGCTCGTGTGTCTGAGAATGTCCATAGATGAATGAAACCCACGAGTACAAGATTCAGCAGCTCGTTTTGACCATCCGTTTCCGCTGCGGAGCCACGCTCCGCCCCCACCCCTGTCTAGCCCCTCGGCAAGTCCCGCGTTATTTTCCTTCTCCATACAGGCTGTCGCCGTCTGGTCAGCATTCCCGGGCCGATTTCCTTCATTGGTTGAGGAAGCAACATGATTGATATCCGCAGCGACACGGTCACAAAACCCACTGCTGCCATGCGCGCGTTCATGGCGAACGCCGAGGTGGGAGATGATGTGTACCGCGAAGACCCGATGGTCCGCGCATTGGAGGAGGAAACGGCCGCCCTGTTGGGCAAGGACGCCGCACTCTACGTCCCCTCCGGCACCATGAGCAACCAGATCGGCGTATGGGTGAACACCCATGAAGGCGACGAAGTGATCTGCGAGCGGGATTGCCATATCTACAATTACGAAGCGGGTGCGCCGGCGCTGCTGTCTCGGGTTCTCATGAAAACGTTGCAGGGAGCACGCGGGGTGATTTCGGCCGCGCAGGTGGAGGAGGCAGTGAATCCTGCCAATATCCACGCTGCGGCTACTACCCTCGTGTGTCTGGAAAACACGCACAACAAAGCCGGCGGCACGGTATATCCGCGGGAGGAAATGGAGCGCATCAGCGACTTGTGCAAACGAAGGGACATGCGGCTCCACCTTGACGGCGCGAGGCTGTGGAACGCCTCTGCGGCCACTGGAATACCGGAACGCGATTATGCAGAACTGGCGGACACCGTATCCGTGTGTTTCTCCAAAGGTCTGGGCGCACCCGTTGGTTCGGCCCTCTGTGGCGCACAGGAGGTGATTGAACGCGCACGTCGAAAACGCAAGATTCTTGGTGGCGGTATGCGACAGGCAGGAATCATCGCCGCAGGTGCGCTCTATGCGCTGAGGAACCATCGTGCGCGCCTGGTCGAAGATCACATGAATGCGCGCCGTCTTGCGGAAGCAATCAACGAGTTACCCGGTATCAAGGTCGACCTTGAGGGCGTCCAGACGAACATCGTGATGATTGAGATCACAGGGAACGCGACGGCACAGCAGGTTTCGGCAATGATGAAGGATGAAGGTGTTCTCATCAATGCGATGCGACCGAAAGTCCTGCGGGCGGTAACGCATCTCGACGTCAGTCCCAGGGACATCCAAAAGGCGATCGAAGCCTTCGCGCGGATCAGTCGCAGAATCCGGAGTTGAACTTGGAGGAGTCTTCCATGAAGATCGCGTTTCATCAGATTACTTCGGGGCCCAAGAGAGACCTGAAAGAGACGTTCAAAGCCTACGCGGAAGCCGGATGGCGCCACTTCGAGGTGAACCTCTGGGAAACGGAGGCGTTTGTCACTCAATATGGTGCGAAGTCGCTGGCCGCTCTCGCGAAAGATTTCGAGCTCCATTGTGTCGGTGCGACAGGTCTCAGCATCCCCGCGTTTCAGGGTGGAGAAGCTCTCGAGGCTGCAACAAAACAGATGGAGATGCACGCGCAGGTGATGAATGCCCTCGAGTGCACCGCGATTGTGGTGGGCGGCGACGTGCCGAAGGATTTCCCTCCTCGCGCGCAGAATTCGACGGAAAAAGCGCTTTCAGCACGCGATGCCACGTACAGGAATGCACTGAAGGAATTTGCGATGGCGGTCGAACGGGTAGCGGAGACCGCGGCGAAATACGACGTCACACTGGCGCTGGAGGTCAACTGGTGCGGTCTGGCGAGAAGCTTCCGGACGATGGCGGAGTTGGTGATGATGGTTGATCGGGATAACGTGGGTGCCACGTGGGACCCCGCGCACTTTTACAGCACAGCGTCGCGCCTTTCCGATCTGGACCGCCTCAGAGGCAAGATCGTGCACGCCCATCTCAACGATATCCGAAACTGCTTCATGGAGGCCATGGACATCAACGGCGACCGCGTGCTGCCCGGCGACGGTGCGTTGCCGCTCGTGGAATGGACGAACAAGATTCATTCCCTCGGGTATCGTGGCTGGCATTGCGTGGAATTGTTCAGCGACGATCTCTGGGTCGAACCGTTGCATGAGATCGCGACGCGTGCAAAAAAGGCTTGCGAACGCGTGTGGCCGGACGCGGAGTTCTGATCTCCAGTCGAAAAGGAACGGATGAGTTCCCGCAGGTAGGCCTGTTGCAGCGGCGAGATGGACGGAAAAGGAAAAGGCTTCTCATGGAAATGAATGAACAGGAACAGAAGATCGCCGCAGCCCGGGAGATGAGGGAGCGCCTGTTGCGCGACCGGTATCGGCCCGGCTACCACTTCGCCATCCCGGAAGATATCGGGATGCCGGGCGACCCCAATGGCGCATTCTGGGCCAACGGCCGATATCATCTCATGTATCTGTACAATCGGCGCGGAACAAAAGCGTGGGGCAATGCGGCGTTCTGCTGGGGCCACATTTCCAGCGCAGACCTCGTTCACTGGCGACACCACGCTGACGCGCTTCTTTCCGGCGACGGCGATGGTGGTTGCTTCAGCGGCGGCGCTTTTGTGGACGAGGATGGGACTGCCTATCTGACGTTCTGGCGATTGCCACTTGCCGACGGGAAAACGGAGGGCACGGGTATCGGGATCGCGAGAAGTAGAGATCGCAACTACGACACCTGGGAAAAGATGCCCGTCCCCACGCTCGATGGGACTGAGTTCGGCATTCGGGAGACCCGCGATAGCGGAGGGAAGGCGTACCCCCTGTGCAACGCCGACCCGAGCAATATCTGGAAAAAGGATGGCACGTATTACCTCCAGACGGGCAATCTCCTCGTCCTGAGGAAAATGGAAAAATCTGACGATGCCTCGGCGCAATGGAAGGGCGACTGGGTCGATCTGTTCCGGTCAAGGGATCTTGTTGATTGGGAGTACGTCCACAGGTTCTACGCGAGAAACCCGAAGAACAGGTGGACGGACGAAAGCGAAGACGACATGTGCCCCAGCTTTCTCCCGCTTCCGAGTTCGCCTTCTGGTGGCTTTCCGAGCGGCAAATACCTCCAGCTCTTCATTTCCCACAACAAAGGGTGCCAGTACTACATCGGAACGTATGACGAGGGGAGGGACCTCTTCCTGCCGGAGACACACGGCCGAATGACATGGGTTGACAACACGTTTTTCGCTCCGGAAGCGCTGATCGATGGCAAAGGCCGCCAGATAATGTGGGCGTGGCTTCTTGATAACGCGCCTTCCGAACCGGAACAACAGATTCTGGCGGGGTGGTCTGGAGTCTATTGCCTTCCAAGAACCCTCTGGCTCGGGGAAGACGGGATGCTGCGGATGGCACCGGTGCCCGAATTGTCGGTGCTGAGGTACAACCCCCGTGTTTTCGACGATGTGAAACTCCACCCGGGTTCTGAGAAAACCTTGGAAGTGGCCAACGGCGAGTCGGCGGAGATCAATTTGTCCATCGAATCGTTGACCGCGACGCAGGCGGGTCTGAAAGTCCGGACGAGCCCTCATGACGAAGAAACGACGCTGCTGTACTGCGATTTTGAACACAACAAGCTGGTGTTTGATTCTACACGGAGCGGGAACGCGGGACGGAAAGTCAAAGAGGAAGCGCCCTTTGAGTGCCGCAAGGGCGAGCGCATGGATCTGCGTGTTTTCATAGACAGGGCGGTGGTGGAAGTTTTCGCGGGGGACCGCCAGGCGATCGCTCGCAGGGTCTACCCGGTTCGCGATGACAGTACCGGCGTGCGCCTGTTCTGTGTGGGAGGCGAAGTTGCATTTACCACGATCAGAACATGGGAAATGATGCCGTCGAACGCGTGGTGATCGGGGGAAAAGAGCGCAGTGCGCAAGTCGCCCGGAGAAAGAACAATGGAACTTCACGCACGTACGAATTGCATCGTAGAGATACCTTTCCGTTCCGCCGCGGTGTACAGGAATCCTTACGCGGATGTTACTCTGGACGTGGCGTTCTCGAACTCCCGGGGCGCGAAAATCATCGTTCCTGCCTTCTGGGCCGGCGGCGCAACCTGGAAAGTCCGGTTTTCCGCTCCTTCTCCGGGAACCTGGAAGTTCCAGTCAATCTGCGACAACCGGTCAGACATCGGTCTGCACGGGAGAACCGGTGCGATTTCTGTCCAACGGTATAAAGGCAGTAATCCCGTATTGAAACATGGGCGAGTGCGTGTTTCCCCGAACGGGCGCTATCTGGAACACCAGGACGGCACACCGTTTTTCTGGCTTGGTGACACGTGGTGGATGGGACTTTGTGCGCGGGTTGACTGGCCACAGGGGTTCAAGGAACTGACCGCGGACAGGGTTGCGAAAGGGTTCAGCGTAGTCCAGATTATCGCGGGACCCTACCCCGACATGGATGCGTTCGATCCACGGTCCCGGAATGAAGCCGGTTTTGCGTTTGAGAAGGGGTTCACCTCTGTTAATCCGTCATATTACGACCACTCGGATCTCAAAATCGGACATCTCGTAGAATCCGGGCTCGTTCCCTGTATCGTCGGAATGTGGGGGTATTACCTCCCCGAGATCGGGGTCGAACAAATCAAACGTTTCTGGCGGTACCTCATCGCGCGGTACGGCGCGTATCCCGTTGTATGGTGCGCCGCTGGCGAGGGAACCATGCCGTGGTATCTGTCGAAAACGCCCAGAGAGGACGCTCGGAAGCAGAAATCAGGCTGGACGGACGTGTGCCGTTATATTCGCTCGACCGATGGGTTTGGAAACGTGCTGACCATTCACCCGACCCGGTACGGGCATGAGCAGGTGGAAGACAGAGCGGTACTTGACCTGAACATGTTGCAGACCGGGCATAGCGGTTACGAAAGCGTAGGTCCGACGATCGAAAGTGTGCGCACCGCGTACGCGCTCGATCCACCCATGCCCGTTCTGGATAGCGAAGTGAATTACGAGGGGATTCTCGGCAAGAGCTGGCAAGATGTCCAGCGGCTCTGTTTCTGGCATTCGATTCTGAACGGTGCGTGCGGGCACACGTACGGCGCAAACGGCATCTGGCAATGCAGTACAAAAGCGGAGCCGTACGGTGCGTCGCCACACGGGCGTTCCTGGGGCAACACACCCTGGCAGGAGGCGATGAAGCTTCCTGGGTCCACCCAGCTCGGGCTGGCGCGAAAGTTCCTCTTGCGGATCGATTGGCACCAGATGGAACCCCACCCGGAGTGGACGCAAGATGGGGCCAGTGCAGCCGGCATTCCCAAGCGGTTGCGCGTGATCTATTCACCGATGGTCTGGGATCCTCCAGTCATCAAGGAATTGGAGCCTGATGTGAAATACCATGCACGCTTCTTTGACCCGGTCACAGGCGCGGAGTATCCTGTCGGTCCGGTGGATCCCGCTCCCGACAGAACGTGGACGCCCCCTGTCTTCCCCGAAATGCACGACTGGGTAATCGTTCTGAAAGCGGTCACCGGATGACCTGGGCGCAAGTAATTATTGGGCTCCAGGCACCGCGAAGACGAGCCGCGCATGACCTCCATAATGGTCGGGCGAATGCCTGGTCCTGGTCCAAAAAACTCTTTTTCGGCCGAGTGTCCAACCGGGTTGCTCCTGCCGACATGAACCTGAAAAGTCAAGGACCTCAAACCGGCCGCCGAGAATCCGCGTTTCCCACAATCGTCGGGCTGGTGGCATTGGTGGTGACAAGCGGGCAAACGGTTGCCGCAACGTCGATAAGCGGATACGTCCGTGAACGCGGCAGCCGGGAAAGCATCCCTTACGTCAGCGTCTACATAGAGGGTTTGCGTCTGGGCGGAATGACAAACGCGGCAGGTTACTACGTCATCAATGGCGTCCCGCCGGGCCGCCATGTGATCGTCGCCGCCATGGTCGGTTACAACGAATCGCGGCAGACGTTGGTCGTCGCCACAGAACCGCTCGTGCACAATATTGAACTGTCCACGGAAGCGATTGAGGTTGCGGCAGTAGAAGTACAGGCGGAACGCGCCCGTGCCCCTTCGCTGGAAATCATCCCCAGCAGAGAAACGCTTCGCGGCGTGGATCTGAAGATCGCTCCGGCGGCAGTGGAGGCCGACCCGATTCGGACACTGCATACGCTCCCGGGTGTGGTGCAACTGTCCGATTTCAACACCGGGTTGTACGTTCGTGGAGGAACGCCGGATCAAAACCTGATCCTGGTGGATGGTTCCGAACTGTACAACGTGTCACACATGTTTGGTCTGTTCTCCACATTTCCCGCGGATGCCATCAAAACCACCGAATTGCTCATGGGGGGATACCCGGCGCAGTACGGTGGCCGGCTCTCCTCCGTGCTTAACGTCATCACGGACGAAGGAAACAAGGAGCGATTCAAAGGCTCAGGCGGGGTAAGCCTGCTGAGCTCCCGCATGACATTGCAGGGCCCGTTCGCGAAAGGCTCGTTTCTCGTGTCGGGACGGCGGACGTACCTGGAGCCCGTGTTGTGGGCTGCGAGCCGCTCGAGCGATGCGTTCGACGGCATGGGGTATTTCTTCTACGACTTCCAGGGCAAGGTACATCAGATTCTTTCGCACTCCGATCAGTTCGCCATCGCCGGGTACATGGGCAAAGATGCGTTCAAATACACCAACGATTTCATGGACACCCGTTTCGACTGGGGCAATAAATCGGCCTCGCTGAGCTGGAATCACCTGTTTTCCGGTGAACTCTACTCCCATTTGCAGGCGAACCTTAGCCGGTTCGTTTCGCACACTACGTTCAAGATCGAGGATTTCGGCGCCACGGATCATAACGAGCTCTTCGACACGGATCTCAGGGGTGATCTTACCTGGTTCGCCAACGAGCGCCATACGTTCGAAACCGGCGTTCATGTGAAACGAAACACCATGCGGTTCGGGCAGGAATACGCGGGACAACGTTACGAAGCATTCAATCTTATCGCGTACGTTCCCAGCGCATATCTGCAGGATAGCTGGAGACCGTGGCCATTCCTCACGCTGCAACCCGGTCTGAGGGCGACGCTCTTCCGGAGCCGGCTTCGAGACACAACTGGGTCTGCAACCTATTCAGCATTCGAACCCCGGTTCACCGTACGGTACCAATTGGGGGAACAAACCTTTCTGAAGGCGGCCACCGGGCGATACAGCCAGTTTATTTTCCGCGTGCCCAGAGAATATGAGGGCATCTCGATGATGTCCGACATCTGGTTCACATGTGACAATACGCCGGGAGGGTATCCCCAGCGCGCGTGGCACTACGTGCTGGGGCTGGAAACGAAGGTACGGAGCGATGTCGATTTGTCGCTTGAAGCGTATTACAAGGATTACGCAGGGCTCGTGGAGTTCAATGCGTCACAGACCGCCCCGCAGAGCGTCGAAGACGCACTCCTGAGGGGTGACGGATATGCATACGGTCTGGATGTTAACGTAAAGAAACGAGCCGGCCGAAACACGGGATGGCTGTCGTACTCGATGAGTTGGACCGTTCGAACGATCGACGGCCTGAACCTCGACGAGAACGGGAACCCGCAACCGTTCTACCCGAAATTCGACGCAAGACATCATCTGGACGCGGTGTACAGCTTTGATCTATCGCGCCATTGGACCCTCAACAGCCGCATGTCATTGTCGTCAGGGCAGGGGTATACAAAAGTACTCGGGCGGTATGTGGTGGAGGATCCTCTTTTCACCCAGGGTCTCTACTACCGGGGACAGAAAAATGGGGCCCGTTTGCCCTACTACATGCGTCTGGACGTAGGTGCGAAGGGTAATTACCGATTCTGGGGAGTCAGGTGGATGCCGTTCTTCCAGATTGTGAACGTTCTCAATCGCGCGAATGAGTTCAACAGATACTATGACAGCGGCGACGCGACGAAGAGCCCACCGGAAACCGGCCGCGAACGAGCGATCCCCCAGTTGCCGTTCCTTCCAACCTTCGGCGTGGATGTGGAGTTCTGATGGCAAGGAGACTCTGGCTTTCGGTTGCGTTGTTCGCGGTTGTAGCGCAATCAGGGTGCATTCTCAACCCGGTCAAACCCGAAAAAAAGAACGTTCCTGAGCTCTTCCTGCAAGGGTTTCTGGTCGCCGGCGGCCCGATCGACAACATCATCCTCCGCAAAACAATCCCGCCGGAGATGTATTACGACTTCATGCCGCTCGGAAGGTACGCAGTGTCGGGTGCCGAGGTCGTGATCACGATCGATGGCGCTCCGCACCCGCTCGCAGAACTCCAACCCGGAACGTACGGTGACCCAAACCTGATTGCTCGCTCAGGTGCTACCTGTGAAATCGAGGTGCGTTTCCCCGCAAACCACGAATTCACCGGCCGAAGGTTGTACGGCGCCACGACGATTCCAGAAAAGCCGCGTGCGTCGGTGACAATTCACCCGTACTACGTGCAACGGGGAGCCCATCTCAACGGCAATGCCCTCACCGGGCTCGTATTTCCGCGGGAACTCTCCCACCCGGATTCCTTCGGCACCACTGCGGAAAAGGAGCCGTTCCGACTTTCGTGGCCGCTAAGTGCTTCGGCAGCCGGGTACATGGTGGTCTCAACCGCCGTGGACACGCAAGGCACCGGGCTTCTGCGGCAACGAGATTATGAGGATTATCTTGACGGGGTGTTCCGGGACCCTGTGAAGCGCCAGGGCAAGCGGACGGCGGGATTCTACGTTCTTCCCGATTCCTCACAGAGCACCGTGTACTGGCTGCTGTTCAGTTACCGGGGCTGGCATGATGTGTCAGTCGTGGCCTGCGACACCGGGTACTGGGACTACATGGTGACAGTGCTCAATGACGCCGGAACCGGTGCTGATTCGGATGCCGGGGTGAAGCTGAACGTTCAGGGAGGGCTCGGGATTTTCTGTTCGTACGCCGCCGATACGACGCGTGTGTACATCCAGCCTGAGTGGCTCCCGTCAACCCGCTGACGCACGAAAAACAAAAGGGCGCCCGCAAGGCGCCCCGTGTGAACCCCGATGGTATGCCCGCTACGCCGAGATTGTGTCCTGCCCGCCGAGGTAGGGCCTGAGCACTTCCGGAATCACGATGCTCCCATCCTCAAGCTGGTAGTTTTCCATTATCGCAATCATCACGCGCGGTAACGCGAGTCCCGAGCCGTTCAGCGTGTGGACGTATTCCGGCCTGGCGTTCGGGGCCGGCCGGTACCGGATATTCGCACGCCTCGCCTGAAAGTCACGGAAATTGCTGCAGGAGCTGACCTCCAGCCATTCGCCGCAACCTGCCGCCCACACTTCCACATCGTATTTCATTGCCGCGGTGAAACTCAGATCGCCGGTGCACATTTGCACAATGCGATGCGGAAGCCCGAGCCCTCTGCACACATCCCGGGCATGTTCGACAAGAGACGTCAGCTCTGCATCTGAGGTTGCTGGCTCCACGAACTTCACCATCTCGACCTTGTCAAACTCGTGGCCGCGCTTGATACCACGGACGTCTTTTCCCGCGGACATTTTCTCCCGACGGAAGCAGGGGGTGTACGCCACGTGATAGAGCGGTAGCTGGGATTTTTCCAGCACTTCGCCGGCGTACAGGTTCGTGACAGGCACCTCCGCCGTGGGAACCAGCCAGAAGTCTTCCTCGGCGTCGTGGTAAAGATTCTCACCGAATTTCGGAAGCTGGCCGGTGCCTATCAGGCAATCGTGTCGTACCACGGCGGGAGGGTAGACTTCCACGTACCCGTGCCTCGTCCGGTGGAGGTCGAGCATCCATGTGATGAGTGCGCGTTGGAGGCGTGCGCCATCTCCCACGAGAACATAGAACCTTGAGCCACTTATTTTCACGCCGCGCTCAAAATCGAGAATCCCGAGGTCCGGCCCGATTTCCCAATGGGGACGGGGTTCGAAGGTGAACGTGGGAAGATCACCCTCCATGGCAGTCACGACGTTCTCTGATTCGTCTCTCCCCACCGGGACGTCCGGATGAGGAAGGTTGGGCACCTCCAGCAGGCGGGCGTTGAGTCGCTCTTCCACTGCGCGCACCTGCTCATCGAGAACAGCAATGCGATCGCCGACTTCACGCATCTCGAGAATCCGTGACTGCCGTTCCGCTGAGTCCTTGACGGCGCTGATCGCCTTTGAAGCAGCATTGCGGCGCGCCTTGACTTCCTCGACCTCGCGAATCAGGTTCCTTCGCGCTTCGTCAAGGGAGAGGATTTCGTCTATCGGCGCGTCCGTGAAAAGCTTCGCGATTTCCCGTTTTACGAAATCCGTCTGTTCTCTGATCAATCTCAGATCAATCATGGCAACGTCTCTCCGCAATGCGGTGCGAAATCCACCGGCAGCACAATCAGTCGTCTTCCGCCGACGGATGTTGAAGCTGGTTTGCGCGGTCCGCCATCCGTAACGCTTCTATGAGTTCGTCAAGGTTCCCATCAAGTATCTCGCTCAGGTTGTGCACTGTCAACTTGATGCGGTGGTCGGTGACGCGGCTCTGCGGGAAGTTGTAGGTCCGTATTTTTTCGCTCCGCTCACCCGTACCAACCTGCGCCCTCCGCGCGGCGGCCTCTTCGGATTGCTGCTGGGTGATCGCACGGTCAAGAAGACGCGCGCGGAGCACTTTCATAGCCTTCGCTTTGTTTTTCAACTGCGAACGCTCGTCCTGACATTGGACCACAAGCCCAGTGGGCAAATGGGTAATCCTGATGGCCGAATCTGCGGTGTTCACGCTCTGCCCCCCGGGGCCGCTGGAGCGGAACACGTCTATCCTCAGATCTGCCGGGTCGATCTCCACTTCCACGTCGTCGGCTTCGGGCAATACGGCGACAGAAGCAGTGCTGGTGTGTATTCTTCCCTGGGCCTCGGTTGCAGGCACGCGTTGAACCCTGTGGACGCCGCTTTCGTATTTCAGGCGGCCGTACGCGCCTTCTCCCGAGATCTGGGCGATGACTTCTTTCAGTCCGCCCGCAGAGGCTTCGCTCGTGTTCATGACTTCCAGCGACCATCCTTTGGATTCCGCATACCGGGAATACATGCGAAAAAGGTCGGCCGCAAACAACGCTGCCTCGTCGCCACCGGTACCGCCACGGATCTCAAGGATCGTGTTTCTGTCGTCGTTGGGATCCTTGGGAATCAGTTGTTCCTTCAGCGTCTCTTCGAGACTTGCCGCGCGGTCTTCCAGAGCGACGATCTCCTCCTTCGCCATCGCGATCAGGTCCCTGTCGTTTTCCTCTTCCACAATTCGCCGGGCTTCCGCAAGCTGGGCGAGTACGTCCGCGTACCGTCGGCCCGTTTCCACAATCGGTGCAAGCTGCCGGTGTTCTTTCGCGAGTTTTTGGTACTGGGCGATATCCGTGGTCGACGCCGGATCGGAGAGAAGCCGCTCGATCTCGGTGAATCGAGTCTCAATGGCGGCGAGGCGATCCAACATTTCCGTGTTCCTTCCTCTATATCATTCAGGCGGCGCAACTTACCGGGCCACTGGTTTCCTGTGGAAGACCGACTGCTGCGCGCACCGCGGCGATAGCGACGGAAAGCTGATCATCGTCCGGTTCGCGTGTCGTGAGGCGCTGCAACAAGAGTCCCGGTTTCGAAATGTAACGCGCCCAGCGAGAATTCCGGGACTTACCGGTCGCCTTCAAAACCTCGTAGCCAAGACCTGCAACGACCGGGAGGCAGGCAAGGTGAAGGAGAAAGCGTGTCTGGAGGCCCGGCGCGTTACCGGCATAAAGCGCGTAAAACGAGTCAGTGATCGCGTAGAACGCAATTGCCACCGCCACGACGAGGAAAACAAAACTGGTTCCGCAACGGGGATGGAAACGTGGGAACCCTCTCGCCGTCTGCGCGGTGATCTCCGAGTCCAATCCTGATTCGAACGCTGCCACTGCCTTGTGTTCCGCGCCGTGGTACTCAAACACGCGCTTCACGTCCGCGATTTTTCCAATCGCCCAGAGGTAGAAAAGAAAAACGAGAATGCGCACGGTGCCGGCGAAGAGGTTGTACGCCACCGGACGGTTCGTCAGACCGGCGAGGGTGGCCAACGCCATAGGAAGGAACACGAAAAGGCCGACCCCGAGCCCGAACGATATCAAAAAAAGAAGCGCCTCCGCCGGGGATATCCGATCCTTCACCGGAGTATCGCACCCATCGGAGGCTGCAACGTTCGCGCTGTACGTCAGAGCATTCAGGCCGATGCCAAGCATCTCAAAAAAAGAAACTACGCCACGCAGAACCGGCAGCGACAACCAGCGTGCGCGCGCCACCAGATTCACGTAGTCCCGGGTTTCAACAGCGATTCCGCGAGGCGTGCGCAAGGCGATGGCAATGGACCGGGGAGAACGTATCATGACCCCTTCGATCAGCGCTTGGCCGCCGACCGAAAGATCGAGTCTGGTTCTGTCTGTAATCGAGTCCGTGCGATCTGCGGGAGGAGAAGATTCCATTCTGCCCGGCGGTTACTTCGCTTCCGAACGGTTGTACCGACGTCGGAAGGCATCTACTCTTCCAGCAGTGTCTATCAGTTTCTGCTTGCCGGTGAAGAAGGGGTGGCACGCACCACAGATTTCGACGCGAAGGTTCTTCTTCGTTGAGGACGTCTGAACGACGTTACCACACGCGCAGGCGATGGTCGTGGCGTGATATTCAGGATGGATTCCGGATTTCATCAGGTGTGCTCCACACGTTCTAAGGGGTCCGCACGTTTGTCTGAAAAAGCAATCTTAATTTCTAAATATAACTTTCGACGCACCTTCCGGCCAAATTCTGGCGATTGACCCGGGGTCCCGGTCGCGTCGATCAGCCGTTCATCATGTCGAGGAATTCGTGATTCGTCTTTGTGCCGTGCATCCGGTCGATAAGGAATTCCATTGCCTCCGCGGAACTCATCTGCGCCAGGAACTTCCGAAGTATCCACACACGATGCAGTTCGAATTCGGTGAGGAGAAGCTCTTCGCGACGCGTCCCTGATTTGTTCACATCAATTGCGGGGAAGATGCGCCGATCCGACAGCTTACGGTCGAGCACGAGTTCCATGTTGCCCGTTCCCTTGAATTCCTCGAAGATCACCTCGTCCATACGGCTGCCCGTATCAATGAGCGCGGTGGCGATGATCGTAAGCGAACCGCCCTCTTCGATGTTTCGCGCAGCTCCGAAAAACCGCTTCGGGCCATGCAATGCGTTCGCATCCACACCGCCGGAGAGAATTTTCCCCGAGTGAGGTACCACCGTGTTGTGGGCGCGGGCAAGTCTGGTGATACTGTCCAGCAAAATCACCACATCGTGCCCGTATTCAACCAGCCGCCGTGCCTTCTCGATAACCATGTCCGAAACCTGCACGTGGCGGTTCGGCGGCTCGTCGAACGTGGAGCTGATCACCTCGCCATCCACCGACCGCTGCATGTCAGTCACTTCTTCCGGCCGTTCATCGATAAGCAGAACGATCAGTTTGATATCAGGGTGATTGTGCGTGATCGCGTTTGCGATTTTCTGCAGAAGCATCGTCTTGCCGGCTTTCGGCGGCGACACGATGAGGCCCCGCTGACCCATACCGATCGGCGCAAGAAGGTTTACGATGCGCGTCGAAAGCTCGTTCGGGTAATGCTCCAGATTGATGCGGCGGTTCGGGAACAGCGGCGTAAGGTTATCAAAAAGCGTCTTCTCTTTGGCGAGATCGGGGTTCTCAAAATTGACCGCCTCCACACGAAGCAAAGCAAAATGCCGCTCGTTTTCTTTCGGTGGACGGATTTGGCCGCTGACCGTATCGCCCGTTCGAAGACCAAAACGTTTGATCTGAGACTGGCTGACGTAAATATCGTCCGGGCCCGGGAGGTAGTTGTAGTCAGGCGACCGAAGGAAGCCGTTCCCTTGCTCCAGAATCTCGAGCACACCCTCGGCGAATATGAAGCCACTTTTCGCGGTTTCCGCCTCCAAGATCTTGAAAATAAGTTCCTGTTTGCGGTAGCTGGTGTACTCGGGTATGCCGAGCGCGTGCGCCAGTTCATGGAGCTCGGCGATGGTTTTCTTCTTCAATTCGATGATGTTCAAGGGTGTGCCTCCGGCAGGAGATTTGGTGGAACCTCGGGCTTTGCGTGTAGGTCGCGGGCCCATAAAGGGGCATTCCATATAAGCTCGTTCCGGATACGGATACGCGACGTACCGGGGCGAGTTCTGTTAGTGCGTTCGGGAAGCCAGAGAAACGATTATCGAATGGAAGTCAGGTCTTTTAGTCGTTTTCGCCAGTTATTCGTGCTCGCGAAAGAGAGCGCGACGCGCATTGAGCGAACGAAACAAAACCTGCCGGCACAATCTGAGTTGCGCCGCTACCATATGTCCTTCCAGATGGTATCTCAAGGGCATTCGTCAAGAGGTCACTTGACAGGCGAACAGCAAGAAAGTTCACGGAAAATTGCGGGGTAGTTGCGTGTCTCTAACACAGGGCCTTGAGCCGGAAGTGTCAAGTCCGCTCATTCCCGATCACGCGAAGAACAGACTCGCGGACCTTCTCACTTTCTGCGGCGTCGATCAGTTTCTCCCCGCTGCTCGTTACTACATAGAACGCGTCTGCCACGCGATCCCCGTCTGTTCCAATCCGGGCCATGTTGATATCGAGCCCGTTCTCCGAAATCGCTCTGCTGATGTCGTAAAGCAGCCCGATCCTGTCTATTGCAAACACATCAATCACACTATTGGTTTCACTTACCGTGTTGTCAATTACCACGTGAGAGGGTGCCATGCCGGCTTTGGGCTTGATCCGAGCCCATCTTCTTCGATGCCGCGCTATGAGTTCTGCAACCACGGCCTGCCCTGTCCACACAGACCGGAACGTGTCGCGAAGAGTACTCACGAACGCCTCGTCCCTTATGTCGCTCTCTCCCACCACCTCTACTCCGAATACGTCAACGATGATTCCGTCCGTGCGCGTATACGCATCAGCATAGAGGATATTCAGGTTGTTGACGGCGAGTACTCCGCAGATGTCGCTGAGGAGGTACCTGCGGTCTCTCGTATACACGATCACGCGTGCGTGGTTACCTGCAGGCGCTACGTCGACCAGCACAGGTTCATTTTTCAGGGAATCCGCTCGCAGCGCGTGAGTAGCTGCTTCGTCGAGGGAGTGCATCAGCGAATAGCGTCGCGGCATACCCGAAAGATGGCGTTCCGCCGCTTCTTCGCCGATTCTTTCGGCAAGAAGGTTGCGAAACTTCTGAGGGCTCTCCAGTGTGCGGAGGGCAGCGAACTCAGGCCCGAGCCCGCGCGTTTCCACAACCTCGCGAAGACGCTGATGAAGCGTATCCAGAAGCTGACATTTCCATCGCGAAAGCGGTCGCGCCTGCGTTGCGTTCATATCGGCCCACGTAAGCACGTACAGCATGTCAAGCGTGTCAGTGTCGCTGAAACGTTCCGCCTCAGCCCTGATCATCGCGAGATCATCGATGTCACGGCGTTGCGACAGGTGGCTTAACCGAAGATGGTGTGCCACGAGAAAGGCAACGAGATCCTGGTCGGCTTTTTCCAGACCGAGTCTTCGAGTGATGGTAATCGACATCTCTGCGCCGCGCTCCGCGTGCCCGTGCCCGCCGGACTTGCCTACGTCGTGCAGAAGCGCGGCAAGATGGAGGAGATGCTTCCTCGAGAGAGAACGGTACACTGTTGCCACTCGCGAATCGTCGTCGGTCAACGCGAGCTCGCTCAAGCGGTCAATAACGATGATGGAGTGCTCGTCCGCCGTGTAGGCGTGGTAGTAGTCATGTTGCACCTGACAGGTCAAGCGCCCGAACTCAGGAATGAACGCACCCAGCAAACCTGTCCAGTGCATACGGCGGAGTACCGCCCCCAGATGCGCCGGTTCACTCAGGATTGACAGAAAGACAGCCGCATTTTCCGGGTCCGTTCGGAAGGCTTCATCAACCAGTGCGAGTTCGTCGTAAATCGCCCACGACGCCGTCTCGCTCATAATGGCGCCAAAGCGCTGCATGTCGGCGAACAGGCTCAACATCCGGCGCGGATTGGTGGCGAAAAAGCCTTTCCTGCGCTTGGGGAGCAGGATCTTTCCGCGAACGTAGACCGCCCCGTCCGGGAGTACACGCCGCCGGACAATATCGGTCACAGTCTGGATTCCGCGTCGCCGGCGGAGTGCCTGATGGCACACGGCATCCGATATCCGTACGATCTCCCGCGCCGCGAGATAGTAATCCCGCATGAAATGCTCCACTCCCAGTGCGGCGGCGTCGTCCCGGTATCCGAATGCTGCAGCTACCTTGGGCTGAGCTGTGAAGTCGAGCCGGTCGTGCTTCCTCTTGTTCACAAAGTGGAGCTCGTTACGCACCTTCCAGAGCAGATCAATCGACTGCTCCAGAAGACGGAAATCTCGTTTCGATATGAGATGATGCTCCACAAGCGCCTCAAGTGAAGCGGTTCCATGCCTTGCACTTGCAATCCACTGCAGAGCGTGAACGTCCCGGAGTCCCCCGGTAGATTCCTTGACATCTGGTTCCAGCACCTGGGCGTACGAACCGTGCGCCTCACGCCGCGCATGGAGCTGGCGAACGACTTTCTCCGAAAACTCCCACCCGCCGTCCGCCATGAAACGCGCGCGGAAACTGCTCACAAACCGACCGAACAGGGGCTCGAGCCCGGCGAGAAAACGCGCGTCCACGACGGCGGTCTGCGCGATGTCATCCCTGGAAGCAAATTCGAGAGCGCTTTGCAGACTTCGTGCGGAATGGCCCAGATCAAACCCGACGTCCCAGAGCAGGTGAAGAACCCCGTGCACAATCGGAGACTGCTCGGGTACCTCGCCCGCGAACAGGAACAACAGGTCAACATCCGAGCAGATGTTGAGGGCGCCTCTCCCGTACCCGCCGAGAGCAATCAACGCACACTCGCCCGGAGTTCCCTCCCCGTTGAGCATCACCGCACGGTATGCCTCGATAACGACTGCGTCCACCATGGCGGTCCATTGTTGCACCACATGATGTCCCGAAGCACCTGCCCGGTGCTCGTAGTGCAACCGCTCACGTTCCCGCTCGACGAACTCACGGAAAATCCGCAACTGAATCGAGGTGCTTTTCTCTTCCGAATAACCCTTTGCGCGCGCTTCCCGGGAAAGCAGTTCGAGGCTCTGACGCAAATCGGTCATCATCGGCGGGACGCCTGTTAAGGAGTTTTGTTCCGAGTGGGGTGATTGTGTAGCGCGAACGTTATATTGCTGTTACTGAGCCGGTGAATGCAACGTCGGCGTTGCCCTCGAGGAAAACGTCTTCCGCGTGTTCTCCTCGATTCACGAAGTGAATGGTCAAAGGCAACCCGCTTTGAGTGATACCGACAACCGGAGAATCGAAAAGCCCGAGGAACGATCCGATGATAGCTGCGGCAGTTGTGCCGGTTCCGCAGGCAAGCGTTTCGTCTTCCACTCCCCTTTCGTACGTTCTGATGCGGAACGTGTGCCTGTCCAGAGGCGTGATGAAGTTGGCGTTTGTGCCCGCAGGGCGGAACACTTCGTGGTACCGTATCTCGCGCCCGGTGCCGACTACATCCACGGCGTCGACATCTGCCACGACCTCCACCGCGTGAGGGACTCCGGTGTTAAGCGTGTGCAGTGTTCGCGTGCCTCCGGAGAGCTCGACGTGGGTATTCAGCGAAAGCGAATGGGGCGGGGTCATCTGGAGCTTCACGTTCACACCCCGGATCTCCGCCTCGTGCGTTCCTGCCGCCGATACGAAACGCATCCGGGCAGGGGCGATTCCATGGAGGTACGCAAAGCGGGCGATACAACGGCCGCCATTGCCGCACATTTCCGCTTCCCCGCCATCAGCGTTATAATATCGCATCCGGAAATGCGCGTTCTCGGCATTTTCCAGAAGCAGTACACCGTCGGCTCCAACAGCAAGCCTGCGCTGGCACACGTCGCGAACGAATCGCGCTCTCGGTTCACCCTCAGGCAGGGAGGTGTTACGGTTGTCGATTACGACAAAATCGTTACCCGCTCCGACCATTTTTGTAAACAGGATATCCAATGCGGTGTCCTCGAATACGTTGCGGCAGGTGGCAGATTGGCGGTCGTGAGAGAACGGCTTTCCGGGACATGGAAAGTGCTTGAGACTATCAAAAAATCGCCCTCGGAGACCTTTGACGTCAAGGGGACATCGGGCGTCCGCCGCTTGTGCAAAACGCGGCAACTGTTGCATTTTCAACACTGCGGGAGTCAGCGCTCATCTGGGCCTTGAAAAGGGATTCCGGGCCCGGATGTACAGGCTTTTGTAATCTTGGCAGGAGATAATCGAGATGGTGGCGTCGAAGAGAATAATCGCCATTGATCTGGGCGCGTCAAGCGGACGCACGATTCTGGGTGAACTGGGAAAGAAACTCAGCCTGAGGGAGATTCACCGGTTTCCGAACGGGCCTGTTTCCGATAACGGCCGCATGCGCTGGGATTTCGACCGTCTCTGGCAATCCGTGCAGGAGGGCATCCGGCGGGCTTCCGTGGATGCCGGCGGAGACATCGCAAGCCTTGGCCTGGATACGTGGGGCGTGGACTACGGTCTCTTGGGCGCGGACGGGCGATTGCTGGAACCGCCGGTCCACTATCGGGATTCGCGCACGAACGGGATGATGGAATTCGCGTTCAAAATAATTCCTCGCAAGGAGATATACGAGACGACGGGTCTGCAGTTCCTCCAACTGAACACGCTTTATCAACTGCTCGCGGAACAGATGTCTGGCTCGGGGCTTCTCGAGAAGGCGAAAACGCTGCTGATGATCCCGGACGTTTTTGATTACCTCCTGACGGGGGTCGCAAAGGCGGAATTCACGGACGTCACTACTACTCAATGTTACGACCCTCGAGCCCGCGGCTGGGCCCGCTCCATGCTGGAACGCCTTGGAATACCGACGCACTTCTTGCCGGAGATCGTTTCCCCGGGTACACCGCTGGGCTCTGTCCGACCGGAGCTGGCTGCCCGGCTTGGGTTGCAGGGCGCCAGAGTCATCGCTCCCGGATGTCACGATACGGCGTCCGCGGTGGCGGCAGTTCCCGCTCGTGACGGCGGGAAGTGGGCGTATTTGAGCTCGGGAACGTGGTCGCTGATGGGCGTGGAACTGCCAGAGCCGCACATTACGGAGACCGCGCTCGCGTACAACTTCACGAACGAAGGCGGCATCGGCGGCACGTTCCGGTTCCTGAAAAACATCAGCGGCCTCTGGCTGCTGCAGGAATCTCTCCGGTACTGGCGGGAACATGATGGTGAAGATATTTCATATGCCGAAGCAGTCGCGCGGGCGAAAGCGGTGCCTCCATTCCAGTCCTGGGTTGATCCTGATGCGCCGGACTTTAACACGCCGGCCTCGATGCCAGAGGCTATTTCTCGATATTGCGCAAACACCGGGCAGGTGGTACCCCGGACCAGGGACGAGGTTCTGCGTACCGTATTTGAGAGCCTCGCCCTCAAATACCGGTCGGTGTTTGACATGCTGAGGGAAATGGTCGGCGACATTCAGGTGCTTCACCTTGTCGGCGGAGGATCGGCGAACGAGCTGTTGAACCAGTTCACCGCCAACGCCCTCGGTGTTCAGGTGGTAGCCGGGCCCGTGGAAGCAACGGCGATTGGCAATCTGATGGTGCAGGCGATGGCGTTGGGAGAAGTATGCTCAACGGCGGAAATCAGAACGGTCGTCCGGGATTCATTCCCAGTTGCGCTGTTCGAGCCACATGATTCTGCCGACTGGGAGGACGCGTACGGACGCTGGCGGGAGTTAATCGCGAAATCCGTCGCGTAGTATGGGAGGCACCGACATCGTCGTACACACCCACGATTTTCAAAGCGCCCCGCAAAACTCGTACACTGAATCTGCGGGGTGCCGGTGACCGGAATCCGAAAAGCCGCATTAACTGGCAGAATAAAAGGGGGGCAGGGAAACGGACACGCTCTGGCAGGCGGACATGGAAGCAACCGAACGCGCCAAAGGCGCAAACGGGACCGTACTCATAGTCGATGATGATCCGGCGCTTCGCAAGTTGCTGGCAGTCGCGCTGGAAAGAGCGGGTTTCCAGGTGCGGCAAGCGGAGGGATACCGCCAGTGCTACGGCGAGATGAGTGACACGGCGAGCGTTGACGCGGTCCTCCTCGATATCATGTTGCCCGAAGTAAACGGGCTGGAAATCCTGCGCCATTGTTCTGGACTGGATTCCCCGCCCGCTATCGTAATGATGACCGCCTCAACGGATGTCTCAGACGCCGTCAGCGCCCTGAAACTCGGCGCGTTCGATTACCTGATCAAGCCGGATGACACGAGCAATCTGCCCAAGCTTACCGGAGTACTGAGGAATGCAGTCTCCTTCACGCGTTCAAAACGCGAGATCGTTCGGTTAAAGCGGGAACTGGTAGCGCGCGGCCGCCCGGCGGAAATTGTTGGCACCTCGGCGCCCATGCAGAGAGTCTTCGAGGCGATCCGCCAGGTCGCTGACAGCGATGCCTCTGTTCTGATCACAGGGGAAAGCGGTACCGGGAAGGAGTTGGTGGCAAAGGCGATTCACGAGGCAAGCTCTCGTTCCAGGGGACCTTTTGTCGTCGTGAATTGCTCGGCGATTCCGGTCACGCTCATTGAAAGCGAGCTGTTCGGGCATGAAAAAGGAGCATTCACAGGCGCAATAGCTCAAAAGAGGGGCAAATTCGAGATCGCGCACGGCGGGACCATTTTCCTCGACGAGATAGGAGACATGGATTCCGGTTCGCAGACAAGGTTGCTGCGTGTGCTCCAGGAACAGGCGTTCGAGCGCGTAGGAGGCACGCACACCATCAATGTTGACGTTCGGGTCATTGCCGCAACCAATCAGGACCTGCAGGCCCGTGTTCGGGAATCGGCATTTCGGTTGGACCTGTTCTACCGGATCGCGGTCTTTGCCATCTCATTGCCGCCGCTACGCGATCGAACGGAGGATATTCCGCTCCTTGCCGCACATTTCCTGAACCTTCACGCGTCGAAAGCCCACAAAGAAGCTACCGGGTTCGAACCGGCGGCGATGAACGCTCTTATCCGGCACGCATGGCCGGGGAATGTTCGGGAACTGGGAAACGTGATCCAACACGCGGTAATCGTTTCAGAAGGACCAACCATCCGGCTTGAACATCTCCCGCCACACCTGGCGCAGGCGAGTGTTGCCGAAACGCCTGGGGGAGAGAACGCCGTGCTTCTTCGGGATCCTTCCACACACGATATTCGTCCGCTGAAAGAAGTGGAAAAGGAGGTGATGAAACGGGCGCTTGAGGCCACGGAGGGCAACTTTGCTCTGGCCGCCATGAAGCTTCAAATCGGCCGGGCCACGTTGTACCGCAAGGTGAAGGAATACGGGTTGGACGCAGATGGAACTTGACGGTTCTGAGCGTGCATGTTCCCCATCTCGACTCCGTGGGTGTGCAAAAGGCGATGATGGAGGGCAGTATGTCTCCTTATGTGAATCGAATACGGCGCGCACTGAAGCTCGATCCCGCATTGTTCGAGGAAGTGGAAGCGGACAGGCACGCAACCGGCGAAGCCGTTGGTGTGGTCCTGTTATCGAGCGGCGCGACGGGCCTTGGAGCGATTCCTCAGACAAGCATCGGATCGCTCGCGATTCTGTTTCTCGCGGTGCTCGTCGGGTGGTGTGCATGGGTATACGTGACATTCGTGTTCGGGGTTCAGGTGTTTTCTGTGCCCGAAACGGATGTTGACGTGGGCCAGATAGTACGCACGTCGGGGTACGCCGCTGCGCCCGGTCTCTTCGCCATTTTCGGCATCATTCCCCTTCTCTATGTTCCCGCGCTTGCGCTGGCGCTGGTGTGGATGCTCGCCGCAATGGTTGTGTCGGTTCGCCAGGCGTTCGACTACTCAAGCACCTGGCGTGCTCTCGGCGTGTGCGCAGCCGGTTGGATAGTTCTTGCGGCGTACATCGGCGGGGTTGTTCTCCTGTTGCGGTGCTGATAAGCTCGGGCACTTAATCGAAGAGGCCACGAAGCATGGAAGCGTCCCGTGTGCGGGTTTTGGCTTCCCTTTCCGCGCTCGCGTTTTCCGCTGTTGCGTTTGCGGTAGCCGGGCTTTTTGTTGACCGGCAGCTTCAGGCCCTTTTGGACGATCGTTTGGCCGAAGCGTTGCTGGCACAGGCGAAAACCGTCGCGGGCGCGGTTTTTCTGGAAAACACAACAGACTCGGTTGCACTGGCGCTGGCAACGGGTACCCTGTCGGCGACACGGGAACAGACCGGTGCTGAGTTGGTGGTCCTTCTGGACGCACGTGGCAGGGTTTTGTTCACTGACCCTCCGGTTCTCGGAGAGCGTCCGTACATCGATCTGGATAACGCCGCGCTCGCGTCCGCCATCACCGGAAAATCCGCCTGCGGCGAGCGTTTCCGCATCGGGAATGTGGATCTGAAAACTGCCTTCGCGCCGGTGTTCAACCCGTTCGGCGAAGTAGTAGCGATCGTGGGCATCGAAGCGCCGGCGGATTTCTTCGGAGCACTTCGTGACGTTCGGCGGGCGCTTGTTGTCACACTGGGGCTGGGCATGGCGCTCGTCGCAGGGTTGGTCGCTGTGGTGTGGCATTTCTGGGCGCGAAGTGAGGCTTCTGAACGCGCGCTGTGGGATAGTCAGCAGTTGGCGATGATCGGGCAGATGACCGCGACGATGGCGCATGAGGTGCGGAACCCTCTCGGGATCATAAAAGCGGCGGCAGAACGGATTCGCCGTAAATACGGCGACGGAACAGAGCTTTTCGATTTCATTCCTGATGAAGTGGACCGACTTGATCGTCTTACCGAATGGTATCTGCGATTCGCCAGGCCGGGTGATCTGAGGCTTGCGAAAGCCAGACTGGGTTCAATCCTCCGGGACTCGATTTCCCGTGTGCGCGGTGAACTGGAAGCGGCATCGATTGAGGTGGTGGTGGAGGATCTGGCGCAATCAGAATGCCTGGTGGACTATGATCGCCTTGTGCAGGTGAACATCAACATCCTTCTGAACGCCCGTCAGGCGATTGGCTCAAACGGAAGGGTCGAGGCAGAAGTCGTCGAAAAATCGGGCGTGGTGAGGGTGGAAGTGAAAGACAACGGGCCCGGGATTCCGGCCCGTATTCAGCCCAAAGTGTTCCAGCCGTTCTTTACAACGAAAACCGCGGGCAGTGGACTTGGACTTCCCGTTGTGAAACAGGTCGTTGAGACCCTTGGCGGCAAAGTGGGTCTGAACAGCAGGCCGGGAGAGGGAACCACGGTGTGGTACGAACTCCCGTGTGCGAAAAACACCTGATCGAACTGAAAAAGGACGATAGATGCAGCGCGACAAAGTTGGCAAAATCGTTCCCATAGGAAAAGGTCTGTGTCGCGTGATCGTTCGCTCACGGAAACTGGCGGAAAGGCTTTCCAGTGTGCCCGGTGTGGAGGTCAGAGCGCAAGACGCGGAATACCTGGGGTGGTGGATAATATTCCCGGAGTCAATGCGCGCCTTGATCGAACCAGTATTCCGTGAGAAAACGATCGTGACCGAACACGCCTCGCAGTTGTCGCTGCTGGACATGGATGCTGATGACGGCGCCAATTCTCAGGAGGAATCGCCTCAGAAATGCGGCGACGGCGCAGGAGAGGGAAATGGCTCGGGTACTCCTGGTTGACGACGAACGGAAGCTTGCGGTACTGCTTGCGGGCGAACTGACCGATGCAGGACACTCGGTGCTTACCGCGCAGGACGGTAGAACTGCCATTCAACTGGTGAAGGAACAGGCTTTTGACGTTGTCGTAACGGATATCCGTATGGAGGAGGTTGACGGTCTCGCGCTGCTCAGGGCGGTGAAAGACACATGTCCGGACACCGACGTAATCATGATGACGGCGTACGCGAGTATCGAGACGACAGTCGAAGCCCTGAGAAAGGGAGCGGCGGACTACCTGATCAAGCCCTTTCCGCCCGAAGAACTTATCCTGGCAGTTGAGCGCGTCGTGGAACGACAGAGGCTTGCCCTCGAGAACAGACAACTCAGACGGGAACTCGCATCCGGGGAATCGGAATTAATCGCGGCGAGCGATTCCATGAAAGCCGTTGCCGACGTCGTGTCCCGGATCGCGAAAACGGATACGAGCGTGCTGATCACCGGCGCAAGCGGAACGGGTAAGGAAGTCGTTGCAAGGGCCATTCACGCACGGAGCAAGAGGAAGGACGGCCCCTTCGTCGCGGTGAACTGCGCGGCGTTGCCGGAGCCGCTGCTCGAGAGTGAGCTTTTTGGACACGAACGCGGAGCCTTCACCGGGGCCGACCGACGCAAACTCGGGAGGTTTGAGCTGGCTGACAAAGGCACGCTGTTCCTCGATGAGATTGGAGAAATCGGTCAAAGCATTCAGGTCAAACTTCTGCGTGCGCTGGAGACGAAGACATTCGAGCGCGTAGGAGGGACCACGAACGTCAGCGTGGATGTGCGGATCATCGCCGCCACGAACAAAGATCTTCCTACGGCCATCGCGAACAAGCAGTTCCGAGAGGACCTGTACTATCGCCTGAACGTGTTCCCGATAACGCTGCCTCCGTTGAAGGAACGGGTTGCGGATATCCGAGCGTTAGCAGCACATTTTGTGGCGCCGACCGGGTTGAAAATCAGTGACGCCGCACTCAGGCAACTTGAGGAATACGAGTGGCCGGGGAATGTGCGTGAGCTCCGCAACGTTCTGGAGCGGGCGGTCATACTTTGCGACGGCGATACGATTCTGCCGGAACACTTGTCGCTGAATCCCATCTCTCGCCAGCCGGGGAACGATGGCGGCGCGGCAGACCTGAACCTGGAAAGAAGGGAAAGGAAAGCCCTGGAAGAGGCATTGGCCCGCGCGAAAGGAAACAAGGCAGAGGCTGCGCGGTTGCTCGGAATCAGCAGGAGAGCGCTTTACTCACGGGCCGCGAGCCTTGGCATTACTCTGACGTGAAGAACGCACCGGCTGGCAGTCGAACGGGCATGCCGCTGCCGTGCCACCCGGTGCGGGAACCGCTACTCCAACGTAATCGCCTCACTTGGGCATTCGTCCACACAAGCTCCGCAATCCGTGCATTCTTCGGGGTTTACCACTGCCACGTCGTCGTCCATCGTGATGGCTTCGGAAGGGCACACTTCTACGCAACTACCACAACCAGTGCATTCCTCTTTGTTGACTACTGCAGGCATTTTCTTGCTCCCGAGTTGAGTTGAATACTTCCGGAATGAGTTCCGGGTCTGCCGGCTACGCAAAGTTCACAAGTGAGCTATCCCCGAGAACGAATCTATTCTCTGACGGCATGAGTCGTTCGTGGGTGATGCGAACGTTCTTGCCAATGAGACTCGACCCGATGCGGGATTTGATACCGGAAATGACGCTTTTTTCCATTATTATGCTGTATTCCACCTCACTCCCTTCTATCGTTACACCCGGCCCGATGGAGGTATACGGTCCTATATATGCGTCGCGGATCGTCGAACCGGGGCCGACAATGACAGGCCCCCGTATGATGCTTCTTTCGACGACCGCGGAAGACTCGATTACGACCCGCCCGACAACGGAAGACTGACCGTCGACGTTCCCGTGGCACGAAGCCTCCGAGATTTTTTCCAGAAGTAACCGGTTCAGGTCAATCATGTCTTCCGGTCTGCCGGTGTCCTTCCACCACCCTTCCAACATCAGCGGCTGAACCACAAGGTTCCGGGCGATCAATTCCCGAAGTGCATCGGGAAGCTCCAGTTCACCTCGGAGGGACGGCTTCACGTTTCCGATGACATCGAAAATGCACGGCTGGAACACGTAAATCCCGGCGACCGCAAGGTTGCTTTTTGGTGATTCCGGTTTTTCTTCGAGACCTACAATTCTCCCATTTTCGATTTCCGCTATGCCAAATTGGCGCGGGTTCTCCGTCTTGTGCAGAACGACGACCGACGCTGGCTGGTTCTTTGCGAACGCCTCCACCACGGAATTGATGCCGTTCTCCACGAGGATGTCGCCGAGAACCATCAGAAACGGTGCGCCGGCTGCCCAGTCTCGTGCTAACGATACAGCATGTGCTGTGCCAAGAGGATTATCCTGGACGATGTAGTCCACCTTGACGCCCCAGCGCGAACCGTCGCCCACCGCACCTTCGATTTCATGGCGGTTCACCCCCACCACTATGCCGATCTCCGTAATTCCGGCGCGGTGGAGCATTTCAATCGTGTAGTGGATCAGCGGCTTGTTGGCAACCGGCAACACGTGCTTCGCTGAGGTGTAGGTGATGGGACGCAATCTGCTTCCCATCCCGGCACAGAGGAGCAACCCCTTTGTAAGCATTCGGCATCCTTCCGCTCTCAGTCGCTGAGAGACCTCATAACCATACCCGTCAGAGGTTTCGGGCTGAAATACGTTGATTTGTGCGGCATCACATCACCGGCTTCGGCAACCTCCGCAATCTGAGCGGCCGACGGCGCGCGTATCAGGAAGAAGATGTCAGCGGAGCCTGATACCACGGCAGAGCACCCGTCCTCCGGGTCGACCGTATATCTGATGTTCATATCGTTTTCGCTCACACCCGCAATGCGTTTCAGGACCACCTCGTGCAGGAGAGACACGTCGAGTTTCCGCCAGGCCAGCGACCGCTGCGGATCTATCCATTCGGCAACGCGTTCCCACGACCTTAACCGGAGAACAAAACCCCCGCGGTTCTTCACCCACATCCCGATCTCATACGGTTCTCCGGCACTTTTCCCGAGCAATCCTCTGAGATTCGGGCTGGTTGCGTCAACCGCCGTCACCGTGAAATACGTTTCGAGACGGCTGAAAAATCCATCCATGTCAAACGATGGCGGAAACGTCACAACCCGGTGCGGAGGCAGAATAGTAAGGTCCGGGTCATCGCTGGAGCAAAGATACACCATCAGAGACTCCGCCGCCCCTCGGATACCCATGCTGCGCTGTTGGTCGCGGAACCTTATCGCGGTCTCGTACCGATGGTGCCCGTCAGCGATAATAAGCGGATACCGGCGCACTACTTCCGCAACGCGCCGGATGTCGTCACCGTCGGTTACCCGCCACATCCTGCCTGTGCCGTCGGGGGTTTCAACCTCTACGTCAGGTGGATAACTCGCCGTTCGAGAGTACGTTTCGCCGAGTTCGTCCATCGGGTCCCGGTAGAGCAGGAACACGGGACTCAGATTGGCAAGTGTCTCCTCCATAAGGCGGAGTCGGTCCGCCTTCGGGCCCGCGAACGTCCGTTCGTGTGGCAGCACTGACCCCTTGCCGATTTCTTCCAGCACAAGTTCCCCGATGAAACCGCACCTCGCTGAAGGTCTCCCTGAGGGCGTCACGTACCGTTCCTCGAGGAAATACAGCGCCGGGGCCGGGTCGCGCACCAGAACCCCCGACTCCCTCCACCTGCGCCAGAGGCTTCCCGCATAGCGGTACTTTGCGTCCCCATCCCCGATCGGCAGGTCAATCCGCACCACGTTGAACAGGTTTTTTGAGAGGAGTTGTGCGCGTCCTTCGGGACTGATGACGTCGTACGGCGGCGCAACGACTGTCTCCAGTGCGCCAACTTTTTCACTGTTGTAACGAATACCCCGAAACGGGTTGATGATCGCCACTAAGAAACCCTTCCCTCCGCGCGTGCCTTTTCGATTTCCTCAAACAGCGCAGCCACCAGTTCCTCTTCTTTCACTCGCCTTACGACTGCCCCGTCGCGGTACACCAGTCCGACGCCTTTGCCACCGGCAATGCCAAAGTCCGCCCCCTGAGACTCACCGGGCCCGTTAACCACACACCCCATAACCGCGACCCGGAATGATTCCGAGTACTTCTCCAGACGGCGCTCCACTTCCTGAGCTATTCTGATCAGGTCGATCTCCACGCGCCCGCATGTGGGGCATGAAATCAGCGTCGGGCCTTTCACTCTCAGGCGCAGCGATTTCAGGATATCGAACCCAACGGCAACTTCCTTGACCGGGTCATCGGTGAGAGACACGCGTATCGTATCCCCGATGCCGGCCGACAGGATAGCTCCGATGCCGACTGCCGAAGCGATTGTACCTGTTTTCGCCGTTCCCGCTTCTGTGATGCCCACGTGCAGAGGATACGGGCGCTCTCTGGAAAAGTCGGTATACGCCGCAATCGCCATCGGAACGTCCGAAGCCTTGAGCGAAACCACGATGTCGCAAAATGACAGATCCTCAAGTATTCGGACGTGCCGCAGCGCGCTTTCTACCAGTCCAGCGGCCGTCGGGTACCCGAATTTCCCCAGGATGTCCTTTTCCAGCGAACCCGCGTTAACTCCAATCCTGATCGGGATCCCGCGCTCTGAGCATGCGCTCGCCACGCGTTCGACAGATTGCCGCGTACCGATGTTGCCCGGGTTGATACGAAGCTTGTCCACTCCCTGCTCCACCGCCACCAGAGCGAGACGGTGTCCAAAATGAATGTCGGCGACGAGAGGTATCGGAATCTGTCGACGAATTTCACCGAGCGCACGCGCGTCTGCTTCATGCGGCACCGCAACCCTGACAATTTCGCAACCGGCGTCCGCAAGGGCGTGAATCTGTCGGACGGTAGCGTCTATGTCTCGCGTGTTCGTGGTGCACATGGACTGAACCGTCACCGGCGCACCACCGCCAATTTGTACTCCGCCGACCGAAACGCGACGGGTTGCGGTCCGAAGGGTAAGCGGCTTCACGTGAGAAGAGGTGTCGATACCTAACCCCGCGGAACCAGGGTTCTCGTGTGCCATGGAACGTGTCCGTGAAAAACGCAGAAATTCAACTCTGGAAAACGCGCTTCGGGAATGCGGCGACGCAGTGCCCGGGCGGGAAAGTAATAAGATAAGACACTTCGCCCGGCTCCGTCCATTTCCCGAAATGGTTTCGCTTCTCAGAACACCGCATTGAATTCCGCCCTTGCAGTGTGCGTCAATCGCGTTCCTGCATTCCGACGGGCGGAATAGGAGACAGACAGCGTGGCTAGAGATGAAAGGCGATAGCTGGCCAGCATTGATGCACGGAAATTGTGGCCCCCGTTCCTGCCGTTGAGCAGGTGGACCGGCAGCATTTTGCCGGGCGTGCCATTCCGCACAAAAACTCCCGACCATTGTGCGGAGGTACGCATCACGCCACGATTTCCCCACGATTTGCGCCACGCCGGTTCAAGGCTGATGACGTACGCTTCCAGCGGCTCGCCCTGAACAGCCACGTACGCCGCGGCGGGAACACGATCCTTGCCTTCACCCGCTTCGTTCCGCAACGAGAATTCATCGAACGACGAATTCCGGTACGTGATAGATTGATCGAGCCAGTTCCTCCGCACGGAGTAATCCTGGTTGCTCCCGTTCCTCAGATCGCTCTGCCATTTGAGCTCTGCGGTCCAATCCGTCCCGGGGCGCACCCTGAGTCTTCCACGAACCGAGTAGTCTTTCTGGTTCGTCACTGCCGGCATGCCGGCGCGGGAATACAATGCAGCGTCATAATCTTCATACGTCATAATTCGGAACCGCAAATCTCCCGCCCACGAGGGGTCCCGGAGAAGCAAGTCCTGGGTAACTCGCACCGAACCCCGCAGGGTCGGAGACTTCCCTGGTTTGCGAAACGTCCATAGCTTTAAAAGGTAAAGATCACTCGTACGCGAAGTGTCGGTCTCACTGATCAGAACGTTCGTCTCTGTACCCACCAACCTGATCGCTCGTTGCCACAAGGGACGAATCTCGTTTGTCCGCGGATTCGCCGCTCCTTTCCAGAAACGGCCGAAATCCGTGTTCAACTGCCACGCCGCGTCCAGTGTGACCGTAGGACTGAAGTCGTCCGTGTCCCGGTACCGGAGAACGTAAGAAGCGGCTGGATCGCCGGCAGGCGCGATGACGACTTCTGTTTCAGCGAGGATCGCCCGGGTGTCGTTCGGGTCAATGGGTGCGTAGTCGCCGCGGCCGGCACCAACATAGAGAAACAGACGCTCACGCTTTGCCGTTCGAGTGGAAGCGATACGGTAGCGAAACGCATTTCGTACGCCGCCGCCGAGAGCATCATGGCGGATATCCACGTCAGCATTGTCCGAAACGGTGCTGCCCCCGCCGGCGAGATTCTGACGTTTTCGCCACCCATATTCCACCGTACTGGAAAGACCTTTCCAGGAGCGCACGGCGCCGCGCCACGTCTGCGTGTACGATCTCTGCTGGCGGACCCAGCTCGCGAACAGACTGTCGTACGCGCTGTTGTACCGCGATTGGACTTCCGTGGAAATCGCGAAATGTTCTGTCTCGGAGATCGCAAGTCCGGCCGACCAGTCCTGGAACCTCGTTCCGTAGAGACGTTCGCGAGGGCTGTCACGCGTATCCTGTTCACCTTCCCATTTCGCCGATGAAGTTACCCGGAAAACGGGGGCTCGGACTTCCGCGCGGCCCCGGAAAACATCACCGGATGTCACGGAACCATGCACAGGGCTGATGCTCATGGCGATCTTCTCACCCGAAACCCGTACGGAAGGCATGCGATCGCCCGTGGTGCGCCACGATAAACCGGTTCGCCACGCCGTGTGCCCGTCGCGTTCCGCAAGGCGGTTTCGTTCCAGCCAACCAACGTCCCAGTCCACCGTGTGATTCTGTCCCGGGCGGTACGTAAGCGCCATTTCTCCGGTAGTTTCCTGTTCCCTGCTCTCGTCCACGCCGAGGCCCCAGCGCCGGTTGTCATAGGGGTCGATAGTCCGATACAGGCCGCCGAACCCCTCGTCGACTTTCCTGCCTTTCGCGCGAACGTTGATCGAACCGAATCGGCCGTCACGGGGCGCCAGGCCCGTTTCGATCGAGATCGTTCCCGCAAAGCGCGTGTTGTCTTCGTCATCGACACGGGAAAGGACGTTCTTGTCGATATCGCTGATCGCGGCCTCGCATTCCATCTGGAAGTTGCTCTTCGGCCGGTAGGTTGTCCACAGAGATGTAAGCCGTGTGCGCTGCGGGAGAGGGTAGGTGATCCGCGGGACCCAGTCGCCATTTCCCTGGCCCACGTAAACCATATCCTGTTCGAAGTATCCATGCCTCCGGATGTAAGAGCCCTTCCCGGGGCCGACGCGCGTGAACGTCACGTCATACTCGCCGCTATCGGAAGTAGTTTTCACGAAGTACTCGGTGCTCGGGTCAACAAGGCGATACGGGCCGCCGGGCTGGTACCACCAGCCGGGCCGTGATGCCTTCGCGGGATCGTCTCCGGCGGCGGCCAGTAGTGCTCTGGCCGTGTCATCCAGTTCCACACCGAAAGACTCGCCGGTATCGTCGCCTTCCTGAACGAAAAACACACGCGTCTGCCACGCTCCACGGCCTTGTCCGTCCTGCGCGTATGCAGACAGAAGCGTTGTCGTTCGTGCGTAGGATTCGTTCGAATACTCGTAGTCTACAACCACCTCCATGTCATCCCGCAGAAGCCATTTGCGCGTAAACGTGAGCTCACCGGCCGAGTAATCTATCGTGTAATCGTTCGGTTCGCCCCGGACAAGCAGTCTGCCATCTATCCACACTCGTTCGGTTCCTGCAAGAACCACAATACCAGTGTTACCGTTTTTGTCGGTCAGTCGGTAAGGTCCCTGATTGCCGTCAATTATGGGAAGATGGAGACTGCGATACTCGCCGCGCGTGGAGGCGATCCCGGCGGATGCGCCCCATCGGTCGAAAGACGCCTCACCCATTGCCCCATCCAGCCGGCGGGAAAAACGGCCGAATTCCCCGATGTCATTCCGGGCGTCGAATGACCCGAGGAGCGCCCGATAGTGCGGGCTTTTTATTTCCACCAGAACCTTGTCAATCTCCTGCAGTTCCTGTGTTGTTCCCTCTGGTTGGATTGGCAGGTTCTGGTCGCTCAATTCCGCCGTAACAGTGACATTTTCGGCGACAGTACCGTTGATGCTGACGCGAAGCGACTGTTCCAGAGTGAGGTCGCGTCCCGAACCAACCTGCACCGCGAAGGTCTTGTTTCCGCCGATTCGCAGGTTGCTCTCGGGCAACGGTTGGCGGCGCGCAAGCACGGACGCGCGGGGTGCGCCGATCGAATCTCGGTCCGCCGAGTCTGGCTGCGCCGGTCGCATCCATTGCTGTCGCACCGTCCAGTCCGCGGGAATTCTCCGATAGCGGATAACGACGTCGGCGCCGCGCGGCAACGGTCTCAAGAAAACGACGCGCCGATGATCGTAATCCACCACAAAGTCTTCACCGGTGATCAACGTGACATCGGATGTCTCCACTTCCACCGAATCGCGGACGAGCACCACTTCGGGAAGTACGACCGCGAGCGTTTCAGCCGCCGGAACGTTCCACACAAGCCGTTCCCAGCCGGGTTTCAACTCGCCTCCAACGACGGATTCGCCCGCACACATGATCAACATGGTCGCGAAAAACGCCAGGAAATGGACGCGAGGAGCCCCCCACCGGCAGATGGGTGACCGAGTCTTCCGGCTCTTCGCCGGGGAGCGCAGAATCGCAGAAGCAGACGGGGAATTAATCGTGAAAGGATGGGTTTGAGAAAAGGACGAGCCGCGGCGCAGCCATCCGGCCGGATGCAGAAAGGGCGCGGTGTTCGATGTCAAAGGACCAGTTGCTTGAACGTATCCGAGCCAAGTGCGACGAAAAATGGCGGTTCAAATCCTGCCATGCGAACGTACACTGAGAGCTTGCCGTTGTGGTTGTTAGTGTGATCGCGCATGAAAATGAGGATTTGCGCGGGAGTGGCTTCGAATCCCCACGGCGTAAGAACGGGAGCATGGAGGCGGTGAAAACTTATCGATCTCGCCAGCGAAATCACTTCGTCTCGAGTCTGGAGAAGAAGATTCCAGAGCGCAGTCCGGCCGGGGTAGTCGTCAGGTGAGAATCCCTCTGATTCAAATGCCCAACCCTGGCCTGCGGCACCCAGTGCCATCCCCCGTTCCACGGATGCGATATGCACTATCTGTTCGCGGAACGAGCGCACAGCGGGTGACGGACGGAAGTCAATGTGCTCTTCGGGCATTGCTTCGACCATGCCGATAGAGACGTCGTGGACAATTTCATACAGTGGGAGAAAAACACGATCCGCAAACTGCATGGGGCACTCCTGTGTTCTCCAGCGCAATTCTGTTCCCGGGTGCGCCGAAGGGTTACATTTCAGACGTGCGAATGAATTACAAGACCCGTGTGCAAAGCGTGCGGAAACACACAAGACTCCTTCTCGTTGGTGTAAGAATATGGACTTGGGCCTCAAAGGGCAAGTTGTGATGGTGTGCGGCGCCAGCAGTGGGTTGGGGCTGGCTGTTGCGGAGGAATTCGCCAGGGAAGGGGCAAGGATAGCGATATGCGCCCGTTCTGCCGGCGAACTGGAACGACAGGCGGCAAGGCTTTCGTCAACGCATTCCGTCGAAGTGGTACCGGTAGCGGCAGACCTCTCGGACCCGGAGGGGGTGAACGCCGCGTTCACAGGGGTGCTTAACGGATTCGGTGGGATTGACGTATTGGTCACAAACGCCGGCGGTCCACCTGCAGTGAGGTTTGAACAGACGAAGGATACCGAGTGGGAAGCGGCATTGCAGTTGACACTGATGCATGTCGTCCGTCTCTCCCGGCTTGCAGCTCCAGTCATGCGGCAGCGCGGCGGGGGGCGCATCGTGAACCTGGTTTCGATCAGCGTGAAGCAGGTCGTAGAAAACCTCGTGCTTTCGACCGCGATTCGTTCCGCCGTTGTCGGCCTTGCGAAAACTCTCGCGACGGAACTCGGACCCTGTGGTATCACGGTGAACAACGTCTGTCCCGGGTATATCGGCACGAAGCGCCTGGAGTCCCTCTGGGGTGGAGCCGCTGAAAAATCCGGAATCACGTATGACGAGTACTGCCGCATTCAGGCGACAGCGATTCCTCTCGGCAGGATTGGGACGCCGCAGGACGTTGCCGCCCTCGTCGTGTTCCTCGCATCGTCAAGAGCCGGGTATATGACGGGCACCACAATCCAGGTGGACGGCGGTCTGTACAAGGGTCTCCTATGATGCCGAAGCCCCTTCCAGACGCATCCGAACCCAACAGCGAGGTAGAACTGGGGAAGCGCCGACTGCCGCGGTGGTTCCGTGTTCCGGCGCCCGGAAATGAACGGTACCGCGAGATCAAGGCTCTTCTTCGGCGCGAGCACCTCCACACGGTCTGCGAGGGAGCGCATTGTCCGAACATCGGCGAATGCTGGGGTATACATGGCACCGCCACGTTCATGATCCTCGGCAATTGCTGTACACGTCGGTGTCGCTTCTGTGCGGTAGAAAAAGGAACGCCATGCCCCCCGGATATCGGCGAGGCTGACGGCATCGCACGGGCGGTCCAGACCCTCGGCCTTCGCCACGTTGTAGTCACCTCCGTGACGAGGGACGATCTCCCGGACGGCGGGGCAAGTACATTCGCCGAGGTGATTCACCGCATCCGCGACGCGAACCAGGACGTCACCATCGAGGTTCTGATTCCCGATTTCCGTGGGGACGTTGAATCGCTCAACGTCGTTCTGGAAGCGCGCCCGGACGTGCTGAATCACAACCTGGAAACCGTGCGACGGTTGTACCCGGTGGCGCGGCCGCAGAGCGATTACGAACGCTCCCTCTCTGTGCTTCGCCATGCCTCGAAGCAGGGATGTGTCACCAAAACTGGTATCATGGTGGGATTGGGCGAGAGATGGAACGAGCTTGAAGATCTGTTTGCTGATGCCGCGCGTGCCGGGTGTTCAATGATGACGATCGGACAGTATCTGCGCCCGTCTGAGCATCACCTTCCCATAGATCGTTTTTACACCCCTGACGAGTTCGCGATGCTTCGAAGCAGCGCCGAGAAGGCCGGTGTAGGCCATGTCGAAAGTGGCCCGTTGGTCAGAAGTTCATACCACGCGGCCCAGCAGGTAAACCACGCCACTCGTGAAAGGTGAACAAAATGCCGATCAGATCGCGTATCACCCCGATCATTCTTCTGGCCGGCATCGCCGTAGCGGGATGCGGCAATCAGGCCGGAGACGAGCAGGTGCGGGAGCAGCAGGGAGAACGTGTCAGCGAGTTGGCCGTGGTTTCGCCAGTCGCGGACGACCAGGGCGGCGCACCGGGGGCCATGATGGCAACTCGCGGAGGGATTCAAAATCCGGTCCCCAGTCCCATGGCTTCGATGCCCGTCGATACCTTTCGCCGTCAGATCATCAAGACGGTGGACATGACACTGGAAGTCTCGAAAGTTGACTCAGCCCTCGCGTCGGCTGAGCGGATCGCGCTCGAAGCAGGCGGTTATGTGGGGTCGGTGAGCAGGAACGAGGCACCCCCTGAAGGTGCCCGCAACGGCATGATCACGCTCAAAGTGCCCGCCGGAAAGACGGACGAGTGCCTGTCCAGGCTCCGCGCTCTCGGATCACTGAAAAATGAGCACATCTGGACGGAGGATGTCACCGAAGACTATTACGACACGTCAATACGCCTGAAAAATGCGCAGGCCGCCCGCGAGCAGTTTGAAGCACTGCTCCGCCAGGCCCGCAGGGTACCGGAAATCGTCGAGGTCCAGCGCGAACTTCAACGCGTGACCGAGGAAATCGAACGAATGACCGGCCATCTGCGCCGCCTCTCGAACATGATCGCGTTTTCAACGGTCAACCTGAGCGTTACCGAACCAGTTCCCATACTTCACGACAGAACAAACGTGTGGGGCAGGCTGGCAACAGCCCTGCGGGGAATGGTGGACGCGTTCTGGAGTACCATCGCGTGGCTGATACGTATGCTCGGGGTGGTGATCCCGGTAGGATTGCTGATCGGTGCAGCGTGGTGGTCGGTTCGGATCTACCTCAAAGCGCGCACACGAGGGAAATCACGCAACGCGGGTTGAGTCAGGAACCGCCCGCGGGGTTGTGAATCCGTTGTGCAGCGCGGGCGTCCATCACGTAGTGATGCCGGGCGCGGGAAACGCTTCGCAGAACGATGCGATCTCGTTCCGCGTGGAGTCGAGCAGCGTTTCGTCATCGTGATTGCGGATTATCAGGTCCATCCATTCCGCAATCTGGCGCATTTCCGCTTCCTTCATACCGCGAGTTGTAACGGCCGGCGTTCCGATTCTGAGGCCAGAAGGGTCGTTCGCTTTCCGTGGGTCGTCGGGGATGGTGTTGTAGTTTGTTTCTATCCCGCCGAGGTCCAGCGCGCGTGCGGCGATTTTGCCGGAAATTCCCTTATTCGTCAAGTCAATTAGAATCAGATGGTTGTCTGTTCCGCCTGAAATGAGGTTGTACCCCTTTTTTGCCAACGCGTCAGCGAGTGTTTTCGCGTTGCGCACGATCTGCCTGCCGTATTCCCGAAACTCGGGAGTGGCGGCTTCTTTCAGCGCGACGGCGATGGCAGCAGTCGTATTGTTGTGCGGCCCTCCCTGGAGACCGGGGAACACCGCTCGGTCGATTTTTTTGGCAAGTTCCTCTGAATTGGTCATAATCATTGCCCCGCGCGGCCCACGCAACGATTTGTGCGTTGTCGTGGAGACCACGTCGGTAACCCCTACGGGCGATGGATGTTCCCCGGCGACGATCAGACCGGAAATATGGGCGATGTCGGCAAGCGAATACGCTCCGGTGGATCGTGCTATTTCGGCAATCCGGGGGAAATCTATCATGCGGGAGTACGCCGTTGCCCCGCAGATGATCAGCTTCGGCCTGTGTTCATTCGCCAACGCCTCCAGGGCATCGTAGTCCAAGAGGCCGGTTGCGGGGTTGACGCGATACGGGACTGAACGGTAATACCGGGCGGAGAAATTCACCTTCCATCCGTGCGTAAGGTGCCCACCATGACGGAGATCGAGCCCCATAATGGTATCGCCTGGCTCGAGCAGAGCGTGGCACACGGCCTGGTTGGCTGGTGATCCAGAATAGGGCTGAACGTTCACATATCTGGCGCCAAACAGCTCTTTCGCGCGGTTCTGGGCGAGTGTTTCGAGCACATCAACGTTTTGCTGTCCCTCGTAATAGCGGTTCCCCGCGTACCCCTCGGAGTACTTGTTCGTGAACACTGAACCTGTGGCCTCAAGAACTGCTTTGGAGACATAGTTTTCCGAGGGAATCAACCGGATTTTGCTCGTCTGACGGAGCTCTTCCTGCTGAATCAATGCCCACACTTCGGGATCAACACCACGCAGATTGCTCATTGAAAACTCCTTAGGGGACAGAAACACCACCGGGGACCAGATGCCGTTGGATCTGGGAAAATGGATCCACCTGTGGTAAGAACTGAAATGTACCGTTCGCGCGACCGGCTTCGCAAGGCGAAACTCAAGGGCGCGGCGTATCGATGGGCCCGAGAGTATGTTATCTGAGGCCCAGATCCGCAAGCATCCGGAAGAGGTTATCGAGGCAGACCCGCGTGGCGTACTCGCCTTCCTTGCTGAAGGCGGCCCCGCCGGGTCGGTTTAGTTGTTCCTCATCGAGGGCTGTCGGCCTCCAATGGGTTTCAAGCGAGACGAACCCATCGTAACCATCGGCAACAAGTGCAGGGAACTGAGCGCGGTAATCAACATTTCCCTCGCCGATTGGCACACACCGGGGTTCGTTCGAGGCGGGGTCCCGCAACGCGTCCTTGAGATGCATGTGGCGCATCCTGTGCTTCACCGCCTCGTACCCATCGGGGAACGGGATTTCCCTGTCTTCGTCGTCGTAGATGCAATTTGCCGGGTCCCACATTGCGGCAACACGGTCCGTGTTGAGATCGCCCAGAAATCTCGCGAGCCGCTTGCCAGTTCCGACCATTGTGCTTGCTTCATTCTCAATGGCCAGGGTCTTGTCGTATTTTTCAAGAAGGGTAAGAGGCTCAGCAAAAGCGGCCAGGATGTCCTGCCAGTGGTTTTCCACGGGCGTTTCACGCCAGAACGTGAATCCCCTGATAATCGAGCACTCAAGAGCGTCAGCGAGACGGGAACACCGCTCGAGAATCTGAATGTGTTCTTTTCGTTCCTCGGCGTTGCCCAGATGGCATTTGAAAAAGGGGGACGCTATGCTGGCCACTTTGAGGCCGGTTCCTTTCAGGATTTCCCGAATCTCGCGGATATCCCGGTTGTCCAGTCGTTGAGGGGGTTTGTCCCAGACAGACCGTATCTCGACGCCATCGAGACGGTACTCCGATGCGACGGCTACCGCTCGTTCAAAGTCCTGAGAAATCTCATCCGTGAAGACTGACAGCTTGAACATACAGGATATCCCTTCAGGTGGCCAAAGTGCTTTGTGTTACCCGGCAGGGCGTTGCGCGGCCTGTGAAAAAGTATACGCGGGTTGCGGAGATATGAACAAGCGCATCCTTTTGGACGAAGACCCGTGACGTCTCGAAGTCGTTTGCCGCGCGCAACCGTATCGCAGCTTGAACGGATTGTCGGACGCGGTTTCGTGATCGTCGACGAAACGTTGCTGCAACTGTACGGCGAAACCAGAGGCGGCGATTCCATCCGTCCGCTGGCAATCCTGCTGCCCTCCACGGATGACCAGGTTTCCGAGATTTTTCGCCTGCTCGGAAGAGAGGGCCTTGCCGCTTCGGTGCGCGGGGGTGGCTCAAGTCTAGTCTGGGGGGCGCTTCCACACGACGCGGTTACAGTGATCAGCACTGCGCGAATGAACACACCCCTGCGAGTTGTTGCAGAGCAGATGAGGGTGACTGCGGGAGCAGGAGTGCGGATAGAGGAAATGGTTACGGCCGTGACTGCACACGGATTCCGACTTTCTGGCGGGATGGACATGCCTCCGTTTGCCACGGCAGGAGGATTTGTCGCGAGAAACGGGGACGGTTACGGTGGGCCCTTAGGCCTCGCAGATGGTTTGTTGTCAGGAATCCGGTGCGTTTTCGCATCGGGTGACATCGTTTCTCCTTCGCAATCGGGTTTCAATGGGCCGCTCGATTTGCACGGGTTCGCCGTGGGGTCGGAAGGAACCCTCTGTGTCGTCACCGAGGCAACGTTTCGCCTCGAACCCGCGCCGCCGAGAGAAGTGGTTGTGGTAGCGTTGTTTCGGGACGTGGTTGCCGCAACCGTCGCAGGTGTGGGTCTGTTGAAGACGGGGTTCTTGCCGGACAGCGCAGACATTATCGCTGCGGAGGCCGTTCGGGGGGCTCTGGCAGGCGAAGCCGCAGTTGCGGCAGGCGCGGCGCTGTTGGTCTCTGTCTCCGGTGGCGAGGAGGATGTGGAAGACGGTGCGCAATGGGTATCGGGTGTCTGCCATGATTTCCTCGCGATGCAGGTTATCGTGACTGACAACCGGCAGAGGGATGAGATTGTGAATTTCTGGCGTTCCGCGCAGCGCCAGTTTTGCTCGCACCATGGTGGTGTGCTTGCTGATTTTTCCTGTCCCCTCGCGGCTCTTCCTGAGCTGACGGGATATGCCCTGGGGCAGGCGAGGGAGTACGGAGTCGTTCTTTCTGGAATGGTCAGAGTGGCTTCTGAGTGTCTCTGGATGCATGGTGCAGCAGAACAGGGCGATGAGGCCAAAGAACAAGCTTTTTTGGCGCGGTTTCAGGAAAAGGCGTTGGCACTGAAAGGCGCCGCTCTCGCCGCACACGGTGTTGGGGCGAGACGACTGGGTTTTCTGCCCTCGCTGCACCGAGAGGCCGATCTGGACGCGATGAGACGTATCGATGCGGTGCTCGACAAGCGCGCCGTTCTGTCTCTTTCTCTCCCGCCGGCGCGAAACGCGGAACGGCGTGACATTGGTGCACGCAGGAAGCGTGAGGAAGAGATCAGAGCGCTGAAGGCCAAAACGGCGGAGATCGCGAACAAGGCATCGCTCGGCGCTCTTCCCAAGTCAGTCCTCATCCCGGCTCCGGAGATACTGGGGTTACTGGTGAGGTCGGCGAGGGAACGAGGTATCGTGCTGTCAACAAACGGCTTTCCTCGCGGCGCTTCCCTCGACCTCGACACTTCGGGTTTGAATAAGGTCGTGCTTTCCGACAACGCAAGCAGAGTTGTTGTCGCGGAGGCAGGGATTACTCTGAACGACCTGGCCAGTCATCTCGCTGCCAACGGACTGTGGTTCCCGGGATCGCCCTACGTTGACGGCGGCATCCGCCTCGGGGATTTTCTTGCCTGGGAGATTGAAGGGGCGTATGCGCGAGGGTACGGGAGAATGTATACAAGGGTCCTCGGGCTGGAGGCGGTTACGGGCCGCGGAGACGTGATTTCGTGGGGCGGAATGGTCCGTATGCAGCATGCCGGATTGCGACTTTCTGAACTCTGCCTCGGGAAGCGCAACCGGTACGCGCTCATCACTGCAGTTGCGCTGCGAGTCGCGGTCATTCCGGCCACCAAACAGTGCGTGGTCGCCTCTTACGACAATGTCGTGTCCGCGTCGAGTTTCGCTCGCCTTGCGCTGCGGGGAGGGCAGGGGAGTTCAGGACACCTTGCCCCCCGCGCAGTAGCGCTTTTCAATGGTCCGCCGGGAGGTGGTCGCTCGGGAAAAGGCGTCTCCGTGGTGGTGGAGTTTTCAGGGACCTCCTCCTCGGTGGCGGGACACGTGAACCGTGCGACGGTACTGGCAGCCGTGGAGGGGGCGGACCACATCACTTCGCACGAAGACCAGGCGTGCGAAGGCCTCTGGAGGCGCATCGCAGAACGGTACAGCCCCGTGCCGAACTCCGCGGACGACGAGAATCTGAAGCTGGTTCTGACTACCCCACCGGATACCCTCGGGTTCTGCCTTGACCACGTGTTGCGTGTTTGTTCACGCCGCGGTCGCAGGTGTGAGTTTGTTGCCGATGCGCTGGCTGCGCGAGCAGACATAGTTGTTCCGAACGGGGCGGCGGTGGCTCCCGAAATACTGCGGGAACTGGACGAGAATCTGGTGGAGACGCCAGCAAGAATCGAGGTGTTTTCGTTGCATGAGGGCCTGCAGGAATTCCTGCAGAACCAGCGACAAACTCAGCTGGCGGAGGAACTCAAACAGCAGTTCGACCCGAGCGGGATACTGCCTTCCGGCCTTCTTCCCGCGATCGGGAGATAACCATCAGGAATACGGTATGAGCCTTTTGATTGACCCCAAAGCCCTCCGCAAATGGGCTTCAAACGATCTTGATGTCCAGAAAAACCAGGATGGGTCTTACGATTTCCTGTTTCGTTATGAAGGCTCTTCGTGTCGAAACGGCGGCAAGGCGTTTCCGACGGAAATCCGCGTCTGTCTCTCACCCGCGGATGATGGAGACTGGCACATCAAAGACTTCGCGATAATCGTGCCGCCAGCGGGGCGCGAAGGATGGGAGGCTACGTGCATTTTCGGGGAAATCGGAAAGGACAGCCTCAGGAGAATGGGGACTTCAGTTCCGTTTCGAGGACAAAGTCTCGATGAAGCCCTCGCATCCGATGTGGCACTCAACCACGCTGGGTGCTTTTGCTCACCCGCCCACGTCAACCACAAGGTTCTGCTTGCACTTTGGACGATCAAATGGTGGCTGGACAATACGGCCAAGATGTAAGGGCAGGACTTAAAAAGCGCCTAGGTCGCGTTGGCCGGGCGTGGTGCAGAACCGTATTTTCGGGATATCGGGGACTTTGAACATTTCGCCTGTGAGGACACCTGTGTATACGATCGTGATCAGCCAGAAGAACCCGGAAATGGACGCGCATGCGAGAGGTACCCTCGCAGACGTACGCGATCATGGACTCACCGGGATCACCCGCGTGGAAGTAGATCGGGTTTTCAGGGTCGAAGGAGAGCTTTCCCGGGAGGCTGCCGAACTTCTCGCGAACCGGCTGTTTGTTGACCCGGTGGTGGAGACGTGGGCGGTGTACGGCGCGGGAGAGACCCCTGACAGGCGAGGGGCCAACCACGTGCTTGAGGTCGCCTACAACCCCGGCGTCATGGACCCGGTGGAAGGATCTGTTCTGAAGGCTTCCAGTGACCTCGGTGTTGCGCTGCGTGCCGTGCGCACAGCCGCAAGATACCGTTTCTACGGAGAGGCAACCGACTCTGAAATACTTGAGGCCGCGTATGCCCTTCTCGCGAACAAGACCGTGAACCATGTAGTGATGGGGAATGATGACCTCCCCAAGCCGTTCCCCGCTGAGGAATTCCGGGGTCCCTCCCACGTAGAGCTGGTCGGCTGCGATGATGAAGGCTTGATGGCGATCAGTCGCGGGCGCGGGTTATCCCTGAGCGTATCCGAAATGCGGCGCATCAAAGAATACTTCGAACACCTCGGCAGGAATCCTACTGACATAGAACTGGAAACCCTGGCTCAGACGTGGTCCGAGCACTGTGTGCACAAGACGTTCAAAGGGAGAATAGAATTCGACGGTGAAGTAATCGACAACCTGCTCAAACAGACAATCGTGAAGGCGACCCAGGAGCTTGGGAAGCCCTGGTGCGTGTCTGTGTTTGATGACAACGCTGGAGTGATCGAGTTTGACGAGAAGAACCATATCTGTTTCAAAGTGGAAACCCATAACCACCCCAGCGCGCTGGAACCCTATGGCGGCGCCGGTACGGGTATCGGAGGGGTAATCAGGGATGTTCTGGGGACCGGGCTCGGGGCCAAACCTGTGGCGAACACCGATGTGTTTTGTTTTGCCCGGCCCGATTACCCGGCGGACGAGATTCCGGAAGGCATACTCCATCCACGGCGGGTCATGCGCGGCGTTGTTGCGGGTGTACGGGATTACGGCAACAGAATGGGGGTCCCCACCGTCAACGGGGCCGTCATTTTTGATGATCGCTATCTCGGCAATCCGCTCGTCTACTGCGGTACCGTTGGTCTGCTGCCCGTCGGATGCGAGCGGAAAACAGTGCTTCCGGGAATGAAGATAGTTGTTGTCGGCGGACGAACCGGGCGGGACGGTATTCACGGTGCGACATTCAGCAGCGCAGAACTGGGGAGTGACGAGGAGAACGTCTGGTCCAATGCCGTTCAGATCGGCAACCCCATCACGGAAAAGAAAGTCACGGATGTACTCATGATGGCACGTGACAGGGGGTTGTACAGTGCCATCACTGACTGCGGGGCAGGGGGGTTGTCTTCCGCAGTAGGGGAAATGGGCGAGCGGACAGGCGCGGTGGTGGACCTTGAACGCGCACCGCTGAAGTACGAGGGGCTGAGCTACACCGAGATATGGATTTCGGAAGCTCAGGAACGGATGGTACTTGCGGTACCTCCACAGCACGCGGAGGAACTGCTGACCCTGTTTGAGTCCGAAAACGTTGAAGCGACGGTGATCGGAGAATTTACGGACACCGGGAGGCTGGTTCTTCGGTACCACGGTGTTGAGGTTGCGGACCTGGACATGAGGTTTCTGCACAAAGGCGTGCCTCAGGTTCGCAGGAACGCTGTGTGGCGACCGCCGGAGGAGCGCGATCCGGTTTTTGAAGAACCCGCGTCGCTGAATGCGGATCTGCTGGCGCTTCTTTCGCATCCGACAATCGCGAGTAAGGAGTGGATCATTCGGCAGTACGATCACGAGGTGCAAGGCGGGTCGGCACTGAAGCCGCTGGTTGGCGCGGAGAACGACGGCCCTTCGGACGCAACGGTGATCCGTCCGGTTCTCGACAGTGAAAAAGGTGTGCTCCTTGCCAACGGTATCAACCCGCGGTACTCACTCCTGGATCCATATTTCATGGCGCTTGCCGTTATTGACGAGGCGATCCGGCAGGTTGTGGCGGTCGGGGGCAACCGCAGCAGAACAGCGCTTCTGGACAATTTCTGCTGGGGCAATCCGGAGAACCCGGAGCGCCTCGGGGAACTGGTACGGGCTGCGCGGGGATGTTATGAGGCGGCGAAGGCATTCGAGACGCCTTTCATAAGCGGCAAGGACAGTTTCTACAACGAGTACGCCGTTCCTTCCGGCACGATTGCGATACCGCCCACGCTGTTGATCAGCGCAATATGTGTGATTGACGACGTACAAAAACTGGTGAGCATGGACCTGAAGGAACCCGGCCATTTCGTGTACGTGGTCGGGCTCACGCGTGCGGAGATGGGTGGTTCGCATTACTGGATGCTGCATGATGCGGTCGGCCGTGATGTGCCGAAGGTTGACCTGGCGACCGCGCCGACAGCGATGGACAAGATGAGCGCCGCAATTCGGTCGGGATGCGTGCGGGCATGCCACGACTGCTCTGAGGGAGGTATCGGTGTGGCGGCGGCCGAGATGGCGTTCTCGGGCAGCGTGGGCTGTGAAATCGATCTGGGGCACTTGCCCGCGGATTCAAAGCACGGGCGATCGGATATCCTGTTGTTCAGTGAGTCGACCACGAGGTGGATATGCGAGGTGCCTCCTGACCGGCAGAAAGAGTTCGAGACGATTATGGAAGGCACTCCATTTGGTCGTGTCGGGCAGACAACGGCTTCGCGGAGGATGCGTGTCATCGGACTCTCTGGCGACGCGGTGATTGACCTGGCGCTGGACGAGATGAAAGAGGCCTGGCAACGCACCTTGCGAGAGGTGTGAACTCCGGATGCAGGTCCGCGTGGAAGATCTGGAAGCGTACCGGGACCGGTTATGGTGCCGCCTGCCATCGCTCCGAATCCACGATGAGGATGAGGCCGTCGCGTATCTGGAGCGCGTTCCGATGTGCCTCGCTTTCGGCGGGTATGCGCTCGGTGTGCCCACAATGTGGACAGGCGCATGTGGCCTCCGCAAACCAGTTTTCCCCAAGCATTCCCATCACGACCCGGCAGTAGGATTGATCTGGCGTGCCAAAGAGACGCTGGTCCATTCTGGTGCGGCGTACTACGGGCGTCTGTTTCTCAACAAACCCTCGTTCGTTGCCAGGAGCTGGCTTGCCACGGTGCTGGCAGGGTACCCGCGGGTGAAGCTTTCGCAAGAAGCACAGGCAGTTTCGGAGACGCTGGAAGAATCCGGTCCTCTTCCCACACGAGAACTGGGCGTTCGGTCGGGGATTCGTGACCGAAGGGTCCTCACAAAGGCACTTGAGGAGGCCCAGACGGCGTTGCGGGTTACAAAGGTGGAGGAACGGAGTGACCCGTTCACGTACGTGTGGGGCACGCTGAGCACGCTCTATGCGCAGGAAATTGATCAGGCGAAGGGGATTCCGCAGGATGTCGCGCGGAGGAAGATCGCTGCATTGTGGGTGAATTCCCTTGGATTGACGCAGGCGGGGCGTCTCGCAAGGATTCTCGGATGGGATGAGCGCATTGCCCGGAACGCGCTTGCCGATCTCGTCACTTCCGGAACCATTGTGGACGGCGTCTCGCTGGAAGGCGCGCGGGGGTTCTGGGTGGGCGCCCGTAGTCTGCTTCAGGAAGGGATTACTGGCCCTGCGGTCGAGGGAAAAGAGCCTGAATCACAGGGTCGGGATGCGGGATAACATGCGCTGAAGCCAGGGTGCCGACTCGTTCTGCCTGCACGGCCCCGGCAGCGAGAGACGCTGTGACAGCCGAAACGTCGCCCCTGACGAGAACGGAAACCCTTGTCTGCCCGATCTTCTCTTTGGCGAGAAGCTCCACATCTGCGGATTTGAGCATTGCATCAAGTGCCGCCACCGCGCCGGCGAACCCACGCGTTTCGAGCATCCCCATTGCACGGTCATCCACCGGAAGGAGCCCATCTGCGGGGATCAGGTGGTTTCGGGATTTCAGGAGGCCGCTGACCGAGGGTTTGCACGCTATCCACATGGGATATGCGGGCGACGAGTAGCGCGGGATTACTGTCGCGCCGACCAGAGCATCCAGCTGCCGGGCTATTGCTTTTCCCGCGTCGTGCGCGGCCGCTGCCGCTGCCGTATCCCCCGACGCTTTGATGGTCAAGGCACCAAGCGTGTTGACCTCGAGCGCGATGAGAGTGATCGCCGCCGACTTCACCATCGCGTCTGCCACGACCACTGCGGGCGGAAGGCCTTGGACTTCCACGACGGTCAGAGCTTCGTGCGTGTCGCTCATGTGTTACCGGTTCGTCCGCATCTGACGCACGACCTCCGCGACAATGGCCTGAATTTCTGTTTCGGAAGGGGAGGCGTCCTGTCCAAGGGGTTCGCACCCAACGGCTCCTTCGATTTCCGCGACGAAGCCGTGTTCGCTGAGGATGCAGTGAAGGGTCTGGCGCACCGCGTTGAGATCGCATTTTTCTTTCGGGGAGAGCGGCTGGCGGGACTGCCCCATGACGAAGCCCCGCAAGCTGGCGGCCGCACGGAAGCCTTCAGGGAATCCCGCCCCGAACAGCATGACATTGATGAGCTCCAGCAGCTTGAACTGGATTTTGCGCGCCTCCTCGATCTTACCGGATTCTGCAAGCGCGTATAACTTCATCACAACTTCGGGAACGATTCCGCTTGTGGCGATTGTTCCCCCATCCCCACCCATCAACAACGCGGGCAGTATGATTTCTTCGGTACCGATGAGAATGCTGAAATCGGGTCGGCGCGGCCGCATACGGTTGATCAGGTTAAGGAATCGCGGAAAATCCCGGCTGGAGTCTTTGATCCCGACGATGCGGGGGAAATCAGCAAGGCGTTCGATGGTGTCCAGGCTGATTTCGTTGGCAAACTGCGGGATGTTGTAAAGCACGATGTCGAGTTCCGTATGGCGCGCGAGTTCGGCGAAGTATTCGCCCACGGAATCCTGGGAGAGTTTGAAATAGTAAGGCGCGCAAATGGCTGCCGCAGTGCAACCCATTTCGGCATACGCGGCGCAGGCAGCCAGTGTATCACGGACGGTTGCTTCGGCTGCGCCGGCGAGGACGGGAACCCGGCCATTCACCTGGCTGGCGACAATCCGGATGATTTCGCGCCGTTCTTCCGGACTGAAACGGGTGAATTCTCCGGTGCTTCCGTTGGGGTAGAGGCCGCTCACGCCCTTCTGAACGAGCCATTCTACGTAACGACGCAGCTCGTCTTCCGCGATATTCCCGTTACGATCCAGTGGCACGAGATTCGGCGTGAGGATTCCCTTGATTCTGGCCTTTGACATTGCATTCCACTTTTCTTCAGAAGGTGATGGTCAATCCGCCGTCGACGGTGATTGTTTCTCCAGTAATGTAGGTCGCGTCGGGGCCCGCGAGGAATAGCACCGCGCCAGCGATTTCGTCCGGTTTGCCAGCACGACGGAGAGGGAGATGGTGTCCCTCGACGTAATTGGTACGAAACCATTCCCCGGCGAGCTCGTTTTTCCCGCCGGCTTTGACGGACATCGGGGTATCGACAAAGCCGGGTGCAACTGCATTTACGAGGATGCCTTGGTCCGCGAGTTCTACGGCAAGGGCCCGAGCGTACTGCGTAAGCGCGCCTTTCGCTGTTGCGTAGGCGGAGGCGCCTTTCTCGACGCGTTCGCGATGGATACTTGTAACCATCACGACCCTGCTTCCGACAGGCATCAGGGGGACGAACGCGCGCGTGCAATGCACAGCTCCCATGAACATGGTATCGATGGGGAGCATCCATTCCGCGAGTTCAGAGGCTATGGGGTGGGCTGCCGCTGATACGCCTGCGTTGTTCACCAACACGTGGAGAGTACCCCAGCGATCACGGATCAGGTCTTTTGCATGCGCTACCTGAACTGCGGCAGTTACGTCGGTCGGAATCACAAGATGGTCGCCTTTCGGCATGGCACGGAGGGTTTCCTCGAGCATTTCTTTCCGTCGCCCCAGTAGCGCGACAGACGCTCCTTCGCGTGCAAAACGCACGGCGATGGATCGTCCAATCCCGCTTCCCGCCCCCGTAACCACGGCGTTTTTGCCGTCCAACGTTCCCATCTCGTTCCTCAAGCTAAATCGTTGATTTCGACCAACACTTTCCCGCCCAGTTCGATCCGCACCGGTTGCAGGTATTCCTTCGCAGTCGTCATATCCAGTTCAACGCCGAGTCCCGTGGCTCGCGGCAGACGAACCAGCCCGTCCGAACCCGGAACCAACGGCGCGGCGACGAGGCGCTTTGCAAGGTCCGATGCTGCAGCAGGGTACTCGAGGTACCTGAACATGGACTCGCCTGCGAAAACATGGAACGATGCTGCGAGCGAAAGATGGGATTTGAAGGTATGGTTTACGTAGATGGCACCGCGATTTCTGGTAAGTACCGCGACCTCCCTTGCCGGAGTCAATCCGCCGATGCGTCCCACGTCAATCTGGAGGAAGTCCACTTTTCCGTTGCAAAGGATATCCTGAGCCGTTCTGAAGCGTGCTGCGCCTTCTCCCGCAGCTATGGGCACCGGCGGATTCAGCGCTTTCAACTTGCCGTATTCGTCTACCGCGTCTGGCAGGAGAGGCTCCTCGAGCCAGGTAGGCCGGAATGGTGAGAACGCGAGAGCTCTGGCATATGCGGTTTCATAGTCAGTTCCCCAGGCGACTCCTGCGTCGATCATGATTTCCGCTTCTTCACCCATACCCTCGCGCGCGGCGGCAACCAGGTCTACGTCGAAATCCGCTCCGCGTTTCCCCATCGGTCCCCAACCGAATTTCGCGGCACGGAAGCCCAGTTTTCTCAGCCCCCTGGCTCGTTCAAGGGTCTCCTGCGGCGTATCTGCGAACAAAACAGACGCGTAGGGGAGCTTTGGATACGCGATTGGACTCCCGAGGAGGTGATACACCGGCTCATCCAGTTGCTTTCCCAGCGCGTCCCAAAGGGCGATATCGGCAGCGCTGTACGCGTGATCGATCTGTTCGATATCCAGTCCCTGCCTGCGGACCTTCTGATGCAGCCTTCTGATATCTTCCGGCGTGTCGACACGCTCCCCGAGCAAGGATTCCCTGATGTTGATGATATTTCCGTGTGACATCGGGCAGTAGTATGCGGCAAGGCTCACCAACGGCGACGCGTCGGATTCTCCCCAACCCGTCACCCCGGTGTTTGTTCGAATGCGCACCAGGAAAGTATCCTGCGTGCCGTCAGCCGCGTCGGTAACATGGGGCATTGCGAGGACAAACGCATCAACATCCGTAATCAGCATCGTTAACCTTTCAAACTGGTCGTACTGTCGTAATAACCGGCTTTCTCGTACGACTCGTCCAGAAGTTCGATTACGTGAGCAACGGAAACGTCCATACCTGCCGTACGGACGCCTTGCTGAATCTGCATCTGACATCCAGGATTAGCCGTCACCAAGGTTTCCGCGCCCGTTTCGAACAACGCGCTCAATTTGCGCTGCAACACTTCTTCGGCTATGTCGGGATGCGTGAGGTTGTATATGCCTCCGGACGCACAACATCGATCGGCTCCGCGCAACGGTCTGAAATCGAGGTCTGGAACCGCTTTGAGAACGTCGAGTGGGGCAGTTTTCACTTTCTGGGCGTGGTACAGGTGGCATGGTGCGTCGTATGTGACTTTTCGCTGGATAGATGCGCCCTTGACAACCCCGGTTCGGGCGAGCAGCTCAGTCACATCGCATACGCGAGATGCAAATCTATGGGCACGCGCAGCGTAACGGGGGTCGTCTTTCAACAATTCCCCGTATTCCTTCATCAAAGCCGCGCAGCCTGCCGCGTTGACGACGACGGGAGTGTCGTTGCCATCCTCCAAAGAATCGATGTTTTTCCTGGCCAATTCCCTGGCAGCGTCTACAAAGCCGCTGTGGTCATGGAGCGAACCGCAACAGGTCTGTGCCTGAGGAACCGTGACCCGAAAACCGTTCACCTCAAGGACGCGTGTGGTAGCCTGATTCACGTTTTTGAACAGCTCATCCATCACGCATCCGCGAAACTGCACGACAACCCCTTTGTCAGGGGCATGCGATGAAACGGGCGCGAATTTCCGTTTCAGCGGCGGGGGAGGCAGCATTTCGAGCCCCAGCCGGACGATTGATGGCAACCACCGCCACCAGCCGTCGGTCGGTCGCAGATGCCGGATGATACGCATCGGGAATACCGCCGGTCTGAGCAGAGAACGGCGGGGCAGGAGGTAAAGACCCATCCACCGTAACACACGCGCAAGCCACCCCATGTCCGATGCGCCCAACCGACGCAGATCACACCGCGCTGCCTCCATTATGGTTCCGTAGCGCACGCCGGAAGGGCACGCTGTCTCGCACGCGCGGCAGACGATGCAGGATTCGATGTGGCGGGTGTATGCGTCATCGGGTGTGATTCTGCCCTCGGCCACGGCCCGCATGAGGTAGAGCCTTCCGCGGGGAGAATCGTTTTCGTCTCCGAGGACGCTGTACGTGGGACAATGGGGGAGACAGAAGCCGCAATGAACGCACGCGAGGAGATTGTTCTCCTGTTCTTTTACTGCATCCGGCAGCAGACGTTTTCGTTTTCCAAACACGGTTACTTCCAGACTGCTTCAGATACCTTCCACGAACCTGCCGGGATTGAGCACCCCGGAAGGATCAAAGGCTTGTTTCATTCCCTTCATCAGGGACGCGGCCGCACCGGTCGGCCCCCACACGTCGATGTGCTCTTTCCATCCGGTTGGCAACTTCTGCAGGATGACCGAACCGCCCGACGACACCACCTGGCGGCGGATTTCGGAAAGCGCCGGGAGAAGCTTGTTCATCAGGGTCGCATCGCTGGTGCCTTCTACCATCAGCGTCGCGCACCCGATGCCGGCGGATGCCGAGAAGTATACGCATTCGGCGGCCTGTCGCAGCGTGTCGGCAGCCATCGAGAGAAAACGCGGGAGCCGCGACGGGACGGTGTTCAGACGAACAACAATCGGAAATCCCAAAGGAAGGTCAGAGACCATCTGCCAGAAAGCGCCTGCTGTTTCCGCGGGGACAGGTGCACGCACGCTCAATTCCGATTCCGAGGCGATTCTTTCCATCTGCATCGTTTGCACACGCACATCGGCCTCTTCGCCTGCGACACGGACACAGAGGCAATAACCTGGCAGTTCTCCTTCCAAACCCACCCGTCTGAGCGCGTTTTCCGACACGATTTCCAGTGAAACCGGATTGATGTTCCCGGACAACATGTGTTCCACCGTCTTCCACACCCGAACGATCTCGTCTGACCCACACACCATTGTCATTTCTGTGGCAGGTTTCGGGTAAACCTTCAGACTGACCTGAGTGATGATTCCCAGCGTGCCGTAAGAACCGGTGAAGAGACGAGTGAGATCGTAGCCCGCAACATTCTTGACAACCTTCCCGCCGCTTCGGATGAGCTTCCCATCCGGCGTGGCGATCTGGAGGCCAAGGATCCAATCCCGCGGTTGGCCGTAACCAAGGCGCAGCGTCCCTGTCTGTGCGGTGGCAACTATTCCTCCGATTGTGCGGCTGCCCGCACCGGGGGGATCGAGAGGCAGGATCTGACCGTGCTCGCCAAATACCCTGTTCAGGTCGAAGAGGAGGCATCCGCTCTGAACAGTGGCGGTGAGATCCGCTGACTCGTACTCTTCGAACGCGTTGAGGCGGGCAGTGGAAAGCCAGATGTCTCCCCTGCGGGGTGGGTTGCCGATCGCGATTGCAGAGCCGGAGCCGATGGGAAGCACAGCCCACTGTTCCCGCCCGGCAGCTTCCAGCACGGCCGCGATTTCTTGAGGATTGCCCGGTTTGACGAGGTATCTGGGCCGAACGCCATCCAATGATGCGAATTCGGCCGGCACTTCCGTGATGAAATCGTCGCCGGTTATCTGCGCAAGAGCAGTTCTCATTCCCGGTACCGTCAATCCAGTGATGCCGTCAGTGTAGTCAGTAGCGTTTCATTTGTGGTTCGACAGCCGTGCACCAGCTGTCGATGCCACCCTCCAGGCTGATGACGTTTTCAACACCGCGCGCGATTGCCAGGGCGCAGGCCTGATGACTACGTCCTCCGTGGTGGCAATGGAAGACGTACTGCTTGTTGGGGTCAAGAGCGTCTATCCAACTCGAAATCTGGCTCAAAGGGCGGAAGAGCGCTCCTTTGATGTGGCAAATCTCCCACTCGTTCTGCTCGCGGACGTCTACGAGAACGAAGTCCTTTCCGTTTTCGAGCCATTCCTTCAGTTGAGCCGGCGCAGTTGTCCTGATCGCTGCCATGCTTTTCCTCGTCCTAAGTATTTGATCGAAAACAATAACCAAAGATACGCCCGTTCAACGGGGATTCCTAGGCGGCGACATCCCGCGCGGGGTTGTTTGCCACCCTTTGGTGTCCTCGGTACATTCTGAGCATCGGCTCGAGTCAGGACACCGAGTTTTAGTTCGATTCAGTAATCCGCCTCACGTGCAGGAGCTTGCTCTATGGAAACAGCAAAAGTGACGATATCGGCCGGTCCGCATGACCGGCATTTTGTTCCAATCCGAACTCGTATCCCGGTCCCGCAGGATGCTCGTTCGGCGGTTGTCGAACCATATGTGGCGAGCCCTCCGAAAAAAGGGTACATCCCTGCGCCTGCCGTGGTGGCGCAGCTTGGCGAACGAGAAGCCGACGGGACGGCAGACGTGACGTTCATTCTGCCCTATCTGGCGAGGAATGCCGCCGCGACATTCCAGATCACTTTTCTGCCCTCACCGGCGGAGGAAAAAGCGATCCTGGCGCCGCAACCCAATGGCGACATTGAGGTTACCATTTCCGGCACTCGTCTCGGCCGTTATCACGCTGACGACAAATGGGCGAGGCCTTTCCTGCATCCGGTGATGGGGCCGTTCGGGCATTCCGTTACCCGAGGGTGGCCGGTGGAACCTCGCGAAAACGAATCGCAGGATCACCATCATCACAAGTCTTTGTGGGTCGCGCACGGCAGTGTGAACGGCGTGGATAACTGGTCGGAGGAGACGGGGCACGGGAGGCAGATTCAGAAACAGGTTCTGAACTGCCAGAGCGGACCGGTGTTCGGCATGCTCGAAACGGTGAATGATTGGGTTGACAACTCCGGCAAGAAGGTATGCGAAGACCGACGCAAATGGCGTTTCTGGGCGACGCCGCAAGGCCTGCGCATGTTTGATCTCGAAGTTGAGTTCCGTGCCACCGAAGGCACCGTCGTGTTCGGCGATACGAAGGAAGGCGGTATCATCGCCGTTCGGGTTGCAACGTGCATGGATGTTCCCCGAACCGGGCGTATTACAAACGCTGATGGCGGGACGAACGAACCGGAAACGTGGGGCAAGAGGTCGCCCTGGTGCGATTACTCTGGTCTCGACGAAGGCGGGAATGAGGTTGGAATCGCGCTGTTCAATCATCCAAAAAGCTTTCGGTATCCGACCTACTGGCACGTCCGCAACTATGGCCTGATGACAGCCAATCCGTTCGGGTTGAGTGAGTTCTACGGCGACAAATCCCGTAACGGTTCCCACACGCTGGGCGCAGGTGAAACGCTCGTGTTCGCGTATCGGGTGTATGTGCATGCTGGCGACGTGGTGGGCGGGCAGGTTGCTGACGCGTTTCACGGCTACATCAATCCCCCGTCCGTCAGCGTGGTTGCCTGAGAGAGGCGAGCTGAGGCAATGAAGAGAAGCCGGTGACGAGGGGTTCAGCGCGCAAGGCTTGACCTGAACGTCCTTTTCCGTTACACTCAAGTGCACATTTTCCTGCACCGACTCTGCCCGTCGGTGCAGGTTTTGTTTTACGTTTCCGAACGGGCAGCCGCGGGAAAGGCGGGCAGAGTGGGCATAATCAGGGAGTTCGTTTGATGAACAGCATCTATATGACCCGGGAAGGACGAGCCAAGCTGGAAGAAGAGTTGCGCTTTCTCAAAGTCGAAGAACGTCCCCGGATCAAGCGCCAGATTGTGGAAGCGCGGGAGAAGGGTGACCTTACCGAAAATGCGGAATACGACGCTGCGAAGGAGGAGCAGGGACGCCTGGAAGCAAAGATCGCGAAACTTCAGGACCAGCTTTCGCGCGCGATAGTCCTTGACGACCAGAGCTTGCCTGAGGGCAAGGCGCACATCGGGCGTCGGGTGGATCTGGAGGACCTGAACACCGGCAAACGGTTCAGTTACACGCTCGTATCCGAGGCGGAAAGCGACTTCGCGTCGGGGAAAATTTCCACGGGCTCACCAGTGGGGAGGGGGCTTGTGGGACATGGAGCCGGGGAGGAGGTTACGGTTCAAGTGCCCGCAGGAACGAAACGATTCCGTATACTCCGCGTTGTTTCTTCAGCAGATACGCAATAGGTTGCGCTCGTTGGTCAATGCCGCCGCTTGCCCCCCTGAGATTCTTTCCCTACCGGGGCGAGTCTGCACTCGCCCGGAAGATATCGGTATCTTCCGCCGGCCGGCCCCAAATAATCGCCGTTCTCTTTGCGCCATGCAGAAGCGATGCGAAACTCGGGGGACAGAGCAGAGAAAAGCGAGCACGTTACGGTGGTTGATCCGTCCGGACAGTCATCGAGGCGCGCCGGACACCTCACAAAAAAGCCTGTGTCGCCGCTCAGAGCGTAGTTCAACTGGGTAACGTCGCCGGTCTCCTCGGCGACAAGCTGACGGAACGTCCACTCCTTGTACCGCGGCAAGGCCTGCCAGAAAACCGTGGCGGAGACTGCCGCCAAAACCAGTATCTCTACGGGCGTCAGCGCGAACCATCCCAGAACCGAACGCAGTGGGGCCAAACGCCTTCTGCCGATCATTTTCCTCAAAGAGCGAGGATCTTTGCGCACAGAGCCTCGGTATTGATGATGGCCCTGGAATCAAGGAGAACTCCCGGAAGCCTGGGTATGTCCTTCTGGACGTCACTCCGGCCGACCTCAAGGGGAACGGAGACGAACCATTGCTGGAGCCTGTACTGCGCGTACAGGCGGTATTTTCCAGGGGGTACATCGGAGAACGAGAACCTGCCATCGAGCCCGACTGGGGCGGCCATCACGCGTTTGGGGGTGGCGGAACCGTTGGCGCCGGCGAACATGATTCGCTTTTGCTCCGCCCGGGCCGCCCGCAGGCTGTCCATCGATGTCTGGAGTCGTCGGCGGATTGCCTCAACTGAGTCGCGCAGTTCGTCCTTGAGCTTGTCCAGTCCGGCGGCCAACTCCGGTGCAGTTGCCGGCCTGCTTTCAACGACAATGCCCTGGAAAATGGAATCAAACGGCGTCAGGGCAGTAATCTCACGACGCGGCGGCAGGGTGATTGCAGTCGGGATTTGCCCCCGGTTCAGGATATTGATCTTCTCGCGGAGGACTCCCAGTTGGATGAGCGCCGGCAACTGCCTGCGTAGGAATTCCACGTCTTTGCCAAGAAGCGCGAGGGTTACCAGGCGTTCGCGCTCCTTCAGGTCGTATTCCAGTTCGGGCGAATCGTGAACGAGCCACACCTCTCCCCATTGCGCGTTCCCCTGCAGGCCGGGAGGAACATACATCGTTCCATGTACACGGGCGCGCCGGGTGCCGCATGAGGACAATACCAGTATGCCGACAAACGTCGCCATGAAGGCACACGCAATGGAAGGTATGCGCGTTCCACCGCACACCGCATTCGAGCATCGCTTTTCGAATCGCGTCATTGCGAATCTCCTGACGAGCACGTATCTATCAAATTGGGGCGGCCCGCGAGCCGCTCGTTTTTTTTTGGTCGGGGTTCCTTTGTGCTCTCAATCCCTACGCGCGCCTTTCGTAGATCCGCCGCTCATACGCGCCAGCAACACGCCGAAAAAGCCGTCAGCGGCCAGATGACTTAAAAGCCCCACCATGGCCGCCACGTAAAAAGGCAACCCCACCGAAATCCTTTGGAAGTCTGGCGTCCGCAACCATTGCCCGTCGTCCGAAACATACAGAGGTAACAGAACGATCGGAAGGGGAACGAGCACGGCGGCCCACACCGTGTGCGTCCACCCCCTGTGGTTTCCAACCGCGGGCAGAATCCCCGCGAGCCCAATTACCGCGGCCATTTTCCACTGGCTGCGCGCCATGCTGTACAAAGAAAAAGCGAGCAGCACGCGGTAGAACACTTTCCTCCCGCGGCTGGCAGTGTCAACGTCAGGCCAAAGTGCCGCCAGCACTGCCACGGCAAGCTGAGCGACGAATCCCCAGCCACTCAGGACGAACCACCCACCGTGGGAGCCAGCCAGCTCGGGCAGAAGCAGAAAAGCCACGGCGGCGAGCGTCAGGAACCACACAACTCCGGCAACGACGTGCCCACGGTAATCGCTCACGACATACCCCGGGTGCGTCTCGGAAATTGTGTCGGCACCCTCAACGAAGCAATGTACATCGTTTCCTTGCTTTCGTGCAAATGTGGTCAGGGCCGGTGTTCCCCACGCAGCGGCCGACGAAACGCAAAATAGAGTGATACAATCACGGCGAACACGGCGATGGGGTGCCAATACGGCAGCCCGAGCAGGCGGGAGACCAGCGCCACGTCAGCGGACGCGATGAACACGGAAATCAGCCATGCGACTCCGAGCAGCGAACCGTGGGCCGATACAGCAAGAAGAGGCAGGACAACAAGCGCGTACGGAGCAGGAGCCAGCGCAAAAGCCTGAAACGCGGAGTAGGTACGCCCGCCCAACCACTCGACCGCGGGGAATCCGATTCCCGCTGTGCAAAAGACCAGCACTACCGCGAGAGGCCAGCCAGAACGGGGGAGGCGAATTTGTGTTCTGCCGAGGATCGTGTCTGCAAATCCGAGCGCGCTCGAAAGCAAGAACATCGCGCCCCAGAAGAGGAGGGTTTCACGGTGTTCACCAGTGTGTTTTGCGAGGGTCGGGTAGAAAAACAATCCTGTTGTGAGGGCAGAGCTGGCGAACACTGCTTTCAGCGCCGTGCTGGCCCACGGTGCACCCCGAATCAGATCCACCAGGAGCCACACAAAGGCAAGCGTGAGAACAGCGCGCGTACACTGGTTTGAGTCATTGAGACTCGCGAGGAGCTCCGCGTACATGCTTTCGGACATGTGCGTGCGCCCGAATCAGGTGTCGTCCGCCGCGAGCGCACTCAGTTTGCGACGCAGAGACGCTACGTGAACCGGGTTCCACTCGGAGTCCCGTGCCGCACGGACGATCTCCTCCAACGCCTCGGTGAGCATTTTTGAACGATTCATGTCGCCGGCATTTCGCGCTGTTTCCGCCGCATTTTGGACCGCCCACATACGAGCGTAGTCCTCGATACCGATGCGTATCGCCTGGACGCGCACGCTTGGAACCGGCGTGCGTGCTCCGCCGTACACCATCTCCCAGTCATTGTTGTTCGGATTCGGCCCCTGCCACAGGTCCACCCCCCGGGTGCAGTACGACCAGTAGCCGACACCGGTAAGGCCGAGTTCCCACGCCGTCCAGATCATCTCCCAGTAATACTTCACTCCCACCATATCCTTGACGCCGCCATACGCTTCGTAGGTCCACAGTGTTCTTCCGGTGGTTTTGAGGTAGTTGTAACGTTCCCGAGATGGCTCCGTAAGGACTGATCCAAAACTCAACTGGTAAATGTCAACGACGTCAAGCACCCTTCGCAGGTCGGCAACCGTCATACCCTTGAAAGGATCGGTGTACACCTGGACTCGCGGATCTATTCTTTTGAACAGCCTGGCCTGGTATTCCAGCTCGTCAATGAGTTTGCCGCCGAGCAGTCCAGGCTCATCTACCGGGTAGAAAGCCCAGCGTTCGTACCCGAAACCTTTCTCTGCAAGGTGATTCACCCAAAACGGGAGGTACTGCGAAAACGCGCGCTCCCACTCCGGAGTGTGGGAACCAGGTGCGTCGGGCGCCGGGTGAAGGCCACCCGGACTGATGAGCATCATATCGCCTGGGCGCAGCCGGTCCAGAATCCAGTCGTGCTCGGACCAGTCGACTTCGCCTTTGAGGTTGCCCGCATTGTCGTACTCCACTTTCGGCAACCGCGTGATGACAAATACGTTGGTGTGATGCGCCTGCATATCGCGGATCGTAGCTTCCTCGATATCGCGTAACGGGGAAGAATGGGGGTAGCCCCAGTTGCAGAAACGAACGGGCATCTGTTCCGGCAACTGGAAGGAGGAAACCGTCCAGTGGATGGGTATTTCCCACGTAGTACCCGCAGGGGTAAGCGCCCTCAAATGGAGTGCTGTCGAATACTCGCCGGCAGGAAGGTCACCGGTGTCAACATCCACCCATAATCGTGCCGAGCTGGCCGCCGGCACCCCGATAAGGCCAGCTTCGCCCAGGTCGGGGAGGGCGTCCGGCCCCATTTTTGAAGTTGATGTGGGTACCCAGGCGACTCTGCGCAATGTGAGATGGGCGACTGAATCAAGTTTCTGGCCGGTGGGGCACGTAATCCGGCCCAGAGACGCGCGAATCTCCAGGGGCACGTCGAGCAGGTTTGCAATCTGCACGACGAAGACGTCGTGTCCGCGCATATCTGTCGTCAACGCAACCCGGGAAGCGCAGTCCCCGGCAGGCACATCGAACTCCGGCGCGAAGGCGCTCCAGGGGTTTTCCACGATCCACGGCAAGAACTCGGTAGGGGCATCTCGTTCCGCCGTCAACGCAACTCGTCTTTTCTGCAGTTCTGTATCGCGGCGAAGTTGGTCAAGGAAGTGGCGGATTTCTTCCACAAATGCACGGCGTTGCTCACTGGAGCTTTTTTCGTATTGAGGCAACCGCTCCAGAATATCTTGCCACGCGAGCTTCCGGGTGCGCGTTCCCCGCACCAGGTCGTTCGTGATGCCGTACCCGCCGGCAATGCCTGAGAGGTGCTTCAGCAGGCGCTCAATTTCAGCCTGTTCATCCTGGAAAAGGGTTACGGAGAACTGGCTGGAAGCGGCGCCGATCGGGGCACGATCGGCATCGCGATATATCGTTGCCTGCACCGTGTATTCGCCGCAGGTAAGGATTTCGAACTCAACCCTGCGTTGCGAATCCGTGACGCCGAAGTGGGTGACCCCATCAGAGCCCCGAAGTGAGACGCTGGCATACGTTCCGGACGGGAGATCGTAATCAAGAACGTTTGACCCGAGCCGCAATCGACCCTTCGGTCCAACCACAGCGGGAAGATCGCGGGGCGTCTCAGGTTTTCTGGCCAGCGGCCTCCCCGTGCGGAGATTGTTGGCGCGCCCATCGAATCCACCGCGGCTTGTCGGCCACTCCGTTTTGCCTCCGAGGCTTTTGAAACAACTCAGGGCTCCGGTGGTGGCGTTTACGGTGAAGATTTCGAGCATCCCGTCACCGTCCAGGTCGGCGGCGACGGGCGCCCCGATCATCGTTCCCTCGAGGCGGTAATTCTCGATCTGCACCCCCTCGGAATCAAACACGCGAAGAGTCGTTCCGGCGCGTTGAACGAGCAGCGATTCCAACCTGCCGTCGCCATTGACATCTACCAGGGATGGTGCAAATGGTTGGTCGCCATCTCCTGAATCCGTGTTTGCCCAGATGAGCGTGCCATCCGACGCAACAGCCTGGATCGCCCGGCCGGCGTGGACAAATACGATCTCCGGAACACCGTCGGCGTTGATGTCGCCGGCTGCGATGCCGATTTCGAGGCTTCCGGCTCCTGCACCACGACAAGTCCACGCGACCTCACCTTCAGGCGTGATGCAGCGAAGGGCGTCGTCCATGGACCCTGCCAGTACGCGTGGGCCTTGCCCGAAATCAACCAGTACAGGTGCGGAGAATTCAGCCGATGCATCTGTCTTGACGCGCCAGACGAGCCTTCCATTCAGATCGATGCAATAGATGAACGAGTCTCCCGCGCAGAAGACGATTTCATCCTCGCCGTTTCGATCGATATCACCTATTGCCGCGGGTCCCACCGCTCGCACGTTCGTGTGGAACTGCCACGCATGCTCCCCCGAATCGAGCGCAAGACCGGTGACACGTCCCTTGGCGTCGGTCACGATGACGCGGCAGACGTGCCCGCCGAATGCTATTCCGACGCTGTTGAAGGGGCTGGTTGCGGCTTCGACGTCGGACGCCCAGACGAGCGTACCGTCGTCTGAAAGACGGATCGCCTTCCCTGCTTCCGTGACGGCGAGCACGCATCTGTCGGGATCATTTCCGGACGATACTGAAACCCATGTCCCCAACTTCGAACCTGCTGGCGTTCTCCAGTGCTCGTTGCGATCTGAATCGATAGCGACGATGTGTCCGGAATTGGTTCCACAGACCAGGAGTGTGCCGTCCTGCGCGGGGAGGACGGCCGGACAACCCACAAATCCGGCAGTTTCGAACGTCCACAAATGGGTGAGCGAACTCATTGCGTTCCCTCCGGTCTGAGGTTTCACCGCAAAGCCAGAACATCAAACATGTCGTACAACCCTTTGGGTTTGCCCACAACCCATTTTGCGGCACGGAGTGCCCCCATCGCAAACGTATCGCGGCTCTGGGCCCGGTGGCGCAGTTCTATCGATTCGCCGACGCCCCCGAACAAGACGTCGTGCTGGCCGACGATATCCCCTGCCCGCAACGAGTGCATTCCAATCTCATCAACAGGGCGTTCCCCGGTAATACCGGTTCTTCCGTGGCGGACGGATTTTTCAAAATCCCAGCCCCATGTTTTCGCTACCGCTTTCGCCAGCGAGATGGCGGTCCCGCTCGGTGCGTCTCGCTTCAGTGTGTGGTGGGCTTCCACTATCTCGCAATTGAACCGTGGTCCGAGTAGATGCGCCGCTTCTTCAACCAGGCGCAGAAGCACGGTAACGCCAACACTGAAATTGCTTGTCTTCACGACCGCAATCCCTTGCGCTGCGTCCTTGAACGCCTGTTCCTGCTCAGACGTCAGGCCCGTAGTTCCCAGGACAAGCGGCTTTGCGGCGGCTCTGCAGATGGCGGCCTGCTCCACCGTGGCTTCCGGGTTATTGATGAAGGCAATGGCGACATCTGCGCCTTTGATGGCATCGGCGAGGTTATTGACGACGGGAACCGAGAGCCTCCCGACGCCCGCGATTTCACCTGCATCGCAACCGATTGCCGGTTCACCGGGTTTCTCCACGGCTCCCGTGATACTGAGTTCGGGGTCTTCGTGCGCCAGGGCAACGATGCGCCGACCCATTCGTCCTGCCGATCCGCAAACTGCGATTCGTACCATGAACCTCACGCTCCTGTTATCGTGTTGCGCCAGGCCGCGGGTCCGAAGCGGACCCGATTCGTGCATTCCTAGTATAGAGCCAGACCGGCAACTGGAGGAAGTGCTCTGTTTGCTGCGAATCCGCCGGTTCGCGCCACACGATGCGCTAATGGCATTAATGTGCAATTATTGCGCAATCGGGTGTTTTGGGGTCGCGCCGACAAGCGTCTTGACGTCCTTTTTATGGGCATCAATAATGGAAGTGCAACAATGGCACACTCATTGCATACTGGAATTCCGGGTTCTTCGAGGCGCAAGGGATAACCGGAGCACGGAACCCCGGAAGCGCCCGTCGTCACAAGCGACGGCGAACAACGAGCAAAAGGAAAACTCAAAGGAGCGAACGATGACGTTATACAATCAGCCCAATGCGTTTGGGATCACCGGAATCTCGCAATGTCCGATATACGACCCTGGCTGCGGTTCGCGGGAGGATTGGTTCGGGCTGTCGTCTGAATCGCCCGTGTGCGCCGACATGTCACGCATCGCAGAGCTGGCAGCCCTCGACCTCCGGTCAAGGGGAAAAAGACGCAATCTCAGGAAGGACGACGATCGGGAAACCGTTTTTTGAAAGAGCGTCTCGCGCAGGGGTGGTTTCATCGATCGGAACGCGACCGAAACTGACACGAACGCTCTGCACGAAGGGGAAGGAACCGTGGGCTGTGTGGCACGGTTCCTTCCCTTTTTTCTGGATGCTCTACGCATCCACGATTTCGCCACTCCACCATTCCCTCAGAGTGGGCAGATCAACAGCGCCCCGCCGCAGCACGTGCAGTGTGCCCCCGACGGGGCGCACAAGCGTGGACGGGAGGTCTCCCGGTGCGCGTTCTCCGTTGAACACCCCGGCGAGGCCGTCGGGGAATTGAGCTTCCACCTCTTCCGCCGTTCGCGCGGGCGGCATATTCTGACGGTTCGCGCTCGTCGCCGTGATGGCACCTCCCGCGGAATCAGCGAGCATCCTCGCACCGGCGTGAGAAGGTACGCGGACCGCGACGGTACCTGTCCCGCCGGTAATCACGCGCGCCACCGAGTCTTTCGCCGGGAGGACGACCGTAAGGGGGCCGGGCCACGCGAGAGAAATCAGACGTATGGTGGCGGGGGTCAAAGAGGTTGCGAAGTCGGATACCACTTCGGCCTTTCCGAGGATAAGGCTTACGGGTTTGTCGGTGTCTCTTCCTTTCAGTCTGACGAGGCGAGCCAGCGCCTCCGCATCGGATGGGAGGACAGCAAGCCCGTAGAAGGTTTCTGTCGGGTAGGCCACTACCTCGCCGCGACGGAGGGCGGCAGTAGCTGATGCAAGGGACAAAACAGGCAATGGCATGTTACGTGCCTCCCGATCTGCACAAGGGTTTCCTGAAGGACAGGGAATTGACATTACCGTGATCAAGGAGTAACATTCGCAAGTCTTGATGATGCGGACAAGGGCTTCCGGAGTGTGGAGCATCCTACGCGCGTGACCGGTACGATTGCCGGCTCCGAGCGCGGTGAGGGAAGGTCTGAATTCCGTGTCTGTTCATAACGACGTGGGAAGTTCCCGTTTTGTTGGGGGCGGGACCGTTTTGCAGGAGCGAAGGTTACTATGAGCGTCCCACTTGGAGATTTCGTCAGTTACTTGAACGAATACCTGCGGATCGACGAGATACCCGACTCAAAAGAGGCTCTCAACGGGCTTCAGGTCGAGGGTGCTGCAGATATCCGGAGGGTTGCAGTCGCCGTTGATGCATGCCTCGCGACCATCGCAGGTGCGGCGCTGTGGGGTGCGGACATCATGCTCGTGCACCACGGACTTTTCTGGGGACCCAAGGCGCCTTTGACAGGGGGACAATATCGCCGCTTCTCCGCGCTCGTTCGCCACCGCATAGGTGTTTTCAGCGCGCATCTCCCGCTGGACCTGCACCCGGAAATCGGGAACAACATGATGCTGGCGAAAGCGATAGGCCTGCAAGTGACGGGTACCTTCGGAAGGCAAAACGGAGTGGACGTTGGAATATTCGGCCGTCTGGAGGTGGACAGGTCCGATCTGGTTCAGAGAATTGAGACTGCACTGGAGATTGATTCCGTGCCTCATGTCCTCGAACACGGACTCTGGCAAACGTCTACGGTCGGGATTATTACCGGCGGTGGCGGGCGCTTCGTCAAAGAAGCTGCGCACGCGGGAATCGACACATTCATCACGGGTGAGGGGCCGCATTTTTCCGCATTGGAGGCGGAAGAGTTCGGAATGAACGTGATCCATGCGGGCCATTACGCCACGGAAAAACTTGGTGTGAAAGCGCTGGCGGCCCACGTGGCAGACAAATTCGGCGTAGAAACCCAGTTCATCGATCATCCCACCGGAATTTGACGGTTTCACGGACCCGACGTTTTGAGAACACCGTGCATATTTTGCGCTAACGCGTCGTTTTCAGCGCAAAATAGTGCGCTGAAATTGCCTTCCAGTCTTCGTACAAAATGCGTTTTATGCGAGTGACTTCTTTCGGTACCCCCCAGAGCGCTTCAGCCGGGTGGCATGTGGTTCTGACGGGGATTCCCCGAAAAACGTCGTAATCCCGGCCATCAATAGCCGGTTGGGCGATGCCAGAGCGAACCAACGCTTTGCCCGTGCACAGACCAAGTGCAACAATAATAACAGGTTGAATCACGGTTACAAGAGCCTGCAACCGGGCCCCGCAGGCCCGTATTTCCGCAGCACCCGGGAGTTTGCCTCTTCTGCTCCGGCAGGCAACGAGTGCGGTCACACATACAGGTTCTGCCGCGAGATTTACTCCGGGGGCTGAAAGAATACGGTCCAGCAGCGCACCGGTTTCTCCGGCGAGAACCCGCTCTTCCCATTCTTCGTACCCTGTAACACGATCGGCAATCAGCATCAACCCGCCGCGCTCGAAGCGCGAGGCGCAGAGAACACGTCTGCGGGTATCCGCCAGACTGCATCTGTGACACCGGGCGAATTCGCGGTGTAGCTCCGAAAGGCTCCCGGGAACGGCAGCCGCTTCCAGAAGAGGGGAATCGGTCAACAGCACGGATATCACGCCCGAAGCTGCGAGAGCGCCGCAGCGGGGTCGCTGCTGCGAAAAACGGAGGTGCCGGCGACTATGACGTCCACACCGGCATCACGGACCAGCTTCGCCGTCTCCGGGTTTATCCCGCCATCAACCTGGATTTTTGTGCTGAGATTGCGGGCGTCAATTGCCTCGCGGAGCGAGCGAATTTTCGGTACCGCTTCCGGCATGAACTTCTGGCCTCCGAACCCGGGTTCCACCGACATTACAAGCACGAGGTCCAGGCTTTCGAGATAGGGCAACACCACGTCGACGGGTGTCGCGGGTTTTATGCTTAAGCCGGCGTTCACTCCGAGGGCCTTGATCTCGCGTATTGTTCGAGCCACGTCTTCAACAGCTTCGACGTGGAAGGTGATGAGGGTGCTGCCCGACTCAGCGAAACGTGGAGCGTAAAAGGCCGGGTCGGTAATCATGAGGTGGGTATCCAGCGGAAGCGGCGTGAGACTCCGAATCGCGGACACGATGAAGGGGCCGAACGTGAGATTTGGGACAAAATGGCCGTCCATCACGTCGAGGTGGAGCCAATCTGCACCGGCCTTTTCCACTCGGGAGATTTCGTTGCGCAGATCGCCAAAATCGGCCGCCAGAAGAGATGGAGCAATGAGACGTGTTCGCGGGAGCGACATGAACAGATTCCTCGGGATTGGGGGCCTACGGACACCTACGGGAGAAATAAAAATACAGCTTCATTCGATACCGCGCACAGTGACTCTTGACAACGCGCTTACTATTGCATACGATGGTTCGTGTCGAGAAGGATGCAGAAGCGGCCCCGGGCAACAGATTTGGCGGTGGTGCCAAGGCGAAAAAAGGACCGGCGCAAGAACTGCTTCAGGCAAGCCTTTTATTGGCGTGGCTTTTGCATTACGCGACGCGCAGGTAATGTCGACGAAGGAGGAAAGCCAATGGGTTTGTTGTACGAGAGAGATCGCCGGGTCACAAAAGACAAGAATCTTCCGGAAATCAAGGAAACCGATACTATGAAGCGTTCCGGGCTGGTAGTTCTTCCCACCCGGGAACACGACATTGAGGAATTCACGGAAGAATGGGACGAACTCGATCTGTTTGAAGACGAAATCGTGGACGAGGACGTCGACCCGGAAGAAGTGGACGAAGAAGCGTTCTAGCCCGCAGGGGTTGCGAGTCTGAGGACGCAACCCCACTGCGGACGTCGAATGGCGTTTGAGTCAGTGTTTGAAAAGTGACGGTACCAACCGCTTGCCAGCGTTACCGTCAAACCCCTCCTTTTGCTCTCTTCGCTTATTTGAGCCCATCTATTATCGGTTCGGCGGCTTTCAGCCAGCTGTGCGCGGGATCGTCCTTTGGGCATAACGTCCTGCTCGTGGGTCCCGCCATGAACCAGAGGTAGTAAAGCTGATAACCGGGTGCGGCAGCCACCGGGTGGTATCCTTTTGGCAATATGACTGTGGAATTGTGTTCCACCGCGTAGCTGACGTCGAGAGACCGGTCATCGGTATAGATCCGCTGAAAGCCGAACCCCTGTTGCGGTTTCAACTGAAAGAAATAGATTTCCTCCATTTTCACTTCGTCCGGCGGGTTGTCCACCTCGTGCCTGTGCGGTGGACTGGAAGACCAGTTTCCTGGCGGATTGATGGTTTCCCCAACCACGATGTGTCCCGCGTCGAATGACACGTCGATGATGTCTTTGACGTGCCGCGTCCAGTTCGCCCGTCCCACCGTTTTCGTTTTAACGTCCTGCGGGGCGATCAATGCGGGTTCACGCCGCAACGTCGATTTGGAGCAACAGACAGCCAGAGAAAGAGGTCCGGGGCCGGCGCTGTCGACCACGATCTTGCTGTGACATGGGGCATACACGGTGGCGGCGTTTCCGGAGAATACATCACGCCGACCGCCGATCCGTTCAAAAACGGAATCGTTGACCCTGATGGACGCCGTCCCAGCAAAAATGACCAGGGCGGCTTCTTCTTCATCCAGACAGAACGAGTGTGATTCCTTTTCGTTCAGGCACAGCAGCGAAAAACGGAGCAACTCAAGCGACGGGTGATTGGCCGGAACGATGACGTTTTCTCCGTGGAGTAACGTCTTGCGGATGTGAAAGTCTGTTTGAGTTTCTGGCATCTATTTCCTCCTGGCATCTAGTGGTAACGCACGCCGATTTCGTCGAGAAGTCGCTTCAGTGCCTGCGCGGCGGTTTTGAAGGCCAATGGTCCGGAATAACCCCCTGCCGGGCCGGCGATTTTCAGGTGCGGCTCCAACGAGAGAAAGCCTTCCCATCCCGACGCCAGTTTGTCGGCAAGGATTGCTTTGATTCCTCCGTCTCCTTCGCCTGCGGGCGTGACACGTCCGTCTGCCTGTTTGGCATCTTTGATGTGAAAGTAGAGGACATCATCCTTCAGCATCGGCCACGCGTCCTCAAATGGTCGCACGCCAGCCTGAACGAAGTTCGCCGGATCGAAAATCGCACGAAGCGATGGGCTGTTGATGGTATCGAGCAGATCTCTGCATTGCTCCGGCTTTTCCCCATAGATGTGGCGTTCATTTTCGTGCCCGAGGACGATCCCTTCGGCGGCAGCCATGTCGGTCAGCACCCTGACCCGCCGCATGACTTCATCCCTGTGGGCGGTCACTGGTTGGTCTTGCGGAACGTAAAAGCTGAAGATTCGTATGTACGGCGTGCCGAGGAACTTCGCCGTCCGAATAAGTGCCTCGCAATCACGCACGTGCGGGGCGAAATCGTCATCGACCTTGATTTTGCCGAGCCCGGAACCGAGCGAGGAAATGCGAAATCCGCGCCGCTGCGTTTCTTCCTTGATCTTCTGGCGTTGTTCTTCGCTCAGCTTATGGACACCTGTGTTCCAGACCGCCCGTAACTCGATGTGGCGAATTCCTTCGGATTCCATCACGTCCATCTGTTCTGTCAAGTCGGGCGATATTTCATCTCCAAACCCGGTCAGAGTTACCATGTTCGAGTATCCTCCTTTGCGAGGGACAAACCTTACGTGCGTCGCCGGGTGATGTGCGCCGGCGCATCCCAGTTACACACAGTGGTGAGCGGAGTTGCGAGGAGCTCCGAAAAATAGGTTGCGATAGGAACGATATCCTGAAAGCCGGCTTCGTAATCGGGCTGGGGCAGTGTCTGCAGCAGAAGTCTCTCCCGTCCTTTCGGTTTCTGCAGCACGAGACTGAACACATACCAGGAGGAAGGAGCGTCCGGGTCGGTGCGCCTGAGGTATTGCCGGCCCACAAGACGCAGAGCGCACACGTCCTGAGGCCGCCACGTGTGGGTGCGAAATTGCCGCAGGCAAACGAGAGGCGGCTCGTGTGTGGTGGTGATCACTTTCGGCACAAATCGTAATGCGAGCGGCAACGCGACGATCAGCCCGAACGCAACACAAATGAGGCCAATTCCTATCAGAAGGAAATCGAGCCAGTTAAGGGTTCCCGAGGCACGGTAGTTTTCAAACGCCGTTCGCGCGAAAAGGAGCACACCGATACACGCAAGCCCGACGCTGAAAAAGAGGCCGAACCACAGACGAAACCGCGATTCCGGCATTCGTTCCAGGCGCATACCCGCGCGCGGGTCGTAAGAAATCACCCGCATCGTGCCTTTGAACGTGACCGTCTGAGGATAACGCAAGCCTCACCCCCCCACAGCAGTTATTGAGGACAACTGCCGCTGGGCATTCACAAGCTTCGCGTACACACCCTCTTTGAGCAATAATTCGTCGTGTGTTCCGAATTCGACCACCTGTCCGTCCTCGATAACGAGCAGGCGGTTTGCGTTCTTCAGCGTGCTGAGACGGTGCGCGATGGCAAAGACTGTTCGTCCCTTCACGAGCCTCGCGATTGCATCCTGGATTTGCTGTTCAGTCTCGGTATCCACGTTTGAGGTGGCTTCATCGAGAATGAGTATACGCGGGTCGTGAAGAATAGCCCGGGCGATGGAGATGCGCTGTCGCTCGCCACCGGAAAGCCTTGTACCGCGCTCGCCGACCTGAGTGTCGTAACCATCCGGGAATCGAACTATGAATTGATGAGCGTTGGCCGCGCGCGCGGCGCGAATGATCTCGTGCACCGTCGCGTCGGGTTTCGCGTATGCGATGTTTTCCCTTACGGTGCCGTGGAAAAGGAAAGGCTCCTGAGGTACGATGCCGATGAACCGGTGCCAGTCCTCCTGCCGCACATCCCGCAGGTCGATCCCGTCAACACGCACCACACCTTCCTGCGGGTCGTAGAACCGGCAGATCATATTGATGATGGTTGTCTTGCCGGCGCCGGACCTTCCAACGAGCCCGATCATTTCTCCCGGTTGGATATCGATGGAAATACCCTTGAGCACCGGTCTAAGGGGGTCGTACCCGAAACGCACGTTCTCCAGTCGGATTTCGCCACGTATTTCGTTCAATTGAATCGGGTTGGGGCTGTCTTTCACATCAGGAGCAGTGTCGAGGATTTCGAACACCCGTTCCGCAGCGGTAAGATCACGCGTCAACCACTCGTTCATCCGTGCGATCATCTGGATTGGCCGGTAGAACATGCCAAGATAGCTGAAGAACGCGAGGAGAGTCCCAAGGGACATCGTTCCGTCGATTACGTTGCTACCGCCGACATACCAGATGATGAATTGTCCGAGCATCGTCAGGAAGGTGATCGCAGGGAAGAATGTTGCCCACGTCATTTCGGCGCGTGTTTCGGCGGAGACGAGGTCCCAGTTCCTTGAGTTGAACCGGGCGATCTCCTGTTCTTCCTGGCCAAAGGCCTTCACCACGCGAATACCGTTGAGCGAGTCATTCAGCGTTGCCACGAGGCGCGCACTTCGCGCCCATGCTCTTCCGAAGAGCGAACGCATGAATCGCCAGAAGTTCTTGCTGACATAAATGACGATAGGAAGAGGCACCAGAATGGCCAGTGTGAGCTGCCAGTTCATCGAGAAAAGTATCATTCCGATGAACACAAGCAGAAACAGGTCGATGCCCACGTGAGGCACGCCGTTCACCAGGAATCCCTGAACATGGGCGGTGTCGTGTGTTACACGGCTTATGAGAGCGCCGGTGCGACTCTTGTCGAAATAGTTCAGACTGAGTCGTTGGAGGTGGTTGTAGAGCTTCGCCCGGAGATCAGCGACGATGCGAGGGCCAAGCCATGTCGCTTGCCGCCCGCCAAGGATGCCCACGCCGACGAGAAGAATGCGCGAGAGCAGGAAAAGAGTGACGATGAGTGCAAGCCATGCGACCCGTGACCACCCCAGATGGTCGGCGCTCCACCCGGCGATAGTCGTCACGTGGGGCCGATTGATTACATCGTCAATCAGGACTTTCGTCAGGTACGGTGGCAAGGTTTCTATCAGCGCCGAGACGACCATTGTCGCGATGAGCAATGCAGCCCGTTTCCAGTGGGGACGCAGGTATCCCAACAAGCGAATGAGTACCTGACCTCTCTTCAGACACGCGGGGCACGTGCCGCCGGGTTCCGGCAGAAGGCGGGAGCACCTTGAGCAATACCGTGGTAAGGAGTCTTTCGGGTCAGCCTTTTCTTCCGGCATCGCGCCATTGCGCGCGAGCTCTTCGAGGAGCGCCGCCAGTCGGTGGAATTCCCGTTGTTTGGAATTCGTGAAACGACAGAGCTCCACCCTGTCCTTGCCAATCGTGGCCACCAGCGAAGCCTGTCCCACAAGAAGGTCTACGTTGGCTTTTTTCAACTCCTTGAGCGGCCACATTGAAAGACTTGGCTGGTCACCGTTCGGTACAGCAAGGCACAGACGGTTCTTGCTTGCCAGAACGTGTTGCTGGCCGTATCGGCCATCCGGTGACAGGTCACTTGTGGCCGCAACGAGGACCTCTTCCCCGTCCTCAGCGGATTTCAGAAACGCAGCGCGCACGGATTCCGGCAGACCGGCCACGCCGTTGCCGATATCACCTCCGGGAAGAACAGGTCCGGAAACGGGCCCCATGCCGTAGTGATGTCCCCCGCCCCGCCCTTCGAAACCTGGCATGCCAACCTCTCTGTTCGGAGAAACCCCTGCGAACGAGTCTTCGCATTGTTTCGCGTTATACAGATAAGATATCGCTTTGAACGGAGTGTCCCAATGTTCCAGACATCAGTGATTGCGTTGCTGGCGTGGGAGCCGTATTCTCGTCACTGCAATGTTCTGTCACGCCAGCGGAGGGTTGGCACATGGCGAAAATGACCCCGCGGCAGAGAGTGGAAGCCGCGTTGCGAGGAGAATGGGCGGACCAGGTTCCTTTCACCATTTATGCGAACAAACTCCCTCGCTGCCAGGTGGAACTGGAACTGCGGAACGCCGGGGTGTGCGTGCTGGAACGACGTGGGGTGGTGCGTGCCGAAACGCCGAATGTGAGAGTGACCTCGTTCGGGTACGAGGAAGGCGGAGTGTATTTCACGCGACGAGTGTTCAGCACACCACGCGGAGAACTTTGCACGATCGAACGGCCAGGTATTGGAACCACGTGGCGCGTCAAACGCATGTTCACCAGACCGGAGGACTATGCCCCGCTTCTCGCGCTGATCGAAGACCAGCGGTACGTGCCCGATTTCGAAACTTTCCAGAAAATGCGGGAAGACCTTGGCCAGGGGGCATATCTGCGAGCGGGAATCGGTTACTCCCCTCTCCAGGAAATCATTTACACCTACATGGGTGTGGAGTGCTTCAGCATCGAGTGGGCGGAACGGCGGGACGAAGTCATGCGTCTTTATGACGCATTGACCGAAGACAGAAGGAAAATGTACCCGTTACTGGCGGAAAGTCCGGCAGAAATAATCAATTACGGTGGCAACGTAAGCGTCGAGGTTGTGGGGAAGGATCGCTTTGAGCGCTTCATCCTTCCGCATTACAACGAAGCGGCGGAAATCGTTCACACACGGGGGAAAATGCTCGGGTCGCATCTTGACGGCAATAACCGGCAGCTTGCGCCGTTGGTGGCGAACTCATTGCTCGATTACGTTGAGGCATTTACGCCTCCTCCTGACTGTGACATGACGGTTGCTGAAGCCCGGGAATTGTGGAAAGGCAAAATTCTGTGGATCAACTTCCCATCCTCGGTCCACCTCTCCGGAGTGGAAGCGGTCGAAAACATGATGCACCGCCTTCTCAGGGAAGCAGCTCCGGGCGATCGTTTCCTCGTAGGTGTGACCGAAGACGTGCACGAAGACGCGTGGCGAAAAACGTTTCCTGCAATGGCAAGGATTCTCAACAAATCGGGAAGGTTGCCACTGGAACGGTGAACCACATCTCGGAATTCGGTCAGGCCAAGGCGCCTTGTAACCTGTCCGGTTGTTTCACCAGTCAACGGCTTTCGTACTCGCTGATCGATCGGTTCTCGAGCCTCTTTTCTCGCCGCGCCTGGGCGTCCCTCGACCGTCGCTCCTGCTCGGGTGTTTCACACAAAACGGCCGGAACCTCCACAGGGCGCCGCTTCTCATCGAGGGCCACGTACGTCAGGTAGGCAGTCGCGGCATGGCGCGTCTCGCCGGTAAGCGGGTTCTCCCCATCGACCCTCACTCCGACTTCCATGGACGAATGCCAGGCGTGATTGACCTGAGCCTTGAGGTGTACCACGCAGCCGACGGTGATCGGGGAACGAAAGTGGAGCATGTCGATGGAAGCAGTCACCACGACCCTTCTTGCGTGGCGTTGCGCCGCAATGGCGGCACAGATGTCGATCCATGACATTATGACGCCCCCGAAAACGGTTCCCAGGGGATTTGCGTGGCTCGGTAGCACGAGTTCCGTCATGGTGACTGAGGAATCAGACACGGGTTTGGGATCCATGCAATGGTTCCGTGGAAACAGGTTTGCCGGCGCGTGACGTATTTCAGTATCGTTGAAATTGCGTGTTTGTGGAACAGATGCCAAGGCACCAACGGTAGCACGGCCGCCACGGGCTCGTCTGTTTGACTGATTTTTGTCGAGCGCTGGCGTTTGCCCCGGGTGTTCACGGCAACCGGAGCGAACCGGTTGCGCACCGGCACCGAGGTTGAACAATCGTGGAGAAACAGATGCAGAGGATCGGCGTAATGACGTCGGGAGGTGACGCTCCCGGGATGAACGCAAACGTACGCGCAGTCGTCAGAACTGGAATTTTCAGAGGCGTTCAGGTATTCGGAATCCGGGACGGGTTCGCCGGGCTTATTTCCGACGAGATCATCCCGATGACGTCGCCGTCCGTCGGTGGCATAGTCGGCAGAGGTGGTACGATACTCGGAACTGCCCGTTGTGAGGAGTTTCGCGATCCCGCCGGCCGTGCGAAAGCCGCGGAAACATTGCGCAAACATGGCATCGAAGGGATCGTGGTCTGTGGCGGAGACGGGAGTTTCCGCGGTGCTCATCTCCTGTGGAAAGAGCACAACATTCCCGTCATATGCACGCCGGGAACAATAGACAACGACCTCGCGGGAACTGACTACACCATCGGGTTCGACACCGCAGTAAACACCGCGCTGGAGGCAATAGACAGGATACGAGATACCGCCGAGGCTCACCGGCGGACCTTCATAGTTGAAGTGATGGGTAGGCACTCCGGGTTCATAGCGCTGGCCACAGCGATCGGTGGCGGTGCGGATGCGGTGCTTGTTCCCGAGATCCCTCCGGACATCCCGCGGATTGTCTCGATGGTTGAAAGACGTTTTGCCGCCGGCAAGCGTTTTTCGTTGATCGTCGTCGCGGAGGGAGTCGTAATCGATGATTTCCCGGGAGCGGGAAGTCTGGCGCACATCCTGAAAAAGCACGGGCTTGACTGCCGCGTTTCCATCCTTGGTCATCAGCAGCGAGGCGGCGCACCTACTGCGTTGGATCGCGAATTCGCGTCTCTGCTCGGAAAAGAAGCTGTCGAGGAACTTCTGCGCGGGGGAACGGACAGGATGGCGGGAATAGTCGGGAAACGCGTGGAATTCTGTGACCTGGAGTTCTCGTGGCGCGAAAAGAAACCGATTGACATGGAGGTGTACCGGTTTATCACCGAAGCCGCGATTTGACGTCGGCCGTTGAGGTTACTCTCGCAGCCTTCCTCAAGACTGCCCGTGCCGCGAACCGAGACCCTTCGCGCAGTTTGCGATGGGTGTGCCGGTTCCCGTATAATACTTCACGACGTTGGCTACAGGGTTCCTTGCGTTCCGTTTCTTCTGCGGACCGTTTTCGCGGAAACAAGCCGGGGTAAAAAGAGATCGGGAAATGGCGCGGCGAATAACGATTGCGGACATTGCGCGTTATGCGGGCGTATCCCCCGCGACGGTTTCCCTGGTTCTGAACGGGAAATACACGCAGGGGCAGACTGCAAGGGGAACCGCCGAACGAGTGTGGGAAGCCGCCAGAGTCCTGGGTTACCGAGGACGCATAAGGATGCGCCCGGAACCCGGCGCGCCCGCCATAGGCCTGCTGATTGCCGATAGAGAGTCCTTTTTCACAACCTATTATGGCCCGCGGCTTCTCAAGGGAATGTGGCACGTCGCAGATGAGTACAACGCTCATCTGTTTCTGTTCAGCGATCGGATGGAAGGGCAGCCTGTAACCTTCGATTACCTGAGAAAGGAACTGGAATCCCGCCGCGTGAATGACCTTGTCGTGAATGTGAACAACAACCTGAGCGAGTCGTTGCTTGACACGGTGGAAGCGCTCGCGATAGCGGGCACGCGGATCGTGGCTCTGTGGCGGAGGCCGAAGTCGTGGTTTGCACCGTGCGTGGCTCCTGACGACGAGAACGCCGCACTGCTCATGCTGTCTCACCTTTTCGAGCTCGGACACCGTTGTGTGGCGCTCGTTGCGACTGAACCGGACGAACGCACGTTGCTCATCACCGAAAGGTTCGCCGCCGCGGCGCGGGAGATGGGTGTGGAGTTGGCTTTCGGCGAAGCTCTTTTTGAAAACGGCGGTAAGTGGGGCGTTCTCGACGACGACCAGGCAGTCGCCCGGTTATTGGGCTGTTCTTCTCCTCCGACGGCCATTGCTACCCTGTACGATGGTCGCGCGGTTGGGGTAGCAAAGGCGTTGCGGTCTCTCGGTTATCGTGTTCCGGATGACATCTCTCTGATCGCGTACGGAAATATGCCGGAAAACCGACCTACTCCTTACCTGATTACGATGGTTCAATCCCCGATCGAGCAGATCGGGGAGACCGCAGTACGCCTTTTGGTGGATCCGGAATCCTCGTATTCGGCATGTTGCGCCGGGCCTCCAATCAGACTCCCAGTCGCACTCCGGGTGGGCGCCACCACGGGGCCGGCAAGCAAGGCCGGTCCGTACTCCCGTTCACGCGTTCTTCGCTCTTTCTGACCCGGGCAGGTTCCTCCCGGGTTTCCCCAGTTTTTCTGCCACGTATTTCGTTCGGAGAACAAGACCGTGAATTCGCTTAGAGCAGTATGGATGGCGATCGCCGCCGTGTTTCTCGCAAATGCGGCAGATTCACGAGAATCAGCAACAATACGCATCACGGTTGGCCCGGGTCGGTCGGACTGGCCTCATGCGCCGGTGGCGATTCGCCTGGATAGCATCCTGTCAAGAAATGGATGGAAGTCGCCGCTGGGCAACTCGCTGATTCGAGTGCGAGAGTCAGGGAACGCTCGTTTGGTCCCGAGCAGGGCAGGGTGGAACCACAGCGGCGAGTGCCCCGGGCTTCTTCTCTTCTCGAAAACGGGCCCGGGGCGACGGGAATACGTGATTACGGTGACATCCGACGAAGCGAATCCCGCGGGGGAAAGGATTCCCGTTGTCGGTTTTGGTGAGCCTCTGACGCACGGCGTGACAGGGATTGTGTCGGGCATAGACGGCAGTTTCAACAGCAATCTCGCTGTTGCAGACTGGGACGGAGACGGAGATCTGGATTTCTTCGTAGCGCAGGGCCAGGGCGGGGGCGCCAACTGGACCATGCACGGCCTTTTGTATTACGAGAATGTGGGTACCTCTCGCTCACCGCTTATGGCGAAACCTCGAAGGCTGTTCGAAAGCACCTCCTTGCCGTTGGTGGCGGATTGGAACGGGGACGGCTTTCTCGACATCTGCCAGGGTGGGTTGGTGTACCACGATCTCGGGCCCGAGGGCGCTTTTTCCTTCGCGCCTCCGGAATCCCTTGGAAGCGTGCCCCGCATGAATGCGTTGGTCGACTGGAATGGCGATGGCCTGATCGATATCGTTCGAAGCGAGAGTACCGGCGGCGGGGATCCGTCGCAATCCATCTGGAGCAAAGATTCGTCCGGGTCGCCCTATACCAAAGAGGGTGTGTGGCGTGGTTATACCGGCCACGGACGAATCATCGTCCAAAGGAACACCGGAAGTGCTTCGCATCCGAGGTTTGCCGCGACGCCGGAAACGTTACGAGCGGGAGGGGAGTGGTTGGATGTTCCGGGAGGTGGCATGCCTGCTTTCGGTGACATGGACGGAGACGGGGACGATGATCTGCTTGTCGGGACTACTCACGATTTGTTCTACTTCGAAAACATAGGGACTCGAGTCGCCCCGGTGTATCGTCGCGGCGCCCCTCTGGATATCGGGCTGGAAGAGATTTACGTGAGGCCGGTCGTTGCCGACATGAACGGGGACGGAATGCCAGACGTGCTGATTGCGCAGGAAAACGGCGACGTCAAGCTGGTCGAAAACCTTGGGCGACACGGTGATGAGGACAGGCCACGATTCGGCGTACCCTCCCGAATTCAACAGCGGGACCCACTAATAGACGCGGGGAGTGTCGGAGCCTTTGATATTGCCGACGTGAACGAAGACGGACGACCGGATATAGTTGCTTCAAACTCGTACGGCGAAGTATGGCAATGGCTTTCCGCGTCTCCAGATTGTTCCTGGGTATTCGGTGCGGGAACACGCGTGCGGGCTGGAGGGAAGCTCATACGGATATTCGCCGGAGCCTCGGGAAGCATACAGGGGCCGGGAGAGGCACGGTACGGATACGGGGCTCCGGAAGTGGCGGATTGGAACGGGGACGGCGCGCTGGATCTCATACTTGCTGACGTGTGGGGGAAACACACACTTTACTGCGGACTGGGCGCTGATTTGCGACGGACGGGCGCAAATGCGGGATTACAGCTCTCAGAGGGACAGCCGCTGCGTTTCGCGAACCCGCGAGACGTCGTAAAACCGGCGTGGAATTGGTGGAATCCCGTCGGCGGAGAGCTTGTGACGCAGTGGCGAACACGCGGCGAGGTGCTCGATTGGAACGGCGACGGCGATGCGGACTACGTCACGATCGATCACGAAGGGTACCTCGCTCTTGCCCCCGGTGTTCGCACGCGGGAAGGCAGAATGCTCGGACCCCTTGAGCGAGTGTTTCTGAATGAAGCCGGGGAGCCGCTTCTGCTCACACCGGGAACCTGTGGCCGCAGCGGCCGTTACAAAATCGCGCTGGCCGATTGGGATGGCGACGGGGACATGGATCTCGTAAGGGGTGTTGCAACCCCCTCCGGCAATACCATGCACACACCTTCCGAGGAAACTGGTTGCGCGTTTCTGTTCGAGAACATTGGGAACCACCGCTTTGCGTTCAGGGGGGAGATGGTTCCCGACCCGACCATCCAGCTTGCGGGTCACAGCTCGTGCCCTCAACCGTTCGACTTTGACGGCGACGGCAAGCTGGACCTTCTAATAGGAGCTGAAGATGGGCACATTTACGCGTTCCACCGCTCCTATCTCGAAAAGGATCTGCCGCGGGTTCAGGTAACGCGGGTCAGGATAACGCACTGAGAGACTGGCACACCGCAACTCCGCACAGGTGTGAATCAGGCTTTTTTCCGTTTGAGCCACTGAAGGCGCGAACGGACTTTTGCCTCCTCGTTTGCGGGTAATGGTTTCACGGGCACGTTCGGTTCCTCGACCGCGGGAAGCACGCGAGTGTTTGATGGCACCACGCGTTGCTTGGGTGTGTAAGGCGGCTTTTCCAAAAAATGGTGCAACAGGATCAGCGCCGTCTCCTTGTCCGGAATGATGTCACGCTCACCGGCTGCATCGTGGCCGCCCGCAGGGGGCGGAGCTCCCACGCAGGACGGACAGCCGTCGATGCAGGGGCACTCGGAAACCAGTTCCCACGCGGCCGTAAAGATCTGCTCCGTCCACTGGTAGGTCCTTTCGGAAAAACCGATTCCGCCCGGGTATTTGTCATACAGGAAAATCGCGGGCGTGCCGAGGTTGGAGCTGTCAACAATGCTTCCGATATCAGTGGTGTCGGCCATGACAAAGAGCGGGACAATCTCCACGAGAACGTTGGCAATTCCTTTCAAGCCTTCAGCGGGAACTCTGCCCCAGGCCCTGCATTCATCGAGAGCCGCAGCACGGGGAACAAGCCAGAATGCAGTCGTGTCGAGCGTCTGCGTGGGCAGGTCAAGGTTTTCGTAACCGATTGACTCCCTGCTTCCAAACTTGATTTTCTTGAACATCACTACGTTGAGACTTACGGTGACATCGCCGAGCGCCAATTTGCTCACACGCCAGGTGCCCTCACGTTCGGTGTTCCGTACGACTATGCTCGACTCGCTGACAGATTGCGTGTAGTAGTCCACGCCTTCTCGCCGAACGTGCGCGATTTTGCGATCCACGTCGAGTTTGTCAACAAAGAAGGTCTCGGCATCGTGGAGGTAGACGGCGTGAGTGTGTACCTGGGAAAGCGCGCTTATCTCGTCGAGTGTGCCGATTGCCTGAGGCCCCTGATCCGTTTCGTTCATGATCGTGTACGTCGTGTCGTCCATGTTCCGAAGACCGATTTTCGCGGCGGCGTACCCTGATCTCGCGAAGTGCCAGCGCTCACCGACCCGCCGAACATGTCCCTCGTCTGCAAGTATTTCCACCAACGCAGGCGTGTACTCACCGAACAGATCAACACGCTCTTCGGGGGCGATGGGGAGTTCCTGTGCCGCACAGAGCAGATGACCGATCGCTATGTGCGGATTGGTGGGATCGATGATGGCGTGTTCCGGGTTTCTTTCGAAGAAATACTGCGGATGATTCATGAGATACTGGTCTATGGGCGTATTGTGTGCGACCAGCACCACCAGGGACCGTTCTTTGCCCCGTCCCGCCCGACCAGCCTGTTGCCACGTGCTGGCAATCGTGCCCGGGTAACCGATCAGAATGCTGGCTTCGAGCGTGCCTATGTCTATGCCGAGTTCGAGCGCGTTGGTGCTGATCACGCCGAGAAGTTCACCCTCGAAGAGCTGCCGTTCGATTTCCCTACGTTCTTCCGGTAGATATCCCCCGCGATACGCTCTCACCCGACGCGCGAGTGACGCGTTGCGGTGAGAAAGGACATCCTGGACGAAACGGTACAAAAGCTCTGCGGAGACGCGTGTTCTGACGAAAGCGATGACGGGAGTCCGCTCTTCGATCAAGGACACCATGCAATACTGCGCGTCGGAGAGCGCGCTCCTGCGTTCCGGAGTCTCTCCGGCGGACGGATCATCCAGCAGAGGGGGGTTCCAGAGCACAAAACTCTTCTCGCCGCGGGGTGATCCATCTCGGTCGATAAGCGTCAGACTTCGCTGGGTGAGGTTTTCGGCATGCTCCAGTGGGTTGGCGATGGTCGCGGATGAGCAAAGATACAGCGGTTTCGACCCGTAGTGCGCGCAGATGCGGTTCAAGCGTCGAAGCACTCCCGCGACGTTTGAACCGAACACGCCCCGGTACGTGTGGATTTCGTCCAGAACGACGTATCTGAGCTTCTCGAAAAAACGCGCCCAACGCGCGTGATGAGGCAGTATACCGGCGTGCAGCATATCGGGGTTGGTGAGAATCACCTGCCCCTCGTTGCGCAGAACCCGGCGTGTCGTAGGTGCCGTATCACCGTCGTACGTCCCCGCCTTCACCCCCAATCCGAGCCCCTGGAGGTAACGCAACACACCACGGAGTTGGTCCTGGGCCAACGCTTTCGTCGGGTAGATGCAGAGCGCGCAGGAGTCCGGCTCCACAAGGAGGCGCTCGAAAATCGGAAGATCGTAACAAAGCGTTTTTCCGCTTGCGGTTCCGGTGACAGCCACGAAACCACGCCCGCTTCTCGCCGACTCCAGCGCATCAGCCTGATGGCAGTACAGGCGGCTGATTCCCTGGGCTTTCAACACGTTGGCAATGGCGGCATCAAGGGGTACGTCGGGTTCCCGGTACGTCGCTTCGCGAGCCGGTATCCGTTGCACATGCACAACTTGCCGACGCCACCCAGATTCGGCTCCAATACGCTTCAAAAACCTGTCTACATCCATGGGATTGCCCTTTGTTCGTATGCAAAGAGTCCGACGGGGGCTTTGCGGACTCTGTTTTCCTGCGTTAACGTACGCAAGGAAACTGCTGGAACCCACAGCCCGTGCGCGTTCGCTTTGCCGATGTGGGGAACCGACACCGGACGAGCAGAAGCCAGGGTAGGATACAGATCTGGGAAGGGAGCGCGGCCGTGAAAGGCGTCATTCTGGCAGGGGGAACGGGTTCCCGGTTATTCCCCCTCACCAAGGTTACCAATAAGCATCTCTTGCCCGTATACGACCGCCCCATGATCTACCACCCGATCCAGGCGCTGGTGAACGCGGGGATCCGGGACATAATGATTGTGACGGGAGGCGAGAACGCCGGTGATTTCCTGCGCCTTCTCGGGAATGGCAGCGAATTCGGTTTGCAGCATTTGAACTACGCGTACCAGGAGAAACCGGGCGGAATCGCCCAAGCGCTCGCTCTTGCGGAGCATTTTGTAGGGAACGAGAAGTTCGTGGTAGCCCTCGGAGACAACATCATCCAGAAGAGCATTCGCGCGGCGGCACAGGCATTTGAGCACCAGCCGGAAGGGGCGAAGATCCTCCTGGCCGAAGTTGACAACCCGCGCAGTTACGGAATCGCACGTATTGACGGTAACGCCGTAGTCGAGATCATCGAAAAACCGTCGGACCCCCCCAGCAATTTCGCGGTGATAGGCATCTACTTCTACACTCCAGAGGTGTTCAAAATCATAAAGACGTTGAAGCCGTCTGGCCGAGGCGAACTCGAGATCACAGACGTGAACAACGAATACCTGCGGCGCGGTACGTTGTCGTTTGAATACCTTGACGGATGGTGGGCCGACTGCGGCGAATCAATCCCGTGGCTCCTTCGTGCCAACAACCTCGTAGCGCGCGACGGTGCGAACAACACGGCATAGGCTGATCCACCCGGCGCCGAAGCGTTCGTGCACCGCACAGGCCGGACGTCCAGCCCGCGCACCATTTTCTTTGAATGATGGGTGAATTGTCTTTGCATTTCCCGGGACCAGTAAGAACACATCGCGCGGGGAGGCACACGCATGGCTGACAAAATCCGGATGGGGTTCATCGGATGCGGTTTCATGGGTCAACTGGCCCACATCGCCAACTACGCCCGTCTGCATGACGAATGTGATCTGGTCGCTGTCGCGGACGTTCGCCCTCTGCTGGCGAAAAAAGTTGCCGCGCGTTATGGAATACGCGAAACGTACACCGACCATCGCGAACTGCTGGAAAAAGCGGATGTCGATGCCGTGGCAGCGATTATGTATTACGGGCATCATTACGCGGTCGTCCCCGACGTTATCGAATCGGGAAGGCATCTGATCACTGAGAAGCCCATGGCGTGCAGTGCATCGAGCGCGCGGAAATGGAAGGCCGCGGCGGACGCGAAGCGCCTGGTGTACATGGTCGGATACATGAAACGCTGGGATCTCGGTGCTCGATGGGTGTCGGATATCGTTCGGCAGTGGAAGACGACGAACGAATTCGGTGAGTTCAATCATCTTCGATGCCTGATGAGCGGAACCGATTGGACCTGGAATCCCTATCCCGTCATCTCTTCAGACGAACAACCCGTGGCCTCATTGCCGCCGCACGAGCCATTTCCGGCGCGCTTCACGAAAGCGCAGGCCGATTATTTCAACATGAACATCAATTTTTACGTGCACCAGGTGAATCTGATGCGTTTCCTGCTCGACGAGCAGATCACACTGAGTTACTGCCATCCAGCAGGAAAGATACTCATCGGTTCGACGGAAAGCGGGAAAGCAGTATCACTGGAAATGGGGATTTCCAGCATTCCCCAGACGTGGGACGAAGTCTATCAGATCGCGTTTGAGAAAGCAGACATAGAACTGCGAATGCCGGCCCCATTGCGCGGGCAGCACAACGGCGAAGTAGTGGTGCGGCGAACGGTGAATGGAAAGACGTATGAGACACTCAGACCCAATTTCCCTGTTCCGAGTTGGAGCTTTTTCGAACAGGCAAAGGGATTTTTGGAGGCAGTCCGGACTGGCAGGCTTCCGTTCGATTCCACGGGTGATGCAGTCCGCGATTTGGAGTTTTTCGAGACGCAGGCGGACATGATGCAGGGAGAAGGCGGAGTCGCCCGCAAATGAATACGTGAGGCAGCAGAGGAGGGTCGGGAATATGCTCGTCGAGCTGGAAAAAGGAGAACTGCGGGCCACCGTTGTTGACAACGCACCGCATCTGGAACGGGCTGGGCACCGGGAGGGCTACAACGGCCTTGCGGCACTCACGAGCGACGCACAGCAGGCGAGCCCTTTCGTCCCTTTCTACGCTGGCATGAATCTCGAGCTCTATTTCGACGGTGTGGTGACCGACCGGTCAACACTTTTTGGACCGCGGCGTGCTCCGATGGTGGTGGAGAAAGTCGATCAGGCAACCGCACGGCTCCATCAGCCACCTGTTCCCTACTGGAAAGTGGAGAGCTGGACCGAATTCACATTACGTGAACCGAATTACATCGACTTCCGTTACCGCGCAATCCCTCATGAGCGGACGTTTCAGCAGAATTGGCTGGGCGTGTTCTGGGCAACTTACGTCGCGTACCCGGAGGAGCCAGGGATCTGGTTTCCTACTGCAACCCCGGAAGGCGCGAAGACCATGCGGCATTTCTCGCCGGTTCACGGTGATGAAAGCACGCACCGGCATGCCGCGGACAGCGAAGAGATTGCGGCGTCACACGATCATCGAATGTACATGTACGGCAGTTATTCGCGATTCCGCTACGCAAGACCTTTTTTCTGGGGATTTGTGCACGGAATGAGCGTGCTGTTCATGTTCGACGACAATCCAAATATCAGGTTCGCGCAATCGCCATCGGGAGGTGGAATCCGCTGCCCCGCGTGGGATTTCCAGCTTGTGGTGCCCGATTACCGCGTCGGAGGGGAGTATTCACTAGAGGCCAGAGTGGTATACTCCCGTCTCGGCGCAACGCTGGATCCTGAAGTCGAGTACGCACGCTGGGTGGAATTCCGGAAGAATAACAGAGGTGATGGGGGCGAAGGTCGATGAAAGATCAAAGCGGTGGCGTGCAAAGCTGGCCGGAGCGTGGTGAAGGGAACGGGTTGACACGGTCACCCATTGCGGGACTCGATGGCCTTCTGTGCCCGGTGTGCGGAGAAATTGCCGATTCGCTCCCAATCAAGGTTCATAGGGTGATTCAGGGTACCGAGGAATGCCTGTTCGTATGCTCGCCGGATTGCAGGCAGATAGCTTTGGAATCGCCGTTTCTGCAGATCAACATGTTCTCGCGTGATTTGCGGGTCTGGGAGAGAAGTGTGCAATCGGAACTTGATATCGAATCTTCCCCGGTAGCCGAGGCTTCGGAAACGGAGCACAATGGGAGAGAACACTCGTGACGAAAGCTGGGAAAGCGATGACCGAAGTGGAACTGGTTCTCGACGCGAAAGCAGATCTTGGTGAAGGTGCGATCTGGCATGCGCGCCGCGGGTTGTTGTACTGGGTAGACATAAACGCCGGTTTTCTGCACGTGTTTGAGCCGAAAAGCGGGAAAGACGACGCGTATCGCATCGGCGAAGGCGTGGGGACTGTCGTGCCGAGGGTTGCGAGCTCCGAACGGCCCTATGAGAGCGTAATGCTTGCGTTGCGGCGAGGGTTTGCCGTCTTCCGTTTCGATGTTGCAAAGGCATATGTGGTTGCGGATCCGGAAAGGGATATACCTGCAAACAGGTTCAACGACGGCAAATGTGATCCGGTCGGTCGCTTCTGGGCGGGAACCATGCCGGAAGGCCCCGGTGGCGTTCCAGACGGCGGACGCCTTTACTGCTTGTATCCCGACCTTCACGTGGAAGTCAAAGAAACCGGTATTCGTTGCTCCAACGGCGTTGCGTGGAGCCTCGATCACAGGACAATGTATTACATCGACACGCCCTCAATGGAGATCTGGGCGTACAACTACGATCTCGAAACCGGGGCGATATGGGATCGCCGTGCGGTGGTGCGCGTGCCGAAAAGCGAGGGATACCCCGACGGGATGACGATTGACCGTGAGGGGATGCTCTGGGTGGCTCACTGGGATGGATGGCAGGTTGTCCGCTGGAACCCGCAGACGGGTCGAAAGATCTGCTCGGTGAGGGTCCCGGCGGCCCGTGTAACTTCCTGCGCGTTCGGGGGGAAAAACCTCGACGAGCTGTACATCACCACGGCACGGACAGGCATCAAAGCCGAAGCGCTGCGCAAACAACCTCATGCAGGCGGAGTATTCCGGGTCCTGCCGGGTGTCAGTGGACTCGACGCATTCGAATTCGCAGGCTGAGTCCCGACGACGGTGCGAGCGTTGTGAGAGGAGATCGGGGGGGCGGGCACTGTGACCCGCCTCTTTCCATTTTGGGGTGGCCTCACCGTGCGCAACCGACGACAGATTTGGCGTCACGACACTGGTTGTGCCGCGTTCACGCCGCTTCGTTATCTTTAAAAGGGTGAGCAAAAAACATTCCTTCATGCACAAAGTTGCGCATAACGGGCGCTCCAAACGGTGCAGCGTTTGTTTTGGAAGGGGGTTCGCAGATGCCGGTAAGCCGTGAGGACGTGCTGCACGTCGCCGCGTTGGCAAGGCTGGAAGTTGCTCCAGAACAGGTGGAGAGTTTTCAGCGAGAGCTCGGCGCGATTCTGGAGCATTTCCAGAAGCTGAACGAACTGGACACCTCCAACGTGGAGCCGACTTCCCACGCACTGGCTCTCGTGAACGTGTTCCGCGAAGACATTCCACAGCCCTCGTTAACGCAGGAGGAAGCGCTCGCAAACGCTCCGCAGAAGGCGTTCGGACATTTCCGAGTGCCCAAGGTCATTGACTGACGCCATTTTCGAGAAAACCGAGACGGGTGTTGCCGGTGTGGAAGGTAGTGGGGGTTGTTCCTGCACGATTCGGTTCGGAGAGATGGCCCGGGAAGGTGCTTGAAAACGTTAGCGGTAAGCCTCTCCTTCGCTGGGCATGGGAAACCCTCTCCGGAGCTCCCGGAGTCTCGGAAGTGCTGATAGCCACGGACGATTCCCGGGTAGAGACATGGGCGCGTGCACAAGGAATGCGTGTGGTGAAGACGTCGGCGGAATGCCGGAATGGAACCGAGCGAACCGCCGAAATCGCCCGCATGATCCGTGCCGATTATTACGTGAACGTCCAGGCCGACCAGGTGGCACTTGAGTCCCGGGTGGTGACCGCAATGCTTCGGGCTGCGAAAGCCCACCCTGAATGGGAGATCGCGACGGTGGGCACGCGCTGGTACCGCACTGGATGTCTCGAAAACCGAGACAGGGTGTTTCTTGCGGCAAGGGGTTGCACCTGCGGCAGGCACAGTATTGCGGAACACTTTTTCCGAGGCGGCGAGAAGTACACGAACACCGACAGACCAGTTCTGCGACACCTTGGGGTGTACGGCTATACCCCGTCCTTCTTGCGGGAATACGCCGCGAATGAGCCGTCGCAGGATGAGGTCATCTTGCATTTGGAACAATGCCGCGCGTTGCAGATGGGCTTGGAGATAGGAGTAGTTCGCGTTCGGACTTCTGCGCGGAGCGTTGACAGCGCCATGGACAGGGACGCCGTCGAAGGACCGTGGAGCAACAAGACAAGCAAAGGAGACCCACGTGAGGACGCGTGAACAAACGTTCCCGAAATACATCGTTGTTGCCGGAGGAGTCATCAGCGGCGTCGGAAAAGGCCTTGCAACCTCTTCCATCGGTAGGATCCTTCAGGAGTTCGGGTACAGCTGTACTGCGGTCAAAATCGACCCGTACCTGAACTATGACGCAGGCACGATGCGGCCGACGGAACACGGCGAGGTCTGGGTGACGGATGACGGCGGAGAGATCGACCAGGACCTCGGCAACTATGAACGATTTCTTGGAAAGGAACTATCGCGGCGGAATAACCTTACCACGGGTCAGATTTACAAAGCCGTGATCGAAAAAGAACGGCAGGGCGAATACCTCGGGCAAACAGTGCAACCGATCCCGCATATCACCAATGAGATTAAAAGGAGGGTTACCGAGGCTTCCGCCGGTCACGACATCGCGTTGGTCGAGGTCGGTGGAACGATCGGTGACTATGAGAATACGCCGTTTTTCTTTGCACTTAAGAGTCTTGAGCGCGAAATCGGCAAGCAGAACATCGTGTACGTGCTGGTTACGTACCTGCCGGTGCCAACACACATCCAGGAGATGAAAACCAAACCGACCCAGCACTCCATCAAATTGCTCAGCGAACAGGGGATATTCCCGGATTTTATCCTGTGCCGATCGAAATCGCCGGTCGACGAGGTTCGAAAACGGAAAATCGAGACCTATGCCAACATAGACATGGACCACATCATCAGCGCGCCGGATGTGGAGTCGGTGTACAGTATCCCGCTGAATTTCGAGAAGGAGAACATCGGCCGGAAAATCCTTGCCATGTTCGACCTGCCCGAGCGAAGAGAACCTGACTGGGCGAATTACAGCACGCTCGTGAATCGAATCCTCAATCCCCGGGAAACCGTTCGGATCGCCATGGTCGGGAAATACGTCACAAGCGGAGACTTCTCGTTAACCGATGCGTACGTGAGCGTGAATCAGGCCCTGGAACATGCGGGTGCCGCAAATGACACCAAAGTGCAGATTGATTGGGTAAGCGGGGCGGATTTCAACGATAGCAACGTTTCGGATGAGCTTCGTGGGTACGATGGGATACTGGTTCCTGGTGCGTTCGGCTCGTCCGGAGCGGAGGGAATGATCGCGGCGATACGTTTTGCGCGCGAGTCGGGTATTCCGTATCTCGGACTTTGTTACGGGCTTCAAATGGCGGTCGTGGAATACGCTCGCAATGTGTGTGGACTCGCCCGGGCAAATTCCAGAGAAATCGATCCGAACACTCCCCACCCGGTGATCGACATCATGGATCTGCAACGGGCGGTGATCGAACCGACTGTGTGGCAAGCCTGGCGGGCCATCAGTCAGCAGATAGACATCGTTGCGGACAATTGGCTGAACAGCAGGCAACATCAGATCGGTGGCTCAATGCGTCTTGGCGCCTACGCCGCACGCTTGATAGAAGGATCTCTCGTGTTCCGGCTGTATCAGGAATCCGGCCGCCTCGAGAGCGATAGATCCAGGATGGATCGCTTGCGCATGCAACCGGGACAGGCGTTCCGTCTCGGGAGGGAAAAGCCTGGAGCTCCTGTCGTCTTGGAACGCCACAGGCACCGGTACGAGGTATCACCTGCCTACGTGGAACGGTTGGAGAGAGGGGGGCTGGTTTTCAGCGGGTACCACGAACAGGCGGACGGCAACCGGTTGATGGAATTCCTCGAACTGCAGGAACACCCGTATTTCGTTGCGACCCAGGCGCATCCTGAGTTTCGTTCGCGTCTGGAAGAACCGGCTCCACTCTTTGTCGGTTTTGTCAGGGCGGCCCTTGAGAGGAAACATTCCGCAGAAAAATGAAAAACTCGCCGGTCCTTATCGTGGTGCTACTGGCGCAAGCGGTCGTGATGGCAGCCTGTGACGACATCGGCTCGTCCCGCAGAGACGCGCCCGAGGCGGCTCTTTCAGGGCAAAGGCTGGAACGATCTCGTATCGTGTGGTCGGACCGAGGAAGGAAAAGCGCGGTAGTTTCCGCGGGAGAACTTATCAGATTCGACAATCGCAATGAGATTACTCTGTGTGATTCCGTGGTCGTGGAAGTGTACGATGAAACGGGTGCCCTCGTTGCCATTGCGCGGGGCGAAGAGGGCACGGTGGACGAACGCAGCGAAACAGCCCGGGTGACAACAGGCATTTCTGTTCGGTTCTCTGGAAACGACGGGAAGGAAACGTCCACCCTCACCGCACGGCAGGCCGAGGCAGATAACCGCGCGCAAATTGTCTCAGCGTCGGGCAACGTTCGGGTTCGCAGTGATGCGGGCGTAACGGTGTATACCGAAAAAGTGATCTGGGACGGTCGGACGCGCAGGTTCCGTGCGCCTGGTTTCGTCCGCCTGGTCAATGGAACAGACGTCGAGGAGGGGGAAAACCTCGATGCGAACAACGATTTGACCCATTGGACAATGGACAGAGTGCGCGGCCGAAGCACTCGCGTGCGAGAAGAACTGGAGAGCGGCTCCTGAACATGGCGGCGCGGACAACGACTCTGGTGACCCTGTTTATGGGTCTGGTTGTCTGCGGAACCTCCGGCGCACAACAGGGTCAGCGCGCCGTTGAATTCAGCGCTGACCGGACCGAGATGATACGTCGGGGAGACCGCTTCCTGAAGCGTTACACCGGTGCGGTGGTCATCCGGTTCGGGCCCGGGGAATGGCTGACGGCTGACGAGGCCACGTACGACAGCGACGGCAGGAACATCAGTATTGTCGGATCGGTGGTGATGCAGGATTCCGGGCGAATTCTGCGCGCCGACCGGGTGCAGTACCTTTTTCGGGACAATCCGCGAGCGGGTGGCCACCCGTTGGTATTGTTGCTTGGGAGGGTCGCGCTGGTCGATAATGCCCGCCGGCTAAACGCTGACCGCGCGGAGTACCGCTCTCACGTGGATAGTCTCGCCGCCTTCGGCGATGTGGTGGCGAAAGACAGCAGCAGGACTGTTACCGCAGATACCCTTCTTTTGAAGGCAGATGGGAACCGGTTTGTTGCAATGGGGAGGGTGGTGCTGGAAGATACCGTCGAAAATGTAACGGTCCGCGCGGGGTACTACTCCTTCGACGGGGCGGACAGCGTCGGTGTGATTGCGCGGGAACCGACGCTTGTTCGCGGCGCCGGCGATACTGCGGTGACGGTGCGCGCTGACAGTATGATACTGAACGTTACGGGAAAAAAAGGAAGCGCGTGGGGAACCGTGCGGATCGAAAAGGGCCAGATGACCGCAGAGTGCGATTCGCTGGCGCTGGATGACAATCGGGGTACGATTGCGCTTTTCGGGCGCCCGCACGCCGTACAGAAGCGGCAGGAGGACTCCACCAGTACGGTTGACCATCTGTGGGGAGACCGCATAGTGCTTGAGTTGGAGCAGTCAAAGATTACGCGAATACTTGTGGACGGTTCGGCGCGTACAAGCAGCACCCATAGTGACTCCCGTGGAGGGTTGGGGCCCGAACGCTGGGCGACCGGTTCCCAGATGGTGTTCCACGTGGAACACGACGAGGTTCGTGAGGTCATCGTCTGGGGACAGGCCAGGAGCCGTTACGAACCGGATTTTGAGGACGCACGAGAGAGCGGCACGAACGAGGCAGCAGGCGACACGATACGCGTCGCCTTCCGCGATGGGAAGCCCGTTCGTGTGCACTTGGCGGGAGGAGTGCACGGTTTGTACGTCCAGAACACGACACGTCGAACCGACGCAACAACACGCGCTGCTTCCCCGGACGCACGACGTGGTGGATGATTCGGAGATTCGAAGTTCCCTTCGAGCAGAAGGGCTTTCCAAACGCTACGGCGGACGGCTCGTAGTCAACCACGTCTCGCTTGTGGTGAAAAGGGGTGAAACAGTTGGCCTGTTGGGCCCAAACGGCGCCGGCAAAACAACGACTTTTTACATGCTTCTCGGGATGGTCGTTCCCGAGGAGGGGCGTGTATACCTTGAAGAACAGGAAATCACAAAGCTCCCGATGTACCGGCGGGCGCGTTTGGGAATAGGGTATCTCAGCCAGGAACGTTCTGTCTTTCGAAAGATGACAGTCGAGCAGAACATCCTCGCGATCCTTGAACGCCTCCCGCTTACGCGGGAGGAAAGAATGCAGCGGCTGGAGGAAATCCTGGACGAGCTGGACATCGCTCGCGTGCGGAAAACCAGAGGCGAGCAACTGTCCGGCGGCGAGTGCAGACGCACCGAGATAGCACGCGCGCTGGTCATCGAACCGAAGTTTCTTCTGCTGGATGAACCGTTTGCCGGAATAGACCCTATCGCCGTGGAAGACATCCAGTCGATTGTCGCGCGGCTGAAGGCCAAGGGATTGGGTATTTTGATTACCGACCACAACGTACATGGCACACTGGCCATCACCGATCATGCGTACGTGATGGCGGAAGGCGGTATTCTGTGCGCGGGCACACCCGCCGAACTGGCAGACAACGAGTTGGCCCGCAAATTTTACCTGGGTGAACGTTTCCGTTTGAATTGATTCAGTGGTATCGGTCGCAAGGGTTTCGCCAGTGCTGGGAATGCGTCAGGAACTCAGACTTCAACAGCGGCTTGCGCCGCAGTTGATTCAATCCCTCCACCTCCTCCAATTGCCGGCGCTTGATCTGGAACAAGTTGTCAGGGAGGAGCTTGAAACGAATCCCCTGCTGGAGGAGGTTCCGGCTGGCGAGTTGGAACACGGAAAAGAAGAGCCTGCCGGGGAAACGGGTGAGGAGGCGGATGCGACCTCCGATATCGATCTGGATGCAACTGAGTGGTCCGACTACCTCAGCGACTCGTATGAGCTGTCGCAGACTTTTCGCGAGGAACCCGATCACTCTGCGGAGACGTACGAGCCCGTATCGGTGTACCAGGAGACCCTGGCAGACGACCTGCGCGAACAGCTCCGCTTCGTTCTCTCCGACGAAACAGAGCTGAAAATCGGTGAGTACATTATCGGGAACCTCGACAGCAATGGTTTTCTCGCGACAACGGTTGAAGAGATTGCGGCCACGCTGGGCGTGCCGGGAACACAGGTCCAGAAGGTTTTGAAGGCAGTTCAGACGCTGGACCCGCCGGGTGTCGGTGCGCGCGATCTTCGGGAGTGCCTTCTCATCCAGCTGCGGGAACGCGGTTATGAAGAGGATCCGGCCTACGAAATAGTGGACAAGTGCTTCGACGAACTGATGCACAAGCGGACGAAAGAGATCATGCGCATCACGCGCCTGAGCAAAGAAGACGTAGCGGAGGCTCTCGAAGTAATATCCACGCTGAACCCGAAGCCTGCTTCCGTCGCCTACGGTTCTTCCGAACGCCCGGTAACACCAGATCTCATTGTCGAGCGTGTGGACGGGGAATATGTGGTTTCTCTGAACGACCGATCCATACCGGCACTCAGGATCAGCCAGAACTATCGAGAGCTCCTTGCGGGCAGTGGTACCGAAGAAACGAAGAAATACATCGTGGACAAGTTGAATTCGGCGAAATGGCTCATCAAATCCATCGAACAACGCCGTACGACCATGCTCAAAGTCATGAACGCCATCGTCAAACACCAGCGAGCGTTTTTCGACTACGGGCTTGACCATCTGAAGCCCATGGTTCTGCAGGAAATCGCCGACGAGATCAAGATGCACGTTTCCACGGTGAGCCGCGTATCGAACGGCAAGTACGTTCAGACGCCGCATGGCGTGTTTGAACTGAAGTTCTTTTTCGATGGCAAACTCGGTGTCTCAGATGGCGAAGATATGGCCTCGAAAGTGGTCAAGGAAAAAGTGAAGCAAATGATCGACGCCGAGGACAAGCAGAACCCGCTCAGCGACCAGGCGATTGCCGACCGGCTGACCCGCGAAAGTGGTATCGAAATTGCCAGGAGAACCGTGGCGAAATACCGTGACCAACTCCGCATCCCATCCGCACGCATGCGGAAGGAGGTTTGATTTGTCGTTCGACAGGTTCTGGTCGCCCGTTGTTTTGTCAATGCTGTTCTCTGGGAGTCTTTTCGCCAGCACACCGTTTGTAACCTCCACTGACCGTTTTCGAAGCCAGCTAGGGATTGTTGAGAACCCCGCTCTTTCCGATGAAGCGAGCGCGGTGTGGGTGAATCCCGCAGGGCTTGGTGTGCGCAAATCAGCGACAATGTTTTCTTCCGTTGCAATGAGAAACAACCCCTGGTACGCCAACCTGCTTTTTGCAGGCAATGGAAGCGGTTTCGGCTGGCAGCGAACGGATGCCGGCAGCGGCCAACGAGTTGACCGCTGGCGCTTCGGAGGAAGCGGCGGAAGCTCCCCGTACGGCGTGTCATTCGGCGCTGCGGTCGAACTGAGTGATCCGGACGGTTTGAAAGAGAATCTTTTCTGGTCAGGGGACCTCGGTGTTCTGGCGAGGCCCGTTACGTGGATGTCCGCCGGCCTTGTCGTGCGACAACTCGGCGCTCGGCGTGGTTATCCGTGGAGCGTGGAATCGGGCCTTGCTCTGCGCCCGTTCGGACCGAACCTGAGCATTTTTGGCGGTCTGGCGTACTGTGAAGACGACCCATTGAGTGATCCTTCGCACTGGCATGCCGGTGCACTGGCGAACGTGGGGCCTGGTCTTGAGGCGTACGGGGCGATCAATCAGAACAGGACGATTCTGGTCGGCGTCCAGATGATTCTCGGAAGAGGCAGCATCGGCGGAGCAGGGAGTCGCGTGAGTGGCGGAAGCCTCGGTTCAGGCTGGGTAATTGCTCGCTCCCATGCGGATTACCGGTCTAACCGGCTGGCGATGAAAGGCAGGATCGCAGAGATTCGGCTGAAAGGTGAGATTCGCGATCAGACGCCGGGATTCAGCCTGTTTGGCAACCGGGGCACCACGCTTTCGGAACTCGTCATGCAGATCAATCGGGCGGCGCAGGCGCGCGATGTTGGTGGGCTGTACCTTCGTTTTGACAACCTGGCGATCGGGCAGGGAATGGCGGAGGAATTGCGTGATGCGCTGGTCAAGTTCAAGGCGAACTCCGGCAAGCCCATTGTTGCGTATCTGCCGGAGGCGAGTTTCCGGGAATACTTCATTGCCTCGGTTGCGGACAGCATCTTCCTGGAGCCGGTGGGCGACCTCCGTCTGACCGGGTACGGCGTGGGGCAATTGTACTTCCGCAGGGCGTTGGACAAACTCGGCGTCGAAGCTGATTTCACCCGGATAGGCCGTTACAAGTCGGCCGCTGAGACGTTCACGGACAGCACCATGTCGGATGCCACCCGGGAGCAGTACGAGGAACTCCTCGACGATTGGTACACGAGAACGGTAGATGGAATCGCAGTGTCTCGGCGCCTCAGCGCTGACAGCGTGAAGGCTCTGGTCAATAACGCTCCCTACATGGCTGCAGAAGCAGTTCGTGTGGGCCTGATCGATTCCGCAGGTCACAGTGATCGAGCCTATGAATCCGTGGAAACCATGGTAAGGTCGAGAGAGGGGAGAGTATCGGGCAAAATAAACCTTGCGCGTCGTCGTTTATATGATGAGACGTGGGGCCCGCGTCCGAAACTGGCGGTTATCTTCGCGTCCGGGCAGATTGTGAATGGAACGAGCGGGGAGGATTTCTTTTCGGGAACCCAGATGATGGGTGCCGAGACAATTGCGAAGGCGCTCAAACAGGCTCGGGAGGACGATGCCATCAAGGCGGTCGTGTTCCGGATCGATTCCCCCGGGGGACTGGCTCTGGGCAGCGACATCATATGGCGGGAGGTACAGCTTTTGTGGGAAACCGACAAGCCTGTCGTCGTAAGTGTGGGCGATCTGGCTGCTTCGGGCGGGTATTACATCGCATGTCGCGCAGACACGATCATTTCGAATCCGGGCGCCATCGTTGGCAGCATAGGGGTATTTGATGGCAAAATGGTTGTTGAAAGACTGGCGCACCGACTCGGAATCGATGTGGAACTTCTCGCGAGGGGAGACAACGCGGCGATTAATTCTTCACTCGCATCGCGAACACCGGAGCAGCGAAGGCGAGTGGCCGAAAACGTTCGTGAAGTGTACGACGTGTTTGTGAACAGGGTCGCCGCGGGCCGCGGGATGGAAGCCGCCTCGGTGGATTCCATCGGTCAGGGCCGGATTTACACTGCAGCGAATGCCGTCAGCATAGGCCTCGTCGACAAACTGGGTGGTCTGGATGAGGCCATCCGGACGGCGGCCCGGATGGCCCGCCTGCGCGGCGAAGTCGAGCTCGTGACAATGCCGAGGCACACAAATGTGCTGGAAACGGTGATCCAGAGCTCGTTACAGGATGCTATGGGTGTGTCGACCCGGCAGTCACTGGCCGGAGGGGTTTACTTCTTCGACCCGGTTGCCGCGTCGTTGCGATGACACGGGTGGTTTTTGGATCCGGGGTTTTGAATATTGCGGGCCGTTTCTGGGGTTACACGGTTGTACGGATGTGTAGAATGAAGGATGTTGTGAAGGGTACCACCGGGTTTGCGGCGCCAGCAGCGAAATCGCTGCTGGCTTGCGCGATTGTTTTGTGCCTGATGTGCTCCCACGCGCATGCTCAGGTGGGTGAATTCGGCCGCAACAAGCCCACATCCGCCACGGGAAACTGGCACTATGTCCAGACGCCGCATTTCGACATCTACTTTTACGAGGGCATGGACGCGATCGCGAGAATCGCCACGACGATAGCCGAAGAGGCGTATTCCCAGATCAGTGCGAGCTTCGACTACCGCCTGCGGAACCGCGTGCCGATCGTGTTGTACCGGTCCCAGGGGCAGTTTTCGCAGACGCACATCACGCCCTCACTGATCGGTGAGGGTGTTGGCGGGTTCACGGAATTTCTCAAGAACCGCGTTGCCGTGCCATTCACCGGATCCTACCCGCAGTTTCGTCATGTCCTCCACCACGAGCTCGTACACGCGATAGTGCACGACATGCTTTACGGGCGAGACATTCTGACCGGCGTACAACAGAGTGATATCCCTCTCTGGTTCATCGAGGGTCTCGCAGAGTACGAGTCGTCGCCGTGGACTTCAGAGAGCGACATGTGGATGCGGGATGCGGTGATCAACGATTACCTGCAGCTCGACGGTTACTTCGCCTACAAAGGCGGCCAGTCGATCATGTATTACATTGCTGAGGTGTACGGGCCGGACAAGGTAGCGCAGATCCTGAACCGGCTTCGCTCTTTTTCTCGCTTCGGTCCGACGGTTCAAGCCGTTCTGGGGGTCGAGCTCGAAGATTTCGGAAAACGGTGGGAGAAAGACCTCAAGAAGGTGTACTGGCCGGAAATCGTCGATCGAGACGAGCCAGAGGATATCGGCCAATCGCTGACAGACCACACCAAAGACAACTCCTACTTCAATCGGAACCCCTCATTCTCACCGTTCGGCGACAAGATCGCGTATTTGACGGGCAGGGATTACTACACCAGCATCTACGTGATGTCGGCCATCGACGGAAAGGTGCTCTGGAAAGTCGTTACGGGTGAAACTTCCGGGTCCTTTGAGGAAATGCACTGGCAACGGGCAGGAATTGCGTGGTCTCCAGATGCGCAACGGATAGCGTTTGCGGCAAAGGCTACGACGGGAGACAGGCTTTACATCGTCGATGCGCGCAACGGACGGAGGCTCGACGCGTTCGATTTCGGATTCGATGGAATGTTTTCGCCCGACTGGTCCCCGGACGGAACTACGATTGTATTTGTTGGCGTGCGTGATGGGAAATCGGACCTCTACACACTTCGGCTTTCGGACCGGTCGATTGACCGGCTGACGGACGACTACTTTGACGAGACTGATCCAAAATGGTCGCCCGACGGCCGGCGAATCCTGTTTGCTTCCGATCGAGCGCCCGATGTGAGCGATGTTTCAGCCCAGTTGCTGTACCAGACATCGGATGTGTACGTGATGGACGTCGAGACGCGCGCAATGCGCCGCTTGACGGCGGACCCCGCGGACGATCTTTCGCCGGCATGGGGGCCCGAAGGGAAACACATCGCGTTCGTATCCGACCGCAACGGTATTTTCAACCTGTATGTTGCCGCGCTCGACAGCGGCGAAGGAAGTATCGATAGTGCGACCCGTCCTTTGACAAACATCCTCACGGGAGCGTTCGCTCCGTCCTGGAATCGCAGAGGCGACAAGATCGCCTTCTCCGGTTTCAATAAGGGGGGGTGGGACGTTTTTGTCATCAGGAATCCACTGGACAGCCTTCGTGAGGAACCCCTTCGGCCGGCATATTTCCTGCGCGAAGGGAAGATTTCGTACAGCAGCCGCCACCGCCACCTGGCGACGAGCACGCAGTCGGCCACGTCACCTGATTCCACCGCCGGATTCTCGATAGGGCCTCGCACCAGCCCATTCAGTTCCCCCGCCCTTGATATCCTTGCTTTCACCCGGGCAGATTCCGCGCGTGGCGGCTTCGTGCCAAAGCCTTATCGAAGCCAACTCCAGGTAGACAACGTAAGCGGACAGGCGAATTACTCAACTCTCGGTGGAGTCGGCGGGCAGCTCTACGTCACGGCGAGCGATCTCATGGGGTTTCACCAGCTCCAGTTCAACACGAGTCTTTACCGGGACCTCAGGGACAGCGATTACGGTGTGTTTTATCAGTATCTGAAAAGGCGAACAGACTACGCCGCGTATTTCCAGCAACAACGGACATGGTATCCTTTCCAGAGCGTGGATTATTACGGCGGGATCGTGGAATCCGGGTTGGTAGAAAGCCGGGAGATTTCAACCGGCGTTTATGCGTCCCGCCCGACGAGCCAGTTCCGCCGGTTCGAAGCGGGCATAGACTATGTGAACGCGAAACAGAGTGTGCTTTACGACTACCTCAGCTACGGCACCGGCATTGCGGCGTCTCAGGAAGCAACCATTGAGGCTTTGCTTACAAGGGTTGCGTTCGTGCACGACAACGCGCTATGGAACATGTTTGGTCCGGTGGTAGGGCAGCGCTGGCGTATGACGGTTTTTGCTGCGCCGCCGCGCGCCAACACCGCTCCATTCGGCGTAGTGACTGCGGATGTGAGGCGCTACTGGCGCGTAAGCAAGAATACTTCATTCGCGCTGCGGGGCTCAGGGGGACGGAGTTTTGCGACGCATGCACAAAATGCGCCTCTGTTCTATGTTGGCGGTTTGCCGTACTGGATCAACTATGATTACGAGAACGTGCAATCCAGCCAACTGGTGAACGACGCGTTTTCGCAGTTTGTATTCCCGCTGCGGGGCACTAATTACTACGAGTTGAGAGGCCGAAGCTTCGCGATTCTGAATGCGGAATACCGATTTCCCCTGATATATTTCCTTGCGACGGGCCCGCTCAACTTTGTGCTCAGCAACGTCGGCGGCGTCGTGTTTCTGGATGTCGGCCGGACATGGGAGGACCCGACGCAACCCAGCGACCCGAACATAGCCCGTCATGCGCAGGGTCCCCTCGGCGGATACGGCTACGGGATGCGGATCAATCTCGGTGTGCTGGTTCTGAGAATGGACGTAGCGTGGCGAACAGACCTGAGGGAAACGATCGGCAGCGCGAGGTATTACTGGTCTTTCGGCTACGATTTCTGACACATCGGCCCGCCGAGAGCAATCAGGTGGAACAGCATCGCGACGCCGATGTGAACCTTTCCCTGTGATTCCGCAAGAGGCATCTCCGTGGAAGACAGCGCTCGAACGCCTGCGCACTTTCTGTCTCCCGATCTCCCCTCTGTGACAAGCCGCCATGCAGAGGTGTTGCGACGTATCCGCGTAGTGCTGGTTGAACCGAAATACCCCGGGAACATCGGGTCGGTGGCACGCGCGATGACGGTGTGCGGGCTTACCCGAATGCACCTCGTCAACCCGGTTCCGCGCTGGCGGGAATCCGATGAGGCGTGGACTTTCGCCTGCGGGTCGCGTTCTGTTCTGGAGCAGGCGACCGAAGCAAAGAACCTGGAAGAAGCGCTGCGCGGAGCCACGACCGTAGTTGGCACGACGCACCGGATGGGAAGAGGCCGGGGCCCTCTCCTGCCTCCGCGAAAACTGGCGGAACATTTGCCGGGGATGCTCTCCAAAGGCGAGGTGGCCCTTGTGTTCGGACGGGAAGACAAAGGGCTTTCCAACGACGAACTGGCGTTATGCCAGATGGGTGTTCACATACCGACGGCCTCTACCTATCCGTCCTTGAACCTTTCCCACGCCGTAATGGTTGTTGCGTACGAGTGTTTCTACGCGGTAGTGAAGGCGGGGGATGAGAACGTGCAGGTGAGCGGGGTGTCGTACCCGGAAATCGTGGCTCTTTCGGAAAGAATCGCACATCTGACCGCGCGGACAGGCTTTCGTCACCGGCGGGGAGAAGTGGGCTTTGAACGCAGCCTGCGGCGAGCCATAGAACGGAGTAGTGTGAGTGCCCGGGACATTGCTCTCGCGCATCTTGTGTGCAGACAAGTCGAGCAGTATATCGACCGCCTGGAGGAGCAGATTCGCAACGAGCGGGAAACGTAGAATTGATCGACAACAGGGCCAAAAAAAGGAACGCGGCGAGGACAGCGGAAGTCGTTCCGCGTGTTCGCCGCGTGCGCCAGACTCAGACACTACAGGGCAGCGTTCCCCGATTCGCCGGTGCGGATCCTGATTGCGTCATCTACAGTTGAGACGAATATCTTCCCGTCGCCAACCTTTCCCGTACGCGCCACCCGCAAGAGCGCATTTACGACCGCATCAATCTGGTCATCTAGGACCACTGCCTCAATCTTGACCTTGTTTACGAACAGAACCTGATACTCCGCACCGCGATAGAACTCGGTGTGCCCACGTTGATGACCAAACCCACGAGCCTCGAGAACCGACAGGCCCTTTACACCGGCATCTGTCAGCGCGGTGCGGACGTCCTCGACCAAATGGGGACGGATGAATGCCTCGACCTTCTTCACGATCCTTCTTTCCCCGTTTTGTTCCTGTCTGCCGTGCGCATTACAGGTGATAGGCGGTTTCCCCGTGCTGTGTCAAATCGAGGCCCTCACGCTCTTCCGCCTGGGAAACACGCACGCCGCCGGCAATGTCTATCAGTTTCAAGATAATCCATGTGGCCGCCGCTGCATAGGCGGCAGTCGCCACCACGCTCACCGCCTGGACCAGAAGCGGATCGACGTTGCCCAGCAGCAAGCCATCTTTGCCGTTTGCGTTCCAGTACGTGCTGGCGAAGACTCCAGTCAGCAACGCGCCAAGGGTTCCACCGACACCGTGCACGCCAAACACGTCGAGGGAGTCGTCGTACCCGAATCGTGGTTTGAGGCAAATTGCCCAGTAACAGATCACACCCGCCGCAAGCCCGATTGCGAGCGCGGCCATCGGTCCTACAAACCCGGATGCGGGTGTCACCGCCACGAGCCCGGCAACCATCCCGGAAGCGACTCCCAGCACGGTTACCTTCCCTGTCCGAATTCGTTCGGCGAACGCCCAGGCCATTGCCGCGGCGGCCGCAGCGATCTGCGTGGTGACAAACGCCAATGTGGCAAGCGCGCCGCTTGCGAGAGCACTGCCCCCGTTGAAACCAAACCACCCGAACCAGAGCATCCCGGCTCCCAGCACCGTCCAGATGAGGCTGTTAGGAAGTATCTGGTCTTTCGGGTATCCAACTCTTCTGCCGATGTAAATGGCCGCCACAAGCGCAGAGAAGCCCGAACTCATGTGGACAACCGTCCCTCCGGCGAAGTCGAGAGCACCTAACTTGAACAACCACCCGTCCGATGCCCACACCCAGTGGCAGACCGGTGCGTACACGACGGTTGTCCAGAGGAGAACGAACGCAACGTATGCGCGGAATTTCATGCGCTCCGCAAAAGCACCGGTGATAAGGGCAGGGGTGATTATGGCGAACATCCCCTGGAAAGCGACGAACGCGAGGTGAGGTATGCTTCCCATCGGCTCCACTCCGACCCCGTTGAGGAAGGCGTGGCTAAACCCACCGATGAACGAGTTGCCCTTTGAGAACGATAGCGAGTAACCTATCACCACCCAGTGGATTCCCACGAGTCCCATTGCAAACACGCTGTGCATGATCGTTCCGAGCACGTTTTTGCTGCGCACCATTCCACCGTAGAACAACGCCAGACCGGGCGTCATGAACAGAACGAGAGCTGTGGATGTGAGCATCCAGGCAGTGTCGCCGGAGTCGATACCCCCGGAACCCTCCGCAAATGCGGGAGGGACGATCCCGAGGAGTAGTGTAAGGAATGCCATGAGCCGCCTGTTCATCCGAACCTCCAAATCAGAAACAGAACCTCGCCGAACCCCTGCTGCGTGGGGCATTTCACCTGTGCTTCCCGCCCCCTTAATGACGATAGCCACGGCGTGTTTCCGTGAAATCACAGCGGCGTTTCGCGAGTGTAAAAAAACGATGAACTTTTGCGGACATGGTGAGTGTTACGGGTGGGCGGGGGTAGTGGCGGGAGCGGAAGTTACGCGATACCGTCAAGAATCAATGACGCGAACACGGAATACCAGTAATCGGGAACAAAGGGCGCGTGAAGCAACGCATCCAGTGTATAAAGGGTCAGTTCCAGCCGGTCTTCCCTGCGGAATTCCGTGGTGCCTGTGTACCCTTCCCAGAGGAACATCCAATCGGGATCGTTCACGAAAGTCCGTTTCGTGTAGTACGCGCAACTCATGGCCCCGTATAACGGCACAAGGTCGTACCGGGCCGGGCCCACACTGAGCGTTTCGAAGTCCAACAGGCCCGATAACGCACCGGTGAACCGGTCGAAAAGCATGTTGGCGATGTTTGCGTCGCCATGAATGGGGACCAGGGTGTTTTCGTCGAACCTGTGCAGGTTCTGGTCGAGGAAAAAGATGAGCCGAGCCCGCAACGTCTGTGACACAAGACCGCTTTCCGCCAGTTGGACTGCGCTTGCTTCAAACGATTGAGCGAACCTTTCCCTGGAAACAAGGTGGTCGAAAAAGGGAGTGAAAAGCTCCTCTGGCGCGAGGGTTTTCGCCGTGTGCCATTCCGCCATGGCCTTACCGACCGAACGCAAAGCCACCGGCAGCAGCGAGGGGGTCGAGTTCAACATCAGATCGCCGGTAACTCCCGGGATTTGCTTCACGCAGCACACCCCGCAGTTCCATGGCTCTTCGGGTGGCAGTACAATCACTTCTTCCGCGCAGGGGATTCCCGCGCGACGAGCTCGACGCCATCCGACGTATTCGCGCCACCATCCCTGTCCGTCCGATGTCGGGCTGTCGTCAAATTTGATGGCCCAACGTTCGCCGGATTCGAGAACCAGCATCCGCGAACCTGTGCGATTTGCGGGCGCAGTGAGCGGGTGGGAAGAAACGACCGGCGCCAGCGACAAACGGCGCATTATCGCGTTCAACGTATCGTGATCAACAAGCCGAAGCATTACGCCTGCCCGTTCATGTCCATCGTTTTTGCGCGCGTTACGAGCGCATCCAGCAGATCCAGGAAGGATGCCGCGCCTTCCACGATCCTGAAGCGGATCGAGAGTACCCATATCGGGCATCCGCAATCGATATGCGAAGGGAGACGAACCGCATCCTTTTCCGTCGTGATGATGGCTTCGCAGCAGAGCTGGCGTGCCGCGTCGGCGATTCGCGACAACGCGCGGTGCCTGTATTTCGCATGGTTGGGAAACCTGAGGTGATCAAGCACTTCTGCTCCGAGCGTTCGTACAGACTCGGCAAATGACCAGGGATTTCCGATACTTGACACGGCCAACACGCGTGCGTTTTTAAGAATTGTCAGATCAAGCGAATCGCCCGTGGGGTGCACCAGCAGCCCGTCAGGGGCGTGGACACCCAGGACGACAGGAGCCGATGGGTTCAGGCTTCGCAGACGCTCCCGCAATTCAGACAACCTGTCTGTCTGGTCTGAACGCGACACGACGATTACATCCGCGCGCGCCAGATTTGGGGGCGGTTCCCGCAGGGTGCCCCCGGGAAGCGTTTTCTCGTTACCGAACGGGTTGACGGCATCCACCAGCACGATATCAAGGTTCCTGGCCAGTTTCATGTGCTGGAATGCATCGTCCATGATCACCACATCGGGAGCGAACCTGCTGACCGCAACAAAGCCCGCCAGAGCTCTGTTTGGGCTCACAATTACCGGCACGCCGGGCAGAGTTCGGGCGAGAAGGTACGGTTCGTCCCCTGACCTTCGGGGTGAAAGCAAAAGGCGTTTCCCGTCCGACACAACGGCCAGTGTGGCACCTTCTTTACGGTAGCCGCGGCTCACGATCACAGGTTTGCGCCCCGTGTCCAGGAAATGCCGGGCAACGAACTGGGCGAGAGGTGTTTTTCCGGTGCCTCCCACCGTGATGTTGCCTATGGATATGACCGGCGTGTTCAGAGTAGTTTTTCGGAACATGCCACTTCGGTAAGCCCAGGAACGAGCCCTCACTCCTGCGGTATACACCCTTGAAGCCGCAGCCAATCCGTTCATCAAGGACTTCCCCAGCTTCGTTCGGGGCGGGTTCAGAAGCCATTCGTCGATCCGTCTCACCTTGGCACCTCTGTCAATCGTGTGCTTTGAACCTGCTCGGGAGTCGCCATCTGCCCATCGCCTCTACGGTCGCTGCCAGTGCGTCCGGAATTACGCTCTGGAAAGGTCCAGGGTAGTTGCGGAGGATGTCCGCAATGATTGCGCCCGCCATCCTGCCATCATGAGCCCGCGTGGCCTGACCGCTTGCCTCGAGCAGATTGCATCCCGCCTGTTCCATGTGTGGTCCGTACACAACTGGCAGGCCATACGCCGTCGCTTCAAACGGGTTGTGTCCACCCAAAGGAACCCATGACCCACCTATAACGGCCACATCAGCCCCGGCATAAAGCTGCGCGAGGACTCCCATTTTGTCAACAAGAAGCACGGATTCCGGCGTCAAAATTCCCGTGTGAGCGAGGCTCGACAGCCGAAGCGGACGCAAACCTCCACGTTTCAGGATGGTGTCTGCATAATCGTAATCAGTCATGTGGCGGGGTGCAACGACAAAACGGGACGAAACACCCGCGAGGCGAATCTGTTCGATGGCGGACACAACGTGAGACATTTCTTCGCGGTGCACCGAGCCGAACACAACCACCCGGTCGTCTCCATCCATCTGCATAGCCGCACGGGCATCTGCACGGTTCGCCAGACTTCCGCGGCACCATTTGAGAGATCCGCACACGGCGATTTGCTCGCAGGGAACTCCCAGCGAGGCAAACCGTCCAGCATCGTCTCCTGTCTGCGCACAGACAAACAACGCCGGCGCGATGTCCGCCAGAAGGCGGCTTGCTTTCATGTGCGTCGTGGTTCGTTGAGAAACCCGTGCGCTCACCAGTAAGACGGGTACCCGGCGTTGCACCATTGCGTGGAACAAGCCGGGCCATAGCTCCGTTTCGCTCACGATTACCAGCGCGGGGTACCCTTTTCTGCACATTGATGTCCACGACGCTGCTGAATCGGCGGGGAACAAGCGGATGTGCGTACACTCGATTCCAAATTGTGACCACATGGCCACCCCTGAGCGCGTACATGAGAGATGCACGTCAGCACTGGCCACACCGCCGAAGTGTTCCCAGAGCGGCCTCAATCCGCGGACCTCTCCCGCAGAAGCCCCGTGCCACATCCAGAAAGGGAAGGGGAGGTCGAAGGGTTTCGGAAACAAACGGTCTCGCACTTCGTATCTGCCGGTCGCCCAGGCGAGCAGAAGGAAGGGACTCCCCGCCGACAAACCGGATTTCCACAGCAAATCGTAGCAAAATGCCCGCGCTGACATTCGAACCACCTGCATGACGGGAGAAGGCATGAGAAATATACGTTCGGCGGACGACCGACGTCCTCACTGGCACGCGGTTCAGCGTGTTGTTGCTTGTTCAGTCGCCGTCGACGCCGTACTTTTGAAGAAGAAGACGAGGGGCCCAGACCGTCTCGCGTCGTTGGAATCATCTCGAAAGTCGGACGCGGCGGACCACGCAGTCTGGCGAAAATTCCCCTGTTGTGGCGTAGAGCCTTCGGGACGAGATTCGGGAAAAACGTCGCATGCGCGGATTGTCTGGTGACCCGCCAAAGGCGTCCTGTGTGTCTCGGCGTAATCTGACGCGATGTCGCGCACATACCCGGGGCCGGGAGACCATACTGTGAGTGGAACGATTCGGGTTGCGATTGTCGGATGCGGGGGAATCACGTCCGCGCATTTGAACGGTATCAGGATTCTCCAGCAATCAGGGCTCGATGACGTTCAAGTCACCCTTCTGTGTTCGCGCGATCTCGAAAACGCCGCCCGGTATAACAAGCGGGGAGATGCGCCGCCGCCCCTTCCGCCCATCGTGCCGTGGCGCGATGATCCGCTGAACATTCGCGATGTCTATGTCACTGACCTTCACCCGGGGGTGCCGGCGGAACTTTGCACTGATTGGAGGAAAGCGGTCGTGTCGCCCGACGTCGACGCGGTGATCATCCTCGCATCCGTTGGAGTCCACCACACAATCGGATGCGCCGCCCTTGGGGCCGGGAAGCACGTTCTCATTGAGAAGCCTTTTGCCATCACGGTCCGCGCGGCACGAAAACTTTGCGAAATCGCACACGAACGAGGCCTGTCGCTGGGGGTTGCGGAAAGTCTTCGGTACAAAAGGGAGACAAGATCCGCCCGCTGGGCCCTGGACAACGGGTACATCGGAAAGCTTGATATGGTGGCGCACATGAGCCTGGGATCGGTGTGGTCACCTGACAAAATCGTTGGCAGAACTCCGTGGCGGCACCACAAGCTTGAAACCGGAACGGGTATCCTCATGGATATCGGTTCGCACTTGTTCGACAAGGTGAGGTACGTCTGCGGTGAGTTTGACACCATCTCGGGGATCACGCGCACGCTCGAACCTTTCCGGACAACAAGGGACGACGCTGGTCACATAATCGCGCAAACTCATTGCGACGTCGAGGACACGGCTTTCGCAACGGCTGTGTTCAAGAATGGAGCCATTGGAACGTTCAGCATGTCATGGGCCACACACGGAGAACCTGCGTCGCTTCCGGGTGGAACCGCGCTGTTCGGCGACCTCGGATGCATCAAAGAAGGAAAACTGATCGGCGAACTCGAAGGAGTTCGGGTTCTGGAGGATCTTTTCGTTGGACGTGCACCGAAAGGACTCCAGGAAGAATGGTTCCCACGAGGCGTTACGGATGCGTTTGCGCTGGAACTCCACGAATTCTTTCGGTCCATACGGGAGGGTCGTTCTCCGGAGACGAGCGGGATTGAAGGGTTGCGCGATGTCGCCGCATGTTACAGCGTCGTGGAGTCCTCGGTCCGCGGCGAATGTGTTCGCTTTGAGGATGTGGCGAACTGCCGGGTGGAGACCTATCAGAGGGCTATCAACGACCAACTGGGACTGGGGTGAACGTTGTTGGGACCTTCGGCTGTTTATTTGGTGAGGCACGGTCAGACTGAGTGGAATGTTGAGCGGAAGTGGCAAGGCGTTACGGATATCCCTCTCAATGCTCGAGGTCGTGCGCAGGCTGCGGCAGTGGCGCGCATGTTCTCCTCGTCCGGGATGTTTGGCGGCGTAGCTATCAGGCGAGTTGTGTCGAGCGATTTGAGCCGTGCGAAAGAAACAGCACACGAAATCGCTCGCGTCGCAGGTGTTCCACTGGAGACGACCCCGCGCCTCCGGGAACGTTCCTTCGGGCGCTGGGAAGGGCTTTCGAGGAGTGAGATTGCCCAGCAGTTTCCGGGAGATATCGAGGCGTATGAAACACAACGGGAAACATTTCGTCCGCTTGGTGGTCAATCATGGCAGGAGTTTTCAGAACAGGCCGCAAGAACGGTGCACGACCTTGTGGGCGATTTTGCCGGTCAATCGACCGTGGTTGTTGCCCACGCCGGTCCTTTGCAGGCGTTCCTCAGCCAGGTGATGGGCACCCGAGACTCCCGGCAGGGCAGGTTCATGATAGACAACGGTTCTGTGAGCGTTGTTCGCGAGTGGCTTAACGAGCACACCGGTGATCGCCACTGGGTGGTGACGGCGTTGAACATAACGTGTCACCTGCACGCGTTGGAATCCTGAAAGGCCCCGTTGAAATGCCCGGTTTATTTGTTTCATTTGAGGGGATCGATGGCTGCGGAAAAACGACGCAGGTTGAACGCGTTGCCGAGATCATTCGGGGCACAGGGAGGGACGTGGTTTCGGTGCGTGATCCGGGCTCGACGCGCGTTGCCGAACTGGTTCGGAACATGCTTCTCGACCGCGGCAATTCTGATATTGACGCACGCACTGAGCTTTTCCTGTATCTCGCATGCCGAGCGGAGTTGGTCGAGCGGTGCATTCGTCCCGCCCTTGGCCGGGGACAGGTGGTCATTTCCGACCGTTTCTCCGACTCAACGCTGGCGTACCAAGGGTACGGACGGATGCTGGGTGTGGAACTTGTGCGCCAGGCCAATCGCATTGCGACCGCCGGATTGACGCCAAACGTAACGCTTTTGATCGACATTCCCGTCAACCTCGCACGAAACCGACGGGGTGGAAAGATCGTGGACCGCCTCGAGGCTGAAGACGGCGATTTCCACGAACGTGTCAGGAACGGCTTTCTGGAAATCGCACGGCGAGAACCGGATCGGGTAGCAGTTCTTGATGGGACCCTGCCCGTTGACGATGTTACGAACGCGATCGTGGATACCCTTGCGCTGCGAGTACCAGTTTTGCTGGGAGATGTGATCAAGAGTTCGTGAACGCGTTGGTTTCCCCATCGAAAACCGCGCGGTGTCACGCGCCGATGTTGCGTTGGAACAAACCTTATGAAACCGGAGTGGAGGTAGTTTATGGCACTGCGCCGCCGTGACTGGGGCTGGCTGGCCCTCATGGTTGCAGTCGTTATCTGGGGTGGCCAGATATTCAACCACGTCGAGGCACTTGCCCAGGATGCGTACGGGAGAATTGGCCAGATGGCCGATGACCGTGCAGAGGTGGAAACCGCAATTCTCCGGTTTTACGTCGAGGACGTAGACGCAGGGAAGTTGCAGCTCTCCCAGGTTGACGGGATGCTGAACGAACTCGACACGTACAGCGATTTTCTCAACGAGCGCGAGCAAGAAGACCTGCGCATGACTACGGAAGGGGCCTTCGGCGGGCTTGGCATAGAGATCAACGCGGTCGATCATTACCCCACGGTCATTTCGCCCCTTGAAGGAACGCCCGCATGGGACGCCGGCCTGCTTGCCGGCGACCAGATTATCGAAATCGAGAACGAGAGCACGTATGACGTGAAGCTTGATATTATCGTCGGCAAGCTTCGGGGGGTACCTGGAACGGCAGCAAACATCAAGGTGCGCCGACCTGGATCCAGCGAGCCCATCGACTTCCGTATCACACGTGCTGAGATTCATGTCAATTCGGTCCAGTTTCATGGCCTGCTGTGGGATCCGCGTGCTGAAGGGTTCCTGCCGCTTGGTGCTCCTGACTGGTTGCGGAACGCTCAAGGGATCGGGTACATCCGCCTGTCTTCGTTCTCCCGCGGCGCGACGGACGAAGTCCGCGTTGCGTTGCAGGACCTGATGGCGAAGCGTGCCCGGGGTATCGTTCTGGATTTGCGAATGAATCCGGGAGGCCTTTTGGAAGAGGCGCGGGGAGTCGCTGACCTTTTCCTTCCGAAAGGTCGCCTGATCGTCTCCACGAAAGGCCGGGCCCAGAGGGGTGAACAGAGACTGTATTCGGAGCGCGATCCGGCCATTCCTCCGTCGATGCCGGTGGTGGTACTGGTGGACGAGGGCTCAGCCAGCGCTTCGGAGATCGTCGCTGCGGCGATTCAGGACAACGATCGCGGCTTGATTGTCGGGCGTCCGACCTTTGGCAAAGGATCCGTCCAGACGGTGTACAACTCTCAGTTCAGCGGGAGATTCGGTCTCAGTTTTTCCCAGAACGCCCTTCTGAAACTTACGACGGCCTACTATTACTCCCCCAGCGGGCGCTGCATTCACAAGCCGCGCTGGCGAGCGGGCAAGCGCGGCGCGGTTGTTTCGAAAGCTGCGAGTGATACCGCGACGGTGTACCGTACCTCGAAGGGGAGAGAGGTTCGGGGTGGTGGAGGTGTGGCAGTGGACGTGGCGGTGCAACCGGATGTTCCACCGGCGCTGTTCTGGCAACTCAACGCGCGGCAGTTGTTTTTCAACTACGCCGTTGATTACGCGGTGAAACACCCGGAACTGGATCCGCAAACATTCGACGTCAACGAAGCGATGTTGTCAGATTTCCGCAGGTTCGTGGCGGACTCAGTACACGCGTTCACGTACGAACCACGGGGCAAAAAGGAGCTCGATGACTTCGCGAAGGCGACCTCGGAGGCCGGATACAGTCAGGAAGTTGCGCGTCGTGTCGAGGAATTACGGGAAGCTCTAATGGCGCAGAAAGACGCGGAGTTTTCCCGTGCGGAGCCGTACATTCGGCAGCGGTTGCGCAGTGCCATAGCAGGGCGGGTCTGGGGAAGGCAATCCCGCACTCGAGCAGATTTCACGCGCGATCTCGCGCTCAAGGAGGCTCTGACATACCTGACGGATTCCGGCCGGTACGCACAACAGATTGCGCTGAGCCCGGTACGCCCGCGGCCTCAACAGCAGGAACAGGCAGCCGAAAACGAAGGTGATTGAGACGCGTGTTGCGTCTTTCGACTTACGGGTTGGGTGTGGAAGCGCTCAACCCGTTTGTCGTTTCCCGGAGATACGAACTCGCCTTTCTGTTTCGTTGATAGAACAAAGAAAGTGGATTGCAGTGGAACTGGCAAATCAGAGCGATTCCGAACTTATCAGCATGTTCCTTGACGGGCAGGCTGCCGCTTTTGATACGCTGGTTCGTCGCTACGAGCGGCAGGTTTTCGGGTTTATTTTCGGAATGGTGCAGAATGAGGCGCTGGCGAACGACCTTTTCCAGGAAACTTTCATTCGTATTATCAACGCGCTGCCGGACTACCGGGAACGGGGAAAATTCGGGAGCTGGTTGCTGGGCATTGCGCGAAATCTCGCTCTGGATGCCCTGCGAAAGCGTCGCGTTGAAGGCCGGATTTTCCGGCTGGAGAATCGCACAACGGATAGCGGAAACGCGGGGTCGACATATCCGGAGATTCCCGACGACATAGAAAGCCAGGCCGATATGGTGGAACGGGAGGAATGGCTGATTCGCATGAGGGAGGCCCTGGCTGAATTGCCCGCAGAGCAACGCGAGGTTGTCTACCTGCGCTACGAAGCGGATCTCACCTTCCAGCAGATCGCGGACCTGACGGGAGTCTCCATCAACACCGCTCTCGGCCGAATGCGGTACGCTTTGAACAGCTTGAGGAAGCGAATGAACGTTGCCACGGAGCCTTCAACCAATGAATGACACAAATGGGACACCGGCGTGTCTTCGCACGCAACGCGACGCCCTGCGGTACACGTCAGGCGAACTCTCGGCTGAGGAGCGCATCACGTTCGAGGCGCATCTACAACACTGCCGAGAATGTGCACGGTTGGTGGATGACGAAAGAACAATCCGCAGAGTGTTTGGAGCGCTTCCGCGATCCTCTCCATCGGCCGCGGTCAGGGCGTTGATATCGGAACGTGCTGCCGCGTCAGGCGCTGGCTACCACAAACTCAGCAGTCCGGGGCGGATTGCACCGCTCCGCACTGCGCTGGTAACCCGGATCCCCGTGTGGACCTGGCCGGTTGCGGCTGCCGCGATTCTTTTGCTCGGGGTCTCGTTGACCTTCCACAGAGATGTGCGAACGCCGGTATTTCCGAGCGACACCCTGTCCGCGCCTGTCGCTCTGGTACCCGATGTTCCGGCAGGAGACGGTATCCAGGTTGCTTCCGTTTCTGAAACGACAAAGGCTTCAACGCCGATAAGAACTCCGAGGGACGGGGCAAGCGCATCCGACAATTTGCTTGATGATGATGTTGTGGAGCTTGCGGACCGCGTTGAGACGCTCGCAATGATTCTGGACGAGGAAACCACTCAATGAAATGGTCGAGGACGTTGTCTCTTATGTGTTCGGTCGTTGTGGCCGGGGTGGCTTTTCTGAACGGAATCAGAGCCGAAGCTCAGATGCCCGGGCCTCCGCCGGGTGGTTTCCCGGAATTCTCACGTGGCCCCAGGCGGGGCCAACTGAGGAACCCCACCCCGGAGGAAGAGGCAATGGCGTTGGAGTTCATCCGAAGGATAGACTCGTCGCGCGTGGAACAGGTGATCGCCCTGAAAACTTCCCGTCCACACGCCTACCGTTCGATGATTCTGCGCTCTCTGAACATGGAACGGCATGCCCGCGCGATGGGGAGAAGAGGCGATCCCGGTGGAATCCAACAATCGGAGCAGTTGTTCCGAAGGATGTTTGAACTGCGCGAACAGATGGACAGGCTGTCGATCCAGTACCGGCTGGCAACGGACGAAAACGCGAAGAACGAGATTCGGGCGCGGTTTTCGGCAAAGGCAGGCGAACTTTTCGATGTTCAGACGGAGATGAACCGTCTACAGATTGAACAGATAGCGGACGAACTGCGCCGCCTGCAACAACGTCTCGAACAAAGACAGGCGGGCCGCGACGCACACATCCGTCGCCAGGTGGAAATCATGCTTTCCGATGAGGAGCTTGACTGAACCCATCGTCCGGTTCTCCCCACCGGATTCTGCGCGCCAAATCCTCCCCGAGCATCCTGCGGAGATCTTCACGAGCCCTTGCGGGGTGTGTTCCCTTCCAGAACAAACGACCACACAAAGGGCACTCGGTGAAGATTTCCTGTGTGTCGTACACGTACTCCCAGACGCGGCCTTTTACGGACTCTTTTGGAATCACCTTCACCGGAACGTTGCAGCGTACGCAACGGCTGAATGGCACTAACGCCGTCAGGTCGAAGTGTGCGGCCACCTGTGCAAGCTGGTCCGGCAAGCGGTCGAAGGTCACGCCGAAACGAGGGGTTGAGCCGGGCAGGCCGAGCAACCCCCTGTCCCGGGTCAATACGAGCCTGTTTTCGTTGCGAGCCCGTTCCATGAGGTCCGCGTCGGAAATCCATGATTGGTATGAGACATCGGCGCCGAGTAACCTCAACCAGGTGGCAAGGCGCCCGAGCATCATATCTGCAGCGCAAGGCGGTAAAGGAGGCAAATTCAGTGCTTCAGTCATGCTTGTTTCCCACACTGCGGTTGGAACCTGCAACAAGCTCGAGGTACCCTTTTATTGCACATGTCGCTCTGCGGCCTGTCGGGACGCTTGCCAATTCGGGCACTTCCTCTGTTTTTGTTCACCTTGAGACTTGACTGATGAAAGAATGGGACCGACGGATCGCGCACCCGATTACAGGGCAAGAAAACCCGGCATACCTGCACGGGGTGATTGTTCCGATGTTCACGCCCTGCAACTCGAACGGGACTCTGGACGAACGGGGTATCCGTTCATATGTGAATTACCTGGTTTCAAACGGAAGCGTGAACGCGCTGTTTGCGCGAAGCGGACTCGGCCGCATGTACACGTTCTCCGTGAATGACGTCCGGCGTCTTGCGGACATTGTCATTGACGAAGTTGCCGATCGACTGCCGGTGTTCGTCGGTTGCTCCGGCGAGTTGTCACCTGATAGTCCGGAGCGACCGGACGCGCACACGTATCTTCGTCAGAGTATCGAACTGTGTCAATACGTGCAACGGAAAGGAGCAACAGCGGCCGTTCTCGTATTGCCTGTGGCCCTTGTCCCCCATCGCGAGGAATTGCCGGCCGAGGTAGTCCTGGAATATTTCCGGCGTGTGGAGGCGGAAACCGATATCCCGCTCATCATTTACCAACCGCCGGAAACGACCCGCCGTTTCCGGGCAACTCCGTCGTTGATTGAGGAAGTCTCGCGCAGCGGACAGGTTGTGGGGATGAAGATTTCAACGAGCAGGATGGACGTCTTCCTGAGCTGCAGTAAGGCAGCGCAGAACGCGAATTTCGCACTTATCGCGGGTGACGAAACGGTGTTCCTGTTCACTATCCTCGTTGGTGGAACGGGCGTGATCGGGCAAGGATGCACAACCCATCCAGAAATACTGAAAGCGGTGTATGAGAGAGCGATGGCGTTTGACGTGGCTGGTGCTTCAAAAGCGGCCCTGGACACCTTTGCCGCAGTAAACGCGGCGCCTGGCGAGACCCTCGACGGTGTGGTCTTCCGGTACCTCCAGAGGCAAGGGGTGACCGTACAGCCTTATTCAAGGGATGGGGGCCGCCCACCTTCGGAGGAAATAAGTGCACGCTTTGCCTCCAGTCTGGACGCAGTGAGGTCCGGGTACCGAGATTCGATGGTCCGTTAGTGTAGTTTTCCGATTCAAGGGAGCCTGTTGTGATGAAGAGATGGACTGATCCCGTTGTGCAACCGTACACCGGTCGCGCGATTCCTGCCTACCTCCACGGGGTGATTACCCCGATGTTCACGCCGTGCAATTCCGACGGATCGTTGGATGAAAAGGGTATCCGCGCGTTCGTCGATTACCTCATCGGAACCGGTTGCATCACCACCCTGTTCGCGCGTTCAGGATTGGGAAGGATGTACTCGTTTTCGTATGAAGATGTGAAGTGGTTTGCGGACGTCGTTCTCGATCAGGCGGCAGGGCGTATTCCCGTTATGATCGGGACGACGGGTATCTGGGGTCGAGATTTCCATCACCGTCCGGGGAATGAGATTTTCACTCGCCAGAGCATAGAGCTTTCACAGTACGTCCAAAAAAAAGGCGCGGTGGCTGCGGTGCTTGTCCTTCCTATGGCGCTGCAACCTGAGGAAGGACGTCCTCTGGCGGACACGATTTTTGCGTATTACGAAGCAGTCGCACGAGAGGTAGACCTCCCGATCATCCTCTACCAGCAACCGGGTTTGCTGGAGGAGTACTGTATGACTCCTCCATTGCTGGAACGCCTTCTGACCATCAGGAACATCGCGGGCATGAAGTACTCGACGGGTGACATGGTGAAGTTCAGCGAGTTAACGATGGTTGCCCGGAATACCGATTTCGCCTTTATCGCCGGGGATGAACTCGCGTTCTTCTTCGCCATGATGCTTGGAGCGAGCGGGGTTATCGGTCAAGGGTGCGACGTGAACCCGGAAACACTGCGCGCAGTATACGACAGAATGATGGAACGTGATTTCGCGGGCGCACTTGACGCTCACTATGATTGCATACGGGCGGGGCAGATCTCAGAGGGGTACGATTGCGTCATCAGCGGGTTCCGGTACGTGGCGGGCAAAGGCGTCAGGGTGCAACCGTTTACTCGCGGACACGGTGTTTCCGATTATCCGGTGCAGCAACCGGTGGTTCCGGATGACTGGATGGCGAGTTTCTCGCACGAAATGGACGCGCTTCGTCGGAAGTACCCCCCGGTCAACCCCTGGGCGTAGGTTTGGTCGTGACAAGGAAGGCGCTGATCCAAGCGCCTTCCTTTGTTCCTCGCCACCCTATGCCTTCAGTCCCCCGATGAGCGATCGCACTGAAGCAATGCCCTCCTGGATGCAGAAATCCCTGAGCTCAGAGATCACTCTCGGCGCGACCCACGGGTCGACGAAATTCCCGGTGCCGATCTGAACAGCGGAAGCCCCGGCGAGCAGGAATTCCACGACGTCAGTACCCGTCATGATCCCCCCGATGCCGATCACCGGTATGCGTACAGACCTGCTGGTTTTCCACACCATTGCCAGAGCGACCGGTTTCACTGCGGGACCGGACAAGCCTCCCGTCACGTTGCCAAGTACCGGTTTCCTTTTTCTCGGATCAATCGCCATTCCCCGGATCGTATTGATGAGGGAAACCGCGTCCCCACCTCCCTGCTCCACACCACGTGCGATTTCCGCGACATCCGTGACATTGGGACTCAGCTTGGCAATGACTGGAACAGGGCACTCTTGTTTCACGCGTCGAACGAGTTGTTCCACCAGGGACGGCGCAGTGCCAAAATCGAGCCCGTGGGACACGTTGGGGCAGGACACGTTGAGTTCGACTGCAGATACACCTTTTTCCCGGGCCACACGTGCCGCAAGTCTGACATACCCTTCCGCGGTTTCGCCCGCGACGTTGACGATCACCGGGCAACCAGCCTGACGAAGCTCGGGAAGCGCATCCCGCAGAAACGCATCCGCGCCGGGATTCGGCAATCCTATGGAATTCAGCATCCCGCCAACCGTCTCACACACTCGCGGAGGCGGATTGCCTGCCCGTGGCAGCTCCGTGATTGTCTTGGAGACAATTCCACCCAGAAGCGAGAGGTCGTACAATCGCGCCATCTCCCGACCGTAGGCAAATGTCCCCGACGCGACGAGAACAGGATTGGCGAGGTCAAGAGCACCTACTGAGGTACGAAGGTCCGGGCTCAACGTCGTGCCTGTCATCGGTATCGATCTCACGGAATCAACGTGCTGCTTCTTTCAGATTATACGGATCAGGTTCGGTCTTTCCCAGCCTCTGGGATGCCTCCAAAGGCGTTGGAGCGTCGGTGGCTAACCTTTAGCTTCATGTTCGGGCCGCGAGTAACCAATTTGCGGGGAATAATGTGGACTGGTCAACCGAAAACGATGAGTCCGGAAGGAAGGCAAATGGACGCGAAAAAGAAAGCACGGGTATTCGTGCAGACGGCGGCGGCACCTCTGAACGAACTCGACCGCTGGGTGCAAGTCGGCGAAGAAGAAGCCCGTGCGGTGTACGAAATGACGTTGAAAAACGAGCTGTCCGGGGGAACGGAACAGGTTCGCGCGTTTGAGAATGAGTTCAGGGAATTCACCGGCCTCAAACACGCGATATCCGTGATCAACGGCACCGCTGCAATCTGGAGCGCGATGTACGGTTGTTATGTGGGTCCGGGAGACGAGGTGATCTGCCCGGTTTATACGTGGCTCTGCAGTATCACTCCTGCGCCGATGCTGGGTGCGAGGCCCGTGTTCTGCGACGTGTCACCCCACACACTCCTCATGGACCCCGAAGACGTGAAAAAGAAAATCACATCCCGCACGAGAGCCATTGTTGCGGTGCATTTGTGGGGAATGGTCTGCGACATGCAGGCTCTGGGTACGATAAGTCAGGAAACCGGAATCCCGATTATCGAGGATTGCTCACACGCGCACGGTGCTCTCTTTCGAGGACGCGTGGTCGGGGCGATTGGGAAAGTCGGTGCATGGAGCATGCAGGGTTCGAAGGCGGTGAGCGCCGGCGAAGGAGGAGTGCTCGCGACGGACGACGACGAGGTGTTTGACCGAGCATGCATGATCGGACAGGTGAATCGCGCGGCAGGTCTGGATCTCGTTTCGGCCAAATATCAGAAGTATCAGCCGCTGGGGCTGGGTATCAAGTTCCGTGCGCACCCGCTCGGGATTGGGATTGCGAGGGTCCAGTTGCGCAAACTCGGGCTTCTGAACGCAGGTAGAGGCGGGTACATCGAAGCAGTTGAAAGGGCACTGAAGGAGATTCCGGGACTCGATCCGGTCACGTCAACCGACGGCACGAAACGAGGCGGTTACTACGGTTTCCCGACGATTTTCCGCGCAGAGCAAGTTCCGGGGGTAACGCGGGACCAGTATGTGAATGCGCTACGCGCGCATGGTGTACCCGCCTCTTCAAGTCCTTACGACCTCCTGCATCGCCTCCCGTATTTTGCCGAAGGGATGGACGTGTTCGGATTCGGGCGCGGCGTTATGTGTGAAGGGTACAGAGGGTATAAAGAAGGGGATTTCCCCGGAGCGGAGGAAATGCACAGGAACGTCGTCTTTCTGCCGGTTCTGACTGACCCCGTAGAAGGCGCAACGGAGGAAATCATACGCCGCATCCGCAAAGGGGTTGAGTCCCTTGGATTCTAAGGACGATGCCGCAGCGCCTCCAGGGAGCGAAAAAAGCTGGATTGTATTCTCGTCCCGAAGGACGGAGTACGCGTGTGCCGAGATAGGTTTTGTACGGCCCGACGGCACCTGCCTCCATTTCCCACGCCTCGACATTGAAGGCCAGGTGAGCTGGCATGCCGGTCCTGCGTTCGCTGATGGCGACCGCATAATCCTGCACAGCGTCGAGAACTCCGAGACGTGGAAACACCGGTCACGATCCAATCTGTGGATATACCGGATTTCCAGTGGCGAACTGACGGCTTTGCCGCTGAAACACCGGCCCGCCGATTTCATGCCGCCAGCGCTTTTGCTGCCGGGCGATGAACGCATGGTGGTCAATCCCGTCATCCAGGGCAACCAGTGCGTAGTCACCATGAACCTGGACGGCAGTGACCCGGTTCATGTCACGAAACCGGAGGACGGTTTCGCGTACGGAATCGCACTCTCCCCGGACAGCAGCATGCTGGCGTTCCACATTGCGGGCCCGCCCAACTACTTTGCGTGCGTCGCCGACATCGACGGAGCAAACCGGCGAGTCGTCGCACGGGACCCTGACGTGCTTTTCTTCGCTCCGATGTGGTCCAGAAACGGCGACTGGCTCGTTTGTGAAGGGTGTTTCAGTGGGAAAGACCCCGAGCATTTTGCGGCGGACCTTTACCTCGTACGACCGGACGGCAGGGAATTGGACCCGGTAACTTCTAACCAGAGCCACTGGTTTGCGGCGGCATATGGCGACGAGAAAAGCCGGAGTGGCGGATCCAATGTCTCGCGTTGGTCGCCAACCGAGGACGTGGTTTCGTACACGCGTTTGGCCCCGCGTTCCCGGACGGCGTGGAAGCACATTGAACAGCCGCAAGAAGACGACCATTTCAATCGAGCGTACGCGCCAGAGGAGGCTCGGGGCGGAACCCAGCTGTGCACCCTCGATCCCTTCGACGGGTCGTGCCGACCCCTCACGGAAGTGAGGGAAGGCGTGTGGGACATGCGGGTGGCCTGGCCGTCCGACGGTGCGTTGATCGCGTTTTGTCGCGCACATGTCGGGCAACCGCCAGGGCTCTGGGTTATGAGTGCGGACGGAGGACAGGCCCGTCTGCTGACGGTCGGGAAAGAGGGTCTCGGCGCAGACCACCCGGCGTGGATCCACGCGAGATAGGTATCCTGTTGTCGAGGCCAACGCGCGTGAAGCTGCTTGTCGAGGAAAGACGGATATGGAACCGCAGGAATCTGGACGCAGCCCGGTTAATTGGTACACAGCGGACCCGTGGAAGGCATATCTCGGGTGGTTAAGTCCGCGCTGGGCCGAGCCCCGGGAAGACTTCGATACGGAGGAATGGTGCGGGGCTTTGGTGGAAGGCGGTTTCCGGACGGCTGTTGTTCATGCAAAACATCACGACGGTATTTGCTTTTTCCCCTCTCGGTTCCGATCTGCGCAACCGCCCCGGGATTTCTTCGGTGAAATCGTTGGAGCGGCGAAAAAGCGCGGAATCCGCATCGTGGCGTATTACTCCACAACGTTTGACACCTGGACGTGGGAGGAACACCCGGAGTGGTCGTGCCGTGAGCAAGATGGGTCCGTAACGGTTCTTACGCGTTTTCCGTTTCCTATCGGAGTCTGTTGCCATGTCAATCCCGGGTACAGGCAATTCCTGTTGGGCCAGTTGGAGGAAATTCAGGGTGCGTATGACACGGACGGCTTCTGGATGGATGGATTCGACTATACCGGATACCCGTCGCGGGCGTGTTTCTGCCATTTCTGTCGCGAGCGGTTCGCGAAAGACAATGCAGGGATGGCACTGGAAGCCGCGTACCTGTCAGATAAGCTGCGACTGTGGCAAAGGGACGTGTTTCTGGAATTAATGAAGGACATAGTGACGATCGCGAATCGGGGACGGGCGGATCGTGTAGTCGTGTACAATAACGCCGGAACAAACCTTGAACTCGGGTACGAACGGATCGACGAGCTTTGTTCGCTGAATTCCATGGAAGCGCATTCTGCTCTTGGGAAAAGCCTTACAGCGCGGTTGCTCGCGGGGCAGCGAAAGGCGTTCGAGATATACACACCGGTCGCAGACAAGGTGTTCTCGTGGACGCCCCGAACCACCCCGTTACTGAAACTCGAAACGGCGATTGTGGCTGCTCACGGGGGTTCGACGCTTGCGGGGCTGGATGTTACCGCGTCCGGGCGAATCCCTGGGTACCAGACGAGGCAAATGGCCGAAGTGGGAGCATTCGTCCGCCGAGTGGCTGGCGTATGTCACGAGGCAGAACCGGTGTACGACGTCGGGGTGCTTATTCCGAAGGACCAGTGGAAGGACGAACGGGGTACGTGGGCGGTGTGTCTGTTGAACCATCACCATGCGTTCTGCCAGGTTCCACTTCATGTGCGTGATTTTTCCGCATTCCGTGTTGTTGTGGTGGCCGATGGTTACGAAATGAATCCGGATCTGGCTGCGGCTCTGGAAGAGTATGTGTCGCAAGGTGGAAACGTGGTGGTGGAGTGTAGCGGCGCGGGGGTTTGTACTGAGTACGGGGACATGTTTCTTCTTTCAAAGCTGCTGGGTGTCAAGGCGAATGGGCGCCATGGTTTCGACGTGTCGTACATCGGAGGAATCGCCGGGGAACTCGCGGATGGGCTGTGGGATGGTCCTATTCGCGCCGGCGCAGACGGCTTTCGAGTGGTTCCCGTAACGGCTCGAGTTCTTGCCCGTTATGTTAATCCGGTGGCCCGTTACTCGTCACAACGGTGGATATGGAGAGAGCCGAACCCACCGCGCGCGGAGATTTCAGACGAATCCGCCATCACCGTCAATCATTTTGGCAAGGGGAAAGCCGTGTTTGTGGCGTGCCCAGCAGGTCTTGACGAAGCGCCGCAACGCCGTGGTGTGATGAAGCTTTGTTCGAACATTGTCTCGTACCTCTGCCCGGGGGAATTGTGGCGCACGAACGCTCCTTCAGGTGTGGAAATAGTGCTGAGCAGGAAGGAAAGGAAATACCTCCTCCACGTACTGAACCACTATGTTGAGCAAAGCAGTCGGTTCGACACGGGCGATGATTCGATTCCCTCACTCGCGGGTTTCGATATTCTCGTGAATACGAAACGGATCGGGAGTTTGGGGAAAGTGACACGTGCTTCAACTGGCGCATCAGTTCCAGCAACACGCATTAATGATTATATGCGCATACACGTAGATAGACTGGCAATTCAGGAAATGTATCTCCTGGAACCGTGATTCCAGAGGAGACAGCACCATGCCACACAAACTGGGAACAAGGCGGGAGCTCTTCGTTGACGGAACTCTCGTGCAGTCGTTCCAGGGGACCCGACTTGTTCTTCAGAAGCCGGAACGTCGCGAGACGGTACTGGAGTTGGGCGCACCGTGGGAAAACAATGTTGCCTTCCCCTACAGGGTTCTTCCCTTCAAAGGTGGGTGGCGCATGTACTACAGGGCCTCCATCCTGGATCTTTCCCGGGAGGAAGACACCTGTGTTACTGCCGTTGCCGAAAGCGATGACGGCGTGAATTTCCGCCGACCTTCTCTGGGGGTGTGCGAGTTTGCGGGTTCCAGGCAGAACAATATTCTGCAGATCGGAGGTTTTCCAAACACGCCGCCGCCGTTTTTCGATGCGAGACCGGGTTGTCCTCCGGAGGAGCGTTTCAAAGGAATCACTGCGCGGCAATCCCAGGCCTTTGCGATGGTCTCCGGCGACGGCGTGCGGTGGCGCCTGCTTGACAACACACCGATGCGCCTCCGCGGGCAATTCGACACGGTAAATACGGCCTTCTGGGACGAACTCGCCGGGTGCTACCGATCATATACGCGCAGCTGGCACGACCCTGAAACCGGCGCAGCCTTCCCGTCGTGGGATTTTGGCGGCGTCGCCGCGGTTCGGGCGATCCAGCACGCGCGCTCAGAAGACTTCTTGAACTGGACGGAGCCGGAACAACTGCAGTACGCGGACGGCGACCGGACAGTCCATCTGTACACGAACGCGATCGTTCCATGCCCGGAAGCGGAACATATCCTCCTTGGTTTTCCGAGTCGGTTCGTACCAGATCGAACACCGGACGAATCCCACGGGTTGCCCGGGGTCAATGATGCATTATTCATGACGAGCAGGGACGGGGTGCACTGGAATCGTTGGCTGGATGCGTGGGTGTCCCCAGGGCTGGACCCATTGAACTGGACGGAACGAAACAACTACCCCGTGTGGGGAATTGCGAAGACCTCGCCCACCGAATGGTCCATGTATATCTCCGAGCATTATCGCCACGAGGGCGTGCCGACGCGCGTTCGCAGGTTGAGCATCCGGCCATGGGGATTTGTTGGCGTACACGCAGACTATTCGGGCGGCGAGTTGGTCACGAAGCCGTTCGTCTTTGAGGGAACTTCGCTGAGTCTGAACGCACGCACCTCCGCAGCAGGCGCCATCCGCGTGGAGATTCAGGATGAAATGGGCCATGCATTACCGGCGTTCTCCCTTGCCGAGATGCGGCCGTGGTACGGCGATTCGCTCGATGCGCGGATGGCCTGGGGCGAAAACACCAGCCTCGGGTCCCTTCGCGGGCGGCCAATACGGCTTCGCTTCTGGATGAAGGATGCTGACGTGTTTTCGTTTCGTTTTCCTTCCTGAAAGGAACTCGAAAAAGTAAATGACTGACCTGGAACGATTTGTCGCGATCTGCCGGGGTGAAACACCCGATTACATACCCATTTTCGGTTTTCCGGGTGCACCTGGAATGAGTGACGGCGCCATGCGCAAAACGCACGAACGATTGGTCGCCGCAGGAATGCCTTCGTCCGTCGGAGGGTCGTCGAGCCTGGTTTTTGGTAACCCTGAAAGGGAAAGCTGGAGGAGATACTGGGGCACCACAGGGCCACTTACGCTGGACTTCGGCCTGGCTGGCGGAGCGCAAGGATTCCGCACGAGCAGGCGGTTCGAGAACGGTTTTGAGATCATCGAGTCCGAAAGCGGGGAAATCACGCGGCAGGTGGTGGAAAATGACGTCACCTACAGCATGCCTGAGTTTGTCAGGTACCCCGTCCGAGACCGCGAATCCTGGGAGTTTTACAAAGAACGCACGCGCTCCCGGCGGGTAATGTCGCCCGAGGAAATGGAGGCGAACTGCCGAAGGTATGACACGCGCGACAGGCCGCTGTGTGTCGGAGCGGGGAGCACGTACGGGCATATTCGCGGCCTTATGGGGACCGAAGGCGCCAGTGTGACCTTGATCGAGGATCCCGAACTTGCGCACGACATCATTGAAACGGGCCTGAAATACCAAAGGGAATTTGTGTTCCCTTTGATAGAAAGGCTCAGACCGGAAGTTGTGCAGATGGGGGAGGATCTGTGCTTCAATCACGGCATGTTGCTTTCTCCCCGCCATTTTCGGAAATTCTGCGGGGAATACTACCGTGAGGTCTGCGATTGTGCCTTCGCGAATGGCGCGGAGGTTGTGGCCATTGATACCGATGGGAACGCCATGGAATTTACCGGCGTCGCCTCCGAATACGGAGTCAACGCGATGTACCCGTACGAATTCAAGGCTGGAAACGACCTGTTTGAACTTCGGCAGAATCACCCCGAATTCGTCTTGTTCGGCTGGTTGGAAAAGGAAGTAGTGAATGAGGGAAATGAAGCCCTCATCGAACCGGAAATACTGTCCAAAGTTCCCCGGTTACTTGCACGCGGACGCTACTTCCCTAACGGCGATCACGGCATTCAACCTCCTGTCACGTTCCGCAGTCTGTGCCGATTCATGACGCTGCTGCACGAAGCCTGCGGGAACCCGGAGGGGACGTTCCCTCGAGTCTGAAGCCAGCCACCAGTGGTGCCGAAAGTCCACAGGAGTACGCACGCGATGGACACATTTCGTCTTTTCGATGTTGAATCGTTCGGGGCGCGCTCACATGCGCCGGAAACAAGCACACAAGCATTTCAGAAGGCCATCGACGCGTGTGCCGAATCCGGCGGAGGTACCGTTTTCGTTCCCCCCGGTGAATACGTAATCGGCAGGGTTCTTCTTCGCAGTAACGTAACCTTTCACCTTGCAGCGGGAGCCTTGGTCAAGCCCTCGCGGGAGAAAAGGGATTATCCGCCCATTCCCAACCTTCCGGATTCGAACTACCGGGCGGAACTGCTCGACAACGCTCTCAACTCGCGCTATGCGATTCTGTATGCTCTGAACGCCGTGAATGTAACTGTCTGCGGAAGGGGCTGTATTGACGGTGATGACCGCGCATTCTGGACGGAAAAAAACACAGGCACGTACGACGAATGGAACATGATCGCGCAGTGGTTCTATTACGCTCCCAACGCATTCCGGCCTGTTACGCTGATGTTCGAGCGATGCAAGAACATTGTGGTTCGCGACGTGGAGTTGGTCAGGGCATCCTGTTATTCGGGCTGGTTTGCGGGGTGCACGCGACTCCAGTTTGAGAATGTGACCGTGAAGAACGACCACGCGGGTCCAAATACCGACGGATTCCACTTCAGTTCGTGCCGCAATGTCACGATCACCGGGTGCGACTTCACCTGCGGGGACGATTGCATCGCCATCGACCCGAATTATGGTGGTATCGCGGAGAACTACACAGTTTCCGGGTGCCGATTCGATACGAGTGTGAACGCGTTTCGAATCTACACCGGACTGGATCCTGGGTTGCCACATGAAATGCCCAGGGGAGAGGTACGGAATGTCGTCGCGAGCACGTGCATCGTCGCCAACGCGTCAGGCGTTTTCAACGTTACGGCGGAGAATGGCGAGATCCATCATCTCATGTTCTCGGATTTCTGCATTCAGATGGCGTACCGCGGATCGGCATTCTTCTTCATCGCCTTGGACCGGGGGCGTATCAACCGCGTCACGCTCTCCCGGATGATGATCGGCACCGATGGTGTCGGGACGATCGTCTCACGAGAAAAAGGCGCGGTGCGGGGAATTGTACTCGACGGACTGGACTATGTCGTCTCACCCAGAACGAAGCTGTACGGCAACGGAGCACCTCCAGTGCTCGATAGCTGGGGCTGGCACAATTTTGCGCCTTACAACTTATATGTGCGCGGGGCAGAGGGTGTAGTGATCAGGGATACGAAGATAGTCTGGACGGAAGGAGATCTCGCGGATCTGGACAAAATTCCGGACGGCAGCCCCGACTGGCCCGCGATAGAATGCCGTGACGTGAACGGTCTCGTGCTGGATAACGTCATCTGTTCCGCCCACGGGGAGAATCACCCCGATGTCCTGCTTGTGAATGTGAAGAGCCCTGAAGTCGCATCCTGTCGGCGGGTGGATGGTGAGCGTGCAACGGTGGAGGAAAGGCATGGGTGACGTCGAGGGGCTGGATCGAACGTCGTGGTGGCAAAACGCTCGCTTCGGGATGTTCATCCATTTCGGGTTGCCAACAGTCTTAGAACGAGGCATCTGGGCGCAGTACTGGGAACACATTCCTCGGGAGGAGTACGCGGCTCTCAAAAAGTTGTTCAACCCGGAGTCGTGTGACGCTGTGGAATGGGTGCGTCTGGCCCGAGATTCGGGCATGAAATACGTGGTTCTTACGGTTCGCAACCACGATGGTTTCTGTCTTTTCGACACGGCGACGACAGATTTCAACAGTGTCGCATCCCCTTTCGCTAGAGACCTGACACGTGAGTTCGCCGACGCGTGCCGCGCGGCAGGAATGCGGACCGGTTTCTACTTTTCGCTTATGAACTGGCGCCATCCTGGCTGTCTCCAGCGGGATCAGAAGCAGTACCGGCCACCGGCGTTTTACGAACGTCTCGTGGAGGAAACTCATGAACAGATCCGCGAATTGACGAGTAATTACGGCAAGGTAGACGTCCTCTGGTTCGATTGCATGAGACCAGATGACCCCGCGATCTGGCGGTCGGAAGAAATGATAGCGATGGTCCGTCGGAATCAGCCCTCCATCCTGGTGAACGATCGGGCCGGGGTACCGGGCGACTTCGGAACACCGGAGAATGAGGCTACCCCCCAATCCAGGCCTTGGGAAGCGTGTTTCACAATGACCGATACATGGGGGTACGCTCCCGGGGACCGGAACTGGAAAACTTCACGAGAGCTGGTTACGCTCCTCATGTCCTGCGCGGCGCGGTCGGGGAACCTTCTTCTCAACCTTCCACCCGGAGCAGACGGCCGATTTCCTCGAGAAGGCGTGGGTCGATTGCGGGAGATCGGAAAGTGGTTACGAACGAATGGAGAAGCGATCTACGGAACGCAAAGTGCGCCTATCGGGCATGCGTTGAATGTTATCGGACCCGGGCAGGGATGGGCGACTGTGCGCGGTTCCACGATCTACATGGCCGCAATACGATGGCAGGGACCAACGTTCAGATTTGCATGGCTGAAAAACCGCGTGGTGTCGGCAAGGGTGCTGGGCGCTGATTGCGAGGTGCGCGTGGAACAGAAAGGAGATCGCGTCTGGTTGCACGGGTTGCCGGAACACCCGCCCGATCCCCTCCTGCCCGTGCTTGCAATCACGGTGGAAGGCACGCCGGAGCGGATTGAACCGGGTGAGTTCCTCGTCCTTTGGCCAGTCCCTTCACGCGGACAGCAAACAAATCCTTCCTGCCACCGCGAAGCGAACCGAAAACCAGCCATTCGCCGTTCGGTGATACATGCGGGTGCGCGTGCGCACGTTGCCCCCCGGATGAATCGGTTCCGTGAACGCAGATTGGCTCGGTGAAATACCCGTCGCCGTGGGGCGTGACCGCGGTTATCTGGTCCGGCGCAAACACTCCATCTACGATGATGGTCTGGCCGTCCGGCGTAGTATGGCAGTGGCCGTAGTAACGCGGCGGGCCGTGGTAGCCAATCCAGCGGGTGCTCGTATCCAGGTTCAGAATCTGAATGTACTCGGCCCCGTGCTCGCGACCTCCGTCGACCACCATGCCGTGAGTAACAACACCGGTGCCGTCGGGAAGCCACACGCTGTGCCCGGTCTTCGGGTTCCTGGTTGGAAACGGTATTGCCTCTTCGTCCTCAAGTTTCAGCAGCCACAGCAATGGTTCGTCACGTCGATCCGGGTCCGTTGCTCGCTCACACAGAACCAACCTGTCGGAGACCGGTGAGAACGCCGCGTGCCCAATGAAGCGTCCCGCGTCTTCCCACAAGACTTGCGATCTCCCGTCCCCCACCGACACACCTACGAGGCGGCTGGACAACGCGAGACGATCAGTTCTGCGAAGGAATTCGGCAAGATCGCCGCGAGTGTTGAAACACTCGCGGGGCAGAAGCGGCAAAAGTACGGTCTGTTCGTCCCCGCTCAGTTCCAGTACTCCACATACCCATTCCGGACCGATTCGGTAAAGAGATTCCTCCTCCAGGGTGTCAGCGTTCACCGTGCGCAGTTCGTCTCCTTCGACAAAGTACACGGCATGGCTCGAGTAACCTGCAACGATATGAAATGCGTCTGTTCCCCGACCGTCTCCGCGTTCGCCCGCGAGATACGCCAGGAGATAAGATGTGCCTATGCCCGCGGTCAACTGGGTAATCTCGCCTGCCACAAGCGAACAGACGTAGATGTTGGTCGCACCTTCGGCTTCCGCAGCAAACACAATTCGCTGGTCGTCCAGGAACCCATTCACGTGGTAGGTGGGGTGTACGTTCCACTTACGCGTCGACGTGAGTTGAACAACCTCATTGCCCGACACCGGGTCAACGTACTTCGACATCTCGGGCGGGTACACAGCCCCCTTTGGCACGTCGTTCCATCTCCAGGCGATTGCAGCCGTTCTCAGATCTTCTTGTGAGCCACATTTTCCCCAGTTGACAAACCGATAACAACGATTATGTCAAGTCGCGTTGAGCAGATTTCGTCGCGTACCGGTCGGTGTCTTATGCCCGCCGTAAACACCCTCAAACTTGTACCGTCGGTCGGCATGTGCGCCGCTCGGATGCGATCAAGAGCAGTCGCTACTTCTCTGAAGTTTGCATGCCTCCCGGCGAGGTTGTCACAACCTCGCCGGCAAAGCAGTGCGGCGCGGAACCACCGCCCGCAGTGTCATTCCCTGAAGCCGGTTTGTCAGGTGGCAGCAGGGCTGATTTCGTACACGACACCTCCAAAAGGTTCGATGTCTTCCGATCGCACCTGAACGCCCCCCTGTACCTCAAACGAATCCCCAGGCCCGTTTTCCTGAATCCTCGTGTATCGCAACCGGTCCGATGTGAGACCATACGCCGGCGGATCAAACGCGCAGCAGTACGACTGCTTCACCTCTGAAAGATTCATGATGAACAGACCCAGGTGTCCGTCCTCCGCGCGCCATAGCGCAGACATCACCGCAGGGAGCGTAGCAATTTTCGGCGTTCCGAAGAACGGCCAATTGGCGCTGACCTTCGCAATGGATTCCTCTCGTTTTCGCATCATTTCGTCGGAGCTGCCGCGTATCTCGTCCGGGGCTGTGTTTCGTGGCATTCCCACCAGTTCCCCGTACGTCAGGAATTTGCGCGTCTGAACACGCAGTTTGCCAAGTTTTTTCAGGTATCCGCGGAATGGCTCCGGGATTTCAGGAGGCATCCATCCAAGCTGTGATCCCCAGAGGAAGTCACGTGCCTGCGCCATTACGAATGACTGCATGCCTTCGCCGGTGGTGTGGTTGCTTGCGTAGTATAACGTATACCCGGAATAGACAGAGGTCATCATCGGCACTTCCGTGTCCTGACGCGGATTCCAGATGAGAAATGCGTCGCATCCATCTATGTGCGCGTCCCCCGGGTTCTCCGTTGTCAGGAAAAGATCCTTCCCCGTGGAGGCAATGTAGTCTTTCACTCTGTTCAAAATCACGCGGTAACCGTCGTGCCAGTGGTGGCCGCCGCCCAACGGGTGACCGTGTGTGGGGTCATAGCAGGGCGCTGCTGGCATCGCGGCGACCTGGTCGAGATAAATCGCATTGGCGCCAATCTCTTCGTAGATTCTCCTGCAGAGATTGAACACAGTATCCTGCCAGAGCTTCGTCTGTGTGCACATGGGTGTAAGCAAACCACTTTCCGGGCCGTAAATCTCGAGGTAAGGAGTCCCGGTCGGGTCCTTCGCGGTGGAAGGGACGGCCCCGGGGTAGGACTTCGCGCGCATGTCCCACAATCGTGCGTTGATGTAGGGCATGGCGACGATTCCGGCATCAACGAGTTTCCGCACGGCTTCGGGAACACCGGGTTTCGGGGGGAAATACTCCGGGTAGTCATTGTCGAACTTGATCTCGTGCCACTGGTAAATCTGAATCCCTACGGGTACGTCGAAATATCGTTGCGCGGCAATAACCCCGTTCGCCCATTCCGCGGGGGTGGCTCCGCTGTTCTTTTCGGGAATGCTGGAAAGAAGCCAGATTCCGATGTCTTTCAACGTTTTCGGAACATCTTTTCGCCTCGAAATCGGCCCTTTCGCGCACCACTTCTGTCCAAGCGCCCATTCCCGGTACAACTTGCAGCCGCCAAACCAGCCGTCGCCGTGCACGCTGATCGACGTGGCGTACGTGTCGTCCAGCCCGACGCCAGGCTTGGAACCGTCCGGCACGCGGAGAACGAACGCGGTTTCGTTCCCCGGGTCCACTAGGTACGACTTGTAATGCTGCTCGGGGTCCAAGGCCGCGATTGTCAGCCCCCTTTGCCCCGATTCAAACGTGAGAAACTGCATCGACCAGGTGTAGCTCGAGTATTCGCCCGTGTGCCTTTCCGCGACCTCCTGGTACCGGTGTCCCCAGTTGTGCCAAGGAATCGCCACGTTGTATTCCTTCGGAGCCGGCCACCTATTGAACCAGGGGAAGCGAACCTCCCACAGGCCGTACCGAGCGCTCCGGTTGGAAACGCGTATCCGCCATTCGGAAGTACCCGATTGTGCCGGAAGCCGTACTGTCACGGCAACGTCCACCGCCTTCGGCTCGTGTCGGAACCACATGTCACGCCATTCGATGGATGCGACCTGAGTTCCGTCGGGTTCTCGGACGCAACTCATCTCTACCTCACCTTTCCACGGAGGCCACACGAGTGATTGCTCGTCGGTTCCCGCGCGGAAGACGAGCTTCCAGATTCCCAGCGGCTCGTCGGGCGGTGCCAGATGAACCACGCGGCCCTGAACATCGATCAGGTGCGAAAGGAGACCGGTTGTGTCGTCGAATTCCAGGTGCAGAACGCCATTATCCAGGACCATTGTGCCCTCCCGAGCCGGCCCGCCGGGTGTTGTCTCCACACCGGCGGATGAAAAGGAACGAAATGCCGCCACGTCGGCGACAGAATGCTACCTCTGTTCGAGAATTCTACTGCGACGGCCCCGCCATATTCCCCGAAACAACATGAACATCTCGTTGCGGGAAGGGAATGGTCAGCCCTGCGGCCTCGATGGCCAGTTTTACCCGCCGGTTCTGGTCGAAGTACGTGTTCCAGTAGTCGTCAACACTCGTCCAAGCTCGCAATTGAATTTCCACACAACTGTCAGAAAGGGCCTTCACCATAGCCTGTGGAGGCGGCTCGTTCAGGAACCGCGGTTCCTCGCGGACGAGCTGCGCCAGTACTTCCAGACCCTTGTCTATGGAATCCGAATACGAGATGCCCACCACAATGTCCATGCGGCGTTTGCCGTTGCGCGTGAAGTTGGTGATATGGTTGTTCCACAGCTCGGAATTGGGCGCTTCCACGAACAGACCGTCGATTGTCTGAAGCTTTGTGGTGAAAAGATGCGCTTCCTCGACCGTGCCTTCGATAGTACCGCATTTGATCAAATCCCCGGCTCGAAATGGACGCAGAATGAGCAACATGATGCCGGCGGCGAGGTTACCGAGCGTGTCCTTGAGAGCGAGGCCGATTGCCAGCGCGGTGGCGCCGAGCACCGTGATTATGCTCGCCGTGTTTACGCCCAGAATGTCGAGGACAATGATTGTTCCAAGGGCATACACCGCGTAGGTCGCCAGCGCAGTGAGAACGGGAACAAGGGTTGCGTCCAGTCGTTCGAATCGTTCGTTCGCCCGGGTTATTGACCTCCGAATGGCCTTTGCTGCGAGATAGCTCGCGGCCAGCACCACCACCGTAAGCAACACTTTGTACCCGAAGTCGAGAATCCATTGATAATGCATTTCCCAAATCGAGGCGATTTTTGCCGTCATCTGTGATCTCCTGTACTGTTTTGCCCGATGGCACATCCTGCTGTTTGCCTACACGATGTGTCAATGTAGGTCCAACCGGAAAGGAATCGCAACGTGACGGGGGAGTAAAAGAAAAAGCGCAACTGCCCCGCCTGCGGTCAAACGCAGCCAGGGCAGTTGCGAAGGGGAAATGGTGGAGGCGGTGGGAGTCGAACCCACGTCCGAAAGCAGCCAAACCCCGATCACTACGCGCGTAGTCCGTCATCACGTCTCGCCCGCCGATTCCCGGACAGACTCAGCATATCGGCAGGCCAGCCCTGAATCTCGTTGGCGGGAACGGGCCACCCCACCAACCAGCCCGCGCGTTCGGCGCCCCTTCCTGCACTGCGCGAGCAGTGTGCAGGGGGACGGGCTACCTCTTAGGCAGCCATTGCGTAACTGTAGTTGTCAGTTATCGTAGTTTTGCACCTGTTTAGCGAGGCAGTGCACCTCGGCGCGCGACCAGAGCCCTACTACTCCCGTCGAAGCCTTTTCGCCCCCTTTCAGTTCTTTGTGAGTTCCCAACGGGCCGGCATCGGGCCCGAATTGGCAACGCCTGTTTCCAATAGGAATAACGCCCAGGAAATCAGTCAGTTCCCACCCGGTCGGAACGGATTACGTGCACGGCCGTTCGCAACCTTTCGACCACGCGTCCTTTTCCGAGCACTTCGAGCATCTCAAAAAGGCCCGGGCCGAACGACATGCCGCTTACGGCGAGCCGTATCGGGTGGATGTATCTGGATGCGCTCACACCCTCCTTTTCGCTCAGAAGCCGAACGACCTCTTCGGTAGTCCGAGCGTCGAAGGGTTCCAGGTTCGCGAATGCGTCCGCGGCAGCAGCCAGACGATCGGCTGCTGCAGGATCACTCCAGTGTTTCGCCCGCGCCTTCTCATCGTACGACGTGGGGGCACGAAGGCAGAAACCGGCGAGATCCACAAAATCGTGGGTGCGGCGCGTCCGGCCTTTGAAGAGTTCGATCACACGGCAGAGGTACTCGCGGTCAGTTTCAACGTCGTTTTCTGCAATCAGACCTTTCTCTATCCACAGAGGCGCGACTCGTGGAAGCAGGTCCACGGCCGCCATGTCTTTCATATACTCGCCGTTCAACCACTCAAGCTTCGATTCGTCGAAGATTGCGCCTTTGGGGTTTACACGATCCAGCGTAAACGCCTCGATCATCTCATCAAGGGCCATTTTTTCGCGGTCTCCGCCCGGCGACCACCCCAGCAACGCGATGAAGTTCCGGACGGCTTCAGGCAGGTAACCCATCTCCGCGAAATCCGTGACCGCTGCAGCGCCCTTCCGTTTCGAAAGCTTCCCCCCGTCAGGCGACAGAATGGAGGGTACGTGAACGAATTCCGGTAGCGAGTCAGCCCACCCGAACGCGTCGTAAAGGAGCACATGTTTGGGCGTGCTGGGGATCCACTCTTCGCCTCGAATTACGTGAGTGATACCCATGAGATGATCGTCCACGACATTCGCGAGGTGGTATGTCGGGTACCCATCACTCTTGAGCAGGACGAAATCGTCCAGCACCTTGTTGTCGTACTCCACTGTGCCGCGGATCCTGTCTTCAAAACGTGTTTCGCCGGCCAACGGGATTTTCATCCGCACCACGAAGGGCGTGTGTGAATCGAGGGCAGTTCGAATCTCTTCTGCCGAAAGGTTGCGGCACCTTCTGTCATAACCGGGTGACTTTTTTGCGAGTCGCTGGGCTTCACGCAGATCGGCGAGACGCTCTTCTGTACAAAAACAACGGTACGCACGCCCGTTCGCGATAAGGTTGTCGACGTGTTGCCGGTATACATCAAGCCTGCACGACTGAACGTACGGCCCAACCGGCCCTCCGACATCCGGCCCCTCGTCCCACTCCAATCCCAGCCAGCGAAGGCCGGCGAAAATGGCTTCAATTGCGCCCTCAACCACTCGCGTCTGGTCCGTGTCCTCGATTCGGAGGATGAAGGTCCCCTTCTCGTGTCTCGCAAAAAGCCAGTTGAAAAGGGCCGTGCGGGCCCCACCGATGTGCAAGTATCCCGTTGGACTTGGCGCGAAGCGAACGCGTACCGGCGATTGTCCCATATTCACGCTTTCAATTCACGAGGTTTGCTTGCGCGGCCTCTCTTCGAACGTCCTTGCGGCAAAAGAGGGGCTGCCTAACGCGCAGGAATCGGTACGGACGGCGAAGGATTCCTGATTTGGCGCAGCGTCCTTCTCAGAACTCTCTGCGGTGAAGACTGTGTTCGCACCCAACCGCACTGAGAGATTGTACAACGCCGCTCCGGCAGCAAACGCCGAGCACCAAAGGCTCCCGTTCGCGAGGGTGATCAGTACCACTCCGGAAACGCCAATCCCGTTCAAAGGCTGGTCGAGGACCTGCCCAAGGGGGGTGAGCGCTGATCCGATCAAAACAAATGCTATGCCGAAAAGCAGTCCTGACAGGCACCCGAGCACTGCGCCCACTTTTGCCGCCGGCCACACGTGAACACGCGTTATCACCAGGCGCATCAGTCGAACCCTCAGACGTCAATGCCTCTCCACCGATATCTGGGTGGAGAGGCACGCGCAGGAAATATGGCGGAGAGGGCGGGATTTGAACCCGCGGTGGGGCTTTTGACCCCACACTCGCTTAGCAGGCGAGCACCATCGGCCAGCTCGGTCACCTCTCCGTTCAGCCGGAAATCAGACAATGAAGTTACGGCACGCACGAGGAATGTGTCAAGACGAGGAAGAGTCCTTGGTTGGTGTCACGCCGTCGCATCCCTATTATACTGACACATCCTTGGCAATGATTTATTCGCACGCTGCCCCGCCGGAGACATCGGATGAAGAACGTGGACGGTCCAATCATCGGCGCTATCTGCCTCAATCCAGGCAACCACCAAGCAATTGAGACGCTGCGCCATATCGCGTCTCTTTCAATGACAATGTGCGAAACGATCCTCGTACGAGGGGATACCGCGCCTGCGCGCGTGCTTGAGATACGCCGATTCCTCGATGAGGCGCAAAAACTGGGTGTGAGAGTCCTCCTCGAACCGACGTACGAACCAGACCTCTCCCGGCATCCAGGGATGCGGAACATTGGTGCCGACGGGAAGATCAGTACACGCGACAACGGATTTTGTTACCGCAACAAGGACTACCTCGCAGAGCTCTCGGTCTTTGTGGCCGAGGTCGCGCAGTCGTATGGCGACCACCCCGGCATCCTTCGGGTCGGGGGCCGCCCGGTCATCGCGATCGGACATGAGATGCAGTATCAGATAACGCCTCAAGACGGACACGGAGGCGCGGTTCGTACGATGACATGTTACTGCGGATATTGTCTCCAGGGCTTCCGGGAATGGTTGCGCAGTTTGTACGGAACCATTTCAGCGTTCAACAGAGTCCACAGCCGTCAGGTGCTTTCTTTTGGCCGCGTGAGAGCACCCCGAAACCCGGAACCCGATCGCCGCCTTTGGCAGGAATGGGTGGACTACCACGCAACGGCCATTCCGGCATGCATTGCATTGCAACGGCAGATCATCGAACGAGAACTCCCGGGTGCCCTTGTGACCCACGAGATCAATGACTGGTACCCAAATACGTGGGACTGCGTGTACACCGGGAACCATTTCTGGAGGATGGGCGAAAAGCTCGAACATTCCTTTAACGACCAGTACCCCATGGAATGGGCGCCTGGTTCACTCTGGCGGATTTACCTGTACACGTTTACTCAGGACGCCAACCAGAGCGCGATGGGCTTTGAACGCTCGTTCTGGACGAATGGGCAAGCATTTCCTTCGTGGCAGGGGGATTTCACCGAACCACCCGATGCGGGCTACCACGAACAGGTGTACAGTGCACTTATCCATGGTGCGAACGGCCTGATCTGGTGGTGGGGAGGGGATTATCTGCGGCGTTCAAAAGCGGCAAGCCGTGAATACGCGGAGTTGGTCCGAATAGTGGGAGACACGCGGCCTGCAAAGGATCCCGTTGCGATCCTTGCGCCATGGACCACGTTCGCACAGACGCGATCATCCGACCGCGGTGACGATCTGATGGGCGGGTATCAACTTCTCAACAGACTCGGATTTCAGCTAGAAGTTGTGGACGAGGGACAGGTTTCAGAAGGTGTTCTCGCATCGCGCGGCTACAGGGCACTTATGACGTGGGGCAACTCATGCGTTTCGCCAGAGGCGCGGAAAGAAATCGAAGATTTCGTCGCGCGCGGAGGGCTTGTTCTTGCCGACTTCGGCGATCAAAACGTAGCGCCTTTCTGCACCATCTTTCCGAGGACGATTTCCCGGAATCCAACGCGGGCGCGGGCGTACTTGCTGCCGGACGGAACGACGGTGGCTGTACGCTCGGCAGCACAGGCTCTCGCCGCGGGGAAACGTGTGGAAGTCATTGCGCGTTTCGACGACGGACGCCCGGCGATCGTGCGACAGCCGATCGGAAGCGGCATGCTGTGGCGCGCTGGTTCGTTCGTCGGGTTGGATTATGCGGAAGGAATGGGCGTGTACGATTGGGTCCAGCAACAGCGCGTAAGAATTGAACCTGCCCTGGAGAATCTGATAGCGGAAGAGCTCGAACGACAGGGCTTGCGACCGATCGGTTCAACGAGCAACCGAAACGCAGAGGTGGGGATCTTCCCGGTCGACTCGCGGCTTTTGGTTCTCGTCGCAAACCACCTCCGCCATCCGCTACAGGTCACTGTGCGCGTGCATATTTCGGGGTGGACCTCGGCAAAGGATGTCTTCTCAGGTGAAATCGCCGGATGCATTCAGGAGAGGGATGTTACGGCTTTTCCGGTGCGGCTGCCGGAGATGGGAGGACGGGCCTTCTGGTTGATGCGCCAAACCTCACCCGTTCCAGAGCGACGTGGTGAAAGTCGGTAGCTCGGAGGCAGCAACCGCACAGATGAGTTCGCGGTAACGGGTAACAGCAGTTGTGAGCTCTTCCAGTGTGATGTACTCGTCAACGGAATGAGCGCGGATGATGTCACCCGGTCCCCATACGACGCATGGAAGGCCGACCTGGTTCAACACTCCCGCGTCAGTTCCGTAGGTGACAAATTCCGGCTTCTCCTGTCCGGCGATCCGTGCAACCGTCTGGTACCACACGCCTGCAGTATCGCACACCATCGGAGGGGCCCACTTCAGAAGGTCAATGTCCGCTGAGAACCGCCGTTCCGGAGGAACTCCCTTTCGTGTGTCATCGTCAACAAGCTCGCTGATGATCCCTTCCAGTGCGGCTCGGAATGTTTCAAAGTGCCCCGTTTCGAGTGCTCGGGCGCTAATATTGACAGTGCATGAATCAGGTACGACATTATCCGCAACACCGCCCGAGACGCCCACGACCGTGAAGGTGGGCGGTTCTTCTCCAAAAGCCGGGTGACGTTGCGCGCACCAGGGTGCGAGGCGTTCTCGGAGAAGATTCAGTAACCGGACAGCCTGTTCTATGGCGTTGACACCGAGGTGCGGTTTGCTTGAATGGCAACTCAGACCTCGAACGGTAAATCGCACAGTCATCCCGCCCTTGTGCGCACTCACCACGCGCAGACTGGTAGGCTCACCCACCACGCACCCCACGGCGCGCTCAAAAACATGCTTGGCAGCGAGGTCCTTGATCCCTATGTGACCGATTTCCTCGTCCCCTGTTATTGCCAGCGTCAAGGTCAGATTCCTCAACACCTCTTCCGGGACAGATGCACACGCGCACGCCATCGCCGCCACCTGCCCCTTCATGTCAACCGCTCCGCGACCGTAGAGACGGTCACCAATTATCCCTTCTGCACCGTAAGGATCATGCTGCCACTGCGCCCGCTCTCCAACGGGTACCGTATCGAGGTGACCGGAAAACACAAGGCGACGAGTTCCGTTTCCTCGTTCCGCAATCAGGTTGGTTTTTTCTGGTCCGGTTGACGGACCGTTCTGCGGGTATCTGGTGACGCGGAAGCCTTGCGAATACAGGAACGTACAGAGTTGCTGCATGACGGGGAGGTTGGATCGCGAGCTTTCGCTCGGGATCGCGACCAGTGCCTTCGTCAGGTTCACGACGGAACAGCTCAAGTCCTTACTATCCTTTTTGTCAACCTTCAAACGGAGGTGCCGCCAGCGACTCCGTGCGTTCGTACAAGAGAGTCAACACTGTCGTCGAAAACGGGAGAAAAAGGACGGTAACTCCGCGAGTTAGAAGCTCCTTTTTCAGCGCCTCCGGAACGAACTCGGTGATTGTCAGATTGAGCGCTTCGGGCAGCAGAACCGCCAGAAGCCCCAGAAGAGACAGTTTCCACGCACGTCGCACAATGCTGTACGAACGTGCGATTGCCGTGATCATCATTTTCCCTTCGATAAGCACGACCTGGTCCGTCAGAAGTGCCGCCCATGTCCACACGATGACGAATCCAAGGAACCACTCGGGGCTGATCTGCGCCACCATAAGTGCGATGGTGAGCAGAAAAAGGTTCGTCACAAGCAACTTCAGAGTTGCGACTGGAGACGCCCCGAGAAGGGAATCGGCGAAACGAGGACGTGCTGCATCGCTTCCGTTCCACACAATCCTGACAAGGGCCGCGACGCAGGGAACCGCCACTGCCGTTTCCATTACCGCGTGTACCGCGTCGGTGCCCGGAGGAAGAAACCAGAACAGAACGTAGAAAGGGACAAGGCGCAGCGCCACAACTGCTACGGAGACGGGCAGAAAACGGAGGTATGCGCGGACTGTATCTCGAAGAAGCAGTCGAGCTGAAAGTGAAGCCGCGCGGTGCTCTTGCGGCGGGGGATTTTGCATTTCGTTCTACTCGATCACAGGGAACAGACGCGCACGTTGCTCCACTACGAGGCAACTTTCTATTGCCGGATGGGCAAACCAGCCGTTTACTGGAAAACGGAAACGCCGAGAAGGAGTACGTGGCGGCTCTGCTTATTCCCCGCGGCATTCAGTGTGGCACCGTTCTGGTAGCGGTAATCCAACCGAATCCCGGCGTTCGGCACGAGAAGCCACTTGACTCCTCCGCCAAACTGCGAAAACCACCGGTTATCCGTAAGCGTCGTGGTGACCGTCCCAACTTTGGTCTCCGTCTTCGCACCTATGTACCCGTAGCCAGCCAGACCGAAGAAAGAAAGGGAATTGAATGGGCTCAGATTCCACAGGAGGTTTCCCGCCAGCGTATAATCCCGTGCCTGAAAATCCGGAACGTCTGTTGTGGATTTGCGCCACCCCGCTTCCAGTTCCGGTTGCAGGCCGAGAGGCATCGTGATTCCCCAGTGGCCCATCAGTGTCAGGTCGGATGTGCCGTTATCCGCGGCGTCTTTCTGTTTCAGGTAGCTGCCGCTCAATCCATACTCTTTGTTCGCCGCGTAAATGACAGGGATGTACCCGCCCTGAGCCATGGCGTCACAGGCCAACCCGACGACGAGAAAGGCACTCAGCAATCCGTTCCTCATTCGACACGCTCCTTTGTCCATCGCGGGACGTATTACCCATTATGGTGACTGCAGCGGTTACGGCCTGAATGTTTCGCCTGGTACATGGCGCTGTCCGCCGCTTCCGTGAGAGCACGTTCGCTCGGATAATCGGACACACCCGGAAGATAGGTCGCCGTCCCGATACTTACGGTGACGGACAACGTCTTCTCTCCGGTTTCGTTACGGAATTTCACCCGCATCGCCTCTATGTCCTGCCTGATACGCTCGGCCACGATCTTGATGCCATCCGCCGGCGTTTCAGGGCCAATCAGAACCATTTCCTCTCCACCATAACGAGCAGCAACGTCGATCCCTTTGCGCGAATTGTCTAACAGGCGAGCCGCAACGCGGCGCAGGACCATGTCCCCGGCCTGATGGCCGTACGTGTCGTTAAGCTGCTTGAAATGGTCTATGTCGAGAAACAACAACGAGAGGGGTCGTCCGTAACGAGCTGCACGCCTGAAGTTTTCGCCGAGATTTTTGTCGAAGAAAGCCCGATTGTACAACTGCGTCAATCCGTCGCGATTCGCCGTTTCCTCGACCTGTTCATAAAGCCGGGCGTTCGAAATCACCGGTGCAAGAAACGCCGCTGCCAGAACCGCAACATTAATGTAATCCTGAATCTGCTCCTCGGCACGGAAGTCGTTGAGATTCAGCACCCCGATCGGGCGGTCTTCGACTTTGAGCGGCAGACAGACTGAGTGCTTTTTCTTGTAATGCCGGCTTTTCGCTGTTCTTGCCTGTTCGTCGGGCAAGAGGCCACTCTTCACGACGTCGTCAATGAACAGCACCTGGTGGGTCTCAATTGCGCGTTTCATGATCGGGCTGTTTTCTTCTTTGACGACTATAGGTTCGCGCGGGTCGAGATTGGGGCGGTTGGTAATCGCGAGATGGAATTCGTTTCGCGAGGGTTCGTACAGGAAAAGGCTGAATGTTTCGGCGTTCACGAGTTCGGGAAGTCGTTCAAATGTGATGTCGAGAATCGCGTCCAACCGCAAATGCTCGTTGACAAGTCTGCTGAAGTTTACCAGTTCGCGCACCTGGTCGATTTGGAACGGCTTTACGGTGAGTTCCACCTCAAGGCTGCGTTTCGTGCTTACAAGATCGGCAGTGAGTCTCCTGCATCTCCGGCGTTCCACTGCATTCCGCAACATCTGTTGCGCTGCCAGTTTGCTGAACGGTTGTGCCAGAAAATCAAATGCTCCCGCGCCGAGCGCCTTAGAAAAGGCGTCTTCGTTCCCTTCGTTGACGACAACGACGATTTCGGCGTCAGAGGTACCTTTTCGAAACTCCGCCAGCAACTCGTACGGGTCAACATCTGGCAACTGCGAATCCAGAACAACCACATCCAAACGGTCGCCGAGCGTTTCGAAAAGCTCCCTTGCCTCGGTGCCTTTGCCAGCGGTGATGGTGTCGAACACCTCTTTGTCGAGCGCTTCCCGGAACAGCTCCCGGGTTGCGCTGTCGTGGTGAGCTACCAGCACCGTGTTTTTGGCGGCCATGCGGTCGATCTCGTTTCGTTGCGTCGTGCCCGGGAGCAAGAAAGCGCGATTGGGAATAGAGTTTCGCTCGTTGATGATACGCGTAAGTAATTGAACCGGTCAAGAGTATCTCAATTGCTACGGGCTGCGATCCTGCGGGTTTGCCCCGCCTTGACCCTCCGCGGAGCGGAGTGGTACGTTTGAGAACGTTTTTCACGTTCTTTTTGCGCTTCCGTGGTCTATTTCTAGAAGGCACCTCGATGGCGGGTAGTGTTCAAGTCGGTTTGGTAGGTCTTGGAACCATTGGAGTCGGCGTTGCGCGTCTCCTGCTTGAGAAACGGAGCAAGGTCTTCGCGGGGGATTGCGGGCCCATCACACTGAAGCGGATTGCTGACAAGGACCTTTCAGATCGGGGTATCGATCTTCCTTCCGGCATTCTGACGGAGGACGTAAGGGCCGTGCTGGAAGACCCCGAAATCGGCATTATTGTCGAACTGGTGGGAGGAATTGAACCAGCGCGGACCTTTGTGCTTACGGCAATCGAACATGGCAAACATGTTGTGACGGCAAACAAGGCCCTTCTCTCTGCACATGGAGAGGAGATATTCCGCGCAGCGCAGAAGCGGGGCGTGGATGTTTTGTTTGAAGCGGCCGTTGGCGGCAGCATCCCGATTATCCGCGCTCTCAGGGAAAGCCTCGGTACGAGCGCCATCCGCTCAATTTACGGCATCCTCAACGGCACCACGAATTACATCCTCACGAGGATGACAGACGACGGGGCATCGTACGATGAAATGCTGAAAGCCGCTCAGCAACTGGGTTTCGCCGAGCGCAATCCTGTGGCCGATGTGTCCGGGAAGGATTCCCTGCAGAAGCTTGTCATACTTGCGCGGCTCGCATTCGGCGCTTCTCTTTCGCCCGAGGAAATCCTTTGCGAAGGTATCGAACGCATTACACCCATGGATATCTCCTTCGCGCAGGAACTTGGGTACCGAATCAAACTGCTCGCCATCGCCAAAGAGCGTGAGGGCCGGATCGAGGCCCGCGTTCATCCTGCCATGATCCCGCTTTCCGGGCTGATGGCGAACGTCAAGTTCGAGTACAACGCGATCGAAGTGGTTGGTGAGGAATTCGGAACCCAGGTCTTCTACGGGAAAGGAGCCGGGCAAAGGCCGACAGCGACGGTTGTTGTTTCCGACGTCATTGATCTGGCTTCGCGAATCCAGTCAGGTGCTCCGACGTGTCGCGTCGCACCCCTTCTCGCGTCTGCTTCCAGCGTCCGACTCGTAACCGCGGAAGATCTCTTTTTGAGGCATTATGTCCGCCTGGAGGTTTTTGATCGGGCGGGCGTACTTGCCGACATAGCGCGATTGTTCGCGGAAGAGAACATCAGCATCGAATCGGTGATCCAGAAGGGACGTGCAGCTTCGGACACCGTGCCTCTGGTAATCATGACACACGAAGCCAGTGAGGCTTCCATTGAAAGGGCGCTGCGACGGCTTTCGACGCTGAATGTCGTCCGCGGGCCGATTCAGCGAATTCGCGTGGAAGAACTGGAGTAACATTGGAACCTGACGTTCAAAATCCACGTTCGGCCGCGTGGCCCGGCATCATCCAGAGATACAGGCCACATCTACCGGTCACCGCAGGAACGCCCGTCATCACGCTGCTTGAAGGGAACACGCCGCTGATCCCTGCAGTCGCCTTACCGCGACTGTTTGGCGCTGACATCGAACTCTACTTCAAGTTCGAGGGAATGAATCCTACCGGTTCCTTCAAGGACCGGGGGATGACCCTTGCAATCTCGAAAGCAGCGGAGGAAGGCGCGGAAATCGTCGTCTGCGCTTCGACTGGCAACACAAGCGCATCCGCGGCAGCGTACGCCTCGCGGGCCGGAATGATCTCCACGGTGCTCATACCGCGTGGGAATATCGCTCAGGGCAAACTCGCTCAGGCAATGATGCACGGCGCGGTCGTCATTCAGATTGACGGCAATTTCGACGATTGCCTTCGGTTGGTACGAGCCCTCGCGGAAAAGCGTCCCGTTGCAATCGTGAACTCGATCAACCCGTACCGGATTGAAGGGCAGAAAACCGGTTCTTTCGAAATCTGTGAGCAGCTCGGGGGGCGGCCTCCTGATTACCACGTTCTGCCTGTCGGGAATGCGGGTAATATCACCGCGTACTGGAAGGGGTACCGGGAGTTTTTCGACAACGGATTCATCGATCGACTCCCGAAGATGATCGGGTTTCAGGCGGCGGGGTCCGCGCCCATCGTCCGTGGATCGAGAATCGAAAAACCTGAAACCATCGCTACGGCAATCAAAATCGGTGACCCTGCGAGCTGGAAAAGTGCCGTTGCGGCGCGCGATGAGTCCGGCGGACTGATAGACGAAGTGACCGACGAAGAAATCACGCATGCGCAGAAATTGCTGGCGAGATACGAGGGGGTTTTCGCGGAACCGGCATCCGCCGCGAGCGTGGCGGGCGTTGCCAAGTTGTCGCGGAAAGGGTTTTTTCCGAAAGGCACGCGTGTCGTGTGTATCCTGACAGGGCATGGCCTGAAGGACCCTGAACGGGCGATTGCAATAGCCGAGGCACCGGTACGGTCATCTGCGAACATAGATGCTGTGTTGGACCTTCTTGACCGCGCCGTGGAGGCGCGGAGACGTCACTCCAACCCATAACAAAGACGGAAAGCTGCTATGGGATTGATCGTAATGAAATTCGGCGGAACGTCGGTAGCGACGCCGGAATTGATCACTCGCGTCGCACGCCGGGTCCTCGCGACGAAGAAAGAGGGAAACGACGTGGTGGTCGTCGTCTCCGCGATGGGGGATGCGACCGATGAGCTCGAGAGTATGGCCGCGAAAATATCCGTGGAGCCGGCAGAGCGGGAAATGGCCATCCTCATGATCACAGGGGAACGGGTTTCTGCCGCCCTGCTGGCGATCGCGCTCAACGAACTCGGGCAACCGGCGCGCGCCTTCACGGGCTGGCAGGCGGGAATCGTGACAGATTCGGCGTCACCCCTGCGCGCGAAAATTCGCCGCATAGAGGCGACTCGCATCCGCGAGGCCCTGCGGGAAGGATCCGTCGCCGTCGTTACGGGGTATCAGGGTGTGACGGAGGATGGCGACGAGACCGCCCTCGGCAGGGGCGGAAGTGACCTCTCCGCCGTCGCGCTGGCATGCGCGCTCAAAGCGGATGCCTGCGAAATCTACACCGATGTAGACGGCGTGTATACTACGAATCCGCGGCTCGTGAAAGACGCCAGGAAAATCCGCGCCATCTCGTACGAAGAAATGCTCGAACTTGCCAGCATGGGCGCCCAGGTCATGCAGGCAAGGTCGATTGAATATGCAAAAAAGCACGGGACTGTAATTCACGTTCGTTCATCATTCAGCGAAGCGCCGGGAACGGTTATTCGGGAGGCAGATACCGCTATGGAAGCCGTAGTTGTTCGAGGCATCGCGTACGACATGACGGAAGCGAAAATCACCGTCCGAGGTGTCACTGACCGTCCGGGCGTTGCCGCAACGCTTTTCAATCGCATGGCACAGGCCGGGATCAACGTGGACATGATCGTCCAGAACGTGTCTGAGGACGGCATCACGGATCTCTCGTTCACCGTGACGCGTCCTGATCTGAAAAAGGCGATGGATGCGTGTCTGTTGATCCAGCGCGATATCGGGGCCAGAGAAATCGTTGCGGACGAGGAGATAGCAAAGATTTCTCTCGTTGGTATAGGGATGCGCTCGCACACTGGTGTCGCGGCGAAGATGTTCGACACACTCGCCTGCCATGGAATCAATATCGAGATGATCAGTACTTCTGAGATCAAGATATCGTGTATAGTCCGTGAGGCGCAGGCAGAAACTGCCGTAAAAGCGCTACACACGACGTTTGCTCTTGACCGGGAAGGCGACGAATACTGATATTTAAGTTTTGCAGTTTGCCTTTGCCTCCATAGCTCAATGGTAGAGCAGCGGACTCTTAATCCGTTGGTTGAAGGTTCAAGTCCTTCTGGGGGTACTTTAGTAAAAACAGCGACTTGCGGTTACTCGCAGGTCGCTGTTTTGCGTTTCTGCGAAGCCCCATGGCACACTGGTGGCACACTGCGAAACAACACACCACATCATAAGGCCCCCAATTGCTGCAATTGCCAACAATGAGCTCGCTCATGGCTCTCCACTTGCTGAGCAGTGATGGATTTTTTAGGGATAGCAGTTCCCCTGCCGCCCGGGTGCATGGACTCCGATGCTCGTTTGCGCCCGCTCGCATTGCCGGATTCCGTCCTCACCCGTAGTTTATTGGAGACAACTGCAAATTGTTGGCAGTCAGATGGTGCGACCCAAATTGTACCGGTGGGAAAAACGCGGTACAAAACGTACAAAACCCCCGCACGCGTCTCGGGAAAATGGAGCGACATGGGGAACATTCAAAAGCGCATCGACAGCCAGGGGAAAACCCACTTCCGCGTCCAAATCCGCCTCAAAGGCTTTCCACCACAAAGCGGGACGTTTGAGCGCCTGACCGACGCCAAGAAATGGGTGCAACAAACGGAAGCGGACATGAGGGCTGGACGCTTTTTCAAGGTAGCTGAATCAAAACGCCACACTGTGGGAGAGCTTATAGATCGCTATTTGCGCGATGTGATGCCAATAAAACGGCTTTCGACGCGACACAACCAGGTGATGCACCTCACCTGGTGGAAGGAACGGCTGGGGCATCTCGTGTTAGCGGACCTTACTCCGTCAACGATCGCTGAGGCGCGAGACGAACTCGCGGTCGGCACCACACGGTTCAGGCGAGTTCGTTCATCGTCCACTGTGGCTCGTTATCTCGCCGCGTTGAGCCACAGCCTCACCTACGCAGTCAAGGAACTCGGCTGGATAGATGACACTCCCATGCGCAAGGTCACGCGCCCCAAGGAAGCTCGTGGTGTTGTGCGTTTCCTGTCTGACGGAGAGAGGATCCGGTTGCTGGAGGCCTGCAGACAGAGTAAGGACCGGTTCCTGTACCCGATCGTGGTTCTTGCTCTGTGCACTGGTATGCGCCGCAGCGAAATTATGAACCTGACGTGGGATCGGATAGATTTCGTTCGGGATGCTATCACTCTCCGATCTGCCGACACCAAGAACGCCGAGGTCCGGATCGTACCACTGAAAGGGCACGCGCGGGAAGCGTTGGCGGAGTTGTGGAAAGACCGACTCTCGAACTTGGCGTTTGTTTTCCCCGCACCAACACCTCCTGAGGGCGTTCCAAAACCGATCGACGTCGAGTCGGCGTGGCAGTTGGCATTGAAACGAGCAGACGTGAGGAACTTCCGTTTCCACGACCTCCGCCATTCCGCTGCTTCCTACTTGGCGATGAATGGGGAATCGCCTCTCGTTATTGCAGCGGTGTTGGGCCATAAAACGCTCCAGATGGTGAAACGGTATGCTCACTTGTCAGACACCCACATGGGTGCCGCGGTGGAAAGGATGAATGCCACGACCTTGGGTTTGGATGCTCGCGCAGGGACGGAGGAGGAAGGTGGGGTCGCGCGAAGAGCCGAAGCGACGGAGTCGAGGTGCCACGCAACGGCGACCCGCATGGTAGTCCGTCGACGTACAGAGCTTCCGGATCCACGTTCCTCGTCCCTCGGCGGCTCCTTACCTCACAATTAGCAGCGTTACGCAGATGTAAATGATCGAGATAACCTGTCGGAACGGATTTGAACTCATGGAACTCCACGCCCACCCGTTCGGAAGCGGCCCATCGCGTCGGGTGAGACTACCAATGAGAAGGTCTCCGGCTGCAGTATGGTTCGACCAGCGCGCGATCCAGACCACGCGGTTTGCGATCGAACCTGGTATGGCAGGACTGCGCGACAACAGCTTGGTTCGATAAGGAAAGGCATTCGCCCAGATGGAAACGAACTCGGACGAGAACGAAACCCCCGTGGACCTTCGGTCATTGTACCTCGACTTGCTCTCCAAATCTCCTGACGAGGAATACGATGACTTCTCATGGCAACGAGCCGCAGAAACAATCGTGACAACCGAAAACTACCCTGCGGGGCAACCACTTCCCATGTGGTGGCGTCCGGTTTTTGTCGAGGCCCTCCTGGAAGCGGCGAAACAGGCACATGAGACGCAGTTCGAGGCTTACGAACCTGATTTCCAGGGGACAGACTGGGAACTAACGGCTGGTGCAGACCGGCCGCTGGTACGGATCAAACGCGTCCGTAGACGGGAAGGTTTTGTTCCAGCTGATAGTGAACCTCTGGTCTCAGTACACGACGCCTACTGGGCGGAGCTCTGCGCCAGGTCGTCGACGGATTTCAAGGAGGAGTACCTCATTCAGTCCTCTTACACCGCCGTTTTTTGGCTTCGGCAACGCGCGTGGGACATTCTGGCGCAGATGCTCAAGGAGATGCTCGAACCCGTTGAACGGGACGCAACGTATATCCGCCCACTCGTCAGAGGCCGTGGGAAATGGACTGGCCGGCATTTCTCATCGCCAGAAGACTTCGACGAGAGGACCCGTGCGGCTATCCTCGAGCTGAAGGAGAAGGCACACCCTACTACTCCGGATCGGGTTGCGGAAATTCTTGACATCCCTCCGGATACCTACAGGTACTACCTCAAGCAAACAAGGCGGAGACGGTGGTCCGCCTACCTTCAAGACGTCGGCATCACCGCTCATTAGGCGTCGTGGGTATTTTCCCACCCTCTTTCCCACCCTGACAGTTTCGATCGATCGCGCTACCCTCACTCAACGCCTCGAATCGTAGTGATCCGAGCCGTTTCTGAAAGGGTAGAACGATGATCAAGACCACTGAGCAATCCGCACCGAAGACGGGGGTAGCCCGTCTCATCCCGCTCACCAAGTGGAATGAACACCACGCGTGGCCCCCAATTGGTGGCCTCCGCTGGCTCGTGTTCCGCGCAAAAAGCAACGGCTTTCATTCGGTCATCCGCCGCGTCGGTCGCCGCGTGCTCATCGACGAGCAGGCCTTCTTCGACTGGATCATCGAACAGAACCGTGCGGGAGGTGCGCGATGAACACCTTGCACCTCAAATCAACCATCCCGCCTCTGGAGTTTTACCGGGTTGAGTTGCCCGGAATGCCACCAACGAGGCGCACTCACGGTTGGGTGGACGGCGGCCTGTGCCCGTTCCACGACGACCACAATAAGGGCAGTTTCCGGGTCAATCTTGACAGCGGCGCCTTCAAATGCTTCGCGTGCGGGGCACACGGAAGCGACATCATCGGCTTCGTGCAACGCCGCGACAGGCTGGCTTTCAAGGAAGCAATCGAAGCTCTCGTTAATAACTGGAGGATCCAACAATGAATACACCACGAGGCATACCAGGCAATCGCGACAAAAGGGCACTCACGTGCTATTGGGCTTACCACAACGAAGACGGAAATATCGTGGGTTATGTCGCGCGTTACGGCGATGCAGACGGAAAAGTCGTCATCCCTTACTTCAAAAGAACCGGGAATCGTTGGGCGCCCGGAACGCTTGGGACACCGACTCCACCCTTCGGGTTGCCGTCTCTCAAACGCGCATCGCTCCCGCGCGTCGTGTTCGTCGTTGAGGGCGAGAAATGCGCCGCTGCACTGCATTCCCTCGGATTCGCGTGTGTCACTTCACAGGGAGGGTGCGAAGCGGCCCACAAGTCCGATTGGACGCCACTAGGTCCTTTCGGAAACGTCTGCATCTTGCCTGACAACGACGCGCCCGGTAAGCACTATTGCGATGAAGTGGTAATGGAACTGCGCCAGCTACCAGGGAATCGGGAAATCACGGTATGCCAGCTTCCTGGCCTTCCCGAGCGCGGTGATGTCGTCGATTGGTTCGCTACACGCTTGACGAAGCCTTGGGACGGTTACACACCCGTTCCTCGCGAGCCCGGAGACGGGCTGGACGATGAGTTCCTTGCGGCAATCAAGGAGAACTCGCACTCCGCGCCACTGGGCGACACCACCTCCATCTCCTTGGTGATTGATCCCGAGTCGTGGGATGAGCCTGTTCCTCTCGGTCCTGTCGACCTGCTTGAATGGCCGCGCGACACGTTCCCGGAGCCGATAGAGAACATGGTGAAGGGCATCGCGGCCTTCACGGAGACACCCACCGCGTTGCCGGCCTTGAACGTACTCGCAGTTCTGGCGACATGCGCACAGCACCACTACCGAATCTGCGTGGAACAAGGGTATTTCGAACCCTTGAACATCTGGGTGTGCTGCGCGCTGCCACCGGGAACTCGGAAAAGCGCTGCCCTTGCGCCCGCGCGTGACCCGCTGGTTGAGTGGGAGACAGAACAACGCGAAAGACTTACGCCAAAAATCAAGCGCCTGCAATCCGAACGAAAAACGAACGAGGCGGCGGTCAAGCATCTCCGAGACAGGGCCGTCGCGAAAGGGATCCCCGATCCGAAGTCAATTGCCGAGATCGCGGAAGCCGAAGCCGCACTGCCGACCATCCCCGTAGAACCGCGCCTCTGGACGAATGATGTCACGCCGGAAAAACTGGCAATGATCATGGCGGAACAGGGCGAATGCATGGCCATACTCTCGGATGAAGGAGGTATTTTCGACACCATAGCGGGGCGTTACTCAAAAGGGGTGCCGAACCTTGACGTGTTTCTGCAATCCCACACAGGGACAGCCGTTCGCGTTCATCGAGCGGGTCGGGAAGAGATCCAGTTGCGCAGCCCTTTGTTGACCATCGGGCTCTGTCCCCAACCGGAGGTCGTTCGCTCGTTGTCGACCACACCCGAGTTCTGCGGACGGGGCTTGCTTCAAAGGTTCTTGTTTTCACTGCCCAAATCAAACGTGGGGTACCGCACATTGAAGAGCACGCCCATACCCCCGCATGTCGAACGAACTTACCACCGATTTGTGAAAGCGCTTCTGGATTCCCCCGCCAACGATGGCGACCGAACTGGCAATCGTAGTACCATCGGCCTTTCAGAACAGAGCCACGCCTTGTGGAAGGATTTCCAGGCGCGAGTCGAACACGACTCTCGTGACGGGGAACGCTTCGGGTACGATCTCGCCAAGGGGTGGGCCGCCAAACTCCCCGGTGCCGTGGCCCGGATTGCCGGCATCATCCACTGCGCGAGGCACGCGGAGCAAACTCCAGAAAAGCATGCAGTTGATGAAAAGGATATGGAGGCCGCGATTCGAACCGGCGAGTACTTCGCCCGGCACACGCTCGCAGCGTTCGACCTCATGCAAGCTGATCCCGCATCAGATGGCGCGAGAACGATCATTCGCTGGATCGATCGAAAGAGCAGAACCTCATTCTCGCAGCGGGATTGCCACAAAGAGAATGCCTCACATTTTCCCAGAGTTCTGGAACTCGAGAAGGCACTGGAGGTCCTCGTAAAGCATGGGCATATCCGTCTGGTGCCAGCAAGTTCGACACCGCAAAGCGGGCGCCCTAGAATTTGGTATGAAGTGAACCCAAAGGCTCTCCGAAAGGAATGGAGGAATTTGCCCGTCTGACATGTTGCACCCCTTTTCTGATATGATTCCCTCTTAGGCGCAACTGAGGGCCTTTGGGGGCAACGGGAAACACGCACACGTTCCCGTTCCACCGCTCTGGCCTTGCCAGAAAATCACCTGCCGAGATTTCCCAACCCAGACCACCTCATCAGTTTACATAACGTCGTTTATCGTGACTCCCTCGGCGGTCCCAGAATCGCCGTCCAGATGGCCTTCTGAAGGGCATCGGCGCGTCCGCAAAACGGCAAAACGGCCCCCGCAGCCTCGAAGCTCGACAGCCGCTGGGAAAGAAAGTCAGACACGCCACTCCATTTTTCCCCATTCAGCGGGCAGAGCAGCCTCCCTGAGCCCCCTCGTTCGACATCGGAGACACACCGTTGTATGGACTAGGAGTTCCCTTCGCGTGCGCAGGCGCGACGCGCGGGGATTTCTGGAGACGAGACGGCATTCCTTCGCAGTCGGGCTGGTAGCACAGCAGATTGCTTCGCGCCGACCGGGTCTTGGTAGGACCGAACGGATCGCATACTCTCCCTTTCCCGAACCGTCGGAAGGTGGTGAACGGGGCGCGCCCCAACTCGGCGCAAAAAAAACCGGGTGTTGGGCGAACACAAGCCGCGAGAATTCAGAATACCGGCATCCGTTCCGCCGAGGAATCCACTTCAACCAGGCTGATGGGCGCAGCCTCACTCCCATCTGCACGGCAAGCTTTCGCCAAACTCTCTGTAACGAGTGTTCGCGTTCAGAACAATGAGGTTCCCCCTGGTGCGCGTGATCGCCGTGTAAACCAGCATGTCGTTCCTCCTGCTTTCGGATTGAGGGGATGCGCCGATGTAGAGCACCACATTCGCGCATTCCCACCCCTTGAAACTATGGACAGTGCACATCTTGAGGCGGCTGTCCTGGTTCCAGAACGCCACCTTGTGCCGTTTCGTGCTTCGCGGCCCATCGATTTCGAAAACATGGTTCACTGAGATCCCCTGTTTCTCGAAATGCCGGGCGCACCGCATTCCGATCTCGTGGTTGGGGAGCAGAAACACCATGTCCGATGCGTGCTCGCCTTCCTTTTTTAACCGCGTGAACGCTCTCCAAAGCCATTCCTCCAACCGCCTGTCTTCGATTTCGCACCAGACGACGTGCGGTCGGAACTCCAGTTCCGTCTGCGCATCCTCCACGCGAGTGCGTTGATCCAGGCCGAAGAGCTCCCCGAAACGGCGGGCCAGTACTGCCACCTCGTTCGGAAGGCGGTACGACCTCCGAAGCTCTCCCCAGGGGCCGCGGAAAGCCACGTCCTTCATGGGCCTGTCAGTCCATGAGTTGTCCCTTCCGTAGATGTTTTGCATCGCATCGCAGACCAGAAGAACTTCCTCGCGGTCAGTCAGAAAGTGGCGAAGCATTCTGTACCACTCCACACAGTAATCCTGCCCCTCGTCGATTAGAACAGCATCCCAGAGTTCGTGTTGCTTGCCCTCAATGGCTTTCAGGACCGCCGCCACGACTTCGCGCTGGAACACTTCCTCCTTTTCCCCCTCCGGCCAATGGACCCCGAAGTGGTTAAGGATGTCCTTGCAGAAGCCGTGGAAGTGGACCGCGGTGATCCTTTCCCAATCAAAAACGAAGGGAGCCCGCCGAATAGCGTCGTGGATGTAGTGCCACAGCGTGATGTTGTAGGTGAGGATCAGGACGCGTTTTCCTTCCGACGCCAACCTTGCGGCGCGGTACGCCAGCACCAACGTTTTCCCGCTGCCGGCCGCGCCACGGAGACGATGGTGTCCCGGGGCCGGTGTTGCGTGTTTTGTCTGTTCTTCGGAGAGTTTCAGCGGTTCTGCCTGTTCCGCAACATGCCTCGGCGGGCGAAGCCAGAAGAGGAGTTCGTTGTCCCACGATTCGTCCCAGTATTTGCTGCGGGAAAGGCCAACGTCCGGAACCACGAGTTTGATCTTTCCGGATACCAACGCATCGTGGCCGATGACGGGGACGGATTCCTTCCCGGCTAGGAAGAAAAATCGCTTCGCGGCATCGGTTGTTTCCCTGTGAAAATACACACCGGTTTTGATGACTCCGAACGCGTGCGCGTTGTCGTCGATCTTTTCGCCGATGCCGGGCACAAGCAGACCGATGATCTTCTCCTTGTAGTGCGCCACCTGGCGCACTGGGTTTTTCACCAAGTACGTACCGCGCGCGTCGGAAACGTGCAGCGTAAGCCCCTTGGTCGTCCGATGCCACGAGTAAGCGGAAAGACGCCAATCCTTCACCTCGTAAATCATCGCGCCGATTCCGGGGCGGAATGCCACGATGTCAGGGCGTGTGCCGTTCACAAAGGGCTGCGCGAACAGCAGCCATTCTTTTGGGAGGTTCTCGTCGAGAAAGCGAAGAAGCGCAATCTCCCCTTCCGTTAGCTGGTTTGGAAGCCGCCGGATGGTACCCCAATTCGGGTACACGCGTCCATTTTCCGGTGCAGACACTGTCGGCATCTCCCGGCAGACGGGCCAATTTGGTGCTTGTGTTCGCGGAGGGCACTCTGTTGGATTGCGGCGGCTGACCCCCTCAGATCCGCCTGTCTCGTTTTGCGCCGCGTCTCCTCCTCAGGAGCAGCGTCGCCTTGCCATGCTATTCGGCCTCTCTCGGCAGGCAAAACATTTATTATAGCGTTCAATTCTCAGTCAAGCAAGTCCCCCTTCAGAAACGTTCCCGGACCCCGTGCAACTCTGCCGGCTGCAGTTTTTTCAGGACCTCCCGCCAGGACCTGTCGGAGTCCCCGACCAATCCTGCACGAACGGGATTCGGGTCAGGTCGCGCGAAGACACGAAGAACGCGAAGGGGATGTGCAACCGGGCCCCTTCTTCGTCAACCACGCAGGCAGACCATCGTGGCCGAGCGTGGAGCGTCGTTCGGAGGCGCCCTCACCGGGCCGACACAAGGGTCGGCCCCCTGCAGAAAACCGGGTTTGTCCCCGCGCTCCCCGTCTCGTTGCCACCTGAGCCGGAGTGCCGCCAGGCACTCCAAACGCGGACGTCAGTCCGCGCATCCCCTTACACGGGGCGAACTCAACTCAAGCTGCCTCGGTACAGCCACCCGGCGCTTCCAGCACACGTCGCAATCCCTGCAACCGTTCCGGTTGCCCACACGGGGCGTGGTTCGACAAGATCACCAACCGTTCCCGTAACCAGCAGGACGGAGTGCCGCCAGGCACTCCAGAGGAACACGCCAGTGTTCCCATCCCCTTACACGGGGCGAACTCAACTCAAGCTGCCTCGGTACAGCCACCCGGCGCTTCCAGCACACGTCGCAATCCCTGCAACCGTTCCGGTTGCCCACACGGGGCGGCGTCCTCTGACGAGGACGTTTTTGGAACGCAAATGGGTTCCCCGGGTCGCTCCGCGCTCCCCCTTCCGTAACCACCAGGACGGAGTGCCGCCAGGCACTCCAAACGCGGACGTCAGTCCGCGCATCCCCTTACACGGGGCG
>ERZ795049.36-NODE-36-length-209019-cov-10.884937_pt1 | contig 209019 bp, 177 predicted proteins | sample MGYA00375133_ERZ795049 | MGnify/ENA primary metagenome ERZ795049 (study PRJEB30178, sample SAMN05720147) | activated sludge metagenome | isolation source: anaerobic digester from wastewater treatment plant | place: Japan | collected 2015-04-20 ...
CTGCCCTTTTTTTAAATAAACATTGACTTGGGCGGTCTTCTCAGGCATGTCAAACGGCGATCCGGCGCCGAAGCGGCAGCTACGGAGACCCCACATGACGATCTCCGTTTTCGAGCAGGATGAAAAAACGTCAATACACCAAGAAGATGGGGTTGCCTTTCCCGGGGAAAGGTTTCCCTGCGCAAGGTTGTCGAGGTCGAAACAAGGTGAAAAGCATCGCCAGATTGAATGTTCTTTTGCTCGGTGTCCTGATTTTCCTCTTTCCCGGCGGCCGGGTTGGGGCCGTCGAATACGGTTGGGAGGATTTGTGCCGCATCGCCCTGGAGAGATCGGAGCGGATCAGGATCGCCGAGGAGAATGTGGCCCTGGCCCGGGCCGGCAAGGACAAGAAACGGGCCGCCCTGATTCCCAAACTCTCCGCATACGGATCATACACCGATTATACGGAAAATAAATACTCCCCCGGCACCGTTGTCCCCAATACGGCGATTGTCCTGCCCGGCTCGCTTGTCCAACCCAACAACGCGGCTACCTGGGGCGTACGCCTGGACCATGTCCTGACCCTCAACGGGAGGGAAGCGGTCGATTTTTCCATCGCCAAAGACAACATTCTCCGGCAGGAGCAGGAGGCAAATGCCCAGAAAGAGGAATATCTCATGACCGTATCGACGGCTTATTATGAGACACTGCGGGCGCAAAAGGTCTTGGAGATCGCCGAGGCCACGGTGGAAAGGTTGACCGCCTACCGTCGGGCGGCGGAAAAAAGACTTAAAATCGGAGAGGTTACAAAAACCGTACTCCTGCGGGCCGATGGCGAGTTGTCCGGGGCCCTTTCCGACCGGATCAAGGCGCAAAACAGCCTGGATCTTTCCCGGGCGGTCCTGGCCAGGATCGTCGGGATTGCGGAGGATTTTCGTCTTAAGGAAAAATTTCCGGCCGATGCCCCGCTGCCGCCTTTAGAAAATTTTGTTGCCGTCGGCCTGGCCCGCCGGGCGGAAATGAAAAGTGTCGAGATAGAAAAACAGATGGCCAAGGACCAGATACGGGTTGCCAAAGGCGGCTACTGGCCCACATTGTCCATAGCCGGGGTCTATGGCCGGATGGACCAGGACCCCATCGCCGGCAGCACCAATAGAGAAAGTGTCTATGGACAGGCGGCGCTGAACTATCCTTTTTTCGAAGGGGGATTGCGGCAGGCGGAGGTTCGGGAGGCGATCATCCGGGACCGGCAGACGGAGTTGAAGCTTGCCGATCTTAAAAAGACCATCCGCATCGAGGTGGAAACCACCTATGTGGAACTGAAAAATCAGCAGGGCATCATCAAAGCTCTGCAGGACCAGTTGCTCTTCGCCCGGGAAAATTACCAGGCCGTAACCCGGCAGTTCGAGATGGGGCTGGCCAACAGCATCGATGTCATGGACGCCAACACCCTTCTGGTAGCGACGGAACGGCAACTGGCAAACGCCGTTTATTCCCATCAGGTGTTTCAACTACGCATGAAGCGGGTTACCGGGGTGCTGCTGGAAGAGATCACCGCCGGTGCGGTGTCGGAAAAGACGCCCCGACCCTGAAAAATCCGGTATTACGGTCCGTTATGATGTGAATCTTCATGACGGTATCCATCATGAAGCATGATGAAAATGGTCAATATTTACAAGAAGATAAAATTGCATCTATGAGTGAAATGTCGGCAAGTGGTCGATCATTTTCATCTATCGTTGTCGCCGCCTGTGGTCATGGCGGTCAGGTCGCAGGCGCCGGCGGGGATTCGACGGCGGCGCTTGCCAAGCAAGGAGATCTCGATGATAGGACATTACCGACGGCGATGCCGCCCGATACTTGTTGCCGCACTGCTGTTTTTGTTCCTGCCCCTGCTCGGTTGCGGAAGTCAGCAGGATAAAAACGTGAAGGAAAGGGTTTTCAATGTCCGGGCCGCTACCGTCCAGAAACAGGCTTTACGGCCCTTTGTGGAAGCCGTCGGCACCCTGAAGGCCAATGAAGAAGTGATCGTCAGTTCGGAGATCGACGGTATCATCAGACGCATCACCGTTGCGGAAGGTTCCCGGGTGGGGAGGGGAACGCTGATCGCCGAAATTAATGATACGGATTACCGTCTGGAGGTCAAACGGGCGGAAGCGGCCCTCCGCCAGGCCCAGGCCTCTCTGGCCAATGCCAGGCTGGAATTCGAGAGGAAAGAGGCCCTCTACAGAGAACAGCTTGTAACCCGTCAGCAGTTCGATGACATAACCGCCCGGCTGGCGGTGGCGGAAGGCGACGTGGAACGGGCTCAGGCGGCTCTCGCCCTGGCGAAGGAGAAGCTTGCCAAGACAAAGATCCTTGCCCCCCTGGGGGGATCCATAAAGGAGAAGCGCATCACGGCGGGAGATTATGTCCGAAACGGGATGCCCTTGTTTTACCTGATTCAGACTGACCCTTTGAAGCTCAGTTTCTCCATCATTGAGCGGGAGGTGGCCCGGGTCCAAGCGGGACAGGATGTCCGGTTTACCGTTGATTCCTTTCCGGGCCGGGAGTTCCATGGGGTGCTGAAGACCGTATATCCCCATCTGGAGGAAAAGACAAGGACCATGCAGGCGGAAGCGGTTGTCGCCAATGACCGGCAGCTTCTCAAGCCGGGCCTTTATGCCCGGGTCGTCCTTTACACCGGCGCCGCCCGGGAGGTGGTCACCGTTCCCGTCAATTCTATTTTGTATGAAGGCACCAACGTCAAGGCCTTCATCGTGGAGAATGGGACGGCGGTTGAGAAGCCTTTGAAAATAGGGCAGAAATACGGAGAAGTCATGGAGGTTCTCGAGGGATTGCACGGGGGAGAGGAACTGGTCGTTGTGGGACAGAACAACCTGTCTCCCGGGGTGAAGGTCAATGTGGCTCGCTGACACCTCGATCAAAAGGCCGGTATTTGCCACCATGTTTATCCTGGCCCTGGTAATCCTGGGGCTGGTGAGCTATCCGGAGATCGGCGTCGATCTCTTTCCGAAGATAGAATTCCCCATCGTCAATATCACTACCCGTCTCAATGGGGCCTCTCCGGAGATCATGGATATCGACGTGACCGACAAGATCGAAGAGTCCGTCAATACCATCAACGGCGTCAAGACCATCACCTCCACCAGCGCCGAGGGCGTCTCCACGATCAGCATAGAATTCGTCCTGGAACGTGATATCGACATGGCCGTCCAGGATGTCCGGGAGAAGGTGTCGCTGATCCGCTCCAAACTGCCCACCGACATCCTGGAGCCTATCATTCAGAAGGTCGACCCCGATGCGAACCCCGTGTACTACATCGCTTTGACGGGGCGGAAAACGATCCGGGATCTCTCCACCTATGCCGACGAGGTCTTGAAGGATCAACTCCAGCGCATCAACGGGGTGGGAGCCCTGCGCTTCATCGGTCTCCGGTTGCGCCAGGTCCGCATCTGGCTGGATGCAGATAAACTCCGGGCCTTTCAGGTGACGCCCAATGATGTCATGACCGCCCTGTCCCGGGAGAACGTCGAGATTCCCGGCGGCCGCATCGAAGCGGCGACCAAGGAATATACCGTCAAGGTAAAGGGTGAGTTCCCGTCCGTTCAGGAATTCAATGACCTGATCGTTTCCTGGTACCGGGGGGTGCCGGTAAGGATAAGAGATGTCGGCCGGGCCGAAGACGGCATGGAGGAGCAACGTTCCATAGTCCGCTTCAACGGCCTCCCCGCCGTCGCTGTGGGTATCCAGAAGCAGTCCGGCACCAATACCGTCGAGGTCATCGACCGCGTCAAGACCGAAATAGAAAAGATCCGCAAGACGCTGCCGCCGGGTATGGTCATCCATGCCGCCTTCGATCAGTCCACCTTCATCAACCGTTCCATCAGGGAGGTTCAGAACCACCTCATCATCGGCGGCATCCTGGCCGTCATCGCCGTCTTTCTCTTTCTCCGGAACGTGCGCACCACCCTGATCAGCGCCGTGGCGCTGCCCATCTCCGTGATCGCCACCTTCACACTCATCAGGGCCTTCGATTTCACCTTCAACAATATGACCATGCTGGCCCTGTCCCTCTCCGTGGGGATCCTCATCGACGACGCCATCATCGTCATCGAAAACATCCACCGCAATATCGAAATAGGTATGGATCCCCGGGAGGCGGCGAGTTTCGCCACCTCCGAGATCGGTCTGGCCGTTATGGCCACAACCCTCGCCATTGTGGCCATCTTTTTACCGGTGGCCTTCATGAAGGGGATCATCGGCAGATTCTTCATGTCCTTCGCCCTGACCGTGGTCTTTGCCGTCATGGTTTCGCTGCTGGTGTCGTTTACCTTGACGCCGATGCTGGCGGCGTATTTTCTCCGGCGCCGTCAGCATGGTAATGATGAGGAGGCGCAGAAGTCAGGGCAGGGACGGATCCGCTTGAAGATCCGCCGGGCCGGGGATTTTCTGGAAGCATATTACCGAAAGACCGAAACCTGGTACCGGAAACTGCTGGTTCTGGGTTTGCGCTACCGGTTGAGTGTCCTTACCGGTGCCCTGATCATCTTCGTGCTCAGTATGTATATGACGAAGTTTATGGGTAAGGAGTTCGTCCCGCCGGAGGATCAGAGTAACTTCATAATCAGACTGGAGGCACCGATAGATTATTCCGTGGCCGAGTCGGACCGGCTTTTCCAGCAGGCCGAGGAGATAGTTCGCAACACCCCGGAGGTTGTCCGGGTCATGTACGCCCAGGGTCTCGGGACCGCCGGCACCGGTCAGGTTAACAAGGGGAGAATGACGGTGGGACTGAAGAAAAAGTCGGAGCGAAAGCGCTCTCAGGAGGAGATCAAGGCGGAATTACGGCGGCGGATAAATCAGATACCCGGCCTCAAGGGGACGGCGGAGGACATCTCCCTGATCGGGGGAGGGGTTAGAAACGTCCCCATCCAGTATGTAGTCCGGGGGACGGATTTGAGTTATCTTACGGATTACATGAAACAGATCGTCGCCCGGTTTGCGAAACTGCCCGGAGTAGTCGATGTGGATACGTCTTTGGAAGCGGGGAAACCGGAGCTGCGGGTGACCATCGACCGGGACAAGGCGGCGGACCTCGGGGTAAGCGTGGCCGACATCGCCGCGGCCATAAATGTCTTGATCAGCGGCGAGGTGGATGTCACCAAGTTCAAGGATGAGGCGAAGGGACGCCGCTACGATGTCCGGGTACGGCTGAATCCCCAGGATCGGATGAATCCGGGGGACATCGGGAAGATATATATACGGGCCCGGGACGGCCGCCTCGTCGAACTGGCCAATGTAGTCCAAATCCGGGAAGGAGGGGCGCCGAGCACCATCTATCGTGTGGACCGTCAGCGGGCGATGATCATGTACGCCAGCCTGGAAAAGAAACCTCTGGGCCAGGCCATGGACGAGCTCAACGCCATCGCCGCCGGGATCCTGCCTTTGGATTATTCGGCAAAATACAAAGGTGCTGCCGATACTATGAAGGAATCATTCGGGTTTCTCATTTTTGCCCTCTTGCTGGGAGTCCTCATGGCCTACATGGTCCTGGCAGCCCAGTTCGAAAGCTTCCTCCAGCCGGTTATCGTCTTGCTCTCCATGCCGCTGTCCTTTATCGGGGCCTTCGGGGCCCTGGTCCTGACGGGGAAGACCATCAGCATCTTCAGTATGATCGGCTTGATCCTCCTGATGGGTCTGGTAAAGAAGAATGCGATCCTCCTGGTGGATTACACCAACACCCTCCGGGAGCGGGGGATGAGTCGCCGGGAGGCGATTCTGGAGGCCGGGCCGGTGCGCTTGCGACCCATTCTCATGACGACTTTTGCCATGATTTTTGGTATGCTGCCCGTGGCGGCGGGATTGGGAGACGGGGCGGAGACCCGGTCTCCCATGGGGGTCGCGGTGATCGGCGGCCTCATCACCTCCCTTTTCCTGACGCTGGTAGTTGTGCCGGCGGCCTACGATCTCTTCGATGAGTGGCAGGAAAAGATCAAATCCCGGCGGAGGAAAAAGCCATGAAGATGTTTTTCATCGTCTATTCCCGGGCGGCGGATTACGATGTGGTGGCGAAGCTGAAGAGCGCCGGGATCAAAGGTTACACGAAGATGAAGGACGTAAGCGGCGAGGGGACGGAGACGGAACCGAAGTTGGGCACGCACTGCTGGCCGGGAGAGAACAACGTTTTGTATATCGCCGTCACAGAGGAAGAGGTGCCCCGGGTCTGTGAGGTGGTGCGGGAGTTGAAGCGTAAACACCCCCGGGCGGGGGTGAAGGGGTTTATTCTGCCGATGGTGGAGATTATTTAGTCCGGCCCGGCGGGGAAGGAAATGGAGATGGCCAAACAGGTGGTGACCAGGCGTCAAAAGGATATTTCCCGGCTGCTTCGCGAAAAGGGGAAGAATCAGAAGGAATCGGTAAAGATTAGGAAAAAAAAGAAATGAATTTCTCGAAGGAGGATATTGAACAGATATACCGTGAAGGGCTTACGCCGGAGATGGTAACCGAGCAGATCGGCCTGTTTGTCCGGGGGATAAGATATGTGGAACTGCAAGGTCCCTGTTCCGTGGCGGATGGGGTGGAGATAATCGCACCGGGAGAAGAAGACATCCTGCGGGCCCGTTATGAACGTGCCGCCGCGGCCGGGAGAATGATGAAATTCGTTCCCGCTTCCGGTGCCGCCAGTCGCATGTTCAAAGAATGGTTCCGGGTTCTGGATGAACCCTGGGCAGAGAACGATCCCGCGGCGACGGCCTTTGTCGCGGACCTCCCGCGATATCCCTTTTATGAGGAGCTTTGCGCGATCGTTGCCCGGAAAGGCGGGGATGTGGATGACCTCCGGCGGGCAAAACGCTGCGGGGACCTGCTGACATATATCCTTACCGCGCATGGTCTCGGCTACGGACAATTACCGAAGGCACTGTTGAAGTTCCACAGATACCCAGGGGGCAGCCGGACGGCCCTGGAGGAGCATCTTGTGGAGGCGGCCCTTTACACCACCGACGCCCGGCGTATCAGCAGGATCCATCTTACCGTCTCGCCGGAACATCGGCAACCGGTGGGGGATTTTTTACGGGAAATTCGTCCGCGCTACGAGGGGATCTTCGGGGTGCAATACGAAATCGGCTTATCCTGTCAGGAAACCGCCACCAATACCATCGCCGTGGATATGGAGAACCGGCCTTTTCGCATGGAAGACGGACGTCTCCATTTCCGGCCCGGGGGGCACGGTGCCTTACTCAAAAACCTGAACGCCCTCGACGGGGATATCGTTTTCGTTAAGAATATCGACAATGTCGCCCCCGATCGGGATAAAGGGATCATGGTGCGTTACAAGCAGGCCCTGGCGGGATTGCTTCTGGAAAGGCAGGAAATCGCCTTTCAATATCTGGAGATTCTGGCTGCGGATCGCGGCGATGAAGAAACCTGGACCGCCATCGATCTATTCTGCCGGGAAAAGTTGCACATCGTCTTTCCCGACGACTATCCCCGATGGTCGCTGATGAGAAAGAAAGATGTCTGGCGTAAGAAAATTTCCCGGCCCCTCCGGGTGTGCGGCGTCGTCCGCAATGAAGGTGAACCGGGGGGAGGTCCTTTCTGGGTGCGTGAGGACGACGGCAGCCGGTCGCTCCAAATCGTCGAGGAAGCGCAGGTGGATCCCCGGTCGGCGGCGCAACAGGAGATCTGGCGCCGTGCCACCCATTTCAATCCCGTCGATCTCGTCTGCGGGATCAGGGATTTCCGGGGCCGGAAGTTCGATCTGGAGAAATTTGTCGACCCACGGGCCGTTTCGATATCCCGAAAATCGGAGAAAGGAAGGGATCTGCAGGCTCTGGAGCTTCCCGGTCTTTGGAACGGCTCCATGTCGGACTGGAACACCATCTTCGTGGAGGTTCCCATTGCCACCTTTACGCCGGTCAAGACCGTCGCCGACCTGCTGCGGCCTCAGCACCGCTGAAGACGATGACCCCCCCGCGGTTTCCATGTTCATCTTTCTTGGTGCCCCCAGCGGGCCCCAAGGATCTTTGCTATGAAAATAAACCGGGGTGATTTCCATAAACCATTTTCGTCCTTCGCGGGTGCCGCCCCGGCATGAAATTTTATCTGGAATAACGGAACAACAACCTATATTCACGTATCGTTGTTTCCGTCTGCAGGCGTGATGGTCAGTAAGACTTGCGCGGTTCACTTGCCGGGCTGTTGCGGCCGTCTTTCTTCAGGGCATCGATTTCCCTTTGGATCTCCCCGGCTTCCCAGCCACCGGCCGGAACGTGTTTGAGGGCGGCCTGGAAATGAAACAAGGCGCTCTCCCGGCGGTTCTTCATCTTGAAATACCGTCCGAAGTAGTAATGCGATTCGTAGGGATGATCGTTCTGACCGTAGATCATTGCCATGTTGTAAAAAACCTCTTCGTCGTCCACGTTTTTTTGCGCGATTTCCCGGAACAGGGCGAGGGCTTCGCCCTTTCTGCCGAGCGCTTCATAGGAACGGGCCAGATAGAGCATCGCGACCACATTGTCCGGGTCGTATTTTATCGCCTCCTGGAGATTGGTGATCGCGGCATTTATCTCCCCCGCCTTGAAACAGGCGATACCAAATTCTCTCCGGATGTCCGGATCATGGGGGGACAGGGATTGTGCCTTTATAAAGGTTTGCATCGCCTCGTTGTTTAGCCCCAGTCTTTCCTGGGTTACCGCCAGGCCGAAAAGATCATCCGCATCCTGAGGGTTTTTCTTGAGATTGTCCTGGAAATGCTTGAGGTTCCTCTGGTGATCGTTGCCCTGCAAAACCAGGAGGGTCTGGATCTTTTTCAGATTGCCGACGATAGCTTCCCGGCCGCGCCAAGTGTAGGTCGTCTGCAGCATGGCATCGAGATAGCGGATCCGGTCGTCCGTTCCGGGATGGGTAAGAAAATAAGACGGGATAGAATTTGAGTAGTATTCGTAACGGCGCAGGATCTTTAAAAAATCCAGTGCCGATTTGCCGTCGTAACCGGCTGCGACGAGATAACTCAAGCCGAGACGGTCCGCCTCCTCTTCGTGATCGCGACTGTATTTCAGGTTCATGGATTGCATGGCCGCAAGCGGGAAAGCCATGGCGGCGGCACCCAGGTCGCTGCCGACGCCGAGGAAGGCGCCGGCCAGGACGGCCGCGAGGGCCGCAATGTTCAGTTTGCGGGATTTCTCGATGCTGTCGGCGATGTGCCGGGCATTGACGTGGGCGATTTCATGGGCCAGGACACTGGCCAGTTCGCTTTCTGTATCGACCAGCGTCAGCAGACCCTGATTGACATAAACATACCCGCCGGGGGTGGCGAAGGCATTGACCGCCGAGCTTTTGATAACAGAAAAGCGATAATCGTAAGGGAGTTTCTGGCTGTTCGACAGCACCCTGTTCCCCACGGCGGCGAGGTAGGCGGCGGTCCGCTGGTCATGAAGGATGAACTTATGTTTTTCGAGGTTGTCGTAAAACTCTTTACCCAACTTCTTTTCGTCTTCGAGGGTGAAAGCCCCGGATGCCGGGGTGAGCCCGGAGAGCAGAAAAAACATCACCCCGAGGATGGCGGCGAGGCACCGGGGCCACGGTTTCCCGGCATGGACCCTCCGAGATCCGGTCCCGGCGCAGGAAAATTTTTTTGCGGACGATAGCGGCATATGTTCCATATTTGCCATTTTACACAAATTTCGAAGATTATCAAGATGAGGTTCCGTATCGACTTTTCGGACCGGTATATACTGTTGAGATGGTGTCACGGTTGTGTTATGAGGGGCAATCGGTAAAAGGAGCAGCAAAACTGAGTGCACGACGCCCATCCCCGGGGAGGGCGGGAGCACGCTACGCCGTTTTTTATCTCCTTCCGGTTTTTCTTTACGGCGTCGTTGTCTTCCACCTTTCCTCCCTCAGCCGCTTTCCCGAGCAGATGCCCTCTTTCTGGGGCCTCGACAAGGTTCTGCACTTTGGAGAGTATTATCTTTTCGGCTATCTGATCCGGCGCTGTTTTCCCCCGGAGGGGGACGGAAAGGCCCGGCAATGGAAGGCCGTTGCCGGAACGGTGACGGTAGGTATGCTCTATGCTTTGAGCGATGAACTGCACCAGGCCTTTGTTCCCGGGAGAGATTCCTCTTATGGGGATTTCCTTTTCGATGCGGCCGGGGTTATATGCGCCGCCTTCACCTTCACGGGCGTCCGCCGCCGGTGGGAGGCCTTGAGGCGGTGGGAAGAGAGGTTGGAAAGAATGGTGACCGGGTTATGAGGAAAGATAAATTGGTAGTTGTTATCGACGGGCCGGCCGGGTCGGGAAAAAGCACGGTCGGTAAGTTACTGGCGCAGCGCCTTGGTTATCACTATCTCGATACGGGGGCTCTTTACCGGGCCGTCGCCTACGCAATCGGAAGGGACGGCATCGACGAGGATGAAAAAGAAATAGGGGCTTACCTGCAGGATTTGGACATCGAACTGGAAAAATCGACGTCCGGGATGCGTGTCAGGGTCAACGGCGAAGACGTGACCGAACGTCTGCGCACGGAGGAGGTAGCGCTGCGGGCTTCCCGGATTTCGGCCCTGAGGGTGGTCCGGGAAAAGCTTTTGCCGGTACAGAGAGCGGCGGGCGGCACCGGCGGGATTGTCGCCGAGGGAAGGGATATGGCGACGGTCGTCTTTCCCCGGGCGGAGATCAAGATCTTTCTCGATGCCGCGGAAGAGGAGCGGGTGAAAAGGCGCCATGCCGAGTTGGCGGCCCGGGATCCCGGCATGGACTACGAAAAGGTTGCCGCCGGCCTGCAGCGCCGTGATCGGCAGGATCGGACCAGGGCGGTGGCCCCGCTCCAACCCGATCCGGCGGCCATTCATATCGATACGACAAGGATGACGGCCGTCGAGGTTGTCGAAACCGTTGCCGCGGTCATTAATCGTCATCTTTCCCGTGAATTCGCTTGATCTTTTATATCCAGTGTGTTAGTGCACCTCCACATAGCGGCGGTATATTCAAAAATTTAGGGGGTATAGAGTTAATGGTAAACGGCAGTGATGTAAATGAAACATCCCAAACTCAAGAGGTGAAAAGTGAAGTGCCCGTAAACAAGGCAGAAGAGGACAAGGCGGCCGGCAGGGAAGAAGACATGGGATTCCGGGAATTGTACGAACAATCCCTCCAAACCCTGCAGTTGGGAGAAGTCGTCGAAGGCAAGGTTATCCAGATCAACCCGGACACGGTTATGGTCGATGTGGGCTGGAAGACCGAAGGATACATCCCCGCCAAGGAGTTGCGGGATGACGAAGGCAATATTTCTCTCGCGGTCGGCGATCTTGTGGAGGTACTCGTGGATCGCCGGGACGGCGACGGCAATCTGGTTTTATCAAAAGACAAGGCGACCCGCCTGAAGATCTGGGACGAGGTCAAATATGCCTTTGAAAATAATACGACGATGAACGGAACGATCGTCGAGAGGGTAAAGGGCGGACTGTCGGTGGACATCGGCATCCCGGCGTTCCTGCCCGGTTCGCAGGTGGACATCCGGCCGATTCGGGACCTCGATCAGTTCGTGGGTCAGAAGCTTGCCTTCAATATCATCAAGTACGATCGCAAGCGCAATAATGTTGTCCTGTCGCGACGCGCCATCCTGGAAAAGCAGCGGGAGGAGGAAAAACGCGCCACCCTCGAAAACATCCAGGAAGGCAAGATCGTCGAGGGGGTCATCAAGAATATCACCGATTACGGCATCTTTATCGATTTAGGCGGCATCGATGGTCTCCTGCACATCACCGACATATCCTGGGGGAGAATCTCCCGTCCGGCAGACAATTTCAGCAAGGGCCAGAAGCTCCAGGTGAAGGTGCTGTCCTTCGACAGGGAGCGGGAACGTGTGGCCCTGGGGCTGAAGCAGTTGACGGACAACCCCTGGGAAACCATCCATGAGAAATACCCTGTGGGAGCGATCGTCCCCGGGCGGGTGGTGAATCTTACCGATTACGGCGCCTTTGTGGAACTGGAGCCCGGGGTGGAAGGTCTTGTCCATATTTCGGAGATGTTCTGGACCCGGGAAATAAGACATCCCGCCAAGGTGTTGTCCCCGGGGCAGGAGGTGCAGGTGATGGTGCTGGAGGTGAAAACCGAAGAAAAGCGGATTTCCCTCGGCCTCAAGCAGACCATGTCCAATCCCTGGGAAACCATGAAAGAGAAATATCCCGTGGGGACAGTCATCAGAGGCGTAGTCAGGAACATCACGAATTTCGGCGTCTTTGTGGGAATCGAAGACGGTATCGACGGCCTGATTCACCTTTCGGACATCTCCTGGACCCAGAAGGTCAAGCACCCGGCGGATGTTTTCAAAAAGGGCCAGGAAATCGAGGCGATGGTCTTGAATGTGGATGTGGAGAACGAGAAGTTCTCCCTGGGGGTCAAACAGATCGAGAAGAACCCCTGGGAGGAATTTACTTCCAAATACGGTATCGGCGCCACCGTCTCGGGCAAGGTAACCAATATTACCGATTTCGGCATCTTTGTGGAGATCGAGGAAGGTATCGAAGGTCTGGTGCATATCTCCGAACTGAGCCAGAAGCGCGTCAAATCGGCGGCGGAGATCTTTGCCGTGGGTGACGAGGTGACGGCGACCATAAAGAGTATCGACTCCAAAAGCCGGAAGATCCGCTTGAGCATCAAGGACTATGAGGCGGCGGCGGAAGGGCCGACGGTCCATCAGTACCTGAACAACCGCGAGAACATCGGTTCCAGTCTCGGCAAGGCATTGGCGGAGGCGCGGATACTGGATTCGGACGGCTGAAAAGCCGTAAAGCATGCGCAGACATCCCATCCTGTATGCCATCGTGATCCTGGCCCTGATTACGGCGCTCTTTGCCGCGGTAGTTTTCGGTATCGGCGCCTTGACGGGAAGTCACAAATCCCTGCTGCCGACGGAAAGGGTGGCGGTGGTCGTTGTGGAAGGGGTTATCACCGGAAGCCGGGAGACGGTCGAGCAGTGTGAGGAAATAGCCCGTGATGATTCGGTCCGGGCTGTTGTCCTGCGGATCGACAGCCCCGGCGGGGCCGTAGCGCCTTCCCAGGAGATCTATGGGGCCGTCCGGGACTTGCGGAAAAAGAAAAAGGTTGTTGCTTCTTTCGGGTCCGTAGGGGCTTCCGGCGGTTATCTGATTGCCTGTGGCGCCGACCGGATCGTCGCCAATCCCGGTTCGATCACGGGGAGTATCTCCACGGTTATGCACCTGGTCAACACCCAGGAACTCCTAAGCAAGATCGGCGTGAAATCGTCGGTGATCAAAAGCGGCAAATTCAAGGACATCGGTTCCCCCACCCGGGAAATCACCCCGGAAGAACGGGACCTCCTCCAGGGCGTGATCGATGACATGAACGAACATTTTTTGGAGGTAATCGCCCAGGAACGAAAACTGTCCCGGAACAAATTACAAGCCATAGCCGACGGCAGAATTTTTTCCGGCCGTCAGGCCCGTCAGATCGGATTGGTGGATGATTTGGGGGATTTCAATTACGCCGTGCAGCTTGCAGGAAGCCTGGCCGGCATGAAGGGCAAACCGGAAGTCATCTATACGGCCAAGAAAAAGTCTTTTTGGGAGATCGTTTTCAAAAGCGGTCTGTCCGCCCTGCTGACGGAGTGGCAGCGTCAGGAAGCAGCACCGGCGGCGGGGGCTTACCATCTTTACGAGTAGACAATCATGACGAAGCGAGAATTGGTGGCCAGGGTGCAGGCCGAGTTTACCGGTTATCGGGCCGGGGATATAGAGTTTGCGGTCTATCGGATCTTTGGGGCCATGAAAGAGGCCCTGGTTAGGGGTGAACGGATCGATATCCGTGATTTCGGGGCCTTCTTGGTGAAAAACAGACCGGCCCGGAAGGCGAGAAATCCCAAGACGGCGATAACCGTCGACCTACAGGAACGGCGGGTTCCGCTCTTCCGGGTGGGAAAGGAACTGAAAGAACGGGTGGCAGGGAAGGAGCATGTATAATACGATTCTCGTTGAGAAAAGACCAGGGTACGCCATGGTTACCATGAACCGTCCCCGGGAGATGAATGCCCTTTCCCGGGAGATGCGCACCGAACTTTACGCCGTCCTAAACGAGCTGGAAAACGATGACGATGTCCGGGCCCTGATCATTACGGGCGGCGAATATGTGTTTTCCGCCGGCATGGACATCAAGGAGATGGCGGCCCTTGCCGACGACAAAATAGCGGATTATTTTCAATCCATTCTGAAGTACCTGGCCCGGATCTATACATACGCCAAACCCGTTATCGCGGCGGTAGGGGGCATCGCCCTCGGGGGAGGCTTCAATATCGCCACGGTATGCGATTTGATCATCGCTTCGGAGAGCGCCATTTTCGGCCATCCGGAGTTGAAATTCGGTCTGAACCCCCTTTTCAGCCCCCTGAGAAATCTCGTCGGTTTGGCCAAGGCCAAGGAAATCAGCATGCTGGGTGAGCCCATCGGGGCCCGGGAGGCGTTACGGATCGGACTCGTCAACAAGGTGGCGACCCCGGAAAGATTCATGGATGAGGCCGTCGCCATGGCCGAAGGGCTGGCGGCACGTTCGGGAAGGGCGATCGCGGCGGTAAAGAAAATCTCCGTGCTGACGGAAAAACTCGACAAGCAGTCGGCCCTGGATATGGAATTCGAGGTCATGGTGCACCTCTTTTCCAGCCCCGAACGAAAGATCCGCATGACCGAGTTCATGACCAGGGAATATCTTGCCAAGATGAAGCGCTCGTGAAGGATCGACTCCCCTTTAGAAGTCCCACTCGCTGTCGGGAGAAGCGAAATCCCTTAATTGGTCCCGCCTTTTTTTGTGTTGCAGTTTCTTCAGGGCCTTGGCCTCGATCTGGCGGATCCTTTCTCTGGTGACCCCCATCATCTCGCCCACCTCTTCCAGGGTAAAGGGGCCGAAATTACAGGCCACCCAGGTGCAGTTAAAGAATGTCTCGTTCTTCAAGCGCCACTCACAGGTCTGGTCATTGCATATTTCCTTGATAAGATGCCCCTTTTTTTTACATCGGTAGGTATTTCCCAAGGGAAGATCGCTCCTTTTTTTCTGATATGATTGTCACTGCCGACTAAACTATTTATCAATGACGGTTTTGTCAAGCAGTTTCCCCGGGCCTGTCAACGATTTCGACCTGAATAATCAAGGATGGAAACGACTATGGTGATTAGACACGCCTGAATGACCAACAGAATGCCGTCCACCGGCCGGGCGTAGCGCAGGGCGATGGCGCTCACCCCAAGGGTCACGGACAGAAGATAAATGAACAGCACCGCCTTCCTACGATCGCCCAACAGGGTATAGGTACGGTGATGGAGGTGGTCCTTACCCACGTATTCCAGCCACTGCCGGATACTCTTCACCTTGCCGGTGGCGATCCTTTCCACAGTGATATACGTCATATCGAAGATCAGAACCCAGAAAATGAGCACCGGCGCGGAGAAGGAAACAATGGGGTTGTTGTCTGCCCATTCGCCGACGATTGCCAGGCTGGCAAGGATAAACCCCAGGAAGATGCTGCCCGTATCGCCGAGAAAAATCGCCGCGGGACGGGTAGGTCGGAAATTGAAAGGCAGGAATCCCAGACAACTGCCCAGCATGGCCAGGGAGATCCAGCCCAGGATGTGCTGGTTGGTTTGAAAGGCCACGATCGCCAGGAACAGGGAGATGATGGCCCCCAGCCCGGCGGCGAGACCGTCCATGCCGTCGATAAAGTTCATGGCGTTGGTAATGCCGATGATCCAGATCATGGTTAAAAGGATGTTCAAGGCGTATCCCCACCAGAGCCGGACAGGGAAGAGATTCAATATGATATCGTTATATATGAGGAACGCGACAGCGCCAATCTGAACGATCAGTTTGGTCCGGGCCCGCAGTCCCTTCCAGTCGTCGATCAGACTGGTGACGGCCACCGCCCCGCCGGCGTAGAGGATGACGATAATCTCCCTTTCCAGGACCATATTGGCCAGAAGGGCGACGGTGAAGGCGATGATGATGGCCCCGCCGCCTAGAAGGGGCGTCGCTTGGTTATGTATCTTTCTCGTTTCCGGGATGTCCAGGACGTTCAAGCTCATTGCCAGCCGGCGCATGACGGGGGTGAGGAGAAAGGACAGGGAGAGGGCAAAGAGAAAGATATAAAGCCAACGACCTACCTGGTTGAAGAAATAATATCTGATTTCCGGGAACAGGAGGGTGAGAAAAACGCTCAAGGCCGCGGCACAGGCGATATAGAAGGTCATTTATTCCGGTCCAGCCTGATCAAGCTTGATGATCGAGCAAAAAGTCATCATGGATACGTTTAAGTAATAATCTCCAGGGGCCAGTCTCGTAAAACCTAAATAATGAAGGGCACTTGTGGGTACATCGCCGCGATGAGGGATGAAGGTTGCGGCGCATAGGGACTTTTGGCGATGTCGTCGAGCTTGCTTTGCTGCTGCAATCGAAAATGCGGGCATATGTTATTGATCTACAACTGTTTATCATTAACGGGGCCACTGCGGATACGGCGGCGTATGTCCCGCCGTTTTCATCCTGCATTGTGACGGCGTCCCGTCATGAGGGTTTCATTGGACGGGCAGGGAACTTTTCAGCGCCCCGGCAACAGCGGCGATCTCCTCCTCGCTCAACCCGGGATACAGGGGCACCGAAACGGCGTGCTCCCAGATATACTCTGTCGCCTCATATCCCGGCCGCTGCAAATAGTGATGGAGCGGGCGGAAAACCGGTCGCCGGCACGTCACACCCCGTTCTTCCATTGCGCTCAAGAATGTTGTCGCCGCGTCATGAAGAAAGACATAGCGGAAGAAGATATGGCCGCGACCGTCTTTCCTTGGCGGCGGTTCCCGTCCGGCGCCAAGCAGGACGTGATCATACCGGCGGGCGATCATGAGGCGGCGGTCGATAAGGGATGGGAGCTTGCTGAATTGACTACGCGCCAAAGCGGCCTGAATGTCCGTGAGCTTGTAGTTGAAGCGCAGATTTAGACTCTCCTTTTCATCGTAATCACGGAGATCTCTAACCTTCTCGATCAGGCGGGCATCCCGGGAGGCGATCAAACCGCCCTCTCCGGCGGCAATAACCTTGGTGGCATAGAAGGAAAAGACCGCTGCGGTTCCCCATGATCCCGTCGGTCGTCCCTGGTAGCAGCATCCCAGAGATTGGGCGCAGTCTTCGATCACCGGGATACCCAGGGCGATGAGCTCCCGAAGATCGGCGGACTGACCGAAGAGATGGGGGACGATGACGGCGCGGGTTTTAACGGTGCGGCGCCGTTTCACGTCCGCGGCGTAGATGTTGAATGTTTCCGTCTCGCTGTCGGCAAGGACGGGTTCCGCGCCGGTGTACCGGACGGCATGCCAGAGGGCGACGCAGGCGTAACTCGGGATGATGACCTCATCACCGGCGCCGATGCCCAGGGCCAGGAGGGTTAGATGGAGGGCCGCCGTACCGGAGCTTACCGCTACGGCGCCAAAGCTTCCGGCGGCCTGGGCAGGGGCGGTAGGAGGGGTCTGCTCTTCCGGGCCCTTTGCCGCTTTTCCGGCGGCATCGCCGGTACCTGCATAATCGTCATGAGCGCCGCCTGCACGGGCCGCCGGGGCAGGATGGAATTCCTTTCCGGCAGGTAATTCCGACACTGCAATAGCCGGTGCGGAAGCCGGTTTGTCGTCGTCGCCGCCGGATAATTCCCGGTGCGGCGGCTCCAGGAAGCGAACGAAATCCTCCTCCAGGGCGGCGACCGCTTCGCCCTGGGCAAGCCGGCCGGAGTTGAGGACGGCCATCACGGCCCGGAAATCTTCATCATCGAGCAGGGGGCGGGAGTGGGGGATAGTCCCCCGGCTTTCTGAAAAAATGATTTTACCGCTCTGCATGAAACTTCTTCCCGGCTATGGGAAAGACAACTAGGTGAGACATCTTTTACAGGCACCAACCATGGGGGCTTGCCTGCAACCTACCCGCAGCCCGTTCAAAAGATGCGGATATTGATAAACATCCGCAGCGGCATGAAACCCTCCGCATACTGGACCCGTCCGGCGATGCCCCGGAACACCGCCGTGGAGCGGGCGATGTCGACAATGGACAGCCCTTCGATATTTGTTTTCTTTACCTGTGATTTGTGGGCCAAAAGAAGTTTGATCTTTTCCTCCAGGGTGTCCTTCACATCCACAAAGACTGTCGGCGTGAAGTTTTGGCTTGTCGGCCCTTCGTAGAAAAGGACGTTCTTTACATACCGGGTGGCGGAAACGGCGGCCTTGGCCAGGGCGCGATGGTCCTGATGGGTATCCTCTTCGTAATGGACGAATGTGAATTGTGGCTGGATGCGATCCAGAACGGATTCGATATCCTGAACCATTTCATTCATCTTCGGGGAAAGTTCGGTGTCCCGGTAAGTGCCCCAGATCAACTCCTTGGGTTTGAGAATCCGGGCCGCCCGCTGCTGTTCCCCTTGTCGTGATCGGGCCGGACCACCCCTGTGCCCCTCGGTCATGACCAAAAGATAGACGTCGTGCCCGTTGCGGATGTACTTGAGGAGCGTACCCCCGCAACCGAATTCGATATCGTCGGGATGGGCCCCGATAGCCAGGATGTTCATCTTCCCCTCCGGATTATTTCCAGGGCCTCCGCACCCTGGTTGTAGATCAGATCGACCACGGACATGTACGGTTCGAAATCACCCCACAACTGAGGATAAACGGGGTGACGGTAATCCTGGAAAACCACGGTGACGCCGGCCCGCCGGTATTTGTCCAGATCCATGTAATCGTGGCCGCCGCTGCCGGCAAGATAAGTGTCGCCGCCGAAGTGGCGGGTAATGGCGATGAGGCGCTCGTCCGGGTCGTCGGGGAAGGGGGGCAATTCCGAGGCGACGCAAAGGGGTGTCGTTATGCCCAGGAGAGCCGCCAACTCCCGGACGACATAGATATTGAGCTCGGCGACGGTGGACCAGGTCCTAGAGAAGATTTCGGACCAGAACGGTTCCAGGAGGGACCAGTGCGGCGCTTTCCGATAATTGGACATCAGGGCCTGCTGCTGCCTGTGGCGCCACCGTTCCCGGTCGTTGATCCCCACCTCGCAGATCAACTGGGGAAATTTGTACAGGACGGGGACGGTGAGCCACTGGGGACCCTGAGATGTCTTGATGCGGTTGCGGTTCTGCCATTCGTTCTTTTTGAACTGGACATTGTCGAGCAGGACGAAGACATCGGCGCGGTCGATCTTGTCGAAGTAGCCGAGCCAGGGCAGATACTGGGGCTGATGGACGGAGACGATCACGGCTTCGCTCCCGTGAAGGTGACGAATATGGGGTTGGCGACGATCTTGCCATAGCCCTCCATATCCATGCGGTAATATAACCTTTCCCCCGGCTGGAAATATTTGTCTTCATGCGTGAAGGTAAGGGGCAGGGGGCCGGTGGTTTCAGCGATCACGGAGCCGTTGCGGATGAGCCGTAACTTGACGGTGGGTGTCGCCGGTGGCAAAGGCGTTCCCGGTGTGGTTCCGGTGATTTGCTTCCGGTCGGTGAGGATCGGTGCGGCCCCTGCTTGCGCCGTCACCGCGGCTGCGGCCCGGTCGGTGGCAGGCGCAGGACGGGAAGAATCGCCGGGAAGAGTTGCGGCTTCCTTTTGCTCCGGTCCCCCCACTGCCGGCTGCCCGGCTGTGACCGGTGGCGGTGCGGAAATACGGATGTGGATATGGGGATTGCCGCTCATTTTTATGTTTTCGCCCATCACCGCCCGCTGCTCCCCGGCGGCGTCGCTCACGGAGAACTCGTCCAGCCGGGCCAGGTGGGGATAAGTCCCCTGCCGGGCGTACATCCGGCCCGTCTTCATGGCCGCGAGCACCGCTTCCCTGGTCTTTGCCCGCACCAGGAAAACCGTCTGGTAATTTCCGAACTTCTCGCCGCTCTCCCCTTCCTTGTGATAATCCGCGGTGGCCACTCCCCAGGGGGGTTGCTTTCGATATCCCCGGCAGTGTTCCCGGAGCGTCGTGTCCCAGACATTGCCGGGTTCCGTGATGGTGATCGTGTCCCCGTACAGGGCGGAAAAACCTGTATAACCATGAGATTCCAGCAACGCCTGGGGATATGGTTTGGTGCTCACGCGGATGGGACCGAGCTTTCTGACCCCCGACTGGGTTTCGGGATAGTTCCAGAAAGTGAGCCCGCCCCGGGAGTTTACGTAATCGATAAGCCGCTGGTAAGGGGCCATGCCTTTGTCGCCGTGCCAGGGGTCGTAAACGGAAGCCCGGAAGGGGTGGTTGTCGATAATGAACAGGAGGGCGATCACGGCCAGGACGATGCCGGTGATCCGCCACCAGCCCCGCCAGACGATCATGATCGATGCCAGTACGAAAGCCGCCAGGAACGGCAAAATTCCCGGCAGGAGCTCCATATTGAGAGGACCGGTATTGTGCACTACCGGCAGGCGCCGGTAATCTTCGGCCTTGGACAGGCCGACGGTCAGAAGGCGCTTTTCATGGTTATGGGCGGTGAGGTTGCTCTGGAAGGGGTTTCCCGTCCAGTAATAGAAGGCCGCCGATTCCGAGCCGGGGATGATGATGACGTGCTTGTATCGCTCCTGGGCCTGGGTGATGGCCTGGAGAAAATCCGCCGCCTTCCCCTTGAGGATGGAATTCATCTCCACGGTTTTGCTGATGAGGTTGGGGAAGGGGGGGAGACCGTAGGAAAGGACGGTCTTGTCGTGATCGTTTATGAACAGGACCTGGATCCCCCGCTCCTCCGCCATCTTGGCCAGACCGTCGATGGTGTAGATTCCGTCGCTGAACCGGGAGCGGGTGTCGAGAACCCCTGCCATCTGTTCGTATTCCGGTGACGCCGCGGTTCCGGCAGAGGTAAAGAGGACGGAGGCGATGAACAAGGCAAGCGATAACGATAAGAAAAAAAGGCAACGGTGTGCGGACAAAACGATGCGCCGGCGACGGCGTTGCGGTCCCCGGGACGGTTCGGTCGGGGATATGGTCGGCGGGGGAACCGTCGTCATGATTAATGACGCTTCATCGGCAAACATGCTTTTCTCTTAGCAGGTTCATGTATAACTCGTCAATCTTCTTGATCATGGCCGCGGCGGAAAATGCCGGCGCCTTCATCCGGCCGTTTTGCCCCATAATCCGCCGCCTTTTTGGATCCCGGTAAAGAGTCCTGATCGCCGCCGCCAGGGCCGCCGCATTCCCGGGGGGGACGAGAAGTCCGTTTTCCCCGTGCACGACCAGATCCCTCAGGCCGCCCACATCGCTGGCGATGACCGCCCGCCCTGCCGCCATAGCCTCGACGACCACCCGGCCCATGCCTTCATTGAGGGACGGCATGACAAATAAATCCAGGGCCGCCATATAGGATGGGACATCACGCCGCCATCCCGGGAAAAAAGCCCGTTCCCCCATTCCTAGGGAGGCGGCCCGTGCCGCCAGTTCCCGGCGCAGCTCCCCTTCCCCCACGATGATGCAGATCAGCTCCGGAATCTCCCGGAGGAGGCCGGCGGCCGCCTCGAGGAGATAACTTTGTCCCTTGATTGCCGTCAGTCTGCCGATAGTGCCGATGACGAAGGAATCGGGAGGGAAGGCCGGATCGCTGTCCGGGCGGCTGTCGGCAGCGGTGATTTGGAGAAAAGGTTCCAGACAGACGCCGCTGTGGATGACGACGAATTTATCCGGCGGGGCGATGCGGTAGCGGAGATGATCGGCCTTTTCCTGGCCGGTGAGCATGATCAGCCGGTCGGTGAGCCGGGAGGCGGATTTTTCCAGGGTGATGAAGAAGCGGGAGGCGACGGCGCCGAAATAACCCCAGAAGACGTGGCCGTGCGGGGTGTGGACGACCACGGGAACCCCGGCGGAGAAGGCGGCGAGGCGCCCGATGATCCCCGCTTTGGAGGTGTGGGTGTGGACGATTTGGGGCGCCAGACGGCGGATGAGGCCCCGTATGCGGAGGAAGGCCCGCAGATCCCGCAGCGGAGCGACAGGGCGTACGAGTTCCGGAACGATGAACGTCTTCACCCCGGCCGCCTGAACCCGCGCCATGTTTTCTTCCGCTGCGGCGCTTTCGGCGCTTGGGGTGCTTACTGCAGCCGCGGTGTCCCGCCCGTCGCTGCCGGCGAGCAAATAAGTCTCATAGCGAGCGGGATCCAGTCCGGTAACGGTGAGAAAGGTGTTCTCCGCCGAGCCCCCCTTGTCGAAGCGGGTGATGACATGGACGACCCTCACCCTATCCATAGGTGTTCTCATGCCAGGCCTGGAGGGCGATGAGATTCCAGATCCGCCAGGAGACGTCGCGGCGCCCACCCCTGAGGTCCGCGACGAGTCCGGCCACCGCCTCGGGGCGGAGGAGACCCGTCCGTTCGACCCTCTCCCGGGACAGGTAGGTCTCGATGAGCCAGTGCAGGTCCGTCTTGAGCCAGCGGCTGATGGGCATCTCAAAACCCCACTTGGGGCGGCTATGGAGGGACGCCGGGAGGAGATTCTTGAAGGCCTCGATGAAGATGTACTTACCCCTTCCCCGATGGAGCTTCCACTCCCCGGAGAGGCGGAAGGCCGCCTCGCAGACCCGCCGGTCCAGGATGGGGACCCGGACCTCGAGGGGGTGGCGCATGCTCGTCATGTCCACCTTCCAGAGCATGTCCCCCGGCAGGGATACGGTCAGATCGGCATAGAGCATGCGGTTGAGGTCATCCCCGGGGAAACGGGCGAGGGCGGCGGCGAAGAGGGCCGGGGCGGGTGAGGTCCCGGCCCTGAGTTCCGGGCTGAGGAGAAAGTCGCGTTCCTCCCGGGCAAAGAGCTCGTTCCAGGCATAGAAGCGCTCCGCCAGGGTGTCCTTCGTCCCCCGGAGGAATTTCTTCAGACGGCGGACCTGTTCGGTGAAGCGGTCGTCCCGGGACTCGGGGAGGGCGCCGATGAGGGGCTCGATGAGGCCGCGGCGGATGAGCCGGGGCAGGAGGCGCCAGCGGCGCTGCCAGGCCTCGCCGCGGTACAGGCGGTAACCGGCGAAGAGCTCGTCGCCCCCGTCGCCGGAGAGGGCCACCTTCACGTCCCGGGCCGTCTCCCGGGCGACGAGGTAGGTGGGTACGGCGGAGGAGTCGCCGAAAGGCTCGTCCAGGAGACCGAGGACCTCCGGGACGGCGGCGATGACGTCCCGGGCGGTCAGGACGATCTCGTGGTGGTCCGTGCGGTGGAGACGGGCCACCTCGCGGGCGTAGGCCCGCTCGTCGTACATGGCCATGTCGGCGTAGCCGATGGTGTAGGTCTTGACGGGCCGGCCGCCCTCCGCGGCCATGAGGCCCACGACGACGCTCGAGTCGATCCCGCCGCTCAAGAAGGCCCCGAGGGGGACGTCGGCTATGAGGTGGCTCCGGACGGCCCCCGCGAGGGTCTCCCGGAGGTGCCTCTTGGCCGTCTCGAAGTCCCCGGGGGGTACGGTATCCTCCGGCGAAACCGTCGCGACGTCCCAATAGGGCACGATTTCCACCCCGTCCCGGTCAAAGGACAGGTAGTGGCCGGGCGGCAGCTTCCTGACCCCCCGCAGGATCGTCCAGGGGGCGGGGATGTAGTTGAGGCTGAGGTAGAGATCGACCGCCTCGGGGTCGATCTCTTTGGGGACGTCGGGGTCGGCGAGGAGGGCCTTGATCTCCGAGGCGAAGACGAGACGCCGGCCGTCGGCGAAGTAGACGAGGGGCTTGATCCCCACAGGGTCCCGGGCCAGGAGGAGGCGCCTGTCCCCCTCCGACCAGAGGGCCAGGGCGAACATCCCCTCCAGGCGGGTCAGGGCGGACGGCCCCTCTTCCTCGAAGAGATGGAGGATCACCTCGCCGTCCGTCCGGGAGGAGAAGCGGTGGCCCTTCGCCTCGAGCTCCCGCCGTAAGGGGGCGAAATTGTAGATCTCCCCGTTGTAGACGAGCCACAGCGAGCGGTCCTCGTTGGCCATGGGCTGACGCCCCGCCGCCGACAGGTCGATGATGCTCAGGCGGCGGTGGCCGAGGCCGCAGGCGTCGTCTCCCCCCCGCCAGGTGTAAAGGCCGCCGTCGTCCCGCCCCCGGTGGACGAGACGCCCCGCCATGGCCCCTATGAGCCCCCTTTCCACCGCGCCGCCGGTGAAATCGACCTTGCCGCAGATGCCGCACATGCCTTTACACCGCCTTGTCCCTTTTCCCCGACAATCCCACCCTCAGTTCCGCGAGGAGCCTTTCCGTGGCGGCGACGTTTTGGTCCCAGCCGTAGTATTGCTCCGTGAAGTCCCGACATTCCCGGGAAAGCTCCTCCCTTCGTCCGGGTTCCTTGACAAGAAGAAGGGCCTCTTGGATGATCAGCTCCGCCATGGCACTGGGCGTCGTGTCTCTAAAGAGACGGCCGGGAGCGTTACCCTGGAGGATCTCCCTCGTCCCGCCGACGGGCGTGCCGAGGACGGGGGTGCCTGAGGCCAGGGCCTCGAGAGTCACCAGGCCGAAGCCCTCCAGCGCCACCGTGGGCAGGACGAACAGGTCCGCCGCACGGTAGTAGTCGGGAAGGTCCTCTTCCGGGATGAAACCGGCAAAGCGGATGTGCGGCGTCAACCCCAAGTCGTCCCGGAGGCGGACGAGGCCTTCCCGCAGGGATCCGGTGCCGCCGATAACGAGGATGGCTGCGGGTACGGACCTGACGACGTCCCCCATGGCGGTGATGAGGTTTTCCAGGCCCATGCGGGGGACGAGGTTGCGGACCGTCAACAGGACGAGGCGGTCTGTCGGGAGCCCCAGGCGCCGGCGGATCTCCGTCCGCTCTTCCGGCGCGGCCGGGTGAAAACGCCCGAGATCGACGCCGCCCGGGACGATCGCAACCTTCCCCTCATCGATGCCGTAGACCGCGCGCAGTTTTTCCTTCGTGAAGGAACTCAGGACGATGATCCCCGCGGCCTTCTTAAGGACGGTTTTCTCGATCTTTTTCCGGAGATGGACATTGATGGTATCGAGAATCCTGTGCCGTCGGCCCAGGGCCCGGCGGCGCGAGAGGTATTCCTCGAAGGAGAGGGAGTGACAGGTATAGACAAAGGGCCTTTTGCCCAACCCCCCGCGGAGGGCCGCCCAGGCCGAGAAGGGTTGATGGGCGTTGACGGCGTCGAAGCCCACCCTTTTCTCGAGGTCCCTAAAGAGGCGGGAGCCGTTAAAAAGTGTAGTAAGAAGAAAAGACAAGGGATTTTGTGCTTTTACATCATAGCGCCGCTCCTGGACCCCACAGATATCCTCCGCCAGGGCCTTATGCGTATCCAGGCGCCTCGTCATGACGTGCACCTCGTGTCCCCGGCGCCGCAAACCCACGGCCTGCTCGTAGAGGACCCGCTCGGCCCCCCCGATCACCTGATGGATGGAAACGTCGGAAATGAAAAGGGTCTTCATAGATTCCGTTCCGTGTCCTTGGCGGCAAGGACATAGAGGGACAGCCCGATCATGATCCGCCCCCGGGAGATAATCTCCCCGAGACGGGCGACGGAATAAACACTTCAATCAAGAACCGCGGTGGGACGCGATGCATCGTCGGCTCCGGGGGATCGGTACCCCTCCCGCCAAGGGGGCGTTTTTGATGGTTAAACCGTATGTAAAAATCGATGTTCAACGCAAACTAATGACACTGTTACGGTCAATCTGGGGGGCCTTACTTTTACAGGTTAAAGAAAATATTTGTTATTTCAAAAACATTCGCTGGTTTGATTGACCTCATGCACTCGTGGGTCTTGATAGCGCAGGATCCGCGGCCGCAGCCGATACAGGGCAGATCGTCCCTCCTCAGGACGGTGTGGTCATCGCCGATGGGATACCAGCGGTCCCTGTCCGTCGGTCCCATGAAAGACACCGTGGGGATGCCGAGGGCCGTCGCGCAATGGAGGGGGCCGGAGTTATTGCATACCAGGAGGCGGCAACGGGCGAGAAGGGCGAAAAAATTCCTCAAGTCACTTTCCGCGAACAGATGGACACGATCTGCGCTTCCCTCGCCGATAAATTTCAAGTCATTGATTTCCTCCGGGCTGCCGAAGACAATGACGTCCATGTCCCCCTTTTCATGTATTAACCGCACCAGTGCGGTGTAATATTCCAGGGGCCAGCGCTGCGTCTCGTAGTGGGCGCCGGGGTGGACACCAAGGATGGGATCGGCGCCGAGCCCCCTCTCCTTCAGCCATGCTTCCGCCCGGTCCTGCTCGTCTGCGGAGAGAAAGATCCGTGGTTGACGATCCGCTGCCGGGCAGCCGATTTGGGCCAGTAGATCGAGGGCCGTGTCGACGAAATGCCTTCCGGGGCGCGGATCCAAGACGGGGCCGTTGAAAAAGACCTCGCGACCGCCGCCGCTGTAGCCGATGCGGGTGGCGGATCCGCTTCGCCGCGCCAACCAGGCGGTCCGCAACTCGTAATCGTCGCAGGGATCCACGGCCAGGTCGAAGAAACGCCCCCGGAGGCCCCGCAAAACAGCTTTTCGCTCCGAAAACGCGGCCTCCTGGGAATAGATGACGACCTCGTCCACATGGGGGTTGTTCTTCAGGACTGCGGCATTGGCGGGAGAGGCCAGGACGGTGAGGTGCGCCTGGGGCCATTTTGCCTTGAGAGCCGCAAAAGCGGGGGTGGAAAGGACCATATCGCCGATCCTGTCCGGCCTGATGAAGAGGATATTGTTAAAATTGTCAGGTATCGAAGTTATTTTACGTTTCCGAAAAATTCCCGGAAAGGTCAATACGGTGGCCCTGATTCTCAGATAAAAAATTTGCAGGGCCTTTCTGACCTTCATGTCAGGGGCGACGCCCATGAACCTCCAACGATTTGCCTTTAATAACCGGAATGGAAGTCTCAGATGAGTTCTCCGTATACCTCTACTGTTTTACGAATGTTGATCTCAAGGGAGAAAAGTCTTTCCGCCCTTTGCCTTCCCACCCGGCCGAAACGGTTCCGCAGGGAAGGATCCAGGGCAAGTTTTTGTATTCGGTCGCGCAATGCCATCCGATTGCCGGGCGGGATGATAAAACCCGTGACGTCGTCTTCGACCGCCTCCCGGCAGCCGCCGACGTCGGTGGCGATGACCGGTTTGGCCGCGGCCATGGCCTCGATGATGACGCGGGGGAAGGCCTCGGCAAAAGGTGAATTCAAAACAACGATGTCGACCCCTTTCATGTAAGGGCCGGCATCTTCCTGGTGACCCCCGAAGATCACATGTTCTTGGAGATTGAGCCTCTCCACCGTTTCCCGGCAGTCGCGGTAGTAATCGGCATCGTGGATCTCACCGAACAGGACGAGTTTCAAGGGGACAAGATCCTTGAGGGCTTCACATGCCTCGATGAGGGTAAGTTGGCCCTTCATGGCCTCGATGCGGGCAAAGGAGCCGATAATGATCGTTTCGGGGGAGATTCCGTAGTCCTCGCGGAGGGAGGCACTGGGGGTGCGGTCGAATTCCGCCAGGTCGATCCCGTTGTGAATGGTGACGAATTTTTTCTCCCAATGCCGCGGTGAGAAACGATTCCGGAGGGCCTCGGCCACAAGGATGACCCTGTCGCACAGGGGGATGAGGAGATTATCAAACTTGTCTTTGTCGGACGAGCGGATATGCCAGACGAGGGGGAGAGACCTCGTTCTCGCGGCCAGGGCGGCGTAGAGGGTGTTCCGCGGCCCGTCCGTGTGGAGAAGGGAGATCTGCTTTTCCTCGATCAGCTGCGTCAGTCGCCGGATCGTCTTTAGGGCACGGAAAGGTGACCCCCCCAGCAAGGGCGTCAAAGGGAAAACCAAGACCTCTATGTCCCGTTTTCTCAGTTCCGCGGCGAGTTCTTCGTCCGTCGGGACCACCACGACGGGGCGGTATCTTGTTCCGTCCAGACGGGTGGCGAGGTAAAAGAGGCTCTTCTGCCCCCCCCAGCGGAGGTGGCCGAAACTGGAAAAAAGCATGACGGCGATCTTCCCCATTCTTCCTTTTGAAATCATGGAGTTATCCATGAAGCGCTGATTGACCGCACATCTTGAGATATATGCCTTCCATGGAACGTACCATATTTTCCGTGGAAAACATTTTCGCCCGCTCCCGTGCCGCCCCGCCCAAGGCCGTCCTTCTCACAGGGTCTGCGAGCATGGCGATGACCGCCCCGGCGATCTCTTCCGGTTTCCCGGGTGGAATGAGGAGCCCTTCTTTGCCGTGGTCAATAAGTTCGGGGATGGCCGCGTCGTTGGTGGCCACGATGGCCTTACCCATGGCCATGGCCTCAATTACGGATATGCCGAGGGCCTCGCGGAATGTCGGGTAGACGAAGATGTCCAGGATATCGAGCAGCTGTGGGATGTCCGTTCGCGTTCCCAGGAAGAGGACTTTTTTTTGAAGGCCCAATCTTTGGGCAAGTCCTTCTAATTCCGCTCTTAATTCACCGTCGCCGATAAGAAGAAAGGTCGTCTTCGGGTGCGCTTGGAGAATCTTGGGAATCGCCGCCAATAGATACCTGTGTCCCTTATCTTCGATGAGACGGGCGATGGTCCCCACAATGTGATGTTCGGGGGGGATGGACAGATCCCTGCGCAATTGAGACCTTTCTTTCACACTGAATTGCTTGGAAAAGATCTCGAGGGAAGTACCGTTGTGTACCACGTCGATCCGTTTCGGAGGTATCCCCGTCACACGATGGAAATGCTCTTTGACGGTCCGGGAGACGCAGACGAACCGGCCGTTGAAGAGGGAGAAGAATCGGTACCGCCAGCCGTGTCTCGCTTCGATGGGAAAGGGGTAGCTGTGAATGGTGGTGACAAAAGGGATTCGGGCGAGGGAGGCGGTGATAAACCCCAGAAGGTCCGCATCGATGAGGTGCGTCTGAATCAGGTCTATTTTATGGCTCCGAGCGTGGCGATAGAGACGCCTCAGTGATGACAGGGAGATAACCTTGTCCAATTTTTCGATAATAATATTTGCATCCCGTGTTTCACAGTAATTGGCGAGCGCTTCTTGGCTGCCCCAGTGCAGGACCCACGAACGAAAGAGATGGGGATTGATGGTCCGGTGTAAAGAAAGGACGACTCTTTCCGCACCTCCGATCCCGAGGCCGGGGATCAAATGAAGAATATGGATCTTTTTACCGCTGTCCATGCTCATGGGCGAAGGTCCCCCGATTGTGTCAAAGGCGACGCGTTTTTGCGATTTGGGATATTTCTTCGTCGCCGGGCTTCTTTCTTTTACGGTAGCGGAAGAAAAGAAAGCGGCGGTAACGAACACGCTCTTTCAAGGTAAACCCGGCCCTGAGCAATGACTTGATGTTGGCAACGTTGTCGATCCCGACGGTGGCCGTCAAACGTGAGATGCCCAGATTTTTGAGATCCGTCATGACTTCATGTTTGAGGATCGTAGATAAGCCCTTTCGTCGATGGGCAGGTTCGGTGATGATGTCATATGACCAGGCCTGGCCCGGTTCTAAAAGGAAAATGGGATGGTTGGAGTAGAGATAGACGGAGGCGCCGCCATAACTGACCTTGCCGACACCGACCCAGCAGGAGCTAACGACGGCACCCGCCTCCTTGATAACGTAACAGCGATGGCCCTGATCCATCCTTCTTTCGATCTCTTCTTGAGTTATTCCGTAAGAGAAGGCGGGTAGTGCCTCCCCTCGTCCCAGGATGTGAAAAATTATCCCTAAGTCCTTTATTTTCTGTGAAAGGCCGGTTTGAGGTGAGAACCGTTGAAGATCCGCCTCGGCAATGTATCCCTCCACGTCTATAAACATTAAGGCACGCCAGTTTTTTACCCCCAGGGACCATAGATGCGCCGCCGCCCTCAAGACACCCCCGGCTCTGAGAAGTCGGTACGTTTCGCTGGCCTTGATACGGAGGATAAATTGTCCGGTCATCGTTCAGAAGCGGGGATGGCGGCTTCTTTCAACAAAATGGGAACCTCCCCAATCACGGGGTAATAAAGATTGCAAGCCGGGCAGTAAGTTTTCTGAGAATTTTGAGGCTTCAGCCCCTTTTTGCAGACCGGGCAAGCAAGGACCGTTTCGAGCAGGATATCCTTGCCGCCGAGGAGGTGCCGTAGGGCTGCGAAGATCTTGGTTTTCAAGAATCGCATGGGGCCTTTCTTCATCATCATGTGGTGGTAAAGCTCTTTATCCCCCATAAATGATGCATCCTCTGACTCTGAGAATTCATAAAGACCAGGGAGATCAAGGCCTTTGATCTCGAAGGGGATATGGCCCTTCCAATGATAGTCGATAAAGAAATCTGCATAAAAAGTGTCGAATAATTTTTCGTAGGCTTTGCTGTTTCTTATCCTTTCCGGGATAAGGGAATTCAGTCTTGTGTCTTCAACGGTCTTCCTCCTGAATACGAGGGTATTATTTTCCAGGTGAACCAACCAGAGATGCGCCTCAGATCCGCCCATGGTCTCCCAAAGAGACGAAGGGACTCTGATCAGACCGGCTTTTGCGATTCTTGTGATCTCGCGACAAGCCCGGTCCGGCTCTTTCAAATGTTCAAGGACGGCGCTGCAGTATGCGAAATCGAAGCTCTGATCCAAAAAGGGGAGATCCTGTATATCGCCGACGACAAAACGACCTTTTGGTATGTAAATCGCCGGAATGGGACGTTGCTTGGTCTCCAGGGGATAGCGGTCGCAGAGGACATCGGCCCTGATAAGTGGGGCGTGGCCGGGGCCGATATCTATCACTGTCTTGCCGTGGGGGATACGAAAGGCCAGGTTTCTTTTCAAGTACTTATAGTAACCCATGGGATCGCTCTATCCGTTTAGGAATCGCCGACGCACGCGAGGAGCTCGGAGATACGATTGCGGTACGTATGAAATTTTAAAACCTTTTCACGACCACGGGCGGCAATATTCTTCCTTTTTTCTTCCCGATCGAGATGGTAGGCGACCTTGACCACGAGGTCGTCGGGATCGGAGAATTTGGCTAAATCATAACCATCCTGAAAAAGTTTGAAGACATCCCGCTGGTCGTCGCAGAGTTGGAAGGCCCCGCAGGCCAGGATCTCGAAGACCCGGGGGCTGGCCTGGTAGACCGGGAATCTGCCTTCCGGGTCTTGGTAATGGGTGGACAGGACGATCTTGGAGGCGCTGTAGATCTTCAACCACTCCTCGGGCCGGGTGTGTCTGCCCCGCAGGTGTTTCCTCAAGGGCGACGAGGGAGGCAGGGCATCCCAGCCCGGACCCCAGATCGCCAGGTCGAAGCCCACCAACCTCTCGAAAAAGGCGGCCCGCACGGGATAGTAAGAACCGAGAAAAACCACGTCGCTTCCGTATCTTTTCTTGTCCTCCTCCGAGCAGGGCACGGGGTGGTGAAACTCTGGGTCGCAGGCCATGGGGAGCCACCGGGCACCCTGTATCCCCGCCGCCTCCAGGAGTTCTATCGCCTCGGTACCCTGGCAGAAGATGTGGTCGTAATAGGGAGCGACGGCGATAATAGGGGCAAAGATGCGTGGGGGATCGATGGTCCAGAGGACGCACCGGATGCCCATTCTCTTCAGGGTGATCACCGACTCCGCCTTTATCCTGTGCCCTCCTGTGACGATGGCGATCTCGGGCCTGGACCTGCGGGCGCGAGCGATGAAACTCCTGTTGATCAGGTGGAGGTCGAAACTGTTCAGAAAAGGTGACCTTTTCCGCAACCTTCCGGGGATGACGTGCCGACGGTCTTCAAAAACCGTCAGTTCGTGCCCCTCGGCGACGACGGCCCGCTCGAGATACTCGGTGATCGTGTGGAAGTGGGGGTTGTGATGGCCGCTGAAGAGGATTTTCATGGGGCTGACGAAAAGTATTCCTTCATCGATTTTGTGTTTTTTCTTGTCATTTCATGAAAATGGTGCAAAGTGACAGACGATTACTCTGTGTTTGTGGATGCCGGTTTCTTTTTCGGGTTTTGCAGAGACGTGAAAGTATCTCTTCGAGGCGGTGTTTTCCCTAAGCTGCTTTTGCTTTTCGTGAGCATCCTCCTCTTCGTATGCTCAAGTGAAATCCTCACGAGAGCCTATCACTACGCCCGGTACAACAGGGCCTTCTTCGATGACAGGGACGCGGGGAAAAGTGTCGTCCGTGATGAAAGGTTGGGTTGGCGAGCTCGGGAGTATTTCCACTTCCGGTACTTAAGGCGTGACGAGAAGGGCAAAGCGTACCTCGCTTCAGGAAGCACCGGCAAATGGGGATTTCGTGCCTTAGGTGACATCCATGACACCGGCCGCCGATACCGTATCCTGATCGTGGGAGATTCTTTCACCCACGCCCTCGAGGTTGGTGATAACGAGACCTATTATGCGTTTCTCAGGAAGGCGTTGCCTGTGGAAATTTTCGCCTATGGCGCCATAGGTTACGGAAATCTTCAAGAGTTCATGATCCTCGACGAATTTATAGACATGATAAAACCCGACCTGTTGCTGATGCAGTTGTGTACCAATGATTTCATTAATAATTCTTATGAATTGGAGAGCTTGAGCATCATAAACAATCAGCGGATGAGGAGACCTTACCTGAACGAAAAGGGGGAACTTTTCTACAAGACACCCGGCTGTGTACCGAGTTTGAGGACTTGGCTGGTTTCGCACTCCCGTTTTTTCTCATTTCTCTTTCACCGCTGGGACCTCGCCTTGGCGCAATTCAAGGGGTGTAAAAGCGTGGAAGTTGAAATCCAGAACAGTAAAGGCGTTCATCAAAAATACGAGGTGGCCAAGGTAGTGACCGCCAAAGTATTCAAAAAGATCAAGGAGCGTTCGGGGAAGGTGCCCGTTTTTGTCTTCGTAGCCGACCGTTTGGAACCGTTTTACGGCGATTTCAGGAAGATCAGCAAAGACACGGGGTTGGTTTTTCTGGATGGCGTTGCCGCCGCCGTCTGGGAGGCCCATGGGAAGGGAGAGGCGGTTTTCGTTCAGGACGAGGGCCACTGGAGTCCGCGGGGTCACGAGGTGGCGGGTTTGGCCCTCCTTACCAGTCTGAAAGACTATTTACCGTCTTTTTCTTCCCAGAGGGCGGATGACGTGAGTCACTTTAAAAAAGCGAAGAGAGAATAAAACCCATGCGCTCATACGCCGAAAAACTCATTAGAAGCGGCACCATGGAAGGACCGGACGGTGCCGTCATCCCCATAAACAGCCAAATATCGCTATCTGAAGGTATTTTCCTCGAAAAAATAATTAGAGATATCAGACCAGGTGTTTCCGTGGAAGTAGGTGTGGCCTTCGGCGTTTCTTCCCTTTTCATCTGTGGGGCCTTGAAAGAAACCGGGGGGACGAGACACATCGCCATCGACCTCGGGCCGATCCGAAAAAAGGAGAATAATGAGCTGGACAGATTTGGGTTGGGGATTCACAATCTCGAACGCTGCGGATACGGTTCTCTCCTGGAAGTATGGGAATCACCCTCTGAGCTTGCCTTGTCCGATTTGCTGCGCCGGGGGCAGCGCGTTCAATTTGCCTTTATCGACGGCTGGCACTCCTTCGATCACACCCTCGTCGATTTCTTCTATGTTAACAAGATGCTCGACGTGGGTGGGGTGGTGGCCTTTCACGACGCCGTGCACCCGAATGTGAGAAAGGTCATCCGCCACGTTATGACCTATCCCTCCTACCGGCTCTACGGAGCTTCCGAGGTCGAAAAACCGGTCTTCGGCACGGATCGTAAGGGTCTGGAAAAGGCCGTTGCCTATCTCCTCTTCGTGATCAGACGCCTCCAGCCGCGGCGTCCGAACTGTGTCGCTCTGATGAAGATAGGGGAGGACGAGCGTCCCTGGCAATGGTTTGCGGATTTTTGATGTTGTCAGTCATCGGCCCTTTCCGGTCGTTCAAACGATTAATTGGTCACTTTTTCTTTGATGGACCGCGTGGAAATCGGTGCGACTCATCACGATCCCAGTATCTCTTTGTACAGATGCCGCCATTGCCGACCGACGACGGCGCTGTCGTATTTTTCCCGGACGAGGCGGCGGGCGTTTTCGCCGCAGCTGAGGGCCCTGTCCGGGTTCTTCAGGAGGCTGCAAACCTGGCGGGCGAAATCTTCGTCACTGCGGGCGATGAGAATATCGCGGCCCTCTTTGTAGCGGATCCCTTCGGCGCCCACGGGGGTTGAGACCACGGCCTTGGCGAGGGCAAAGGCCTCGAGGATCTTGAAACGCATACCCCCCCCCGCGAGGAGGGGAACGACGATCACCGCCGCCTTGTTCAACTCATCTTTTATGTCCGCCACACGGCCGGTAATGAAAACACGATCGCCATTTAGGGCCAGGAGTTCCGGGCGGGGATTCATCCCCACGGCCCAAAAGGTCGCCGCAGGAACCTCCAGACGGATCAAAGGCAGGATCTTCTTGATAAAATACACGGCCCCTTCATGGTTCGGGTCATAACTCATGGTCCCCGTCATGACAAGGCGGTTTTCCTCTATTTTTTCGGGGGCCGGGGTGTATTCCTGTGTGTCGATTTCCAGGGGAATCTCGACGATCCGAGACCGGGGGTTGAGCTTTTCGGCCACGGCCGCTTCGTCCGCAGTCAGCACGACGGCGGTTTCAATGTCTTGAAAGATTTTTCTCTCATAACGCCTGATGTGGAGGTACTCGATATAAGACGCCAGGCGGGTCCGGGGATTGCTGCGCCCCCGGTAGATATTACGGTACTGGTTGGTCAGGACGTTGTGAAAAAAATGGATCTTCTTGACATCTTTTGGGCAATGGGCGGCTACGGGGCCGATGATGACATCGTCGATATGGATGAGATCGAAGGTCTTATCGGCGGCGAGGTCGCGTATTTTTCTTTCCAGGGCCCCGGAGAGAACCTCGATGCGTGAAAACAGGGGAAGGCGGCCCGAAATAAGGCGCACCATGCGAGCCACCAGGGAATGATTTTCATCGCCGTAGGGAGGGTAGGGAACAAAATACCTGAAAACATTCGGCAACGCCGTTTCCTCTTGTGGCGGTGCAGAGAAAGAAAAGTTCACGAGATGGACCTCGGCGATCCGGGACAGGTTAACAAGACGATAGAACACACTCTGGGAGGCGGCGCCGCGCGGTAAGGTGAAAGGATTGTAGGGGGTGACGAAGAGGACCCTTTTCATGGTCGTGGCGGTTATGGGTGCCGCAGCCTTTTGATCTTCGTCAACACCGACGGGGGCAGGGCGGTCCCCGCAGCCAGTTTGAAGAGAAGCTTCCAGCCCCGGGTATCCGCGGGTTTGCCCTTTAGATAACGGTACAACCAGCAGGCCGATTCCCGGAGGGCGCCTGTCACGTAAAAGACCTCGGCGAGGTAGATGGCGTTGGCAAGATTTACGGCCCTTATATTCTCCAAAGTCTTTGGATAAAGTTCTTCCAGGGTCTCGTTCAGCTCTTCTTCCGTCCAGTCGTCCAGGGGGTCGTGCCCCGTTTCCCTCCTCTTTTCGGCGATAAGGCGGACGAGACGTCCGGCACTAAGTTGATCGAAGCGTTTCTCCACCGTCACTCCCAGGGGGTCGATGCGGAAAGAGTGGAGCGGTTCCGGGATGTTCGCCCCGTCGAAGTGTTCGGTGATCCGAAACCACAGGTCCAGGTCCTCCGCCGGGCCGATCCTTTGGCGGTAACCACCCACCGTATCGATACAGGCTTTCCGGTACATGACGGCGGAATGACAGAAGGGGCAGTCCACCCACAGGTTTTCCCGGATTTCCACCGGGTCGGTCTTATAGGTATAGAGATTGACCCGCCGTCCGCGGGTGTCCATGCGATAGGCGAAGGTGCCCACCAGTCCGATCGAGGGGTTTTCGTCGAGAAAGGCCACCTCCCGGGCGAAACGTTCCGGTATCGAGACGTCGTCACCGTCCATGCGGGCGATGTACTCCCCCCGCGCCAGGGCGAGACCGCGATTTAAAGAGGCCGTCAAGCCCCGGTTTTCCTGGTCGAAGACCTGGATCCGCCCATCATGGAAAGACGAAAGGATCTCCCGCGTACCATCCGTGGAGCCGTCGTTGACGATGATGAACTCGAAATCCCGAAAGGTCTGGTGGAGAATGCTCTCCACCGCCGCCTTCACATAGCGCTCATCGTTATAGACGCTCATGACGACGCTGACCCGGGGCGCTTTCATGGCCCCATCCCCTTATAGGTCGTTCTTCCGCCCGGCGTCAGTTTCTCATAGATGGCGATCATCCGGTCCGCCACGGCCCGGGCGGAATAGTCTCTCACTACCCGTTCCCGTCCCCGGCGTCCCATATCCACTCTCTTTTCTCGAGAAAGGAGGATCATCCTTTCCATCGCTTCTCTCAGGGAGTCGACGTCACCGGCGCGGCAGACGAAACCCGTCTCGCCTTCTTCCACGGCCTCCCTCCACCCCCCCCGGTCGCTGACGATGACGGGTAGGCCGCAGGCCATGGCCTCGAGGGCCACGTTACCGAAAGGTTCGTATCGGGAGGGAAAAACGGCGAAATCGCACCCGGCGAGGGTATCGTAAACCTTATCCCGGGGTATCGGCCCCGTCAGGTGTATCTTTTCCCTTAACCCCCTTCCCGGCCCTTTTGTGTTCAGGAACTGAAAGGGGTCTTTGTCTATCCTGCCGACGAGATAGTAATCGACCTCGGGGTACTTTACATAGAGGCTTTCGGCGGCCTTGACCAGGAGATCGATGCCCTTGCGCAGTTCGAGTCTCCCCACGAAGGCGACCTTTGTGGTTCCCCTTCCCGAAGGATCGCCGCCGGGATCGCCCGTCCTGATGAGGGAGACACAGTTCGGCACCGGCAGGATCTTTTCCTTTGGGATCTGGAAATCCCTCGCCTCGTCTTCGCCTAAGAGCTCGGAGCAGGGTACCAGGAGGGTAGAGGCCCTGGCGGTCCACCGTTCGAGACGGTGCTGGGATTCAAAGAAGTGGTTCCAGGGGAGGTCGTTGTAGGGGATCAAGGCCTTGCAATGGCCTCCTCCCCGGAAAACCACGGGGATGCCTCCCTCGAAGGGGGCGAAGAGCAAACCCGTCGCCTTCCAGTCAAAGGTCTCGATGATGTCAGGTCTCCAGTGACGCCGCAGGCGCCGCCAGTAGCAAAAAGCGGTCAACGGCGGTATCAGCGGGACAAGGTCGGGGATGGCAAACCGGAAGAGACGGCGCAGTCTGGGGGTTTCCAGGACCTTGGCCAAGGTTCGCATGAGTGACTTGGACACGAAGTGGATTTCGACGCCCTCATCAAAATCTATGTGAACCGCCCCTTCCCCGGCGTAGGCCTCGTCCTGACAGATTATTTTCACCTCATGCCCCCTCTGCGCCGTTTCCCGGGCAATGTCGCGCAGATAGCCCGCGATCCCGCCGCTGGGGTTCGGCAAGGGGTATTCAGGTGTGATGTAGAGTATTTTCAAGGTCTGCCGAAGATATTGACGTGCAATTTTGACCCCCGGGGTCGCGGGGTTACCCAACCCCGTCGTCCTTCCAGATCACCTTATTGAAAAATTTTCCGAATTTGGGGTCGGGATAACCTGGGTCCGCCAGGACGTCTATCTTCAGCATCCGCTCCGATACTTTCTCCTTTTCCTTGTCGAGACCGCAGACACCGACCCAGATCCGGTATTCGCCTTCCAGGAGGGAAAAGGAAGGGATAAAGGTCTCCGTGGCGCCACGGCCGGACGTGAACGTTCTGGGTTTACTGTAGGCCGTGTAGAGGGGGAAACCGTCCGGGGTCGTCACCCGCAGGAAAAAGTGACCGCGGAATCCCTCCTGACGACACTGGTAGAGGGCGGCAATCACCAAACTGCCATCGGGCAAGGTCTCTTTTACAGGGTTGCCGTTCGGGTCCCTCACCTCGGCGAAGCCGATGACGACGGCTTTTTCTTCCTCTAAAGAGTCTTTTTCCGCCGCCTGTTCCTGGAGGCCGTAGTAATCTTGGATAACCGGGAAGGGGGCGCCCACCCTCAGAATCCTCCCTTCGTCGATAAGAAAAACCCGTTCGCAGACCGTCTGGATCAGCCACATGTTGTGGGAGACCAGGAGGATCGTGGTCCCCTTTTCCCTGATCTCGTTCATTTTGTTCGTGCATTTCGTGTAGAACTGGGCGTCCCCCACGGCCAGGACCTCGTCCACGAGGAGGATGTCGGGGTCCCGGTGAGCGGCGACGGCGAACCCCAACCGCACGTACATCCCGCTGGAGTAGCGCTTCACGGGGGTGTCGAGGTATTTCTCCACCTCGGCGAAGGCGACGATCTCATCGAACTTCTTTCTGATCTCGTCGCGGGTCATACCGAGGATCGTCCCGTTGAGGTAGATGTTCTCCCGGCCCGTGAGCTCCGAGTGGAATCCCGTGCCCACCTCCAGGAGGCTCGCCACCCGGCCCCGGATCGTCACCCGTCCCTCCGTGGGCTCGGTGATGCGGCTCAAGATCTTCAAAAGGGTGCTCTTGCCGGCGCCGTTGCGGCCGATGATCCCTACGGCCTCGCCGCGTTTGATCTCGAAACCGACGTCCTTCAATGCCCAGACCTCTTCCTGCCTGTCCCCCTGGATGATAGGCTTACCCCTCGTCAGGTCCCGCGTCTTGTTCCATAGTTCCCGGACGTTGCGGACGAGGGCCTCACGGAAGGTTGTGCCTCCGGCGGTCTGGTGACCGATGACGTAGCGCTTGCCGAGATGTTCGGCCTTGATGACGATATCGGACATGGTCTCAGATCAGGTCGGCGAAGTCCTTTTCCGTCTTCCGGAAGCGGCCCAAGCCCAACCAGAGGAAGAAGGCGGTGATTACCAGGCTCAGGAGGAAGCCGGGGAGGTACAGGGGGCTGTTCCCCCCCAGGAGACACCAGCGGAAACCGTCGATGACCCCCACCATGGGGTTGAGGCTGTAGATGAGGCGCCAGTTGTCGGGGATGACGGCACTGCTGAACCCGACGGGGGATATGTAGAGGCCGAACTGGACGACGAAGGGGATGACGTAACGAAAATCCCGATATTTGACGTTCAGGGCGGTGATCCAGAGGCCGGGGCCGAGGCTGGCCAGGAGGGCCAACAGGATGAAAGCGGGCAGGAGGAGGATCTGCCAGCCGGGGGTGAAACGGTAGAAGAGCATCATGGCCAGAAGGATCGCCAAGCTGATGAGAAAGTCGACGAAGGCCGTCACCAGTGTTGCCAGGGGGATGATCAGGCGGGGGAAATAGATCTTGCCGATAAGGTTGGCGTTGTTGATGAGGCTGTTGGAGGCCTCGGCCAGGGCATTGGCGAAGAGTGACCAGGGCAGCATGGCGGCGAAGACGAGAAGGGCGTAGGGGGCGTTTCCGTCGCTGGGGAGTTTGGCGATGCGGCCGAAGATGACGGTGAAGACCACCATCGTGAGAAAGGGGCGCAGGACCGCCCAGAGGACCCCGATCGCCGTCTGTTTGTAACGCACCGCCAGGTCCCGCCAGGCGAGGATGATGAAGAGTTCCCGGAACCGCCAGAGGTCGGCCCAGTAATTTTTTTCGGTGCGGCCGGGTTCGATTATCAGGACATTTTCCCGCGAAGATAATGAAGGCATGTCGATTTTATATATTGCTCCGCACCCTCGGTTACATGAAACCGTCCGCCCGGGAAGACGAAATTACCGCCATGTATGACCGCAAATATGGGAAACAAATTATTTATGCCATACACGATCCGGTGTTGCAATCTGAAAATCCGCCTTGGCGGACGTTTCTGCATGTTGTTGTTTTTCGATGACGGGGATCATAATGATCATGGCGGTTAGAAACCAGAAGGGCTCCATGATCCGGACGATGATGAAGGTGTTGGCGCCGATGCCGTGGGCCAGCATGGCGAAGAAGCCGGCCAGGTAGCCTAGGGAAAGTCCCCGGAAGAAATCGTTTTTTGTTTGCAGGAAAGTCATTTGGGCGTTGCGGTAAATCGTATAGAGCAGCATGAAGAAAAAAAATAAGCCGATCAGACCCGTTTCCGCCAGGACGCGGGGATACTGGGCATCGACGAAAGGATAGCCGGTAACGCCGTAACCTAAAAGCGGCTGTTGGATGAAATCCCTGGTAAGAATGACCTTCCAGGACATGAGGCGGGCGGAGGTGGAGGTGTCGATCCGGGTGTTGCCTACCTGGAGCTGTCCCTGTTCCTTTCCCTGGGTAAAGGTGTAAAGTGCCCGTTCGCGAACGGTTGACGGCACGATCAGGGGACCGGCGACAAGTATCAAGATAAGCACCGTAAGGATGGTTTTCTTTTTTTCACTGAAATAGAGCAGGGCCAGGGCCATCGGCCCGAGAGAGACCCAGGAACTCCGGGAAAGGGTGGCGGCCAGGGCCACCACGATAAAAAAGACGAGGATCACGAGATATTTTTTTGGTTTACGCTCCTTCAAAGTCAAGAGTAGACCGAAGATGATGGAGAGCATGAGGACAAGATAGCCGCCCAGGGTGTTGGGCTCGCCCTCCTTACCCTCGAAGGGGGCGGACACCCTTTGCCCGGTGGGAATCTGACTGAAGGCAAACAGGCATACCAGAAAACAGACGATAAGCATGAAGTAGGTGAAGCGGCGAATTTGCGCCTCTTCCTTCAGATGATTTACCGCCATGAAATAGATGACATAATACTCGAAATACTTGACGACGAAAAAAAATCCCGCCGTGCCCTTTACCCGCCCCATCATATAGCCGAACATGGTGGCAAAGACGCAGGCGAGAAAATAGTAGGCAATGGGTTTGTTCAAGGGGGTTCTGAGAAACAGCCCAATTTCCTTCTGGACGGCGGTCTTGAGAAACCAGCTCAGGCCGATGATCACCAGCAGAAAATCGTCTACCCGAAGCGTCACGCCCCGGCCGCGGACACCTTCTCCGGCGGCTCCCTCCATGCCGAACTGCGGCCCCAGTAGCATGGCGGCGATGAGAATGTATAGGGCGAATTCGGTGTTGATGAAGGTCAACACGCCGATGAGGACCGAAATGATGATCGTCACCGCCAGGAAGGTCGTCGCCTTGGCGATGATGAGGGCGCCGGCCAGGGTCAGGCCGACGATCCAAAGAATAAGCATGACGTTTTTGTTTCCGGCAGTGATCATTTTGCCAGGGGGGTGGCAATATCCTGTTTTGCCGGTTGACGGTTGCGCGTATCCTGAAGCTCCCAGTACTGGCGCTCGATGTCCCGGGGCAGATATTCATCGACAATGGTGAATTTTTCGATGATTACCGGGGCGAAATGGGCAATGCCGATTACGAGAACGGCGATGATGGTAATGATGATCATCCAGATCAACGTCTGGCGTCTCCGGGCGCGGCGTTGGGCGACCCGGCGTCGGTGTTCCTCTTTCCTGCTTTTGTCCCGGTTATCATCGTTCATCTCTTCACCATTTGAACATCGCCGGCCTGGCTGCAGCGGGCGCGTCAACGACGATGGAATTCGTTATAGGCCGCAGCGATGATTTGGATCCGGGACCGCCCTTGCCGACGGGCAGGTAGGCCTTCAAATAACCCGTTTGGTAAAGAATGCCGAAGGCGAGAAACAGTATCGCCAGGACCGTGACGACGATCTTTATCATCGGTAAGAACTTTTCAAAAAAGCTTTTCAGTTTCGCCGCGGTTGTGTTTCCCTTTCGATCCTCCCGCGGCGCTGTGGCTTCCGCCTTCCGGACGGACGCCGTTTGGGTCGCGGTGCCGTTTTTGTAGATCTCGCCGCCGTTCGTCTTTTTGCGGCGGTGGGGATAGCGTTTTTTATAGAACAGACCGTAATTCATGAGCCGTTCGAAACTCAGGTTTTTCAGGATTGCCTTGTACCAGGGCTGTTTTACCTTTTTGCTGTCGCCGTAACGGTAGTGGTAATAATAGTAGTCGTGATACGTGAAATCCGTACTTATCTCGGCGCGGATGCCGTTCAAGACCACCCCGATGATATTGGTCTTGATGGCGTCCAATTGCATTTTCGCCCGTTTCAGCGCCCCCCGGGCGATTTTGCCCACCTGATATACCAGGACGGTGGCATCGACCTGGGAGCTCCAAAGGGCCGCGTCGGTGGCGGCCAGGACGGGCGGGGCGTCCACCAGGACCATATCGTATTCCGCCCGCACCTGACGCATGAATTCGGCGATGCTCTTGGAGCCGATGATCTCCGCCGGATTGGGGGCATGGGTGCCGCTGGTGATGATGTTGAGATTGTCCAGACCGGGGGTGAGCATCACCTCTTCTACGGTCATCTGCCCCATCATGAAGTCGGAAATGTTCTTGACCACATTCCGCCATTCGTAATTGCCCATGATCACGTCCGTAAGTCCCGGGGTGGAATCGATACCGAACAGACCGGCGATCACCGGACGGCGCAGGTCACCGTCGATGAGCAGAACCTTGTGGCCCGTCTGGGCCATCGTGAGGGCCAGGTTAACGATCGTTGAGGTCTTCCCCTCACCGGGAGAGGAACTGGTCAAAACCAGACTCTTGTAATTGCTTTCCATGCAGGCGAAGTTGAGGCTGGTCCGGAAGGCCTTGTAGCTTTCCGAGAGGGTGGAGGAGGGAACAAAGTGCGAAACCATCCGCAGGTACCGGGGCAGCTTTGACTCTTCTACCGTCAGGTTGCCCTTCTCGTCACTCAATAGCAGCCGCACCTCTTCCGGGCTGACAAAGGGGATGACCCCCAGGACATGGACACCGAGAAATTCCTCTACCTCTTCGATGGCGCCGATGGAGGTGTCGAAGGTCTCGATGAGAAAGGCGAACACCACCCCGAGAATGAGGCCCATGAGGGTCCCGATGGCGGCGTTGTTGCCGATCTTCGGCGGGTTGATCGGCCCCGAGGGTTCCAGGGCCGGCTTGACGATCTTGACTTCTTCGATCTTTTCCGCTTCGGCGATGAGGATCTCCTGGTATTTCTTCTCCAGGAGGGTATAAACCTCACGGTTGATGGCCATTTCCCGCTCCAGTTTGGCCAGTTCCAGACCTTTCTCCGGCAGTTGCTTGAATTGCTCCTCCAGGGCGGCGATCTGGTTTTTGAGGATCCGCTGATTTTCCAGCAGGTTGTTTTTCTGGAGGCGCAACTGGGTGCGCATCCCGGCGATGGTATCGTTGACCTGACTGCGGATGGCCTGAATCTGGGGAAAATTCTCCGTATAGGTGAGCAGGAGGGTATCGCGATCCACCATGTAGCCCACAAGCTTGTCGTTGAGGGCCTTGTAGGGCGGGGAGGCCTCCTCGAAGTAAAAGCTGTTTTTCGAACTCAGCGGTTGAGACTCCGCGTTGTTCAAGGATCGCTCGGCGATCAGGATTTTTTGCAGGACGATCTGATCCTGATTGTACTGGGTCTTGAGCCGTTTCACTTCGCCCAGGGTATAGGTGGATTCGGCTTCCACGGAGGTCCATTTGTTTTCCTCCCGGAATTTCTTGATGGCCTCCTCCGACTTGGTCATCTTTTCCTTGGCGGCGGCGAACTGGCTTTCGACGAACTTTTTGCCCTCGATGGTGCGCCGGTTCAGCTCCAGGGTGTGCTGCCGCTGGTAAACCTCCGCCAGGATGTTGGCGAAATTGGTGGCGAATTTCGGTTCGTTGGCCGTGACCTCGATATTGATGAGGTCGCTCCCCCCTTCCTGTTCCGCCTTTACCTTGTTTTTCAGATCGAGGATGATGCCGATGTATTGCGGGTTGTTCCGCACGTCTTCCGAGGAAAGGGTTTCCGGGATCATGCCCATCTTCTTGGCGGCCAGCTCCAGGATGTAATAGCTCCTGATCATGATCGTCTGGGTTTCCAGATTGGCCCCCGCGGAAGAAGGGGTTCCGAAACCGATCAGCGACTGGGTCTTTTCCACCTTGACGGTCGAGGAAGTCTTGTAGATGGGAACGGGTTTGTTGAGAATGGCCGAGACGAAACTGAAAACCCCCATGATGATGCAAGTAAATATGATGATGAATTTCCGGCGCTTGATGATGCGCCAGTATTCACGGAGGTTGAGATCGTATTTCAGCATGCGCCGGCTTCTCCAGTGGTTACCATTTCATGGCGCTCTGGTCTTTGAAATATTTGTCTCGATATGACGCCGGAATGAGCAGGTAATTCAGCAGGGGCGTGGTATTGGCGATGAATTCGTTGATATCCCCGATGAACATCCGGGGGACATAGACCACATCGCCGCTTTGCAGTTTGATGTTTTGGGAAAGGTCACCCCGTTTGAGGATATCGTTGTAGTTGGCGGAAAGGATGATCGGTTTGCCCCCCCGCTCCCGGAATTCCCTGATGACCTTGATGTCCGATTTGACGGCCAAGGGGGTGATGCTGCCGGCCTGGGCCAGGGCGGCGAGGAGGTCCGGGGCGTCCTGGAGCCGGTAGATGCCCACATTGGCGACCTGACCCATGACATAGATGCGGTCGGCGAAGAAGGGCAGGGCCGGGACGGTGATGATGTCGCCGTCGTCGATAACCGGGTTTTGTTTCTCGTCACCGTAGAACATGGCGCTGTAGAGGTTGACGGTGTATTTCTTACCCTTGCGCAGAAGCTCTACATTTTTCAGGTCCGCATTGGCGACGTTCTGCTGGCCGGCGGCAACACTGCCCGGCAGGGATGAATAATCGCTCCGTCCCGTGATCGCCCCGCCGGCCTTGGAGATGAGGTCGATCATCGTCGTCTTGCCGGTGAGGGGATAGCGGCCGGGACCGGAGGTGCCCGTGGGCAGGACGTTGATCTGGCCGAAGAGGGTGGCGGTCTTGCTCTTGTACTCCTTGACCAGGACCTCGAGACGGGGGTTGCGGAAGTATTTCTTCAGATCGGCACGCAGCAGTTCCTGGATCTCATAGACCGTCTTGCCGTTGACCGGGATATCGTCGCCGTACATGTAGGAGATCTTCCCGTCCGGACGGACTTCGACGTTGTAGGTAATCTGCTTGAACCCCTCGAAGGTTTGGGCGCCGGCGACGGCAATCGTCCAGAAATTCACGGTGAGGACGTCACCGGGTCCCACGATGTAGTCCGCCACCCCCCGCTTTTCCGTAAAGACGCTGTTGCTCTTCACCCGGGAGAGTTTGGCCAGTTCCGCCAAGCGTTCCTGATGTTCTTTCTGGAGGCGGGCTTCTTCCTCGGGGGTGATTTTCTTTAAATCGTATTCCGTGATGGGAATGCCGGTGTCTTCCAGGAAAGGAAAACAGGCCGTGAGGGAACATGTAAGCAGGACCAGGAAAATAGCCGCCCACACCCGCCTGAATATACCCTCCATTTCACCTCCGATGGCGCCTTTGTTAATCCAGGAAATTTTTCAATAAAACCAGGTTAAAGTCAAGCTATAATATATAACGGCATGGCCAAACAGGATTCTTTGCCTCTGGTTGTCGTGCATTCAATTGATATCCTTCACATTCTAAAGAGATACTGTTGCAGGTCTGAGAATGAAATAATGTGAATAATTTTATCTCGTGCGGGCGCATTCGGGGATGATTTTCTTTATAAAACGTTGATTATCTTCAAAAAAAGTAGTAAATATTTTCTCCAATTACGGTGGATGAGGGCAGGGAAGCCATGGGAGGATAAAAAACTATATTATCAAAGTATTTACGAAAGGAAAAATACCCCAGCGGTTTTTTTCTTCATGAATATTCAAACGTCATTTTCATCGTGCCTTCTACGTCAGCTTTAGCGATTTATTTTTTAGTAATTTAAAGTGATTAGGTAATAAAGGACGAAATGACATGCGCGCTTCCGATTTAGTCAAAGGTAAAGCAAAGATTTTCGGTAATGCAAAAGAAGGAAATGGACTTGATCATCCTTTGCTTTCGGACAGTAAGGTTTCCCAGGAAGAAAAGGACTCTTTGCGCTTGAGTGACATCGACATCCTCAAATTAAAAGCAGAGGAATATGTAAATCTTTCCTACGAAAGAAGCCGGACCGATAGTTATGATGATGAAGCGAAAGCGGAAATCACCTCCGCTCCGGCAGAGGCCGTGAAAAAAACTGGAGAATACCAAACGGCTATAGGGAGTCAGGGTGATGGGGAATTGGCGAAAGGGCTCTCCGGCGCTTTGTCTCCGACGGAGCGGGGCATCGAGAGGATATATCTGGCTGCAAAACAGTATATGGCCATAGTTTGCCAAAGGGTGCAGGCCGGGCAATCCTTCCCCTTGGAACAGGCACTGGTATATGTCAATAATATCCTCAATTCTTCCGAAGATATGACTTCACGAATCTACCAGTTGACCGTCGATTACGAGAAGGAAGACGATTATTACCTGTCCTCACCGGTAAACACGTTGTGTTACGGAATGAAAGTGGCCCGAAACATGGGTTACGAAAAGATGGACCTGATCGAATTCGGTCTGGCCGCCTTGCTCCACGATATCGGGATGTTTTTGGTACCGGATACGATCCTCAAAAAGGAGGGTAAACTTACCGACGAGGAGATAGCCGTTATCCGACGCCACCCGGAAACAGCAGTGGAAATCCTCTCGCCATACAAAGACGTCTATCCGGGGATGATCAGAGCGATTTATGAACACCAGGAACGGACAAACGGTCAGGGCTATCCCCGTGGCCTCAAAGGGGACGAGATCAGTGACTTTGCAAAGATTATCGGCATATGCGATTCCTATGAGGCCATGACTCACTATCGTCCCCACAAAAAGCCCCTTCTCCAGACTGAATCCATTAAGGAACTTATCGGATCACGGAGCAGACTCTTCGATGCCCGGATTATGAAAGCGTTTCTCGACGAGATTTCCATTTATCCCGTGGGCAGCTATGTCCGCCTGAACAACCGGAATATCGGCGTGGTAACGGCCACGAACAAAGGCAACCCCATGAAGCCGACGATAAGACTGATCGTCGATGAAAAAGGAAAGAAGATCGAACCGCCCCGGAATATCGATCTGCGAAATTATCCGATCCTGAATATCGACCGGAGTGTATCTCCCGAAGAAGTAAAAATGGAATAACCGGGTCAGGGTATTGCACGGTGAGGATGTGGGCCGGTGCCCATTAGACCCCCGATATGGATGTGTCGTTGTTTCAAAGAGAATCCTTGACCACCTTGGAAACGAGGGCCTCGTCGATCTCCCGGACCTTGAGGCTGAAACCGATCAGCAGGGTCAGGTCGCACACGTTGTTGATCTTCCGGGGGATACCGGCGGAGTACTGAAAGATCGCCGCGTACGCCTTCTCCGTGAACAGCTCCCTGTTCCCGCCGGCTTTCTCCAGACGGAAGCGTATATACTTGACGGTTTCGTCCTCGGAGAGAGGATTGAGGTGATACCTGATGGCTATTCTTTGATCGAGTTGCCTGTAGTTGCGGATCATTTCCCGCAGCTCCGGCTGGCCGATCAAAAGAAAGGTCATGAGAAAGCGGTCGTTCATTTGAAAATTCAGCAACAGCCTTATTTCCTCGAAAGTTTCACCAAAGATTAGCTGGGCCTCGTCGATGATAAGGAGGGTACTCCGTCCGTTGTTTACATTTTCCAGAAGGCGGTTGTTGAGCAGGACCAGAAGATCGGTTTTGGAGTTGGATTTGGACTCGATGCCCAGTTGGTAATGGACCTCCTTGATGAAATCCAGGGCGTTCAGGGAGGGATTGGTGATCAGGCCGATATCGAATTCATCGTCCGGCAACTGCTGAATAAAGACACGGCTCAGCGTGGTCTTGCCGCTGCCGATTTCACCGGTGAGGAGGGCCGCCCCTTTCATCCGTTTTACCGCATAGAGGAGGCGGACAAGGGCCTCTTCATGTTCCGGAGAATAGTACATGAAATCCGGATCGGGGACATTTTCAAAGGGAAATGTTCTCAGTTGCCAGTAATCTAAATACATTTCAACAAGCCCACAATGGCGGTATAGATCTCGGCGAAGCAAAGCCGATAATGATAGGGAGACAGACGGTAGGGATCCTTGATGTCCCCGTTGATACCGTCGTAATCACGGGAAAATGTCTTCAGCAGCCGCACCTTTCCCTCGTGTTGAGGATGAGTCCGTAAAAGCTGTTCCCGTTGCGAGTTTTCCATGACGACAATCATGTCCGCCTGGAGGAGGTCGTCTTCCTGATAAGGTTTCGATACATGATTCCGGCCGTCAAAATTGTGCTCGGCAAGTATCTTTGCCGCCGTTGGATCGCCGGGGGCGCCGTGCATGTCGATCAATCCCGCCGAACAAACAACGACGTCCCGGCGGTCGGCTTTCAGCAGCATGCCCTTCAGAATCCTCTCCGCCAGGAAACTCCTGACGATATTGGCGGTGCAAATAAAAAGAATCGTCAATTATCTCCCGTCCCCATACAATAAAAATGGACATCTATTCAAGTTTTCATCTTCCTTTCACCTGAGGGCGACTAAAAGGAGTCGTTTCCCCTCCAGGGTCAGGCGGGCAAAATTGACTTCAAACATTTGCGCCGCCGCCTCTTCATGCGGTTGGACAAGTTTGATGTTCGCCTGCCTGGTGATGCCGATCCAGGCATCGCGAAGGGCCTCACTGAATTGCGGGCGGTCCTGGGGAGAGAGATAATCGGTCATGTTGGCTTCCAGCATCTGGTTGCGGGAGAGCTGCATATATTCGAGCACCCGCTCGGTGATCCCGAAAATCTTTCCCTCCCGGTCCACGAGAAAGGCAAACTCCTCCTTGAACAGGTGCTTCCTCAGAGAATCGAGGTTTTGCTTCATTTTGGCGTAGGCCTGGCCCAGTTGGGCGTTGGCTTCCTCGAGCTGACTGTTCAGTTGCGCGAGCTTGTTTTCCGTTTGTTTACGTTCGGTGATGTCCCTTCCCACGGCCTGGTATTCAAAGATCCTGCCGTTATCGGCGAAGATCGCCCGGCAGGTCCAATGTTGCCAGAATTCCTGCCCGTTCGGAAATATCACCCGATGATCGTAAGAGACCGTGGGCGATGTAGGGGTCAGCGTTTCCAGCCATTTGAATATGTTTCGGCGATCGTCGTCGGGAACGAAGGAGAGAAAATGCCGGCCGATCATCGACTGGCGGCGGTAGCCGAAAAACCGGTAATAGGCATCATTGACAAAGCTCAAGATCCCGTCGGTATCGAAACGGCAGATAAATTCCGTTTGATCTTCAACAACGGTCCGATATTTCTCCGCTTCTCTACGGATACAATCCTCCGATGTTTCCAGCTTCTCCAGCATGCTGTTGATATCTTTGCCGAGACCGGCAATTTCGTCGTTACCTTCCGCCTGAATGCGGAGGTTCATATTGCCGTCCGCTTCGACGGCTCTTACGTCTTCACTGATGCGGAGGATCCTCCGGATCACGGATCTCTCCAGGATAAGGCCCAACACGACGGTGAAAACCAAGGCCGTGAAAATCACGAACGCAACCAAATAGATAACGGTGTTCATTCCCTGTCTGAAGATGGCCCGGTTTCCCGTGGTTTCCAAAAGCAGGGAGTCTTTTCCGAAGATATCGGTCAATAAGGCATATCCGGCGATAGCCTTACCGTTTTTGGGTTTGATTGCCAGCCGCTGTTCCGGAGACAGCAGCTTTTGGGCGGAGACGATCTCGGGCGGCAGGTCGCTTCGATCGAGACGATAAAGGGCAACGCCCAAGCGCAACGGTTCGCCGAGCCGGGTGACCTGCCTCTGGTCGAGAAAACGGCCGATGATTAAAAGGCCGTGGGGTTTTCCCTGAAGATTGCTGGGAAGAATAGGATGTGCAGTCAAAAGGGCTAAACCTGTGGGCAAAGTGATAATACCCCGGAGCGGCTTGGCTTCCGCAGAGGAGAAGACCCGCTCATGAATGGCCCGGCGATTCTCGAGGACACTCTTGTCAACCGGTATCGATTTAAGGCTTTCCAGATCGAATCCCGCAGTATGAACAATATTGCCGTTTCGGTCGAGGATGAGAGCAAAATTGATTTTGAGATTGCTGAACGTCGCGGGGACGAAGTTGGACTTGAGGAAGGCCCTGCTCCTGGTCGCTATGAAATTGCACATATCATCCCAGGAGGCATAGTCACGGGTGTTGGTATCCAAGGCCGACAGTTGCTGGTTCAGAATGGTCAAGACGCCTTCCAGATTGCCGCGAGCATCTTCCGATTCAATCTCTTTGATGCCTTTTATAAGGATGTGATAGGAGAAAAAAACGAGAATCAACGTCAGGGTGAGAAAAGTCAGGGTTATGGTAATATAGAGTTTTCTTCTCAAGGTCATTTGCTTACCGGAATGATTTTTTACAATCATCGCGACTGATATGGCAACAGAAGCACAAAATCAAGGAAAAAATTACAGAACCCGCCTTTGGAGACCACATTCATGCATAATCATGGCCGCTATCTCCTCTACGGAGACGCTGGTGATGTTGATGTAGGGTATATGCTCGGAAATAAAGATGGATTCCGCCGCCGCCACTTCTTCACGGCATTGCCCCAAAGAGGAATAGCGGCTGGCGGGACGTCGTTCCGAGCGGATACGGTGCAGACGTTCAGGATTAATGGTCAGGCCGTAGAGCTTCTTCCGGAAGTGGTTGAGAACACCGGGCAATTCACCGAATCGCCCGAACAGGTCTTCTTCCGTGAGTGGATAGTTGGCTGCATAGATGCCGAACTGCATACCTAGGTAAAGACAGGTGGGTGTCTTGCCCGTCCGCGATACCCCCACGACAATGATGTCGGCCCGGTCGTAATTCTTCGTCGAGATACCGTCGTCATTGCCGAGGGCGTAATTGACGGCATCGATGCGCACATCGTAGATGCTGTTGCTGACGAAGCTGTGATAGCGGCCGACGGTGTGGGACGACTCCATGCTGAGTTCCCTTTCCAGCCGGCCGATGAAGGTTTCGAAAAGATCGAAGAAGCTTCCCCGGCTCTTCATGATCGTGGTCCGGATATCCCGGTTGATCAGGGTGCTGAAGACCAGCGGGGGGAGTCCCGTCTGTCGTGCCGCCAGGTTGATCTGATTTACCGCCCGCTCCGCCTTGGTCGGAGTGTCGATAAAGGGCAGGGTGATCTGCTCGAAAAGGACATGGTCGAACTGGGTCAGCAGGCTCTGGCCAAGAGCTTCCGCAGTGATGGCCGTGCTGTCGGAGATAAAGAATACCGTTCTTCTGGCGGTGAGCATGGGGCGCTTCTTCCTTAAATGTAGGGAAAGATCTGCCGGATCACGGTCTGGAAATTCCTGCGTACCTGCTCCTTACCGGCGATGATCTCCATATGTCCCGGTAGGAGCCATTCCGCATCCAAAGTGCTCAGACTTATAATGCTCTGCTTGAGAAGGCTGCCGCTTCCTCCCGGAAAATCCGTCCGGCCCACGTTCTGATTGAAGATTACATCTCCCGGGAAAAGGGCCTTCAAACGCGGCCAGTAAAGGGCGATAGATCCCGGAGAGTGACCCGGGACATGGAAGATTTCGAAGTTTTCTTCGCCAAGAGTCAGGATGCCGGGAGAAAGCACCAGATCGACAGTGCCCTGGGGCTGGGGCAGGCCGAAGAGTCCGTATAGCTCTCCCCCTTCTCCGGCAAGAAAGGCGATCTCGTCTTGATGAAGACCGATCCGGATCTCTTTCCCGTAAAAATATTCCGACCCCTGGAAATGGTCGGGATGGGAGTGGGTATTGATCACATACCTGATGTCCATACTTTCCAAGCCGTCGGCGGACATCCGCTGCAGGAGATCGGGAACGAATCTCTTCAAACCCGGGTCGATAAGGGCGCCGGTTTTTCCGCCGATGAAGTAGGTGTTGCAATTGTTTTCAAAGTAGTCTGACCATTCGTAACTGTAGAGATCATCTGCGATTTTCATGAATTCTCCTTGGTTTTGATCTCGCCGTAGATCCGGAAATCGACGGCGAGAGCGCCCTGTTCATAGACAAGGACCGGATTGAGGTCGATCTGTTCGATACCCTGATTTTCCTTGACCATCCGGGCCAGGGATTTCATCAAGGCGACCAGCGCCTTTTCGTCGCGTGGTTTTTGCCCCCGCGCCCCCGCCAGGAGGGGATAGCCCTTGATGCTGTGAATGACCTGGAGAAATTCCCGGTCGGTAGCGGGCAGGAGGCAGAAGCGCACATCACGATAGATCTCCGTGAAGATGCCCCCCAGTCCGAACATCAAGGCATGACCGTATTGGGGATCGCGAAGGACCCCGAGGATCACTTCCAATCCCCCCGGTGCCGCCATGGGGGACAGGGTAACACCGTCGATCCGGGCATCGGGGAGCGCCGTCCTGACGTTGGTCACGATTTCATCATAGGCCTGGCGTACCGCCGCCGTTCCGGCGATGTTGAGCTTTACCCCGCCGACGTCCGTTTTATGGGTGGCATCGGGCGAGGCGATTTTCATCGCCACCGGTCTGCCGATCTTTTTGGCTAATGCCGCCGCTTCTTTTGCCGTAGACGAGAAATATGTCGTCGCGGCCGTCACCCCGTATTTTTCCATCAGGGCCATGGATTCGGTCAGGGGCAGGGGTTTTCGGCCGGAATGATCCGGTTTGACAGCCCGGACGGTCTTTTTTGTGCGGGGGGGATCGAAGCATACCAGTTGGTAGAGGGCCCTGATGCCCCGCTCCGGGGTCGGATAGACCGGGATACCCTTGGCATGCATGCGCCGGGATTCCTCCCGTTCCACATCGGCGCCGCCGCAAAAGACAACAAGTTCCCCGTCGCCGGTGACGATGTCCGCAGCACCGTGAATGGGGTCGCCAAAAATGACCACACTCGTGTCGAAGTCCTGCTTGGCCGCGGCGATTACCTGTGAATAAAGGCTGGGGTCGGAGATGGCATCGCCGGTAAGATCGATGGGATTACTGACGCCGCAGTGGGCGGGCAGAAAGGATCGCAGTCGGGACTTCAAATTTTCGCTCGGCGCGGGGTTTTCAAATCCGAGTTTCTCCGCCTCGTCGATGCCGAGAATTGCCGCGCCGCCGGAGCTGGAGATGCTCAACAACCGGCGGCCCTTTGGTTTTTTCATGTACGCCAGGGCTTTGGCGTAGTCGTACAGCTCTTCGAGGTTGTCCGCGCGGTGCACACGATATTTATTGAAAATGGCGTTATAGATCTCGTCGCTACCCGCCAAAGATTTGGTATGGCTTTCCGCGGCGATACGACCCCGGGCCGTGCGGCCGGCTTTCAGAACGACGATGGGTTTTTTGGCGCCCGCCAGGGAGGCGAGGAAATAACGGGGGCGCTTGACCCCTTCCATATAAATGGCGATCACCCGGGTATGGGGATCTTTGTCGAAATAGCGGATACAATCCGATTCGTCCACGTCCGCCCGGTTTCCAAGACTGACGAAGACGCTCACCCCGAGATTCTCCTCGCTGGCCCAGTCCATCAACGCCGCCCCTACGGTCCCGCTCTGTGAAATGAAGGCCATGCCGCCTTTGTTGGTCAGCAGCGGCCAGGATGCGCAGAGGTTGTGATGGGGATAGTTGATGCCCTGGCAGTTGGGGCCTACCACCCGAATGCCGTAGCGGGCGGCTGCGGCGGCCAGTTCCTCCTGGAGCCTCTCCCCCTCCGCGCCTGCCTCCGCGAAGCCGCCGGTTACGACCACGGCCGCCTTCACCCCGATTTTACCGCAACTCTCAATGGTCCCGATGACCATACGGGACGGGATAACGATCACCGCCAGGTCGGCGGGTTCCGGGGTGGCGCCGATGTCCGGGTAGGCCTTTCTCCCCAGGAGTTCGTCGGCCTTGGGGTTGATGGGGTAGATCGGACCCTGAAATCCGGCGTGGATGAGGTTGTAGAGGATGTCATAGCCGAGCTTTCCCGGGGTGGCAGAGGCGCCGATCAGGGCGACGCTGCGGGGTTGGAACAGTGCATCCAGGTGATTCTTAGCTTTCATGCTTTCCCTCCTTATTTGGATTTGAAGTTAAAAACCGCCGTGCCTGCCGATTTTTCGCCGCCGCGGGTGGGGCCAAACGCCGCTGTCGGCGCCGTGAAGCTTATTGACAATACAAAAGTGCCTCAGTATATTCAAAAAAACAAAATCTGGAAAGGAAAAAGAAGATGCAAAATTTCATTTTCGAGAACCCGACGAAGGTAATTTTCGGTCAGGGCCAGATCAGGCGCATCGGTCCGGAGGCGGCACGCTTCGGGAAAAAGATCCTGCTGGTTTACGGTCAGGGAAGCATCAAGAAAAACGGTGTCTATGAGCAGGTCAGGGCATCTCTGGACGAAAGCGGTTTGATGGTTTGCGAATTTCCGGGTGTCCGTTCCAACCCGGTGCTGTCACATGCCGTCCGGGGCATCGAAATCGCGAAACGGGAGGGAATCGAGGTCGTCCTCGCCGTCGGGGGCGGCAGCGTCATCGATACCGCCAAGACTATTGCCGCGGGCGCCCGGACCGCTCACGACGTCTGGGATTTTTTTATCTACAAAGAGACCGTCCAGGCGGCGCTACCGGTTCTGACCGTGGTGACCGTAGCCGCCAGCGCCTCGGAAATGAACGCCGCGGCGGTTATCACCAAAGAAGAGGGACGACAGAAGTACAGTATCCGCTCCCTCCACGTACAGCCGAAGGTGTCCATCCTCGATCCTTCCGTGCTGTTCAGCCTCGACAGGAAGTACAGCGCCTACAGTGCCGTCGATGCCATAACTCACATGCTGGAAGGGTATTTCAACAATACCGAGACCGGTGCCAGCCCGCTCCAGGACCGGCTGGTGGAGGGGCTGATAAAAACGATCATGGAGGCCACGGACAAGATCCTTGTCCACCCCGGTGATTATCATGCTCGGGCGGAAATGATGTGGGCGGCGACCCTGGCCTTCAACGGCTTGACCACGGCGGGTATGGGACAGATCGCCCTGCCGGTCCACATGATCGAACATTCCTTGAGCGCCCTGTACGATATCGCCCACGGTGCCGGACTATCCATTGTCCTGCCCGGCTGGATGGAATGGCAAAGACAGGAAAAGGAAAGGCGCTTCGCCCGCCTGGCCCGGGAGGTTTTCGACGTCGCCGCGGTCGACGACGGGGAGGCGGCCCGGCTGGGTATCGAGAAGCTGCGTCTCTGGTTTGCCGGTATCGGTTCGCCTGTCACCCTCGGGGAGGCCGACATTCCCGAGACGGACATCGGGAGGATTGCCGAGCACGCCGTGGCCCTGGCCGGAGTTTGGGGACTCAAGACCTACACCCGGGAGGCGATCGCCGCGGTCCTCGATTTCTGCCGGTAACGTTGAGTCATTGCCGTCGATCCACACAATAGACGTTCCGCTGGGCGGTGGGGGTAATGACGATGTTCTGGACGTTGACATGGGGCGGGGCGTTGACGATGAAATAAATCGCGGCGGCGATGTCCGCGGCGGTAAGGGGGGTATAACCTTCATAAACCTTGGCGGCGGCTTCCCGGTCGCCGTGGAAGCGGACCTCGGAAAATTCCGTGTTTACCGCCCCCGGGGAGATCATGGATACCCGGATTCCCGTGCCGGCCAGATCGATGTTCATGCCCTCGGAAAGAGCCCGGACGGCAAATTTGGTGGCGTTGTACACGTTTCCCTTCGGGTAGACCTGATAGCCGGCGATACTGCCCACATTGACGATATGACCGCGACCGGCGCCGATCATCAGGGGGATGAGGTAGCGGGAAACGTTCAGCAAACCCTTGACGTTGGTGTCGATCATCCGGTCCCAGTCATCGAAGTCCCCCTCGTGCAGACTGTTCAGACCCGCAGCCAGACCGGCGTTGTTGATCAGGATGTCGGGCAGGAGACTCCTCGCCGTCAGTCCGGAAACAAACTCTTTCACCGCTTTGCGATCCCGGACGTCGAGGGTAAAGATATCGACCTGCACCGGATGGTCTTTAGTGAGCTGCACCTGGAGTTCCCTGATCCGGTCGAAGCGCCGGGCGGCCAGGAGCAGATGCACCCCGGCGGCGGCGAGTCGTTCCGCACAGGCCTTGCCGATGCCCGCACTGGCCCCGGTTATGAGCGCCCTTTTCCCCCGAATACGATTTTCCATAGTCTCACCCCTCCCGGAATTCAGACGTAATAGTCGGCAATTATCCGCAATATCGGCTTCTATCGTTGTTCCCGCCGACGGGCATATGGACGGTCATAAAATATCGTCAACCACCCAACCGTCCACGAGCGATGATCAATAGACATAATTGAGATCGGCGTCGCGCAGGCGCGGCCAGAGGGCGTCTTTGGGCGAAAGCAGCGGCTCTTCCACCGACCAGGGAATCGCGAGATCGGGATCGTTGAAGATGATCCCCCGGTCCAGGGCGGCGGCATACTCCCGGGTGACCTTATAGGAAACGATCGCCTCCCGGCTCAACACGGAAAAGCCGTGGGCGAATCCCGGAGGGATATAGAGCATCGTCCCCTCCTGCGCCGTAAGCTTCCGGCCCACCCAACGGCCGAAGCTCGGGGAACCACGGCGGACATCGACGGCTACGTCGAATATTTCCCCTTGCACTACCATGACGAGCTTTCCCTGCGCCATGGGGTCGAGCTGATAATGCAGACCCCGCACCGCCCCGTGACGGGAGCGGGATAAATTATCCTGAACGAAATTTTCTTTGATGCCGGCCGTGATGAAATCGGATGCTTTGTAGGTTTCGGCAAAAAAGCCCCGGTCGTCGCGGAACGACCGGTACGAGACGAGGATCACTCCAGGTATTTCCAGGTTTGAAAAGGTGAAAGGCATCAGCTGTTTCTTTTCTTTTTTCTCCAGACTTGGGGATTGACGAGGTGCGGGGGCCTTTCCCCCCGAAGCCCCGCGCGCAGGTTTTCTGCGGCCATCCAGGCCATTCTGGTCCTTGTTTCCAGGGTGGCGCTGCCCACATGGGGGAGGAGGACCGCCGACGCGATCTTTTCCAGACCGGCGGTAACCGCCGGCTCGTGCTCATAAACGTCGATTCCCGCTCCGGCGATGACGCCCTGTCGAAGAGCTGCCAAAAGGGCCTCCTCATCCACCACGGGACCGCGGGAGGTATTGATGAGAAACGCCGTCGGTTTCATCAGGGCCAATTCGGCGCTGCCGATAAGATGTGTCGTCTCCGCGGAGAGGGGGACATGAAGCGATACGTAATCGGCTTCACGGAGTAAAGCCTCCAGGGGCAGAAAGGTGGCATGAAGTCTCTTTTCCAGTGACTTTTTCAGGGGCGACCGGCTGTAATAGACCACGGTCATTCCGAAGCCCCGCGCCCGGCGTGCCACGGCCCGGCCGATCCGGCCCATGCCGATGATTCCCAGGGTCTTCCCCGCGACCTCCCGGCCCAGAAAGTGAAAGGGCGCCCAGAACTTGAACCTCCCCGACCGGACCATCCGGTCGCCCTCGATGACCCGTCTGGCTGCGGCCAAAAGCAGAGCGAAGGCCAGGTCGGCCGTTGTTTCCGTCAGGACCCCCGGGGTGTTGGAGACGAGGATACCGCGCCGGGTTGCCGCCGCGACGTCGATATTGTTGTAGCCGACAGCCATATTGGCGACCATGACGAGGTGCGGGGCCCGGTCGAAGACCTCCTCGTCGATGCGGTCGGTGATCATGGACAAAAGGCCGGTCTTGTCGGGGAGGGAGCGCAGTAGCCTTTCCCGGGGCAGAGGTCGGTCCTGGGCATGATAGACAACCTCGAAGTCTTCCCGGAGATAATCCAGCACCTCGCCCGGGAGATTACCCGCGACAAGTATCGGCTTTTTTGTCTTCATGGCCGTCAGTTTGTCTTTTCGGGAGGACGCCGCTCCGGAACATATACATGTTCGATCAGGTCTTCATTCCACTCCCGGGAGACGTAGAGATTACAGTAACAACTCCCGTATTCCTTGACGTCCGCTTCCCGGTAGGCACAGGGGCAGATGATGTCCCGGTCCTGCTCACGGTTCCCCGAAGCGAGCCGGCAGGGACAGGACATATAACCGTAACGCTCTCTGTTGACCAGCAGATCGCCGAGGATTTCCAGAACCCAGGACTTGTCGCGATTGAAGTGAAATCCCTTCGGCTCCTGAGTCTTCTTCAGCGTTTCATAAAGTTGCGCGGCGTCCATCAGATTCCCAGCGCCTCCCGGATGGCTTTTTCGTTGAACCCGACGATAACCTTGTCGCCGATGATTATGGTGGGAAAGGAACGGTTCGGGTTGTATTTTACGACCTCGTTGATCACCAGTTGCTTTTCGTCGCCGGAGAGGCGATCCACGTCGGTGAAGTCATAGGCGATATTGCAATCGTTGAGGAATTTTTTCGTTGCCTTGCAATGACTGCACGTACTTAGGGAATACAATTTTACCGGAGCGGTCATGACTGTCTACCTCCTTTATTAACGAATTGTGATCAAGGCCAGATGAAATCGGCCACGACAAGGGAATCGCAAATACTTCTCACCAGTTGTAAAACAGGAACATGCTCGGGATGAACCTGGTACTCCTTCAAGGCGTCCGGATTCTCGAAACTTGCCACGAGGGCAAAATCATAGGAACGTTCGGATTTGACGATGTCCCGGCCGAACTCAAAGCCTTTGATGGCGGCTATTTTCGGCGGCAGGGATCCCAGGGCCGCGGCCATCTCCGACACCCGGACTTCCTCTACCCCCTCCTTGAACTTCATCAAGACGATATGTCGCAGCATGATAAATACTCCTTCCCAATCCTTGACCATCGCTTTTCCCGGTCCCCGTAATAATACAACTCTCGAAATATTGCAATGTAAATGCCGTCATCCCGGATCACCAGGCCGCCATTGCGGGCAGATCTCCGCGGATGCGGGAAGGAAATTCCTGCAGACCGCCGGACGGGTCGCATAGATGCCGCAGGCGGTGTGCCCGCCCTCCCAGACGAGGAAGGGGCAGCCGTGCAGATACCGGCCGTCGGCGGCGGAGATGAGATGGTCTCCCGCCCAGACGGCATGCTCACGATCGATCACGCTCAAGATGTCCTTTCTTCCTTCCCGCTCCCAGCGCTGCAGGTCTTCCTCTTTGACATAGGCAGCGAAGTCGGCGAGACAGCACTTGCCGCACCGGCGGCAGGACACATCGCCTTTACGGGCGGTGACCACATCTTTATCTTTACACAGCAGCAAATATTCGTACTTGAAGAGATCGGCGAGGAAATAACGGACGATCTCGTCTTCATCCCGCCAGGGGCTGGGTGCCTTGAGGATGGCCCTGACCCGTGGGGTCATCCGGAAGGGGATGAAATCCGCGACCGGACCCCTTTTGATCCGGTAACCAAAACGATCGGCCATCTGTTCCAGATAAGAAAACCGGATCGTGAACTCGTCGTGGCCCATGAGGTGGATACATTCGGGATCACCGGGGGAAGAAACACGGATCATATCCCGGTACTCCGCGGGGACGGTAGCCTCGCAACTGTGTTCGGAAAGAAAGATATAGGGGACATCGGCGCGGCAAAGCTTTTCCAGCGCCTGCAACGCCCCGATGTTAAAATGGAATGTCCCTGAGTCGGGAAGCGGCAGACGGTATTCCTCGAAAAAGGCACGAACAGTGCCCGGCATGCCGTCATCGTGTTCGCTGCAGTTCCGGAGGCGCTCCCTGTCGAGATCGCTGAGGGTCGGGAAATCCCCGATGTTTTCATTGAGGATCACCAAGTCGGCGCCGCGGAGCAACTCCGGGGGAGTGTCCAGAAAGTCTTCCTCCCGAAAGGATATCGGCGTTGGATAATGTTTCAATCTCGCCTGCTGATGTGCCAGGAGCCGGGATGAGATATCGATCATCGTAACCCGGGGGAAGGGATGGCAACACAGTAGATCTTTCATGAGCAGGCCGTAGCCGCCGCCGACCTCGACGAGGTGGGATACCTTCGAGAAAGGTATGAATTGCCTGAGATAATCGGCCAGGAGCTCTCCATAGGAAGCGGAGATGCCGGGGATGGCGCGGCATGGGCTGTCCGGAGCCGCCAGGAGGTTGCACAGGGTCATCTCCCAGCCCAGGGTCTTCAGATCCCGACGGTGATATTCGGATGTGGAACGTAGCGAAGGCATAATTTGTTCATTGTCTCCCGGCATTGCCGTTGCGGCAACAAATCCCTTTTATCAACTTATGTCAAGTACTTCAACCGTATCGACCTGATTTTTTCGGCGGCGCCGGTGCCGCCGCCACGGCGCGGGCAGCCTGCGGCAGGGAAAGATCAATGCCTGCCGATCCTCTTGAAAAATAGTTCTTGACAAACGATCAGGACTCAAATAGAAGCTCCGACTTTCATCAATTATAAGTTACAGGAAGAACACGAAAATGAAAAGGGATTTGGCGAAGGTAAGAAACATCGGCATCAGCGCCCATATCGACTCCGGCAAGACCACCCTCACCGAGCGGATACTTTACTACACAAAACGTATCCACGCCATTCATGAAGTAAAGGGAAAGGACGGCGTCGGGGCCACCATGGATTCCATGGAACTGGAAAAGGAACGGGGGATCACCATCGCCTCGGCGGCAACCTACTGTGAGTGGAACGGCCATGAAGTGAATATCATCGATACCCCCGGACATGTGGATTTTACCATCGAGGTGGAAAGATCCCTCCGGGTTCTGGATGGAGCGGTGCTGGTCCTTTGCTCCGTAGGCGGGGTCCAGTCCCAGTCCATTACCGTGGATCAGCAGATGAAGAGATATCACGTTCCCTGCATCGCCTTCATAAACAAGTGCGACCGCAGCGGGGCAAACCCGGTCCGGGTCATCGAGCAGTTGCGGAGTAAACTGGGCCACAATGCCGTGGCGTTGCAAATGCCCATCGGTCTGGAATCCGATTTTCAGGGGGTTGTGGATCTTATCGAGATGAGAGCCGTATATTTCGAGGGGGCGCATGGTGAAGAGCTGCGGTACGGGGAAATTCCCGCCGCGCTGTCCGGTGAGGCGCAGCGGCTCCGGGAGGAAATGATCGACCAGGCCTCCATGTACTCCGATGAATTGACCGAGGCCATCCTCGAAGACAGAGAGATCACCCCGGCGCTGGTGTTGGCCGCGCTGCGGAGGGGCACCCTGAAACGAAAGCTGACGCCGGTTGTCATGGGATCGGCTTATAAAAACAAAGGGGTACAAAAACTGCTCGATGCCGTGACGAGCCTCCTTCCCTGTCCGGCGGACGTGGAGAACACCGCCCTGAACCTCGACGAAAACGAGGCGCCGGTGATCCTGAAAAGCGCTCCCGATGAACCCGTCGTGGCCCTGGCCTTCAAACTCGAAGACGGCCCGTACGGACAGCTCACCTATATCCGCGTTTATCAGGGTACCATCGCCAGGGGCACGACAATCGTCAATGTCCGGTCGGGAAAAAAGATCAAGGTGGGACGCCTGGCAAGGATGCACGCCGACCAGATGGAAGACATCGAGGTCATCCCGGCGGGCTACATCGGCGCCCTTTTCGGTGTCGAGTGCGCGTCGGGAGACACCTTCGTCTCGCCGGGACTGAACCTGGCCATGACCTCCATGTATGTGCCGGCGCCGGTCATCTCCCTGGCCATCGTTCCCAAAGACAACAAGGCCCAGATCAACATGTCCAAGGCCCTGTCCCGTTTTACCAAGGAAGATCCGACCTTTAAGTGCCATGTGGACGAAGAGACCAATGAAACGATCATTGCCGGCATGGGGGAGCTGCACCTTGAGGTTTATGTGGAGCGGATGCGGCGGGAATACGGTGCGGAGGTCTCCACGGGCAATCCCCGGGTCGCATACCGGGAAACGATCACCCGGCGGGCCGATTTCAATTACATTCACAAGAAGCAGACCGGCGGCGCCGGACAGTACGGCCGAATCGCCGGCTATATCGAACCCACCGCCGAGGGGGATTTCATCTTTGAGAACAAAATAACCGGCGGCGCCATTCCCACCCAGTATATCCCGGCCTGCGAAAAGGGCTTCCGCCAGTCCCTGGAAAAAGGTCCCAAGCTCGAGTTCCCCATTACGGGTATCAAGGTGGTAATCAACGACGGCGCCTACCATGCCGTAGATTCCTCCGACATGGCATTTCAGGCCGCTGCCCGGGGTGCTTTCCGTGACGCTTATCTCCGGGCCCGTCCCGTTGTTCACGAACCGATAATGAAAGTGGTCGTCGAAGCGCCTACGGAATTTCAGGGCCCGGTCATGGGGCTCCTCAATCAACGCCGGGGCATGATCGTCGGCGCCCAGGATGAAGGGGCGATGTGCATCGTGGAAGCTCAAGTACCGCTGGCGGAGATGTTCGGGTTTTCTACGGTACTGAGATCGGCGACACAGGGCAAGGCGCAGTTTACCATGGAATTTTCCCTTTACCGCCAGGTGCCCGCCGCGATTGCGGAAAAAATCGCCGAAGAGATTGCGGCCCGGAAGAAGCATGCCGCTTGACAAATCCATGGCGGTGGTAATCGAACTCAAAGGCAGGAGGATCAAAATGCTGAAAAAGGACCTTATTTCAAGAAGTCCCCTCCGTCAGATGGGATATGAGCATGACGACATCATTCCCGAAGGGGGGTTCGGTGCCGTGCTGGCCCGGGCCGGGGTGGGAAAAACGGCACTGCTGGTGCAGTTCGCCCTCAACACGATGCTCCGGGGCAAACGGGTTCTTCATGTAAGCCTTCAGGACCCGGTGCAGAAGGTGGATGTGTGGTACCGGGAACTGTTTCACCACCTCGCCGTTCAGTATCAGGTAGGTCAGATCCGGACACTCTGGGAGGAGATCCTGCCCCTTCGTTTTATCATGACCTTCAAGGTAGAGGGTTTCAGCGTCCCCCGGCTCCGGGAGCGCCTCAACGACCTCACGGAACAGGGGATATTCCGGCCCGAAGCGATCATTATGGACGGTTTGATCTGTGATGACGGTGCGGAACCAGTCCTCCGGGAGATGAAGGCGATGGTAGAGGAGCTGGGACTGCGGGCCTGGTTTACCGTGCACGTCCACCGGCAGGTAAAGGCGGATGAGGACGGGGTTCCCAAGCCGCTCCTGCCGGCGGATGAACTGTTCGATGTGGCGCTCCTCCTGGTGACCGAGGGTAATGAAATGCATATCCGGGACCTCAAGAGCAGCCAGATCCCTTCCCCACGGCCGGTACTGATCCTCGATCCCGCCACGATGCTCATCAAGGAAAGCGCCGCCGTCGCCTCCTGAGCTTCTATAACACTGTTTTCAGGGCTTGGAGGAAACGATGGACGTTTTCTTCCGACGCCGTATGGCCCATCAGGCCGATACGCCAGATCTTGCCCGCCAAGGGTCCGAGCCCGCCTCCTATTTCGATCCGGTGATCGCTGCGCAGCCGCCGGCGCACCGCCGCCTCGTCTATCCCTTCCGGACAGAGCACCGTGTTCAACATGGGCAGGCGGAAAGGTTTCTCCACCAGCATTTTCAATCCCAAATCCTCTATGCCCCGGACCAGCAGCTCGTGATTGCGGCGGTGACGCGAGAAGACTCCTTCCATACCCTCGGCGATGATCAACTGCAGGGACTGGTAGAGGGCATAAAGCATGTTCACCGGGGCGGTGTGGTGATAGACCCTGCTTTTCCCCCAATAATTGATGATCATGGAGAGATCGAGATACCAGTTCGGGACTTTGTTGCGGCGGTGATTCAGTCTGGACACCGCCTTTTCGGAAAAGGAGAGGGGGGAGAGACCGGGGGGACAGGAAAGGCATTTCTGCGTGCCGCTGTAGAGGGCGTCGATTCCCCAGGCGTCCATATTCACCTCGATCCCGCCCAGGCTGGTCACCGCATCGACGAGGAAGAGACAATCTTCGTTTTTGTCGAGGGCGCCGATCTCGGCTACGGGGTTGCACACCCCGGTGGAGGTTTCCCCATGGACCACCGCCAGGAGCCGATAATCCCTTTCCCGCAGCCGCGACGACACGGCCGCCGTTTGTACCGGTGTCCCCCAGGGAAATTCGATGACATCGACCTCCGCTCCGAGCCGGAGGGCGACCTCCCGCATCCGCATGCCGAAGACCCCGTTGATCAATACCAGTACCCGGTCACCCGGTTCCACAAGGTTGACGAAACAGGCCTCCATCCCGGCGGAACCGGTTCCCGATACCGGCACGGTGAGGTTGTTTTCCGTTTTCATGATCCTCTGCAGCAGGAGCTTCAGTTCATCCATGATCGACAGGAAATAAGGGTCCAGATGGCCCAGCGTCGGCCGGGCCAGGGCCCGGTAAACGGCGGGGGGGACACAGGATGGACCCGGTCCCATGAGGAGAATTTCTTCAATGTTGTCGAGAAGATTTTTATCCATGCTTGTACCTCCTTTATAAAGTTTTGTTATTTGGGCTGATCAGTGATTTCAACTCCCGATAGCGAAGCACTCCTTGCAGGCTCAGGATGGTCAAACCCGTCAGTATGAGCAGCATCCCCATCCCTTCCCAGGGCGTCGGGCGTTCCCCGAGCTCGATGGCGGCGGCGATCATACCGATCACGGGCGTCGCCAGCGTCGCCATACTGGCCATGCCCGCCGGGAGAGCCTTGAGCAGGTAAAACCACAGCAGCAGGGCCAGGGCCTGACTGATCACCGAACTGAAAGTGAGACCGGCGATAAAATAGGGCGTCCATTGCACCGGTGGACCGGGAACGAGTCGGGCAATGAGGATCAGGGGGAGGGAGCCGAGGAACATCTGCCAGGCCGTAAGGGAAATAAGCTCGAGGGAATATTTCTTCCACATGAACTTTGTCAGGACGGCGCTTCCTGCCCAGGCGATTCCCGAAGCCACGGCGAGGATATTGCCGATCGTTCCGGAGCGCAGCTTCCCGGGTTCGAGGATGACCATGAGACCGGCAAAGGCGAGGATAACGGCGAGCCATTGCGCCCCGGCAAGACGTTCCGCCAGGAGGGGCCAGGCAAGGATCAGCACCCAAAAGGGCATAATATACACGAGGATGGCGGTTTTCCCCACGGCGCCGTAGTAAAGGGCCAGGGTAACCAGACCGATGCAGCCGGTGGTGGAAAGGAGACCCAGGGAGAGGGTCATAAATAATTCCTTCGGTTTCAACGGCTTTCCCTGCACGAGGAGGACGAGGAAGAGGCTCGCCGCCCCGATGGAGGTGCGCAGGGCTGCGAAATCAAAGGGCGAAGCGTAATGCAGACATTCCTTCATGACCACCCAGTTGTAACCCCAGATTCCCGAAAGGGCAACGACGGCAATCACGGCGGCTTTATTTACCTGTGGGGGTGAAGATATCATTCGGGAAGGGGCCAACGCCTATTGCTTGACACTCAACACCTTGAAAGGATCAGGATACGCTGTCGAGAGACGGACTTCGGAACGGGGATGAAAACACCGATCCGACTTTCAATCCCTCCCCGTCTGCCCGGGGATGGGAATATAAATGCTAGTGATTATCGGCTTTTGAGACATTACTATCGGAAAAAAGAAAACGAGGTCCGCATATGCCGTCCGATTGCAGGCTGGAGTCACGTCTCCAATTGGTTGGTCTTCTCCGGGTGGCAATCACCACTAAGACCCTGTCAGGCTTATCGTGTTCGATTCCAGCGACATAACACGTAACGCACATCGCAGATGCCTCGTTTGATTTATCTATATCCATTCCGATCCCTTTTGTCAAGCGTGCCGTGGCTGCCTTTTCCGCACCGTTCCAAAGGGCCCCCGCGCATGGAAAGGAACTGAAAAGAGGGCGACGCCGTATATTCTTGACAGCGGATTGCAACCGACGGACGATCGTCGGCGGGAAGCCCTCACCCGGTGCGGCGACGTGCGGGGTGGGCGGCTGACGTCGGAACCGGAACGGCGACACTTCTTGAGACCGGTTTATAAGGCCTTGACAATTCCCCGTCAATCCATTAGCGTACCGCCCATTAACGAGCGTCGAGGTAAAGAGCGATATGATCGGAGTGCTGATTACCACCCACGGGGAACTGGGGCATGAATTGATTAAGGCCGCGGAACTGATCAAAGGCAACTTGAAGGGGGTGGCCCATATTTCCGTGGATCAAACCAAGGGGATGGAAGACATAAAGAAGGAGATCAGTACGGCCATAAAAAGACTCGACCAGGGTAAAGGGGTGATCATCTTGACCGATCTCTTCGGGGGAACACCGTCCAACATCTCCCTTTCCTTTCTCAAAGAGGGAAAGGTCGAGGTAATTACCGGCGTCAACCTGCCCATGCTCCTCAAACTCAGTGATGCCCGGAGCGATATGAGCCTCCGGGAATTCGCCAATTTCATCAAGGAATACGGGATAAAAAACATATATTTGGCCAGCGAGATACTCAACAAGAAGATCGGCGCCTGAGTTTATGAACTACGTCCTCGTCAGGGTGGATAATCGCCTCGTCCACGGACAGATCCTCGAGGCATGGATTCCCTTTCTGAAAGCTTCCCAGATTATTGTGGTCGATGATGAAGTCGCCAGCGATTTCTTCCGGGAGACGGTCATCAAGATGGCGGTTCCCAGCGAGGTGGAAGTGAAGATCAAAGGGGTCGAGGATTTTGTCCGGGACGCGATCAAGGAGGCACCCGGCGGAACAAGAACGATCGTTCTGTTTTCTAACATCTGGGACGCCCTCCGCGCCTATGCCCTCGGCTTTGTTTTCGATAAGATCAATATCGGCAACATCTACAATGAAGAATGCCGTCACAAGCTGTCGGCCTGCGTTTTATTGAGTGACGAGGACCTGGACAGTATCCGCAGCCTCCTGCAGCGGGGGGTGAACATCGAGGTGAGGCGTGTACCCAGAGAACGTCCCGTCAGTATTGCGGAGCTGCTTAAACCGCTTCTATAGCGTCGAGCGGACGAAAAGCATATGTTTTTGGAAATGACGGCTGTGTCCATCGTCGGCGGGTTTTTGTGCTTGGACCGCACCTGTGTGCAAATGATGATCTCCCGGCCCGTGGTCGTCGCGCCGCTGGCGGGATGGGCCCTGGGCGACATCCGGACCGGTTTGATCGTCGGGGCGTTTCTGGAACTGTTGTGGATCGATAAACAGCAGATCGGTATTTATGTGCCTCCCAACGATTCTCTGCTCGCCATCGTCATCGTTACTTCGCTCCTCCTGGCCGATGTGGAACTTACCACCCGGCGTCAGGAACTGACGGCCTTTGCCTTTTTATCCATGATTCCGATGGGTTATCTAACAACAAAATTGGACGCCGCTCTCATCCGGGGGAACGAAACCCTTTCCGAAAACGCCCTCAGAGCGGCGGCTGCCGGCGATGTCAAAGCGATACGCCGGCAGCACCACCAGGCTGTCCTCCGGACCCTCGCCGCCTATGTGTCCTTTTTGTTTCTCGCCTCGGCCGCCGGGATCGTTCTGGTCGGAGCGCTCTTTCCCCTCTTGCCCGCCCGTGCGCTTCGGGCCTTGCAGCTCATGTACGTACTCATCCCCGTGGTCCTCATTGCCGTTTCTCTGAACACCATTAAATTCCGCCGGTTGGGACCTGTCTTTTGTGCCCTGGTCCTGGCCTCGCTGGTCGTTATCGAGCTGCTCCATGCCTTTTGAGGAGATCCGGATCCGTCCCATGGAAAGGGGAGACATCGCCATCCTGGCGGAATTGGAGAAAGAATGTTTCGGGGAGCCGTATACCGCGGCCGTCTGGGAACAGGAGCTGGCGAATACCCTGGCCCGGACCGATGTGGCCGTGATCGCCGGCGACGGTTTAAGGGCGGCGCCGGTGGGATACATAAATTACTGGATCGTTGGTGACGAGGGGCAACTGCACCGTCTGGCCGTGAAGGATGCGTACCGGGGGCGCGGCATCGCCGGCCGGCTGCTCCGGCACCTTCTGCAGTCCCTCCGGAGGTCGGGGGTGGCGACTGTCCAGCTGGAGGTGCGCCGGTCGAACATTCGGGCGGTGAAATTGTATGAAAAATTCGGGTTTCAGGAAACGGGACGGCGCCGGGGGTATTATCATGATGCCGGTGAGGACGCCCTGCTTTTGACCGGCGCTGTCGGAAACTGCGGGGTCATGTGAGCGGGAAAAGATTCTTTTGACATGAACTCGGGAAATGTCATCTACAACCGCCGGCTCAAGGCGGGTGATTATCATCTGGCCTTACGCCTGCCCACGGGTTTTGCCGATCCCCTCCCGGGGCAGTTCGTGATGCTGAGAACGACGGCGCCGGCACCCCTTTTGTCGCGTCCCTTCAGTGTCTATCGCTTTACCCGTCATCGCGGTCATGTCGTTCTGGAGCTTCTGTACCGCGTCGTCGGCGGGGGAACTAAATTGTTTTCCCAAATGCCCTCCGGTACGGAGGTAAAGGTACTCGGGCCGCTGGGCCGCGGCTTCCGGATCGGCAGGGCGGTCAGGAATCATGTCTTGATCGCCGGTGGTATGGGAATCGCCCCGATCAGTTTTCTGGCGGAGTTTCTGCAGCAAACAATGGGCCGTGAAAAGGGGATGACGTTTTGTCTGGGGGCGAAAAGCAGCGATGATTTTGTCGGTCTGGAGCGGCTGGAGGAGATCGGTGGACACTTCCATATCGCCACCGATGACGGTACCCTGGGGACCTGCGGGCTGGTGACGGACATGCTCCCGGGGCTCGCCGCGGGTTGGAATCCGCGGGTCACGAGTCTGTATGTCTGCGGCCCTCCGGGGATGCTCAGGTCCCTGGCCGCCTGTCTCCCCGCCGGTATTCCCTGTCAGGTCTCGATGGAGGCCAGGATGGCCTGTGGGCTCGGAGCCTGTCTCGGCTGCGCCATTTCGACGGTGACGCGCCGCAACAAGATCGTCAAGAAGACCGTATGCCGGGATGGACCGGTCTTCGATCTGCGTGAGATTTGCTGGGAGGCGTTGTGACCGGCGCCCCGCTATCCGGCGGTATGTAAAGAGCGAGGCCCAAAGATCGATGGAAAAGAGACAGGACAAGAAAACAGGACCTTCCGGCAACGGTTCCGCCGGCGGGATGAAGGTCGTTATCGGGTCCCTCGCCCTGAAAAACCCCGTCATGACGGCATCGGGGACCTTTGGTTACGGCGAGGAATATGCCTCCCGTGTGGATCTGAACCGCCTGGGGGCCATCGTCGTCAAGGGATTGTCGTTGCAGCCCCGTTTGGGAAATCCGGCGCCGCGGATCATGGAAACCCCCGCCGGGATGCTCAATGCCATCGGATTGCAGAACATCGGCGTGAGAAACTTTATCGCCGGGAAGCTGCCTTTCCTGAGAGATTTCGATGTGGCCGTAATTGCCAACGTTTACGGGGAAACGGTGGAGGAATATCTGCGGGTGAGCGAACTCCTGACGGCGGCGCCGGGGGTCCACGCCCTCGAGATAAATGTCTCCTGCCCCAATGTGAAAAGAGGCGGCGTCGCCTTCGGGACCGACCCGGATATGGTCGCGGAAGTGACTGCCGGGGTGAGGAGGGTGACCGATCTGCCCCTGATCATCAAGCTTTCTCCGAATGTCACGGATATCACCGTCATGGCCAGAGCCGCGGAAGCCGCCGGGGCGGACGGGATTTCGCTCATCAACACCCTGATCGGGATGTCCGTGGACGTGGAGAGAAGGGTCCCCCATCTGTACAACATCACGGGCGGTTTATCCGGGCCGGCCATCAAACCCGTGGCCCTGAGAATGGTCTGGCAGACGGCGCGGGCGGTTCGGATCCCCGTCATCGGCATCGGCGGCATCGCGACGGCCGCGGATGCCCTGGAGTTCATCATCGCCGGCGCGGTTGCCGTCCAGGTGGGTACGGCAAACTTCATCAACCCGCAGGCGGCGCTGGAGATCATTGCCGGGATCGAAGCGTATCTGGAAAGGCATGGCATCGGGCGGATCGGGGAGCTTGTCGGCTCGCTGCGCACACAGAACCTTTGAGGAGGTGGGTAAGATGGGAACAGGGGAAGTTATCGCCCCGGGGGTATATCTGGTCGGGGGACCGAACATTTCCCGGTCGGAAGACGCAACGGTCTTTATCGTCGACGGCGGCGGGGAACTGGTGATGATCGATGCCGGCGCCGGGCGGAGCGCCCGGATGCTGGAAAACAACATCCGTGAAGTCGGTTTGGAGCCCGGGAAGATCGCCCTGTTGGTGCTGACCCATTGTCACATCGATCATATCGGCGCCGCCGCCTATTTTCGGCGGGAATTCTCGTGCCGGATCGCCATTCATGAGGAAGACGCGGCAGCCGTCGAGAGTGGCGACGCTGTCATGACCGCGGCCAACTGGTATGAAACAGACTTTCCTCCGCTGGCCATCGACGAGAAGTTGTCCGGTCCGGAGGGGGTATGGAAGGTCGGAAACACGGAGCTCCACTGGCTCCACACCCCCGGTCACACCCCCGGCTCCATTTGCCTCTATCTGGATCGGGGCGAACAGCGGATCCTCTTCGGTCAGGACATCCACGGCCCTTTTTTGCCGGCCTTCCGATCCGATCTCCACCGGTGGCGTTCATCCATGGAAAGACTCCTGGAGTTGCATGCGGACATCCTCTGCGAGGGCCATTTCGGTATCTTTCAGCCCCGGGCCGCCGTCGAAAAGTATATCCGCCGCTATCTGCGCCAGTATTCCTGAGGAAAAGGGACAAGGATTCGCACACAGGGGCAGGAGCAGGCGGATCACCGGTTGCGGGTGACCGGGAGCGCCGCTCAAAAGGCGAATCGGCCCTCCGGAAGGGAAAGATAGGCATCCACAACCGCCGCGTCATAGAGGATCCCCCGGTTTTTCATCAATTCCTCCCGGGCGGCCGCCATGCCTACCGCCGGTCGGTAGGGACGGTGGGTGGACATGGTATCGACGACGTCGGCCACGGCGATTATCTTTGCCTCCAGGAGGATTTCCCCTTCCTTCAGACCCCGGGGATAACCGGACCCGTCGAGACGTTCATGATGCTGGAAGATTATCTGGGCGAGGGGGAAAGGGAAGTCGATATTGCTCAGAATCACATTGCCCATCTCGGGATGGGATTTGAGCATCGCCCATTCCGTTTCGCTCAGCTTGCTTGGTTTGCTGAGGATTTCCGTAGGGATACTGACTTTACCGATGTCGTGGATCTCGGCGCTGATCCGCACCAGCTCCCTTTGCTCCTGCGGCAGGTTCATCGCCGTGGCGATGGCATAGGCGATGTCGGCCACGGCATGCTGATGCCCGGCGGTGTAGGGGTCCTTCATTTCGATGACGCTGGAGATCGTGGCGACGATCCCGTCCCTCATCTTCCGGAGCTTCTTGACGGTTTCTTCCAGCTTGATCTTGTTGAGCACATGCTCGTTCACATCATGGGTGATCACGATGGCATGGGTGATCTCGGCATGATCCTGGCTGCGATAGGGGTAGTAGTTGACGTCGTAGTAACGGACGCCGCCATGGTTGAATTCGAATTTTTCCTGGTAATAAACCTCCTCGCCGGCAAAACAGCGTTCCAGATGCCGGCTGATGATTTCCGCGCTTCCCGGCCCCCAGATCTCTTTGACGCTCTTGCCGACGATCTCTTCCGGACTCTTCTTGTGGGCGAGGCAGTATGAATTGCTCACCGCCTCATAACGGTAATTCCTGTCGATCAGGGTCATGAACTCTTTGGCGGTGTTGACGATGAAGGAATACCGGCGCCACTTTTCCTGGGTTCGCCGCAGGGAAGCCTCGACGGCCTGCCGCTTTTCTATTTCCATGGTGAGGAAGTCGTTCTTTTCCCTCAAAAGGGCGCGCTGTTCTTCGGAACGTCGGTAGAGCACGGCATTCTTGAGGGAGGATTGCACGGTGTTGAGCATGATACCCAGGGTGTCGAGATCTTCGGGTCGGAAGGGCGGGCTGTCCTTCTTCCTGAGCAGGATGAGAACGGCCTTGATGTCGTCTTCATCGACGACGGGCAGGGAGAGCATGGAAAAATCCTGTTCCGCCGGTGCGGAAATGCCGGCCTTCATATCCAGAAGGGCCAGTCTTGCCTGACACTCCATGGCATAGACATAATCGCCGTGATCCCGTTTCAGGTCGACCCCGGGGGGGGTAATGATCCGGAAGGGCTCGTCTCCTTCGACGAAATATGCCGCCGTGACCGCCGCCCTGACGACCACCGCGGCTTTGTCGGCCAGGGATTCCATGAGTCTGGAAAGATCGAGGTGGCGATTGGCGGTCTCCGATAGTTCCTTGATGGCCAGCAGATCGCTGGTCCGCTTTGCCAGTTCTCCGCCGACCTCCTCGAATTTTTCAAGCAGGGTCTGAAAAGCACCGCTGATTTCCTTCAAATCATCCTTGTTTTCATAATCAGTCGTCCGAGAAATGGCGAAGTCCCTGCCCGTTGCCGCCTTTTCGGCCTGCTCGGCGAACTTGAAGATGCGGTCGAAAATCTGCCGCAGGGTAATGATCCCGGCCAGAACGACCAGCAGAATCAATAGATAGGCCACCACGTACTCGATGGTCTGAAATGCCTCCTTGATGTAGAGGATGTAGGTGAGGATGCAGAAGGGGAGGACAAAGACCAACCCCTGGATGATGATGAGCTTGTATTGAAGACCCTGGCCCTGAATGCTGAGTTTGGAGAGGCTGGAAAGGGACATATATCTTTACTCCTTGTTGATGACACTGAGCTCATGCCCACCGGAAAGGCACGATGAGACGTGAAAATAGTCGGCTACTTGCCGACATTTTCATATTTGTTGACAGGGATGATCCGAAAATTTACTCAACCAATCGATAATGTGTTTCTTTTCTTACGCCCGGCTGCGAACGGGAATTGTTTGCACTTCTACCACACTCAGCAGGAGAAGACCATCGTTATTTCTTCAGGGCATCTCCCGGAGGGCGTCGATTTTTTCCTGGAGGCGTTTGGGAGATACGGGCTGTGATGTTTTCAGCTCCTGGGCGAAAAGGGAGATTTTGTATTCCTCGATAAACCAGAAAAGATCTTCCCGGGCCTGTCGCCTTTCCGGTGTGGTCGCCTCTGTTTCCGCAGCGACGAGTCGCCGCCACTGCTCCAGGTAGCTTTCCACTGCGCCGGTTTTTTCCCGGGCCTTTTCGAGATTCAACATCCCCCTTTCCGCCCGGATGATCAGGCCGCGGAGGAAACGCGACAGCTCCTTGATCCGCTCGTCCGGATACCGGAGGAGAAAATCTTCCGGAACCAGCCGGTTGAGTTCCCCGCGCAGGAGATCCAGATATTCCCGATGCGCTTTCCGGCGACCATACTGTTTTTCCAGACGCTCCAGACAGGACGACACCTGCGCTTTGGCTGCCAAAACCGGCGTAGCCAGAGCCGTCACTTCCTGGCCATGGGGGAGGATCTTTCCTTTCACCTCCTCGGCGTATCTATAAAAAGAATCTTTATTACGTATATTTATAGAGAATAGATCAAGTATCGTTTTATCATAAAGTAGCCTTTGCAGCTTCCTGCTTCCCCCGAAAAAGTCCCCAAACTCCTTGAGTTTCTCCGGGGGGAGAATGTTCTTTTTGAGATAACGGCATGATGCCGCGAAGTGTTTTTCGTAGAGGGCCGCCACACCGCGCCGGTGGGCGGCGTCGGCCGCGGCGGGGTTGTCGAAAAGCCGGAGGGAGACGACACCCGGTGCATACCGGAGGGCCGGATAGGCATGGCCCACGGGTTGCTGCGGAGCGCCCAAAGGGATGGCTGCCGGGAGGTCACCGAAATCCCATTGCTGAATGTCGTCCCGTTCCCACTCCCGGCGGGCGTTTTCCAGATGCGTGCTTTGCAGCTCCGGAAGCAACAGCTTGCGTAGGGCCGGCAGGTCGCGACCGCTGGCGAGCCGGCGACCGGCATCGTCCGTCACAAGGTAACGCAGTCTTACGGGAACGGGCAGTTCCTCGCTCCGCCAGAGGTCCGCCGGGACCTCGAGATCATAATGCCTTTTGAGGAGGATACGGAGCGCTGCCGGCAAAGGTCCTTCCTGACCGTCCAGACGGCGGTGCAGTGCTTCCGTAAGTTCCGCCAGCGGGGGAAGACGGCGCCGGAAAGACTTGGGGAGAACGCGGAGCAGTTCCCGGACTGCTTCCCGCCGCAGGCCCGGAACGGCGACCTCGAGGCGGTCGGCAGCTCCAGCGGCGAGCAGCGGCGGCGATATTTGGACCGTGACGCCGTCGTCCTCGCTGCCGGGAGAGAAGTTGTAGCTCAGAGAAACCCGGAGACCCGGCATACAGACTTCGTCCGGCCAGTCCTGCAAGAGACGGTCTGCCGGAGGTTCGAGCAGGATGTCTCCTTCCTGCATATGGAGAAAGAGATCGTTTCCGATCTGCCGGATATGCCTCCGCAGGGCCCGTTCGTCGCTAACCAAAGGCAGCCGTTGCTGATAGAAGGAAAAAACGGCTTCTTCATTCCAGAGCCAATTATGACGGCGCAATTTGTTTTCCATGAGACGTACCTTTGCCATTACGCCGGCATTATGGACGAGAAAGGGATATTCGTTCTTCAATGCCTCTGCCATGATGCCCTCCCGGATGAAGATCTCTCGGGAAAGAACGGGGTCGATGCGTCCATAGGAGAGCACACGCCGGGGCACGATGACGATACCGAAGAGGGAAATCTGAGCGCTTGCCTGTACTTCGCCCCGTTCCCTGTTCCAGAAGGGATCGGAATAGATTGTCCGGCAAAGCGGCCCGGCGACTTCTTCGATCCATTCCGGCTCGATGGCGGCGGCCGTGCGGGCGAAGAGCCTCGAGGTCTCTACCCATTCCGCGGCGACGATCCATGGGGCTGCCTTCTTGAAGAGGGTGGAGCCGGGAAAGATCATGGCCGTCCGGCCTTTCGGAGCGGTGTAGATGTTTCTTTCCTTCCGGACGGCAATACCGGAGAGGAAACCGCTCAAAACGGCCTTGTGGATCAGGGCATATTTTTCGTCATGCCCGCTGTCCCGTCGGCCCGGCGGCAAGGCGTCCGGCGCTTCCGGTCGGGATCCCCGGTTTCCCGGTGTTCTGTCCGGGCTGTTTTCCAGGTTGCTTCCGTTGCGATTCAGCTCGCCGGCGACAATGGTCCGGAGCTGACGATGGAGATCCTGCCATTCCCGCATGCGTCGCCAGGAAAGAAAATTGTCGCGGCAGAATCTCCGCAGCGCTCCTTGTGAACCCGTCTCTTCCCCTATCTCATGGTAGCGTTTCCAAATGTTGAGAAGGGTGATGAAATCCGACGCCGGGTCCTGAAAGCGGGCATGTGCCGCCGCCGCCCGGTCTGTTTGCTCCGGCGGTCGTTCCCGGGGGTCGGCGATGCTCAGGGCGGCGGTGATGATGAGGATCTCCTCGACACATCCCCGGGAAAGCGCCGCCATGATCATCCGGGCGAAGCGCGGATCTATGGGAAGGCGGGCCATGAACCGTCCGGTGTCGGTAAGCGCGGGAGGTTCGCCCCTCCCCACCGCCCCCAGTTCCCGGAGGTCGTCCATAGCGGCATGAAGAAGTCTTTTGGACGGTGGATCGAGGAAGGGAAAATTGTAGACATCCTCGACGTTCAGAAAGAGCATTTTCAGGATTACCCCGGTCAGGTTGGCACGCATGATCTCCGGGGGGGTGAAGGGGGGCCGGGAGAGATAGCTTTCCTCATCGTAGAGGCGGATACAGACGCCTTCCCCCACCCGACCGCAGCGCCCCCGGCGTTGATCGGCGCTGCTCCGGGAAATGGGTACGACCGGCAGCCCGGCGGTGCGGGTCCGGGGATTGTACTGAGCGATACGGGCCAGCCCCGTATCGATGACATAGCGAATATTGGGGATGGTGAGAGAGGTTTCCGCGACATTGGTGGCGACGACGATCTTCTGCCGTTCCGCAGGTCGGAAGACCTGCTGCTGATCCCCCCAGGACAGACGGGAAAACATGGGTAGGATCAGCTTTTCTGTACCGAAACGACCGGTGAGCAGGGCGCAGGTCTCCCGGATATCCTGTTCGGTGGGCATAAAAATCAGGATGTCTCCCGGACCTGGTTCCCCGGCACGGGCGACGATCCGTTCCACTGCCGCCACCGCCCCTTCCACATAGGAGGCGCTGTCCTCCCGGTCGTCATCCCCGGCCAGGGGCCGCCATCTTGTCTCCACCGGGTGGAGACGCCCGGAGATATTGATTATCGGCGCCTCGTTGAAGGCCCGGGCAAACTTTTCCGTTTCCAGGGTGGCCGAGGTGACAATGACCTTCAGGTCCCGGCGTTTGGGGAGGATCGTCCGGAGCAGGCCGAGCAGAAGATCGATATTGAGACTCCGTTCGTGGGCCTCATCGACGATGATCGTGTCATAGCGCCGGAGCAGGCGGTCGTGCTGGGTCTCCTGGAGAAGGATGCCGTCCGTCATCACCTTGATGAGGGGCTGGGGGCCGCACTTTTCGTCGAAACGGATCTTGTAGGCCACGGCGGCGCCTATTTCCTCGCCCATTTCTTCGGCGATCCGCCGGGCGACGGCGACCGCCGCCACCCGGCGGGGCTGGGTGCAGCCGATCAGTCCCCGGCTCCCCCTCCCGGCGTCGAGGCACATCTTCGGCAGTTGGGTAGATTTACCGGTGCCCGTGTCGCCGGTAACGATCAAAACCTGATGTTTCTCCACAGCAGCGACGATTTCGTCTTTCCGTCGACATATGGGCAGTTCTTCAGGGTAGCGCATCACCGGGAGCCGGGCGCGGCGCGCCCCAAAGGATTCTTGTCGCGGCGGCTGGGTATGGTCGACCATAACGGCCCTATTTCACATTTTTCGATCTTCTGTCAACCCGGGGGGCGATCCGGAGTTGACTTTTGGCGAAAAAAACATATAACTTCAGCAAAAAAAAGAGATTATCATCATGCCGCTGCTCACGATATATTTCCAACTTCACCAGCCTTTTCGGCTTCATCCGGACCGGAACAAGTTTCTCTGGGAGGAAAAGAACCGGGAGATCTTTACCAAGGTGGCCGAGAAGTGCTATCTGCCTGCCACCTATCTCTTTACGGAACTGCTGAAGGCATATCCTCAATTCAAGATCACCATGAGCATGTCCGGCGTATTTCTCGAGCAGGCGGAAAACTATGAACCACGCCTGATCCAGGCCCTGCAGCGGCTGGTGGATGCCGGTCAGGAACGGGGACAGATCGAGTTCCTCGATGAAACCTATTATCACTCACTGACGAGCCTGTTTGAGGACCCGGCGAAAAGGGAATTCCGCGATCAGGTATCTCTCCATCGCGACAAGATACGCCGTCTTTTCGGTTTCTTTCCCACCGCCTTCCGCAACACCGAATTGATGTACAACAACAACATCGCCGCCGTCGTGGCGGATATGGGATACCGGGCCATTCTTTGCGAAAAGCGCGACGATATGTTCGACAGCGCCGGTACCCCCATTTCTCCCAACGCCGTTTTCCGCGCCAAGGGGACGAACCTCATCGTTCTGCCGCGCCACCGGGAATTGAGCGATGATGTGGCCTTCCGGTTTCCTCACCGTCCCCTGTCGCCGGACCTGTATGTCTCCTACATCGCCGGTATAGACGGTGAGGCGGTCCTTTTGGGTTTCGATTACGAGCACATCGGCGAGCATATCTGGGCGGACAGGGGCATCTTCGAATTCTGGCGGGACCTTCCCGCCGCCCTGGCCCACTATCCGGCCATCGTCATGGCCAACCCGACGGAGGTCGCCGCACATTTCCAGGATGTACAGTGCCCGACTGTGGATATCGACGGGCTGGCGACCTCTTCCTGGGCCGACGCCACCCGTGATACCTTCGGCTGGCTCGGTAACATGACCCAATATGAATTATTCAAGGATATCGAAGGTATGGAAGCTGATGCCCGCAAGGCAGGCGGGGAGTTGATGACCCGGTGGCGGCATTTGACCACCTCCGATCACGTATATTTCCTCCACGAGAGTATCGGCGAGGATCATGCCGTCCACGCCTATTTCAATCCCTACGGCGGCTCCATATCGCAGCCGACCTATATCCTGACCCGCAAGATAGACCAGCTCCTCAACGATCTCCAGCGGTTCGAGATCATCAAAAGGAAGGAGAAGACGGCGGTTTTGATCATCACTCCCGAAACGGGTCCCCTGCCGGAAGAAATGGGCGATCTGGCCAAATATATCTCCGGCAAGAGCGGCGGTCAGGGAGAGGTGGTATCGGCCCTTTGCGAAGGGATGACGGAACGGGGCATCCATGTCCATCTGGTGACTTTGAACCTGAAACGGCGCTTCCAGCGGGAGTGCAATCTGGATGAATGGGAATGGCGCGAGCAGCGTTACAAGCTCGATCCGAAGCGTATCCATTTGGTCAGCTCCGCTGTTTTTGCCGACAGTATGAGCGCCTATGCCGGCAACCAACTGCTCACGGCGGCGGAATTCCAGCGGGAGATAGTCAACAACGTCATCAAGACGGTCCGGGCCCAGCATCAGGGAAAACTCATCCTCCACAGCCATGACTGGATGGCCGGCGGGATCATTGCCGCCTATGCCAAGGAAACGGGCTTGCCGCTCCTCCACACCGTCCACAATGTCTTCACCGCCAACCTGCCCGTGGAGTACCTCGGGGGGGTGAATTGGCAGAGTTACGCCCACAACCTCTATTTTACCGTCGATCAGGGGCGGGAGTGCATCGATTGTCAGGCAACGGCCATCAAAAACGCCACGGTGATCAATTTCGTCGGGGAACGATTTCTTAAGGAGGTGGTGGACGACTACTTTCTGGACCGGCCGATCATCCCCCCCAGCGTCCGCCGGGAGGTGCAGGCCAAATTTCATTACGGTGCCGCCCAGGCGATCATCAATGCTCCGGCTTCCCAAATGTACCCGGAAAATTGCCCGCATCTCGTGCGGACCTACGGTGTAGACGACGAGGTCCTGGCGGCGAAGGAGGAGAATCGCCGCGAATTTCAACGCCGCCTCGGGTTGAACATCGATCCCGGTGCCATCCTTTTCTACTGGCCTTCCCGTCTCGACCCCTTTCAAAAAGGCGTCGAGCTTTTGGAGGGCATCGCAAAGGAATTCGTGAACGCCTATCCGGATGTTCAGATCGCCATCGTGGGCGACGGGGTGGGGAACGACCGCACGCATGTGGACATCCTAGGACGTATCGCCTATTCTTCCGGGGGACGGATCGCCTACCAGCCCTTCAGCGAAAGTCTCTCCATGCTCGGATATGCCGCCGCCAGCGATGTTTTCGGGGCCTCACTGTACGAACCGTGCGGTCAGATCGATCAGGTGGGTAATCTTTTCGGCGCCACGGCGACCAACCGGGACACCGGCGGCTATCACGACAAGATCAGGGAATTGCGCCTGAAGGAGGACGGTGCCCCCCAGGATGTGGGGAACGGTTTCCTCTTCCGGGATTACGATACCGGCGGACTCTGGTACGCCCTGGACAAGAGCGTCCGTTTTCACCGGAAGCCCCGGGAGGTCCGGGAGGCCCAGATCAAAAGGATCATGAGGCAGGCCCGGGAGAGATACGACCTGGGCACCATGATCGCCGAATACATTCGTATTTATGAGCGTCTCAACGGCGACCAGCCCCTGTCGTAAATGACGCCGCCGCCCGCGGGAAAAGCATCGGCCGTGCCGAGCGTGTTTCCGCCGCGGGACGGCGCCTCCCTGCTTTCTTCATCGCCGCCAGCCCATATCCAGGGGGAGATTCTTCGGCGCCTCCAGGGTGACGGACGTCAGCAACTGCCGCTTGGCCCCCGCCGGCACCTCGAGCAACCAAACCTGCGTGTCCGGAGTGGTGGTGACGGGAGCGGGTTCGCTTTTCAGGACAATTTGGATCCGCTCGTCCCGGGACTGAGGCCGGGGTTCTTCGACCCGGACCTGCACCGCATGACCACGGGCGTTGACGACATCTATCCGCCACTCCCACCGGAAGGTCTGCTTGTCCGCAAAGAGGGTTTTTTCCCCCGCCGCCTTGTCTAGCAGCACGGCCGTGGCCTTGACCAGGGGGTCGGTGCCGAAGAAGACGGTTCCCTCCCGACCGGTAAGCGCGAAAGGCCGTTTGCCCACCAGGGCGCCGTCGATGAGGAACAAAGCCGTCCCTTCGGGAATCTCCCTGTCCTCGTCAAACTTGACCACCCCCCGGAAATAGACCTCTTCTCCCTGGGAAGGCCTCGCCAGGTGCAGAAACTCCACCGGCCATTCCTCCTCCCGTATCTGGATGCGCTGTCGCTGACCGGCGGCCAGGTTCCGCTTGCCGATCTCCCAGACATGAAAGGCGCTTTGCCTGGTCAGGGTCGGTGCCGCCCCGGCATTTTCCTCTGCGGCTTCCACGGTCATGGCTTCCCGCGCCAAGGCGGAACGGTCGGCTTTTTGGGGGCGGAAAAACAATCTTTCCCGGGGTTTGATGATCCAGGGCGGGATTTCGCCGGGGACAATGGTCTTCCGTGGTTGCAGGGTCGCCAAACGGATATTGACATGACGCCAATCCAGGCCGGAACTCTGCCAAATTTCCGCGTCCCAGGTAAAGCGGAGCCGCTGTTGCCGGGGCTGGGCCTCCAGACGGTACAGGGACGACCAGCCGCAGCCGGCCATGACATAACCGTAGGCCAGTGTGGCTTCGGGAGTAGCGGCTCCGGCAAGGATCACCGTCACTTCCCAGGATGTCTCTTTCCTGCCGGAGGTCTGGATGAGATTATCCTCGCGTTCCTTGATCTTTTTTGCCAGCTCCGCCAGCAAGGGTTCGAGGGCCAGTTTGTCCTGCATGGTTTTCTTCATGTTTCTGCCGATGGCGGTGGACATGTTTCCGGCGTCGGCGACGGTCTTCATCCGGGCCTTGGTCTGCAATTGCCAGAACTGGAGCTGTGTATCCAGCGCCTTGATATCGGCCTGAAGACGGTTATGTTCCTTCTTGAGGCCGTCGAGTTCCTTTTTCAAGGCCAGCACGGCGTCTTCATCTTGGCGGGTGATCTGGCGCCAGCGCTGGTCCATGACCTTCATGGTCTGGGGGGTGATGATCTTGGTAACCAGGGTCTCCGGATCGGCCTGGCCGGGAATTATAAACACGGCCTGGCTGAGCCGGTTGTCGGTCTCTTTCAGACGCACTTTCTGGATCTCGTTGATCAGGGCCGATGTCGGATAGAGGGTTGCTTCCACCGGGGCGGCGGGGGCATAGCCGGACGACAGAACCGAAAGCATCAGGACAACGAGAATGATCTTCAAAGTTTGTTTTGGCATAGTCAATTCTCCTTCCGAATGAGTTGCCCGCATTTTTAGTCAGAAAATACAACGGGGTGATTTCCATAAACCGTTTTCATCGTTCGCGGGTGCCGCCCCGACATGAAAATTTAAATGAAACCCCCATGACGGCGTGCCGTCACAAAGCAGGATGAAAATTGTGGACGCGCTCCGCAGTGTCCGCAGCGGCACCGTTAACGATAAACATTTGTAGATCAATAACATATGAGCGCATTTGCGAGTGAAATGTCGGCAAGGGTCCGATTGTTATCACGTTTCCATATGTCCACACCGGGCATGGGGGGGTTGTGTAAAAACGTCCGTGGCGGCCTCGTGGGGCGCCTGTATAGGGGTGGCCGGGGTGGTAATCCCTCATCAGCGGTCCTTCCTGATCCTTGCCGCTATCTCCTCCACGGCATCCATCGCCGCCTCCACATCCAGGGTCCGCAGCCGGCGGTCCTTCATGACGACCTTTCCGGCGATGATGCTGGTCCGGACATCCGCCCCCCGGGCGGCATATACGAGCTGAGAATAGGGGTTGTACATCGGGGTAAGATGGGGTTGGCCGAGATCGACAAGGATGATGTCCGCTTCCTTCCCCACGGCGATGACACCGGTCGTGCCTTCTAGTCCCAGGACTTTCGCCCCGTCCGCAGTGGCCATTCTCACCACGGCGGCGGCGGACAATACCCGGGGATCGTTATGGAATACCTTGTGCAATTTGGCGGCGCTGTCCATTTCCCCGAACATATCGTGATCGTTGTTGCTGGCACAGCCGTCCGTACCCAGACCGACGGTCACCCCGGCGGCGAGGAGGGCGGGAACGGGACCGACACCGGTGGCCAACTTCATGTTGCTTTGGGGATTATGGGACACCTTGACCTGATTTTTTGCCAGGCAGGCAATCTCCTCCCCGTCCAGCCAGTTGCAATGGACAGCCACCGTCATGGCATCGAGGACGCCGAGCGCTTCGAGATAAAAGACCGGGGCGGTGCCGTAACGCTTGCTTATTATCAGTCTTTCCTCAGACGTTTCGGAGAGATGGATCAAAAACAGGGCGTTGTGACGCCGGGCGACATCCTTGATGGCCCGGATGGTGCGGGGTGAGCAGGTGTAAGGGGAGTGACAGAAAAGGGCCGGCGTGATTAATGGCTTTTCCTCTGCCCATTTTTCCAGATATCTTTCCGCCGCGGCGACGTGCCCGGCGACATCGGCATCGTCCACCCGGTCGATGTCGGCGTCCAGGATCCCCATACCGGCGACGCAGCGCATGCCGGTTGCCAACGCCGCCCGGGCGATGGCGCCGGCGTGGAAATAGCCGTCACAGAAAGTGGTCGTTCCGGACAGGATCATCTCCGCGATCCCCAGCAGGGCACCGGCACTAACCATTTCCCGGCTGACGTATTTCATCTCCGCCGGGAAGATGTGATCGCGGAGCCAGTCCATCAGGGGGAGATCGTCGGCCAGGCCGCGGAAACAGACCATGGGCACATGGGTGTGGGTGTTTATGAGTCCCGGCATGATCAAACATCCCGTGGCGTCGATGACCTCCCGCGGGGCATAGAGGCTGGTCAGGGGATCGTGGGCGGCGGCGATGAACAGGATCCTGCCGTCGCGGATGCCGATGAGGGGGGCTTCGACGATCTCTTCGGCGCCGGCGAGGGTCAGCAGTCTGCCGCCCTTAATGAGAATGTCGATGGGGGCGCGGCAATTTTGCACGGACTTTCCTCGTCGATCACGAAAAGCTGTTTTTTATCTGCACGGCTAGTTCGTTGACCCGTTTCATGGCTTCCTCCTCGTCGAGGGTTTGAATCCGGCGCCCTTCCATGACGGTTTTGCCGTTAATGATAACCGTCTCCACATCCGCACCGGTGACCGCGTAAACGAGATGGGAATACTCGTTGTACAGCGGCGTCAGGTGGGGCTTCCGGGTATTGATCAGAATTACGTCGGCCTTTTTCCCCGGCGCCAAAACACCGGTAAGACCACCCATGCCCAGGGTGTAAGCCCCTGTTGCAGTGGCCATCCGGACCACCGTCGGGGCGGGGAGGAGGGTGGGGTCGAGGGCCGCCACCTTGGCCAGCTTGGCCGCCGTATCCATCTCCTGAAACATGTCGAGGTTGTTGTTGCTGGCACAGCCGTCGGTTCCCAGGGCGACAGCGAGGCCCCGGGACAGCATTTTCGCTACCGGCGCCACACCGCAGGCGAGTTTCATGTTGCTCTCCGGATTATGGACGACTTTGCAGCCATGATCGGCGCAAATCGCGATATCCTCTTCATCCATGCACACCCCGTGCAGGAAAACCGTTTTCTCGTCGAGGCACCCCAGATCGCGCAGATGGAGAATTGCCCTTTTGCCATATTTATCGTTAAGTTGCCGAACTTCGGCCTGGTTTTCGAGGAAGTGGACGGCGTAGGGGACATCGCAGTCGCGGGCCAGGGCTTTGGCATCCTTCAAGAGGGCATCCGCGCAGGTATAGAGGGCATGGGGTTGAACGGCGATCTGCACCAGGGGGTCGCCGGACCATTTTTCGATCAGACTCCTGGTGTACTTGATCCCGGCCGCCGGCGATGCGATATTGGCGGACGGAAAATCATACAGGACTTCCCCGACCAGGCATCTCATGCCGGCCTGTTTTGCCGCCTGCGCCGCCTCGTCTTCGAAAATGTACATATCGCAGAAGGTGGTCGTCCCGGATTTGATCATCTCCGCGCAGGCAAGCATGGTTCCCCAATAGACGAGTTCCGGGGAGAGATTCCGTGCCTCCGCCGGCAACATGTAGTCGTTGAGCCAGCTCATCAGTTCCATGTCATCGGCAATCCCGCGAAAGCAGGTCATGGCGGCGTGCGTATGGCCGTTGACAAGCCCCGGCATCACGATGTGGTTGCGGGCGGAGATGGTCTTCCGGCCGGCGAATCTGGCCTGGAGGTCTTCGGAGGGGCCGACGGCGACGATTGCATCGCGATCGATGGCGACGGCGCCGTCCCCATGGATCGTACCCGCTTCGTCCATGGTCACCACCCGGCCGCCGGTGATGAGGATATCTACAGTTTCCATCATAATTCTCCTTCTCCTTCCGGGGGAGCAGTCCGCATAGGTGCGACGACAAGGCGCCGCCTTCCCCAACTGGGTCGCGAAAAAATATACAACGAAACACCGGAATGTGATTTTGCATATCTGGAGGAAAATGTCCAGCAGGAGAAAACAGGGCAGGCAAAAGAATCCCGGTGACGTTCCGGAGGGAGGCCGCATCGATACCAGCCGCCGCCCCGGGGCATACCCGGAGAGACGTCATATCATAAGAATATTCAGTTCTTTAACGACATTTTACAGAAACGTTATCAATTATTGTCCGGGTGTGCTAAGGAATTCTCTCCTCCGGAGAAAATCGTCGGGGGTGAGGCGATATTTTTCCGCGGCTGCAGACATGGAGAACAGCGGCGGTCCTGCCGCCGGCGACGCAGACCGCGCCGCCCAGGGGAATACCGAACGATGGACCGGCAAAAGCAGGCTTACGGTTATGCAATCCTCACCGTTCTTTTCTGGTCAACGGTAGCCACGGCATTCAAGATAACCCTCCGTCATCTCACCTTCCTGGAGATGCTCCTGTATGCCTCCCTGATCTCGGCCGTAACCCTGGGGACGGTGCTGTGGTGCCAGGGCAAATGGCCCCTCCTCGGAAAATGCTCCCGGCGCGATTACCTTCACTCTTTAGTCCTGGGTTTCCTCAATCCCTTTTTGTACTATCTGATCCTCTTTAAGGCCTACGCCCTCCTGCCCGCGCAGGAAGCCCAACCGCTTAACTATACCTGGCCCCTGATGCTGGTCCTGCTGGCATCCCTCACCGGCAGGGAAAGGCTCACGCTGCCGCGGATGATGGCCATGCTCTTGAGTTTTTTGGGGATTCTTACCATTTCCACCCGTGGTGACCTGTTGAGTTTCCGGGTGACGAATCTTCCCGGGGCGCTATTGGCGGTCGGCAGCTCCGTCATCTGGGCGGCATATTGGCTGGCAAATCTAAATGACCGCCGCGATGAAGGGGTGAAACTCTTTCTCAATTTTGTTTTCGGGTTTGTCTATACCCTGCTCCTGGCCGTGCTGACGGGTCTCGGAACACCGGCATGGCCCGGACTGGCCGGGGCGGTTTACATCGGCGTTTTCGAGATGGGGATCACCTTTTTCGTCTGGATGAAAGCCCTGACCTTGTCCCGAACCGCCGCGCAGGTGACCCGCCTGATCTACCTGTCTCCCTTCATTTCTCTTGTTTTCATTCACTTTGTGGGCGGTGAAGAGATCCGCATCTCCTCCTTTGTAGGCCTGATTCTCATTGTCACCGGGATAATTTTGCAGGAACGGGTGAGTCGGGGTGCACCGGATGAAGAGGCGTCAAAAAACTGTTGACTCTGATGAGTCCTTATAATAGTCAACTTCTTTACTTTTTTTCTTGGGTATGGAGAAATTGGCCGGGGAGAAGTTCTTTATCCGTACTTTTGGATGTCAGATGAACGTTCATGATTCCGAGCAGTTGGCGACGATTATGACCGAAGCCGGATACGAGCGGACCGGAGACGAGGGCGCCGCGGCGGTCATCCTGGTAAACACCTGCAGCATCCGCGACAAGGTGGCGCAGAAGATCGTCAGTCAGCTTGGGCGCTATCGCACCCGGAAGATCAAGAATCCCGGACTGATAATCGGCGTCGGTGGTTGCCTCGCCCAGCATTGGGGACGGGAAATTTTCAAAAGGGCGCCCCATGTGGATCTTGTTTTCGGAACCCACGTCCTCCATGAGGTGCCGGAACTGGTCGGGAGGGTTAAAAACGGATACCGGATGGTTATGGACACGGCTTTCCGGGAGGATATCCCCTCCCTCGACATCTGTGCCGCCGTCACGAACGGTAACGGCAGATTGAATTTACAGGCCTTCGTCACGATCATGCAGGGCTGCGACAACTTTTGTGCCTATTGTGTGGTCCCCTATCTCCGGGGCAGGGAAAGAAGCCGTCCGGCGGCGGCCATTATCCGAGAAATCGAGGCTTTGGTGGGCCGGGGCGTTCGCGAGGTCACCCTTTTGGGCCAGAACGTCAATTCCTACGGACGGGGTCTGGCGGAAGAGACTTCTTTCCCCGCCCTGTTGGAAAAAATCAACGCCATTCCCGGACTGGAGCGGATCCGTTTTACCACTTCCCACCCCAAAGACCTGAGCGACGGGCTGATCTCCTGCTTCGGAAGGCTGGAAAAGCTCTGCGAGCATATTCATTTACCTTTCCAGGCCGGAGCGAACAGGGTCTTGGAAAGGATGAACCGGGGTTACACGAGGGAAGAATATCTGAGCCGTATCGAAATGTTGCGGAAGCGATGCCCCGATATCGCCGTCACGGCCGATGTGATGGTGGGGTTCCCCGGGGAAACGGAGACGGATTTCGAGGCTACCCTGACGCTCATGGAAGCGGTACGCTTCGACGGATTGTTTTCTTTCATGTACTCGGAGCGGGAGGGGACGCAGGCCCTGTCATTCGCAGATAAGGTGCCGGAACAGGAAAAGAGACGCCGGTTGATGATCCTCCAGGCCCTTCAGGATCGTCACACCCTGGAAAAGAACCGGGCCCTGATCGGTAAACCCGTATCCGTCCTCGTCGAGGGGGCGAGCAAAAACGACCGTCGGGAAATGACGGGCCGGACACGGACGAACAAAATCGTGAATTTCGCCGGTTCCGGTGATCTGCGGGGGCAGACGGTGTCCCTGTGCATTACCGCGGCATATTTGCATTCGCTTCGCGGCGAGCCGAGAAAAGAGGGAAAGGCTGATGTTTATAGAAATGAAGATCGCCGGGCTGACCATTGACCCCATAACCAGTACCCCGATCGTGATTCTCAAGGACCGGGAGGAAAAAAAGGCCATCCCCATCTGGATCGGACTTTTCGAGGCCAGCGCCATCGCGACGCAACTGGAAAAGATTACCTTCTCGCGGCCCATGACCCACGATCTGATCAAGGATATCTTGAGGACCGTGGAAGTAGATGTGGACCGGGTGGAAATTCACGATCTTCGCAACAACACCTTTTTTGCGAATATCCATTTGCGCGGCGAAGGAAGGCACTTTGTCGTCGATGCCCGTCCCAGCGATGCCATCGCCGTGGCCATACGTACGGATGCCCCGATTTTCGTCGCCGAAAAGGTGATCGAAAAATCCCGAAATGTGGACATCGGGGCCAATGTGGCGGACATGGAGAAGCTGAAGGAGGAAAAATTGAAGGAATTTCTCGAAAATCTTTCCCCGGAGGCCTTCGGCAAATACAAAATGTAGGCGGCACGGTAGACAACGATGGCAGCGGAAAAGACCCTGGCGGCAGCGCAGCGGGATTTCGGAATCCATCTGGCGATGGAGCGGAACCTCTCCGCCCGGACAATAGCGAGTTACCTTTCCGATATTACTGGTTTTTATTCTTTCCTGTGTGCGGGGAAGGAAGAGGCGTCTTATCTGGAATCCACCCCGGTGCGGTCCCTGGAGCAACTGCAAATCCGGGGGTACCTGGCCTCCCTGTACCGGCGGCGCCTGAAGAAATCGTCGGTGGGGAGAAAGCTTGCGGCGCTAAATACCTTCTTCCGTTATCTCCTCCGCGAGGGATGGATCGCGGAGAATCCCGCCGCGGGATTGTCCGCCCCCCGGAAGGACCGGCTCATGCCGGTCCACCTGACTGTCGACGAAACCCATGCTCTCCTCGACCATCCCTTCCCGGATGACGACCGGGGGAGACGTGACCGGGCCGTGCTGGAGCTTTTCTACTCCACCGGTATCCGCCTCCGGGAGCTGACGGACCTCAACAGGGAGGATGTGGACTTTGCACAGTCCTTGATCAGGGTCCGCGGCAAGGGGAGACGGGAACGTATCATCCCCGTAGGGAACCCGGCCCTGTCGGCGCTCCGGAGTTATCTGGACGGCCTGCCCGGCCGGGACGGAAAGAAAAGCGACGGGAAGACGGCACTGATCCAGGGCAGAAACGGCCGGCGGATAAATCCCCGGACCGTAGAGAGGATTCTGGACAAATACATGCGCCTGCGGGGGATGGAAAAGAAGATCGGCCCCCATGCCCTGCGCCATTCCTTCGCCACCCATCTTCTGGATGCGGGAGCGGATCTGCGGAGCATACAGGAATTGCTGGGTCATAAAAGTCTCTCGACGACCCAGCGCTACACGGCGGTCAGTGTCGGCCGGCTCATGGAAATATACGACCGGGCCCATCCGCAGGGGCGGGGAGGAGCAAAAGAATGAAAATGCGGGGGACAACCATCATCGCCATTCGACGCAACGGTTTGGTGACCGTCGCCGGCGACGGGCAGGTGACCTTCGACGTCACGATCATGAAACACGGCGCCCGCAAGGTCCGACGCCTTTATCACAACAAGGTGATCGTCGGTTTCGCCGGCACCACGGCGGATGCCTTCACCCTCTTTGACCGTTTCGACCAGAAGCTGGATCAATACAACGGCAACCTCCTCCGGGCCGCGGTGGAGCTTACCAAGGACTGGCGCACGGACCGGGTGTTGAGACACCTGGAGGCACTGATGATCGCTGTGAGCAAAGACCACTTTTTGCTCATTTCCGGCAACGGCGATGTCATCGAATCGGACGACGAAGTCATGGCCATCGGCTCCGGCGCCCCCTACGCCCTGGCCGCCGCCCGGGCCCTGGTGCGCTTTTCCGAACTTTCGGCGACGGAAATCGCCGTGGAGTCCGTAAGGATCGCCTCGGAGATCTGTATCTACACAAACGACAACATCACCGTAGAGGAATTGGAAATAGACAATGATTAACGCCGAACCAATGTTGAAAATCGCCCCCGAGGAAGGAAAGGACACGGAAATCAAGGCCCTCACCCCGCGGGAGATCGTCGAAAAACTGGATCAGTACATCATCGGCCAGGGGGATGCCAAACGGGCCGTCGCCATCGCCCTGCGTAACCGCTGGCGCCGTCAGAACGTCTCCGCCGAACTCGGCGAGGAGATATCGCCGAAAAATATCATCATGATCGGTCCCACGGGAGTGGGGAAGACGGAAATCGCCCGTCGGCTCGCCAAACTGGACAACTCCCCCTTCCTCAAGGTCGAGGCGTCCAAATTTACGGAAGTCGGCTATGTGGGCCGGGACGTGGAGTCCATGATCCGCGATCTCGTGGAACTGGCCATCAACATGGCCAAGGCCGAGGAGCAGGAGCAGGTCCGGGCGAAAGCGGCGGCCCTCGCGGAGGAGGCCCTCCTGGATGTCCTGCTGCCGCCGAAACCGGTGGAACGGACTGTAGGGGAGATGTTGAACGACGGCAAGGAAGAAACCGCCGGGGAGGTGGAGAAGTTGCGAAGGGAGGACACGACGCGGGAGAAACTCCGGCGCTACCTCCGGGAAGGCCGGCTCGACGGCCGTTATGTGGAGATAGAGGTGTCGGAACAGAGGAGCGGTCCCATGATCGAGATATTTTCCACCGCCGGGGTGGAAGATATGGGTTTGAACATCAAGGAGCTGTTCGGCAATATCTTTCCTCCCAAGAAAAAGAAAAGCCGGGTTTTGGTGCCGGAAGCCCTCGAGATCCTGACCCAGGAACAGGCCCAGAATCTCGTCGACATGGAAAAGGTGACCAGGAAGGCCATCCGCAGGGTGGAACAGTCGGGCATCATCTTTCTCGATGAAATCGACAAGATCGTGGGGAGCGACGCCGCCCACGGACCCGATGTCTCCCGGGAGGGGGTGCAGCGGGATCTCCTGCCCATCGTGGAGGGTTCGACGGTGAATACCCGTCACGGGATGCTGAAGACCGATCATATCCTGTTTATCGCCGCCGGGGCTTTCAGCGCCTCGAAACCGTCCGATCTCATCCCGGAACTTCAGGGCCGCTTCCCCATTCGGGTGGAGCTGGATTCGCTGGGTAAGGAAGAGTTCATCCGGATCCTTACCGAACCGCACAACGCCCTGATAAAACAGTACATCGAGATGCTGGCCACCGAGGGGGTGGAGTTGACCTTCACCGACGACGCGGTGGCGGAAATCGCCGAAATTGCCGCCATCGTCAACGAACGGACGGAAAACATCGGGGCGCGGCGGTTGTATACCATTCTGGAGACCCTCCTGGAGGATATATCTTTCGACGCCCCCGATCTGACGGAGAAGGTCGTGGTCATCGATGCCGAACAGGTGCGGGAAAAGCTGGAAAACATTATCGAAGACGAGGATTTGAGTCGCTACATCCTTTAAACAATCTTTACGGAAGAGGAAATTATGGACACGGTTAAAAAATCGATGGAAAGGGCGGAGATCCTCCTCGAAGCCCTGCCGTACATCCGCCGCTTTTACAACAAGATCATCGTGATCAAATACGGGGGCCATGCCATGGTCGATGAAGACCTGAAGGACATGTTCGCCCGGGACGTGGTGATGATGAAATACATCGGCATTCACCCGGTGGTTGTCCACGGCGGCGGTCCCCAGATCGGCGGCTATCTGAAGAAACTGGGTAAGGATTCCCGGTTCGTCCAGGGCATGCGCGTCACGGATCAGGAAACCATGGACATCGTCGAGATGGTCCTGGTGGGCAAGGTCAACAAAGAAATCGTCGGGATGATCAACCAGCACGGCGGCCGGGCCGTGGGGCTGAGCGGCAAGGATGGGAGACTCATCAAGGCGGACAAATATTTCCTCAACGCGGAAAAGGCCAAAGACACCCCGCCGGAGATCATCGATCTCGGTCTGGTGGGGAAGGTCAGGGAGGTCGATGCGGACCTTTTGACGGCCCTGGTAAGGGATGGCTTCATTCCGGTCATCGCCCCCACGGGTCACGGCGATCAGGGAGAAACGTACAACATCAATGCGGACATCGTGGCGGGTGCCGTAGCGGCCTCCCTCAAGGCGGAAAAGCTCGTCCTCCTCACCGACGTCGCCGGCGTCCTCGATGCGGAAAAGAATCTCATCAACACCATGAGCAATGCCGAAGCTTTGGGGATGATCAACGACGGCATCATTCAAGGCGGTATGTTTCCCAAGGTCAAGTGTTGTCTCAAGGCGCTGCGGGGCGGGGTGCGGAAGGCCCATATCATCGACGGTCGGCACAAGCATGCCATCCTTCTGGAGATGTTCACCGATCGTGGTATCGGCACGGAAATCGTTATCTGAAGAGCCGCCGCCCCGGTCCGCCGGCGCCGTACCGTGAGGCGTCGCGGTGCGAGCACATAAAAAGAAACTTTAAGAAAGAAGTGTAACACCTTATGAATGAAAAAGAATTAATAAATATCGCCGATCAGTATATCATGGGGACCTACCGGCGTTTCCCGGTTGTCTTCACCCGGGGGAAGGGAATGAACCTCTGGGACACCGAGGGGAGAGAATATCTCGATTTTGTGGCGGGCATCGCCGTCTGCAGCCTGGGTCATGCCCATCCGGCCGTCACGGAGGCGATACGGAACCAGGCGGAAAAGCTCCTCCATGTTTCCAATCTGTACTATATCGAAGCCCAGATAGAATATGCCCGGCTCCTGGCGGCAAACTGCGTTCTGAAAAAGATATTTTTTTGCAACAGCGGTGCCGAGGCCAACGAAGGGGCCATCAAACTGGCAAGAAAGTTCGGCAACGAGAACAGCGGCGGCCTCAAGAATGAAATAATCACCATGGCGGGGTCGTTTCACGGCCGGACGATGGCGACCATCACCGCCACGGGCCAGGAGAAATTCCGGAAGGATTTTCATCCCCTCCTGCCGGGATTCAAATACGCCCCGTTCAACGATCTGGAGACCCTGGAGAAGATGATCACCCCGGAGACCTGTGCCGTCATGGTCGAGCCGATCCAGGCGGAGGGGGGGATCAGAGTCCCGGCGCCGGGATATTTCCCGGGTCTGCGCCGCCTGTGCGACGAACGGAAGATCCTCCTGATCCTCGATGAGGTGCAGGTGGGCATGGGCCGGACGGGGACGCTCTTCGCGTACGAACACGAAGGTATCGTCCCGGATATCATCACCATGGCCAAGGCCATGGGGAACGGCTTTCCGCTGGGGGCGGTGCTGGCCCGGGAAGATGTCGCCGCCGCCTTTACACCGGGAAGCCACGCCTCTACTTTCGGAGGCAACCCCCTGGCCATGGCGGCGGCCCGGGCGACCCTGGAGGTGATGATCGACGGGGGGGTCCTCGCGGGATGCCGGGCGCGCGGCGCCTATTTGCAGGCCAAGCTCGAGGGATTGCGGACCCGGTATCCCCTCCTCCGGGAGGTCCGGGGCCGGGGACTCCTGGTGGGTGTGGAAACGGAGCGGGAAGTTGGGGACATTATCGCCGGGGCGATGAAGAAAGGCTTGCTGATCGCCCAGGCAGGCCCCCATGTCTTGCGTTTTGTCCCCCCCCTGATCGTGTCCGACGGGGACATCGAGCGGGCGGTGGCGATCCTGGAAGCGGTCTTGCAGGAGATGGTATGAAAAAGGACCTGGTAACCGAATACGATCTGGAACGGGAAGATTTCGAGGTGATCTTTGCCCGCGCCCGGGAACTGAAGCAGTTTCTAAAGGAGGGCCGGCCCCATCCGGTCCTCGCGGGCAAGACTCTGGGGATGATTTTCGAAAAGGCCTCGACCCGGACCCGTCTTTCCTTCGAGGTGGGGATGTATCAACTGGGAGGCCTGGCGCTCTTTCTCAACACCAGTGACACCCAACTCGGGAGAGGTGAGACCGTCGCCGACACCGCAAAAATCATGTCCCGCTATCTGGACGGCATCATGATCAGGACTTACGCCCAAAAGACCGTCGAAGACCTGGCCGCTCACGCCGAAATACCCGTGATCAACGGTCTTACCGATCTCCTCCACCCCTGCCAGATCTTGAGCGACCTCTTCACGATCATGGAGAAGAAGGGAGATTACCGGGGGGTCAAGCTCGCCTATATCGGCGACGGCAACAATGTGGCCAACTCCTGGATCAACGTGGCGGCACGGCTGCCCGTCGCGCTTTCTCTGGCCTGTCCGGAAGGTTACGACCCCGATGGGGAACTCCTCGCCCGGGCGCGCAAAGAGGCCCCGGCTGGGATCTCCATACATCGTGACCCCATCGCGGCGGTGGAAGGGGCCGATATCATCTATACGGATGTCTGGGCCAGCATGGGTCAGGAAGGGGAACGGGAATTGCGCGCCCGTGTCTTCAGATCCTATCAGGTAAACAAAAACCTCTTGTCTCGTGCCAAGGGGGATTGTATAGTCATGCATTGCCTGCCGGCGCACCGGGGTGAGGAAATCACCTCCGAGGTCATCGACGGACCGCATTCCGTCGTCCTCGATCAGGCGGAAAACCGCCTCCATGTCCAAAAGGCGATCCTGGAAATACTAATGAAGAAGGAGACAAGGTAATGGATACAAAGGTGAAAAAGGTAGTTCTTGCCTATTCGGGGGGGCTGGATACATCGGTTATCGTCCGCTGGCTCTTGGAAACTTATAAATGCGAAGTCATCTGCTTCGCCGCCGACGTGGGCCAGAAGGAAGAACTGGACGGCCTCCGGGAAAAGGCCGTCAACACCGGGGCCAGCAAGATATATATCGACGATCTCACAGAAGAATTTGCCCGGGACTTCATCTTTCCGGCCCTGCGTGCCAATGCGGTCTATGAAGGGGTTTATCTGTTGGGGACCTCTCTGGCCCGGCCCCTGATCGCCAGGCGACAGATAGAAATAGCCCATGCCGAAGGGGCGGACGCCGTATGTCACGGTGCGACCGGCAAGGGGAACGATCAGGTCCGGTTCGAAATGACCTACATGGCCCTCGATCCGCATATCCGGATCATCTCCGCCTGGAAGGACCCGCACTGGTCTTTCGATTCCCGCCAGTCGATGCTCGCGTATGCCGCCCGGTACAATATCCCCGTCCCCCTGGTCACCAAGGAGAAGCCTTACAGCAGCGATCGCAATTCCCTGCATATTTCCCATGAAGGCGGTATCCTGGAGGATCCCTGGGCGGAACCTCCCGAGGATATGTTCGTCCTGTCCGTGTCTCCGGAAGCGGCACCGGACCGGCCGACCTATGTGGAGATCGATTTCGAGAACGGCAACCCCGTAGCGGTGGACGGCCGGCGTCTGAGCCCGGCGCGGCTCATGGAGGTCATGAACGAAATGGCCGGTGCCAACGGCATCGGCCGGGTGGATATGGTGGAAAATCGTTTTGTCGGCATGAAATCCCGGGGGGTTTACGAAACACCGGGGGGAACCGTCCTCTGGATCGCCCACCGGGCCGTGGAGTCCCTGACTATGGATCGCGAGGTCATGCTCATGAGGGATTCCCTGATCCCCAAATACGCCCAGCTCGTGTACAACGGTTTCTGGTACACACCGGAAATGAAAGCCCTGCAGACCTACATCGACGCCACCCAGGAAAACGTGACCGGCACGGCCCGGCTGAAACTTTACAAGGGGAACGCGATCGTCGTGGGAAGAAAATCGCCCTTTTCTCTCTACGCGGAGGACTTTGCGACCTTTGAAAGGGAGGAGGTTTACAATCAGATGGATGCCACGGGATTCATCCGCCTCAATGCCCTCCGTCTCAGGATACAGGCTTTGCAGCGGGAGCGGTGGGGCAGGGAGAACCGGCAGGAACGGCGCAAAGGGGAAAGAAGGACCCGGGAACGTCGTAAAACCAAGGCATAACAATGTCCGCACGGGTAATCATGACGGAATCGAAGCAGAAGTTGTGGGGAGGGCGCTTCCAGGAAGAGACGGACCGGCAGGTCGAGTCCTTCACGGAGTCGCTGAGTTTTGACCGGCGTCTCTATCCTTATGATATCGAAGGGAGCCTCGCCCATGCCCGGATGCTGGCCCGTCAGGGTATCATTACATCTGAAGAAGAGGCGGAAATCCGCCGGGGATTACTGGCCGTCAAGGAAGAGCTGGCGGCAGGTACTTTTTGCTGCGACGCCGGCGACGAAGATATCCATATGGCTATCGAAAAGGCCCTGATCGCCAGGATCGGCAAGACCGGGGAGAAGCTGCATACGGGAAGAAGCCGCAACGACCAGGTGGCCCTCGATGTCCGGCTCTATCTCCGGGACCGGACCGATGTGGTTCTCGAGCTCCTGGGAAGGCTGAAGGGACGTCTGGCGGCAACGGCCAAGCGGGAGATCGGGACCGTCATGCCCGGCTACACCCATCTCCAGCAGGCCCAGCCGGTTCTGCTGGCCCACTATCTCCTCGCCTTCTGGGAGATGTTCGACCGGGATGAAGACCGTTTCCGGGACTGCCGGAGGCGGATCGATGTCCTGCCCCTGGGATCGGCGGCCCTGGCCGGTACGAGCATCCCCCTGGACCGGGAATATGCGGCCGCCCTCCTGAATTTTCCCCGGGTCAGCCGCAACAGCATGGATGCCGTATCGGACCGTGATTTCATCGCCGAGTTCATCTTTGCCGCCTCTCTGTTCATGATGCACATGAGCCGTTTCTGTGAGGATCTCATCATCTGGTCATCCAGCGAATTCGGCTATGCGGAGATAGCGGATGCCTTCACCACCGGCAGCAGTATCATGCCCCAGAAGAAAAATCCCGATGTGGCGGAGCTGATCCGCGGTAAGACGGGCAGGGTTTACGGCCACCTCATCGCCATTCTCACCGTCCTGAAAGGACTGCCCATGACTTACAACCGCGATCTCCAGGAGGACAAGGAACCGCTGTTCGATACGGTGGACACCGTGACGGCCGCGGCGGCGATCCTTACGGAGATGCTCGGGCGGATCGATTTCCATCGCCGGCGGATGAAAACGGCGGCGGAACAGGGGTTTGCGGTCGCCACGGACCTCGCCGAATATCTGGTCCTCAAGGGCGTCCCTTTCCGGGAAGCCCATGGCGTGGTCGGCAGGATCGTGGGTTATTGTCTGGAGAACCGCAAAGAATTGACCGCCCTAACCGTGAAGGAGCTGAAGAAATTTCATGCCTCCTTCACAAAGGATGTCCGGGCGCGTCTTAACGCGGCAAAGTCGGTAGAAATGAAAAAAACCCTCGGCGGAACCTCCCCGATACGGGTGGCGGCAAGGATTGCGGAGATTGAAAAGGCGCATTGATCTGTTCACCCTGGTCCTGCTGATCCTGTCGGGACTGTTGATGACCGCGGCTCTCGCCGGTTGCGGAAAGAAGGGTGATCCGGTGCCGCGGCAGCAGACTCGTCTCGAACGGATCGACGATCTGGAAGCGAAGGCGGTGAACGACGGCGTAATGTTGACCTGGACCATCCCCGGAAGGGTGCGGGAGAGGTACGAGTACTTCCGGATATGGCGGGCGGCGTGGGGGCCCGGTGATGATGTCTGTCCCGGCTGTCCGCTCCCGTTTACCCTGCTGGTGAAAACGGCCGCCGAAAACGTGAGCGCCGCTGCCGGCAGTCCCGGAGGATGTCTTTATCTGGACCGGAAAGTCGTCGGCGGACACAGTTACCGGTACCGTGTCGATGGGGGATCGTCGGCGGGACCGGTGAGCGAGCAGTCGAATATGGTGGAAATTATTTTCAAACCGTAAAATGAGGGTCTGAAGGAATCATGAACGATTTTCATTATGAAGACCGGGAACTGTGGTGTGAGGAAACGCCCGTCGCCAAGATCGCGGCGGAGGTGGGAACCCCGCTTTACATATATAGCCATCGGACCTTGAAAAATCATTTTCGCGTCTTTGACGATGCCTTCTCCGAGATCCCCCACCTCACCTGTTTTGCCGCCAAGGCCAATTCCAATATCGCCATTCTCAAGATCTTCGTCCGGGCCGGCGGCGGGGTGGATATCGTTTCCGGAGGGGAACTATACCGGGCGCTCTGCGCCGGGGTGGATCCCGGCAAGGTGGTTTATTCCGGGGTCGGCAAGAAGATCGAGGAGATAGAATACGCTTTGGAAACGGGAATCCTGATGTTCAACATCGAGTCCTTTCAGGAACTCGAAGTCATCAATGCCTGTGCCGGGCGGATGAAGAAAAAGGCCGGTGTGGCGCTGCGGGTCAATCCGGACGTCGATCCGGAGACCCACCCCTATATATCCACCGGCCTGAAGGAAAACAAATTCGGCATCAATGTGGAAAAATCATATCAAATGTATCTTCAGGCGCGGCGATACAGAAACCTCGATTTAAAGGGGGTCAGCTGCCATATCGGTTCGCAGTTGACCAAGATCTCCCCGTTCATCGACGCCCTCAAACGCATCAAGAATCTCCTCCAGAGCCTGCAGGAAGTCGGCATCGATATCCGTTACCTCGATCTCGGCGGCGGCTTGGGGATCACCTACAAAGACGAGACACCGCCTCATCCTTCCGAGTATGCCGATGCCATTATCGGCTCTTCCCGGGACATTTCCTGCACCTTCATCTTCGAGCCGGGACGGGTTATCGTCGGCAATGCCGGCATCCTGGTGACCACGGTGCTCTACACCAAGGAAAATGAAGATAAAAGGTTCATCGTCGTCGATGCGGGGATGAACGATCTTGTCCGTCCCAGTCTCTACAAGTCCTATCACCACATCCAGCAGGTGAAAAAATCACGGCGGAAAGAGATCGTCGCCGATGTGGTGGGTCCGATTTGTGAATCGGGAGACTATCTGGCCAAAGACAGGAAACTGCCCGGGTTCGTCCGGGGTGATCAGCTGGCGGTCATGAGCGCCGGGGCTTACGGTTTTACCATGTCTTCCAACTACAATTCCCGACCCCGGGCGGCGGAAGTCCTCGTCGTGGGAGACAACTACCACGTAATCCGAAAGCGGGAAGACTTCCGCGATCTTATTCGTGGAGAGAAAATACCGGATGTGTTAAAAAACAACGCAAAATCTATTTCAAGGAGGGCCTATGTTTAAAGGAGCCATTGTCGCCATTGTCACCCCTTTTAAAAACGGGAGAGTGGATGAGGAAAAACTGCGGGAACTTATCGAATTTCAGATTGAAAACGGTACCGACGGCATCGTTCCCTGCGGAACGACCGGGGAATCGCCGACCCTGTCCCATGAAGAACACGACCGGGTTATCGAAATAACCGTGGACGCCGTTAAAAAGCGCGTACCCGTAATCGCAGGGACAGGTTCGAATTCCACGGCCGAGGCGCTGCGTCTTACGGAACATGCCCGGGAAGTAGGCGCCGACGGCGCCCTGATGGTCTGCCCTTATTACAACCGCCCGACGCAGGAAGGCCTGTATCAGCATTACAAAATGATTGCGGAAAAGGTCGCCCTACCGATCATCGTCTATAACATCCCCGGCCGGACCGGCGTCAATCTGCTGCCGGAAACCATGGCCAGGCTGGCCAAAGTCCCCGGAATCGTAGGCACGAAGGAAGCTTCCGGATCCCTGAAGCAGATGCACGACGTCATTCAGCTTTGCGGACCTGATTTTGTCGTCCTTTCCGGAGACGACTTCTTCACCTATCCCCTGCTTTGTCTCGGCGGGCACGGGATCATCTCCGTCATCTCCAATATCGTTCCCGGGGATATGGCGGCCCTGGTGGACGCCTTTGCCGCCGGCGACATGCAGCGGGCCAAAGAGATGCACTTCAAAATGGCGCCCCTTGTCGACTCCCTGTTCATTGAAACGAACCCTGTACCTGTCAAAGCGGCGCTGGCCATGATGGGAAAGATCGAATACGAAGTACGACCGCCCCTGACGAAGATGGCGGACGGGAATTACGAGAAACTGCGGAAGAACATGGTGAATTACGGATTGTTGAAATAAGGGGTGATGAAGATGATAAAAGTGATCCTCATGGGTGCGGGGGGCAGGATGGGCGGCCGGATCGGCCATCTCGTCATGGCTGCCGGAGATATGGAAGTCGCCGCCGCCGTGGAAGCCCAGGGCCATCCGGCGGTGGGAAAGGATCTGGGAGAGGTGCTGGGTCTGGGAAGGACCGGGGTGGTTGTCGGCGACGATTTGCGGGCGGTTATCGACAAAGGTGACGTGATCATCGATTTTACCTTTCACGAGGCGTCCCTGCGGAACTTGGAAGCGGCGGCAAAGGCGGCAAGGCCTATCGTCATCGGTACGACGGGGTTCACCGCCGGGGAACTGCAGGAGGCCAAACGCTTCGCCGAACAAACCCCTTGCGTCATCGCCCCCAATATGAGCGTCGGGGTGAACGTCATGTTCAAGGTCCTGGAGAATGTGGCCACCATCCTCGGAGACGATTATGATGTCGAGATCGTCGAGGCCCATCACAACCTGAAAAAGGACGCTCCCAGCGGCACGGCCATGAAGATGGCCCAGATCATCGCCGCCGCCCTGGGACGCGATCTCGACCGGGACGGGATCTATACCCGCAAGGGGATGATCGGCGAACGGACGAAAGCGGAGATCGGCATCCAGACCATCCGCGGCGGTGACATCGTCGGCGAACATAACGTGATGTTCGTTACCAACGGTGAACGGCTCGAATTCATCCATCGCGCCCACAACCGGGATAATTTCGCCCGGGGAGCGCTCCGGGCGGCAAGATGGATTATCAAGCAGGAAAAGGGCCTTTACGATATGCAGGACGTCCTGGGCCTGAAGTCGAAGTGAGATGGACGGGGACGCCGGGACAATCGCCTATATCGGCCTCGGCGCCAATCTCGGGGAGCCGCTGCAGCAGTGTCGGTATGCTTTGCGAAAGATCGGGAACGGTAAGGACGTCCGGCTTTTGAGAGCCTCTTCTTTTTACCGGACCGAACCGGTGGGGGTTGCGGATCAGGGTTGGTTTGTCAATGCCGTGGCGGAGCTGCGGACAACTCTTACCCCCCGGCAATTGCTGGCCCGTCTCCAGAAGACGGAACAGGAACTGGGACGCCGGGAATCCCGACGCTGGGGGCCCCGGATCATCGATCTGGACATCATCCTCTACGGGCAAAAGATAGTCCGGGAAGATGATCTGGTCATTCCCCATCCCGAATGCCACCGGCGACGTTTCGTCCTGGTGCCCATGTGTGAGCTTGCCGGTTATATGGTCCATCCCGTTTTCGGCATTTCGATGCGGGGCTTGTTGAGCCGTCTCGAAGGATACGATCGGGCGACCGTCGTCCCGATCGAGCAGGAGGCGCCCGACGGGATGAAAGAATCATGATTCTCCGGTTGCTTGTAGCGGTCATAATTTGTTATCTGATGTATCGTCTTTTCCGTCTCCTCTTTCTCACAGGGGAAAAGACCGTCAAACCCATATCCAGGCAACAACAGGAGCATATATCCGTCGGTGAGGACCTGGTCGAGGATCCCTATTGTCACACCTATATCCCGCTCAGCAACGCCTGGGTATGGCAGGATGAGGGTCGGACCCTTTATTTTTGCAGTCGCAGGTGCATGGAAAATTACATAAACAAATCCGCAACAAGGGGAGATTAGGAGCAATTATGAAGTTTTTTATCGATACCGCCAATATCGGAGAGATCAGAGAGGCCGCCGGTTTCGGGATGGTGGATGGAGTGACGACAAATCCCAGCCTGATCGCCAGGGAAAAGAGACCTTTTGTCGAGGTGGTGAAGGAAATTCTCGAAACGGTGAGCGGACCGGTCAGCCTGGAAGTGGTGAGTCTCGAAGCCGGGGAGATGTTTGAAGAGGGAAAGAAGCTGGCCCGGCTCGGCAGTCAGGTCGTCATCAAAGTCCCCATGACCATGGACGGACTGAAGGCCACCCGCCTTTTTGCCGCGGAGGGCATACCGGTGAACCAGACCCTGATCTTTTCGCCCCTCCAGGCCTTGATGGCCGCCAAGGCCGGCGCCGCGTACGTGAGCCCCTTCGTAGGGCGGCTCGACGATATCGCCCACGACGGGATGGCGCTCGTGGAACAGATCCTCAATATCTATAATCAATACGGATTCGACACGGAGGTCATCGTCGCCAGTGTGAGGCATCCCGGCCATGTTCTGGCAGCGGCGATGATGGGCGCGGACATTGCCACCATTCCCTTTAAGGTGATCAGGCAGTTGGCGCAGCACCCCCTGACGGACCGGGGAGTGGAGGCGTTTCTGTCGGACTGGCGGCGGGTTCCGGAGAAATGAAACTATCTGCCTCGGCGCCATCACAAAAGACATTTACCGGCGGTTTATGATCGACAATCTGCAACGATATTTCGAAGCGCTGCCCATCGCCCCGGAGAAAAAGAAGATCATCAATCTTCCCAATACCATCACCATGGTGCGGATCTCGTTCGTGCCGGTGTTGTTTCTCCTCCTGCTGTCTCCGGGACAGACCATGAGTCTGGTGATCGCCGCGCTGTTCATCGCCGTTTCCCTGACGGATATGCTCGACGGTTATGTCGCCCGTCGCTACGGGATCGTCACGACACTGGGAAAATTTCTCGATCCCATCGCGGACAAGCTGGTTATAAACACCGCGATGATTCTGATGATCCCCATCGGCAGGATTCCCGCCTGGGTGGTGGCGATCATCGTCATCCGTGATTTCGCCGTGGACGGGATCAGGAATATTTCCTCCTCGGAAGGGTACGTCATCCAGGCGAGCTGGTTGGGCAAACAGAAGACCCTCTGTCAGGTATTTGCCGTTTCCGCGCTGATGATCCATTATCCCTTTCTCGGAGCCGACGCCCACGTTGTCGGGACGACGATTCTCTTTCTGGCGTTGATCCTCAGTATCTACTCCGGCCTGGATTACCTCGCGAAATTCTATCGCAACATTCTGCTGAGAAAAGGGGATCGCAATGCCTGAAAAGAGCGATTATCGTCTTTTGGACCGGCCGGAGATATTGCGGGTCCTCTTCTATCCCCGCCCGGACTACGCCCTGACCATGAACAATCGTTATACGGCCTCGTTGATGGTTCCGGTCGCCCCCGATGTCGCGATCCAGATCCAGGCACATATCTATTCCCCGGCGGCGCCGACCATCCTTTTCTTCCATGGTAACGGAGAAATTGCCTCTGATTATCAGGAAATAGCCCCTTTTTTCACCGGGAGAGGGCTGAATCTAATGGTTGCCGATTATCGCGGTTACGGTAATTCCTCCGGGCTGCCGTCGGTCAGCGCCATGATGGCGGATGCCCTGGAGATATATGATTATGTAAGAAAATGGCTGCTCGAAAACAGCTTTACCGGGCGGTTGCTGGTCATGGGGCGATCCCTGGGCAGTGCCTCCGCCCTGGAGATCGCCGCCCGTCACGGCGCGGAGATCGACGGCCTGATCATCGAGAGCGGTTTTGCCTATCTCGGTCCGCTGCTGCGCCTTTTGGGCGTGGAGATGGAACTCCTCAACCTCACCGAGGAGCAGGGATTTAACAATATAGCCAAAATCAGGGAAGTCACCGGGCCTACCCTTATCATCCACGCCCAGTACGATCAGATCATCTCCTTCCGGGAGGGGGAAGCCCTCTACGCGGCGTGCCCCGCGAAGAACAAACGGCTCCTCCGCATTTCCGGGGCGAACCACAACAACATCTTCATCGCCGGGATGACGGAATATATGGCCGCTATCGTCAAATTGGCCGCAACCGGGCGGGATTCCCGGACAGGGGATGGAGCTTGAACTTTTTTATTGACAAACAACGGCATCTGGTATAGTCAGCCTTCCAGAAAAACCCAGATATGCGGGCGTAACTCAGCGGTAGAGTGCCACCTTGCCAAGGTGGACGTCGACGGTTCAAATCCGTTCGCCCGCTCCAGAAAAATGGGCGGCATAGCCAAGTGGCCAAGGCAGCGGTCTGCAAAACCGTTATTCACCGGTTCGAATCCGGTTGCCGCCTCCACATAAATTGAAAGGGACGATGAATTGATTAAATTCACGTCGCCTGGGCACCCGGACAGTGACAGCAGTCAGGATGAGCGGTTGATTTCTTGCAAAAGACAGTCAACCGCTTTTTTGTTTTCACGCCCCAAGAAGGATAAACATAGGCAGATAGGCTCATGTCAGCCGGGCCTTTTTTATCACGCCGTCAAGCTTGATGTTCATAAATAGCAAAGCGACCTCCTTCCCGTCTTTATTTTCATTGGCAGGGAGGAGATCCTGTAAACTACTAATTCCATAGGTTAGAGGAGCGTTTGCCAATGAAATCTTCTTTAGGTAATGTCGATCCCCGGCAGGTTGAGGTTGTCGTCCATACCGGCGACAAGCTGCGCAAAGATCCGGATACGCTGGGGATATTCATCTTCGAAGACGAGACGTCCCTGCCGGAATCCGGCGGGTTCCCGGGCATGAATGCCGGCGATTTCATCCGGAAAATACTGATGCAGAGGGAATTTACCGGCAGACTCGAACAAGCGGCGGTCGCCTATACGGTCCGGGAGGGGACACCGGTGCGTATCATCCTGGCGGGACTGGGAAAGAAGGCCGACTTTTCTCCGGAAAAACTCCGCATTGCCGCCGCCGCGGCGGGGAAAACGGCGCAATCCTGTCGGGCCGGCACGCTGTCCCTGGTCCTGGATGCCGATCAGCTCAATCTCGACTGGAGCACGGCAACCGAGGCCGTCGTGGAGGGGGTCTTCCTGGGGACATACCGGTTTACATTTTTCAAGACCCTGGAAAAAGAGGAAAACAAGCCCTTGTCCACCCTGGCGCTCCACGTGTCGGGCCGGCAGCATTTACCGCCGGTCAGGGAGGCCGCGGCGAAGGCGTTAAAGATCTGCCGGGCCGTATATTTCGCCCGGGACCTGGTTTCCCTGCCCGCCAATGAACTCACCCCCGCCGCCCTGGCCGCAAAGGCCCGGGAACAGGCCGGACGATTTGCGAAGATGAACGTGGCGGTAATGGAAGGGGAAGAGATGGAACGTTTAGGGATGCATGCCCTCCTGGGGGTGGCCCGGGGCAGCGGTGAGGCGCCGAAATTTATCATTGTTAATTATCAAGGCGCCGAATCATCTTTACCACCCATCGTCCTTGTGGGGAAGGCCCTTACCTTCGACAGCGGCGGCATATCGCTGAAACCGGCGGAAAAGATGGACGAGATGAAATCGGACATGGCGGGAGGCGCGGCCGTTCTGGGGGCCATAACCGCGGCCGCCGATCTGGGATTGCGCGTCAACCTCGTGGGGCTGATCCCCGCGACGGAGAACATGCCCGGCGGACGTGCCTGTAAACCCGGCGACATCCTGCGCTCCATGTCCGGCCGGACGATCGAGGTGGTCAATACCGACGCCGAGGGAAGATTGATCCTGGCCGACGCCCTTCATTACGCCTCGAAATATCATCCTGCGGCGATCATCGATCTCGCGACCCTTACCGGGGCCTGTATTGTGGCTCTGGGGGAACGGGTGGCAGGCCTGATGGGTACGGATGATAAACTAAAGGAACGGATAAAGAAGGCCGCCGCAAAGACCGGCGAGCTGGTCTGGGAGCTGCCCTTATGGGAGCATTATCACGAACAGATCAAGAGCGATATCGCCGATTTCAAGAATTCTGCCGGCAGAAACGGGGGGGCCGTCACCGCTGCGGCTTTTTTGAGCAAATTTGCCGGGACTTATCCCTGGGTCCATCTCGATATCGCCGGTCCGGCCTGGGTTACCAAGGAGACGCCGTATTGTCCCAAGGGGGCCTCGGGGGTGGGAGTACGGTTACTCCTCCAGTTTCTCGTTGACTGGCGGGAGGGCGACTGAGGTCCTGCCGATGATGCCGGTGCTGGAGGTCGAAAATTTATCCACCTTCTTCACGACCCCGCGGGGGGATATCCGTGCCGTCGACGATGTGAGTTTTCAGGTGGAAACCGGAGACACCCTGGGAATCGTCGGGGAATCGGGATGCGGCAAAACGGTCCTCTCCCTGTCGATCATGAGACTGGTCCCCATGCCCCCGGGCAGATATGCGGCCGGGAAGATCATTCTCAACGGGCGCGATCTGCTGACGTTGCCGGAAAAGGAGATGCGGAGAGTAAGGGGGAAACACATTTCGATGATTTTTCAGGAACCTATGACCTCCCTGAACCCGGTTTTCACCATCGGTGATCAACTCCGGGAGACGGTCCGGCTCCATCAGGGCAGCAACCGCCGGGAGGCATGGGAAAAGGCGGTGGAGATGCTGCGCCTCGTCGGTATCGCCGCACCGGAACAAAGGATGAACGACTACCCCCATCAGTTAAGCGGCGGCATGCGCCAACGGGTCATGATCGCCATCGCCCTGTCCTGCCGTCCCCGACTCATGATCGCCGATGAACCGACCACCGCCCTCGATGTGACGATCCAGGCCCAGATCCTGGGGCTGATGGACGAACTGAAGCGGGAGTTGGGGACTTCGGTGATTCTGATCACCCACGATCTGGGTGTTATCGCTGAGACTTCCCGCCGGGTCGCCATGATGTACGCCGGCCAGTTTGTGGAATATGCCGATATGGAAGCGATTTTTTCCCGACCCCTCCACCCCTATACTTTGGGCCTCCTGGAGTCGATTCCCCGCATCGAGGGTAAATCGGGGCGGCAAGAGCGCCTGCCCATGATTCCGGGCAGCCCCCCCGATCTCGCGCAGCTCCCGCCGGGTTGCCGGTTTCAGGAACGTTGCGGCGACGTCATGGCCGTGTGCCGCCTTCGGGAACCTCCCTGGCAGGAATGGGGGCAGTCTTCCCGATATGTGCGTTGTTGGAAGTACCAATAAATGAATCCCTCCCTGCTCTCCGTGCAAGAGGTTCATAAGTCCTTCCCTGTGCCCAGGGGTTTATTCACCCCCGGGAGCGATGATGTTCGGGCTGTCCGGGGGGTAACCTTCACCCTGCAGTCCGGAGAGACCCTCGGTCTGGTCGGGGAAAGCGGCTGCGGCAAGACCACGACGGCCCGGATGATTGCCGCCGTGGAAAAGCCGACCTCGGGACATATATATTACAAAGGCCGGGACATCTTCACGGCGACCAGAGAAGAACGGCGGGAATACCGTAAACGGGTGCAGTACATCTTTCAGGATCCCTATGCCTCTCTCAATCCCCGCCTCAACGCCGGCGAAATTATCGGCGAGCCCTTCCGGATACATGGCGAACCCGCCGGAAGCGGTCTTCAATACCTTGACGATCTCCTGGCAATGGTTGGTCTGTCCCCGGACCAAAAGCACCGCTATCCCCATGAATTCAGCGGCGGCCAGCGACAGCGGCTGGGGATCGCCCGGGCGATTGCCCTGAGGCCGGAAATCGTTATCGCCGATGAACCGGTATCCGCCCTCGATGTTTCCGTGCAGGCCCAAATCTTGAATTTGTTGAAGGATCTCCAGGCGGAATTTGACTTGAGCTATCTCTTTATCTCCCACGATATGGGTGTGATCCGGTTCATGAGTGACCGGGTGGCGGTGATGTATGGAGGCCGTATTGTGGAGACGGCCCCCAACGAGGAGTTGTTCTCCAATGCCCGCCATCCCTATACGGCCATGCTTTTGGATGCCGTTCCCCGCCTGGGGGGACGTTCCCGGAGCCGAAGGGGGGGTGAAGATGCCGTACCCGGCCGTCGCGGCGACACCGAAACGGGATGCGCCTTTTCCCCCCGTTGCCCGGAAGCACTCCCACGTTGCCGGATCGAGGTCCCCGCTTTCAAGGAGCTCAACAACGGGCATTTCTATGCCTGCCATCTCGGCGGATAGAATGCACAAAATACTTGCATTCCTAAGTGAGTAATGATAGCGGAAGCAGGCATGCAGGAGGGCATGTATGTTTCGTGCCGCCGGCGGAGAGAATAACGGCATTGCAGGTTGGTTTTGAAAAACGTGTCCAGAAGCAAGATCACGCCACCTCGGGTAGACTGAATTATCCGAAGTGGTTTTTTATTTTTTTATGATGAAAGGAGGGTATGTTTTGGCTGAAGGTAAAGTTAAGTGGTTCAATGAAAAGAAGGGTTGGGGTTTCATCGAGAACGACGAAGGCGGTGATGTCTTTGTCCACTTCAGTGCCATTCAGGGCTCCGGATTCAAAACCCTGTTCGAGTCACAACGGGTGAGTTTCGATATCGAGCAGGGAAAGAAAGGTCCGGCGGCTGTAAATGTTCAACCCCTTTCGTAAATCGTTTTTTTAGTTTCCTGCCCCTGTGATATCGCCCGGCACAGGGGCATTTTCTTTAACACCTCCCAGTTTCCTGATCGCTCTCAGCTCCTTGCCGGACCAAGCCCTAATAATCAAGAAAGCCGCCGCTGTGGATACGGGTTGGGCCATCCAGACACCGTCCCTTCCCAGCCATGACGAAAAAACATACATCAGGGGGATGAGAAGGAGGGCATCACGGATGAACATCAGGGTCATAGAGGTCAAGCCCTTGCCGATACCGATGAAGAGATTGATCCAGACGATGCTCGGTGCGGCGAGGACCAGGGTGGAGATAAAGATCTTCAAAGCCGGCGCGGAGATGGCAAGCAGTTCCCGATCGTCCGTGAAAAAGCCCAGAATAATATCGGCGCCGAAAAAGATGAAAGCGCTGCTTATGCCGGCGAAGACGACGGAACAGCGGACCGCCACGCTTATGGTGTCGATGAGACGTTCGTAGAGTTTGGCGCCGAGACTGAAACCGACCATGGGCATGACCCCGTGGCCGATACCGAACAGGACCATCATCACCAGGCCGTTGATGCGAAAACAGATCCCGAGCGTCGCCAGGGCCAAATGTCCGTAGCCGGCAAGGGTATTGTTGTAGATGATAATAACGGCACTGAAGACGAGATTCATGATTACCGAGGGCAGACCCGTCTGATGAATGGCGCGGATGATGGCCGGATCGGGAAGAAGATCCCGCAGGGCAAGGCGGTATTGCTTCGATTTGTAAAGAAGAAAATATAAGGAAAGCAGCCCGGAACATAACTGTCCGGAAATGGCCGCCAATGCCGCGCCTTCAATCCCCAGCGCCGGAAACACGCCCCAGCCGAAGATCAGCAGGGGATCGAGAATCGCTCCCAGAAAGGTGAATGAGAGAATGGCGTACATGGACAGATTGGGCTTCCCTGCGGCACGAAAGAGATTGTTGGCCATCATCATGAAAAGGAGAAACGGGGAACTCAGAACAATCAAAAGCAGATAACGCCTGGCCAGCAGGAGCATATCCCCGGAGGCACCGAACAACCGGAGGAGAAAATCCGGAAAGGCATAGGTGAACCCTATGAGCGACAACCCAGCCGCAACGGATATGAAGATGACCTGACCGGCCGTTTTTCTCGCCTTGTCCAAATCGCCGGCGCCGAACATCCTCGAGGCGTAGGAACCGGCGCCGACACCGACACCCACCCCGATGGCGGCGAAGACCATCTGGATAGGAAAGGTGATGGTAAAGGCGGCAATCGTCTGGGGGCTCAACCTGGCCAGCCAGAGGGTGTCCATGAGGTTGTAGACGGCCATGGAAAGCATGGCCAGCATGGACGGCCAGCTCATTTTCAATAGCAGGGGGAGGATGGGCCCGCTGCCGAGATGCAACACCTTTTCTTTCATGTCCGAGGGGTAGCATGGAGACAAAAGGGATTGCAAGCGGTTAATCCTCATCCATGTACTTTGCATGTATGGTAACCGCATTATTGCGCCGTTCCGCCGCCAAATCATCCCCCTTGCGCGGTCTGAAAAGTTACCAATTCATGTGTTACGAAATCGTACCGTACCTATACCCCCCGGCAATCGCCCGTGTCCGTCTTGACGAGCGATCGTGAATGTGCATATAGTACGGTCACAGAAGCACCCGCCCGGGTGCAACAAAAAGGAAGTGAGGATGATTAGTTGAAGAAATTCATATGGATATGTATAGCAAGCGCGATATTCTTCGCCGTCCTCGGTTGTAACCGCGCCGAGGAAACCCGGAAGGTTCAGGGAGTTCAGGAAACGGAAACCGCCGGCGCTCCGCCGCCGACCGCCGTCGCGCCGTCCGCCGCTCTCGCCACTCCCCCTGCCGCGGTCAGGCATCTTTCCGGCGATGTCATTGCCGAGGTGGACGGAGTGAAAATGACCTGGGGACAGCTGGAGGGAGAGGTAAGGAAGAAACTCGCAAACCTGCCCGCACCGCTGCCTCCGGAACGGGCCGCCCAGGTGACCGGGATGCTTCGTAAACAGATTGTCGACGATTTCGTGATGCAAACGCTGTTGACCAAAGAGGTCGAACGCCTGAAGATCGTCGCGACGGATAAGGAGATCGCCACCGCCCTGGACGAGATGAAGGCTGGGATGCCGGCCGGTGTTTCCATGGCGGAGATGCTGAAAAAAAGCGGCGTGACGCCGGAACAGCTCCGGAAGGAAATCGCCCTGGGAATCAAGATCAACAAACTGGTCGAGACGCAGAAGGGCGTGAAAACGCCTCCCACGGAAAAAGAGATCCAGGAATTCTACCGCCGGAACCAGGATAAATTCAAGTTACCGGAGACGGTCCACGCCCGGCATATCCTGGTGGCCAAAAAGGAAGGCGAAGACGAAAAGGCACGGGCCGCCCACCGGGAAAAGACGGAACAACTCCGGCGGCAGCTCCTTTCCGGAAAGGATTTTGCGGCCTTGGCCAAAGAGAATTCCGATTGCCCGAGTAAGGCCCAGGGTGGTGATCTGGGGAATTTTGCGCGGGGCCAGATGGTGAAACCGTTCGAGGACGCCGCCTTTGCCCAGAAAGTAGACGAAATCGGCCCCGTCGTGGAAACGGATTACGGTTTCCATATCATTCAGGTTCTGGATCATAAACAGGCGCGGACGCAGCAGCTCGACAGACAGACACAGGACCGGATTGCGGGATATCTCCGGGAGAGAAAGAAATACGAAGCCTTCAACCGCATTGTGGCTCAACTCAAGACCAGGGCGCATATCGTGGTGGGGGAAATGTCATGAAAAAGGGGGGCTTATGAGGATCAGAACGGCGGGTAAGGTGAATGAAAAGATCTGGTATTTGGGCCGGAAAGAATCAGGAATGTATCTATTGACCGGGGAGAGGGAGTCCATGCTCATCAGTGCCGGCATCAGTTTCGTCCTCGCGGATGTTCTGGAACAGATGCAAAAATTCGGCATTGACGCGGACCGGATCTCTTCGCTGCTCATCCTTCACGCCCACTTCGATCATGTGGGAACGGTTCCCTATTTCAAGAGGAAATATCCGGCTTTAAAGGTCTATGCCTCCCAGCGGGCCTGGGATATTCTTTCCATGCCCAAGGCGATAGAAACGATGAACTCTTTCAGCCGGATGGTGGCGGAAAAGGCGGGTTGTGGGGATGTCCTGGACGGTTATGACCTGGAATGGCGTAACGACGTTCCAGGAACAACGGTCGGCGACGGGGATGTATTGAAGCTGGAAGATCTGGAAGTTCACATCCTGGAGACGCCGGGACATTCATCCTGTTCCATTGCCGCCTATATACCGGCCCTGAAAACACTCCTTCCCTCAGACGCCGGAGGAATACCCATCGACGCGGCGATTTTCCCGTCCGGGAATTCCAATTACACCCAGTACCAGCAAAGTCTGGAGAAGATGAAAGATCTGGAGGTGGATTACTACGGGGCGGATCATTACGGGTATATCGTCGGCGCCGAGGCCCGTGATTATGTCCGGGATTCGATTACGGCTGCCGGGGAACTCCGGGGAAGGATAGAAAAGGTGTACGGCGAAACTAAGGATATCGACCGGGCTGCCCGCTTGCTTACCGAAGAGCTCTACACCAACCACCCGGACTATTTTCTGGCTCCGGAAATAATCGTCGGCGTTTTCGGCCAGATGGTCAAACACATCGCAAAAGCCAAGGACGCTCCGAAGACCGGGTCAGCGCTGTAGATGGAAATTATGGAGGAGGAAGAACAACTCTTCCTCCTTTTCCTCCATGCGTCTTTTTTCCCGGGGGTCATCCCCTTCATGATCGTAACCCAGGAGATGGAGTAGACCATGGATCAAAAGAAAATCCACTGCTTCCGTGAAAGAAAGACCCGATCGCTCCCCATCCCGTCTTGCCGTTTCCACGGAAACCACGATATCCCCCAGCAGGTCCGGGTTTAACTGTCCCCAGTTGCCTTCCCGCATCGAGAAGGAGATGACGTTGGTGGGATAATCACGGTTCAGGTAGGAGCGGTTGATCTCCCTTATCCCTTCGTCATCCACCAGCAGGAGGCTTACTTCGGCTTCCGCTTCGCCCATGCTCCTCAACAGTTTTGTCAAGGTTCTGCGGATCTTCCTGCTATCGACGGTTATCGCCTTCTGTCTGTTTTCGATCCGAATATTCATAATCTGATCTCCCCCCCGGGCGGGTGTTCTTTCCCGGTAAGGGTTCGTAATAGCCGATACGGTGGTGAAAAACGCCGTTTAGAGTTCTTACGAAACTGTCCTGGATCATGTTGAGGTCTTTCAATGTGAGCGAACATTCATCGAGCTGTCCATCCAAAAAGACCTTTTCCATGCGGTCCCGGACCAGATTGCGAATCCGGGCCGGTGAGGGATCCACGAGGCTCCGGGAAGAGGCTTCAACGACATCCCCGAGGAGGATCAGGGCGGCCTCGCGGGTCTGGGGACGGGGACCGGGATAACGGAAATTATTTTCCGGCAGGTTTCTCATGGATGGATCCTTGTCACGTTTGGCCTTTTCGTAAAAATAGCCCACCAGACTCGTACCGTGATGCTGACGGATGATCTCGGTTATCTTTCTCCCCAGCTTACTTGCCGCAGCGAGTTCACAGCCGTCCTTGACATGGGAGATGATGATTAGGGCACTCATCCGCGGAGAAAGTCTGTCGTGCCGGTTCTCCCCGCGAACCTGGTTTTCGATGAAATAGAGGGGTTTTTTCATCTTGCCGATGTCGTGGTAATAGGCGCCGACTTTGCTAAGGATCGGGTCGGCGCCGATGGCCTCCGCAGCCGCTTCGACCATGGAGCCGACAATGACGCTGTGATGATAACTGCCCGGCGCCTCCATGATCATCTTTTGAAATATCGGCTGGTTGAGATTGGCCAGCTCCAGCAGCCTGATGTCGGTGGTGAAGTCGAAGAGGGTCTCGAAAATGGGGCTGATCCCGGCGACGATGATACCGCTTGTCATCCCGCCGGCGAAACCGCCCAGCATTTTCCAAAGGGTGTCCAGGGACAAGAACCGGGCGGAAAGGAGGGAGACGGCGAAAATGAAGGCGGCGTTGCCCAGACCCAAAAGCAGACCGGTTTTTATGAATACCGAACGTCGCCGGTAATGATCGTTCCGGCAGATAATGATAACAAACCCCAAAAAGGCGAACAGGGAGAGGTAGGCTTGGGGGATGCTGACAAGAAAAGGGATCAGGAAACATATGAACAGCGACACGAGCAGGGCAACCCGGCGATTGAACAGATAGGCCGTCAAAAGGGTGCCGACGGCGAAGGGAAGTGAATAGAGGAGCGTTTCCTTGGTGAGAAGGGGCATCGCCTGATGCACGGCATCGGAGATAAAGAGGACGGCCTTGATCAACAGGATCTGGATGACCACGATGACGCTGAGACACAGAAGGCGGAGAATGGGGTCGGGCAAGATCTCCCGGGGTACGAAGGCCTTCCGGGAGAGGAAAAACAGGGCCGTCACCAGAGCATAGATCAGGAGAAAAAGGCCGACAAATCCCGAGAAGCGGGAAGATTTCTGGCGGCGCTGCTCTTTGAAAAAGGCGTTGAGCTTGTCCAGATCGGTGGCGCTAATCTTTTCCCCTTCCCGGACGATCATTTCATTTTTTTGTACCTCGAAATAGACCGGTTTCACCCCATCCACCACCGCCTGCCGGCGCTTTTCAGTTTCGACGCGGTTATAGGTAAGATTGGGTTGGAGGAGCTTGGCGGCGATATTAAGAACCGCTTTCCTGTAGCCGGCATCGCCGCCTGGCAAAGCGTTCTTGGCCTTTTGTTGCAATATCCCCAAGGCATCCTGCATCTGCAGGATTTCGTCGACATTCTTCTGCTCCGTCTCCGACCGGGTGCGGACGTTCTTCACGATCAGTCCCCGTTCGTATTCCAGGGGAGAAAAGGCGACATTGGTGATCATTCGATTCTTGTAGACCGCCGTCATGAGATTGACGATATCCGTCGCAGTCGCCGATGAAAAACTTCGGTCGGCAAGGGCCGAAAAATCTTGGTCGGTAAGACGTACCCCCAGATACTGCTGGCAGAGGGTCATAATCTTTTCTTTGTTGGAGGCGAAAGTGGCAGGGGAGTCGCTCTCCCCGGCGGCGGATTGTTTCATTGCCTCCTGGACGGCCAGAAAGGCCTTCATGATATTCCCCCGGATTTGGGGGAGAACCGTCTCGTCATAATCGAAGATATTCAAAGACGTCTTGGCCGCTTCCAGCTTTTTTAATTCCGTGGCTGCCCGTTCCTCAACGAGGAAATCCCGGTCGGCCTTGATGTTTTTATCGGCGATGGCACCGATTTTGTAGCGGGGGGGCATACTGGTGACGGTGGGAAGGATCAAAAAGGTCAAAAAGAGACTCAACGTCACGAGGATAAACCAAAGCTGCGTCTGGGGATTCCTGACGATCTCAGGAATAATTTCCGGACGTGTGAACTGTCTTTGCAGCTCGGCTATGGATTTGCGGGCTATCTCTTTCCAGAAGGTCATGGCGGCATATTCCTAACGGGTTCTGCTGCGCGTGGCGTCGAGGTGATTGTAGGCCCGGATGATTTCCTGGACGAGGGGGTGGCGGACGACATCGAGTTCGGAGAAATGAACGAAAGCTATTCTTTTGGATTTACCGAGTATTCTTTCGGCCTCAATGAGGCCGGAGGTCTTTTCCTGAGGCAGGTCGATCTGGGTGACGTCGCCGGTGATCACCGCCTTGGAGCCGAACCCGAGGCGGGTGAGAAACATCTTCATCTGTTCGGAGGTGGTGTTCTGGGCCTCGTCAAGGATAACGAAGGCATCGTTCAAGGTTCGCCCCCGCATGAAGGCCAGAGGCGCAACTTCGATGATCCCCTTGTGAATAAGCGCCGCGGCCTTGTCGACGTCTATCATATCGAAGAGGGCGTCATAGAGGGGTCGCAAATAGGGATTCACCTTTTCCGCCAGATCTCCCGGGAGAAATCCCAGTTTCTCCCCGGCCTCGACCGCCGGCCGGGCCAGGGCGATACGCGCCACCCGCTTTTCCATCAGGGCGGCAACGGCCATGGCCATGGCCAGGTAGGTCTTGCCCGTGCCGGCGGGGCCGATGCCGAAGACCATGTCATGATTGCGGATGGCGTCGATATAGAGTTTCTGGGCCATGCTCTTCGGGGAAATAATCCTCTTTTTGGCGGAGATGAAGACCTTGTCGAGGAATATCTTCTCGATGCAGGCGGTGTTGTCCTCGGAAAGGATACGGTGGGCGTAATCGATATCCTGTGCATAGAGCGGGTAGCCCTTTTCGACGATACCGTACAATTGGAGCAGTAAATCACTGATCAGGCGGACGGAAAGGGCATCGCCGGAAAGGGAGACTTCATTGCCCCGGGCACCGATTTTCACCGGTGCCAGCTTTTCCAACTGACGCAGATGCTTGTCATGCTCACCGAGGAGGTTGCGCAGCCGGCCGGTGTCCGGAAAATGGAGATGTTCGGTTTGCGGATGTTGGTTTTTATTTTTCAAAGTGTTTTCATTCCCTACCGGGGCGCGGTGCTGCCGCGACTATTTTTCCCGCTGCTGCCGGACTGGGGGAGACATCGTATCGTTGGAATCGTCTTAATTATGTCAGAGATGTCCTCCGGAGTCAAATCAAACCCTTCTGTCCCGTTTCCGTCGTCGACAACAGGATGCCTTACCTGCTTTTTCTCCGGTCTTTACATGTCGGGCCTTTGGAGAAAGAGATGGGCAAAAACCTTGGCATTCCCCAACATGTCGGCAATGAGGCAATATTCGTTCGGCTGGTGGGCCATGGGGGTTGTCCGGCACCAGACCGCCGCCGGGTATCCCGCCCGGCGGAGATAAGCCGCGACCGTGCCGGCGCCTATTCCCTGAGGGGTCGCCTGAACGCCGTATACCCCGCCGATCGCCTCTTGAAGGGCGGTGACGATGGGGGCGTTGGAATCCGTCGGCGCCGGGGCCTGTACCTCCTGAACCGGCATGATCCGGATGGTTACCCCCCGCTCCTTTTCGATCTGCTGCGCTATTCGGCGCATCGCCGCCTTTACTTCCTCCAGATCGTATTCCGGGAGAATCCGGCAATCCATGTAAAAATTGTCCTCACCGGGGATGGTATTAACGTTCGGCACATTGGCGTCTTTTCTGGTCGGTTCGAAGGTGCTTTCCGGGGGATCGAAAAGCGGATCGACGGCCGGGAATTGCTCCGGCAGGGCGGCATGCAGGCGCACTGCCAGATGGGATGCGGCCAGAAAGGCATTCTTTCCCAGATAGGGTTTACTGCCGTGACACTGTTTGCCCAGGGTGCGGAAACGGACCCACAGGATACTCTTTTCGGCGACTTCGATGAGATCTCCCCTTTCGTTGCCCGAGTCGGGGACACAGATCAGATCGCTTTTTTGGAAGGGGTTCCGGGGATGTTCAAGCAGGTAGGCCAGTCCATAAGTGCTGGCCGTTTCTTCATCCGCCACGAAGATCAGGCCGGGAGAACGGAAAGGTCGCACCCCTTCGTCGAGGCAGGCCCGAAAGGCGTAAAGGGAGGCGACCAGGTCCTGCTGGTTGTCCAAGACCCCCCGACCGTAAATACGGCCGTCCTGGACATAGGCCCGGTAAGGATCGGAGTACCAGAGGCTCGCTTCCCCCGGGGGCACCACATCGAGATGGCTGATCACCCAGGTTTGCAGACTTGACTCCACGTCTCCGGGCCAGCGGACGATGATGTTCGGGCGCCGGCCCGAAGAAACACGTCGATCCGGGGCATTGATCGTTTCGATGTTCTGTATCTGCAAGCGGGCCAGGTGCTCCCGGAGGAGTTCGGCCTTGGCCGTTTCGCCGTCGCCGCCGTTTTCCGGCGCCATGGCCGGGACGGCGGTCAGGGCAATCTGCAGATCTATCATCTCCCGGCAGTAGGATTCGATTCGGGCGCTGACCCGGCGGAAAATGTCTTCGTCAATCATAATTCACCTCAATCATTTGAAAGTCGGGATGGGTCTGTTTTATCTTGTCGAAACCGGATGCCGTTCCCAGCATAAGGATCAGGGAACGGTCGAAATCGAGCCAGGCGGCGGCGGTACGGTTGATCTCCCCGTTAGTCAAACGCCCTATCTCCTCCCGGTACTTCCAGATGAAATCTCCGGGAAGGTTTTCCAATGCCAGGGAAGCCTGACGATAAACGAGCTGATGGGGGGCGGCAAAGGAAAAAATGAACCTGTTGAGGATGGAATTTCTTGTCCTTTCCAGATCTTCCGGAAGGATACCCTGGCGGTTTGCCTGGCGCACCAGCGCCTGGATTATCGATAAGGCCTCTCCGGCGTTGTCGGTTTTGGTCACCGCATAGGCCCCGAAGATCCCGTAATCGTTACGGGCACGATAGAAACTCCCGGTGGCATAGGCCAGCCCCCGGTCGGTGCGCACCTCCTGAAAGATGCGGGAACGGAAACCGCCGCTGCCCAGGACATGATCGATGACATCGAAGGCAAAATAGTCCGGAGAACCTTTCGCCGGTGCGGGACAACCGATAACCGTCACCGTTTGGGGGGTATCCTTGACGAGATAGTACTTCCCCGAGCGGAAGGGCGAAAGGGGAGGGGGTGCTTCGGGAGCAGAATTACCGGCAGGGAGAAAGCCGAAGGTCTTCCGGACCATTACGGTCAGTTCCTCCTGACCGATATCTCCCGAGACTGCCAGGATCATTCTGTCCGGGGTGTAATAGCGGCGGTGACAGGAGACAAGGTCGGCACGGGCGATCTTTTTCAGCCCCGTAACGGTGGGCAGTCTCCCCCGGGGATTGCCCTGATACATGAGCCGGAAGAACTCCTTGAAGGCCCACGCCTTTGGCTCATCGGCAAGCCTTCTTATTTCCTCGCTTTTCAGTTCCTTGAGGAGCCGAAGTCGTTCCGGATCGAAGCGGGGCGACATGATAATCTGGGCGAAAATATCCCAAACGCGATCAAAATCGGCCCGGAGCGAAAACAGCGACCATTGGACCTGCTCCAGACCGGCGACGGGTTCAATGGTGGCTGCCAGGGCCGCCAGGGTCTCGTCCAGCGAGCGCGGGTCCATCTTTTCCGTGCCCCCACTGCGCATCAGGGCCGTCGTCAGCTCTCCGGTGCCCTCCTTGCCCGCCTCGTCATATACGGCCCCGGACTTGACAAACAAAGTGACTTGCACGACAGGCAGTTCCCGGTTTTCAAGTAAATATACCCGCAAGCCGTTTTCCAGTCGGAAATGCCGGGGCTTCGGCGGGGAGAAGTGGAGGGGGGGATAGACCAGGCGATCGGGGTCGGGTAAGTCGCGGGCGCCGGCATCAGGCGTCAACGTCACGCAAAGCAGGACGATGACGGAGAGGTAAACCCTGACGATCAGGGTGCCCCGGAGCCGCTGCATCGAAAAAGAAATGAACGAAATGAAACCCGCATGACAGCTCGACGTCACAAAGCAGGATGAAAATGACGGGACGCGCTCCGCCGCTTCCGCAGCGGTCTTGTTAATTATATAACGTTGCATATCAATAACATATGCGCGCATTTGCGAGTGAAAGGCAGTGCATGTCTCTCAAGAATCCCCGCCCATGCTTATCGCCGGTCCTCACTCCTTCACCATGATCGCCAGTGTTCGCCGGTCACGGTTAAAAAAGTTTCGGGCCGCCGCTCTGACCTCGGCGGGGGTAACACCGGCGATCCGGTCGGCATAGTCGATCAGGTAGCGATAGTCGCCCAGGAGGGTTTCGAAATAGGAGAGCTGCCCGGCAATGCCCTCATTGGTATTCAGACGCCTTATGAAATCCACTTGCAGTTGCTTTTTGACCTTGTTTAGTTCCGCCTCCGGAACCGGTTCCGCGGCCAGTTGGTTCAATGATTCCTCGACGGCGACGACAAGTTCCTCGATCCTGTGGGGCCGGCGCACCGAGGCGAACACACAGAATAGATTCGGATACCGGCTGCCGGGCATTCCATTTACCGCCTGGACGCTTTCCGCCAATCCTTTGTCCTCCACAAGATACCTGTAAAATCGAGAGGTACGGTCCCGGGAAAGAAGCGAAGCGATAACATCGAAAACATAGTCTTCCCGGGCGGGGGGCGGGGGCTTGAGAAATCCCATGATCAAGCGCTCACCGGCATCGAAAGGGATGGTGATCCGTCTTTCGGCCGTGGCGGTCGGTTCTTTCGGTATCGGTGAGGCGGTCTCCGGTCGGGGATGTAGCACACCGAAATACTTTTCCAGGATACGGCGCATTTCCGAGGTCTTGACATCGCCGACAATGGTGATGACCATTTTGTGCGGAGCCTTGGCCTGACGGTGGAAGCGTTCAACATCCTTCATGTTGAGGCTTTCGATGTCCTCCGGCCGGCCGATGACGGGACGCCGGTAGGGATGGACAAGAAAGGCGGCGGCGGCGAATCTTTCGTATAACAGTCCATCCGGGTCGGCATCGATACGCTGCCTTCTTTCTTCCCTGACCACTTCCCTTTCCTGGTAGAATTCCCGCAGGACATAATTCGCCAGGCGATCCGCCTCGATGCGTGCCCAAAGCTCGGCCTTGTTGGCGGGGAGGCTCACGTGATAGGTGATCATATCCTGACCGGTGGAGGCATTTATGTGGACGGCCCCCGCTTCGGTGTAGAGGCGGTCTATTTCGTTGGACAGATACCAGTGACGGTGCTCCTTTTGCAAGCCCGCCAGTCGCTTCGACAGTTCATCCCGCCGTTGTTTGTCCCCGGCGGGGCCTTTGGCGATCTCCCTGTCCAGTGCTTCCCCGGTTTTGGCGATTTTTCGCAACAGCTTCCTCTCTTGAGCGGGATTCTTCCCGCCGATGGTCGTCGTTCCCTTGAACATCATGTGTTCCAGCAGGTGAGCCAAACCTGTTTTGCCGTTGCGTTCCTCAACCGCTCCGGCCCGGAAACGGATATAAAAAGAAGCGGTGGGACTGAACGGGCGCCGGAGAATCAACACCCGGATGCCGTTTTTCATGGTGAAGGCTTCGACCCGGTCCATCATCCCGACCGGGGACTGAGCACCGGCCGACACCGCCGCGGGAGATAACGGGAGGACAAAGGGTACCAAGAAGAACAGGAGAAATATCTTTTTCGCGCGACGAGAAAAGATGTGCGGCCATCCGTTCATTGACATATTTTCATGGGGCTTTTCGGGGGTCATGCGGGTTTAAGTTAATTAAGGCAACGGTTTGTCGGTGATGGTTTCGTGTTTGTAATAGGAATAGATGCGACAGGCGGGGTAAAACAGGCCGGTGATGCCCAGCATAATCATGAATGAAGCGGAGAAGAAGATCATGATGAACTCATGTGGATTGGTAAGCGCATAGGCATTGAAGAGAAGGCCGAGCCCCCAGCAGAAAAGCAGCAGGGAGATGCCGCCGACGGCGATGAGCTTGCCCCACCAGCGCAGAGAGCCGGGTGACGATTCTATTTTCATGCCGCCGATATTAACCTTTTCCGCCCGGATAATCAAGCCCGAAGCGCCCTCCGGAGACCGCGCCGCTATCCTGGTTTTATTAAGACCGCTTCCCGACCCTAAGAAGATCGGCACAGGCGCCGCAGTTCGTGATAAACGGAAGTAGTGAGACTGGGATGGGCACAGGGGAGAAGCGAATTGTTGTGAAAAAGCGGTTCTTCGGCGAGCGGGTAGGGCGATGACGCACAGGCGTCTTTCCATAACGGGGTGCCGGGTATGGGCGAGTATTCGGCGAGAATAGGCCGTGCCCCCCGGGACTGAACGTAACGGATGCTGGACTCGATCTCCGCCGCGGTCTGTCCGGGAAGGCCGCAGAGAAGATAAACGGCTATTTCCCCGGCGGTATAGCCGGCTTCCTGAAGATAGGCGACGGCCTGTTCGAAATGGAGGTTTTCCACCTTCCCTCCCCATTGAAGCTGTCTCTCCCCATGGGTGGTTTCCAGACCGAAACGGAGCGTCCGAAACCCCGCCCGCCGGAGTAGAACGGCTATTTCCGGTGTTATCTCCCGGAGATGAAGGCCGTTGGGACAATGAAAGCTCACATCCATATTCCGGGTGATGATCTCCCGGAGAAGCGGAACGGCCAACTCTTCCGGCCGTATGAGGAAGGCATCGTCATATATGGAAAAGTTATCGACCCCCAGGGCGTGTTTCCAGTGCCTGATCTCCGCCGCCACGAGGTCGGGTTTGCGTCTGGTGAAACCGCGATAGAGAAGCCCGGAGGCACAATAGGGGCAACGGTATGGACAGCCCCGGGAAGTGAGGACGGGAAGTTGGTCGGGGCGGGGGAGGAGATCGAAGGCGGGGTAGGGGAGGGAATCGAGGTCCCCGTCCTGGGGGAGGTAGGACAAAGACGCCCCGATGATATCACGGACGATGAATTCCAGTTGGGTTTCCCCTCTCCCGGGAAGGATCAGATCGGCGCCGGAATTTGCCGCCGCATGATCGGGACAGAGGGTGGCATAGACGCCTCCCAGAATGACCGGAACACCCGGGAATATGTTCTTTATGATTCCGATCAGCGCGTCGACCCCGGGGTACCAGTACGTCATCAGGGAGGTGACGAAAACCGCCCGCGGCCGCGGCAGGGACGTGAGGATAGCGATCAGGGAATCCGGATCGATACCGTAACGGTGGTATGGTTTTCCTGTTGCCGCCCGCGGGCCCGGTGCGGCGATCCGTTCCCGGAGCAACTTGCCGTGTCCCCCGGGTTTTCGCGGGGGAGGGCGGCGCAGCCTTGATGCCCCCCGCCGGTAATCCGGATCGAGACAGTCGATGAGACGGACATCAAGGCCGTTTTCCCGGAGGCACGCCGCCAGATAAAGCAGGCCCAGGGGCTTCATCCAGTAATCATAGGCCGCATAATCGTAGATCCAGGGATTGATCGTTAAGACAGAGGATTTCATGGCCAAGGAGAATAGCAGAAATCAACGAGCGGGACAATTCGCAAAACAAACCGCCGCATTAAACACCTCTGCATAAAATACTTGAAGGTGGGCCCGATTGCTGCTAACATCCCCCGCCATTGATCAAGGGTTGAAACGGAAGAGGTATGCGGGCAGTAGTCCAGAGGGTTGACCGGGCGGCCGTCACGGTGGCAGACCGGGAGATCTCCCGAACGGGGAAGGGATTGATCGTCTTCCTCGGCATCGAAAAGGGAGACGGTCAATCCGATGCCGATTATCTGTTGGAAAAAATAATCAACCTGCGCATTTTCGAAGACACCGCCGGTAAGATGAATCTCTCCCTTGACGATTTAGGGGGAGAACTGATGATCATCTCCCAGTTTACCCTCCTGGGAGATTGCCGGAAAGGAAGAAGACCCTCCTTTTACCGTGCCGAGGAGCCGACCCGGGCAAAAGGGCTCTACGATTATTTCGTGAGCGCCGCGGCCGCAAGGATGAAAAAGGTCGGTGCCGGGGAATTTCAGGCCATGATGAAGATCGATCTGGTCAACGACGGACCGGTGACCTTGGTTTTGGACAGCAAGAATATTTTTTAGGAGTGATGAGAATATTGAAGGAGAAGGACCCCATCCCCGCCTGCCAGATCAGGATCGACAAAGAAGGCGTCTGGTACTATCAGGGCGCCGAGATGTTCCGGCGGGAATTCGTTAACTATTTTTATCAACATCTCCGTCGGGATACCCAGGGTCGATATGTGATCGAATTGCCCAACGACCGTTGTTATATCGAAGCGGAAGATACGCCCTATTTCGTCAAAGCCGTTTATCCGGAGCGTGATGAAGGCGGAAGGCTTTTGAATCTTCAGGTCCTGCTTTGCGATGACACGCGGGAGGATCTTGATCCGGAGACACTGTATATCGGCGACGATAACGTGTGCTACTGCCGGGTGCGGAGCGGACAGTTTCCCGCCCGCTTTTTTCGGGCTGCTTACTATCAACTTGCCGAAAATATCGAATACGATGACGAGCGCAGCGTCTTTTGTCTCCGGATGGACGGACGGGTTTTCGATATCGGGGTAAAGTCCGGATAACCGAAGTCAGAAACGTAATATAAACGGCTCGGATAACACAAATAATCACTGGAGGTAGATTCATGCTCGCCGATGATGTCGGAGAAGCCCTTACTTTTGACGATTTACTTCTTGTTCCCGCCGAATCGTCAATTTTGCCGAAAGACGTCGATACGTCGACCCACCTGACCAACAGCATCATCCTCAAAATACCTATCCTCAGTGCCGCCATGGATACGGTGACGGAATCAAAGACGGCGATTTGCATGGCTCAGGAGGGGGGGATCGGAATCATCCACCGCAACATGAGTATCGAACGGCAGGTGATCGAGGTGGACAAGGTCAAGAAATCGGAAAGCGGCATGATCGTCGATCCCATCACCATCGCCCCGGAGCAGAAGGTCCAGGATGCCTTGCACCTCATGACGGAATACCGCATATCCGGCGTCCCGGTGGTTAAGGGTAAGCGGCTGGTGGGAATTCTTACCAACCGGGATCTGCGCTTCGAGACCAATCTCGACCAGCCGGTGGCCAACGTGATGACCAAAGACCGGCTGGTAACGGTTACATCGAACATCTCTCTGGAAGATTCCAAGCAGCTCCTGCATGCCCACCGCATCGAAAAGCTGCTCGTCGTGGATGACGAGTATAACCTCAAGGGGTTGATTACCATCAAGGATATAGAAAAGATTCGCAAATATCCCAATGCCAGCAAAGATTCCCTGGGGCGTCTGCGCGTCGGGGCCGCGGTCGGCATCCTCGATCGTGAGGAGCGGGTTCAGGCCCTGATTGCCGCCGGCGCCGATGTGATCGTCATCGATACCTCGCACGGTCATTCCCGTGGCGTTCTCGACGCCATCAGGGATACCAAGCGGAACTTTCCCAATTGCGAACTTATCGCCGGCAACGTGGCCACGGCCGCGGGTGCGGAAGCACTTATCGAAGCCGGGGTGGATGCGGTGAAAGTGGGTGTGGGCCCCGGATCCATCTGCACCACCCGGGTCGTGGCCGGGGTAGGGGTCCCGCAAATGACGGCGATCCGGGAGACATTCAAGGTCTGTTCCCGCCGGGGGATCCCGGTCGTCGCCGACGGGGGTATCAAGTTTTCCGGGGATATCGCCAAGGCCCTGGCGGCCGGCGCTCATACGGTGATGATCGGCGGACTCTTTGCGGGGACGGAGGAAAGCCCCGGGGAAACCATTCTTTTTCAAGGGCGGAGCTATAAGGTCTATCGGGGGATGGGATCCCTCGAGGCGATGAAATCGGGCAGTCGTGACCGTTACTATCAGGATGATATGGAGAGCAATCTGAAGCTCGTTCCGGAAGGCATCGAAGGACGTGTCCCCTTCCGGGGCTCCCTGTCAGCCAGCATTTATCAGTTGGTAGGGGGGTTGAAAGCCGGGATGGGATATATAGGCTGCCGCACGATCGAGGAAATGCACGAAAAGGCTCAATTCGTCCGTATCACCTCCGCCGGATTGCGGGAGAGCCATGTTCACGATGTAATCATCACCAAGGAAGCCCCCAATTATTGGCTGGATTAACATGAAGCACGCCCGGTTCGTTCATCTGCACGTCCACACCCAATACAGCCTCCTGGACGGAACTATCCGCATCGAAGACCTTCTGAAGCGGACCCGGGAATACCAGATGCCCGCCGTGGCCATGACCGATCACGGCAATATCTTCGGGGCCATCGATTTTTATCAGCAGGCTTATCGCCACGGTGTAAAACCCATCATCGGCAGCGAAATGTATGTCGCCCCCCGGAGCAGGCACGAAAAGACCGCCTCGGTAAGCGGGGAGAATTCCCGTCATCTCGTCTTGTTGGTAAAAAACATGCAGGGCTACAAGAATCTCTTGAAGTTGTCCTCGGACAGTTACCGGGAGGGTTATTATTACCGACCCCGGATCGACAAGGAACTGCTGGACGCTCATCACGAGGGTCTGATCGGCATGAGCGCCTGCCTCCACGGGGAAATCGCCGGCCATATCGTCAAAAAGGATATGGAAGCCGCCCTCCGGGCCGCCGCAGAGTATCGTGATATCTTCGGGGACGGTAATTTCTATCTGGAGATTATGGAAAACGGTATCCCGGAACAGCGGATTGCCAATGAGGGGCTGATGGAAATCGGCGGAAAGCTCTCCCTCCCCCTCGTGGCCACCAATGACTGCCACTACCTCAACCGCGCGGATGCCGAGGCCCACGAGATATTGCTATGTATCCAGACGGGCAAGACGATCGAGGACCGGGACCGGATGCGTTTTCACAGCGATCAGTTTTATTTCCGCTCTCCCGCGGAGATGGAAGAGCTGTTCTCCTTTTGTCCCGAGGCGGTGGCCAATACTGTGGCTGTGGCGGAAAAATGCAATCTTTCCCTGGAATTCGGACAATTTTATCTTCCCCATTATCGCCTGGAGGGAGAAACCGGTCTTGACGATCATCTGGCGAAGATGGCCAAGGAGGGGCTGGCCCGGCTGCTGCCTTCTCTCAACCCCACCGGTGACGCTCTGATCGCCCGCAAATACGAACAGCGCCTCCTCGAAGAACTGGCCATGATTAAAAACATGGGGTTTGCCGGCTATTTCCTCATTGTGGCCGATTTTGTCAACTATGCGAAACAGCAGGGCATTCCCGTGGGTCCGGGTCGAGGTTCGGCAGCCGGCAGTCTCGTCGCCTATGCCATCGGGATCACCAAGGTGGATCCCATCCGCTACGGGCTTTTCTTTGAACGATTTCTCAATCCCGACCGGAAAAGCATGCCTGATATCGACATTGATTTTTGCCAGGAACGCCGGGATGAGATTATCCGTTATGTGACGGAGAAGTACGGACGTGACAATGTGGCACAGATCATCACCTTCGGCAAAATGATGGCGAAGGCGGTGATCAGAGACGTCGGTCGGGCCATGAATATACCTTACGGAGAGGTGGACGCCATTGCCAAGCTCGTGCCCAACGTCCTGAACATCACCCTTGCCGAAGCCCTGAAGATGGAACCCCGTCTCCAGGAAGAGGCGAAGAAGAACGAACGGATTCAGAAACTGCTGACTTATTCCCAGGCCCTGGAGGGTCTGTACCGCCATTCCTCAACCCATGCCGCCGGGGTTGTCATTTCCGACGTCCCCCTGCACAAACGCGTTCCCCTCTACAAGGGCCCCAAGGACGATGCCGTTACCACTCAGTTTTCCATGAACGACATCCAGACCGTCGGCCTGACAAAATTCGATTTTCTGGGACTCAAAACCCTGACGGTGATCAGAAATGCCCTGCAGCTCGTCAGGGAAAATAGAAACATCGACATCGATATCGACAATCTGCCGCTGAACGATAAGGCAACATACGAACTTTTACAGCGGGGAAACACCGACGGGATCTTCCAGCTGGAAAGTGCGGGGATGCGGGAGCTCCTCGTCGGCATGAAGCCCGACTGTATCGAAGACGTCATCGCCCTCATCGCCCTTTACCGCCCCGGACCGATGAATATGGTTCCGGACTTCATCGCCCGGAAGCTGGGGAAAACGCCTATCAGTTATGTCATCCCTGAACTCGAGGCGATATTGAAGGAAACGTACGGTGTCATCCTCTATCAGGAACAGGTCATGCAGATTGCCAGCGCCGTCGGCCGTTATACCATGGCCGAAGCGGACACCCTCCGGAAAGTGATGAGCAAGAAAAAGGACCAGGAAATGGAAAAGGAGATGCCGAAATTCATTTCCGGGGCCAAACAGAACCACATTCCTGAAGACAAGGCGGTTCGCATCTGGGAGCAGATGAAAGAATTCGCCAAGTATGGATTCAATAAATCCCACAGCACCGCCTATGCGATCATCTCCTATCAAACCGCCTATCTGAAGGCTCACTATCCCGAGGAATTCATGGCGGCCCTTCTCACGAGCGAGAAGGACGATCGCGACAAGATCATACGTCATATCAACAGTTGCAAGGAGATGGGGATCGGTGTCCTGCCCCCGGACATCAATGAGTCCCGGAGTGACTTTACCGTGCCGGGGCGGAATATCCGTTTTGGTCTGGCGGCGGTTAAAAATGTGGGCCTCGGGGCGGTGGAGGCGATCCTGGAATCCCGGAACCGGGGGGGGAAATTCAAGTCCTTTCATGATTTCAGCCAGCGCGTCGATCTCAGGAAGGTAAACAAGCGCGTCATCGAAAGTCTCATCAAATGCGGGGCCTTCGATTCTCTCGGTCACAAGCGCCGTTCCCTTTTCGCTGTTTATGAAGAGATCATGAACGCGGCGCAAAAGACACGCAAAACAAAAAGCAGCGGTCAGGTAAGTCTCCTGACGGATCTGGAGGAAACGGGGAAGGGTGGGGCGGCCGGCGGCGGGTTCGAGATCCCGGATACCGGCGAATGGGAGCACAAAGAACTGCTCATGTACGAAAAGGAGGCCCTTGGTTTCTATATCACTGGTCATCCTCTCCTGCGCCAACAGGAAAAACTCAACTTCGTCACCAACGCCAATTCGGAGAATCTGCCGGAACGTCGAGACAAAGAGGACGTTCTCATCGCCGGAATCGTCAACAACATCAGAGAAGTGACCACCAAGAGAAAAGACATCATGGCTTACGTTACCGTTGAAGACCTTTATGGCTCCATGAACATAATCTGTTTTTCCGAGGTCTATCAAAAATCGCGGGAGTTGCTGAAGAGTGACGAGCCGCTGCTCATCAGAGGACAAACGGATGTATCGGAAGAAAAAGTGAAGATTATAGCCAATGAAATCAAGCTTTTGCAGGATGTCCCGGAAGTATCGCCGCACAATTCCGTACATTTCTATCTGGATACCCGTATTCCTACTAATGACAATATGATCTTGAATATCAAGTATTTGGCAAATAAATATAAAGGAACGTCTGAAGGATATATCCATCTCTTGAACGGGGGCAGTGAAACGATCGTCTATCTGGGTAACGATTGCCGTTTCCATCTGACACCCGAACTGCTGAAGGCGGCCCGGTTGCTTCTAGGACCGCAGGCGGCCCGTTATCTTTAAAATGGGACGCGGGTCGTCCGAATAGCCGGAAATGGAATATCGCGAGCGAACCTACCGCAACTCCGTGACGGCCGCGGGCTTGATCACCTTTCAAGTCTCCGTCCGGGAAACGGACCTCTTCGTCGCCGCCGATCGTGATCTCACCGACCGGACGTATAAATCGGTAATAAAATATCGTCATCAATTAGAAAGTTATATCAAGACCCACGAAGCGTTTCGCCATTCTCTGGCACCGCTTCCTGATGATCCCCTGGCTCCGCCGCTTGTGCGGGCGATGCTCCGCGCCGCCATGACCGCCGATGTCGGTCCGATGGCGTCCGTGGCCGGGGCGATGGCGGAGTTTGTCGGCCGGGAGCTGCGGGAGGACTCGGCAAACGTGATCGTCGAAAACGGCGGGGACATCCATCTCGATGCCTCCTCGGCGCGTCGGGTCGCCATTTTTGCCGGTACCTCGCCCTTGAGTAACCGGCTGGTCCTGGAAATTCCGCCGGAAGACATGCCTTTGGGGGTCTGCACGTCCTCGGCCACGGTCGGCCCGTCTTTGAGTTTCGGAAACGCCGATGCGGTATGTGTATTATCCCCTTCGGCGGCGTTGGCCGACGCGGCGGCTTCCCATATCGGCAATCAGGTGCGGAAGGCCGGGGATATCAAAAAGGCTTTGGCCTCCGGCGCCGCGATCCCCGGTGTCCAAGGGATCGTCATCATCATGGGAAAAACGATGGGGGCCTGGGGAAAAGTCAATTTTTGCGATTAAAGTTTACATAACATATCTTATGCGACATTGTTCCGGGGCGCAAAAATGACTCCCCGGCTTGAAGCATTACATTAATTCATTGATTATAACATGTTGCTTTTATTCAGAAATGTGATTACAGACCTTCTTCGGCCAGTTGCTTGACGAGTTTGTGCTGTCTGTCCGTCAGCGTCCTGGGGACCAGTACGTTGATCTTTACGTACTGATCTCCCTTCACGCCGCCTTTCAGAGCGGGAATCCCGTAACCCTTCATCCTGATCTTCGTGTTGTTCTGGGTACCCGGAGGTATCTTGACTCTTTTCGTTACGCCTTCGATAGTCGGCACCTCGATGATTGTTCCCAGCACGGCCTGTGTAAAGGTTATGGATTTTTCCACATAGATGTCGTTACCGTCCCGGGCGAACAAGGGGTGCGGCAGGATATCGATATGCAGATAAAGATCCCCGGCGGGGCCGCCGTCGAAACCGGGTCCGCCTTTACCACTGAGGCGCAGTTTCTTGCCGGCGCCGATGCCTGGGGGTATCTTGACGTTGATTTCATCGACCCGGTCCTCGCGCTGGAGGGCCAGCTTCTTTTCCACCCCCCGGACGGACTCCTCAAGAGTGATGGAAAGATTGTACTGCAGGTCCTGTCCCTGTTGGGGCATGTGGGCATAGGATTGTCCCCCGCCGCCGAAGAGATCGGCAAAGGGATCGAAGGACTGTTGAAAGCTGCCCCGACGGCGGCTGCTGCCGGAGAAGCTCTTGGCTCTGCCCCCTCCCCCGGTAAAATCGAAGCCGAATCCCCTCAGCAGGTCGTTCAGATCAAAGTTGCGGAAGATGTCCTCCTGGGAAAACTTCTGACGGAACTGATCGGCGGACCCGTACATATCGTATTCTTTTCTCTTTCCCGGATCGCTGAGGACGGCATAAGCCTCGCTGATCTTCTTGAATTTTTCTTCCGCCTGGGCCTTGTTGTTGGGGTTCTTGTCCGGATGCCATTTGAAGGCCAATTTACGATAGGCCTTCTTTATCTCCTCAGCGGTCGCCTTCTTGTCGACGCCCAATAATTGATAATAATCCTCAGCCATCTCTTTTCCTTTTCAAAAAAATATATCGCTAAATTAACAACTAAGGCCTATTTGTCAAGAAATTACATTAAACGTCTGAATCTTCGTCTGCTCTCAAACCATACCCGTGGAAGGAGCGAAAAAGCCGACAATATTCCGGATGAAAAGGAAGAATTCATAAAAATTTTCATGCCGGGGCGGCACCCGCGAACGATAATAATCTCGTTATCGACCCCCTGCTGTGTCCTATTAATCATTTAAGTATTTGGATTTATTAGACTCATGGTATATTTTCTCAGTAAAGGCCTTTAGGATGACGGCCGCCCTGAAAAAGCGCTTTGCCGCCGGCTAAACTTCCCGGTAATCCCGCCCCAGATGGAAGGCCTTGAGATTGGCTGCGACCGCCGGCGGCGGAAAAGCAGCCGCGAGGATCTTTTCCCAGGTGTCGACTTTGAAATCCAGCCATTGCGAAAGCACCCCCAAAAGGACGGTGTTTTCCGTACGAATATTACCGGCCGTCTCCGCCAGCTTGCGACCTTTCACCACCCGTACCGTGGGGAAAGCCTCCCGGACAAGCGGGACGGCATTTGTCGGATAGGGCATCTTCCCGAGATTGACCGCCGGGGGATAAAGTTCCAGATCGTTGATAATGATCCGCCCCTCCGGTTTCAGATATTCGAGGTAGCGAAGGGCTTCGAGTTTCTCGAAGGCCAGCAGAATATCTACATTTCCTTTCCGTTCGATCGGGGAGAAAACCTTTTGACCATACCGCACATGGCTGGTTACGCAGCCGCCCCGCTGGGCCATCCCATGGACCTCGCTCTTCTTTACATCCAGACCCTCCGCCATGATTACCTGACACATGATATCGCTGGCCCGGAGAATCCCCTGTCCGCCCACACCGGCCATCAGGACGGCGCTTACATCCGCAGTCGTCTTGGTTTCAGATCCTCTCTTTTTCCGGTTCATGTCTTATTCCACCTCCTCGATGGCGCCCACTCTGCAAACCTGCCGGCAGAGGGTGCAGCCGGTGCACAAATCGGCGTCGATGTAGGAGTTCCCCTCCTGCTTTTTGGCGTTCCTGATCACGGTCTCCGCAGGTTGATCCTGGAAACTTCGCCAGGCAATGGGCGGGCAGCCCAAATCGAGACAATTTTTGCAGCCGATACATTTTTGTACGTTTACCCGCAGGGGTTTGCGTTTTTCCTGATAATGCCGTTTGAAGAGCACACACGACCGGCGGGATATGATCAGGGAAGAGCCGCTTCTGGCCAGTTCCTCCCGCATAACCGCCCTGGTGTTCTTGATATCGTAGGGATCGATGACCCGGACACCGTCTATGCCCAGGACCGTTGCCAGGGCCGAGAAATCGAGTTCCTTGGCCGGGGAACCCTGGAGGGTGAAGCCGGTCGCGGGATGTTCCTGCATCCCTGTCATGGCCGTCGTCCGGTTGTCGCAAATGACGATCACCGCCTCACCGTGATTGTAGGCCAGATTCAACAGGGGGGTGATTCCGGAATGGATGAATGTGGAATCGCCGATGACTCCCACCACCTTCCCCTTCCCTTTCTCGCCGAGGGCTTTGCTCATCCCGTGGGCCATACCGACGCTGGCCCCCATACAGATACAGGAATGGAGACCCTCCAGAGGCGGCATGAAGGAAAGGGTGTAACAACCGATGTCCCCGGCCACAAAGGTCTTCATCTTGCCCAGGACATGGAAGAGACCGCGATGGGGACAGCCGGGGCAGAGATTCGGAGGCCGGGGAGGAATGGCCACCTCGGGAAGTTTCACCGGGGGCGCGGCTTTTTCAGTCAGAACTGCGGCGACGACACCGGGATCGAATTCGTTGGTGAAGGGAAAAACCGCCTTGCCGGTGATCTCGATCCCCAGGCCCCGGATCTGCTCCTCGAGAAAAGGATCGAGTTCTTCGAGGACATAGAGCTTCTTGACCCGGGCGGCAAAGTTACGGATAAGTTTTTCCGGCAGCGGATAGACAAGGCCCAGTTTCAGATAGGAACAGCCCGGCAGGACATCCTTGGCATAGTTGTAGGGCATCCCGGCGGTAATGATACCCACCTCGGTGTCGTTGATCTCCATCCGGTTTTCGGGGAAGGTTTCAGCGAATTCCCGGAGGGCCTGGAGTCGCTTTTCCACCTCCAGCCGCCTCATTCGGGCCATGGCGGGAACCATGACGTATTTCGCCGGGGTGATCCGCAGCTCCGTACGATCCTCGTAGGCCAGGGGGGTTTCGGTGTGTACCACGGATTTGGAATGGGATACCCGGGTGGTGGAACGGAGAAATACCGGCGTATCGAAGGTCGCGCTGAGCTCGAAGGCGATCTTTACGAACCTTCTGGCCTCGTCGCTGTCCGCCGGCTCGAGCATGGGCACTTTGGCGAATTTCGCGTAGTTACGGTTGTCCTGTTCGTTCTGGGAACTGTGGAGGGAGGGGTCGTCGGCAGAGACGATCACCAACGCGCCGTTCGTTCCGGTGTAACTGACGGTAAAAAGGGGATCAGCGGCCACGTTCACGCCGACATGCTTCATTGTGACCAGCGCCTTCGCCCCGGCGACGGCGGCGCCGATTCCCACCTCGAGGGCGACCTTTTCGTTGGGGGCCCATTCCGCGTAAACGCCGTCGTATTTTGCAAATTCTTCCAGGATCTCCGTGCTCGGTGTCCCCGGATAACCGGAGCCGAACCTCGCCCCGCATTCGTAAGCCCCTCTGGCAACGGCTTCGTTTCCCGACATCAATACTTTCATATGGTTATCTCCCGGTTGCTTTCATCCCAGCATGGCGATTTTACGTCCGACAATGATCTTCATCGTCGGATCCTGAATCTTCTCCAGGGCCTGCCGGTAATATTCCCTGGCCTTCTCCCGGTTCTGCAGCCCTTCGTAACTCCTGGCCATGCCGGCGAGGATATCGCCGGCAAAGGGGGAGCCCGCTTTCGATTGCAGCGCCTTTTCGTAATTATTCAGGGCCTGCTTGAAATCCCCTTTGGCCTCGTGGCAATAACCGAGACTGTTGTAAACGAGGACCGTCAATTCGTTATCACCGCCTTTTTCCCGTAAATAGATCTGGAAGGCCTTCATGGCCTCATCGATCTTGCCGGCATTCAGATAGGCGTTGCCGATGCGGTATTGAGACAGCATCGCCGCCCGCGTGGCGGGATATTTGGCCGTCAATTCGGCAAACGGTTTGACGGTCACGGCGACATCCTGGTTCGTTACCGCCAGACGCGAGTTGTTGATTACGGCCTGATTGTAGACATTCATGGCCGTCGTCTCTTCTTTATGGCGCCAGTAGGCCCAACCGCCGCCGACCAGGGAAACGAGTAGCAATACCGCCGCCGCCACGGCGATATTACGCTTGTGGGACAGGATGTAATCCCTGGTTCTTTCAAGGAAAACCTGAAATTTGTCCGGGGCTAGAATCTCCTGCTTTTCCGTCTTACTTGCCATAATTATCTCCTGTCTTGGTGTTGATTCCTTTCGCGATCATCTCTGCCATCCTCCGGGGGATGCGGACGATTCTTCCCTCTCTGTCCAGGCAGGCATGGACGGTGTATCCCGCGGCCAATACCTGCGATCGTTTTTCGTTGCGGACGACGCTGCGAAATTTGATGCTCGCCCGCCGTAAATACTCGATCTCCGTATCGATCCAAAGCAGATCGTCATACCGCGCCGGCTGCAGGTAGTGGCAATAGGCGCGGGTGAGGGGAAAACTCACCCCCTCCCCCTCCCATTCCGAGAAGACGATGCCCAAGTCCCGAAAAAGTTCCGTCCGGCCGATCTCAAACCACTTGATATAGTTGGTGTGATAGACGATCCCCATGGCGTCCGTGTCGGCATATATGACGCGTATCTTAGTACTGTTTAGCAAAAAACGGCCTTTCCGGGGCGATGAATAGATCCATGAGATCGCTGCCGGGAGAAACCAACAAGCCGGTGGCCCGGGCCGCATGCTCTCCGTATGGCCGGCCGGAGGGCCGGTTTTCACCGCTGACTGTGGAATAGGCGACGAACGGGCTGGGATCGGCGGCATGGGTACGGATGGTTATCGGTGTGGGATGATCGCTTAAGACCATGATCCGGGCCGGTCCGACGGCGTTGATTCCCCGGATCACCGTTCCCACCACCTGTTCGTCAAAGTCCTCGATAGCCTTTATTTTACCGGCCAGGTTGCCTTCGTGTCCCATTTCGTCCGGTGCCTCGACATGGACAAAAACGAAATCCATCTCCCGTAGGGCATCAAGGGCGCTGTCCGCCTTGCCGCGATAGTTGGTATCGGTATAGCCCGTAGCGCCGGGCACGCGGATGGGTTTCAGGCCTGCATAGACGCCGATCCCGTTAAGGAGGTCCACGGCGGAGATCACCCCGCCCCGGAATCCGTAGCGGTCCGTCAGTTTCAACATCCGCGGCGCCCGGCCCTGTCCCCATAACCAGACGGCATTGGCCGGCTTCTTTCCCGCCTGTTTCCGCGCCTCGTTGACCGGGTGTCGGGACAGGACCGACCGGGCCCGCTTCATCATCGCGATGGCGACGTCGCTTCCCTCGCCCGCCGGGAGGTAGCCGTTGCTCTTCCGACCGGTAATGTCGTGGGGAGGTGTGGTGTGCATCGCCGCGATTCCGTCGCGCCATACAAACAGGTGCCGGTAACTCACGCCGGGATAGAACTGAAACTCGTCGTTGCCCAGCTCGCGGTCGAGGGTGCGGATGATCTCCGCCGCTTCGCCGCTGCCGATATGCCCGGCGGTGAAATCATCCATAAGCGGGTCGTCACCGTCGCCGAGGGTGACGAGGTTGCACCGGAAGGCCACGTCTCCGGGGCCGAGGGCCACCCCCATATTGGCGGCCTCCAGGGGACCGCGGCCCGAATAACAGCTTCCGGGGTCATATCCGAGTACGGAAAGATTGGCGACGTCGCTACCCGCGGGGAATCCCCGGGGAATGGTATCCACCAGCCCCAGGATCCCCTCCCGGGCCAGGAAATCCATGTGCGGCGTTCTCGCCGCCTCCAGGGGGGTCTTCCCGCCTAACTGTTCCAGGGGATAATCGGCCATACCGTCGCCAAGCAGAACGATGTATTTCATCAGAGCCTCTCATCCTCGATGCGGATCAAGACCGTCGGTTCATGGACGACATCCAGTCGGTCGATGCGCTGCAGGGCCTCCCGGACATCGCGCTCCCGGGCCTTGTGCGTCGTCATGACCACCGGCACCGCCCCTTCCTTCTTGCGTCCTTTCTGGATCACCGAGGCAATGCTGATGTTAACTTCCCCGAGGATACCGCTGATTTTGGAAAGGACCCCCGCCTTGTCCGCCGCCATGAAGCGGAAATAATAATTCGTCTTGATCTCCGGAAAAGGTATCAATTGAATATCGTCGATGACGTCTTCTCCCATGGAGCGGTAAGGCACCAGGCGGCAGGCATTGTGGATGATCCCCCGGGCGATGTCGATGACGTCGCTGACGACGGCGCTTGCGGTGGGCATCATGCCCGCCCCCTGACCGTAGAGAAATACCGCCCCCGAGGCGCTGCCGACAATGTGAAAGGCATTGTAGTTGCTGTTTACATTGGCAAGCATCACATCATTGGGGATCATCGTGGGGTGGATTCTGGCCTCTACAGAATCGCCCCGTGCAAAGGCGAGGGCCAGCAGTTTGATGCGATAGCCGAATTCTTTCGCGAATTCTATATCCTGCTGACTGATGTGAGCGATGCCCTCCCGGTAGATCTCCTCCATGTTCACCCGCTTCCCGTAGGCCAGGGAAAGGGCGATGGCCAGCTTATGCGCCGTGTCGATCCCCTCGACGTCGAAGGTCGGATCCGCCTCGGCAAAACCCAGCTCCTGAGCCTCCTTGAGGACCGCGGCAAAGGATTTTCCCTCATCCGTCATTTTCGAAAGGATGTAGTTGGAGGTTCCGTTCATGATCGCCATGAAGGAGGTGATCCGGTTTCCCACCAGGGACTCCTTGAGGGTCTTGATGATGGGGATCGTGCCGCCGACGCTGGCTTCGAAACGAATATCAACCTTCTGCCGGTCCGCGGTCCGGAATATTTCATTGCCGTAGGTTGCCAGGAGAGCCTTGTTGGCGGTTACGACATGTTTGCGTCTCTCCATGGCCGCCATGATGAAAGAACGGGCCGGCTCATACCCGCCCATCAGTTCGATGACGATATCTATCTCCGGATCGGTAAGGATTTGCTCCGCTTCCGTCGTCAGAAGTTCGGGAGGGACGGCGACAACCCGCGGCGTGGTGATATCCAGGTCAGCGATCCGTTTCAAATCCAGGCGGGCCCCCAGCCGTCTCTCGATGAGATCGCCGTTCTCCCGCAGCAACTTCACCACCCCGGAACCTATCGTTCCGAAGCCTATCAGTCCCAGCGAAATTTTCTTCATGGTCGGATGTCCTAAATTTTGGTTCTGCGTTTTATAATAGCGGCATACATTTGTCAAAACAAATTCCCGACGGCACGACGTCACAAAGCAGGATGAAAATGCTGGGACGCGCTCCACCGCATCCGCAGCGGTCCCGTTAATGATAAACCGTCGTAGATCAATAACATATGCACGCATTTGCGAGTGAAAATCATCCTCTTTTCTTTTCCGTTCCTTCCTTGGTTGCGTGCGCCTTGCCTGCGAAGATTTTTCTTCCTCGTCGCGGTGATCTCTTTATACGAGTTCATCATAATTGACTTTCCCGGGATATTGAGATAAATATCTTCGTAATCCATACACGCATGAAGGGTGTTTCACATCCCTGATTACCCGGGAAAAATAAGGATACCGTAATGACGACAACGTATCAGCAGGCCGGCGTGGATATCGACAAGGCCAATCTCTTTGTGGAAAGAATTAAACCCCTGATCGGCAGGACCACCCGGAAAGAAGTTATGGGTCGCATCGGCGGCTTTGGGGGGCTCTTCCATCTCGATCTGAACCGTACCCCCGACCCGGTGCTCGTTTCCTCTACCGACGGGGTGGGCACGAAGCTGAAGATCGCCCAACTGATGGGGAAACACGACACCATCGGCATCGACCTGGTGGCGATGTGTGTAAACGACGTGGTCGTCCAGGGAGCGGAACCGCTGTTTTTTCTCGACTACCTGGCCACGGGCAAGATCAGCATCGATACCGGGGTGGCCATCGTGGAAGGTATTGTGCAGGGATGTCTGGATGCGGGCTGTGCCCTCATCGGTGGTGAAACGGCGGAAATGCCCGGTTTTTACCAGGACGGGGAATATGATCTGGCCGGCTTTTGCGTCGGGGTAGTCAACGGCGATCGCATCATCGACGGCTCGGAAATCCATGTGGGGGACAGCATCATCGGCCTGGCCTCCAGCGGCCTGCACAGTAACGGCTATTCGCTGGCCCGGAAGATTATCTTCGAGATGGCCGCCCTGGACGTCAACGCCTGTCCGCCGGGTTTGGATTCACCAATCGGCCTGGAACTCCTCAAACCTACCCGGATATACGTCAAGCCCCTCCTCCGGCTCATGAAGAATTTCGAAATCAAAGGGTTGGTGCATATCACCGGGGGCGGCTTTCTGGACAATATCCCCCGGATCGTGCCGGGTCCCTGCAAGGCCGTTATCTACCGGCGGAGCTGGCCGGTTCCGCCGATCTTCATGATCATCCGGGAATTGGGCGGGGTCGCGGAGATGGAGATGCTGCGGGTCTTCAACATGGGGATGGGGATGTTGATCGTCGTTTCCGAAAGCGACCGGCTTGAGGTGATGGAGAGAATCGCCATGCTGGGCGAGCAGCCCTACAACATCGGCCATATCGAAAAACGCGATGCGGGTGAACCCCCGGTGGTGTTTACAGACCTATGAGAAAGAAAATCAAGATCGGCGTCCTCGTTTCCGGAAGCGGTTCCAATCTTCAGGCGATTATCGACAATATCGAGGCCGGCCGGCTGGACGCGGAAATAGGAATCGTCATCAGCAACAACGCCGAAGCCTTCGCTCTGGAACGATGCCGCCGCCATGGCGTGCCGGCGACGGTCGTCGACCATCGCTCCTTTTCGTCCCGGGATGATTTCGACCGGCAACTGATCGCCGTTCTGCGCTCCCGGGGTGTAGAACTGGTGGTAATGGCCGGCTTCATGAGGATTTTGAGCGATCATTTCCTGACAGCCTTCCCCCTGCGGATCATGAATATCCATCCCGCCCTGCTCCCTTCCTTTCCCGGTCTGCATGTCCAGAAACAGGCCGTGGACTACGGGGTCCGTTTTTCCGGTTGTACGGTCCATTTTGCCGACGGCGGGGTGGATACGGGGCCCATCATCATCCAGGCTGTGGTTCCCGTATACGGCGATGACGACGAGGACAGTTTGTCGGCCCGGATCCTCCGGGAGGAGCACAAGATCTATTCCCAGGCGATTCAGTGGTATGCCGAAGGCAGGCTGGCCGTGGAGGGGCGCCGGGTCATCCTCCGGGATGCCCCCGGGGGGGGGATTATGCCGCAACACAACCCTCCCCTGTCGGCATGAACAACGTTTTTCACTCGCAAATGCGTGCCTATGTTATTGATCTACCAAGGTTTATCATTAACGGGACCGCTACGGATGCGGTGGCGCGCGTCCCAGCATTTTCATCCTGCTTTGTGACGGCGTGCCGTCATGCGGGTTTCATGACGATGCGGCACGCGCGAAAGATGTAAGTATCTCAAAGGAAGACTCTGGGGCTTTTTCACGCTAACTCCCATACTCGACGCTTTTAAAACGATAGATGTAAATTATCGGGCAGTTGCCTAAAGTTTCATTCCACCTACGGAGGGAATTACAGGACAATGAGAGAACTGAACTTTGAAGTCCAATCCCTCGGGAAACCGACGATCCCCTCGCCGATAACCGTCAGTTATTTCACCCCGGACAGCCGGAGGATCATCTACGACAACGATCTGGTTCATCTTTCCGGCCATCGTTGGGAGGTCGGGACCCCATTGTCCATCGAGGTTGCCGGTCCCCGGGAGACGATCTACTTCGATCCGCCGAAAACCAAAGCGGCGATCGTTACCTGCGGCGGCCTCTGTCCGGGGATCAATGACGTCATCCGGGCCATCGTGATGGAACTCTATCACCGCTACGGGGTGAAAAATATCGTGGGGATAAAATACGGTTTTCAGGGCCTGATCCCGTCCTTCGGTCACGATCTCATGGAATTGACCCCGGAGCTGGTAAAGGACGTTCACGACGTCGGGGGTAGCATCCTGTCTTCATCCCGGGGCAAGCAGGACATCGGGGAGATCGTCAATGTCCTCAAGAGAATGAATATCGACATTTTTTTCTGCATCGGCGGCGACGGCACCATGCGTGCCACGGAGCTCATCACCGAGGAGATCAACCGCAGAAAACTGGAGATCAGCGTCATCGGCATCCCCAAGACCATCGACAACGACCTGAATCTCGTGGACAAAACCTTCGGCTTCGACACGGCGATTTCCGAGGCCGTCCAGGCCATACAGTGCGCCCATGTGGAAGCCAAGGGGGCGCCCATGGGGATCGGTCTGGTCAAGCTCATGGGCCGTCAATCCGGTCATATCGCCGTTCATGCCGCCCTGGCCCGGAACGATGCCAATTTTGTCCTCATACCCGAGGTCCCCTTTGACCTGCACGGTGAAAAAGGATTCCTGAAAGCGCTGGAAACCCGCCTCCGGCAGCGCCTCCATTGCGTGATCCTCGTGGCCGAAGGGGCCGGTCAGGAGTTTTTCTTTCCTGAGGCGGACCGGGTCGAAACCGACGCTTCCGGTAATTTGAAGCTCCGCGACATCGGCCTCTTTCTGAAAGGGGCCATCGAAGAGCATTTCCAGAAATCCGGCCTCCCGGTCAACGTGAAATATATAGATCCCAGCTACATGATCCGCAGTGTCCCCGCCAATGCCAGCGACAGTATCTATTGCGGTGCCCTGGGACAATACGCCGTCCATGCCGGGATGAGCGGCAAGACGGGGATGCTGGTGGGACGTTTCCGCGGAGAATACGTACATCTCCCCCTTCAGACCGTGATGTCGGGCAAGAAGGTGGATCCGGCCGGCAACATCTGGATGCGGGTCATCGAATCCACCGGTCAGCCCCTCGTGATGAAAAACGATTCCTGAAAAAAGACTTGCATATTTTTGCCCGTTGATGTAGCAACCACGCCACTATCGTTTGCGAGGAGTCTTGATTATGGCCAGAGTGTGTGAAATTTGCGGAAAAAAACCCGTGGTAGGAAATAATGTCAGCCATGCCAACAATAAGACGAAACGGGTATGGCGCCCGAATCTGCAAAAGATAAGGGCTCTCGATGAGAAGAACGGTGCGGTCCGCCGTGTGAAGATCTGTACACGCTGTCTCAGGTCCGGCTTCGTGCGGAAGGCCCTTTGATCAATAATCAGGAGCGAAGCCGGTCCTCACGATCTCCGCGAGGGTCGGCTTCATGAAATCATTATAATCCCGCACCAGTTCCAGGCCCCGCTTCATAATGTCCTCCAACATCGCCAGCGCCCTTACATCCTCCCGGGAAATGCCGAATTTACCCGCAAAAAGTTGGATCCTGCCCTCCAGGGTCATGAAACGCCCGATCCGCTCGCGATTGTAAAAGGCCGCCCCTTCCCGCATCGTCTCGGCAACAGCGGCCGGCATGATTCCGTACAGCCAGCCGATGTTTTCGCTGAACTCCGCCAGCTTCTCCTCCACGGTGAAGCGCATGGCATCACACAGCAGGGCGATGAGTCGTTCTCCTTCCGCATGCTCCGCGCCGTGCATGGCCAGATCGAAGGTCATTTCGATCACCATGTGGGACCGGTACGCGGCCTGGGCATAGGGAATGGGCGTCCCTTGAGCTGCGTAGATGTCCAGCAGCGGTTCCACCAGGGGTTTCCCTTTCAGGTAGGTGTAGCCGTTGGCGTCGGGGTTGAATTCCCGGATGGGTTCGCCGGTGATCATACCGTGATGCGACAGATCGTCCACCATCAGGTGAAAATAGACGAAGGCATTTTTTCGATGGGGCGGGGGAAGAGGGGCGGCGCGGGAAATGCCGTGGGTTTCCGCCGCCGTTATTCCCTTGTGAAGGGGCAGAAGATCGGGACAGATATTGTAGATAAAAAGATCGAGGTCCTCTTCCCGAAGGTGTCTTTCCCGGAGAAAGCGATCCAGGAGCCAGGTATGGGTCATCATCAGCATGAGGCGGCTTCCTCGATGGTCGGGATCATTTCCCCGGTGCGAGAATCGTCATCCTTTTCAGGTCCGCCAGACGGATCTGAAAGGTACCGTACTTTGTCCTTCCGTAGGCCCGGCCCTTACGGCCGACGCTGAGGGTGATGTCTTTACCGTCCCTCAACTTTATATGCGCGGTCAAGTCGTCACTTTTATGAAGGAAATCTATATAATGAATGTTCTCGAAGGCCACGGTGTAGGTCCCTTCTCCTCTTTTCCCCGCCAGAAAAGTACCGCCGTCGATACTTGCCTCTCCCACCTCGGTATAGGTATCGGCCTGATCGATGTAGGCCGCCCGGAACTTCTTTTCCGGAACCGGGATCCGCGCCGGTGATTCGTCTCCCAGGTTACTCATCCCCATGACCAGGGGCAGAAAAAAGATTAGCAAGCCCACCAGGTATTTCAGTTTCATTTTCCCACCTTCGCCCATGTTTTCCGGACCGGTCAGACAAACCTCCGAAAGGCAACTGTTTTCGCCAGTGCCGCCAGGATACGCTCTACTTCCTCCCTGGATTCCGGCGGGAAGGATATCCGCACCCGGCCTTCCCCGGCATCGATGGTGGTTATGGATGCCACCCGGTCATACCCTTCCAGGAGAAACTGGAAGACCACCAAATCAGGGCGGGAGAGCTGCAAATTTATATCGAGCATCTTCATACCGGCGTGGTCTCTTCGCCCAAGGAAAAGGTTCGCAGGGGAACCGCTAAATGTAATTTCCGACCCGACACGGCTCTATCTATGACAGCGGCGGCCCCGGTGTCAATAAAAAAGGAATTTCCTGCTTGACATTGTCACTGATATGTCTATCATAACGAAACAAAATAAAAGGATATTGTGTGGCAAATTGAGGAATAATCATTCATTACCGGTAACAAAGTGGCGGTTTTCGCAGGAAAAAAATGATCTCACGGAAGATTTGGCGCGGGAACTCGGAATCCTGCCCGTAATCTCCAAGATCTTGATGAGCAGGAATATCGTCGACATCACCGACGCCCGGAGGTATCTTTCCCCATCTCTCACCGACCTGCACAACCCCTTTCTCATGAAAGACATGAAAAAGGCGGTCGCTCGCGTCATCCAGGCCATCCATAGAAAAGAAAAGGTTGTCGTCTTCGGAGACTACGATGCCGACGGCATCACCGCCACCGCACTAATCATCAGATTCCTCGGGGGCCTCCTGGCGGACACGGATTATTACATCCCCGACCGCATCCGGGAAGGCTACGGGCTGAACCGCAGCGCCATCGATTCCCTTCGGGATCGCGGCGTCAATCTCATCATAACCGTCGATTGCGGCGTTTCCGATCTGGAGGAAGTGAAGTATGCCGCCTCCCTCGGCATCGACACGATAATTCTTGATCATCATGAAGTACCGGAAGTTTTGCCGCCGGCCGTGGCGGTGATCAATCCGCACCGCCGTGACTGCCCCTTTCCTTTCCAGGATCTGGCCGGCGTGGGTATCGCCTTCAATTTCCTTATCTCCCTCCGGGGGAAACTCAGGGAGGCCGGTTTTTGGAACAAACGCCCCTACCCTAACCTGAAAGAATATCTGGATCTGGTGGCGCTGGGGACTATCGGGGATATCTCGCCGCTGATCGATGAAAACCGAATCTTCACCAAAATCGGGCTGGATCTCATTACCGAAGAGCGTCGTGCCGGTATCAAGGCCCTGAAAGAGATCTGCGGTATCGAGACGCAGATCATCGACTCCAACCGGGCTTCGTTCTGTCTTATCCCCCGCATCAACGCCGCCGGCCGGGTCGGCTCACCGGCCGAGGCGGTTAAGCTCCTCCTTACCGACGATCTCGACGAGGCGCGGGAATTGGCGAGGTTGCTGGATGGTTACAATCGCCGTCGTCAAGCCCTGGAAAAGGATATCCTGGACGAGATTTTGGCGGAGATAACCCGGACGATAAACCCGCACGACAAATCCGCCCTCGTCTTTGCCTCGACGAACTGGCACCCCGGTGTCATCGGGATTGTGGCGGCCCGCCTAGTCGACCGCTTTTACCGTCCCGCCATCCTGATCAGCATCAGAGACGGCATCGGCAAAGGTTCAGGCCGGAGCATCCTGGATTTCGATATCTACCAGGGCCTGAAAAAATGCGATTCCCTTTTGCTTTCCTACGGCGGCCACCAGTATGCCGCCGGGATTTCCATCCGTGAGGAGGATATCGGTGACTTCCGCCGTCTATTGGAAGCGACGATCCGGGAAAGAATCCAACCCGGGAACATGATTTCGCAAACGGCCATCGACGCCCAGTGCCGGTTACGCGACATCAATCACGAACTCCTCAATCAGATCCTGATGCTGGCGCCCTTCGGCAGCCGCAATCCGGAACCGGTCCTCTGCGTGCGTAAAGTCAATGTCACCGCCTCGAATGTGGTGGGGAAAAATCATCTGCGCCTGCGCCTGAACGGCGACGGTATCTCCTGCAACGGCATCTGGTTCAGCAAGGGGCATTTCGTCCATCATCTAACCTCCGGAACGACTTCGGATATCGCCTTTACCCCCCAGTTCAATCACTGGAACGGCATCAGCGAGATCCAGCTGAAGATGCACGATATGGCCGTTGCCGAGAATTGAAAAACCGGCGGTTGCTCAAAACCACCGCTTCCGCCGCCGGTATGATTTGACGTCCCGATAAGCCCGGGTGTCGCCTGTCGCCGCCACGCCCAGATAGAACTCCTTGATGTCTGGGTTTTCCACCAGCTCCGCCGCCCGGCCTTCCATGACGATCTTGCCGTTCTCCATGACATATCCGTAATGGGCGATCTGCAGAGCCATGTTGGCGTTCTGCTCCACAAGAACGATGGTTGTGCCCTGCTCCAAGTTGATCTTTTTGATTATATCGAAGATTTCCTTGACAATGAGGGGAGCCAGACCCAGGGACGGTTCGTCGAGGAGGAGAAGCTTTGGTTTCGCCATCAGCGCCCGGCCGATGACCAGCATCTGGAGCTCGCCGCCGCTGCAGTATCCCGCCTTGGCGCGGCGACGGTTTACCAGGGCCGGAAAATAGTGATACACCATCTCCAGGTCCTGTTTGTAGGATTTATCCCGCCGCACCGCCGTACCCACCCGGAGATTTTCCTCGATGGTCAGGTACTTGAAGGGTTGGCGGCCTTCCAGGACCTGGATTATGCCCATCCGGGTGATCGTTTCCGGGGCCTGGTTATGGATCCCCTGCCCCTGGAAGACGATCTCTCCGTCGGTCACCTTCCCGTTTTCCGGTTTCAACAGGCCGGATACGGCCTTGAGGGTGGAGGTCTTCCCGGAACCGTTGCTCCCCAGCAAAGAAACGATTTGCCCCTCTTCCACATCGAGGGAAACACCCTTGAGGACCTGAATGACGTCGGAATATACCACCGAGATGTTATTGATCTTCAACAGCATGGCATCACATCCTCAATAAGAAAACGGCCAGAGCCGGAAACTGGAGCGCACGATACGCCAGACCTCGGCCAGCCCCCGGGGTTCGAAGAGAATGAAGAGGACGATGGCCAGACCGAATACGAACTCCCTCAGGGGGGCCATATTCAATCCCATCTGGGAAACGACGCCCAAATTCATCAACAGATCCGTGCCCCAGCGGAGGATCTCGTTCAAACCCGTAATGAAAACGGCTCCGAAGATCGCTCCGGACATGCTGCCCATGCCGCCGATGATCACCATGGCGATATATTCAACGGAGAGACCGAGGTTGAATGGTTCGGTGGTGATGCTGATGGTGTAGTAAGCCCAGACCGCCCCGGCCACACCGGCGTAAAAGGAACTGACGGCAAAGGCGAGGAGTTTGTAGGGGAAAATCGAGATCCCCATCCCTTCCGCGGCCCGGTCGTTATCCCGGATAGCCACGAAGGCCCTTCCGTACCTGGTCCGCATGATATTCACCGCCAGCCACAGCATGATAACAAGCAGGATAAAGATGACGTAGAAGAAGGAGAGGTCGCCGACTATTTCCAGACCGAAGATGGTTGCCGTAGGCAGGGTGATCCCCATGGTGCCTTTCGTGACCGTTTCCCAATGGACGAGGACGTATTCGATGATGAATTGTCCCGCCAGGGTGGCGATGGTCAGATAGAGCCCCTTGAGACGACTGGAGGGAAGCCCGAAGATCAGACCGATCAGGGCGGTGATCAGACCGGCGGCGGGAACGGCCATAAGAAAAGGAACGTCCCCGCGGGTCGCCAGCCAGGCTGCTCCGTAAGCGCCGACTCCGAAGAAGGCGCCATGTCCCAGCGAGATCTGCCCGGTGTAACCGACAAGGATATTGAGCCCGATCGCGGCGATCGCGGCGATACCGATGGAATTTATCACGTACAGCAGATAGGGGCTGCTGGCCAAAGGTACGAGCGTGAACAGCACGATCAGACCGACGGCGGACCATAGGCGCCCGTAATCAGTTTCATAGACATTGAGCTGGGTCGCGTAGCTTTCGTGATAGTTGCCGCAGGGATGGAAAATCCGTTTGCCCATATCAGACCCTCTCGATTTCTACCTGCCCGAAGAGACCGTAAGGCTTGAGCATGAGAATGACGACCAGCACGATATAGGGAACCACATCCCGGAGGGAAGGGGAGATATAGCCGCCGGTAAGGGTTTCCAAAATGCCGATGATTAGTCCACCGATGATGGCGCCGCCGATACTGTCCAGCCCGCCGAGAATGACCACGGGAAAGACCTTCAGCCCCAGGGCGCTGAGATCATGGACGTTGACCCCGTTGATGATGCCCAGGATTATACCGCTGAGGCCGGCGACGAGGGCCGCAATGGCCCAGGAGAGGGCGAAGACGTTCCGCACATTGACCCCCAGGGAGAGGGCGGCCCGCTGGTTGTCGGCCACGGATCGCATATATATCCCCTGGGAGGAGAACTTGAAGAACAGCCCGAACAGGGCGAGAAAGACGATCCCCACCACCAGCGCCAGGGTATAGACCGGCTGCACGGTAACGCTGCCCCAGGTCAGGGTCAGCCATGGCGGCAGAAAATCGGGGAAGGTGTAGAGGTTGCCGCCCCAGATCAGGAGGATCAAGCCCTTGAACATCGCCGCCAGACCTACGGTGAGCATGATGACAAAGATCAGGGGCTCGCCGATGAGAGGCCGCAAAAACAGCCGTTCCACGACAAAGCCCAGTGAGAAGCAGGCAATCATGGTGATAATGAACGCCGCATAAACAGGAAGTTGGGCACCCGTAGCGAGCACGAGGAAGATATACGCCCCGATGGCCAGCAACTCACCATGGGCGAAGTTGAGGACGCTGGAGGACTTGAAGATCATGACAAATCCCATGGCGGAAATTCCATAGAGAAAACCCACGCTCAGACCGTTTACCATCAGCTGGACAAAAAACTCCATATTGCTCCTTTCCGTTTTACGATGTGGCGACGGTTAAAATCTTTACGTTCGTGGTAATCTCCCCTACCCTGCCGTCCCGGTAACGGATTTTCCCTTTGGTTTCCACCTGTTTGACATCCCGGTACATGGCCTCGATAAGCGGGAGATAGATGCCGTAGATGAAGCGCCGTCGTACCTTGCCGGTGCGGGTGAGCTCTTCGTCATCGGCGTCCAGGAGTTTGTAGAGCAGGAGAAATTTTTTGATTTTCATGATTTCGGGCAGTTGCTCGTTGATGGTTTTGACTTCTCCGCGAATGAGATCCTCCACGGCGGGCTGTTGGGACAGATCCAGATAGGTGGTGAAGGGGATAAGACGTTCTTCGGCCCAGTTGCCCACGTTTTCCATGTCGATATTGATCATGGCGGTGATATACGGTCTGGCTTCGCCGAAGACGACCGCTTCCTTTATATAAGGGCTGAATTTCAGGCGGGTTTCGATGAAATCCGGGGAGAAGGCCTGGCCGGTCTTGTTTTTGATGATGTCTTCCCTGCGTCCGATGATGATCAGGTGCCCGTCCTGATCGAGATAACCGGCGTCCCCGGTCTTCAACCAGCCGTCATGAAAGCTCTTTTCCGTATTCTGATAATCCCGGTAGTAACCGGAAAAAAGGGAGTCGCTTTTTACCAGCACCTCCTGATCGACGTCGAGCATCACCTGGACGCCCGGGAGGGGTTTGCCCACGGTTTCGGGTTTGACTTCGCCGTCCGGCTGAACCTGGAATATCCCGCCGGCTTCGGTGAGTCCATAGCACTGTTTGAGGTTCATGCCGACCGCCTGAAAGAAACGGATCACTTCCGGACTGATGGGGTGTCCACCTGTATAGGCGTTGCGGAAATGTGAACAGCCGATCCGGTCGAGCAGGGGCCGGTAGATGATTATCCGGGCCAGGCGATGCAGCATGGTCTGCCAGAGAGCAGGTGACTTTCCGGCGTCCCGGGCGCTGATCACGGCCGTGCCGATTTGTTCGGACAGGTGAAAGAGTTTCCGCTTCAGCCAGCCGGAATCGGCCATCTTGACCCGTATTTTCGAGGCCAGATCCTCCCAGAAGCGACTGGCGGTGATTATCACCGCCGGGCCGATTTCCCGGAAATCCTCGGTCACCGTCTCCGGCGTTTCGGGGAAATTCATGGTCATGCCGCTGTAGAGCCCTACCCCCAGACACCACATCTGATCCACGATCCAGGCGGGTGGTGACATGGACAGCCAGTTTTCGTCCGGTTTGAGATCGATGGCCCGAGTCCACTGCCGTCCCATGGCGATCATGCTCCGGTGGGAAAGCATGGCCAGTTTCGAGACCCCCGTCGTTCCCGAGGTTTGAATCATCAGGGCAATGTCCTTGGGGTTTCCCTTCCTGATTTCCTGGAGAAAGCGGTCGGGAAGGCGACGATCCTCCTCCATTCCCTCCGCCAGGAATTCGGCGAAAGAAATGAGCCAGGCTTCGTTACGGTAGGATCTCATCCCCGTGGGATCGATATAGACGACCTTTCTTACGTGGGGGATCCTTTCCCGGATTTCCAAGAGCTTATCGACCTGTTCCTGATCCTGGGCGATAACCGCCACCGCCTGGGTGCGCTGGATGGAAGTCCGCAGTTCTTCAGGAATGGAGGAGGTGAAAAGATTGATGGTTACCGCCCCGACGGCCTGGGCTCCCAGCTCGGAGAAAAGCCATTCCGGATGATTGTTCACCACCAGGACCACATTCTCTCCCCGCCGGACCCCCAGCGATGTGAAACCCAGGGCGCTGTGGCGGACATAGCGGAGATAATCCTCCCAGGTGAACTTGTGCCATACGCCGTAGGCCTTTTCCCGGATGGCGATGCCGCTTTTCCCCAATGTCTCCGCCTGCTTCAAGAGCAACCGGGGCAGAGTCAACGAAGCGTCATCCTGGTATGGCGTCTCCATCTTCACCTCCGCCTCAACCCAGATAGGCCCGGATCACCTCGGGATGCCGGCGGATCTCTTCCGCCGTTCCCTCGGCGATCTTTTCACCGAAATTCAAAACGGCAATGCGGTGGGATATGCTCATGACAATGGCCATGTCATGCTCCACCAGGATGATCGTCTGCCCCCAGGCGTTGTTGATTTCCGTTATGAATCGGACCATGTCTTCCTTTTCTTCCAGGGTCATGCCGGCAAAGGGTTCGTCCAGAACCAAAAGTCGCGGTTCCAGAGCCAAAGCCCTTCCCAGTTCCACCCGCTTCATCAGACCGTAAGGCAGAGAGGCCACCGTCTTTTTTCTAATGGCCTGCATTTCCAGAAAATCGATCAATTCCTCGATCAGTTTCCGGTGCCGCACCTCCTCGCGGCGAACGGAAGGAAGAAACAATGCCGCCCCGGGGAAGGAATAGTTGCAATAGACGTGACGGGCGAGGAGCATGTTCGCCAGGACGGTCATCCCCGGAAAGAGTTCAATGTTTTGAAAGGTCCTGCCGATGCCGACCCTGACGAGCTCGTGGGCGTGTAACCGGGTGATGTCCCGGCCGTTAAAGAGGATCTTGCCGCTCACGGCGTGGTAGAAACCGGTTATGCAGTTCATGAGACTCGTCTTGCCGGCGCCGTTGGGTCCAATCACGGCGTAGAGTTCTCCGTTGCCCACCTGCAGGTCGATATTGCTCAGGGCCTTGACGCCGCCGAAATTAAGGGAGACGTTCTTTATCTCCAGATTGGCGTAGCGGTCTTCCCCGTTCCGGGCGGCGAAGATGGCCGGCTGTCCGCGATAGGCTTTCATCTCCCCGGCCCGCTCACTTCAATAAACGGATCTTTTCCCGACCCGGCACGAAGAACTGGGTGAGGGGGGTATAGGAACCACCCTCCTGAACGCGGACGATCCGGGCCTTGAAGGAGGCGCCGTGGTCTTTGCCGGTGTAGGTGATATTCGGAACGATCCCGCCGAAATCCTCGTTGCGGAATGATTCCATGGCCCTGTTGATCGTGTCCCGGTTGATGACCCGGAACTTCTCGTGGGCCCGGAGAAACGCCCGTTCCATGATCATCCCCACGACGACTCCCTCCCAGTAGGAAGCGTCGAACCGGTCGACCGTCCGGTAGCGCTTCCACAGCTCCTCCATGATTTTGATGCCCGGGGTGCGGTCGGAAGGCAGACCGCCGGGGAACTGCATCAGCAGCCGATCCTTGATGAGCCCCTTGCCCAGCCGGAAGAAGTCCGGATCCGTGGATGTCCAGGTACCGAAAAACATCGGGTGGTAACCGATCCGGTCGGCACTCTTGAATGTCGTGACGATGGCGGCGGGCAGCATCTGCATAACGATGTACTGGGCGCCCTTCTTTTGCAGGCGGAGTAGTTCCGTATTGAGATCGACGGTTTTGGGGGGGAATTCCTCGATGGCCACGATTTCGATCCCGACCTTACGGGCGTAATTCTGACTTGGTTTATGAATGGAGCGCCCATAGGCATTGTTGTACGTGAGCAGGCCGACCTTGGGGATGGTGTTGCCCCGGTGAATGGCCCGGATATAATCCAGAATGGCGTAACAATCCATCTTGTAACTGCCGAAGGGAAGATACATGTAGTCGATGGGCGGTTCCAGGATTTCCCAGCTCGTGGAATAATTGATCGTCGGGATCCGATAGGCCTGAATGATCGGTTTGGCGGCCAGGCCCTCTCCGGCCCCCCAGGTCGCGATCATATCGACCTTTTCCTGAACGGCGAATTTGCGGACCGCCGCTACCGCCTCCGGGACCTTGTAGGCGGTATCCACCAGGATCATTTCGATCCGGTTGCCGGCGACCCCGCCTTTGACTTCATTGACATAGCGGAAATAATCCTGCTGACCCTTCGCATGAAACTGACCCCATGTCGAGGCGGGACCAGTCATGTTGATCGCCGCACCCACCTTTATAACCCCGGCCGACGACCATCCGGAGAGGCTCAGGACCAGCAGTCCCGCCAGGATCATGATGACGCTTCTTTTCATGAAATTTTCCGACATTTCTTCCTCCTTTCGGTGCCCCAAAAAAAAGGCCGGGATGATCTCCACGGCCCAAAAAAAAACCGTGGGCGCCTTTTCGGTCTGCCCACGGCTCATTTACGGTTATCAGGTCATGAGCGCTGCGGGCAGACCTCCCCAAAAAAGCCGTAAAAGCTAAAAAAGCCGAAGTTTTGTTTGCTTTCCTGTCTCATATTTGACCCCTGCCGGTGCTTCGTCCTGATATAATTTCGCTTCCTGCTTAATGGATCAAACCGACCTTGTCAAGCATTTTTTCAATCCGCCCCCTGATTTTCTATTCCCAATTTGTCGATCCGGTATCGCAGTGAATCGAATGATACATGGAGCAGCTCCGCCGCTTTCGTCTTCGATCCTCCCGCTTTCAACAGGGCCTTTTCGATGAGCAGCCTTTCTATCCCGGCCAGCTCTTCGTTAAGATGGATCCCGGTATCAGGGATCTCGACGGGATAAGCATGTCCGGGTCTGGACTGATTTTTTTCCAGGAACAGATTGTCGGGCAGAATGATATTGGTGTTTTCCAGAGCGACACTCCGCTCGATGATATTTTCCAGTTCCCTGATATTGCCGGGGAAGGGATAATTCATGAGCAATTCGAGGGCATAGCTTGATATCGTCTTGATTTCCTTGGCAAATTCCCGGGAATATTTTTCGATGAAATATCTCGTCAACAGGGGGATGTCCTCTTTTCTAGCCCGCAGGGGCGGTAGGGTGATGGGAATGACATTGAGGCGGTAGTAGAGGTCTTCACGGAACGAGCCCTGCTTGACCTTCTCCTCCAGATTCTGATTGGTGGCGGAAATGATACGGGTATTGACTCTGATATCCATCTTACCGCCGATCCTCCGAAAGGTCTTTTCCTGGACAACACGCAAAAGTTTTACTTGAAGTAAGGGCGGCAACTCCCCTATTTCATCGAGGAATATTGTGCCTTCATTTGCCGTTTCGAAGAGTCCCGCCTTGTCGGTGAAAGCCCCGGTGAACGATCCTTTCATATATCCGAACAGCTCCGATTCGAGGAGGTTTTCCGGAATGCCGCCACAGTTGATGACCACAAAGGGCATCTCCTTCCGGGGGCTGTGCTGGTGAATGGCCTTGGCGACCAGTTCCTTTCCCGTACCGCTCTCACCCAGAATCAGGACATTGGCGGAGGTTTCGGCAACCTTTTTTATGGTCGCGTATATTTTCAACATCTCCCTGCTCTTGCCGATCATACCCTCGAAGGATATATAACCGGCGGGGTCTTTTATAAATTGCACCTCCTCTTTTTGGACCCCTCTTTTACCCAGGGCTTCCTGGACGATTCTCTTTAAGTCATCGATATCGAAGTCTTTCTCGATATAGTCATAAGCACCTTCCTTCATCGCGGACAGAGCGGTATCCCCGGAGGCGAAGGCCGTGATGAGGATTACCTGCGTCTCCGGACTCAGCTCTTTCACCTGGCGGAGAAATTCGATACCATCCATCTTGGGCATCTTGAGATCGGTGATGACCAGATCGAACCGATCTTTCCGGAATCTCTGCAGGGCCTTTTCCGGCGCTCCGGAACACGCTACCTCATGGCCCTCCTGGGTAAGCATGATCTCCAGCAAGTCTCTCATCCCGAGATCGTCGTCAACGACGAGAATCCTGGCCATTTTCAGAACCTCCCGCATTATCCTCCCCCTGGGGGAGCCAGATGATGAATGTGCTTCCCGCTCCGGGAACGCTTTCGAAAGTCATTTTACCGCCGTAACCGGTGACGATGCGCATGACGATCGCCAGTCCCAACCCGGTGCCCCGTTCTTTGGTGGTAAAAAAAGGCTCGCAGATCGAAGCGCGGTCCTGTTCGGAAATCCCGACGCCCGTATCCGCAACGATGAACTCTACCCCTGTTCGGCCCGCAATCGTTTTCTCCCGTCCCTGGATTTCCAGCCGCCCCCCCGCCGGCATGGCCTGGACGGCGTTGAGCACCAGATTCCAAACCACCTGGCGCAGTTCCTCCCGGTTGCCGGTAAAGCTCAGCTCCGGGGGGATATCCTCACGGACCGTGATCGCGTCGTGCCAGTCCGGTATAACCCGGGCGGCCTCGAGGACCTCACGGACAAAATCGCCGAGCGCGACTTTCTGTTGCGGCCCCCGTTCCGGTCTCGCCAAAAGCAGGAAATCCTTTATAAATCCTTCTAATTGATCTTTACTGCGGATTATCAACTGCATCAGGCGGGCTTCGGTGACGGTGACGCCCCTTTCCCGCTGGAGCATCTGCACGGCCCCACTGATCGAAGCCAGAGGATTACGAATTTCATGAGCCAGTCCGGCCGCCATCTCCCCCACAAAGGCCAGACGCCGGTTTCTCTCCAAGGCTTCCTCCATCTTCTTTACCGTGGTGAGATCCTGAAAAATAAGAATATCACCGAATTTCTGGCCATGATGGTCCCTGAGGGGGGAGAGCTGGCAACCGATGATCAACCGCCTATTGTCCATTGTAACGACCGTCGTCTCGATACGTCCTTCGAAATGGGGATCCGCGGCCTCGCAATTGCGGGTGCGCACCAACTCATCCCAGGCGGTAAATATCTCCCGGACATCGCGATTCTCCAACGCCGCGAATCTCCAGCCGGTGATCCTTTCCGCGGACTGATTGAAGGATTTGATTCTGCCGGCGAGATCGGTGGTCAGGATGCCGGCATCGACAGATTCAATGATTGCACGGTGCAGGAGGTCCAAACGGTTAAAGGCCGATTCTTTTTCCAGCAGGAGCGCCCGGGTCTTCTTCTCTTTTTCCACCACGAAGCTGGCCAAAAAGGCGGTGACGAAAAAGGAGAGGATATTGACGAAGATGCGCAAAAACACATGCCCGGCCGTATCGGGGATCTCCCACACGGAGTGATAAGCCAGCGGTTTGATGACCTTATAAAACTCCAGGTCGATGAGGAGTCCGTAGGAGATCGCGGCGGCGGAGGCGGCGATCAAACCGCCGTTTCTTCCCAGATACAATACTGCGTAAATGATAACCAGCGGGTAGAAGACGGCATAGGTGGATCTGATCCCGCCGGTGACAAAGATCAGGGCGGTGATCATGACGACATCGGTCATGACCTGAAGATAGATTTGCGCCCGGTGCCGGGGGGCGATTCGGGCGAAAAGGGAAAAAAACAACGACAGGACATAGACGATGAGGATTATTCCATAAAAATAAGGAATGGAAATCCGGGTTACGTAGTCGGGGGTCTGGATCTGCATGAAGACGAAAACCGCCAGCAGAAAGGTCGTCATGGCGATCCGGGAGAGGATCAGGACCCTGATCTGCATATCCGTGTTTTCCCGCTGTCCTTCCGGAGGCGGATTCGCAACCGTTTCCTTCATCTTCGTTCCCGATGTCCTGCCGGCTTCAAAAACCGCTCCTATTTCCACGCCAGATACGCCGCGCCGAGGGCGCCGTTGATCTGGGCATAGGGGGACACGGCGACGGGCAGTCCCAGTTTTTCCGCCAGGGCCCGTACCAGCCCGCTGTTCTTGGCCACTCCCCCGGTCATCATGACGGGTCCGCGCAGGCCGACCCGTTTGGCCATGGCCGCGACCCGGGCGGCGATGGCCTCGTGGATCCCCGCCACGATGTTTTCCCGCTCCGTGCCCTTCGCGATCAGGGAGATCACTTCCGATTCCGCGAAGACCGTGCAGATGCTGCTGATCCGGGCCGGTCGGTCGGCATGCCGGGAAAGCTCGCCGAAAGCGTCGAGATTCACTTCCATCGCCCGGGACATAACTTCCAGAAAACGTCCGGTGCCGGCCGCACATTTATCGTTCATGGTAAAATTGATCACTTTGCCGCCGTCATCCAAAAGGATGGCTTTGCTGTCCTGTCCGCCGATATCGATGACAAACCTCACTTCCGGATTCTGATAGTGGGCCCCGGTGGCATGGCAGAGGATCTCCGTCTTTGCTTCATGGGCTATCGTAACGTTCTTACGGCCGTAACCGGTGGCAATGATCCTGTTCAGTCGCTCCGGTTTCAGGGCCGCCGCCGCCAGGGTCTCAGCCACGACTTTGGCAACCGCCGCTTCCACGTTGAAGCCTGTAAATACCGTCCCGGCATGCAACAATTTCCCGTTGCCCATCAGGGCCGCCTTGGTGGTTATGGAACCTACATCGATACCCAGGGTGAAAACCGGTTGTTCATTTTCCGCAGGCATGTAGCTCTTCCCTCCCCATCGCCTTGACAATAATTTTCAGGACATGATCCGGGTGTAATTCTATGCACCGGCCGTCCCTTTTCTTAAGGAGCACAGCGGTTACCTTTTATCATCTCCTTGGTTAAAAGCGAAGCATATTTGCGACGCCCGCGAAGAACCCTCCTGACCCGGGGCGCGCCATGAAGAATGAAAATGAAACTTTAAGCTCAAGTCATCAAAGAGATAAAGGAATAATCTCTTCACGAGAACAGGCACGCCTATCACCAGTAATGACGATTACTTGTGCATACACAACCGTTACGGACGGTGCGCGCTTGCGCGCCTACGGACTGCTCATGATGTCTTCTTATTCCTTTGACGCCGGCGAATATTTGTATTAGAGTAATTCCGGTTTTTTTCATTACGTCAGTGTTTCCCGCCTTAACGAACTATCTGAACCCGTAAGATCTTTAACCGACAGGAGGCAGCGACATGGAATTAGAGAACTTCTTCAAATCCATCAATATCCTTGGTGATTTGAGCAGCGAAGAAATAGGGTTTCTGGCCGCCAGTTCCCAGCTGATCGATTTCCCCCCGTCGGCCGTCATTATCAAAGCGGGGGAGATCGGACGTTTCCTCTGGCTGGTGTATGACGGCGAGGTGGAGGTGTCCCTGCCTGATGAAACGGGAAAGGAAAGGGTGTTGGCATCCCTGGAAAGGGGTTCCTTCTTCGGGGAGATGTCCATCCTTACCGGGGAACCGGCGGCGGCAAACGTCGTTTCGACCCGGAGCTGCAAGGCGGTCAAGATCCCCAGGGAAGTGATTTCCCAGGTCGTTTCCCGGAATCCCAAGACCCTCATGAAGGTGACGAGGATCATCACCAAACGTCTCCTGGAAGATGAAAAATTTATCGAGGAAGTTAAGGAACGGCGCCTGGCTCACAGCCGGAACGAAGATCCCTATGACCTTAATTTCACCTCCGTTTCGGAACCGATGAAGATCCTTGTCGTGAACAGCGGCAGCTCGTCGCTTAAATATTCTTTTTTCGACACGACCCGGAAGGAGTCCCTCCTGGATGGTCTCGTGGAAAAAATCGGTTCCGCCGCGGCCACCCACACGATCAAGAAGGCCGGCAAGAAAACCAGCCTTCCCGGCAATGACATCGCCACCGTCAGCGACGCCTTCCATGCCATGGTCGCGGCCCTCGGCCACGAAGAGCACGGGGCCGTCGGCGATGTGAAGAACATCTCCGCCGTCGGCCATCGCGTCGTACACGGGGGACAGCGTTTCTCCAGCTCCATGACCATCAGCGACGAGGTCATGAACGCTATCCGCGAATGCATCCCCATCGCCCCCCTTCATAATCCGTACAATCTCGAAGGGATCGAGACCCTCAAAAAACTGCTGCCGGGAGTACCGCAGGTGGCGGTTTTCGATACGGCCTTCCATCTCAATATGCCGGAGGCGGCGTACCGGTACGCCCTGCCGGTGGAACTTTGCGACGAAGAACAGATCCGGCGCTTTGGGTTTCACGGCACCAATCACCGCTTTGTTTCCCTCAGCGCCGCCACGGCCCTCAAGATCCCCATCGGCGACCTCAAGATCATCTCCTGTCATTTGGGCAGCGGGGCCTCGGTATGCGCGGTGGATCACGGTCGCAGCATCGATACGAGCATGGGGATGACCCCGCTGGAAGGACTGGTCATGGGTACCCGGGGCGGCGATGTGGACCCCGGTGTCCTGCTCCATCTCATGCGCCATGCGGGCTTGTCCTGTAACGAGATCGACGCGATCCTCAACAAGGAGAGCGGCCTCAAGGGTTTGAGCGGCAAGAGCAACGACATGCGGGAAGTTTTGGAAGCCGCGGAAGGCGGTGATATGCGTTGTAAAATGGCGATCAGCGTCTTCTGCTATCGGGTGAAAAAATATATCGGCGCTTATATCGCCGCCCTGGGGGGGCTGGATGTCCTCATCTTCACCGGGGGCATCGGTGAAAACTCTCCGGAAATCCGCGCCCGCATCTGCCAGGGAATGGAGGTCTTCGGTATCGCCGTCACGGACGACATCAACCGCCGGACCGTGGCGATGCGCGGCCAGGTCGTCGACATCTCCGATACCTCCGCGAAGATCCGTATCCTGGTGGTGCCGGCCGATGAAGAACGGATGATCGCCCGGGAGACCATCCACGCCCTGGGGCGTTCCCTGGCTGTGACGGAGATGGAAAGACTCCGGTCCAAAGCGATTCCCCTCAGCGTTTCGGCCCATCATGTCCATCTGTGTCAGGAAGATTTCGAAGCCCTCTTCGGCCCCGGCCGCTCCCTGACCCCCCGTTCCGAGCTGAGTCAACCCGGCCAGTTCGCCGCGGCGGAAACGGTGAATCTCATCGGCCCGAAAGGAAGGGTAGAAAAGGTAAGGATTCTGGGCCCCCTGCGCAAAGAGTCACAGGTGGAAATCGCCCGTACGGAGCAGTTCCGTCTGGGTATCGACGCCCCGATCCGGGATTCCGGCGACATCGAAGGAACCCCCGGCGTCATCATGGAAGGCGAAGCCGGACAGGTGGTCCTGGAGAAAGGGGTCATCTGCGCCAAACGTCACATCCACATGGCGCCGGAGGAGGCCCTCAGCCTGGGTCTCCGGGACAAGGACGTCGTCATGGTGAAGGTCAAGGGGGTGCGGGAGCTGATCTTCGGCGATGTCCTGATCCGGGTCAATCCCAGCTATCGCATGGACATGCATCTCGACACCGATGAGGCCAATGCCGCCCAGATCTCCCCCGGCACCGTGGGATACATCGAGGCTATCCAGCATCGCAACTATGTGTAATTGTAGGCGATAAAGATTATGAACGCCCGATAGTCCCTGACGGCGGCGAGGAAGAAACAAGCTCCGCAGGCAGGGAGCGCCCCTCCTGAGAAATGAGAATTACATGTTTTTACGGGGCGGGCGTTGACGGGGGATGAGCAATACTGCCGCACCCGGACTTACGGTGAAGGCGTAATTTTCATGCTTCGTGTCGCCCCACGGGGCGGGAGTGTTTGTTCACGATGTCGTCAAAAACGGGCCGCCGGAAGAAGGTCGCCTCTCAAGACCATTTTTCTTCCCGATAGCGGGCCATCCGGATCTGGGCGTCCAATTCCTTCTTGCGGAGGCGGATGTTCCGGGGGGTGATCTCCACCAGCTCATCCTCGGCGAGGAATTCGATGCACTGATCCAGAGACAGGAGGCGGGGAGGACGAAGGATCACCGTGGCGTCCGCGGTGGCGCTGCGCATGTTGGTGAGTTTTTTCTCCTTGACGATGTTCACGTTCAGGTCCTGGGAGCGGTTCCGCTCGCCGACGATCATACCGCCATAGACCTCGGTGCCCGGGGCGACGATCAATTCCCCGCGATCGGCCATGGCGTGGCAGGCATAGGCGGTCACCCGGCCCGCCCGGTCGGCTACCAGGGCCCCGGTCAATCGTTGGGGAATGGCGCCGAACCAGGGCGCGTAACCCTCGCAAAGGCTGTTCATCACCCCCGCCCCTTTTGTATCGGTCAGGAAATGGCTCCGAAAACCGATCAGCCCCCGGGAGGGGATCAAGAAGGTCATGTTCACCCGGCCGCTGCCCTTGTTGACCAGATTGGCCATCCTTCCCTTCCGGACGGCGAGCTTCTCCGTCACCACACCGATGAATTCCTCGGGAATATCGAGGAAAAGCCGTTCTACAGGCTCCAGAATCTCTCCGCCTTCTTTCCTGGTGATTACCTGCGGTTTGGACACCATGAATTCGTAATCTTCCCGACGCATCGTTTCGATGAGGACCGCCATCTGCAATTCCCCGCGACCGCAGACCTCGAAGGCGTCCGCCCGGTCGGTCGGCATGACCCGGAGGGCCACATTGCGCATGCATTCCCGTTCCAGACGTTCCCGGAGATGGCGGGAGGTGAGGTATTTCCCCTCCCGGCCGGCAAAGGGACCGTTGTTCACGTAGAAGATCATGGAAACCGTCGGCTCGTCGACCTCGATCCGCGGTAGGGGACGGGGATTTTCCAGTGCCGAGACGGTATCGCCGATATTGACGTTTTCCACGCCGGCGAAAGCGACGATATCCCCGGCCTCCACCCGCTCCACGGCGATCTTCTTCAAACCGGAAAAGGTGTAAAGGGCGGAGAATCTGATGCCCGGGGTGACTCCGCCTTCCCCGCAGAGGCTGAAGGAACGGTTCATTTCCAGGGTCCCGTTCATCAGGCGGCCAATGGCGATCTGCCCTACGTAGGGATCGTAATCCAGGTTCGTGACCAAAAACTGGGGCGGCGCTTCATCATCCCCCTCGGGGCCGGGAATCGTGGAAATGATCGTCTCGAAGAGAGGCGTGAGGTCCGTAGATTCATCACCGGGCCTTTTATGCGCCACGCCCCGTTTCGCCTGGGTGAAGAGGATGGGAAACTCGATCTGCCCTTCCGTGGCGTCCAGATCAATGAACAGGTCATAGACCTCGTCGATAACCTCGTCGATCCGGGCGTCGCTGCGGTCGATCTTGTTGATGACGAGGATGATGGGGATGCCCCGGGCCAGTGCTTTTTTGAGGACGAAACGGGTTTGCGGCAGGGGGCCTTCGCTGGCATCGACCAGCAGGATGGCGCCGTCCACCATGTTCAGACTCCGCTCTACCTCGCCGCCGAAATCGGCGTGACCCGGGGTATCGACGATGTTGATCTTCACCCCGCCATAGCGGATGGCGGTGTTCTTGGCCATGATCGTGATTCCCCGCTCCCGTTCGAGATCGAGAGAGTCCATAACCCGCTCGGTCATGATTTGGTGCTCCCGGAAGGTGCCGGTCTGTTTGAGCATCGCATCGACCAGGGTGGTTTTGCCGTGATCGACATGGGAGATAATGGCGATATTTCTCAGTTCGTTCTTTTTCAGCTTACGGCCTGCAACTTTCTCCAACCTTACATTGGTCTTGGCATATCCCGCCGCTCCCCGAGCAATTCGAGGAAGGCCTCGATCCTGGTTTCGATCTGGCTTTCGGAAAAGTTGCGCTCATCGCACATGTCCGCCTCGATCATGAGGGAGGGAATCCCCTTGGCCGCCTCCACACGTCGCTGGATATCGTATTGTCCCAGGGAATAGGGTTTGCAGCTCCGGTTGGAATGCATGACCAGTCCCTGGGCGTCGTACTTGTCCACCATTTCCCCCACCATCCGGGCCATCTCATCCACGCCGATATTCAGATAGATGCGGGTATAGCCTTCCGCCATGGACTCGAGAAAATCGTTTTCATCCATATAGCGGAGCGAGCCGCACCAGGCGGAGGTATAGGTGTCGGCCACCAGGCAGGCACCGTGGGCCGCGAACTTGTCGGAAAGCCACTTGGTCCGGTACCAGATGGGCAGATTGTCCCAGAGGAGGCGGTGTCTTTCCTCCGGAACGGCACCGATGCCGTCCTGGACCCGTTGGTTCATTTCCGCAAGTAATTCCTCGTAATAATCCACGGCCTGCCGGGTTCCCCGGAGGGTGACAATGAGGGCGAGATGAAAAAAGGCGTCGAAGGCGCTCAAGGGGGCCGGTTTGTGCGTGGCCGTATCGAGAACGGCCTGCCACAGCCGCTGTCCTGCCACGGAGAGACGCCCGACCTCGTTCATCCGGTCCCGGTCCAGTTTTTTCCCCGTTACGGTCTCGAGAAACTCGATATATTCGTCTACCTGGGTGCGGACATAGCGACGCATCTCGGGATGGAAACGGGTATGGCAGAAGGGGGTGTCGAAAATGAACAGCGGAACCTGAAAATAGCGGGCCTGGATTTCGTACCACTTAAGGACGGTGCCGCAGATGTTGTTGCCGCAGATCAGCATGTCGGGTTTGGGCAACCCGCCGATTGGGCCGCCGTTAACCGTGGCGCAGGAGATGTCGGAACGGGCGTAGGAGCAAAGGTCGCCGGCATAGCCCATCGCTTCCGCCTTTTCACATAATTCGACCCCCATTTTGCTGGCCCCGATCATGGCGCCATGGTTTTCGGGATACACGGGAATAATGTCCATGGCGATCAGGGGTTCCACGGGTCCGCCGCTGGTGATCCAGGCCACCTTCTTATTGTTGTCCGCGGCGGTTTTGGCGTCGATATAATAGAAGGTCATGATCTCCTTCATTTTTTTTACCGCTTTGATCTTCCTTCTATCCCGGTCGATATGTTCGTTCATGAATGGCTCCTGATTCAAATCATCTCCATAAAGGCCTCTAATCTTGTCCGCAACTGCCCTTCCGCCGGCAGGGGGTCCTCGATCTCCAGCATGAGGTGCGGTATCTTCTCCCGGTCCAGGGCCGTTTTGAGATAGGGATAATCGAAGGCATGGGGATCGCAGAACTTGAGGTGCAGAAAGATCACCCCCCGGGCCCCCTTATCCCGGACCAGTGAAACGATCCTCTCCGCCCGGCTGGTCAGGCCGGCATGCTTGGCGGGACAGACCGCCCGCTGCAGATAGCTTTCCGCAATGACGCGCAGCGGCTCCCCCTCCCGGGCCGCCGTCTCCCGGGTATCCCCTTGTGTTTTGTCAGCAGTGTCTTGGAAATAACGGGCGCCGGTGCACAGATCGTCCCAGACGACCACCCCGCCGGCCGCTTCGATCAAGCCGTGAAGCCGGGGATGGTTGCAGACCCCCCCCACCATGAGGAGGCGTTTGCGATCTTTCCCCGTTCCCGGGAAAGCCGTTACCTCTTGTGTTTCCCGGCTCAGCGCGGCGGCGATCTCTCCCAGCATCGCCGCCGCCTGCCGACGGTCCATGATCATGGACGCTTTGACGATCGTGAGCAGGTCATCACCGGAAAGCAGGTTGGGCTCGGCACAGCGTAGCGCATAGATACGGAAGAGGAGACTCCGGACCTGCCCCATCAGTTCGTAAGCCTTCCACAGGTCGCCGGGAGTGATCTCCACCCCCGACTCCCTTTCCATATCCTCCCGAAAACGCCTGAGGACGTCGAAATAATACTCACGAGCGCTTTCCGTAGTGAGTTTGACCGGCAGGACCGCATCCAGGTGGAAGCCCGTGGTCACGTTCAGCCGCCAGAGATCGGAGAGCCGCTGCATAGAGTCGCAGGTATGGGGAAAAACAACACCGGCCAGACAATCCGTATCACCTTTGAGTCCCGACTCGAGGATGCACCGCACCAGGGAGCAGCAATAGGACTGCAAATGGGCGTCCACCCTTGTCAGTTCGCCGGTGACGCCGAAGAGTCGCAGCGGGTTGGCGCCGGCGGCAACGATAATCTCCTCCGGGGTGTAACTGCAGACATAACCGACGCTCCTCTTGCCCGTTTCGGACTGGAGTCTCCGGGCATACCTCAAGGGCGCAGCGGCTATTTCCGTCATGGTTTGCAATATTTCACGCATTATCGACTCCTGTTCGCTTATTTCGGCCCTGCTGCCGTACCGGGATCAAGTTCCGGAATATTTTCCCGCCGCCTTGAGCCGGGCGATCTCTTCCTGTTCCAGGGTGTTGTAGGCGATCTTGCCCACCAGCGTACAGGGCAGGCTCTCCCGGAACTCTATCTCCCGGGGGCAGCTCCACTTGATGAGCTGTCCCCGGCAATGGCTAATCAGCTCCTTTTCCATTTCGTCCCCGGCTTTGGTCATATCCTTCAAGACCACGAAGGCCTTCACCCTTTGCACTTGCGCTTCATCGGGAACGCCGATGACACATGCATCCTTCACCTCCGGGTGTTGATAGAGGATGTCTTCCACCTGGGCCGGGTAAACGTTCATGCCGGAGGATTTAATCATCCGTTTGAGACGGAGCTTGAAATAGAAAAAACCGTCCGAGTCCATGACGGCGATGTCCCCCGTGTGGAGCCAGATCCGGCCGTCGCCATGTCTTTTCAGGGTCGCGGCCGTTTCTTCCGGTTGGTCGAGATAACCCATCATCACCGCCGGGCCGTGGAGGCAGAGCTCACCTTCCGTTCCCGGCGGTTCCTCCTCCGTTGTCCCGATCCGGACGATCTTGGCCAGCATATCCGGGAAGGGCACTCCCACGCTGCCTTCGCGGTATTCCTGCAGGGGCATGGCCATGATGGCCGTCACCGCTTCCGTCAGGCCGTAACCTTCCAGGAGCTTCACCTTGCCGCCCTGTTTCTTTACCAGGGCCTCGAAATCCTCCTTGACCGGACGCGGCAGGGTGTCGGCACCGCTGAAGGTAGCCTTGAGACAGCTCAAATCGGCGTTCTGAAACACCGGGTTACGGCAAAGGGCTTCGAAGAGGGTGGGAACGCCGACGACAAAGGTCGGGCGTTTCGTTTTGATGAGTTTGGCGACGATTTCCGGGTTGAACTGCGGGACGAGGATACTCTTGCCTCCCCCCATGAAGGCGGCATTGACACATACCCCCAGGCCGAAGCCGTGAAAAATGGGTAGGATGGCCAAAATGGCGTCCCGGTGGGAAAGCTTTCCCCAGGCGGAAACCTGCATCCCCTCACTGATGAAGTTCATGTTGGAAAGCATGATGCCTTTGGGCGTCCCCGTGGTCCCGCCGCTGTAGAGAATGACGGCCAGTTCGTCGGTGTCCATGGGTACCTCCGGGACGGGGGGATAAGACGCCGACATCGTCTCTTTCCACCAGCGCACCATCGGATCGGCGGGCACCGGGGGTATCTTGCGGCCCTTGGTCAGATAAAAACCGATTTTCTTTATAAATTCCAGATAGTCGGAGATCTTGGTGAGGATCAGGACCTCGAGGGGCGTTTCCTCCCGGATCTCGCGAAACTTGTTGTAAAAGGCGTCGATGGTGAGGGCGAAGCGGCTCTTGCTGATCCGCAGATAGAAGGCGATTTCCTTGGCCGTCGAGAGGGGATGGATCATACTGGCCACGGCGCCGATCTTGTTGGCCCCATAGAAACAGATGATGCCCTGGGGGGTGGTGGGCATGGAGATCGTAATCCGTTCCCCCTTCCGCAGACCCAGGGCGTACAAAGCACGGGCGCATTGATCGATCTCCGCGGCGAAACGGCGGTAGGTGGAGGTATAGCCCATGAAATCATAGGCGATCGCTTCCGGATTCCGTTCCACGGACCTCATCAGGGCCTCGTACATCGTCACCCGGGGATAATCGAGCGAGGCCGGGACATCTCCGTAATACTTCAACCAGGGTTTTTCATCCGCCATGATCCCGCCCCTCCTTGCGCAGATATTTCAAGTGCGGCTTGCATCATATTGATTTTTACTGCATATGCAAGAAAAACTTGGTCCGGAGGCATTTGCATGGGACGTCCCCTTGTGGCTCCCACCCTGGCGCTTATGGCGGGCATCGCCGTATCCTCCCGCCTCGAAGCGGCCGATACGACCCTCCTAATCGTCCTTCTTTTCCAGCTTGCCCTGCTCCTGCCGTGCCGGCGCCGGCACTGGACCGGTGCCGGGCAAGCACTCATGTTGGGGACATTTTTCATCGTCGGTTGGCTCCACATGAACGTCTACCTGTACCGGCCACCCACACCGGACCATATCGTCAACTTCCTGGGACGGGAACCGGTAACGATAACGGGGCTTATCGATACGGCACCGGCTCATTATCCGGAAAAGACCGACCTGGTTGTCGCCGTGGCGAAGATGACCGATCCGGCCGGCAACGAATTGTCATGTTCCGGACGGGTCTTGCTGAGTTTTCACGGCCGGGGCGATCTCGCTTACGGTGACGTCGTCCGCGCCCGAAGCCGCTTACGCCCGGTAAGGAATTTCAATAATCCCGGTGGTTTCGATTATGCCCGTTATCTGAGGTTTCAGGGGATACTAGTCCGGGGATACATCGCCGACGATGCCGGGATCGTCGTTTTGAGAAGGGGTTTCGGCAATCCCCTCCGGCAGCGACTGGAAGCCATCCGGGCGTCTATACGTACCTTCATCGACCGCCGGGCCCCCTTCCCGGAACGGGAGATCATCAAGGCCTGCATCCTCGGCGATCAGCAGGAGATACCGCGGGAAATCCGGGATGCCTTCAGCAAGACCGGGGCCTCCCACATCATCGCCATTTCGGGATTCAATATGGGCCTCATCGCCTTCTTCACCGTCTTTCTGGTCCGTTCGACCGTCAAATGGATCCCCTCCCTCCTTCTCCGCTTCGACATGACGAAGGTGGCGGTCCTGGCGGCGGTTCCTCCGGTCATCCTCTATACATTCATCGCTGGCGCCGGCATGTCGGTACTGCGGGCCACCCTGATGATACTCGCTTTCATGGCCGCCCTGCTCATCGCCAGAAATCGAGATCTCTACAATACCTTGGCGATGGCCGCCCTGATCGTCCTGATGTTCTATCCCCCCGCCCTCTTCGACATCTCCTTTCAGCTTTCCTTTGCGGCCGTTGTCGCGATCCTCTATTTCACTCCCCGTCTGACCGCTTTCATTCCCCCGCCACCGAAGCCGTCGGCTTATTCATCCCTTCTGCTGCGGCGGGGAAGAATGATTCTTTACGAAACCGCCCTTTTTCTCGCTGTTTCCCTGAGCGCCATGCTGGGGACAATGCCCCTGATCGCCCTTTATTTCAATCGCATCTCCCTCGTGGCCTTTCCGGCCAATATCATTCTCGTGCCTCTGCTGGGGATCCTCGCCGTTCCCCTCTCCCTGGCTTCCGTCTTCTTTATGCCTTTTTCGTCTTCATTGAGCACCGTCGTCCTCGATCTCGCCGGGCTGTTGGTAATGTCTTCCCTGGCCGTCAACGATTTCTTTGCGGCACTGCCCTGGTCGTCCCTGTATTTGACCACCCCGGGTCTCCCGGAAATATTCAGCTTCTATCTCCTCATTTACGGAATCTTTCGCTTTTTCCCGCCCCGTCCCGATCCCGTAAAACCGGAAGCCGCCCGGATCGTCACCCCGCCGCTGTGGGTCCGCTACGCCGTCGCCGCCACGGTTTTGTTTTTCATCGGGAACGGTATTTTTCTTTATGAACGGGACAGGAACCGGGCGGTGCTCTCCGCCGCCGCCATCGATGTCGGCCAGGGAAATTCCACTCTGGTCCGTTTTCCCGGTGAAAAAGTTATGCTCATCGACGGCGGCGGCTTTCCGAACAGCTCCTTCGACGTGGGCAGGTATATCGTCGCCCCCTATCTTTGGCACGAACGGATCAGCGCCGTCGACATCGTTGTCCTCACCCATCCCCATCCCGATCACCTCCACGGCCTGCTGTTCATTCTGGAGAATTTTACCGTCCGGGAGGTATGGAGCAACGGGGATGAAGTGGATACGCCGGAGTACCGCAGATTCAACGCCGCCATCGCCGGGCACGGGATCCCGCATCGCCGGTTGTCGGCCCGGGATGACGGGGTGGTCGTGGACGGGGTCCGGATTAAGTTTCTCAACCCCGATGTCCCGGGACCGGGATCGGCTGTCAATTATGCCGCGGCCAACGACCGCTCCCTGGTGATGCGTATGACTTACGGCGGCGTTTCCTTTCTTTTCCCCGGTGACATCTCCGGCCCGGCGGAGGCAAATATCGTGTCCCGGGGAGAGGTGATCGCCAGTTCCGTCCTTTTTGTCCCCCATCACGGGGGCCGGACCTCGACGACGGAAATTTTTCTGGCGGCGGTCCAGCCGGCCATCGCCGTCGTTTCCGTGGGCTTCGGAAATACCTTCGGCCTTCCCCACCCCGATGTCCTGGAAAGGCTCGAGAAAGGAAAGGTCCGTGTCTACCGGACCGATTGCCGAGGCATGATAACGGCCGTCACCGACGGCGCGGATATATCCGTCACCGCTTATCTGCCTGGAAAGCCGCCACAGGGGCGCCCGGATGACGGCATGACGACTTCATTTTTCCCGCCATGACGTGCGAGCAGGGTTCATCCGTCATCATTCCCGTTGCCATTCCTCCGGTTATATGATAAGTGACCCACCTTTAATAACTTTATATCGACATCCGAGCGAATATGGACCTTATCACCGCCGTAAAAGGCTTCAAGGATATCCTCCCCGACGAAACGGGGAGATGGCAGTATGTGGAAGAACAGGCGCGAAAGATCTTTACCGCCTTCGGCTGCCGGGAGATCCGGGTCCCCATCCTGGAAAGGACGGAACTTTTCACCCGGGGCATCGGTACGGGGACGGATATCGTGGAGAAGGAGATGTACACCTTCCGGGACCGGGGGGAAGAATACGTCACCCTGAGACCCGAAGCGACCGCTTCGATCATTCGTGCCTATCTGGAACATCACCTCCATGCCTACGATCAGGTCGCAAAACTCTACACCATCGGCCCCATGTTCCGGCGTGAACGTCCCCAGAAGGGGCGTTACCGCCAATTCCATCAGATCGACGTCGAGGTGCTGGGTTACGACGATCCCCGCGTGGACGCGGAAGTTATCTTCATGTTGATCCATTTTCTCAAATGCGCCGGGCTGGAGGAACCGCGTCTGGAAATCAATTCCCTCGGCTGTCCTTCCTGCCGCCCCGCCTACCGGGAATCCATCCGGGGTTTTCTGGCGGGGAAGGAGGAGGAGCTCTGCGCGGATTGCGTCCGGAGACTCGACACCAATCCCCTGCGGATACTGGACTGCAAGCTGGAGGGATGCCGGGAGATCGTGCTACGGGCACCGGTCATCGCCGATTTTCTCTGCGGGGCCTGCAGGGATCATTTTGAGGCGGTCCGCTCATCCCTCGACGCGCTGGATGTTCCCTATACCCTGAATCCCCGGATGGTACGGGGCCTCGATTACTACACCCGGACCACCTTCGAAGTCACCACTGATTATCTCGGCGCCCAGAATGCCGTCGTCGGCGGCGGGCGATATGACGGCCTCATCCGTGATCTCGGCGGTCCGGACATTCCGGGGATAGGCTTCGCCGTAGGTTTCGAGCGCCTGCTCACCCTAACCGCCGCCACCGGCCAAGACCGCTCTTCTTCGGGCCCTGCGCTCTTCATCGCCGCCCTGGGGGCGACAGCCCAGCAGCTTGCCTACCGTTTATGCAATCATCTCCGCGTGCGGGGACATTGGACGGAGATGGATTATCAGGGCCGGGGGCTGAAAAGCCAAATGAAAAGGGCCGACAAGCTTTCCTGCCGCCGGGTGCTCATCATCGGCGACCGGGAAATGGAATCACGGCAGGCCGAGCTGCGGGATATGATTACGGGGGAACAGGTCCGGGTGAGCCTTGCGGATGCGTCCGCCTGGGAGAAGCTGCTGCGCTGAGGAAAAAAATTGAAAAATAACCACGAGAGGTAAAGACTTGTCTGAATTTATAACAAGATTGAAGCGGAGCCACTATTGTGGGTCGTTGCGCGTAGCCGATGAAGGCAGAGAAGTGATTTTGATGGGCTGGAATCACCGCCGCCGGGATCACGGGGGAGTCATCTTCGTGGATTTGCGCGACCGGGAGGGCCTGGTGCAGATCGTGTTCAATCCGGAATACAATGCCGACGCCCACCGGGAAGCACACCGGATCAGAAGCGAATATGTCCTCGCCGTGCGGGGTAAAGTCCGGCGGCGGCCGCCGGACATGGAGAATCCGGAAATCAAGACGGGGGAGATAGAGGTTATGGTGGAGGAGCTGGAAATCCTCAACGAATCCCGCACGCCTCCCTTTCTGATCGACGCTCCGGCCGCTGAAATCTCGGAAAATGTCCGGCTCAAATACCGCTACCTCGATCTCCGCCGGACGTATATCCAGCAAAAGCTGATTTTGCGGAGCAAGGCGGCGGCAGCCACCCGGGAATATTTTCAGCGCCAGGGATTCATCGAGGTGGAAACCCCGGTCCTCACCAAAAGCACTCCGGAAGGGGCACGGGATTATCTGGTCCCCAGCCGGGTGAACCCCGGGTCCTTCTACGCCCTCCCCCAATCACCGCAGATCTTCAAACAGCTGCTCATGGTATCCGGTTTCGACCGCTACTATCAGATCGTCAAGTGTTTTCGCGACGAAGACCTCCGGGCGGACCGGCAGCCGGAATTCACCCAGATCGACATCGAGATGTCCTTTATCGACGAAGACGATCTCATTCAGATCATGGAAGGATTTATCGCCCACCTCTTCCGCACCTGTCTCGGGGTGGAGATCAAACTGCCCCTGCCCCGGATACCCTACCGTGAAGCCATGGCGAGGTATGGAAAAGACAACCCCGATACCAGATTCTCTCTGGAAATCCGCGACTTGACGGCGACCCTCAAAGATGCCGGCTTCAACCTTTTTCAGGAAGTCGTCGCCGCCGGCGGCGTCATCAAGGCCATCAAAGTCGAGGACAAACGTCAGCTTTCCCGTAAGGATATCGACCAGTTGCGTGATTTTGTAACCGATGCCGGCGCCAAGGGTCTGGCTTGGGCCCGCGTCAATCCCGACGGCTGGACTTCCCCCATCGCCAAATTTCTCAAGGCGGAAGAAATGAGGGCGGTCGAGGCGAAACTGGAGGCCGCTCCGGACGACCTGCTGCTGTTCGTCGCCGACACCCCGGGGATCGTCAACGACGCCCTGGGAAACCTGCGCGTCCATCTGGCGAAGAAACTCTCTCTGATCGACCCTCAGGCCTTTGCCTTCACGTGGATAACCGAATTTCCCCTCATGGAATACAGCGATACGGAAAAGAGGTTTACTTCCACCCACCATCCGTTCACATCGCCGGTGATGGAAGACATCGGTTACCTGGAGACCGATCCGGGCCGGGTGCGGGCCCGGGCCTATGACCTGGTTCTGAATGGCTCCGAAATCGGCGGCGGCAGCATCCGGATTCATAAGAAAGACGTGCAGGCGGCCGTATTTGCCGCCCTGGGACTGGGTCAGGAAGAAATCCGCTCCAAGTTCGGTTTCCTCCTGGACGCCCTGGAGTACGGGACACCGCCCCACGGCGGAATCGCCTTTGGTTTCGACCGCCTGATCATGCTCATGACGGGCGCCGAATCCATCCGGGATGTCATCGCTTTTCCCAAAACCCAGAAGGCGTCGTGCCTGCTGACGGACGCCCCGTCCCGGGTGAGTATCGAGCAGCTTTTGGAACTTTCCCTGAAAATCGTCCAGTAGCGTCACTTTTATATTGACAAACGCCGGTCATCTTTATAGAAGTGCTGCAAGTTCACGGTTTTCACGAACGTTCAAATTTACGGAGGATGAGTCATGTCGAAAATTAAGCAGGGGGTGGTGCCGGGTACAATCGTTATTTCTGCAATAATGATCTTTTCCTTTGCCGGTTGCGCAAAAAAGGCCGTCACGGTCGGCGCTGCCGGAACTACCGCCGAGCAGACGACGGTTTCTCAACAGCAGAGGGCAACGCCGACCGGAGCAGGCAGCGTTTCGGCGACGCCGGGCGGCGATATCGCCGGGGCAGGCAGGACGGCGAAAACCGCCGATGGGTCGGCCGGGGCAGTAACGGAATACGTAGTGAAAAAAGGGGAAAACCTCTGGTGGATCGCCAAATACAAGGATATCTACAACGATCCTTACCTCTGGCCGGTCATCTACAAGGCGAACAAAGATCAGATAAAGAATCCCAACAGGATTTATCCGGGGCAGCGGCTGAAGATACCCCGTTCCGGCCTTAAGGAAACCGAGATAATCAAGGCGCGCAAGCAGGCCGGGGCGAAGAAGCCGTACAGACCACCTCAGTACAGCAAGCCCCCGGTGATTTGAAACAGACAACCATATTTATCCGAGAGGGCGCGTGAAATCTCAGGCGCCCTCTCTTGTTTCGGGAGCAGGAGCGACATGGCTAAATGGAATAAAAACAGAAAGGTGCTGGACCACGAACACAGCAAGTTCTGGCGTTATGAACTCAAGGACATCCAGGAACCCAATCTGCAAAAGGATGTCTTCCCCTACGATCAGGTCAGCAGGATCGACTTCGACCACAAGCTCATGGCCATCGCACCGGCGGATGACATCTTCATCACCGACACCACCTTTCGGGACGGACAGCAGGCCCGTCCGCCCTATACGGTCAAACAGATCTTCGATCTCTTTGTCTTGATGAGTCGTCTGGGCGGAGAAAACGGCGTTATCCGGCAGACGGAGTTTTTCCTCTACAGCAAGAAAGACCGGGAGGCCGTGGAGAAGTGCCTGTCGCTGGGATTGCGCTACCCGGAAGTCACGGGTTGGATCCGCGCCGCCAAAGAGGATCTGCAGCTCGTCAAGGACGCGGGCCTCAAGGAGACGGGGATTCTGACCTCCGTTTCCGACTACCACATCTTTCTCAAGCTCAACAAGACCCGCCGACAGGCCCTGGAGGACTATCTGAATATCGTACGTTCCATCCTCGACGCAGGCATTGTCCCCCGGTGTCACTTCGAGGATATCACCCGGGCGGACATCTACGGATTCTGTATCCCCTTTGCCATCGAACTCATGAAGCTGCGCGCGGAAAGCAAGATCGATATCAAGATCCGCCTTTGCGACACCATGGGCTACGGCGTCACTTATCCCGGCGCTTCCCTGCCCCGGAGCGTGGACAAGCTGATCCGGGCGTTCATCGACGACGGCGGCGTCCCCGGCGAGCTCCTGGAATGGCACGGCCACAACGATTTTCACAAGGCCCTGATCAACGCCACCACGGCCTGGCTCTACGGTTGCAGCGCCGCCAATGCCACCCTGTTGGGACTGGGAGAAAGGACCGGCAATCCCCCCATCGAGGCCCTGATCATCGAATACATCGCCCTGACGGGGAACAACAACGGCATCGATACCACCGTGATCACCGATATCGCCCATTACTTTGAAAAGGAGATCGGCCACAAGATCCCCGCCAACTATCCCTTTGTCGGCGCCGATTTCAACGTCACCCGTGCCGGCGTCCATGCGGACGGCCTGATCAAATGCGAGGAAATCTACAATATCTTCGACACCACGAAGCTGCTGAAGCGGCCGATCGTCCCCATGGTCACGGACAAGTCCGGAAAATCAGGCATCGCCTTCTGGATCAATTCCCATTTCGGCCTTCGTGACGAGGCGGCGATCGACAAGTACCATCCCGGCATCGCCAAGATTCACAAATGGATTACCGAAGAATACGAATCCGGACGGGTTACCAGCATCTCCAACGAAGAGCTGGAAAAACGGGTCCGTAAATATATCCCCGAGCTTTTCATGTCGGAATTGGACAAAATCAAATACCGGGCGGCCCAGGCCGCAGTGGCGGTGGTGAAGCAGATTATCGAACATCCCGCCATCAAGACGATGAAGCCGGAAGAGCAGGAACCGGTCATGCAGCAGTGTATCGAGGAAAATCCCTCGATCCAGTTCGCCTACGTCGTGGATATGAACGGTCGCAAGATCACGAAAAACATCACCAATATTCAGGATCGGGCAAAATACGAGAATTACGGCGTCGGCACCGACCAATCGGACCGGGAGTGGTTCATCAGACCCCTGCAGTCGGGCAAGATCCATGTCACGAATTTCTATATCTCCAAGATGACCGGCGCCCTCTGTATTACCGTTTCGGCACCGATCATCGATGACCGGGAAGAGATGGTAGGTATCTTCGGGGTGGATATAAAATTCGAGGATTGGGTCAAGCGGGTGGAGGACATCGCCGAGGCCACCCAGATCGCCCTACGGGCGGAATACGAAGAAAAAAAGAAAACGGACCGCTGGCTGTAAAGGGGAATTACTCCTCTTCCACCAGCCACTGGTCGTAAGGCCGCCTCCGGTGGGAGACGGTGGCCGGCGTCAACTCGCTTATGAACCGCGACGGCCGCACGGAGACATAACCCATGCCCCGCCGGTAATCCACGACGGGGTAACAGAGGTAGAGCTGATCCTTGGCCCGGGTCACGGCGACATAGAAGAGACGTCTTTCCTCCTCCTCACCCTCCGGATCCTTGAGGGCCCGTCCCAACGGGATCATGCCTTCCGCGCACCAGGGGATGAAAACTACGGACCATTCCAGACCTTTCGCCTGGTGAATGGTACTCATGATCACCCGTCCGTCTCCGCCTTCGGGCTCCCCCTCCTCTTCCTCGCCGCTGCCGGTGAGGAGGGCCATTTCCTGCAAAAACTCCGCGGTGGTGGAGAAACGGGCCGCATAGACGGCCAGCGAAAACAGATCTTCGCGCCTTTGCTCGGCATCGGGGTAAGCCACTTGCAGATAAGTCTCATACCCCTTTTTCAGGATGGTCTCGATGATCGCCCCCAGATCGTCTCCTTCCCGATCCCGGACGGCCTGCAGGAGCTCCCGGAGTTTCACCAGTCCCGGGCGGGCCGCCGCCGTGACCGTCTCGACAATCCCCCCGGTAAGGAAGGCGGCCAGGGGATCCCGCCGTTCCGTCAACCACAGCCAGATCCGCTCCGCCGTCTGCCGGCCGACGCGGTGACAGAGGCCGAGAATCCGCCGCCAGGCCATTTCATCGTTCGGATTGACGATGACGCGCAGGTAGGAAGTAACGTCCTTGATATGGGCCTGTTCGAAAAAGCGGATCCCGGAACGGATGGTGAAGGGAATGCCCCGGCGTGTCATCTCCATTTGCAATTCCATGGCATGAAAGTGGGCCCGGTAGAGGATCGCTATCTCGCCGGGCCTGTAACCGTCGCCGATCAGTTCGATGATGCGCTGGGAAACGAAATTCGCCTGCATCTGGACATTGCGCAGGGGAACCAGCACGGGCGGGGTACCCCGGGGTCTGACGGCCCGCAGGGCCTTTTCGAACTGCCGCTCGTTGTTCATGATGCTGAGGTTCGCCATATGGAGGATCTCCGGGGTGCTGCGGTAATTAACCTCCAGTTTGAACACCTTGCAATCCCGGTACTTGTCCGGGAATTTCATGATGTTGGCGTAATTGGCCCCCCGGAAGGCGTAGATGCTCTGGGCGTCGTCCCCCACCACCATGATGTTCCGATGGCATGATGCCAGCAGGTCCGTAATGTCCGCCTGGACGATATTCGTATCCTGATACTCGTCCACCAGGACATGCCGGAAGCGTTCCGCGTAGCTCATGCGGATATCTTCGTGATCGGCCAGCAGGCGGCGCCAGTTCAGGAGCAGGTCGTCGAAATCCATGACGTTGAGGCGTTTCTTTTCACTGCCGTAATGTGCCGCCACGACCGTCATCGCCTCCAAAAAATCCTCCAGGTAGGGAAACCGTTCGGGTATGACGTCTTCGAGACGCTGGTCGGTGTTGCGGGCATAACTGATGATGTCCCGGAGGACGTCACCGCGGGGAAACCGGGTCCCGCTGTTCTTCACCTTGGCGGCGATGCAGCGGTTGAGGAACTGTTTGGCGTCGTCGGCATCGATGATGACAAAGTTGTTTTCGTAGCCGAGTCGGCGGGCATGAGCGCGGAGAACCCGATGGGCCAGATGGTGGAAGGTGCCTCCCCACAGCCGGCCCACGTCCATGGACATCAAGACGGCGACCCGGCCCATCATGGCCCGGGCCGCCTTGTTCGTGAAGGTGGCCAGAAGGACACCTCCCGGCGGGCAGCCGGTTTCCAGGAGCCGGGCGACACGATAGGTCAGGGTCCGGGTCTTGCCGCTGCCGGCGCCGGCGATAACCAGCAGCGGGCCGCCGGTCTCCATGACCACCTGCCGTTGCTCGTCGTTGAGGTCCAGATCGTAATCGATCATTTCCCCAATTCCGCCTTGATCGCCGCGACGGTTTCCCTGCTGCTCTCCGAGGGGAACCGCCTGAGGATCCCCTCGGAACGGTAGAATTCGATCAGGGGGGCGGTCTTTTTCTCATAGGTCTCCAGGCGGTACTGAATCGCCGCCTCCGTCTCGTCATCCCGCTGGATGGTAGGGCTGCCGCATTTCCCGCATCGCCCGTCCGGCAGCGGCGGATTGCTCTTGATGTTGTATATCTCTTGACACTCGGGATTGCTGCAGGTGCGACGCGTGGTCAGACGGTCCAGGATGACCTCCCGGGGGACCTCCAGACTGACGACGAAGTCGAGACGGTGCTGCAGTTCCTGAAGCAGCCCCTTCAGGGCCGCCGCCTGGGGTATGGTCCTGGGAAAACCGTCCAAAATGAATCCCGCCCGGCAGTCCGGTTCGGCCAGACGTTCCCTCATCATCTTCATGATCAGCGCATCGGGAACCAAATCGCCGGCATCCATATACGCCTTGGCCTGTTTGCCTAGTTCCGTCCCGGCCTGCACGGCGGAGCGGAGGATATCGCCCGTGGATATCTGCACCGAACCGTCGTATTCCGTCAACAGTTTCGCCACCGTTCCCTTGCCTGCCCCGGGGGCGCCCAACAGAATGATCTTCATCGTTTCTACCTCCCTTGGTGGTATTGTCTGATCTCCCGCGGCGCCTTATTCGACAGGTTCGGATAAGGAACCACGGCGGTGCGGGACTATAGGAGATATTGGTACGGAGGTCAAGAAAATACCCGGTCCGCTTTACCGGCGCCGCCGGCTCTCGAATGTTCTTGACAGACCCCCGCCACGCCGCTTATAGTTCCCGCACTATGAACAGCGAGGAGCGGCATTTCGGACCGGTCTGGTTCATCCCCGGCGTCAATCGGGGAAGATACCCCTACTGTCATTCCGTCTATATCCGGGGCCCGGGAATCATCATCGATCCCGCTTCCGATGAAAAGCGCCTCCGGGAACTACGGGACCAGGAAGGGGTTAACGAGGTATGGCTCAGTCACTGGCACGAGGATCATATCACCTATCTGGATCTCTTTCCCGGGGCGGCGTTGAAAATCTGCCGGAGCGACGAACCGCCGCTGCAAGATCTGGAAATCCTGCTGGACTGGTACGATCTGCCACTGCCCCATCGCGATTATTGGCGGCAGGTGCTTCGGGAAACCTTCCGTTATCGCCCCCGCCGGGCCGCTGCCCACCTCAATCCGGGCGACATCCATGACTTCGGAACCGCCGTCGTGGAGGTAATCGGCGCCCCCGGCCATACTCCCGGTCATCTTGCCTTCCACTTCCCCGCCCAGGGCGTCCTGTTTTTGGGGGATTATGACCTGTCCCCCTTCGGCCCCTGGTATGGCGACCGCCACTCGAGCATCGAAGACACCCTCGCCTCGCTCCACCGGCTGCAGGAGGTGCCGGCCCGGGTATGGCTCACCGGGCACGACGCGGGGATTTTCACCGACAATGACCCCCGGCGCTGGCGTCAATACGAAGACATCATCCACCGGCGGGAAGAAAACCTCTGGAATTTTCTGGCCCAACCCCATAATCTCCGCGAGATCGTCTCGGCATGGCTGATCTACAAAAGGCCCCGGGAACCGCTGGCCTTTTTTGAATTCGGCGAACGGGCGCTGACGGTCAAACACTTGGAACGATTGCTTAAAAATGGAATGGTGACGGAAAGCGACGGGTATTTCACCAGGGTCTGACCGGCCCCGGCAGCAGATAACCATCCCTGATCCGGTTGCCTTCCGGAGGACCTTTCCCGGATGGGAGCGGCATATGTTTTTTACCCCGCCGCTGCCGATCAAGGAAGATGAACTCGTAAAAAAACCTTATGCCCCGTGGGGTGCCAAGCAGTATGAAAAAGGCATATTCATGGCAAGTCGTGAATGTCCGTTGATGAAATTCGCACCCGATAATTACGGTAGGTTACAAAACCACTTTTTCCGGGCTCATCAAAGAAAGGTGATCTCCAGACCGGTGCCGTTTTTGATATCAATCACGGCACCCGTGCCTTGACGACCCATGCTGCAGTTGACCACGGTTGTTTTTCCCACGGCGGCGGTCCCCCGATCTTCATGGATATGACCGCAGATATGGAGCCGCGGCTGCCGTTTGGCGATGAGTTTTCGCAGCCCCTGCGAGCCGCCGTGGAGGGCGGCGAACCCGCGGTCCAGGATTCCCCAGGGAGGCGTATGAGTCACCAGTACCGTCTCCTCCCCCAGGATTGCCGCCGCCGCCGCCAAATGGGGATCATCCCGGGGATGGAGTTTCTCCAGGAAGGGGACGCTCAAGGCCCCGCCCAACCCGAAGAAGGTAACCCCGGCAACGATTTCGGCACGCAAATGCAAGGGGGTGATGTTCCGGTATCTTTTTGCAACCTCTTCCAGGTTGTCGGTATCGGTGTTGCCGTGCACGGCCAGAACGGGAAAGGGCAGGCGGTCCAGGGCGGTGTAGATCGGCTCGTTGCCGAGGCGGCCCGTAATATCTCCGGCGACGACGAGGACATCGGGGCGGACGGCGGGATAGGCGGCCAACACCCTTTGCAGCCTCGTTTTACGCCCATGAATGTCCGCAACGGCGAATATCTTCACTTAACTTCCCAGCAACGCCCCGCCACGAGCCGCCGTTCCTCTGCCGCCGGAACGGCCGTCCAAAACCATAGGCCCCGCAGTGCCACGGGCCGGGCATGCAACGGGGCACCGTTGCCGGACATCATTTCTCCTTGACGAGAAATTCCAGGATCTTGCTGCCGTCTCGGTCGTCCGTGTTCGCGTCCGCGCCTTCCATCCGCGAAGTCCCGCTGAAGAAGCCCCCGGCGGCGATGACGAGTATTCTCGTCGCAATATCTCCCGTTACCCTGCCGGTGGCTTTGATCTCCACTCTTTCCGTTCCGTCGAGATTTCCCTTGATCATGCCGCCGGCGATGATGGCGCCGGCTTTGATATTGCCCTCGATTCGACCATGCTCGCCGACTATTACCTTGGCGCCGGCGACGTTGCCGCAAACAGCGCCGTCGACGAATACCGCACCGGGGCAATCGATATCACCATTGATCCTGGCACCCTCCCCCAGAACCATTTTCAGCTTGTCGTTTTTTCTATGGAACACGTGCCACCTCCAGACTCTGACGAGGATTTATCACCCTCCCCTCCTGCCAGATTTCATAATGGAGATGATTCCCCGTGGCATTTCCCGTCGCGCCGACGTAACCGACCGTATCTCCTCTTTTCACTATCCGACCCACCGCCACGGCGTTGACCCGGTGGTGGGCGTAGCAAGTAGAAAACCCATGGCCGTGTTCCACGACTACGGTATTGCCGCCGCCCCGGTTCCAGCCGGAAAAAGTCACCACGCCGTCGGCGGTCGCCCGCACGGGTGTTCCGGCCGGTGCGGAAATATCGATACCCCGATGAAGTTCCACCCGGCCGGTGATCGGATTTACACGGCTGCCGAACGGGGAGGTGATGTTACCGTTTACGGGTAAACCCCGGGGAGTGGCCAGATACAGGTCCTTTTGCGCCCACAGATAGTCCTTGATGCCGGCAATGGTCGCCCGGGACTGATCGATCTGCTTTTGAATCTGATAAATATCCACCGTCCCCATATCCGCATAATCCATGTTGGCGAGGATGCCGCCCTTCGAACCTCCGGACATGAGGGCTTTGAGTTCCCGCTCCATTTGCTTGACGGCCGTGAAGGCGGCGTTGAACTCCCCCACCTTGGCGGTATAGTCCTGCAGCTGATGTTCCATCGACTGGTACCGGTACAGCTCCGTGATTATCGTCCCGGTGTAGATGATTCCCAGGATGGCCAGAACGGAAACCAGGGGGAGGAGGAAAAAGGGGATGTTGAGGTTGAAAGAGTGTTTTGCATGGTGGTGGGGAATGAACATGATGGTTACGGGAGCGACAACCCTTTTGAGAAAATGGCCGATCTGTTCCTTTTTCCACATCGTTTTCTCCTTTGCCATGTAAAGATCATCGGTGTATCTTACCGCCGGTTCGGCAACTCCCGGCGGCGAATCGTCTCCGGGAGACTCGTTGCCGCCCACGCGGAGGGCGTGGAACGGGTGAATGGGGATGCTGCGTCAGGGTACGTTTCTGAAAAGCGGACCGGCGGAATGTGTTTCCCTGATTTACCGAGCCTCCCTTATATGCGAAAGGAAATCACAATTGCAAGCAAAATTATTCATTCATTAATGATTTCAGCGTGTAATCTTTCTCTTCTCAAGTAGTTCATGAATACGGTGATGGTAATCGCCGCCTGGTGCCGACCCGGGTATGGGTCGTCAATAGCCTCCGGCGCCATGAAAAGCTTTCTTGTTTTTTCAGGGTATGCTATGAGGCCCTGCATATGTTCCACCGGAGGCGACGGTAACATCCGACTTCCGTGGTAATACGCAGAAAGACATTGATATCAGGCTACTTGCGGGTATTTTATTATTATCTACTTTAAGAAATATCGAGGAGAGCAAAGACCATGGAAACCACGACGGACAGAAAACCGGAAAAGCTCCGCATCAATCAGAACAACCTTTACCGCGAGGAAATTTTTACCGACATGCAGGTCGGCGCCCTCCATCAACTCACGCCCGTCAAACCCAATGGAGAGTTGGATAAACAACGGAAGATCGTGTTTATAGGCAACACCCAGTTGATAACCAAACAGGGCCCCCTGCCCATACGTTTTCCCATCGATGCCAAGAATCTCCAGCAGGCGGCGGAAAATTTTCCGGAGGCCATGGAGTCTTTCGTCGCCAAGATGATCGAGGAGGCAAAAGAATTGCAGCGCCGGGAAGAATCACGGATAATCCTTCCGGGCGCTTCGGCGGCGGGAAATATAATTCCGGGCTGATCACAGCGACGCCTTGAAGAGCCCCGTTGCGGCGAAAATGAAAGGGCGGTCCGGAGAGACATTCCTGCGGCTCAGGTAAATGCCTCTCCGCCGGCACCCTTTACCAGGCGGTAACCCCTTTCCCGGAACAGGCGCAGACAGGCCGCTACTACGGCATCGTCATAGAGGACGCCCCGGTGGGCGCTTATCTCGGCCATCGCCTCTTCCATACCCTTCGCGGGACGATAGGGACGGTGGGAAGCGATGGATTCCACCACGTCCGCCACCGCCAGGATCCTCGATTCGAGCATGACCTGATCCCCCCGTAAACCCTGGGGATAGCCGGAACCGTCCCACCGTTCATGGTGCTCCAGAATCATCCGGGCCAAAGGCCAGGGGAAGTCTATATCTTTGAGGATATCATAACCTGCCTGCGGATGGGTCTTGATCAGGCTGAATTCTATCGCCGTCAGTTTTCTGGGCGTGCTGAGAATCTCCGCCGGCACGGATATCTTGCCGATGTCGTGGATCTTCCCGGCCATGTGGATCCCTTCGATGCGCTCGCCGGACAACCCCATCTCCCGGGCGATCGCGCAGGCCAGATCGGCCACCCGGTGCTGGTGCCCTTTCGTATAGGGATCCCGGGCGCCGACTACGGCATTGATGGCCTGAACCGTAATCCCCAGTGCCTTGCGGAGCCGCTCGGTAAGGAGTTTCCATTCCGTGATGTCGGTGTCGATCCCTTCCAGAAAAAGGAGCTTTCCCTCGGCGTCGCGAATCGCATGCATGGTCATGGAAACCCAGAAGTGGCTTCCGTCTTTCCGGCACATTTTCGTTTCCCGATTCTTAACGAAGCCCCGGGCGGCGATCTCATTCAATATCTCCCCCCGTTCTTCCGGCCGGGCGTACAGTTGGACGGCCACGTCGTTAACATTGGCGATGAATTCTTCAGGAGTATCATAGCCGAACATGGCAGCCATGGCCTGGTTGGCCAGGATGATCTTCCCCGCGGGAGTAGAGCGGAATATCCCCTCCTGGGCATTCTCGAAGATGCTCCGGTATCTTTCCTCCGTCGCCACGGCTTCGGTGATATCCATACAGGTGCCTTCTATGGTGGTTTCGCCGCTTTGCTCATCCCGGACCAGCCGGGCATTGATGGATACCAGGAAGAGGGAGCCGTCCTTGCGCCGCAAGTTGACCCGGAAATCCCGCACGATCCCTTGCGTGGACGCCATCAACGCGATCAACCGTTCCCGGTCCCGGGGATCGACATACAGTTGACGGCCGATATCGGTAACTGCGGAAATCATCTCCTCGGGGGAGTCGTATCCGAACATGACTGCAAAAGCGGGGTTGACGCGGCGGTAACGTCCCGCCGGCGTGGTCTGAAAGATGCCTTCGATGGCGTTTTCGAAGATATTCCGGTAATTACGTTCCCTTTCCCGGAGTTCTTCCTCCATCTTCATCTTTTCCGTAACGTCGTCATAAACCGCGACGATCTCCCCCGTCGGAAGTTTGTAAACCTGATTTTCGACCCATTGTGTTATCCGCCGGTCCCGATACAGGGACAAAGGATGCCGTTCCGCCTCCCCGGAGCGCCAGACGCGGCAGAACACGTCAAAGAGCCCCATTTCCCGAACGGCGGGAAACATGGTCAGGACGCTCTTGCCCAGCACCTTTTCCCTGCTGATTTTGCTTATCCGGGTCGCGGCCTGATTGAAGTCGACGAAAACAAAATCCTCGCCGTCGCCCCGGACCTCATAGACGGCTACCCCGGATGTCATCCGGTCGAAAAGTTGCCGATAACGGTCTTCGCTCCGGGAGATCCGCAGTGCCGTTTTTTGATTCCAATAGATGATCAACAGCAATCCGCAGGCGATCAGACACATCGCCGCCGTCGTCATGAAGCCGAAGTTGCGATAGACTTCGATCTGGTGCCGCGGCCAGAAGACGACAACCGACCAGCCGTCGAGTGTGTGTGCGAACCTCCGGATATGGTAACTGCCGCCTTCCCGGTTCATCCGGTCGCCGTCGCGGACCTCCCGGTTTAAAAAGGGGTGGAAGGGCCCCGGTCCAAACTGCCGGGAGCGGATGATCTCCGCCTGGATGTTGGTCTCCAGGGGCCAAAGGGATTGGAGTTGCGCCTCCCGCCGGGAGGAAAGGAAGACGATCCCGTGGCGGTCAATGAGGAACCATTCGTACCGATGGAAACGGTCTTCCAGGGGGGCGAGATTTTTCTTCATCGCCACCACTCCCATCACGTCCCCGCGAGCATTGCGGACCGGATAAGCGGCGTAGAACCCCCGCTCCCCCGTATGTGTCCCCAAGGCAAGCCAAAGGCCCTTTTCCCCTTTCCGGGCCTGTTGAAAATAAGGACGAAAAGCAAGAGAAAGGCCGACAAAACTCTGTGGGGTGAAGCGGTTGGAAGCGGCGACGACCCTGCCATGCCGGTCCATAAGAAAACTGACCGAGGCCCCCAGGGCCTTTCCATAGCGATCCAAAGCCGAGTTGGCATGGGCGAGACGGGCAGGAGTGGGTGCCAGGAGAACCGGCAGGATATATGGTGAACCCGCCAGGGCCTCCACACCTCTGTCGATGACCCCCATTTCGTTTTGCAGGGACAGGGACAAAATTTCACCGGCGGCCGCGGCATCGTCATGGACCGTTCTTGCGGCCGCGTCGATGAGATGGGAGGTGAAGAAAAGGCCGCCACCCCCGATCAACAACAAAAGCAGCATGCCGAGGAAAAAATAGCTTCTCTTTGTCATCCGGACAGCAGGGCGAAATTTCCCGAAGAAAACCTTACCATTTGCGATCATTTCTGCGATTCGTCTCTCCGGTGTGATGGTGATGGTATTTCATAATCCTAATGGGCAGTCAGCTTTTTTTCCTCGGGAGTCAAGACCTCCAAAACCTTTCCTCGCCCTTATGACGCCATACCTTGAGGAACTATTCAGAGAAGCGAAGCATCGCTGCGTAGCTTTATATGTAGCGACATGTGGTTCCTTCCGTAACAGAAAAATTAGGGCGGACCGCAATCCTTTATTATCAGACCCCAAATGTCGCTCTAAATACGTGCATATGTCATAGATCGACAACGGTTTATCATTAACGGGGCCGCGGCGGACGCGGCGGAGCGCGTCCCTCATTTTCATCCTGCTCGGGGACAGCAGGCCTTTATTTGGGTATCATTTGGTGCCTGGAGCGGGAATCGAACCCGCACAGCCTCAAGGACCGAGGGATTTTAAGTCCCTTGCGTCTACCAGTTCCGCCATCCAGGCTGGAGATCACTTCTTGAATTGCCTATCTTTTTATGCAGTATGTTGCACCCGGCTTCGCAGGTCCCGACCGGCGGCACTGATTTACGCCCTCCTTAAAAAAACCGGAACCGGTAAAGTCCGTGTGGGGCACTGTAATGTTTTTTCCCGTCATTGGCAAGATTTTTTATTATTTCCATGTCCATTTCCGATGTCTTATTTCTTTTGACAGATCGGTTCATGATGACTTATAATTGCTAACCTTCAGAGTTTACGTGGGGAAAAGATCCATTAACGGCATTTCGCCCGGCGCAGCGAGCCATGATGAAAAAAAAAGCCCCCGACGGCGACCCTTCCGTACCGGTTTTACTCAAACCACGCTGCCTTGCCGCCGTCATCCTCTGCGCCTTTTTCTTGCTCGCCGGTACCACCGCCTATCTATTCAAGAATCATTACGACAGCGCCCGCAGACAAACGCTCAAGGAGGACCGGGCGGCGGCGGAACTGCTCGCCCTCATCCTGGCGGAGCATATTCAGATAATTGTCAAGACCATGGAATCCTACGCGGGCCGGCCGCTCCTTGTTCAGGCCGTTACGGCGAAAAGCCGGGAAAGGGCAATGGGGCATTTGGCGAACCTCAAAAAGATTTATCCGGGCATCGAAAGCCTTGTCATCAGCGACCGGGAAGGCGTTCTTTGGGCGACCCATCCCGAGCGCCCGGAGGTTTTGGGGAAGAAGTTCGCCCATCGCGAATGGTACCAGGGCGTGAGCCGGAAATGGAATCCCTACGTTACCGGCGTCATTAGGCGGGTGGTCGGCGAAAAAGACCTGGGGGTGCAGATTGCCGTCCCGATATGCGACCGGGACGGCCAACCACTGGCTATTCTCCTGAATACCTTGCGGACGGAGGAGCTGGCCAAACTTATCCGGCGTCTCAGCCTCGATCCCGGGGCTGCTATTTCCGTGACGGACCGGGAAGGGCAATTGATATACAGCAGCCGCTATGACTATGTTCGGGATATCAATACCTATCCTTTTTTCGGTGTCGCCGCCGCACCGCGGGCCCCGCCGGACCGTACCCTGATCGCGAACGATAAAAATGGCGGCGGCAGGCTTTATATTTCCTACGCACCCATCCCCGGTCTGGACTGGACGGTCTTCTTGGATCGGGACGGCGCTGCCTTCCTCCGGGCCCAGCAGAATCACCTCCTCCAGATGGGCGCCATTTCCACCCTGATCTTCTTTATTGTCGTCTTGTTTCTGGTATATCTCCGCATCGATTTCCTGAACCGTCAGACCCGGCAGCAATTGCAGATGGAAAGAGAACTCCAGGCCAGCGAGGTCCGCTTCCGGGAGCTCTTCGACAACATGCCCAGCGGGGCGGCGGTTTACCGGGCGCTCAACGACGGAGAGGATTTTATCCTCCTGGATCTTAACAAGGCGGGAATGAGCATCACCGACACCTATAAAGATTTTTCCGGACGCCCGGTCACCGAAGTCTTTCCCGGGGTGCGGCGGATGGGTGTTTTCGAGGTTTTGCAGCGGGTTTGGAAAACCGGCATACCGGAATTCTTTCCTACTGCGGTTTACACGGATGAGCGCCTGAACTTCTGGGCGGAAAATTCCGTTTACAAACTCCCCGCCGGGGAACTCGTCGCCATTTTCACCGATGTCACCGACCGGGTCCAAATGGAAAACCGGCTTCGGGAGACGACGATGATGCTGGAGGAAACCATTGCCTCCTCCCCGCTGGCGATTATCGTCGTGGATCAGGAATCTATCGTCCGGATCTGGAATCCGGCCGCGGAAAGGATGTTCGGCTGGAAGGCCGGGGAGATAATCGGCCGGCCTCTGCCCATCGTGCCTCCCGAACGGGAAGAAGAATTCGCCGCCATCCAAGCGGCCATAAATCAGCGGCAGACGGTTTTCATCGACCGGACACACCGCCGGCGCAAGGACGGCACCCATATCGAAGTCTCCCTGTCCGTGGCCCCGGTAAAGAATTCCCAGGGAGTGATCAGCGGCCGGTTGGGTATCTTCACGGACATAACGGAACGGTTGCGCGCTGAAGAACAATTGGCTGCGCAACTCGACGAGCTGCGCCGGTGGCACGAGGCTACCCTGGGCCGGGAGATGCGCATTCTCACCCTCAAGGAAGAGGTAAACGCGCTGCTGACCGAGAACGGCCGCCCGCCCCGTTATCTGAACAGCGACCCGCTGGCCGAAAGGGAGGAGAAATGATGGCCGGTCCTGACCATACCGGAGTCCTGTCCCGGCGTCTCCTGGATGTCGCGGGGGAGCTGGCCGTTCTGCCGTCGCTCCAACAACAGTGGGAGTTGGCCGAAAGAACTTTGAAGACCGTTTTCGCCCTGCCCGAAAGCACGCTCTGCCTGAAAGGCTGGGGTGGTCCCGCCGGGGCGCTCCCGGCCTGCGCCGAATGCAACAGCAGCGCCAAGACGTTCTCCTCCGGCCTCCCGACGTGTCCCTTGCGGCATGACGATCGCTTTCGGGTCCTTCCCGTCACGCCCTCTGCACCGGCATGGGGATGTCTCGTCCTTTATGGGGAGGCGATCGTCGGCTCCCGACATCTCGATGAGCCTCTCTCATCCTTTCTGGCGATCCTGGCTCTGATCGTGGAGAAGGCACACCGGTATCGGCAGGTGGAGGAGCTGAAGCAGGAGCTTCGGACAGAGAAGGACGCCCGCCGGGAATTGGAGGCGGCCCTCAGGTCCCGGGATCGTGAAATGCACGAGCTCTTTACCCGCATGATCAACGCCTTCGTCCTCTTCGATTCCGTGTTCGACCAGGAGGGTCGTTTCGTCAGCTACCGTTTCGTTTATATCAACGAAGCCTATGAACGGATAACCGGTGTCCGGAACGAGGAAGTGAAGGGCAAGACGGTGCACGAGGTCTGGCCCGACACGGAACCGAGCTGGATCGAGATGTACGGAAAGGTGGCCGTTACCGGAATTCCCAGCAGTTTCGAGATGTACCATGAGCCGACGGGGAAGCTCTACCACTGCAACGTCTATCGCCCCTGGGACAGCAGGGATTCCTTCTGCGTCATTTTTGAAGATATCACCGCGGCCCGTCAGGCGGAAGAACGGCTGCAGGCCGACAAGGAGGAATTGCAGCGTTTACTTACGGCAGCCGATCATGCCCGGCGGGCGTTGCTCAGCGTCCTGGAAGACCAGAAGATGGCGGAACAGGAAATCCGGAAGCTCAACGAGGAACTGGAGCAGCGGGTCCGGGAGCGTACCGCCCAGCTCGAAGCGGCCAATCAGGAACTGGAGGCCTTCAGTTACTCCGTGTCTCATGACCTCCGGGCACCTCTCCGGGCCATCGACGGGTTCAGCCGGGCCCTCCTGGAAGATTACGGGGAACAACTCGACGCCACCGGAAAGAACTATTTGAGCCGGGTCCGGGCCGGGGCGCAGATCATGGGGATGCTCATCGACGATTTGCTGAAACTCTCCCGGGTGACCCGGATGGATTTTCAATACGAACCGGTGGATTTGTCCCGGCTGGTAGGGGAAATTGCCGACAGTTCTTTTGACAGGGAAGGATCACCTCAATTGGAGTTGGTAATCCAGGAGGGAGTGCTGGTCCAGGGCGATCCCCGACTGCTGAAAATCGCGCTCACGAATCTCCTCGGCAATGCCTGGAAGTTTTCCTCCGGGCGGGCGGATCCCCGGATCGAATTCGGAACCGTTGTCAGCCATGGAGAAAAGGCCTTTTTTATTAAAGACAACGGTATCGGCTTCGACATGAAATATGCCGACAAACTCTTCGGGGCCTTCCAGCGCCTCCACCGGGTGGAGGAATTTCCCGGCACCGGGATCGGGCTGGCCACGGTGAAACGCATCATCAACCGCCACGGCGGGCGGGTCTGGGCGGAAGGAAAACCAGGAGCGGGAGCCGTTTTCTACTTCACGCTCCCCCTGGGCGCCGACCGAATGGACTCAAATTAACTCTTACCGAAGGGGATGAAGAAAAGGGATCGTTGACTCATGGTTCGATGTTACCGAAATCCGACATTTTGCTGAAGGGTGAATATGAGCCCGCAATCCGAACCGGTAGTCACCGCGGGATTCGGCTTTTGCCCGGGCGCATGGCGCCGGTGTTCGGTTTGCCTGCCGTTTCCTCAGGATCTGCAGTTCCCGGTCGTCCGTCGGTGTTCCGGGGAGATGCGGTGCCGGTAATCCCTTGAACTTTATTGTTGCCTTTGAAGGGTGTTATGCCGGCAAGGTCAGTAATCGGCCACCCATTGATAGTTCTTCTCTTTGAAAAGCCGCACGCAGACATCCACCACTTCCGGGTCGTAGCGGACGCCCTTGTTTTTTTCGATCTCCGCCAGCGCCGCCGCCGTCCCCAGCGCCGGTCGGTAGGGGCGATGTGAGGAAATGGCCTCCACCACATCGGCGACCATGAGAATCCGCGATTCCAGGAGGAGGTCGGCACCGGTCAACCCCCCGGGGTAACCCGACCCGTCCAGGCGCTCGTGATGTTCGTAGATGATCCTGGCCACCGGCCAGGGGAATTCGATGTCCTTGAGGATATCATAGCCGGCTTGGGCGTGGCGCTTGATCAACATCATCTCGATGGGGGTCAGGCGCCGCGGCATGGTGAGGATATCGGCGGGGATGGCGATCTTGCCCAGATCATGGATGGCGGCGGCGGTGCGGAGACCTTCGATCCGCTCGCCCGGCAGCTCCAGCTCCACGGCGATGGCCCTTGCCAGTTCCGCCGTCCGCAGCTGATGGCCCGCCGTGAAGGGATCACGGGTCGCCACCAGGGAGGAGATGACCTGGACCGTGCCTCCCAATGATTTCCGCAGTCGTTCCAGACTGTGCTGCTGATCCGCGAGCCGCCGCTCCAATTCGTTCTTTTTGTATTCCGTATTGTCCCGGATGCATTCGATGGCGCCGACCACCTCTCCCCCGGCGTCCTTGAGGACGGTGGCGATCGCCGACAGGTAGCCCCGGCCGGACTGGAGATTCGGGATGTAAGCGTCCCCGAGGAGAATCTCTCCGACCCGGCGCACCTCGTGGTAACCCGCTTCTATCTCCGGCTGGGATTTTAGGGCCAGGTCGGCGAGCAGAGGCCTTTTTGCCCCGTAGAAAGGCAGGGCATAGGCGTAATCACCCTTGCCCAGCATGTCCCCGGCGGGAATACCGGTGAGGCTTTCCATGGCCTTGTTCCAGGCGACGACCGTGCCTGCTTTATCTATAACCAGGGTCGCTTCCGGAAGAAAATTAAGGATTTCGAAGAGTCGCTGTTCCGAAGCCCGCAGGGCCTCTTCGACCCGCTTGCGCTCCGAGATGTCCACCATGACGCCTACCACCCCCGCCAGCTCGCCGTCGGCATTGAAGTGGGTCGCCTTGTTCACGATCACCTCCCGGATGGAGCCGTCGGCATAGCGGATCGGATGCTCGTAAACCTGCCGTCCCGGATGTGCAAGCAGCTCCCGGTCCTTGGCGGCATATCTGTCGGCCAGTGCCGCGGGAAAAAGCTCATGCGCGTTTTTCCCGACGATTTCCTCTCTTTTCCGACCCACATAGGCCTCGAATTCCCGGTTGCAGTCCCGGTACACGCCGTGGATGTCCTTACAGAAGATGGGGCTGGGGATGGTATCGATAAGGGTTTTCATAAACGTCAACATGTTCCGGGTCCGCTTTTCCTCCGCCAGGCGCTGGGTGATATCCCGGGCAACGGCAATGATGCCGTCAACCCGGCCCCGGCGCAGGACGTAAGAGCCGCTCACCTCTCCATAACGGGCAGTCCCGTCCCGGGCAATGAACTTATAAACCCTTATGGGTACAAATTTTTTCTGCAGCAGCGCTACCGCATCGTCAGTGGCCTGGGCAAATGATTCCGGGGCGAAGATGTGCCGCAGTTCAGTGACGGGGCTACCCATCAAATCCTGCGGCCGGTAACCGAGGATCTTCTCCACGCTGGGCGAAACGCTGGTGATCCTGAGCTCGGCGTCGATCATATAAACGACGTCCTGCACGTGGGCAAAACTCAGGAAATACTTCTCCTCCAGATTCCGGAGCAGCTGATCGGCCTGCGCAAGTTCCGCCTCTTTCTCCGCTAACCGACGGCGGAGGTTCTCACGGCTTTTTTTCAATTCTTCAATCTCAAACTGCGTCATTGCCAAATCCAGTGCTCCTGAGGTGTTTTTTATTATCACCATGTTGATCCTGCGGTGATTTGCGGCGCTTCTATTCATTATTGGGCATTTTTTGTCAAGAAATTTCCGCATTTTGTCTCCCCCTCTTGTCGCGCTCCTTATCCAGATGGATCCCTGGTGCTTCAGGATAAGGTGCTTTACGACGTCTTGACTTTTTCCCCTTTAGTCCTTAAATTTAACTCCGATTCCGTCCCTGGGGATCGGAAGGGTTCCACCCGGAAGCCGGGGTTTCCCATCTTTCCGCACCACCGGGAACGTGATCAAAACCAGCGAGAAGGAGTCACACAAAATGCCCATCTTTGAATTTAAATGCACGAAATGCGGTGCGGAATTCGAGAAGATATGCTTCGGCGCCGACAAGGAAAATCCGGTCCCCTGCCCCAATTGCCGATCGAAAAAGACGCGGAAGCTCATGTCCGCCTTTGCCGGCGGCAAGGCGGGATGCGGTTCCTGCGCCGCCACCTCCTGCGCCCCTTCCTGAGGGCACTGAACCTCCATGACGGTCGGTCATGGCGATTTTTTTCCATTGCGAAATCCCCGATAATCCATTATAAGGGGCCGGTTTTCCATCAAGTATCCTGAAAGGAGTTCGGCAGCATGAATATTCTCATTTTTGGACCCAACGGCAGCGGCAAAGGCACCCAGGGGGCGATCGTCCAGAAGAAGTTCGGTGTTCCCCATATCGAAACAGGGGTTATCTTCAGGGACAACATTAAGAAAGGCACGGAACTCGGTAAAAAAGCTAAGGATTATATCGATCGTGGCGAGCTTGTCCCCGACGAGATCACCGTACCCATGATCCTCAATCGCCTGAAGGAAGCAGACTGCGCCCAGGGGTGGCTCCTCGACGGCTTCCCCCGCAATCTGGTCCAGGCCGAGGCCCTCTGGAACGCCCTCGTCAAGGAAAACATGAAGCTCGACTATGTCATCGAGATCATCCTGGACCGCCAGACCTCGAAGAACCGCATCATGGGCCGGCGCCTCTGTGCCAATGACAACAACCATCCCAACAATATCTTCATCGATGCCATCAAGCCGGCGGAAAAGGACGGCAAGCTGGTCTGCCGGGTATGCGGCTGCGAAACCCTTACCGCCCGTGCGGACGACCAGGACGAGGCGGCCATCGACAAGCGGCACAATATCTACTACGACACCAAGACAGGCACCCTGGCCGGCGTCAACTACTTCAAGGAACGGGTCAAGGTCATCGAAGTCAGCGGTGTCCCGGGCGTCAAGGAGGTCTCCGAAGACCTCCTGAAAAAACTGGGTTGACCGGCGGCGGGCTACCGGTCGGCCTGCTTTTTGAGCCGGCATATGGTCCGCGCCTCTGGATATCATTACAACTGCGAGCCCTCCTTACTATAATGAGGAGGGCTCTTCATTATCCGGTACAACGAGCATCTCTCCATACCTTGAGCCTGGTTGCAAACTTAAGGGATCTCCGGTAAACGGAAACGACGGCACGCATGGACCATATTCGCAATTTCAGCATCATCGCCCATATCGACCACGGCAAATCCACCCTGGCGGACCGCCTTATCCAGTATACGGGGGTCTGTGACGCCCGCAATTTCCAGGACCAGATCCTGGACAACATGGATATCGAAAGGGAACGGGGTATCACCATCAAGAGCCAGGCCGTGTCCCTGCCCTACCGTGCCCGGGACGGCCGGGATTACACCCTTAATCTCATCGACACCCCCGGCCATGTGGATTTCAGTTACGAGGTCTCCCGTTCCCTGGCCTCCTGCGAAGGGGTCCTCCTCCTCATCGACGCCGCCCAGGGGGTGCAGGCCCAGACCCTGGCCAACCTCTACCTGGCCATGGAGCACGATCTGGAAATCATCCCCGTGATCAACAAGATCGATCTGGCCGCTGCGGACGTGGAGCGGGTTCTCGAACAGATCGACGGCGAACTCGGTCTCGACGCGGAGGGCGCCCTCAAGTGCTCCGCCAAGGCCGGCCTGGGCATCGAGGAGATCCTGGAGGCGATTGTCCAAAGGATCCCCCCGCCCCAGGGGGACCCGGCGGCGCCGCTGTCCGCCCTCATCTTCGACGCCCAGTACGATCCCTTCCGGGGAACCCTGATTCACTGCCGTGTCTTCGACGGCGCCGTCCGCAGCGGCGACATCATCCGCTTTCTCTCCACCGGCGCCACCTACAAGGTGGAGGAAGTGGGCCATTTCCTCCTTGCCCGGCAGAAGCGGGAACGGCTCGCCGCCGGCGAGGTGGGCTACATCATCGCCGGGATCAAGACCATCGCCGACGTCCATACCGGCGACACGGTCACGCTGGATGAGCGCCCCTGCGCCGGTCCCCTGCCGGGCTTCAAGGAAGTCAAACCGGTGGTGTTCGCCTCCATCTATCCCATCGCCTCGGACGATTACGAGGATCTCGCCACAGCCCTGGAGAAATACAAACTCAACGACGCCTCCTTCGTCTATGAAAAGGATGCCTCCGTGGCCCTGGGCCAGGGGTTCCGGTGCGGGTTTCTGGGCCTTCTCCATCTGGATATCGTCCAGGAACGTCTGGAGCGGGAATACGACCAGTCGATCATCCTCTCCGTCCCCAGCGTCCGCTACCGTTTCACCCTGAAGGACGGCACGGTGACGGAAGTGGACAACCCCGCCCATTACCCACCCCAGATGAATATCGCCAAAGGAGAGGAACCCTTTATCCGGGCCGCCATGATGCTCCCGGAGCGCTATCTGGGGGCGGTGATGAAGCTCTGCCAGGAAAAACGGGGCGTCAACTCCACCCTCCATTATCCCGGTCCGGGGCGTACGGAATTGATCTACGAGATGCCCCTGGCGGAGGTGATCTATGATTTCTACGACCGCTTCAAGACCGTCACCCAGGGTTACGGCTCCTTCGACTACGAAGTGATCGATTACCGGGAGAGCAATCTCGTCCTCCTCGACATCCTCGTCAACGGTGAGAAGGTGGACGCCCTCTCCCAGATCGTCCACCGGGAGCGGGCCCGGGCCTGGGGGCTCCAGGCCTGCGAACGTCTGGAAGAGGAAATCCCCCGCCAGATGTTCAAGATCGCCATCCAGGCGGCCATCGGCAGCGAAATCATCGCCCGGACCACCATTTCGCCTTATCGGAAGGATGTTACGGCCAAATGCTACGGCGGCGACATCACCCGGAAACGGAAACTCCTGGAAAAACAGAAAAAGGGGAAAAAACGCATGAAGATGATCGGCAACGTCAGCATCCCCCAGAGCGCCTTTCTGGCGGTGTTGAAATCCGATACGGATTAACCGCCGGAACCGTGCGACGGGCAGATGGATAAATGAAGAATATCTATTAGTTGTGGACATCCTCATCTAAACTTTCTCCCTTCGCCGCCTGATCGGCGGGTCGGTGAAAATATGGCAGACCACACAGCATACGGGGGGGTCAAAACACCGGCGGGTCTCTATATCCACATCCCCTTCTGCCGCTCCAAATGTCCCTACTGCCATTTTTATTCCCTTGCGGACCGGGCTGCCGTGGGGCCCTTTCTTGCCGCCCTCACCAGGGAGATGGCCGGATACAAAGATCAGTTTCCCGTAATCGACACAGTCTACATCGGCGGCGGCACCCCTTCCCTGCTGACGAGCCGGGAGATGGAAACCCTTTTTGCCGCCCTCCACGACCACTTCGCAATCGTCCCGGATGGGGAAAAGACCGTCGAGGTCAATCCCGCCGACGGCGACGGGGAATGGTTTTCCGCCCTCCGCGGCCTGGGGGTCAACCGCCTCCATCTGGGCGCCCAATCCTTTTCCGATCCCTATCTGACCTTCCTCGGGAGAAGGCATACGGTCCGGGATATCTATGGGGCGGTGGACCGGATCGTCGCCGCGGGGTTCGACAACTTCGGACTCGATCTCATCTACGGCCTTCCCGGCCAGAGCGTGGAGGCATGGCACCGGGACGTCGCCGCGGCCGTGGCGCTGCAACCGGCCCATATCTCCGCCTATGAGCTGGCCGTCGAGGAGGATACCCCCTTTGGAGAAAGGCATCGCCGGGGGGAAATCGACCTCCCCGGCGAAGAGCTTTCCCGGCGCTTCTTTCTGGAAACTTCAAGGCGGCTCGTCCAGGCCGGTTACACCCACTACGAGGTCTCCAATTACGCCCGTCCGGCGGACCGCGCCTCCCGGCACAATCAGAAGTACTGGCGGCATGTCCCCTATCTGGGTCTGGGTCCTGCCGCCCATTCTTTCCGGGAGAACCGCCGGTGGTGGAATCACCGCGATCTGAACGCCTATCTGACGGATCTTAACCGCGGCGTGCTCCCCATCGCGGCTTCCGAAGAGCTCACCCCGGCGGAGCTCCGCCTCGAAACCCTTTTCCTGGGCCTGCGCACCGCCGCGGGCATCGATCTTAAGGAGTATCAACGGCGTTTCGGGGCGGATTTGGCGGCGACCCGGCGCCCCCTGATCGCCGCCCTGGTCAAGGAAGGGCTGCTCGTCCACACCGGCCGGCGCCTCCTGCCGACCACCCGGGGGATGGTTGTCGCCGACGGCCTGTCCCGCAGTCTCTGCTGAGCCTCCGCTCTCAAGTCATCTCCTCCCGATGCCGATATAAGTTTTGAAAACGAATTGATATTTGGAGGTGTATCATGGCTGCCAGGACCGCTTGTTATCGCGAGAACCATTTCCCGGATGCTCAGGAATATCAGCGCGTGACGAACGTCAAAGCAAAAAGGGGCAGTGTGGCCGACAATATCAGATATCTTGTCCTGGAAACGGACTGGGACGAGGAACTGATCCGACGGCAGACCCTGCTCAACAGATTCTGCAAAGGGGTGCTCGGGATCGCCGTGTTGTATTTTCTGCCGGTGATGATGAATATCTTCTGGAGATGAAGCCCGCCGCGCCCCGGGGCGACGCCCGGGGAGGAGACCGGCGGGAAACGATCCGCCGCAACGGCGGACGGGCAAGTAACACTTTGCCGTCGCGGGTCGGCGCGGAATCGTCAATATTTTGTCAGGCGCTGAACCGCTCGTAGTTTTGCAGCACCCGGGCAACGTAATTCCTGGTTTCCATGGGCAGCCGTCCGGGTTTTCTCTCCACGTTGCCCATCCCCCAGTTATAGGCCGCCAGCGTCCGTTCCAGATCGCCGTCATAGCGGTTCAGCAGCGACTTCAGATAACGGGTCCCCCCCATGATATTTTCCTCCGGATCGTAGGGGTTGGCGACACCCAAATCGCCGGCCGTTCCCGGCATGAGCTGCATGAGCCCCATGGCCCCCCGCGGAGAAGTGGCATCGGCATTGAAGTTACTCTCCACCTTGATGACGCTTCTGATCAAGGCGGGGTCTACTTCGAAACGCCGGGCGGCGCGGTCGATGATCGCATCCACATCTCCGGGCGGTCTTTCAGCGTCAGGGGATGATCTTTCCTGTCGGATATTTGACGATGACGGCAGGTACGCCAAAACGGCGGGAATCTCCCTACGTTCCGGGAAGGGCGCGGAGGTGACTTCCGGACTTAGGGCCGCAAGCATGTTCATGGTCATGTGATGACGAAATTCCGCCTGCAGCAATTTTTCCCGCTCTCCGACCGCCGGCGCCTTCTCCGGGGTGCCTGCCGCCGCCTTCTCCAATAGTTTCGCGAAATTGGTGCTCCTTCCTTCTCTTCGCGTCTCCGTCGTCCCTCGCTCCGACGGGGTGGAAGGCCTGTCCGGCGCGACGAAAAAAGGCAGACGATCCGGCAGTCTCGTGACGGTCATTTTGGATATTCCCCCTGCAGCATCATGAACATCGTGACTTCAATTTCCATGCCAGGGGTTTGGAGACAAAGCGCCGGTCCGCTCCGGCGCCGGGGAAGTTACTTTGTCGGGGGGTAGTCCTTAGGGGTAGTCCTTAAATGATCCGCAGAAAGCAATCGACGATCTGTCCGTCGAATTGGGTGCCCCGGTTTTTGATGAGCTGGTCGAGAGCCCATTCCTTGGTCTGGGCCGGACGGTAAGGCCGGTCATTCATGATGGCGTCGTAAGTATCCGCTACGGAGATGATTCTCGCCGTCAGGGGAATTTCTTCCCCTTTGAGACCCTGGGGATAACCCTTACCGTCCCAGCGTTCATGGTGATGCCGGATCGCGGCGCGCTCCCGGTCGAAAAGGGCGATGGAATGGATGATCCGCTCGCCGATATCGGGATGGGTCTTGATGACCTCATATTCCTGATCCGTCAACCGGCCGTTTTTCAGCAGGACCGCATCGGGAATGGCGATTTTTCCTATGTCGTGCAATACCGCCGATATCTTTAGGGATTCTATTTCCTGACGGGAGCAACCCAGGGATATGGCGGTGTCGGTGGCATATTTCGTGACCCGGTGGCAGTGTTCCTCCGTATAATGGTCGCGGAGCTGGATGGAGGCGATCAGGGATTTGAAGGTGTCGAGGACATTGGCATAGAGGCTCTCATACAAGACCTTGTTTTCCAGATTCAACGATGCCCGTTTGGTGAGGCTCGTCAGGTAATGCAGGTCCTTTTTATTGAAGACGCCGCGATGCTTCTTCTTCCGGATGCACAACACCCCGAAGGCCTGCCCCCGAATCGTCAGGGGGGTGCAGATGAGGGAAGGGGCGATCTCGGGGTGCTCGTCCGAATGGATCATCAGGGCCTCGCGCTTCCGGATCACCTGGGAAAAGAACGGTTTCAATGATTCGTAGGTCTCGGTCACGATGGCACTGTCGTTGGCTTTTCTGGTAAGTTTTTTATAGAAGTCTTTTATATCGTCATCATAGATCATGATGTGGCAGATCTCCCCCTCGACGACCCGGATGGCCAACTCGGACATCTTGTTGAATATCTGTTCGTTTTCCCCTTCCAGGTTCTCCAGGGAGTCATAAATATAGCTATGGACGGAGAGTTCCTCGGTCTGTTCCGACAGCTTCCTGTTGAGCCGGGGATCTTGTCCCTGCTGTTTTTCGAGCAGCGATTTTTCCCGAAGATATATCTGGACTTTGTAGAGCAGGTCACTGATGTTAAATGGTTTTTTTATGAAATCAACGGCCCCTTTCTTCATGGCCGCTACGGTAAGATCCGTGGCCGGCTGACCGGTGATCATGATCACGGCCGTATCCGGCTGCAATTCCTTCAACTGCCGGAGGAGATCCATGCCGTTCATATAGGGCATCATGACGTCGCTGATCACCAGGTCATACAGATCGTTTTTCAGGATATTCAGGGCTTCGCGGCCATTGTCCGCCTCCTGCACCGCCATATAGCCGGACTGGTGCAGGGCGTCCACGATCATCTGCCTGGTGGAGCTGTAGTCGTCAACGACGAGAATCTTCTTTTCGTAGGGATTGTCGTGGTCGAGGGAGACGGCATGTACCATAGTCAATCCCTCATTTGGAGGACGTGTCTTTCCTGATCACATCCAGAAGACTGTAGGATATCTTGGAGAATACATCCGCCTTTTCCTGGTCGTTCACGGAAAGGGTCACCACATCGGCGTATCGATCCCGCCCCGGCGTTTCGTATACCTCGGGCCGATAACGCGTTTTTATCTGCTTTGTATAAGCTTTTAAAACGCTATCTACCTGATGGGCTGAGATGGTCATGTTACACTTCCTCTGAGACGTTGATAATCCGATTCGTCTCTTTCATCGGCAGTCGGGTCAGAAAACTTTAGACATATTTTTTGCGGAACGAAAAATTATTTTTGGCACGATAAATGTATGAGCAAGGTCGAAAGATCTATCTCTGGACGGAAAGGGAGGTGGCGGCAAGGTGGCGAGCGGCATCAAGAGGGAAGACAGCGTCCGTATTCTCAAGAAGATAGACGAAGGGCTGCTGCATCTAAAAAAGGAGAACATGTATTCGTGCCTGCACTGCTTCCGGGAGTCTCTGTCCCTGGCCCTGAAAACGAAGATGCTCCCCGGCGACGAGCGGGAGGTCGTAAAGGCGATCAACGAATTCCAGCAACGGCTCTCCGCCGCCCCGGTCTTCAAACAGATTTACGGTCCCGTCACCTTTCACGACAATGAACTAAAAATCACCCTGGATTTTGTCGAGCAGCTGATTCAAATCAGCGACCAGGAACTCGCGGCCGTCGTCACGCCGCCTGCGAGTCCGGTCGTCCCTGCCGCGGCGGATGAGACCGCCCGCAGGAACAGTGACGACAATCGTGATGAACTCCGGGAAGCACGGATCCGGGAAGCCCGGCAGCTTCTCGACAAGGGGGAGTTCGGCAGGGTGAAGGAAATTCTCGGCGACGATGACGAATCCACCTCGCTGCTGCTGCAAATCGCCAACAATCTCGGGATTCAATACCGCAAGGCGGGAAAGTACGACCAGGCCGTCGCCGAATTCCGCAAGGCCCTGGTCCTCTATCCCGATGATGAGGGGCTTTATTACAACATCGCCCGGGCCTGCATCGAAAAGGGGGACTGGGAGGCGGCGGCGGCGGCCATCACGGAAGGTATCGCCATCAATCCCGGGTTTGCGGAGGGAAAGCAGCTTTTATCATATATCAAAAGACAACGGTCCGGGGCGGGGAAATGAAGCGCTTTTCGTCCCCGTCGTCCCCGAGGCGAAAATCGCCAAATTCAGACAGATTAAGGTCACCTGCCAAAAGGCAAATGGCATATGCCTTGCTTATAATTAATACCAGCTTGACCGGCAAGCAACATACCGGCCTTACCGGATGTCCGGGAATGAGGATCGGAACAATTAAGCAGCTCCGCAGCCCTACCCGATTGGGGGATAGCAACGGACAAGACGTCGCTTCCATGCCGGCGCTTTATTGAAAAGACAAGACATGACCGAAACCGACAGACTCATGGCGCATGGCGAAGCGCTTTTTTCCCAGGGAAGAAGCGCCGCGGCAAAGGAATGTTTCCTCGCCGTTGTCGCCTTGAATCCCCGTCATATAGAAGCCTTGAACAATCTGGGCGTCCTGGCCTATGAAGAAGGAAATACCGAAGGGGCGACCAATTATCTCCTCCAGGCCCTGGCCGCCGCTCCCTACGATCGTGATGCCACCTTGAATCTCGCCGATCTTCTCCGGGCGCAGCAGCAATTGCCCGCCCTGGCCCCGCTGATCAGAAAACATGTCCGCTACAACCCCCGGGACAGGGAAATCAGGGCCATCCTCGATGAAGTACAGCAGCTCCTCCGGCAGGACAAGGGCGCCGGTCAGGGGATTCGTGAAGAGGGGGATTCCTTTTTTGTGCTGTCCGCCGGCCAATGCGGCGCCGCCACCCTGGCGGCAGTCCTCGGTGCCGCCCCCAACGTCCGGGTTGTGCATCAGCCCGAATCCGTCTTAGCGCAACAGATGCCGGCCTGTTACTGGGGTGAGGCCGACCGGAGGGGCCTGTTTGTGGAACACCGGGGTGCCCTCATGGCGGAAGTATGGCGGCAGGGATTGATCTACGGCGAAACCACCCCGGCCCTGTTCTGCTGGGCGGACCTGCTCGCCCGGGACCTGACCCGGGCGAAGTTCGTCATCCTGGTGAGAAATCCCCTGGATTTCGCCCGTTCCTGCCTGTTCGCCAATTTCTATCAAGGTAACCGGAACGACCCCTTCCTTCTCCAACCCGCACCGGCCGACCAGGGCTACGATGAATGGCGGCAAGCTTCCCAGATAGAAAAGGTATGCAGGTTATGGAAAGAGGTTTACGGACTGCTTTTCTCGCTGCATCAGGAGATTGACCGGGAGCGGAGCATGATCCTGCGCCTCGAGGACCTGCGTGACGACCCCGCCGGCGTCGTCACGCAGTTGTTTGCCTTTCTCGGCCTCGACGTTCTCCCGGCCGGTATTGTTGAGATGATCCGTAAATATCCCCAGGATGCCGCCGGTTACGGACGCTTCCCCGCGGTCGCCGACTGGTCTCCGGAGCTGCGGGATACGGTACGGCGCCTCTGCGGAGAGCTCGCCGGGAGTTATGGCTATCCCCTGCCCGGGGAAGAGCGCCGTCCCGCCGCTTCCGAAAAAACACCACCCGAACCAGCCGGGACGGCGAGGTCGGCCCGCATGCCCGCCCGGCCCCAGGTCACGGTAGGGTTGCTCCTCTACAGCGGCGGCAAGATGCTGGCGGAGTCTATCGAATCCATCCTGGGACAGGATTTCGGCGCCTTCGAGTTGATCGTTTCCGATCACGGCCGGGATCCCCTGGTCGAAACCGTCGGGCGCCATTACGAAAGACTCGATCCCCGGGTTAAATACATCAACAGCGGCGACCGGCAACAATACCTGGGCATCAACAATTTCGCCCGGATGATCGAACTTTCCGACGCGCCGTATTTCATGTGGGGCTCCTATGACGACCGGATCGAGAAATCGTTCATCCGCCGCTGTCTGGAGACGATCAGCAGGGATGAATCCATTGCCCTCGTCTACCCCCGCTCCCGGGTTTACAACCAACGGGGCGATTACATCGGTCCCGGCAACGACGCCCTGCAGGCCGACGGTGCCGACCCCGGAGACCGTTTTCTCCACGTCATCTGGGAGCTGAATATGTGCAACGCCTTTTACGGGTTGTTCCGGCGGCATTATATGCGCAAGACCCGGGCCCTGCGGATGAACGCCTACGCCCACGACAATCTCTTCCTGGCGGAAATCGCACTGTTGGGCCGGATCGTCCAAATCGACGACGTCCTGTTTATCCGCCGCCTGACCAGAAATTACGATTTGAGTATCGACGATCATCATGCCGATGTCATTGCGGCCCTGGAACCGCCTTTCCTCGAGGCGGGGCTGACCCTCCCGTTCTGCCGGCTCACCTATGCCCACTGCGAGCTCGTCAACCATTCCACGCTGCCGCCGGAACGGAAGGAATTTCTCACCGCCGAGATCAGGCGCTGTTTCCGCCATCGTTGGGCCGTCCAGCTGCACCACGAAATCGACCGTCTCCTCCGCCTCCTGACAAACGGCGTCTTTTACCGGACCTGGGACGGCCGGGGCTATCAGCATGATTTACGGACAGCAACGCCGCATCTTTTTCAATTCCACCTCGCCGATCTCCTCAAGACCATCGCCGAGGCCCGCTACCTCTTCCCCGAACACGAGGGACTGCAGGCGGCATATCACCGGATACTCTCGGAGCAGGGAACGATTCCGGACCGGACCGTTTCCCCGCACCAGCCGGACAAGGAGGCCGCAGGATGAAAACCTGTCTCATCTGTTCCCACCCGATCGAGCCGTTCATCTCCTTCGGGAAGATGCCCATCGCCAACGGCTTTTTAACCGCCGCGATGTTTGCCGATGAATATTTCTTCGAATTGCAGGCCGGCTTCTGCGACCACTGCAAGATGGTACAGCTCACGGAACTGGTGGACCGGGAACGGATGTTCCATGAAAATTATCCGTTCTTTTCTTCCACCTCGGCCAGGATGGCCCTCCACTTCGAATCCTTCGCCCGGGAGGTCATCGACCGGCGAATCGGCAACGAGGATCCGTTCGTGGTGGAGATCGGCAGCAATGACGGGATCATGCTCCGGCACTTCGCCCGGGCCGGGATCCGCCATCTGGGCATCGAACCCTCGGCAAACGTCGCGGCGTCGGCGCAGGCGCAAGGTATCCGGACCATCTGCCGCTTCTTCGACGCGGAACTCGCCCGGGAGATCGTCGCCGCCGACGGCCAGGCCGACGCCTTTCTCGGCGCCAATGTCATGTGTCACATCCCCTATATCCACTCCGTCGTCGCCGGAATAAAAATCCTCCTGAAACCCACGGGATATGTCCTTTTCGAAGATCCCTACCTGGGGGATATCGTAGCGAAGACGGCGTATGACCAGATCTACGACGAACATGCCTTCTATTTTTCCCTCCTGTCCGTGCAGTATCTCTTCGCACAGCACGGGATGGAAGTGGTGGATGTGCAACCCCAAAACGTCCACGGCGGTTCCATGCGCTACATCATCGCCCACCAGGGCGTCTATCCCCCCTCGGACGCGGTCCGTGCCCTGGCGGAGCGGGAGAAGGAGCAGCGCCTGGACCGGGGGGATACCTTCGATCGCTTTCGCCGGAACGTGGAAAAGTCCCGGCGCGACCTGATCGGACTGCTGCGCAGACTCCGGGAGGGAGGAAGGAAGGTGGCCGGGTATGCGGCGACCTCAAAGAGCACGACCGTCATCAACTATTGCGGTATCACCGCCGATCTCCTCCCTTATATCAGCGACACGACCCCGTTGAAGCAGGGGAAATTCAGCCCCGGTATGCACATCCCCATTCGACCCTATGAGATATTCCGGGCCGATTATCCCGATTATGCCCTCCTTTTCGGGTGGAACCACGCGGAAGAAATCATGGCTAAAGAGGAGGAGTTTGTGGCCGGCGGAGGCAAGTGGATCCTTTATGTCCCGGAGGTGCATCTCCGGTGATCCCGTGCAGCGATCCCCATGCCTCCTATCTGGCCTGTCAGGCGGAAATCGACCACGCCGTCGCCGCCGTGCTCGCCGGCGGCCGATACATCCTCGGCCGGGAAGTGGAAGCGCTGGAAAGGGAATTTGCCGCCTTTGTCGGTTGTCGTCACGGCATCGGGGTGGGCAGCGGCACCGAGGCCATCCATATCGCTTTGCGGGCCTGCGGCATCGGTAACGGTGATGAGGTAGTCACGGTTTCCCATACCGCCGTGGCTACCGTCGCGGCCATCGAAGCCGCCGGGGCGACACCGGTCCTCGTGGATATCGATCCGGATTATTTCACCATCGACCCGGCCAAGTTACAAAAGGCGATCACCACCCGCACCCGGGCCATCATTCCGGTACATCTCTACGGACAGCCGGCGGCCCTGGCGGAGATCATGGACATCGCCCGGAAGAGGGACCTCCGGGTTATCGAAGACTGCGCCCAGGCCCACGGGTCAAGCTACAAGGGAATGCCGGTAGGGTCCTGGGGCGATCTGGCCTGCTTCAGTTTTTACCCCACGAAGAATCTCGGCGCCTTTGGTGACGGCGGCATGGTCGTCACCAACGACGACGTTTTGGCGACCCAATGCCGCCTCCTCCGGGAGTACGGATGGGCGGAACGTTACGTCAGTTCCCGACCGGGTTTCAACACCCGGCTCGATGAAATACAGGCGGCCATCCTGCGGGTAAAACTCCCCCGCCTGGATGACGACAACCACCGCCGCCGGCAGCTTGCCGAACGGTACGACGCTCTCCTGGCCGGAACGGGACTGATCACCCCCCGGCGTCGACCCGGCGGCAGTCATGTCTTTCATCTCTATGTGGTCCGCAGCAAGGCCCGGGACCGGTTGCGGGAATACCTGCACCGAAACGGGATCGGCGCCCTGATTCATTATCCCGTACCCGTCCACAGGCAACCCGCCTATCGTCACCGCCTCCGTTGCCCCGGCGGCATGGGGGAAACGGAAAAGGCGGCCGGCGAAATCCTTTCCCTGCCTATGTATCCCGAACTTACCGTCGCCCGGTTGCAGCGGGTGGTGGAGGCGATCCAAGAATTTCAGGAGGTAACGGATGATTGATGGCGTCCTGTTCAAGGAATTGACAACCCATGCCGACGAACGGGGTTTCTTTCGGGAGTTGATCCGGGCCACGGACGATTTCTTTGCCGCCGGTTTCGGCCAGTGGAGCCATTCACTGATGTACACCGGCGTCACCAAGGCCTGGCATATCCACAGGATTCAGACCGACTGGTGGTATGTGGCCGGCGGGTTGTTGAAGGCGGTCCTCTACGACACCCGTCCCGCTTCACCTACCTATCGGAAAACAATGGAATTTCTCATGGGAGATCACCAGACGGCACTCGTCGTGCGTATTCCCCCCGGGGTGGCCCACGGCTGCAAATGCCTGCAGGGGCCCTGTAACCTCTTTTATATCACCTCCCATAGCTACGATCCTGCCGACGAGGGCCGGATCAGCCACGACGATCCGGAAATCGGTTACGATTGGACGCGAGGTCCCGCAATAAAATGAGCCTTTCCTTTTTGAAAGACAAAACCGTGCTTATCACCGGTGCCGCCGGTTATATCGCCGCCAATCTTAGCCCCCGTCTGGAAGCTGCCGCCGGGATGATCCTGCGCCTCGACCGACCCGGGGCGACCTTTCCGCCGTCCTCCGGCCGGGCGGCCGTCAGGGACATCGCCGGGGATATCCGTGATTGCGACCTCTGGGACGAACTGGTGCGGGAGGTGGACGTCATTTTTCATTTTGCCGCCCAGACAAGCGTTTATGCGGCGGAACAGGACCCGGCCGCTGACCTGCAGATCAATTTTCTGCCGGTGACGAGCATTCTCGAAGCCTGCCGCCGGCACGGGCGGACACCAGTTTTTCTTTACGCCGGCACGGTCACCCAGGTGGGTGTCACCACAACGGTCCCCGTGAACGAGGATGTGCCCGATTGTCCCATAACCGTTTACGACCTCCATAAACTCCTGGCGGAACAGTATTTGCAATACTATACCCGGCAGGGGATAGTCCGGGCGGCGGTGTTGAGACTGGCCAATGTTTATGGCCCCGGACCCAAAAGCGGCAGCGCCGATCGTGGTGTCCTGAACGCCATGATCCGCCGGGCCCTTAACGGCGAAACCCTCACCGTTTACGGCGAAGGCAATTATCTCCGTGATTACGTATATATTGACGATGTCGTCCGGGCCTTTACCGCTGCCGCCGCCAACATCGATGCCATCGCGGGACGACATTTCGTGATCGGCAGCGGCCGGGGCCACACCTTTGCCGCCGCCATGCAAACAATAGCGGCGCGGGTTTTTCATCATACCGGCCGCCGGGTCGAGGTGGTCAGCGTCGCCCCACCGGCGCGCCTTTCCCCCATCGAGTTCCGGCAATTCGTAGCCGATTCCGGACGTTTTCGCCAACTTACCGGCTGGCGGGCCCAATGGCATCTGATTGACGGCATCGACGCCACGATAAAGGATTTTCTGCACCGCAGGGATTGAACAATGAATACGATCGACAGCTCGACAAGCGAACTCTGGAAGCGGATCAACGCCACCTGTCTATCCGAAGCGCGGCTCACCGATCTCAGCGACTTCAAGAGCTCCGACGTGAATTTCCGGATCGCCCTCTGGGATCCCCGGACCAACGGGGTTCGCTACCTAAAAACCCTGATCTACAATCTCTGTTCCGAGCTCACGCCGGCGCAGCTCTCCCGCCTGGCGGCGATCAAAAACCGCCAGCTCGGACAGCCGATCTCCATCCAATACGAGGGGCTCACCATTTGCATGGATTACCTCCAGGCCTTGTACGAAACCGAGTTCATCGCCGCCCGGATGCCACTGACGGGCAGCAGCGTCCTGGAGATCGGGGCCGGCTACGGCCGCACCTGTCATGCCCTCCTTTCCTGTTTTCCTCTCGCGGCCTACACCATCGTCGATCTGCCCAATTGTCTGGAGTTGAGCCGCCGGTACCTTGCCGCCGTCCTGCCCCCCGGGGAGTATAAAAAAATCACGTTTAAAAGCCCGGTGGATTTTTTCGGCGGCGGCCGCCCCGGTTACGATCTGGCCCTGAATATCGATTCCTTCGCGGAAATGGAGGCCGATACCGTCACGGCATATCTGGGGGGCATCGCCGAACAATGCCGTTATTTCTATGTCAAGAATCCCGTCGGCAAATATCGCGACCCGGAGCTGACAGCCGCGGCGGACAGTGAAGAGATGGCGATCGCCCTGAGCATGGGCCTGCTGCGCGAGGTGGTGGACATCCATGACAACCGGGCGGTAGCCGCCCAAAGCAGCAAATTCGTGGCGGCCTACCGACCGGGAGCGGCATGGGATGTCCTGGCAGCGGCCTGGGCGCGCCCCTGGAGCTATTACTGGCAGGCCCTGTACGAAAATAGATCCGGAAAGGATGTGAAAAAAGAATGATGGCGAAGTCTCTTACCCCCCTACCTTCCCTCGCGGGGAAAAAGGTTCTGATTCTCGGCGGTTTGGGTTTCATCGGCAGCAACCTGGCGGGCAGCTGCGTGGCGGCGGGGGCGCAGGTCCTCGTTTTCGACAACCTGGATCCCCATTCCGGCGGAAATCTCTACAATGTCGATCACATCAAAAAAGATATCTCCCTGCATTTCCACGACATCCTCGATTTCGACCGCCTGGTCCATCACATCGTCGGTCAGGATATCATTATCAACTGCGCGGCTTCTACGTCCCACCCCTATTCCATGCGCGAGCCATGGATCGATCTCGACGTGAACAGCCGGGGGGTCGTAAATATCCTGGAGGCGATCAGACGTTTCAACAGCGAGGCCCGTTTCCTCCACCTGGGAACCTCTACCCAACTGGGAAGTCTGGTGTACCAGCCCGCGGACGAAAACCACCCGGAATTTCCCACCGATATCTATTCGGCAAACAAGAGCGTCTCGGAGAAGTATGTCCTGATCTATGCAAAGGCGTACCGCATCCGGGCGACGGTCATCAGACTGGCCAACGTCTATGGACCCCGGGCGACCATCAGGAGCCCGGAATTTACCTTTAACAACTATTTTATCGGCCTGGCGCTAAGGAATCAGCAGATCACCGTCTATGGCGAGGGGAGGCAGAAAAGGAACACCCTGTACGTGGATGACGCCGTCCGGGCCATTGTGATGGCGGCGACGGCGGAGGAGACGGTGGGCGAAACCCTCTTTGCCGTAGGCGACGAGCACTACAGCGTCGCCGACATCGCCCGGAGTACCGTCGCGGCGATGGGATCCGGAAAGGTGGTCTTTGTGGAATGGCCTGCGGAACGGAGGCGGATCGAGATCGGCGACGCCCTGATCAGCAACGCCAAGATCAAGCGCTGCCTGGCCTGGGAGCCCGCTGTCGATCTCCGTGCCGGCCTTCTCAAGACAAAAGAGTATTTCGAAGGATGCCTTAACAGATATTGCGAGTGAAATCATGAAATTATTCGTCACCGGCGCCCTGGGTCACATCGGCTCGCGGCTGATCAGAGAAGCAACCGTTTCCTTGCCATCCCCGGAGATCGTCATGATCGACAATCTCTCCACCCAGCGTTACCCGTCCCTGTTCGATCTCCCTCCGGGTGCTTCCTATCGCTTCCTCGAGGGCGACGTCCTCACTGCCGACCTGCCCGCCCTGATGGCAGGAGCGGACGCCGTGATCCATCTCGCCGCCGTAACGGACGCCGCCGGCAGCTTCCAGATGCGGGAAAAGGTCGAATACGTGAATTTCAATACCACCCGCAGGGTCGCGGAGAGTTGCGTTCTTTTGGGTCTGCCCATGATTCATCTCTCTTCCACCAGTGTTTACGGCGCCGCCACCGCGGTGGTGGACGAGGACTGCCCGGACGATGATCTGAAACCCCAGAGTCCCTATGCGGAAACGAAGCTCCGGGAAGAGCGTTTTCTCATCGATATGGCGCAGCGCCAGGGATTGCGCCATATCACCTTCCGGTTCGGAACGATCGTCGGAACGGCGCCGGGAATGAGATTTCATACCGCCGTAAACAAGTTCTGCTGGCAGGCGGTGTTCGGGCAACCCCTGACGGTATGGCGGACCGCCCTGGAGCAGCGCCGACCTTACCTGGATCTCGCCGACGCCCTGAAGGCGATATTCTTCTTCCTGCAGCGGGACATCTTCGACGGCCGGGTCTACAATGTCGTTACCCGTAACTTGACCGTCGCCGAGATTATCGACATGATCAGGACCCACATCGATGATCTGGTCATCGATTATGTGGACAGCGAAATTATGAACCAGTTGTCTTACGAGGTTGCCGACAACCGGATCCGTGCCCGGGGATTTGCTTGTGATGGTGATCTGGGAAAAAGCGTCGCGGCGACGATTGCCATGCTCCGCCGTGCGGGAGGACGATCATGACGGAAAAGAAGCTGATGAGCCGGGAAGAATTCGAAGCGATGCGAAAGGAGTCCGCCCGGGCGATGAGCCTCGATACCGGCCTTACCGGCCGTGCCCTGGCGATTCTCAACGACGCCGACCGTTACCATTGGATCCATCAGACCTCCTGGTTTGGAGAACCGATCCTCAATCTGCCCCAGGACCTGTTCGCCCTCCAGGAGATCATTTACCGGACCCGTCCCCGTTATATTCTGGAAATCGGCGTGGCCTGGGGAGGAAGCCTTCTTTTCTACGCCACGCTTCTGCAGATCCTGGGCGGCGACAAGGTTATCGGCGTGGATGTCTATATGCCTCCCGACCTCCGGCAAAGGTTGTCGAGTCACGGTCCCTTGTCGGAGCGTCTCGTCCTGATCGAGGGGTCCTCCCTGGCGGAAGAGACCTTCGAGCAGGTAATGGAGGTCGTCGGGGACTGCCGGGAGGTGCTGGTAATTCTCGATTCCCATCACAGTCACGATCATGTCCTGGCGGAACTGCGCCGTTATTCGCCTCTGGTCGGAAAGGGGCAATATCTGGTCTGCGGCGACACCGTTATCGAATATTTGCCCGCCGATGCCCATCGCCCCCGCCCCTGGGGTCCGGGAAACAGTCCTTTCACGGCCCGGGAGGTCTTCCTGAAAGAAGCGAACCGTTTCGTCGTTGACGGGGAGGTGGACCGGAAGCTCCTGTTCACCTGCAATCCCGGCGGCTACCTCCGCTGCGTCAAGTGAAGATGACGACGAGCTGCGGCGGCGTTTAAAGGCCGGAGGCTTACGGCCACAGGCCGCCTTCGGGGGCCGGGAATATCTCCACGAATTCCATACCCGCCGGGCAGTTGCAAAAGAAGATATAATTATCCAAGAACTCGGCAAAATTATCATTTCAAGGCGGTGGCGGATGAAAAAAAGGAAAAAAAAGACGGCGGCGACCACCCCGACGGCAAAAAAGGGCTCTCCGGCCCTGTCGGTATGTCTGATCGTCAAAAACGAAGAGCGGTACATCGAGCAGTGTCTCCGGAGTGTGGAGACCGTCGCCGACGAGATCGTGATCGTCGACACCGGCTCTACGGACCGCACCGTGGCCCTGGCCCGAAAATATACGGACCGGATATATTTTCATCCCTGGCAAGACAGTTTCAGCGCGGCCCGGAACCATTATCTCGCCTACGCCCGGGGGGAGTGGATCTTTCAAATCGACGCCGACGAGGAACTGGTGCGGGAGGACATTCCTTTAGTGCGCAGGGTCTTGTCCGAACCGGACATCGACGCCGTAGCCGTCCAGATCGTCAGTTATGCCCGGCAGCGGCAGGTCCGCGGCGCCCATTACGTGGAACGCATCTTCCGCAACAACGGTGTCATCCACTACGAGGGGCGGGTCCACAACCGGCTCGTGGGGATCCGGAACTCCCGGCTCGCCCCGATCCGCCTCCTCCATTACGGCTATGACAATACCGCCGGCGATGCGGAAAAGAAATTTCAACGCACCGAAGGGCTCCTCCGTCTGGACCTCGCCGACGATCCACGCAACCCGTACACCCACCACTATCTGAGCTGTTCCTATCTCAGCCGGGAGATGTACGAACCTGCCCTTACCCACGGCCGGGAGGCCCTCAGCCTCGCCGCCGCCGCCGGCAACGACGATGTTATCTTTCTCTGGACCCGCTACAATGTCGCCCTGGCCTATTACCGTCTCAAAAATCTCCCCCGGGCCCGGGAAACCGCCCTCCAGTCTCTGGCCCGGTTCCCCGATCATCTCGACAGCCACTTCATAATGATCGTCATCTGCTTCGATACCCAGAACTGGCGGGAACTGGTTCACCACGGCGATTGCTATCTGCGCCTGGTCAAGGAACTCGAGGAAAACCCCGCCCGCTTCGGACGCCTGGCATCCTGCTCCCTCAATGACGCCTGGAACATCCATGTCCTCATCGGTATCGCCCATTACGAGCTGGGCGATAAAACACGGGCCGAGGACTCCTTCGCCCGGGCGGAGGCGACGGCTCCCGAACCCTTCCTGGCTGTGAGGGCCATCGGCATCTTCTTCGCCCGCAAAGGGATGAAGGACCGGGCGCGGCACTATCTGGGAAAGGCCCATCGCATCGACCCTGATGAGGAAACAGTCCGTAATCTCCTCGCCGGCCTCGGCGATCCTGACCGGCCGGCCCGGGACAAGGAACCTAAGATCAGCGCCTGCATGATCGTCAAGGATGAAGAGGCCTTTCTGGAGAACTGCCTGCAGAGCATCCAGGACTGGGTGGACGAGATCATCGTCGTGGACACGGGCTCCCGGGACAAAACGGTGGAAATCGCGCAAAGGTTCACCGACCGGGTGTATTTCCACCCCTGGCAAAACAGTTTCAGCGTCGCCCGCAACCAGGCCATGAGTTACGCCACCGGCGACTGGATCCTCACGATCGATGCGGATGAGGAACTTCTTGCCGGCTCCGGGGCCCTCCTCCGCCAGGCCGTCCGGGAGGCGGGGGATGCGGATGCCGTGTACTGCAATGTCATCAGCATCTTCAGCGGCGGTAAAAAGCAGGCCCGTCACAACTCGGAGCGGCTCCTCCGGAACAACGGCGTCATACATTACGAAGGGCGCGTCCATAACCGTGTGGTGGGCGTCCAACGGCCGAAAATGTCCCGTGTGGAATTGATGCACTACGGTTACAACGTGGAAGAAAAGAAATCCCAGGAAAAATTCCTGCGGACCGTCTCCCTCTTGAAAGAACAGATCCAGGAGGCCCCGGAGAATCCCATGCCGCACCACTATCTGGGCACCTCCTACCTGGCCCGGGGAATGTACCGGGAATCCCTGGGGGAATCCCGGCAGGCCATCGAGCTGGCGGAACAGGGCGATCATACCGACGTCATCTATCTCACGACCCACCATAACGCCGCCCTGGCGTCTTTCGAACTGGGTGACCGGCAAGGGGCCCGGGATTATTCCCTCCGGGCCCTGCGGAAATACCCCGACCATCTCGATTCCATCTATATGCTGGCCGTTCTGGCGGCCGAGGAGAAGAACTGGCGGGAACTCCTAAAATATGGACGGCGTTACCTGGAACTGAGAGATCTTTTCGAGACCCATCCCGACCGGGCCGGCGTGGTTCTGAACAGCAGTATCCGGGAGGGATGGAGAATCCATTCCCTCCTGGGTCACGCCCATCACGCCCGGAAAGAATTCCCGCTGATGGCGGAGCACTACCGGACCGCCGTGGCGGCGGCGGACGACAAGTGGCGTTGCCTGCTCCATATCGCCATCCACCACCTCGATTGCTCGCAGGATATGGAAACGGCGTCTCGTTATCTCGATCTGGCACACCGGGAGGCGCCCGATGAACCGGCGGTCTGGTTCGTTTTGGCCAAATGGCATCATCGCCGCGGCGATCAGGAAGGGGAAAGGACGAGTCTCGTCCGGCTGTTCGAATTGGGCACGGACGATGCCGCCATGCTTAATCGTCTGGCCGATCTTTCCCTGGCGGCCGGTGATCCGGACACGGCGGCACGTGCCCTGGATGCCCTGATCAAGACCTGCCCGGACGACTACAACACCTTATGCAAACTTGGGGAACTAAAGCGGCGTCAGCATGACCCGGCCGGGGCTATCGAGGTCTTCGGTCGCGCCGTGGCCGTGAATCCCGCCCCGGCCCTGCCCTGGCTTAACCTCGGGGAGATATCCCTGCAACTCGGTGACTTGCAGAACGCCGAGACCTTCTTCGAACGGGTCCTGACCCTGGAAGCAAGGCCCATTCAGGCCCTGCTGTCTCTTTGCGAAATCGAGCTCCGCAAGGGTCGCCTGGAGGGATTCATTGACAGATGCGACCGGCTCCTCGCAGCACTGGGTCTGCCCCGGTCACGGACGATAAACAGTTGCGACGACCTTACCGCACTGGTAGAGGAAATCCGGGCCGCCCTGCCCGCTTCCGAGGGTTATGCCGCCGCGACGTCCGCCATCCTTTCGCTCCTGCCCAAATGATTGGTTTACAAAACGTTATTTTTACAGGCTCTTCATTTTTTCGAACCGGTAAAAATAAAGCCGGAGAAGCAGAATAAAAAGGTATCAGCCGCCGGGTGTGATCTTACCGAGGGATTAGGAACAGTGATCCTTTTGTGCCCGTCGCCGTGACGAAGGTGTGTCCTTCTCAACAACAGCCCCCTGAAAAGATCAGTTCATCCGACGATTAGTTTTCAACAGCTTCTGTTTTTTTTGAGCAATCGTGTTTTTTGTATTAAATCAACTGCTTTTTTTGCCTCAAGTATTTCCTTTCCTCAGCCGATAATAGTATCGAATGGAAAAAACGGCAACCAAAGAAAGAGACCAGGACAGGAAAGGAGGTTGGGAAGAGAAAGCGGCAGGAAGGTTTTACAGGACTAGGAAATTTTTTCACAGCCAACCCGGCAAGGATGCCGGAAAATCAAAAAATCAAGGAGGATAAAGATTATGGGATTCAGAATTCAGAACAACAT